>Ga0079997_116513_pt1 | contig 394918 bp, 387 predicted proteins | sample PerSpoCPS_CMetaG_FD_69200 | JGI IMG/M metagenome (GOLD analysis project Ga0079997, IMG submission 69200) | Archaeal communities from Yellowstone National Park, Wyoming, USA - Perpetual Spouter C (PS_C) MetaG (SPADES assembly) (version 2) | ecosystem: Environmental > Aquatic > Thermal springs >... | reverse complement strand
CGACGAAAGACTGAAATGCCGGCGCCTGGGCGTAGCGCTGCACCCACTCGCGGAAGGCCAGAAGGCCGCGCGATTTCAGCGGCACGGCAGCAAGCTCGCGAGCCAGAGCGGTTACGGCATCCCCATAGACCAGGGCTGCTTCTAAGATCCATCCCCTCTTGTGGTAGTCGTAGTCCAGCTTCTCGGCCAGGGCCAGATAGCGGCGCACGGTGCGCATCTTTTCGGCAAACGCTTTGATGCACGCCATCACGGTCTCATCTTCGAGATCCCGCATGACCTCCTGGCGGTAGCGCACGAGCTCCGGGTCGCGCAACGGCGTCCAGAAGAAGGGCTGTAGGTTATACTCTTCCTTGTGCGCAGTTATCGCTTCGATGATCTGGTCCAGGTTTAAGTCAGAGAAGAAATCGGGCTGCCGCGGCGTTTCGTGCTGAACGCCCTCCGAGGGGTGCACGATGCTCTGAAAGACTGCCAGGGCTTCTCCCATGCTCTCAATCTCCCCGTTCAAGGTAAAAAGCCTCTACGAAGTTTTGCTTCGTAGAGGCTATCAGCCAAGCACGGCGGTTAAGGGCGAGCCTCATCGCCCAACTCAAGCGTCTGACTCAATTATAAGCCTCTTGACTGAAGGCTGTCAACCTGGCCTTTGGGGCAATGGCGGGCTGCCGCAACTTCATTGCTCATACAACTCCGGCCTTCTATCTCGAAAGAGATCGTTCATCGCTGTCACGTGCTTGTCGTCGGCTTGGGCAGGGCTGATCTCGACGATCTGCAAAGACTCTTCATCGGGCGGCGCCTGCGCTACAATCTCGCCGTCGGGCGCGATGATCTGACTGGCCCCCGTGTACGTGAGCTTTTTTCCGTTGTGCTCCTCCGTCCCGCAACGATTCGCCAAGACCCAAAAGATGCGGTTCTCCATAGCCCGCACCCGCGTGATCTGCTGCCCCTTGCCCGGCAGGACCAAATTCGACGGATGACAGATAATCTGCGCCCCCTGGAGGGCCAGCGTCCGCGTCGCCTCTGGAAAGAAGTGATCGAAACAGACGAGCATCCCCACCCTGGCAACGCCCAGATCGTAGACCCGAAACGGCGTGTCGCCGGGCGCGAAGTAGAGCTTCTCCTCAAAGAAGAGATGCGCCTTGCGATAGACAGCTTTCAAGCCGTCGGGCCCGATGAGCACCGCGGAGTTATAGAATTTTTTCGAGACTTCATCGCGCTCGGCCATGCCCAGCACCAGCCACATATTCTTACGACGCGTGACATTCTCCAAAAAGAGCGTCGTCGGGCCGGGGATCGGCTCGGCTAGCTTTGCGACTTCGTCGCGCGACGTGAAGAGATACCCCGTGGTGCACAGCTCCGGCAAGACTAAAATATCAGCTTTGGTGTCGTCTATCGCTTCGGCGATCTTATGAAGGTTGGCGCGCACGTCGCCAAATGTTGGGCAGAACTGATAGAACCCGACTTTGATCATCGTCCACACTCCGGCGGCAGAAGATCTGCCCTGACAAGCTGGGCTAAGTCCGTCGTGCGCGCGATGAGCTGGCGCTCAAAGAGAAAGCTCTGCAGCTTGGCCCACTTCTCAAGCTGATTATGGCACGGTGCCTCGACAAAGAACGCGATGGTCGCTTCAAAGAATCTTCTGTTGAGCTTTTCTTCGCGCTGCAGATCGGGGTTCGCTTTAAGAAAGAGCTGAAATGCGCGCTCAGGCTCTTGTACGGTGAGCGCCACGGCGCGCGCAACGGCTCGCAAGAATCTTTTCAGCAACTCGGACTTCTGCTGCGCGATAGTCTCATTGGCGATGAAGACGAGCTGGGGATGATCGGGAATCCCGTGCTCTTCAAATGGGAAGAAGACCGTCTCTTTGCGCTCTTGGACTTCGATGAGAATCTTTTCGACGTTGCGGAACGCGCCGATGGCGTCAACTTGGCCGGTGAGGAGCGCCGGGAGCGTGTCGAACCCCACATTGATCAGAGTGTAATCGCCGGGCTTGAGGCCCGCGGTTTCGAGCATGGCCGCCCACAGGACGGGCTCCTCGGGTTCGAGGGAATACCCGATCTTGCGGCCCTTAAAATCTTTCAGCGTGCGGATGCCGCGCTCCGCCAGCGCCAACAGTCCCCCGAGCGGCTTCTGAATGAGCGATCCTACGGCCGTCAGCGGCACGTTCTGTGAACGAATGACGATGAGATTGATCGGGGTTGTTATGGCCAGATCAGCTCTGCCGGCAGCGGCGAGCTTGGCCGGATCGCTGGGATCGAAAGCCGTCGGCGCTTGGATAGAGACAGAGAGCCCTTCAGCAGCGAAGAATCCCATCTCTTGGGCGACGTAGACCGGGACGTGATTGGGGTTGGGCAGCCAATCTAATACTAAGACGAGCCCAGACTGAGCTGAGCCGGGCGCAAGAGCCCAAAGAGATAAGAGCGCAGCAAGAGCTGCGATGCGCATGTCGGATCACCTTCGGAGATTATAGCGATGGGCGACGCGCGCGCAACTGTGCTATAATACCTTCGTGACAGGAGGCGCTCATGACGCATTTCAAGAAGCCCTCACGCGAAGAGCTGAAGAAGATTCTGACCCCCGAACAGTTTGAGGTCGTCTGCAACTGCGGCACGGAGCCGCCGTTCCAGAACGCGTATTGGGATCATCATGAGCCGGGCATCTACGTAGACGTCGTCAGCGGCGAGCCGCTCTTCTCGTCGTTTGATAAATTCGATTCGGGCACGGGCTGGCCCAGCTTCACCCGACCCATCGAACCAGACAATATCGTCGAGAAGCCCGACTATTCGTATGGGATGGTGCGCACGGAGGTGCGCTCCAAGCACGGCGACTCGCATTTAGGGCACGTCTTCGACGACGGCCCGCCGCCGACGTATAAGCGTTACTGTATCAATTCGGCGTCTCTGCGCTTTGTGCCCGTTGCTCAGATGGAAACTGAAGGCTATGCACGGTATCTGGAGCCGTTCATTCTCACGGGGTATCTTCCCAACCGCGAAGTTGTTTACTTAGCTGGAGGCTGCTTCTGGGGGATGCAAGAGATTCTGCGAAAGATTCCCGGCGTCGTCTACACTGATGTCGGCTACACGGGCGGGAAGGTCCCCAACGCGACGTATCGTCATCATCCTGGGCATGCCGAAGCCGTAAGGGTCATCTTCGACAGGGAGCGTCTGCCGTTTGAGCAGCTCTTGCGGTATTTCTTTCGGATGCACGATCCTACGACGCCCAACCGTCAAGGAAACGACGTTGGGGAGTCGTACCGCTCGGCGATCTTCTATCACACAGAAGAGCAGCGCCGGATCGCGCAAGACTTCATAGAGCGTCTCAACAGATACAGCAAGTGGGGCGGGCCGATTGTGACGCAGGTGGAGCGGGCGGGCCCGTTCTGGCGTGCGGAAGAGGAGCATCAAGACTACTTACAGAAGCATCCGGACGGCTACACGTGTCACTTCTTGCGCCCGGAGTCTATCTTGGGGTTTTGATCTTATGAGGGCACCGCGAGATGACGACATATTCTTTCATCGATCTCCCTCCAATTCTGCTTGTTAGTCGCTACTGGATCGGCCAGCCGCCGTGCTGCTCAATCACTTCGTCAATCTCCCGCATCAGTCGAATGGTCTCCCCTAGGGCCATCACAATCTTTGTGGTGTCGAACTGACCAAGGCAGCGGAAATTTTCTCCAACACCTTATCGAGGGAGGTATTAATCTCATCGTTGGTGAAGCGCAGGACGCGCAAGCCCAAGCTCTCAAGAAACTCTTGGCGGATAGCATCTTCTTCTTGGGTGTATTGATGGATAGCGCCTTCGACTTCGACTATTAAGCGAGCTTCGGCGCAGTAAAAATCGACGATGAAGCGTTCGATAGCGTGCTGGCGGCGGAACTTGAAGCCGTGCAGTTGGCGATTGCGCAGGCGTTGCCAGAGCTTATCTTCAGCGGGTGTGGGCGTGGCGCATTTGGCGGGCCAGGAGCTTGAGTTTAGCCCACAGTTCTGGGGGCGTTTGCCAGGGTGTGGTCTTGGTGGGAACCTCACCCCCGGCTTGCAGCCACCCCCTCTCCGTAAACGGAGAGGGGGATGGGGGGTGAGGTTTTACCCGCCGCTCCAGTTCCGCCACGAAATCCGGGTTGAGGTTAGCCTTGCGCTCGGTCACGCCATCTTTAACCTCCGCTTAGGTGGGTTAGCATCTGCCGCAGCACCGTCGGCAAGATCCCGCCGTTTCGGTAATACTCGATCTCGATGGGCATGTCCAGGCGCGCGATCACAGCAAACTCCGTCACACTGCCGTCGGGCTTGCGCGCCCGAACCGTCAGCTCTTGCCTGGGGCGCTCCAGCGCCGAGATGCCCACAATGTCAAAGAGCTCCTGCCCCGTCAGCCCTAACGCTTGGGCGTTCTGACCGTCCTTGTACTGCAAGGGCAGAATCCCCATCCCCACTAAGTTCGAACGATGAATGCGTTCAAAGCTCTCGGCGATGATCGCCTTGACCCCCAGCAGCGCCGGGCCCTTGGCCGCCCAGTCGCGCGAACTCCCCGTCCCGTACTCCTTGCCCGCTAGCACGAGCAACGGCACTCCTTCAGACTGATAGCGCATCGCCGCGTCGTAGATCGTCATTCGTTCGCCGCTGGGGAAGTGCACCGTCCAGCCGCCTTCAACCCCCGGCACTAGGAGATTCTTCAGGCGCACGTTGGCGAACGTCCCGCGCATCATCACTTCATGATTGCCGCGGCGCGACCCGTAGGAATTAAAGTCTTTCTTCTCAATACCCCGCTCCCGCAGATACCTCCCCGCTGGGCTGTCCAGAGGAATATCCCCCGCCGGCGAGATGTGATCAGTCGTGACAGAGTCCCCCAACATCACCAAGACCCGCGCGCCGCGAATATCCGTCGGCGGCTTTATCTCAAGCGAAAATTCTTTGAAGTACGGAGGCTCCTGAATATACGTCGAGCTGGGGTCGAAGCGATAGAGCTCGCCCTCCACACCGGTGATCGCGTTCCACTGGGGGTTGCCATCGAAGACGTTCGCGTAGGTCTTCTGGAACATCTCCGGGGTGATGGAGTTCATGATCTCTGCGATCTCGCTTGAGGAGGGCCACAGGTCTTTGAGATAGACGGGTTTTCCGTCTTTGTCGGTGCCGATGGGCTCGTTCGCTAAGTCAATGTCTACCGTGCCCGCGAGGGCATAGGCGACGACCAGCGGCGGCGACGCCAAGAAGTTCGCCTTCACTAACGGGTGAATGCGCCCCTCAAAATTTCTGTTGCCCGACAGCACCGCGGCGACAACGAGATTCTTCTCGATGATCTCTTTGGCGACGGGCTCCGGCAGCGGCCCGCTATTCCCAATGCACGTGGTGCACCCGTAGCCAACGAGATAAAATCCCAGCTCTTCCAGATAGCTCAACAGCCCCGATTTCTGGAGGTACTCGGTGACGACCTTCGAGCCAGGGGCTAAGCTCGTCTTCACGTGCGGGGGAACTCGCAGCCCGCGCTCGACGGCCTTCTTTGCTAACAGCCCCGCCGCGATCATCACCGACGGGTTGGAAGTGTTGGTGCACGACGTGATCGCAGCGATGACCACCGAGCCGTGCCCCAGACTCCGTCTGGACCAGGCTTCGCCTGGACCGTTCGCCGTGCCGCCTGCGGCGGCACGATGCACGTCAAGCGAAGCTTGCGAAGCTTGAAACACGCGCTTGACGTCCCAGAGTCGAATTCTATCTTGCGGGCGCTTGGGCCCGGCCACCGACGGCTCGACGTCCTCTAATCTCAGCTCTACTGTATCGGTGAAGATGGGATCGGGCGTCTGGGCTGTTCGGAAGAGCCCTTGCTCCTTGCAGTAGCGCTCGACCAAGTCTATTAATTCTTTGGGGCGCCCCGTCTGCCGCAAGTATCGCAGCGTCTCGTCGTCCACGGGGAAGAACCCGCAGGTCGCCCCGTACTCAGGAGCCATGTTGGCGATCGTCGCCCGGTCGGGCAGAGAGAGCTGTGACAGCCCATCTCCGTAGAACTCCACGAATTTGTCCACGACGCCCTTCTGGCGCAGCATCTGGGTGACCGTCAAGACTAAATCCGTCGCGGTGACGCCCTCGCGCAGCCGCCCGGTGAGCTTGAACCCGATCACCTCAGGGGTGACGATATAGAGGGGCTGGCCGAGCATGCACGCCTCGGCCTCGATGCCCCCAACGCCCCAGCCCAACACCCCCAGGCCGTTGATCATCGTCGTGTGGGAATCGGTGCCCACGAGCGTATCGGGAAACGCGACGATCTCAGAATTTTCGGGGTGGGTCATCACGACTTGCGCTAAGAATTCCAAGTTGACTTGGTGGACGATCCCGGTGGCGGGGGGAACGACTCTGAAATTTTTCAATGCTTTTTGGCCCCAACGGAGAAACTCGTAGCGTTCTCGATTTCTTTGGAACTCGAGCTCGGCATTGCGCTGCAGCGCCAAGCGCGATCCAAAGTAGTCTACTTGGACGGAGTGATCTATCACAAGATCAACGGGGACGAGCGGGTTGATCTTTGTCGGATCGCCGCCGAGGCGCTTCACGGCGGCGCGCATGGCCGCAAGATCAACGAGCACGGGAACCCCCGTGAAATCTTGGAGCAAGACGCGCGCGGGCTTGAAGGGGAGCTCTCGGGCGGCCTTGGGGTTCCAGCGGGCAAGGGCGAAGACGTCTTCGTCGGTGATGAGCCGCCCGTCGCAGTTTCGCAGCAGCGATTCCAGCAAGATCTTCAGCGAGAAGGGCAATCGCACGATCCCTCCAACCGCCTGGTCAACGGCCTCCAGCCGGTAGATCACGATCTTTGTGCCTTTCAAAGGAGAGCGCGCCTGCTGTGCTATCGTCATGGGATAACTCCTTTCTTCTTCAGTATAATCAGCGCATGAGTGGGTTGCAATCGTCGGGAGGGCTATGCTGGAGTTTTGGCTGTGCTTTGTGCCGCTCTTTGTAGCCGTGGACGCGCTGGGGACGCTGCCGATCTTCATCGGGCTGACGGCGGGGCTGGCGCGCGCTGCGGTGCGCAAAGTCTTGGTGCAGTCGCTGGTGACCGCGACCGCGGTGGCACTGGCGTTTCTTGGTGTGGGCAAGGGGATTTTTGCGCTGTTGGGCATTACGACGGCGGACTTCATGATTGCCGGGGGCGCGCTGCTCTTCTTGTTATCTTTGCGGGACTTGCTCGTGGGGGAGCGCGAGGCGCTCTCCAGCGATCCGGAGAGCCTCGGCGCCGTGCCCTTGGGCGTGCCGTTGATCGCCGGGCCGGCGGTCTTCACCACGAGTTTGTTGCTTGTGGACGAGTATGGCATAGTCCCCACCGTGCTGGCGCTCATCGCCAATATCCTCATAGCTGGGGTGATCTTTGGGGCGTCAGAATTTCTGACGCGCTTGCTGGGAAATTCCGGGATGCGTGCCCTCTCGAAGGTCGCTAGCTTGATCTTGGCGGCGATCGCGGTGATGATCGTGCGCAAGGGGATTATGAGCTATCTCAGCTAGAAATCTTCCCAGTCGGGCTCGGTGGGAATATTGGGCAACCCCTGGCCGTCGCGGGGCAGCAAGGCTCGGCGCACCACCCCGCGGAAATTCCCATCGGGCATCGCGCCGTCCCATACTTCGCTGCGATAGACGAACACAGACTGGGGCTGGCTCTGCCCCATGAGCACGTCGAAGAGAATCTTGAGCTTCTCAAAGAGAATTGTCTCATTCTTGGAGAGCCGATCGCGCACGAAGCGCACGACCCGATCGCTGTCTTCTGTATATGCCGCAAAGAGCTCGGCGAAGTCTTCGTACTCGTTCGTCGTCGCGTAGCGGCGCCCGCGCAAGAGCGGCCCGATAAAATTCCCCGGATCAGACCCCGATCGCCGATAGAGCTGACGATACGCTTGCACTTGCTGAGGTGTGAAGACGCGAAAATGCACGACGTGTGCGATCTCGTGAAAGACCACGACCATGAAATCTCTGCAGTTTGCGATCGTATCGCAGTTGAGGCCGTCATAGAGTTCTATTGTTGAGCCGTAGGCGCGCCCGGCGGCGTCGGGGTCTCTGGGGAGACGCTTGATAGTCGTCACGGCGCGGCTGAGGCGCTCAGGCAGCGACCGCAAGATCGCATAGAGCGTGGCGCACTCGACGCTGTCGAAGTCCCGCGTGCTCTCGGAGACAATAACGATCCCAAACTCGGCAGTGATCTGCGCGCACGTGCCGGTGACCAGCTCGTACTGGGCCGATCCCACCGAGGCGCTCAGCCCCAGCACAAGCAGTGCTCCTCCTCCCAACAAACGTCGCATACGTGCGCGTTATCATAGCAGAAGAGTCCCTCTGATGCAAGGCTTCTACTCTGCGCTTCCGGCAAGCTCGAGAGCGCGCAGGCGCATCGCCGAGATCGCCAAGCAGCCGATGACTAGCCCAAACAGCACTGTTATGCTCAGCAGCGCGGAGGGCTCTCCACCGCTGCCCTGCAGCGCCTCCGCAAGACCGAGCGCATAGCGCTTCACGCTCACCTGGGCCACTGACTGAGAGATCCCAGAGAGAAAGCCCTCCCAGATCACCAGATACCCGAAAGCCCACAAGACCACACGGGAAAAGAACAAGCTGAGCATGAAGAAGAGCGCCCCATAGGCGATTACGGCTATACTCCCCACCCCCAGGAAAACCCCCAGAGGGCCATCGCGTGCAAGGGCAAGCAAGATACTGCTGAGCGCCGTCGCTCCCAGGGGGACGACCAGGGCCGCAGCAAACTGGGAGAGCACCAGCCCTAGCCGCGAAATGGGCTTCAGATAGAGATAGACGAACGTTTGGTGTTGGATCTCCTCGCGCAAGACGGTCGCCCCTCCAAGCAGCACGAGCGCCGGCACAAGCCACGGCACCAGAAGCTTCTTCACCAGCTCTATCCCCACTTGAGGCCTCTGAGGGATCAGAAGCGCCACAGCCGCGGGCATGGCCGCCAGCACCAGCACCATCAGAAGCGTCCCCCACCGATGGCGGCCCACCAGCTGGCGCAGAGTCATCCGAAAGATCGCTGCGCTGAACATACGCTCACCGTACAAGATACCGAAAGACGCTCTCAAGATCTTCATCGAGGCTCACTAATCGCTCCAGCGGGGCTCCGGCCTCCACGACGATCGAGGGCAATCTCCCGTAGAACGCCGCGGGGTCGCGCACCTCCACGATGAGCTGTCCGTTGGAGAGCGTGACCCCGCTGACGAGCGCGCGCTCGGTGAGCAGCGCGGCTAGGCGCTGGGGATCGCGGCTCACCAGCAAGACGCGATGGGGGCGATCATCCATCGCTGCACGGATCGCGCGCACATCCCCGAAGGCCAACAGGCGCCCGCGATGGATGAGGAGGATCTGGCTGGCCATGCGCTCCACTTCGTAGAGCACATGGGAGGAGATGAGGACCGTCTTGCCCGCTTGCCCCAGAGAGCGAATGAGCTCAAGCAAGAGCAAGCGCTGGGTGGGGTCAGCTCCCTTCAGGGGCTCATCCAACAAGAGAATCTCTGGATCATGGACGAGCGCTTGGGCGAGCTTGAGGCGCTGGCGCATCCCTCGGCTGTAGGCCCCGACTCTCTTGTCTTTCTCGCTGAGAAGCTGGACGCGCTCCAGAGCCCGCATGGCCGCCGCTTGGGGATCAGCGATGCCATACATGGCCGCGCTGAGCTCCAGAAACTCTTGGCCGGTCATAAAGTCGTAGAGGGGTTCGGTCTCTGGGCAGAACCCAAGCTTGCTGTAGAGCTCCGGGTGCGCGCGGGGGGCTTGGCCCAACACGCGCACGGTGCCTTGGCTGGGCACGAGCAACCCGGCGATGATCTTGAAGAGCGTGGTCTTGCCCGCGCCGTTGGGCCCGACAAGGGCCGTCACCCCCGGCCCGATCTCGCAAGAGACATCGCTCAGGGCCACGACCTGGCCGTACCACTTGCTGACGTGCTGTACGGAAATGGTGCTATTCATAGCGCGCCCTCACGTACCGAGCGAAGAGAATGCCAAGCGCGCCTACGATGAAGGCGCCCGCGGCTACACCATAGATCCACGTCTCCAGCGGTTGCATCGTGACTTCGCGAGGGATCTCGCCCTCACGACCCATCCGGAACGTAAACGTCGTCGCTTGGATCGTGACGCCAAAGAGCGCGTCCTTGAGGGCGCTTGGGAAGCTCAAGATATCCAAGAGCTGCCACCAGGGATTCTTGGTGAGGATGGTGATGATCCCTGAGGCCAGCCCAAGCGCCACGGGCACGGCGATGATGGCCCCGGCAGCGTAGGACCACCGTGGCGTCAGCGCGGCGATGGCGGACGCTATAGCCCCATAGAAGAGCGCATACACGAGGCTCGCGGCCGCCGAAGCTCCCACCATCCACCCGTGCGTGCTCACATACTCAAGCGCGCTGGGAGCGATGAGCGCCTTGGCGAGAAAGATGCCCAGCTGCGGGATGAAGCTCGCCAGAGCTACCACGCCCACGAGCACGGCCTGCTTGGCCAGCAGATAGTCATAGAGCTCAATAGGGCGGACCAAATAGAGCGGGAGCACTCTGTATCTTCTGTCGGTGCACAGCAGGTCCGGCGCGATCATCGCGCTCAAGATGAGCAAGAAGAAACTCATCCCATCGAAGAGCATCGCCTGGGGGTTGATCAAAGCTGCTGGCCCCACAGTGCTCACAAAGAAGAAGGTCAGCGCTTGGGCGAAGATGATCGTCGCGAGTATCCCCAAGCCCACTTGGTACTGCCAGCTTCTCTTCACCCCAAGAGCGCGACGAAGGTCCGAAGCAAACAAGCTCCAGATCGCGTAGCCCCGCCCTAGATAGCGCCCCTCATACCGACGATAGCCCTGGTCGTAGATGACACTTTTCGGAGTCATAGCGACATCAAGCGCACGAAGAGCTGCTCGAGGGTGCGGCCCTGCCGTTCGAGCCTTCTAATCTGTACGTGGTGCTGTGCCGCCTCCTTCCAGATAATTTCATAGAGGCCCTCGGCGTCACTCTCTATAGCTATTTCCGTTCCGACCACGGCCGCGCGCAGCCCCGCCCCCTGCAAGATCTGCGCAAACTCGTGGGGATCCCCCGCAACGCGCACGTAGACCCGCTCTTCCAGGCCCGCTAACAGCTCCGCCAGCGGACCCTGAGCTATCACTTGCCCCTCCTTCAAGATCACCACGGCGTCACAGGTGCGCTCGACATCGAGCAGAAGATGCGTCGACAGCAAGATATGGATGCCCAGTTTGTCCCGCAGGTCCCGGATGATTTGGAGCATCTCGTCGCGGCCTTGGGGGTCCATGCCCGCGGTCGGCTCGTCGAGGAATACCACCTGAGGGTCGTGGACGAGCGCTTGGGCGAGCTTGACGCGTTGCTTCATTCCCGCGCTCAAGCCGCCTATGGGACGAAACCGCTCCTCACCCAATCCCACAAGATACAGCACGTCATGGGCGCGCTCCATCGCCGCGCGGTAGGGCAGCCCCGACAGACGCCCCAGGCGCACGACAAAGTCCATAGGGCTCAGATCGGGAGGCAGGCAGTCCTCCTCGGGCATATAGCCGACGCGCCGCCGCAGCTCTCGATCTGAGAGATCCCGCCCCAGCAGGCGCGCCGATCCCGCGGTGGGCGCCAGCAGCCCCAACAGTATCTTAAGAAACGTGGTCTTGCCCGCGCCGTTCTCCCCTAAGAGCCCGACGTTGCCTGGCGGGATCCGCACGGAGACCCCCTGCAGGGCTGGTGTCTTCCCGTAGTACTTTGTCAGATTGTAGGTCTCAACCATCGCTCCTAGCAGTCTACTTGCCATGCCCTGGGGGTGTCAAGTGGCGGAGTTGACGAGGCTTGCCCTGGGGGGATATAATCACCCAGACCCAGAAAAGGAGGCGTAGACTATGCAAAGCATTGTCAGATGGAGCGTCGTCGTCGGCGTGTTGGTCGTGGCGTTGGGGATCGGTGGGCTGGCTCCGCAGGCCCAAACGCAGACGTTTAAAGTCTGCTCGGACATCTCCTGGCCGCCGTTTGAGTGGACCGACGCCAAGGGGGAGTTCGTGGGGTTCGATCTGGACGTGATGCGCATCATCGCGATCCTGAAGGGCTACAAGATCACCATTCAGAACCTCAGCTTCGACTCCATCATCCCGGCGGTCCAAGCGGGCCAGTGCGACATCGGCGCCTCGGGGTTCACCATCACCAAAGAGCGTGCGCAGGTCGTAGATTTCTCCGATCCGTACTGGGAGTCCAATCAGTCGGTGCTCATCCGATCTGATTCCGGGCTGAATATTATCACGGCATTCAGAGCGGGCAACAAGATCGGGGCGCAGCGCGGCACCACTGGGGCCCAGTGGGTCGAGGATAATATCATCAAGCAAGGGATCGCGGTGGAGCTCAAGCTCTACGAGACGTACCCTCTGGCCGAGCAAGATCTGATCAATAAGCAACTCCACGCGGTGGTCGAGGACGAGCCCGCCGCCAGAGTAGCCGTGAAAGCCTCCAAGGGCGTGCTCAAGATCGCGGGGATCATCAACACTGAGGAGCAATTTGGCTTTCTGGTGCGCAAGGGCGATCCCAACAAGCTCCTGCCGCGCATCAACGACGGCATGAAGGAGATGAAGAAGAAGGGCATCTGGAACAATCTCGTCGAGGCGTACTTTGGCGTGGACGTGAACTTAGATCGGGTCACGCAGTGTTGGGCCGATCTGAAGGGCTATCTCGATAGGAACCAGCCCGACGCGTACGCCGAGAACATGGCGGCGTGCATGGCCGGCCAGCCCTACAAGAAGCCGTAACTTGTGCTATGAAATAACTTCGGTGAGCGAGGGTGCGCTCTGGTGGGCGCGCCCTCGTTTCTTTCGAAGGGGGATGTCGTATCGAAGGGCTGGAGCTTCTTAAGAACTGGGATGTCTGGAAGCAGTTGCTCCAGGGCACGCTGGTCACCGTGGAGCTGACGGTGAGCTTGCTTGCCGTGGGGCTGGTGCTGGGGGTGCTGGTGGCGCTGGGGCAAGTCTATGGGCCGCGCCCCCTGGCGATCCTCTGCTTTGGGTATGAGCGGTTCTTCCGCGCCATGCCCATAGTAGTCTTGCTCGTGGTGGTGAACTACGGCTTAGTGTTTGTCGCGAATACGTATCAGTGGGACTGGCTGCGCTGGCCGCCCTTCGCGGTGGCGGTGCTCGTCTTTGGGCTGCACTCGTCGGCGTACCAGTCGCAGATCTTCCGTGGGGCGATCCTGGCGATCAAGCCGGGGCAGCTCCTTGCCGCGCGCGCCCTGGGGATGACGCGCCTCCAAACGATGAGATATATCGTGCTTCCCCAGGCGCTGCGCCTGGCCATCCCCGGCTGGTCCAACGAATATTCCGGGGTTCTCAAGGACACGTCGTTCGTCTTTGCGATCGGGGTGACCGAGCTCTTCCGCCAGGGGTGGCAGATCGCGCAGCGGACGCGCGAATTCTTCTTGATCTTCATCACCGTGGCCCTGATCTATCTGATGCTGACGTATCTGGGCACGGGGCTGCTGGAGCTGGTTGAGCGCGTGTGGGGGGTTCCGGGGCTGGCGGGGCAGCGTCGGGAGGAGCATGGCCGTGTCGTCTGAGATTGTCCTGCGCGTGGAAGACTTGCACAAGCGCTACGGGAACGAAGAAGTCCTCAAAGGGGTCTCGTTCACGGTGCGCCAGGGGGAAGCGTTAGCGATCATCGGGCCGTCGGGGACGGGCAAGAGCACGCTCCTGCGCTGCATCAATCGTCTCACCGAGCCCGATCGCGGGCGCATCTTCCTCGAAGAGACGGAGATCACCAGCGCCCATATAGATATCAATAAGATTCGCCAGCAGATCGGGTTTGTCTTTCAAGATTTCAATCTCTTTGCGCACCTGACGGCTCTCGACAACGTGCGGTTGGGGCTGATGAAGGTGAAGGGGCTTTCCAAGAGAGAAGCGACGGAGCGCGCGATGCACGAGCTGGCGCGAGTGGGCTTGGCCGAAAAAGCGCACGCGTACCCGGCGCAGCTCTCCGGGGGACAGCAACAAAGAGTCTCTATAGCACGCGCGTTGGCGATGGACCCCAAAGTGATGCTCTTTGACGAGCCGACCAGCGCTCTTGATCCTGAGCTCATCGGGGAAGTCTTACAAGTGATGCAAGAGTTGGCCGAAGAGGGCATGACGATGATCGTGGTCACGCACGAGATGGGGTTTGCCCGCTCGGTCTGCGACGAAGTGATCTTCATGGAGAAGGGCGTGATCGTGGAGCAGGGGCCGCCGGAGCAAGTCTTTCTCAACCCTCAGCAGCCGCGCACTCGGCAGTTCCTCAGCAAGATCAGTGAGCTCTACGGAGGGGTGCGATGACCCCGTTCTGCGAGACGTTCCCTGAGGGCAGCTTCTTGCGGCTGGCGTGTGACAGTGCGCCGCGCTTGCTGGCGGGGCTCGCGACGACCTTTCAGTTGACGATCTTTGCGATTGGGCTGGGGCTGGTGGGTGGGGTGCTCTTCGCGTTGGGGCGCGTCTACGGGAATAAGCCCATCTATTGGGTGAGCACAGCCTACGTGCAGTTTATCCGCGGCACGCCCGTGTTAGTTCAACTCTTTCTGATTTACTATGGGCTGCCGGCCTTCGAGATTCGCTTGGACTCGCTGACGGCAGCGATCGTGGGGCTTGGGCTCAACAGCGCGGCCTATCAAGCTGAGTACTTTCGCGGAGCGATCCAAGCGATCAGTCGCGGGCAGATGTTGGCGGCGCGCGCCATCGGCATGACCAACCTCCAGGCGATTCGCTATGTCATCCTTCCTCAGGCGCTCCGGCTCGTCATCCCACCGTGGTCCAATGAGCTCATCTATACTCTGAAGTATTCTTCTGTCGCGTTTATCATTGGGGCGCCGGAGCTGATGGCCACGGGGCAGATCATCGCCTCGCGGAACTTCCGCTACTTTGAGGTCTTTCTCATCGTCGCTTGTATTTATCTGGTCTGCGTGCTTGTGATCTCCAAGCTCCTTGACGTAGTTGAGCAGAAGCTGAAGATCCCCGGGCTGGAGATGCGCTAGCGCGGTGCGCTATAATGTGAGCGATATGGCTGCTGCGGGGGAGATCTATCAGATTCTAGAGGCTCTGGGCGCACCCAACGGGCGCGATCTTGCCGCTCGCACCAGTGAGCTGTTGCGCACTCTTGGGGTGTGGGAGCTTGCTCATCGGTTGCGGGTTCTGCTTGTGGAGCGCCCAGCCGAAGCCGCGGCGTTCTTGGAGTATTTGGCGCAGCAGCACCCTGCAGCCGCTGATAGAATTCAGATACTGCTTACGGCCACCAAGGGCGAGGACAAAGAGCTCGTCACGCGCGAGTTCGGCGGAGATTGAGCTTTACCGTGCCGCACGCGAGATGTTGGGCTTCGTCCACTTCATTGAACGTTCCTTCAGAAGCACTTAGACTCTTTGAGGGTGAACGTCTCCTTGGCGCCCGTCTTGGTGTTGGTGAACGTGAGCTTCTTGAGCGCCTCGATGATGAAGGGGCTGAGCACTTCCTCGGCTTTTTGATCCTCTCTGACATAAAGCCCTGTGCAGAGCTTGAGAGGCACCGGGGCGGGCGGGGGCTGAACGCGCTCACCAAACAGAGCTACGGTGGTCATCAAGCGGAAGAGCCCTGTGCGGAGATGGGCCTCGTCATACTCGCTCATCCCTCCCGTCTTCCTCAAGATCCGCAGCAGGAAGCTATAGCCGTTGAGCTGCAGGGAGGCATCTACGATCTTGTTGGCTTCAAAAAGCTTCTTGAACTCTTTGAGGGGATCGGTCAGGGTAGCGAGATCTATGGATCTATCTTTGGCCATCTGCTCGCTGGCTTTGAGCAAGTCCTCCAAGCGCGAGAGCACCAGTGCTTTGAGATCGAGCGAGACTTGTTGATCCGGTTGGGCCAGCAGTGGCTCTGTGGGGGCTGATCCCCTGGCGTCTCCCCATAACGTCACAACGCACACCATCAAGCCGACACACACCATGCGCTTGAACATGGTACGCACCTCCTTTTCAGAATCCATGTTGTTTGGCTAAGAGCCATCGCGTCATCCACCGCAGCAGTGCCGTCGCTCCTATCCCAAGCAATATCCCTCCAATAATCCCAATGGGCACCAGCCAGTGTCCCAAAATCTCGTGCCTCATATCATCAGCATTTAGAGGCTTTCCGGTGCTAAAGCTGAAGCCGAATGCAAAATGAGAACTCCCTGCTTCTCCTATCTCCTTCAATATCTCCTCCGGTTGGTAAGCATACAGCACAATATGATTGGGAAAGAGCGCCTTTGCTACACCAACTGTGAACAGCAAGAGCGAAACAAAATAGAGCACAAAGAATGGAAACGAGTAGAGATAACTCAAGGCCGACGACCCCATCCAACGCAGGATTCCCCTAAGCAACAATCCCGGAGAGCGCTGCTCAAACCCCTTCTGGAGGTACGCATCCGTCAGATAGAGCGAGATATATGAAGATGGTTCGCCTAGCTTATACAACACCTCAAGGACGTCCTCAGGTTCTAGCAGGATCTCCTCGTTTTGCTCCAGGCGCTCGTAGATGTGGCTTTGGATCTCGCGAAAGATCTCTTGGCGATCGGGTTCCCGCAACGACTGGAGGGCTTGGGCAAGCCGCTGCAGGTAGTCATCTAAGATCTTCTGGGCTTGGGGAGTGAAAGCCTTCATACACGTACCTTGCTCTCTATCAGATCGTTCAAGGAGCTCGAAAACTCCTGCCAGTGGTGGATCATAGCCTCAAGGCGTTGCCGCCCTTGGGCCGTTAAGTGATAGTACTTGCGCGGCGGTCCAGCTTGAGATTCGACCCATTCGGTGGCCAGCCAGCCCTCCTCTTTGAGGCGATTGAGGAGCGGGTAGATCGTCCCTTCGGTGACGATAAGTCCAGGAATCTTCTCTAGGGTTTGGATGAGCTCCAGACCGTATTTCCTCCCCTCTTGCAAGAGGAGCATCACCGCAAACTCCAGCGCTCCTTTGCGCAACTGCGCGATCCAGTTCTCTAGGTCAACTCGCCCTCGGTTTGCCATCGAGGTATATTATATAACATAGTACCATGTTTGTCAAGGTTTGTTGGTCCCTGCGCTATGGCCACCCCAACTTATTAAGACTAAAGGCCTGACGCGCGCTGGTCAAAGGCGTATTGAGGCAAGCAGTCGCTTCAGCCAGCTAAACAGTTACTAACACAAGTTTTGCAACCAGCCCTTATCAGTTGGGCTTGCAAGGGGCACCACACTGAGAAGACGACGCTTAGCCGTCAAATACATCGCTGCTCTTGGAGCTTAAGAGGAACTGTTCCCCCAATCTCCTTGGGCGCCTCATTGACGAACGGAGCGACGATCCGCTCCTCCTTCTTCTCCGTCAGATAGAGCGCTACGCAGATTTTGGCCTCCTGCTTCTTGATGGTCTCTACAAAGAGTTCTAACGCATCCATGAGTTTGTACAAGCTGGCTTGAAGAGTAGCCTCATCGAGTTTTTTCAGCCTTCCTATGCTGGAGAAGGTTGTGACTATGACAGGGAAGGCATTGAGTGATTTGATCGCTGCCTCGATTTGATCATTGTTGAAAGATTGTTTGAATGCTGTTAAGGTGCTTGTATCAACCTTGAGGTCTTGAGCCAACTTGATTAGTTCATCGGTGCGCGTGTTGACTAGTGTCTTCAGATCAAGCCCACCCTGCGCCCATAACCCTTCCAAACCCCCGAGCACCACAAACATGAGGACGATAGCACAGCCAACCGCCGCTTTCTTCAGCCAGCCCTTCATCATGGTAATTCCTCCTTTCTTTCAAAGTTCAAGATGCTTTAACGCTCTTGGTAGACTACCTTCCTTTGTAAGACTGCCCAGCCCACAGTCAACCAGCTGACGCTCAGAACCATCAAAATGGTAAGAGAGAGCAGATCGAACCGATTCGCGAGCAAGAGCGCTCTGATAAAATTGATGGCATACGTCAGCGGGTTGAGATAAATGAGCCACCTCACATATGTCGGGAAGATTTCAATGGGAAAATAGACGACACTGAGATATTGCAGGGCCCCTACTACCAAGCTGACGATGACCCCTATCTTAGTGATATCCCGAATGAAGACCGAGATGGAAGCCAGGAGACCTACCAGCGTGAACCCTTGAAGGACCAAGGCTGTCAAGACCCACACTGTCTGGGGCAGATCGAGCTTGAGCAACAGAATCCGTCCTAAGCCGAGAGTGAACAGAGAAGCAACTACGCTTAAGGCGACGGCGCTCAGCAACTTCCCCAGCACGATCGCCCCTGGCGTGACTGGCAGGCTCAGCCAATATCGAATCTTCTGCAAGCTCAAGTCAATCGTTAAGGTGACACTGCTGATGACAGCAATAGTGACCATGGCAAAGCCAATCCAACCGATAGCCAGGGTTTGAGCATACTCTGATCCGGCGATCTTCTGAAAGCCCCAGATAAAGACCCACAGCGCCAGCAGTTGATTGACGGCAAAGGGTAAAAGCAGCTCCCAGCGGGTGAAGGCATCTTTGAGAAAGATCCGCCATAGCAATAGAGTAGCCTGCATAGCTCACACCTGGCGTAACTCCAGAACTTCCAAGCCGTGCTCCTCAAGCAGACGAGCTGCTTGCGCGAGCGAGAGCTCTCCTGCTAATATGAGCTTGGTTCTGAAAGCTGCAGTCTGCTGCGGCGCAATAGTGTGCACAGCTCCTTCTAACCCCTTCAATAGTGCTTGAGCGGCAGCACCCTCAGCACGAATGACCTGAATGGGCTTGCCCAATCTATCTAACCCTAACGACTTGAGTAGTTCATGGATTTCATCCTCTGTGGGCTCGAGCTTCTGGGCTTCTACCAGATAGGGCTCAAGCGCGGCACGGTACTCCTCTTTCCACCCTCTCACAATGGCTTCGATACGCATCTGGAGAACCTCACTTTCAGCTGATACGATCCGACCAGCCTCAAGATACACGGTGCGGTCAACAAAATCGAGTTTCCCTGGGTCATGGCTGACGAGCAAGATTGCCTTGCCTTGGCGCTTACGAGTACGTATTATCTCCTCAGCTTGCTTACGGCTTGCCTCATCTAATCCCGCAAAAGGCTCGTCAAAGAGATAGATGGGGGTCTCGATCAAGCGCGCCTTCAGCAACTCGACCTTCTTCTTTGTTCCTCCAGAGAGTTGAAAGATGGGGCGGGTCGGCTCAGTGATGCCGAACTCCTCCAAGGCTTGCTGGATTTGTTTTTTGCTCCAACGTGCGCCATAGAATCGTGTGTGCAGAGAGAGAGCTTGCAGGGGCGAGGAGAGAGGGTCGAAGAGTGTCTCTTGGAAGATGGTCGTGATGGCGGCTTTAGCACGACGTGGCTCGTCTCGAAGTGAAATCCCGTCTACTCTAATATCGCCTATCTCAAGTCGATAGATGCCGGAGATCAAGTGCACTAGAGTGGATTTCCCACTTCCGTTAGGCCCTTTGAGGAGCACGACCTCGCCAGGTTGAACGGTCAAGTCGATATCATGAAGAACGGCCTTCTCTTTAAAGGCCTTCGAAACCTTTTGAACGAGCAAACCTATCTCCATAGCCGCTAATCTTACACAAATGAGCCGACTTACTAGAACGGACAAGGCTACTCAATTATAAGCAGCCTTGTCCGTTCTAGCAAAACCAACTTAAGTCAAAACAATGATGATTATTATCCAATCACCACCGTCGATAATAATGATGATCATCGTCTCCTCCTTTCGAGGCGGTGCGCCTCTCTTCTTTGAGATGGCTCACATATACACCGCCTCGCGGAGCCCGACTATCGCCTAGCCAACACTCAGTATATTGTCTTGGCAACACTTCGGCTGTTGGCTTGACAACACTTCTCAGAGAATCGCGATCAGAAGAGGCTCTGCGCCAGCTCCTGCAACCCCGCTTGGTTCAGGATGACGATCCGCCTTGAAGCCCGCTCGATCAGCCCGCGCCGCTCCAGCTCAAGAAGCTCTAAATCCACCGTCGAGCGATGGCTGTCGATCAGCTGGCCCAACAGCTCGCAGCTGAGCGGCAGCTCGATCCGCCGTGCCCCCGAAGGCAACTCGCTCCCACACCGCCATCCCAGCTCCACTAGCGCCGCCGCTAAACGCTCTCGCACCCCCGCTCTCGCCGCTACTAGGTGTGCATGGCGCCGTAGCTCCTTCACTTGTCTGGCCAGGGCTACCAGCAGCCGCCCCGTCACCAACGATGGCTCCCTCACAAGCCGCTCGCACCCAGCTCGTGCGAGATACTGCGCTCGAACTGCAGTAAGCGCCTGGGCGCTCAGCTCATGGCGCTGCTGCCCAAGGAAACTGCCTACTCCAAGAAGATCCCCCGGCCCGACCACCCCGATCACCAGCCGCCGCCCGTTGGCCGTTCGGCTCAGCAACGTCCCAAAGCCCTCGCAAATGAGATAGCACCCGACGTGAGGGTCGCCCTGCTCGAAGATCGTCTGATGCGGGGCAAAAGAGACGGAGCGGAGAGAACCCTCTAAAGCGCGCATCTCTTGAGAGGGAAGCCCAACGAAGGGGCATGGTGGACGACACCCAGCGCACGAGAGCCTTGTCATCTCTCTCATCCCCCTTCTTTTGCGGGGGTTGCCCTCGATAGAGAGCACTTCCAAGGGCTTGCGCAATATTATAGTCGCTTTTTTTTTCCGTCAAGATGGGCTCGTAACTGAGAACTGTCAACTGAAAACTCTGAACTGTTTACCGGCAGTCCATCGGCAGGATTCGCTTGAGATACTCTAAGTCTTCAGGACGGAATTTTTCGTTCTGCACCAAGTAGGGGTTGATCTCGGCCTGGGCGTTCATGATGCCCCCGTTGGGGTTGTGCCCCAGCCCCAGCATGTGCCCCAGCTCGTGGCTGGCAACCTTGGCAAGAAGAATCGCCAACAGCTCCGGCGGCGCCAGCCGCAACCCACGATTTATGTGAAAACTCCCGACAAAGACAAACCCACGGTCGTCCTTGCGCACGTTCCCAAAATCTAACGGCGCTAACCCCAAGATCGGCAGGCGATTCTCCGGTGAGAAGAAGACCGTGCTGAAGATCCCCGTGGGCTGGCGCAGATAGAATCTGACGTTCACGCCCTCGTAGTCGCGCTCCATCTGGCGTCGAATCGCCGGGATGAAGACGCTCATCACGTCAGAAGTGGGCCACGACGTCATCTCTTCAAGGAGCACGAGGCTCGTGCTGGCGAACTCCAGCGAGACGATCTGCGCGCACCGATTGGGCAGGGGCGCAAACTCACCATAGTCTGCCCACGAATTGTTCGCTTCATCGAGCTCGAAGAGTTCCCCGTTGGGATCGGCCTTGGCGCGCAGGACCCGCTCGCCGGCCTCGATCGTCCAAGGGGTTGCTACTGTCATCTCTTGCCCGGCGGGCAGGCTCTCGCGCACCGTCTCGATGGCGAGCAGTTCGCCATCAACGTAGAAGCCCACAGGCACGAACGCCGCCGGCCCCTGCCCGATGTTCGCTACTGTTGCGACCAGCCGCGCCGGCTCCCCCGCGGTGAGCGACTCGGCTTCGACGCTCACGCGGCGCACGACCAAGTCCGCCCCAGTAAATTCGTTGTTGGTCGCGTTGACGATCTTATAGAAAGTATTGTTGCTCTCGTCCAGCTCCGAGATGGTCTTGAACGGGTCTACGGTGACGCGAAAGACAGTCTCGCCGGGCTTGGCGTCCCAGCTGATAGCCACATCGAGAGATTGTCCTGGGGCAAGATCAGCGAAGAACCGCACGCCGATCTGGATTCTATCGGCTTTGAACTCTACCGCGAAGACGTCGTTGGTGGTGCGCGTACCTTGATTCGTGACAGTCGCGATGATCTGCACGGTGCTGCCCGGCGCAGGGAACGCTGGGTCGAGGCGCACCGATGCGACGACGAGATCTGGGGCCTCAAGTTGCTGCGCCCACGCCCCGGCGCTGCTCGCTAATACGATAAGACTGAGTATCGTTCTCAGGGATCTCATGGCGGCGTCAGGCGATCTGTGCCCACGTACTCCTGCAAGGGCTTGGGGATGAGCACCGAGCCGTCGGGCTGCTGATTGTTCTCCAAGATCGCCACAAAGAGTCGCGATGTCGCCAAGCCCGAGCCGTTCAGGGTGTGCACGTATTCGGGCTTGCTCCCCTTCTCGCGCCGGAAGCGGATGTTGCCCCGCCGCGCTTGGAAGTCCTCACAGTTGCTGATGGAGCTCACTTCATAGTAGCGATTCTGCGAGGGAATCCAGACTTCTAGGTCTATCGTCTTTGCTGATTGCTGCGCCAAGTCGCACGTGGGCAGCAGCGCCACCCGATAGTGCACATTCAGCTCTTTTAAGATATCTTCGGCGTCCTCGACGAGGCTCTCAAGCTCTTGGTAAGACTCCTCGGGCTTGGTGAACTTAAACAGCTCGACTTTATTAAATTGGTGCATTCGGATGAGGCCCTTCTCTTCCTCGCCGTAGGTGCCGGCCTCTCTTCTAAAACACGCTGTGTACGCGCAATATTTTAACGGGAGCTGCGAGCCATCCAAGATCTCGTCGCGATGGAGGTTGGCGAGCAAAACTTCCGCAGTCGGGTTGAGGTAGAGCTTATCTTCGGGGCAGAAGTAGACTTGATCGGCGAACTTGGGGAGCTGCCCTGCAGCGAAGAAGCTTTCGGGATTGCCCAAAAACGGCGGGAAGATCGGGATGTACCCATTCTTCTCTGTGTGGTAGCGCATCATGAAGCTGATGAGGGCCATCTCCAAGAGGGCGCCCTTGCCGCGATAGAGCGGGAAGCGCGACCCGGCGATCTTCGCGGCCCTGGGGAAGTCCAGCAGCCCTAGCTGCTCCCCAAGCTCTATGTGATTTTTGAACGGGAACGAAAATTGCGGCTTCTGCCCAAATTCTCTCAAGATCTTCTTGTCGCCCTTGTTGGAGCTGACGGGGACACTCTCGTGGGGCAGATTGGGCAGGCGCGCGAGAAAATCTTGGATCTCTTGTTCGAGCTGGGCGAGCTTGCTATCGAGCGCTTTGATCGTATCGGAGATCTGCCCCATCTCCGCGATGAGGGCTTGGGCTTCGCTCTCCTTCTTCTCGCGCTTGAGCTGCGCAATTCTTTCGGTCGCTTGGTTGCGCTGCGCCTTGAGCTGCTCCACTTGGGCGATGAGCCTTCGGCGCTCCTCGTCGAGCTTGAGCAGCGGGCCCAAAGATATAGACTCATCTCGGGTGCGCAGGCGTCGCTCGACTTCTTGAGAGTTCTCGCGGATCAGTTTGATGTCCAGCATCGTGCCATCTCCTTAATCTATTGTAGTCAAAAAAGAGCGCCCCGGCTAGTCTCCGGCCGGGGCGCGTGGGGAAGGAGCGAAGCTACGGTCGCGAGACCCCTGCGTTTCGATTGACCAAGAGCACGTCTTGGCCGATGCGCGCGATGTAGATGTCGGGCTTGCCGTCGCCTGTTAAGTCTTTAAAGACGACGCCGTTGCCGCCCTCGTTGCCCCCTTCTGCCGGGAGGTCTATGGCGATAAAGTATCCCCGACCGTCGTTCATCAGCAAGAGATTGGGCGCCTGCGGGACTTGCTGCAGCCGCACCATCGCGATGTCTAGGTCTTTGTCTCCGTCGAAGTCAGCGAAGTCAAAGTCAACACAGTTAAAGACGCCAAAGGGGAGTCTCAAAGCCGTCTCGTCGCTGAAGAACCCCTTGCCGTTGTTGATCCAGAGCACGGCCCGCCCGGCCAGGCCCGCCGGCGTGATCGGAGCGTTGCACGCGAAGACGTCCAGATCGCCGTCGCCGTCCACATCGAGATATTTGATCGAGAGGGTGTTCGTCCCCTGCTCGAACGAGACGCGATAGGCTGTTTCATCGGTGAAGAAGCCGCGATTAGAATTAATGAGCAAGCGATTGACTTGGTTGACCCCGCCTTGGGTGGGCTCACCCGTGCCCCAGACAAAGTCATTATCTTTGTCGCCGTCGGCGTCGGCGCAGTCGGCCGCAGCGACGCTGAACGAGCCAGCTTGCTGGAGGCGACCGCCGCTCTCGTCCACGTAGCGACCGGTGCCGTCGTTGATCCACAGGCGTGCGGGATCGCCCGAGAGCGTCCCGATGAAGAGATCAAGATCGCCATCGCCGTCTACGTCGCAGAATCTCGCGGCAAACGAGCGATTGATGACAACCCCTTGCAGGCGATTGGCCGTCTCATCTTGATAGAGCCCATTGCCCGTGTTGATGAGGATGCGATCGGGCTCGCCGCCGCCGCGATCTCCGCCCATCGCGATCGCTATATCGAGATCGCCGTCTCTGTCAATATCGCCTAAGTCAGCTCCGAAGGGCACTTGGCTGGGGATCGCGGGGAGGCGCCGCGCCGAATCGTTCTCGAACTTGCCCTGTTGATTGACCAAGACGCGGATGAGCGCCGCGTCTCCGGGGCGATTGCCCACGATGAGATCGAGATCGCCATCTTTGTCAATGTCGCCGGGGCGGACCCAGAAGCTGCGGTCGCGATCGGGCTGGAGCCGCGTGGCGGTCTCGTCGGCAAAGTCCGTCGAGACCGGACCACGCGGCTGCGCCACCCCAAATCCTCCCACCAAGCCCAACCCCACTACCAGCACCATCAGCCGAAAAGCCAAAGCACGCATGAAGATCTCCTCCTTTAGAGTTAGTTTTGGCGACAGTAATTATATCAAAAAGCAAGGTCAAAAATCTGTGGAAACGGCGTGAAAATTCCGTGGGAGTCGAGCCCCTCACCCCTTTCTTCCCCTCTCCCTCAGAGGGGAGAGGGGATAGGGGTGAGGGTGAGCAAGGAACAGCCGTCGTTGCTCATCTTGCGATTTTCTGTCATAATCTGGACGCCGTGGTGCGCGTTCATGTGGGCTCGAACAACCCGATCAAAGCCCAAGCGGTGAAGAACGTCTTCGAGCGAGTTTTTGGGCCGACGGAAGTCCGTCTTCTCTCTGTGGAGTCGGGCGTGCCTGGGCAGCCCTTCGACGACGACACCGTTCGCGGGGCCTGCGAGCGCGCCCGCAAAGCCCTCCAAGACGCGGATTTCGGCGTGGGGATCGAAGCCGGGCTCATCTGGAACAGGGAGCTGAAGCTCTACTTTGACGTGCAGTTCTGCGCTATCATCAGCCAAGATGGGAAGCTCACCGTGGGGCACGGATCGGGGTTCGTCTATCCTCCACGAGTCCTCGAAGAGGTGCTTCAGGGCCGCACCGTGGGCGAGGTCATGAGCGAGTTGACGGGGATCGAGAAGATCGGGCACAAAGGGGGCGCCATCGGGTATCTTTCGAAAAATCTGCTCACGCGCGAGCAGCTCACCGAGCAAGCCGTGCTGATGGCGCTCATCCCGAGAATTCGCCCGGAGCTCTATGCGCCTTGAGTTTTGGCTCTTTTTGCTCTTCGTGGCGTTGGGGAGCCTGCCGCCGCTCTCCCCCGCTCGCTCTGGCTCTCCCCCTGCGCCGCCGCCTCCTCCAACACCGCCCCAGCTTCCACCCAAGATCTCTCAGCACTTCACGGTCAAAGATTATTTTGTCTTTATTATCGTTATTGACGGTCTTCGGCCCGATGCGCTGCAGCGAGCCCAGACCCCCAATCTCGATCAGCTCTGGCAATCGGGGCTCTACAGCTGGACCGCCCAGACCGTTATGCCCAGCTTGACTCTGCCCGCCATTGCTTCGCTTTTGAGCGGCGTCCCTCCGGAGCGCCATCGAATTCTTTGGAATCATTGGGCTCCAGAGTTGGGGCGCATCAGCGTGCCCACGATCTTCGAGATCGCCCAAAGCGAAAATATCCCAACAGTCGCGTTTGTGAGCAAGCGCAAGCTGGAGCATCTCTTCCACCCCCAAACCCCGCTCTTCGTTGTGAATAACGATGCCAAAAGAGTGATCGAAGAGGCCGTCCAATATATCGCTGAGCATCGTCCGCGCTTAGTATTTCTACATCTGTCGGACGTGGACGACGCCGGCCATCGCTACGGCTGGATGACCGTCAGACAGCTCCAGGCCGTGGAGCGCGTGGACGAAGCCCTGGGGCTTCTGCTCAAAAGTCTCGAAGATTTGAAGATTCTCAATGACTCTGTGCTCATCGTCACGGCCGATCACGGAGGGCACGGGCGCATCCACGGCACCGACGATCCCAGAGACATGACGATCCCGTGGATCTTATGGACTGCTGAGATCGAGAGTGGGCGCGAGCTCACCCAGCCCATCCGCATCTACGACACAGCGGCGACGGCCTTAGCCGCGCTGGGCGTGGCGATCCCATCGGATTGGCTGGGCATTCCCGTCTTCGAAGCATTTCCCAGGGCGACGCTCCAGACGGAGCACCCGTGATACTTTGAAAGCTTCCACGTTTCTGCTATAATGAAGAACGCGCAAGGGCGCATGATCTTTGACAGATGGGGGTGTACTGGATTCGACGGGGATGCGGCAGGGAGGCTGCAGGCGGAGTTGCGGCCACCTCCTAAAAACGGCCGATGGCCAAGAAGTGCCAACACTTTTGCTTACGCCACTGCTTCTCTGAACTAACGAGAAGCATCTCTCACGGGGGCTTAGCCCGTCGGCTCTCGTGAGGGATCGACTAAGACGGGCTGACCGCGCGCTCGGCCCCAGGGCGCGTGGGAATCTCCTTGTGGGGCTCGGATCAGCCGATCCTGTTCGGTGGGAGCGGCTGATCTCAAACCAAAACACCGGACTAAGCCTGTAGATGCCGAACGAAAGCATCTCCGGACGCGGGTTCGATTCGGATAGAGTCGCCCTAGGCAGCAATGTCTAGGTGACAACAGGGCTCACATCGGCGAAGCCTGCTTGTGTGCTGAAGCACACGATGGCAACGCCGAGGGGTCGGAAGGGGGCCAACCCCAGGCCGGCCCTGTAGAGACTCATAGGCCCACCGACTCCACCCTCTGTGTGGAGGGGGTGGGTACTAGGAGCGCTGCCCATAAGCGCTAACACGCCCTGCATCCCCCTGAGGGGATGAAGGCATAGTCCAGCCCAGTTCGAAAGAACTGGAACCGCTGTCCCGCCACCTCCACCAAGTTATCCTGTACCCCTCACTCCTTCCTCCCATCTCCCTTAGAGGGGAGAGGGGCTGGGGGTGAGGGTGAGGCGAGTATGCGTCTCCGGATTTTCGTTGGGCTCTTGTGGGTGAGCTTGGGGGTCGCCCTTGTGCTGGGGCAGTCCCAAGCTCAGTCTTCGTTTATCGCCTACGCCGAGCTTGAGAGCTCTATCAACCCCATCACAAAAGATTTTCTGCTGCGCGTCATCACCGAAGCGCATCGCGACGGCGCGTCGCTCTTGGTGATTCGTCTGGACACCCCCGGCGGGCTGTTAGAGTCTACCAAAGACATGGTCACGGCGATCTTAAATTCCCCCATCCCCATCGTGATCTGGGTGGGGCCTGCGGGGGCGCGCGCGGCATCCGCTGGGGCGTTCATCACGATGGCTGCGGACATCGCCGCGATGGCCGAGGGCACCAACATCGGCTCTTCGACCCCGATCTCGCTCGGCCCTGCCCCTAGCGAGGGCGAGAGCCAAGATAACTCCGCCCGCAAGAAGATTCTGGAGTTTGTGGCCTCCGAAGCACGCAAGATCGCCGAAAAGCGCGGGCGCTCCAAAGAATGGGCCGAAAAGTTCGTCCTCGAGGGCAAGTCGCTCACGGCCAAAGAAGCCCTCGAGAATAATATTATCAATCTCATCGCCAACAACCGTGAGGAGCTGCTCAAACAGCTCGACGGCTACGAGCTGCAGCGCGATGGCCAAACAGTTCGTCTTCAGACGGCGGGGATGCCCCTCAAGACCTATGAGCGCACCTTCAAAGAGCAAGTGATGAATTACTTGGCAGACCCCAATGTCGTCTATTTGCTGTTGACGATCGGGATCTATGCGCTGATTGCAGAGTTCTTCACGCCCGGCTTTGGGGTGGGGATCGGGGGGGCGATCTGTCTGTTGTTGGCGTTGCTGGGCCTGCAAGTCCTGCCCTTCAACGTTGCGGGGTTGGCGTTCATTCTCTTAGGCGCCGCGTTGATGGTCATTGATCTCTTCACACCGACGCACTTGGCTCTGACTGTCGGGGGCGTGATCTCGCTGTTGATCGGCTCGTTTATGCTCTTTAACTTCGAGAGCTTTGAGGCTCCGGCGTTGGGCCTCTCGCCCGTCAATATCTTTGTGACCGTGGGGACGATCACGGCGCTATTTGTCTTTATGATCACGAAGGGGCTCTTGATCCAGCGCAAGCCGGTGGCCACGGGCAAGGAAGGGATGATTGGGGCCGTAGGCACGGCACGGGACGAGCTCAACCCCACGGGGATGGTCTTCGTCATGGGGGAGTATTGGAGGGCCACAGCTCTAGATGGGCCGATCAAGGCCGGAGAGGCCGTGCGCGTCGAGCGCATCGAGAACGGGAAGCTCATCGTGCGGAAAGCTTAATCTAAGGAGGGTATCATGCAGAAGACGCTGGGGGTCGTGGGGGCATTTGTCGTCCTCGCCGTGATTACGTGGGCACTGTGGTACATCTCTACGGCGCCGCGTTCCAGCCCGCCGATAGAGCAGCCGCCGCAGCCCACCGTGACCATCAATCCTGAAGATTACCCCAAACTTCAAGATCGTCTGGCGGAGCTCGTCGGCGCAGCTGATCCCAAGGCGTTTGCCAAGGAGCACGGCTTCGAGCAAGACCTCCAGGACGGCAAAGTTCGCATAGTGATCGAAGCGACGGGTCTTGAAGCCCTCGAGGAGCTGCGCTGGGCCGTCGAAGCTCTCGACGGCACGGTCGAGACAGACTATGAGAATCAGCTGCAAGCGCTGGTGCCCATCAAAGCGCTGCTCAAGCTCGCTACGCACCCGCATATCGAGTTCATCCGGCTGCCCGTCAGGCCCAAGCCCGACACCAAGTAAGCCCGATTACTGTCAAGCCCCAAGGTCGGTTTGGTATAATAGCGCCAACTGAGTCTCGCTTAAGAGGGGTGTTCTTATGAGAAAGCTGCTCGTCGTGGCCGTGCTCGTGGCTATCGCGTTGGCTCCCACCCAGGCCCAGCAGGACGTTCGCCCATTGAAGATTCAAGAGTTGCTTGCGGAGAGCTTGACGGCGTTCGAGTCGGGAGCGGAGCTGCCGACTCTGCCCGCCAACAAGCCCGAAGACTTAAGAGCCGGGAGAGTGCGGATCGTGCTCGAGGCCGCAAGAGCCTCTGACGTCCGCGAGATTGAATCCCGTGTGGCGGCGCTGGGAGGGCGCGTCGAGGCCGTCTATCAGAATCTCGTTCAGGCGTTCGTCCCCATGAAGGCCGTGAGCGCGTTGGCGTCTTTGGGATCGGTCTCGTGGGTGCGCACGCCGCTCACGCCCATCTGGGAGCAGGGGTTCACGGTGAGCGAGGGTGTGCGAGTGATTGGGGCCAATCTGTGGCATGACGCGGGGATCAAGGGCCAAGGGGTCAAGGTCGCTATCATAGACGGGGGCTTTAAGGGCTATCAGAGACTTCTGGGGAGTGAGCTGCCCCCGGCCGAGCGCGTCATCGTCCGGTCGTTCAACCGTGACGAAGACATCGAGGCCGATGAGCGCCACGGCACGGCCGTCGCCGAGATCGTCTACGATCTCGTTCCCGAAGCGACGTTTTATTTAGTCAACTTCGGCACCGATGTCGAGCTGGGGCAAGCTGTAGATTTTCTGATCTCCGAGGGCGTCCATGTCATCAATACGTCGTTTAATTTCTTTGGGACGGGCTGCCCGTGGGAGGGCACAGGGCTGCTTGAGCCCATCGTGAAGCGTGCGCGCGACGCCGGGATCTTTTGGGCGGTCTCGGTGGGCAATCACGCTACGGAGCATTGGCAGGGAGTCTTCGACGATCCCGACAAAGACGGGTTTCACAATTTCTTAGGCGACGACGAAGGCCTCACGCTCGATGTGGACGCCAGCGAAGTCGGGGCCGTAATTGCCGTGCTCAGCTGGGAGGACAAGTGCGGGAAAGCTACGGAGAATTATGAGCTTCTGCTCTTCGACGATGCCGATCGGCGCCGCGCGAGCGGGAGTCAGTTGCGTTCCGGCTGGCCCTCGCGCGTGCTTGTCTTCAGCGTGCGCGAATCGGGAAGATATCACTTGAAGGTTCGCCAGCGCACCGCGACCAAGCCCGCCGCACGGCTCGATATCTCCGTGATAGATATTGAGCCGGAGTATTCGGTCTGGGAGGGGAGCGTTGGGGCGTTCGAGCCCGCTATATCCCCGAGCGCGTTCAGCGTCGGCGCGACGGATTTTCGCAACGACTCTGCGCGACGTTACAGCTCGCGCGGGCCGACCAAAGATGGGAGAATCAAGCCCGATTTCGCCGCCCCTGACGGCGTGCGCACCTCGACATTCCGGCCATTCTTCGGCACGTCAGCCGCCAGCCCGCACGTCGCCGGCGCGGCGGCTTTGGTCAAGAGCGCCCGACCCAACTGGGGCCCAAAGGAGATCGCGGACTTCCTCACGTCGCGCGCTGTAGACCTTGGCGACGCTGGCCCAGACAACACCTACGGAGCGGGGCGGATCGCGCTCGGTGAGCCCCTCAAAGAAGAGAAGCCCAAAGCCCTCACCCTCGCGGTCTTCCCCGAACGCCTGAAGTTCGTCGCTCAAGCCAACGGCCCGGCCCCCGCGCCGCAACTGCTGGAGATCTCTGGTGCGGGGGAAGGAGAGCTCATCTGGAGCGCTCAATCTTCGTCAGATTTTCTGAAGCTCTCCTCATCGAGCGGCGTCGGACGGGCGCTCGTTCTAGTCAGCTTGGATATCACTAACTTGGCTGTGGGCACGTACGAGGGCGCGATCACGATCACTGCCGAGGGCGCGCAGAACAGCCCGCTCACTATACCCGTCGAGATCCAGATCACCGAGGGCACACCCGTCGGGAATCTGATCTCGCTCTTCTTCAGCAAGCTAGAGTTTGTCAATCCCTCGGCGTGGGCGCGCACCAGCGACGGTTGTCTTGTCTATACTAATAATAGTGCTGAAGCGCAGCGCCTCCGCGTGACGCTCGCCGACGGCAGCACCGTGATGGAGTACGACGTGCCGGCGGGCAACGCCGTGACGGCGTGTGGGAATGTGCTCTATATAGACTTGAGGCAGAAGTAAGCCAGTGTCATCAACTTAACCCCTCACCCCTATTCCCCTCTCCCTCAAGGGGAGAGGGGCTAGGGGTGAGCTTGACACTTCGGGCAAAAGTACGTCCCGCGCCCGCCCTGCTCGATGCGCACGATCTTCGCGCGGCAGCGCACGCACAACTCGCCTGCGCGATCGTAGACCCGCAAAAAATTCTGAAAATTTCCGGCCTCGCCCGTCAGCACCCGATATGTCCTCACCGACGTCCCCTGCTCGGCGATCGCTCGTGCGAGAATTCTCTCGATTTGCGTAAAAAGCTGTCGCGCTTCGGCTTTTGAGAGAGTATTGGCTGGGCGTCTTGGATGGATCTTGCTGGCAAAGAGCGCCTCGCATGCGTAGATATTCCCAATTCCCGCGATCTTGCGCTGGTCGAGTAAAAGCTTTTTGATCTCTTGCTCAGACTGCAAGATGGCCCAAAAGTTCTCGAACGTATAGCTCGGCTGAAACGGCTCGATCCCCAGCCCAGCTAACGGGGGAAGCTTCTCCGCATCGGCGCTCGGAACAAGATGGAGCGTCGCCAAGCGCCGCGTGTCGCTGAAGTAGAGCGTCTTGTTTTGGCTGAACTCAAAGACAAAGCGCGGATTTTTTATGGGGCGCAGCGTGGGCCAGCCCGTCATGCGCAGGTGCAAAATAGCTGTGTGCTCCCCGAAATCCAAGAGCAGGAACTTCGCGCGACGCCGCACCGCGCGCAAGCGGCGGCCGACGAGCGCTCGGCGCAGTTCTCGCTCCGAGGCGTTCTGCAAAAGACGAGGCTCATAGATGTGCAGAGCTTGGAGCTTCTTGCCCTCTAGCTCTTGGGCTAAGGCGCGACGGAGCGTCTCGACTTCGGGCAGCTCAGGCATTTTATAAATATCTTCGTCTGGACTGTGCACTGTGCCGCCTACCGGCAACGCGATGAACAGCCCAGACGAAATCTGACCCTACCAGCACCGATGCTCAGTCACACTCAGAGAAGCCGCAGTCGTTACAGATATAGCAGCCGTTGGTGAACATCAAGATGCCCCCACAGCTTGGGCACAATTCGACGTCGCGCTTGGCGTCGTGGCCGTTGGACCCGCTTGGCTGCAGTGGCCGCGGCTTCACTTCTTGAAGCAGCGTCAGCTGCTCCCCGCCCCGCAGGTACTCCGCGATCGCCTTGGCGATGGCATCGGGCACGGAGAAGACCACCGTGCCGTCCTCTTGCACCACGGGGCGCGAGCCACGGATCAAACTCAACTGATCGATGATCGCGCTGGGCTTGACCCCAGAGCGCAGGGCAAGCGAAATGAGACGCCCGATCGCCTCCGTGAACGCTGCCGTCGAGGTGCCGGACTTGCCCAGCCCCTGCACGAAGACCTCAAAGATTCCCTCGTCATCCTCGTTGACGGTGATGAAGACCGTGCCCAGCTCAGTCTTCATGCGGTAGGTCTTGCCCTTGACGACCTTGGGGCGCGGGCGGGGCACCAGCGTGGCACGCGCGGGCTTCTCGCCCTCCTTGGCTTCTTTGGTCAGCAAAATCCCCTCGCGCGAGCCCTCCCTGTACACGGTGATCCCCTTGCACCCGGCCTTCCAGGCCTCAAAGTAGATATCCCCAATCGTCTCCGGCGATACGTCCTTGGCCAAGTTGACCGTGCTGGAGATCGCATGGTCAATGTGCTTCTGAATAGTCGCCTGCATCCGTACCCGCATGATGGGCTCGATCTCGTGCGCCGTGACGAACGTCTTGGGCAGCTCGTTGATGTGGGAGAGCCCCATCTTCTCCATATATTCGCGCACGAGGGGGTGGCTCACTTCAAATTCGCTCTTGCTGAGAGACTTCGATTTGCGCACGTAGCTGAGCGAGAAGATCGGCTCAATCCCCGAAGAGCAGCCCGCTAACACCGAGCCGGAGCCCACCGGGGGCACGGTGAGCAACGCCGCGTTGCGCAGCCCATTGCTCTTGATCTTCTCGATGAGAGATCTATCGAGGCGCTTGATGAACGCACTCCGCAGGTGCTGCTCGCGGTCGAACGCGGGGAACGTCCCCTTCTCCACAGCGAGCTCGGTGCTCTCGTCGTAGACGATGTGCTTGATGCGCTCAAAGAGTTTATCGGTGAACGCGATCGCTTCGTCGGAGTCGTATTTGAGCCCAAGCTTAATCAGCATGTCGCCAAAGCCCGTAAACCCCACGCCGATGCGGCGCGATCGCAACGACGCCTCGCGCTGGGCCGGCAAGGGATGTTTGTCGGCGTTGTAGTCGAGGACATCATCCAAGAAGCGCACGGCGTAGCGCAACGCTTTCTCTAAGGTGGGCCAATCGATCCGGGCGTTGGGGGTGAAGCTGTCGAGCACAAACTTCGAGAGATTGACATTGCCCAGACAGCATGCTCCATAGGCTTCAAGGGGGATCTCAGAATTGCTCACGATCAGGCCATTCCCCAAGAACGACTTGGTATCGAAGACCGTCAGGTCGTAGACGGGCTCACAGAGATCTTCTGGGACGACGCGCGTGACTTTGGTAGTGGTGGTCACGGGGCGGAGCGGCATGGCGCGGTGCGCTAGCAGTGCCGCGATCTTGCGCTGGCGAGCTGTGAGCGCACTCCCAATATACCGAGCGAAGCGCTCCAAGCACGGGTAGCTTGTGATGCAGAGCTTATAGAGATCATGCTTCGACTGGTAGATGCGCTCCTCTCCACTGACGGTGCGGTAGCGGAACGGCGTCGTCCGGCGTCGGTTCTTGTCGGCAGCCTTGTAGACGGTGATGCTGGAGAAGATGCCAAATTGCAAGAGCAGGAGCTGTACTTCCCGGATGAGGCGCTCGGAGATTGAGGAGAGTGCGATCATGGGGCGCTGCGAGGGAGTGGAGACCGTGCCGTCGGCGTCGAAGAGGCCGCGCAAGAACGCAGCCGTGATCTCCTGCGGGGCGCGGAAGATCGGCTCTGGCACGTGCTTGGCCACACCCTTCTCCGGGTGAAGCCCAAGCTGCTGGAGCAGGCGTTGGAACGGTGCGGCAAAGATGCTAATCCAGCTATGCTGCGTGCCGGGACGGCTCTTGAGAGTGCATCCCCTCCCCAGCAAGCTCTCTGTGACTCGTGAGAAGATCGCGTGAAGCTCTGGCGCTTCTTGCGCGTTCATGTGAAGATCCAGACGCTTGCTGTGCGATCGGCCATCTTTGGACTTCGTATGAGTCGTGTAGCTGCCGTCCCCCACGGCGTACCCCAGCAGATACGCCAAGTCCTCCGTCCAGCGCGTGGGGATATTCATTAAGCGATAGTGAGCATCCCGACGGCGCGGCTGGACGTAGCTCTCATCAATGTGCAGCTCCCATGAACGATCGCTGAAGATTTGCTTTATCCAATTTTCATCGTTCAGATCAGGGAGGGCTAAGATATCCCCAGGGCGCAGCTCGTCTATGCGCTTCCAGCCGTACGACTGGTGCTCCCTGTCATACTCTGAGCTGTTGAGCACCTTGACCTTGTGATCGCACGTGCCTCGGAGGATGAAGCCGCTGGAGGTCTCGACCCGCCAAATCGGCTTGATTCCCGTGAAGGCCACGCGATCCGCAACGACCGCATCAATGCCCTTTTTGTCTTGGGCGCGACGATCAATGAGCACGCGCGGCATCTGGCGCGTCAGCGTCGCCGAGAGCACAAGCTCATCGAGCCGGATCAACCCCTGTGGCGTGAAGACGCGCGTCTCCCCGGTGAGGCTGCAGGGGTTGGTGGTGATCACTTCCATCCCATTGTATTCGGTGGTCGACTCGCGCTTGACCGTGTCCCAGAAGATCACCCCCGGTTCAGCCGAGGCCCAGGCGTTCTTCACTAACTTCTCCCAGATCTCGCGCGCGCGCACTCTCCTCTCGAAGCGCCCGATCCTCTCGCTCTCGTAGCGCAAGAGAAACTCTTCGTCGCGCTCGACAGCCCGCATGAACTCGTCGGTGACCCGCACGCTGATGTTCGCGTACTGGACTTTGCGGCGCTCCGGGTCGTTCTTGATCTCAATGAAATCGAGGACGTCGGGGTGGTCAACGCTGATGGTGATCATGAGGGCGCCGCGCCGGCCCGACTGCCCGATCGTCCCCGTGGTCGTGGAGAAGAGCTCCATGAAACTCACGGAGCCAGAAGAGTAAATCGCCGAATTGTTGACGGGCGAGCCCTTGGGGCGCAGGATGCTTATGTCCGTGTTGTGAATGACGGAGAGGCCCCCCTCACCAGCAAAGTAGTTGTTATTCCCCTCAACCGTAAGATCACAAAACTCCTCATCGGCCTCAACTCCGGCCACGACCTTCTCCACCGGTGTCAAGGAGAGACACAAGCTCCGGAAAGAGAGAGCTTGATAGTATACCTGGGGATCTTGAGCCTGCGCGATGATGGCCTCTATCAGTTTTAAGAAGGTCTTCCGATTAATCCAGCCCTTCTCCAATCCCTTGAGGGCGTTATACCGGAGATGCCCTACCCGCTTATACGTGGCATGGCGCTTGAGAAAGTCCCTGACAAAGGCGGGTACAGCTACAGGGTCTCGATTATTGGGAGGAGGAGTCCCCTCCAACAGGCGCCGCTTTTTCTCGGGATTGACCATGTATCGTGCGATCTCGCTGACTATGGAGGTATCGGATGTGGCCACACGATAAGCACATTGACAGCGTCGCACCACGGAGTGCTGGCCTTGATGGTTGTGTGGCTTGGTGCTGATCCATGCTCGAGCGCCTAACAGAGCCAGGAGCGTCTTCAGCCCGTAGGCGAGCTCCTTGGAGGACGTATTGAACTCTACGCGGAATCGTGCAGCGGCTACATGGCCATCGGTATCAATCAGTCCCGCGAGGAAGGCCAGCTGACTCTCCCGCGAGGCGTTCCAGATCCAGCGAGGTATCTCTGCCCGGGTGGCCTTCTTGCCGTAGAGGCCCTCCACGTACAGATCGATGAGATCTCCAGCCTCATATGAAGAAGTAGCGACTTCGTAGAGAGGGCCTGTGGGGCGCTGGCGAAGGTGCACGGTGAGGGCCGAGCCTGTGCGCTCATTGAAGATGCGCGCATATTCTTGCGCGACCTCCTTGCATCTGTTGTAAAACTTCACCCTGGTGGGCCGGCGCTCCCTCCCGCGTCCTTGGTAGTCACGGATCAAAGGGCGAGGTGGTCGCTGGTAGGCGGTGCCATCTCCAAGATGAGCGCCTGTCCACCAGGCCATCTGGGGATCATGGAGCCGCTGGCTGTTCAGGGGCAAGGTGTGCAATTCGGGGGTGACCAGCATGGCATCGGTGGGACGGACCTCAGCCGCTGGCACATACTGGAACCGATCTTCCCGAAAGACCAAGGTGGGATGCCAACGCGACGTGATCAGGCGTGTGCCATCTTTGAGATAGATGGCCACGTTATCCGCACGCCGGACGATGGGCCGATGCACCTGCAGCACACGCCGGAATTCCTTCTGCTGCAACACGGGATTATAGGAGAGCACTTCCTCGCCCTCCTGGACGTCTTCAATGCGCTTGACGCCATCCCGCGTGATCACATAAGAGCCCTTAGCTACGCAGCCCACTCCTCCGCCAAGTGAGTACGTTCGTGCAGCTTCTTTGCACCACTCGAAGATCCCCTCGATCGAGTCTTCTTTGATGGGAACAACGTAACAATTGAGCAAGGTGGCGCGTCGGGGCTGCCCCGCGCCAAACATGATGCGCCCCCCAGGGATGAAGCGAAAGTCTTCTAACAGCCAATAGAACTTCTTCTCCCACTCGCGGCGCTTCTTCGCATCCGGTTCTACGGACGCGATCTCGCGCGCCACCCGCTCCCACATCTGTATGGGGGTCTTCTCGATGATCTTGCCCGACAGATCCCGCAGGGCATATTTGTCCAGAAAGCAGCGGATGCGCAACTCGTCGCCACCGAAAAACTCCAGCGTCTCCGGGGCAATCTCCGTCGTCCTCGGTGTGCTGAGCTCCTGCGCCATCAGATGTTCCTCCTTCTGCGCAACGCCGCGTCATGATCGCTCGTGGCTCTCTCGGTCGCACACACGGTGGGCCGATGAAAAGTCCCTTCGTATGTAGATTATAACGCGTCTGCGGCGTGCCGCAACGTGATGTACGCTACACTCCTGGGCCCATTATGAGGGAGAGGCTCTCCCCTGTCAAGGGCGACAGCCGTCACAGATTTTCAATAACAGTAGGCCCTTCCCGTCAGATTGTGGTCGTCTCCCCAGGATGCAGGATGATGACTTTCGTTTCGGTGCGCGACTCCACTTTTGCTCGGAACTGCTGGGGGTCCTGCTGGATCGCCGGCAGGGTGTTATAGTGAATGGGGATGACGATCTTGGGTTTGAGCAACTGAACGGCTTCGACGGCCGCGTCGGGGTCCATCGTGTAGTAGCTGCCGATGGGGAGAAACGCGAGATCTAATCCGAGCTTTCCGATGAGCGCCATGTCGCCAAAGAGCGCGGTGTCGCCCGCGTGGTAAATTTTTTTGTTCTCAAGGGTCGTGAGCACGATCCCGCAGGGTTCGCCCAAGTAATGTCCGTCATGGCTGGAGCTATGAACTGCCGGGGTGAGCTGCACGGTTCCGAACGCAAAGCGGCTGGGCCCGCCGATGTTCATCCCGATGGCCTTGGCGCCCTGGGACTGACAGTACGTGGCTAATTCGAAGATGGCGATGATCGGCGCGCCGGTGCGCTTGCTGATGGGGATGGCGTCGCCAAGATGATCCGCGTGGCCATGAGTCAAGAGAATCGCATCGGGCTGAAAATCTTCGGGCTTGTGCTTGGCGACGGGGTTGCCAGTGATGAACGGATCTATGAGTAGAGAGTGCTTCTCAGTTTTGATCTCGACGGCAGCGTGACCGATGAATGTGACTTTCATACACGGGACCTCCTTGTGTTTTAAGTTTACCGGAGTTGGCAGCCTTGCGCCAGGGCGCTCCATCAGCGTGAGGAGATCGAGGCGGCCGGGCGCACGGCCGGCAGCAGAGAGAGCCTGCCCTGCCGCTATACGTCGTTTGAGGTGCCCATCGTCAAGAAGGGGAAGATCCAGGGATGGAAGCCTCTGCGCAAGGTCGAGCTTGTGGGCAATCTCTCGGAGCGCGACTGGCAAGCGGGCTACGACGCGGCGCTCCTGCGGGCTCCCATGAAGTCCCCAAGCTATCTGCCCCCAGCTCAGCGCTCCCCAGTGCTAGGGGAGGAGATCTGGAGCTTCGGCTTTCCGGTGCGGACGCAGCGCAGTGCGGAGCGCCTGCAGGCCGTGGGCTATGCCGATGCCGATGGGAGCTTGCGGGTCAGCTACGGCAGGGTCATGGAGCTGCCCAGCGATCATACGTTCGTTTCGGATTCTGATGGCTTCAGTGGCAACAGCGGCTCGCCCACGCTCAATCGGGAGGGGGAGGTGCTGGGGTACATGTGGAACGTCTATCCCGACGCGGAGGAGAATCAGCGGGCGGTCATCTTCCAGGGTGGGACGATTCACGTCCAGATCGAGCCTGTGCTGAAGAGGCTTCAGTTAATTAATTGATCTCTGTCAAGCAATAGGCGATCACCGCTCGGCGTAGAGCTTGCCTGCTAGGAAGTCTAGCGTCAGGCGACGGAAGCCTTGACTTTGGAAGACGCCGTTCCCAATAAGTATCACCGGGCCCTTGAGCTTTACTCCCGTCGCTTCCTGTTCGTGGGCCGGGATCGCCAGCACATCTTTCAACTCGATCTCCCCCAACTGCAGGTGCTGGACAAGAACCTTCCCCTTCCAGCCTAAGGCTGGCAGCAACTCGTCCGAGACGAGGATCTTAGCGTCAGAAGTACCTGTGTCAATGAGCATCATATAAGGGCCCTTCCCGTCCAGGAAGCCATCCACTATAGGGTTGAACACGCTGAAGCTGTGCAGCTTTCCTTCAACCAGGCGGAGCGGGGCGGAGGGAGCCTGCACCTGGAGTGGCTCCCGCGAGAGGGTCACCGTTCCGGTTCGCCAGTCGAGCGCTACGGCAAGCTTCCTCATCAGCGACATTCCGAGCAAGCCATCCAGCTTATATACAGGGAAGCCCAGCAGCTTCAGAACAGGCTGCTTCCCTAAGATGAGCACCGGGAGGCTATAAGCCCTTAAGTTGGCAATCTCCAGCTCCTGCACCCAGCCCAAGTAAGTCTGGATTGGCTGGCCCCAGTGAGTGATCTCTGGACCTTCTGCGATAAGAGAGGCGTGAGCGGCTACAGCTACCTCAGGTGAGATGACAGTCAAGATCGCGCCGGTGTCGACGACCAGGGTGATCCGACGGCCAGCCAGCTGCGCATCGACCATAAAAGTCCCAGCGAAGAGCTTCATCGCCCACCAAGTCCAGCGCGAGTGCGCCTCGACTTGTAAGGGGCCGCTGAAGGTCATCTCTGCCGGTGGGGCCCAGCCTTCCGGCATGCGTAACTGTTCGAGCTCGCTCCTTGGGAAATCTTCATAGTCAAGGGCGATGATCCGGCCGCCAGATCGAATGAAGAGCCCTATAAGTATTAGTAAAATCACCCCTACACCTATGGCTATCCACATTGTCTTCCTCCTCCTCAACATAGTAGAGGCGCCTTCGCTGGCCTTAATGCCTCATAATCACACTCAGCTTCCGTATGCATTCCTAAGGGGATTCAAAATAAACCATTTGCCTCTCAAAGTCAACGGTGACTTGCCACAGCTGCAGCAGGCTCCTTCCAAGCAGACCATCAAGCCTCACCCCATCCGTGTACGCCCCTTGGAGATCCTCAGCCACATAAACTGGCTGAGTAAGCTCAGGCAGCTGCTGGAGTTCCAGCTTGACAGAAGAGCGCTTCCCCCCTAGCTTGAGCTGCTCTGCCACCTCCGGTGCCAACACCAGCACCGGTGCCCCTGGATCCAAGAGCAGATTGAAAGGCCCTTGGCCATCCAAAAACCCACTAAGCATGATGAGATCTCCCACTGACGTGAAGGGAACGGAGGTTGCCAAAGGGGTTGGCGAGCCCTTGGGGCGCAGGATAAGTCGCTTCTTGGCCAAGTTCAACGTGAGGAGGAAATGCTTCAACGTCTGGGCCCCTACCAGCCCCTTGTAGTCGAAGACCTTCAAAAGACCAAACACTTTGGCATAGATCCTCCGCATCTCAATGGCAACGCGGTCATGGAGCACCTTCGCTGCCCCCAGCTGTATCTCCTTGACGCGCGCGAAATAGTAGCTAAACTCGCCACCAGGCCCTTTCTCCCGAAACCCCTCGGAGATGATTGGAAGTTGCAGCTGGAGGGCAACATCCGGCGAGAGGAAGGTGTAGCGCGATCCGAAATCCAGCTGGAGGAGATAGGGTCGGCCTTGGATATACACACGGATAAAGGGGATTCCCATCAACATTGTGATTGGTAAAGTGGTCTCCACTGAGAGTGCTCCTTGCGCCTTGAGGGGGGCTTCCTCAGAGGGGGCTTTGAGTCTTTCAAGGATCCTATACTGTTCAGCAGTGCTTAAGTTCTCTTCGACGATTTGAATGAGAGGCCTGGTGATGAGAAAAGCAGCAACTAAGACCCCTACTACCAGCAGGCCAAGAATTATCTTTTGCATGGCCTTATATTTAACGCTCGGCATATAACGCCGCATTAGGGAAGCAGCTTCCCCACGCCGATGCGCTCGCGCGCCTCTTCAAGGGTCTTTCGCGCCACGGCACGCGCCCTCTTCGCCCCCTCGTGCAAGATCTCGCGCACCTCGGGCTCTTTGAGCTGCGCCCGCCGCGCCCGAATGGGCTCCAACGCCTTGATTAAATAGTCCGCAACCGCTCGCTTGAGCGGCTCGTACTTGAGCGTGCCCTTGGCGTAGTCTGCCTCAAACTGATCGTAGATCTCTTGGGGCGCCGTCAGCTTCAGCAATAAGAAGAGATTGGCCACCCCAGGGCTTTTCTCTGGAGTGCGCGGGCCGATATCTGTCACGGCGGTTTTGATCTTCTCGCGGATGGACTCCTCCGGCTCGGTAAGCGCAATATAGTGCTTAGGCCCAAGGGACTTGCTCATCTTGCGCGTGGGATCGGCCGGGGACATCACGCGCGGGGCTTCGGTGAGCAGCGCCTCCGGCTCTGGGAAGGTCTCGCCAAAGCGAAAGTTGAATCGTCTCGCGATGCGGCGCGCCAGCTCAATGTGCTGCAATTGATCCTCGCCCACGGGCACCTTCGAAGCTTTATAGATGAGAATATCCGCGGCTTGCAAGACGGGGTACGTGAACAGCCCGCAGCTCACAAATTCTTGGGTCTCCCCTTTCTCTTTAAATTGCGTCATCCTTTGCAGATCCCCATAGGAGGTGACGGCGCTCAGAATCCAGCTCAGCTCCGTGTGTTCTGGGACTTGCGACTGCACAAAGAGCGTGCACTTTTGTGGATCGAGCCCGCAGGCGAGCAAGTCCATCGCCATCTCAATTGTATTTTTTCTGAGCTCTTGGGGGTCGTGCTCGACCGTGATCGCGTGGTAATCTACGATCGAGTAGAAGCACTCGTACTGGTCTTGGAGGGCGACGTAATTTTTGACCGCGCCGAAGTAATTCCCAATATGGAGGGCGCCTGTGGGCTGGATGCCGGAGAGGACAACAGATTTGGGGGCCATAGAAGCTACGTTAGAGGAGCCAAAGCCGATCACCGACGAGTTTCTGGGTCATCGTCCATCACCTTCTCTCAGAGTGAGTGTGCTGATTATAGACAGGGCGCGAGGGGTTGTCAAGAGCATAGCTGCCAGTCAATCACCCTCGAATGCGTAAACGACCGCGCTGGTAGACAGTAAATCGGCCCGAGAGCTGCTCAGCATATTGCGAGAAGATCTTCTTGATAACAGCGACCTTTTGTTGACTGTGAGCCTCTTCCAATCGCAAGAGGAGCACCCCAGCATGGGGCTGCCCTGATCGATGGACTAGCTCTCCAAAATCTTTATCCATTGTGATCACGAGCCGTTGCTCCCGCACTGCTAAAGCTAATATTTCGGAATCCGGCAATCGCGGGTCGAGATCTCGCACAGCTAGGACGTCATATCCTTGAGCCTGCAGCCATTTTTCTACCATCTTGCCTACGCCAACGTCTACTAAGAGCTTCACTATCTACCTGTTGAGATTGGGAAAACATGTTCCTCTGCCACAAGTTCGGCGGCATAAGCTAAAGCCGCGCGGATGTCTTCCAGTTCCAGTTCGGGATAGTCCACAAGCAAATCCTCAGCGGGCACACCCGCAGCCAAAGCCCTGAGAATCTGCTCGACGCTGATGCGTAGGCCGCGAATCGTTGGCTTGCCTACGAGCACGTTGGGATCAACAGTGATGCGATTGAGCAAATCCTTCTCCATCGCCCTCATGAACAAATTATATGGGTAAATTGTGCTTCTTGCAAAGCTGTTCAGCCCCTGCGCCACCGGCTCAACTTTTTTTCAAGGCAAGGGCCAATTGCTCAAAACCCGCCCTTCCGCTATAATCCAGCGAGCATGGCTATCCTCATCCGAGACTGCACAGCTATTACTATGGGCGATCCCCTGGTGCGCCGGGGCGTCTCCATCGCCATCGAAGACGGCAAGATCTCAAAGATCAGCGAGAACCCACAAGACTTCGAGGGCACGCACTTTGACACCGTGCTTGATGGGAAGAATAAGCTCGTACTCCCTGGCTTCGTCAACGCCCACACGCACCTGGCAATGGTCTTGCTCCGGGGATACTCCGACGACAGAAACCTCCAAGAGTGGCTCGAACAAGAGATCTGGCCCGCTGAGAGAAAGCTCACCGAAGACGACGTCTACTGGGCATCACTGCTGGGAATCGCCGAGATGATTCGCTCCGGCACGACGACCTTCTGCGATATGTATTTCTTCATGGACGCCGTGGCTCAAGCAGTCAAAGAATCAGGGCTTCGCGCTGTGCTCTCCTACGGGATCATCGCGCCCCAGCCGGGGGAGAAAGCCCAACGAGAACTTTCTGTCACCGAGAAATTTCTCAGAGCTTGGCACAACAGCGCTGAGGGGCGCATTCGCGTTGCCGTCGGCCCCCATGCCCCGTATACGTGTTGTGACGAAGTCTGGCGGGATGCACGCGCCCTCGCTTTGCAGTATAATACGATCATTCACACGCACCTGCAGGAGACTTTAGCAGAGGTGAACGAGTCTTTCCGTCTGTATCAGAAGAGCCCCACTGAGCGCCTGGAGGCGCTGGGGGTCTTTGAGGCTCCCACGGTCGCGGCGCATGGGGTGCATCTGCGCGATAGCGACGTCGCGATTTTAGTGCGGCGCGGTGTGGGGCTTGCTCACTGCCCCACGAGCAATCTAAAATTGGGCTCAGGGATCGCCCCCGTGAAGAGATACAAACAGATGGGGTTGCGCGTGGGGATCGGCACCGACGGCGCAGCATCGAATAATAATTTAGATATGCTCGAAGAGCTGAGATTAGCGGCGCTGCTTGCAAAGCGCGACGACCCCACGGCGCTGCCCGCCGCGGAAGCGCTTCAGATGGCTACACGGGCCGGGGCTCAGATGCTGGAGCTGGAGGGGGTCGGGCACTTGGCTGAGGGCGCCGAAGCTGATATTATTTTAATAGATATGAGCGGCGCTCATTGGCAGCCGGGGCACAACCCCGTCTCGGATTTGGTCTACGCCGCTCAGGCCAGCGACGTCGAGACGGTGTTGGTCGCCGGGCGGATTGTTATGAAAGAGAAAGAGATTCTCACGTTTGACGAGGAGCGCGCCAAGGCGAACGTGCGCGCCCTCAGCGCGAAATACCGGAAGCTCTAACACACAAAGGAGGAATGACGGAACCATGGCACTCACCCAGGAAGAGAAAGAGAAGATTGCCGAGCCGTTTCGCATCCATCTGCAAGATACGGGCTCGGTGGAGGTGCAGATCGCGCAGCTGACCGAAGAGATTCGTCGGCTCACAGAGCACCTGAAAGTGCACAGGAAAGATTTTCATTCCCAGCGCGGCTTGATGATGAAGGTCGGGCGGCGCAAGCGGCTCCTGCGCTACCTGGCCCAAAACAAGCCAGAAAAATACCTCCAGGTGATCGAGCAGCTGGGGATACGCGGCTAAGAGATTCTATGGACAGCCCAAGAGGAGTCGTTACAGGTTGCAAGTTGTAAGGTGCTCGTGAAGGGGCTCTTCGCGCGCACCTTCGAACTTGTCACTTGTAACGGCTCTCGGTGCGGCTGTCGAAGGAGAGACAGCTATGACAGGAGTCGTCGAAGTGCAGCGAGGGCCGTGGAAGCTCTCCACCGGGAAGGTCGCGCGACAAGCCGACGCCGCGGTCTTGGTCGAATACGGCGAGACCGTGGTCTTGGTCACGGTGACGCGCGGTGAGGCCGAAAATCTCGATTATTTCCCGCTGACGGTAGACTTTGAGGAGAAGTTCTACGCCACGGGGAAGATCCCCGGCGGGTTCCTCAAGCGCGAGGGCAAGCCCTCCGAGGCCGCGATCTTGAGCGCCCGCATGATTGACCGTCCCATCCGCCCGCTCTTCCCGCCAAACTATCGAGAGAAGGTGCACATCGTCGCTACTGTGCTCTCCGCAGACAATGAGCACTGCCCGTCGATCGCTGGGCTGCTGGGAGCATCCGCAGCGTTGATGATGAGCGCCGCTCCCTTCCAGGGGCCCATCGCCGGGGTGCGCGTCGGGCGCATCAACGGGCAGCTCGTCGCCAATCCCTCGGACGCTGAACTTGAGCAGTCCGATATGAACATCATCGTCGCGGGCAACAAGGAGAAGATCTTGATGGTCGAGGGCTCCATGAACGAAGTCCCCGAAGAAGAAGTGCTCGAAGCCCTCGCGTTCGCCCAGGGCGAGATCAGAAACCTCATCGCTTTGCAAGAGGAGTTTTTGGCGAAGCTCCCCCCGCGCGAGAAGGTCCAGCCCGCACCAGCCCCCGACACGAGCGCGCTGCGCGACGCCCTCAGAGCGCTCGTGTGGGATCAGTTTGAGAGCTTGCGTGGGCCAGGGATGACCAAGCTCCAGCGCGAAGCGAAAGCCGATGCCATCCGCGACGAAGCTATCGAGAAGATTCTCGCAGAAAAGCAAGCCGCAGGAGTCACCGATCCGGCCGAGCTTGAAACCCTCAAAAAGCAGCTCACGGAGATCTTTACGGAGCTGTTAGAAGAGTTTGTGCGCGTGAGCACGCTGACCACAAAGATTCGCATGGACGGGCGGCGCGCTGAGGAGCTCCGCCCGATCTGGTGCGAAGTTGGGCTTCTGCCTAGAGTCCACGGCTCGGCCATATTCACCCGCGGCGAGACCCAGAGCCTCGGCACCGTGACGTTGGGCACCTCGAGCTTGGACGAGCAGATCATAGACCGAATGCTCGAGGAGGGCCGCGAGCGATTTATGCTGCACTACAACTTCCCGCCCTACAGCGTCGGGGAGGCGGGGCGCATGGGCCCGCCGGGCCGCCGCGAGATCGGCCACGGAAACCTCGCGAAAAACGCCCTCAAGGCCGTCATCCCCAGCGAGGACGAGTTCCCCTATATTATTCGCGTCGTCTCGGAGATCTTGGAGTCCAACGGCTCGTCTTCGATGGCTACGGTCTGCTCGAGCTCGCTCGCGCTGATGGACGCTGGGGTGCCCATTAAGAAGCCCGTCGCCGGGATCGCCATGGGGTTGCTCACCCACAACTCAGACTATATGATTCTCACGGACCTGGCCGGCTACGAAGATCACTTTGGCGATATGGACTTCAAGCTCGCCGGCACAAGGGATGGCCTGACGGCTTTCCAGCTGGACGTCAAGATTCACGGAATTACGCTGCAGATTGCGAAAGAGACGATGCTGCAGGCCCGTGCCGCGCGGCTCCAGATCTTAGATATCATGGACAAGACGCTGAGCGCGCCGCGCCCGCACTTGAGCCGCTTCGCTCCCATCTTGGAGGTCATCCCCATTGACCCGGAGAAGATCGGCTTGGTGATCGGGCCGGGCGGCAAGACCATCCGCGCGCTGCAAGCCGAAACCGATACCGAGATTGATATCGACGACGAGAAGAACGTGGTGAAGATCGCGGGGCGCTCCGCGGAGATGGTCCGCAAGGCGCGCGAGCGCATCGAGCAGATGACCGAGGATGTCGCCGTGGGCAATCGCTATACGGGCAAGGTCACGCGCATTGAGAAGTTCGGCGTGTTCGTGGAGCTGCCCAACGGCATGCAAGGGCTCATCCGCCTAGCTGATCTGTCCGATCGCCCCGTCAAGAAGCCCGAGGAGGTCGTCAAGCTCGGCGAGACAGTCACCGTGGAGGTCATCGAGGTGGATGAGCTCAACCGCGTGAATCTCAAGCTGGTGGACCAGAAGGCTCCCGCGGTCAAAGTCGGCGATGTGCTGGTGGGGAAGATCGTGGGGCTTGCCGACTATGGAGCGTTTGTGGAGACGGAGGCGGGCGTGCGCGGGTTGATCCACATCTCTCAGCTTGCTGACGGCTACGTCGAGCGCGTCGAGGATGTCGTCAAGGTTGGCGATCCCGTGCTCGTCCAGGTGATCCGCATTGACAAAGAGGGGCGCTACGCCTTCAAGCGCCTCGGGAAGGCAGGGCTGAAGATCAAGACCTGATGCGCGAACTCTATCCCAACTGCTACGCAGAGCAGCTCGAAAACGGCGTCCGGGTGCTCGTGGAGCCCATGGAGGATCGCCCGTTAGCGCTGGGCGTGTGGGTGCGCGTGGGCAGCCGCGACGAGCCCGCTCATCAAGCGGGCATAGCCCACTTCATCGAGCACATGGTCTTCAAGGGGACCACCAACAGAACGGCGTTTCAGATCTCTGAAGAAGTGGACGCCCTCGGCGGGTACATCAACGCCATGACCCACAAAGAGTACACGCTCTTTCATATTGATGTCCTGCCGGAGCACCTCGAAGCTGCTTTGGATATTCTCGCGGACTTAGTGAAGAACCCACGCTTTGCTGAAGAAGATATCCGCAAGGAGCAGGGCGTCGTGCTCGAAGAGATCCGCATGACGGAAGACAACCCCCAAGAGAAAGTCTTCGATCTCTTTGTGGAGCGCATCTGGGACCATCAGCATCCCATGGCGCGGCCCATCTTGGGGAAAGCCGAGACGGTGCGGCGCTTTGATCGTCCGGGGATCATCGAATTTCACAGATACTATCAGCCGGAGCACTTGATCGTGACCGCGGCGGGAGCGATCGCGCCCCAGCGAGTGGTGGACGCGGTCAAGAGGGTGTTTGGGGAGTTGGAGCCTGGGGCGCGTCTGCCGGCGCGGCAGCCCCCGCAGCCCACTAAGCACTTCTATATTGAAGATCGCGACTCCCAGCAAGCGAATTTAGTCTTGGGTGTGCCCAGCGTCGGGCGCCACGACGAACGCAGATTCGCTCTCGAAGTGATGAACACGATCCTTGGCGGGGGCATGAGCTCGCGCCTCTTCAAGAAGATTCGCGAAGAGCTGGGGCTCGCCTATGCGGTCTTCAGCAGCGCCAATCTCTTCGAAGACAGCGGGCTTTTTATCATCTACGTGGGCACAGAGCCCAAGAACGCTCGCCAGACGGTCGAGATCTCAATAGAAGAGATAGATCGCATGGTGCGGGAGCCCGTGCCACAGAGCGAGCTGCGACTAGCCAAAGAGAAGCTCAAGGGCAACATTCTGTTGGGGCTGGAGACGGCACACTCGCGGATGGTGCGCCTTGGGATTGGGGAGCTCTATCAGATTCACGCGCCGGTCGAAGAGCTGGTGCAGAAGATCGAGCGGGTCACTTCCGAAGAGATCCAACAGATCGCGCGCGAGCTCTTCAGCAGTGATGGCTTGAGCTTGAGCGCCGTGGGGCCGGAAGAGACGCTGAAGGACCTAGAGCAAGTTGTCCTTGCTACCCAAGCATAACGCTCGTTTTCCCTTTCTTATTCTTAACTTTTAAAGGACTTGACAAAAATTTTTTTTTTTTTGCTATACTTTGCTTGATAATAACCTTAAAAGGAGATAAGATAGACATGTTAATGCGAGGATCGGACGCAAAGCAGCTCTCGCGGCGAGCGTTGTTGAAAGGGTTGGGTATGGGGGCGGGATTAATAGCGCTGAGTGGGCTGAGCGGGTGCACGTGGTTCCCTGTGCCGCGCTCGGAGTCAAGCGTTCCCTTGGCACCTGCTGGGGCTGGAGGGGAGGCCGCGCGCAGGAGGTTGGCTCAACTGGCTCGTGAAGCCAAAGAGAGTTGGAAAGGAGTGCTACGAGCGCAGAACAGGATCGAACACGTCGGTGCCGAAGAGTTGGAGCGGCGCCTCAGACACGCAAAGCGAACTATGTTGGACTTGATTGAGGAGATGGACAGGCAGGGCGTTACAGCTCAGGTTGATGCGCAGCTGCAGGCACTGCCGGAGCAGTTCGAGTATCCTGAAGCAGTGAAGCAGTACTATCGCGAGGAGTTCCGTGGCGTGTTAACTTCTGGTCAATACCAGCAGCTTGAGGAGTATCTGGCCCGACCCGGCACGAATGAGCCTGCACAGCGCGTGCTTCGTGAAGGTGGCATCAGTTCTTACCTGCGGAGGAAGCTAGCAGAGTTAAGGGTTGAACCGACTGCAAATCTCAAGGCGAGACCACTTTCTTGGATTTGGTGTTTTGTAATGATTTGTGCTGCGGCTGCTGCTGCAGCTGCTGCTTTTTGTGAATTTTATCAAGACCTTTGCGGCTGGGCTTGGGCAGTGGCTGTGGGAGTCTGCATTGGTGCTGGTCTTGGCTGCCTAGTATAATAGGGGGGACATGATATGACTAAGCATTTGAGAAAGCTCCTTAGAGGAGTGTTAGGTTTGTTACTTATCATCATCTTTTCCTCTCCTGAAGTTCGCGCAGTTCCTTCAGAAAAAGGAAAGCCAGATATAATGGATAAAATCGGCTTTGTCTCCGGCTCAATCTTACTCGGCTCTTTTGGAGCAGGGGCGGGTTATGGGCTCCCAGAGCTATTCGCCATAATGCTGCGCTCAAAGCAAGAGGTCGACCCATGCGGGAAATTACAGCGAATTGAGAATCAGAGACTGTTAGCGGTCTCTGCCACTATAGGGCTAATGGTAATCTGGAATGCAGCGAGATCAGAGATGTTGGGAAAGAGTGATGATCTTATTCAAGGAATCATTCGGACCATCCTCACTTATGCTGGTGGAACCACAGGGGCCCGTATAGCTGTCAATTGGCTTTGTGGCCAGCCCCAGCTCATAAAAGAGGCCGAGAAAATTATAGCCATCACGGCGATTAGTACCGGCCTGGGAGCGGCACTAGGGTTCAACTTGATCTGGTGAGTGCGCATGAATTTGGGAGAGGGGCGTACGCTGTGCCCCTCCCCCAAATATGACTCTGTTTCTTGTGCTGATGTTTACGGCTCATCCCCTCTCAGCTGTGGGCACAGCCCATCTAAGATATAGAGATTGAGCTCGCCGGGCTTGGCGGTGTTGGCCGCCCAGAGCTGTCTTTGGATACGGCTCACGAGCTCTGGGTTCCCCGGCACTCGCTCTTGAATGGTCAACGGCACAAAGAGCGCCACCGGGCCCAACTTCTCCGCAACAGCATACGGCGTCACAGCGTGGAACGGGTCTTTGCCCGTAGGAACAGTGGGGTTGGGGCTGCTGATAAACTGCGCGACGGCTACAGCGATCGCGCTCTGGCCATCCCCTGAATTCACCGTATACGCGCAGAAGCGCACCGAATCGAGAAAGATCGCGGCGGGCTTGCCCCCAGCAGGCGTGGTCGAGTCTACACTATGGGGCGCTGTGATCGTCACGCGGCTGATCGTATTGTCCCCCTGATTGATGAAGTACGCATACATATCGCCGAGCCATGAGCCAACAGTCGTCGCGATGGCGCTCGGCTGTGGGCCGGTCTGAACCGTAGCGATCACTCTGTAGCGATTCTCGTTGGCCGGATCGTCGTTGATGTCAATGATGCTGATCGTATTGCTGCCTGTGTTGGTGACGAACGCCCGATTGTGCGCACCCGATGAGTAGAGCGCGATGGCGCTGGGCTGGGTGCCGACTTTGACCGTCGCCTTGAGCGCATTCGTCTGGGTATTGATGACCGAGACCGAGCCGTCGTCGGCGTTCACAACGTAGAGGTCGGCGTTATGGGTGGCGCGAGCGAGCGCGACGGGCCTCTTCCCCACGGCGATCTCGGCGCGCACGGCGCCACTGGGCACCGAAACGACAAAGACTTTGTTCGCCGAAGCGTCAGCGACGAACGCCGTAGCGCAGTCGCGATTGACCGCCAGCGCGCTGGGATTGGCTATCGCGACGCTTGCGCTCGCGACGATCTCTTTGGAGAACGTATTAATAACCTGCAGGGTCGTGCCCGCTGCTGACTTACTGGCGGCAACGAGCGCACTGCCCCCGGCGCACGACGCCAACCCCACGATCTCCCCCGAGAGCGTCAGCGAGGCGCTGGGCTTGAGCCCCTGTTGTGCGTATGAGAAGATCCCCGTGAGGGCGAACAAGAAGACGAGCGTCAGCACAGCCTTCCGCGTCATAGAAACCTCCTTGGTTTCGTTGGTCTTGGTACGAGCTATTATAAGGGGTTGAGCGTGACAAGTCTGTGCCGACAAGGTGAAAAATAGGTGAAAGCCGAGCCGGCGGATTCATTCGCCGGCACACTGTCGGCCCTAGAAGCTGAGATTCACAAAGAATTCTTGGACTTTGAGGCCGGAGGGCTGGATCGCCGTGCCCGTGCGCCAGCCCCAGCCCTTCTCGGTGTACGAGATCGTCAGGACGATCTTGTCGAGCGGCTTCACCAACCCCAAGAGCACTATAAGTAAATCTGCTGTCCAAGGCCCGTTCTTGAAGACAAGCTGCACGTCGTGCTGATAGATGGGATCAAGCCCAAAGCAGCCGGCATCGGCCGCACACACGAAGAGATCGCTAGTGACGCTCACGCCGCCAAGGGAAAGGCTCGTCGTAAACTCCCGCAACGAGAAGACGATCCCGCCGAGCGTATCCGTCCAGATCGCCGTCACAAACGCATCGCCCACCGACCAACTCGTGATGAGCGTGTGCGAGCTGAGCGCCAAGTCCGAGTCAAAAGAGAGAATATCCGTGATGTCCAGAGCTAGGGGTTCCACGCGAAAAGAGCTTGTGATTTGAAGATACTCAATTCCACCGGGACCCTCAGCGTCATTGAAATTGATCGCTGTATCAATGTTTATCGTCACGCCCGCAAGCTTGATGTTATTGACGATAAGGCGTTCATACTCGAAATTCAGTCCCGACACGACGCGCCCCTGCGAGAGCTGAAACTCCGGCAAGCACTCCCCCACGCACTCCAAGCCGCGCCGTGCCCCGATATACGTATCAGACTGCACCGCCACGCCTGACACAGTCTGCCCTTTCAGCGTGAGAACGGCGCCGACTTCCCATTGGGGAGCCCCGGCCGAGCCGAAGTTCGCTACAAGCCCGACGGTTCTCACCGTCACTCCACCCAGCACAAGCTGGGCTTCGACGATCTTCTTGCGCAGAATGACGGATTCCGTCAGCGTCGGCCCCAGCAAAAGAGCGAGCTGGGCGTAGGGGGTCACCAAGTCTTTATAGAAGATGGGCAGATACTGCCCCACAACGCCGCCGGGATCGGGCCGGACGAGCTTTATCTGAAGATTCTGATCGGCCTCGACGATGTTGCGCGAGAAGAGAAAGATATCTGTGAGCGTGAGGGCGCCGAGCGTGGCGCTCAGCGTGAAGATTTGGGCTTCGATTCCTACGGTGCTCAGGGCCGTGAGCGATCTGACCTGCAGCCCACTCACGTTCAGATCGAGCTGAAGGATGCTATCGAAAGCAAATGGGGGCTGAGCGATCTTAGGTTGCGGGCCGTCGAGGATCAAGAGGAGTCGCGCGTGCCAGGAGCCGCTCAGCGGCGCGGCTACTCCCTCAACACACAATATGCCAAGAAGGGCGACGACGCAGAGTGCTAAAAATCGCATAGGACCTCCAAATTTTTTCGATGTGGGATACTCTATCCCACCAGGGTAGCTTCATTATACCCTATGGTGGTGGGGAATGTCAAGATTCATAGAAGCACATTTGATATGCATAATAATTTGCTCTATAATATGCGTTGAGGTGGCATCATGAGGACGACCCTGGATTTGGAAGAAAGCTTGCTACACGAAGCGATGAAACTCTTAGGCACGACAACAAAACGCGAGACCGTTCGGCAAGCTCTCCAGGCACTTGTGGCTCAGAAGCGTCGGGAGCGGCTCCGAGCAAAATTGGGGCGGATGAAGCTCTCCCTTACCTTAGAACGTCTGGATGAGATGAGACGCAATGAGTGAGCTGGTGTTCATTGATACTTCTGTTTGGATTCTTGCGCTTCGAGCGGGCGGTCCAGTGGCAGTGCGCCAAGAGGTAGAACAGCTCTTAGCCACAGGGCGCGTGGCAACAACACCTACAAATAGCCAAGCACAGCCCCTTGCAGACGAAGAGCTTAATGTAGCTTCTAGATCTCACGCTCAGCGCGAATGATCGCGCTCAGGCGCTCGACGCTTCGGGCAAGCTGACGATTGATCACAATATAATCGAAGAGATCGAGAGCACCTAGTTCGTCAAGAACTCGCTCTAAGCGTCGTCTTCGTGCAGCGGGACCCTCGGTGCTACGCTTGTTTAAGCGCTGCTCTAATTCTTTCAGTGATGGCGGCAGAATGAAGATCGCTACGAGCCGCCCGCCAACCCTCCGCCGCCGCAGTTGCTGCACCCCCTGGACGTCGGCCTCCTTGATCACGTCGCGCCCAGATTCTAGGAGCTTCTGCACTTCTGATCGAAGAGTGCCGTAATAGTGCCCCGCGTACAGCGCGTACTCGAGAAACTCATTGCGACGGATGCGCCGCTCAAACTCTTCTTTTGAGAGAAAGCGATAGCGCCCAGATCTCAGCTCTTGGGGGCTTCTGGGAGGTCGGCTCGTGCACGAGGGGACATAGACTAGATCCGGGAATCGCTTGCGCACGCGCGTGAGCACCGTCGTCTTGCCCGCCCCTGACGGACCGCAGATGACGAAGAAAACCCCGCTTCCCATAGCTCTCACTCGACGTTGCGCGCCTGCTCGCGGAATTTCTCGATGAGCGACTTCATCTCCAGGACGCGCGCGGTGATCTGGGCGTCCTTGGCTTTCGCTGAGATCGTATTGGCTTCGCGAGCGAGCTCTTGGGCTAAGAAGTCCAAGAGCCGTCCGGCGGGCTCTGGCCCAGCTAAAGCAGTGCGGGCCGCTTGGAGGTGCATCTTCAGGCGCGCGATCTCTTCTGTGATATCTGAGCGCTCTGCCAAGAGCGCCACCTCCATCTCCAGGCGCCCTTCGTCGAGTTCTACTGTGTTCTCAGTGAGCTCGCGCACCCGCTCCCGCAGCCGCTCTTTATAGAGTCTCTTTACGGCTTGGGCGCTCTGCTCGATCTCCGCAAGCTCGCGCTCCATGAGCCCTATCAGGCGGAGGAGCTCGTCCGCCAAAAGGTGGCCCTCGCGCTGGCGGCTCGTTTTGGCTTGGGCAATCGCTTCTTTCAAGACGGGCTCGATGCGCTCCCACAGCGCCGCTTCTGGCTCCTCAGATCGTTGCAAGACTCCCTCGAGCTTGAGCAGGGTATCGAGCGAGAAGCTTTCCGCAAGCTGGAGGTCCCCTCTGAGCTTCTGCAGCGCTTCTGCATACGCGCGGGCGATCTCCGTATTGATGGTGAGGGGAGCAAGGCCGCGGCGTTCGATCTTTATCTGGACCTCGACGCGCCCGCGGGAGAACTCTTTCTCTAGCAGCTCTTGGGCATGGAGTTCGAGAGCGGGGTGGGCTTCCAGCCCAGAGATTCTGACGTCCAGATATTTATGATTGAGGGTCTTGATGGAGACGGTGATCGTCTCCGTGGGGGATTGGCGTTGGGCGTGGCCGTAGCCGGTCATGCTGCAAATCATACTTGATAGAGTAATCCAAGAGGGGAAGCATTGTCAAGCCTTGTAATGAGCACTCGAGTTGGAAGCGCCGCACCTGCAGCGCGCTCATTTGCTTTGCGCTGCTTCTGCCAACTTTTCTGTCAGCCAAACGTTGATCAACGTTTCTAGGGACACTCCTTGGGCGTGAGCGCAAGCAGCGAGCTTCTTTGCCAACTCCGCTTCAAGGGCCACTACAAACGAGCGCTGTTGGATGTCTACCTCAAAGTGTGCTTCGCGAGTCAAGTCCCAATAGTCCGCCAAGTCGTGGCTGTCCCAAAACTCTGCCGCTTCTTCGATGCTCTTAAAATGCTGAGGAATCTGGTCACGCTTCTTTCGCTTTGGCATAGATCTTCCTTTCCTTCTTAGTCATCTCTCTGGCACTGATCACGAGTGCTTCGCCTGTCGCCTTGTGCAGGAAGTAGATAATCAAGTAGCGACCAGCCTCGGTTTGCCCCAGGGCCGCATAGAGGTCTTCACCCGCGACATCGCCAGTTTCGATAAAGCGATAGTGCGGCGCACGGCTGAAGACTTGTTCCACCTCATCTGTTGTGACGTTATGCTTCCTCAAAAGCTTATCGATAACATCTCGCAGCCAAATGATCCCAGTTATCTTCTTCAATTTCAATGCGAAGGGAGTATAGCAGACAAGCCAGGAGTTGGTCAAGGACGATGACTCCCGCTTCATCGCTGCAGAGTTGCCCCATGCGCGCTAGGGGTGAGTTTTCCCTTGGGCCCGCACCATACCCTAGGGGGATCTCTTGGTCAGGGACCGCCCCTGCTTGACAATCGAGCTCTTCCGCGCTATCATAAAGGCGCGTTGGGAGATCGTCTAACGGTAGGACAGCAGGCTCTGGACCTGCCAGTGGAGGTTCGAATCCTCCTCTCCCAGCCAATTTTTATTGCCCAAGATAGAAATCGAGGGCGCTCAGCATATACGAGAACGCGTGAGGGGCTTGCTCCATGAGGTCCCGACAGAGGCGCAGCGTCTGCTCCGCCCTCGCGCGCCACGTCGCCTCGCCAGTCAGCCGCGCGAGGCGCAAGAGCGCAAACGTCGTCGCAGAATTCCCCGACGGCGTCGCCCCATCGAAGAAGCTCTTCGTCCGCACCGGCAGCCTCTCGTGGTCGCTGCTGGTGAAGTAGAACCCCCCGGAGTGCTCGTCCCAGAACTTCTCCACGAGCGTCGCGCTGAGGGATTTCGCCATCTCAAGCCACCGACGATCAGCGTCGGCTTCATAGAGATCTAAGAGAGCTGTGATGAGAAACGCATAGTCTTCAAGATACGCGTTCCCCTTGACTTGGCCGTCCTTGTAGCTGCGCTGCAGGCTTTTATCTTTGTACAGATGCTCAAGGCAGAACTGTGCTGCCCTCTGCGCGGCGCGAAGATATTGTTCGCCCCCCAAGATCTGATGCGCCCGCGCCAACGCTGAGATCATTAAGCCATTCCAGGCTGTCAAGATCTTCTCATCGCGGGCGGGCCTTTCCCGGCGCTCCCGCACCGCACAGAGCTTCTCTCTCACGCGGGCGAGCCAGGCTTCGCACTCTGATGGCGTCATGCCCGCTCGCGCGGCAAACTCCTCAACAGTATAGGGCCGAGCGAGCACGCTCGCCCCCAGCTCTTCTGAACTATCCACCCCAAAATACTCACACGCGCGCGGGCCATCGTCAGGGCCAAGCACGGCATGGATCTCTTCGGGAGTCCATAGATAGAACGCGCCCTCGCCCTCGGGAGTGTCCGCAGACTGCGCAGAATAGAAGCCGCCCTCGGGGCTCGTCATCTCCCGAAGAACGTACGCAAGCGTCTCCTCAGCGATCTGACGATAGAGAGACTTTTGGGTCGCCTGATACGCTTCGAGATACGTCCAGACGAGCAGAGCGTTATCGTAGAGCATCTTCTCGAAGTGCGGGATGCGCCACTGGGCGTCTACCGTGTAGCGATGGAACCCTCCGCCGAGCTGATCATAGATCCCGCCGCGAGCCATCTTCTCTAGCGAGAACTCGACCATGTGGAGCGCCTCGGGGTCTTGGGTGCGCCGCCAATATCGCAGCAAGAAGCTCAACTCTAAGCTATGGGGGAACTTGGGTGCGCCGCCAAAGCCCCCATGCTCGCGATCGAAGCTCTGCAAGAAGTGCAGATATGCCCGCTGCAGCAGCTCTGGGGTGAGCAGCAGGGCGCTGGGCTTAGGGTGCTGCATCGCGTTCAGATAGTGAGTCAAACGCTCCGCTTGCTCGGTGATCTTCTCGCGCTCCTTGCGGTAGAGTTCGACGATCGCTTTGAGCACCGTGAGCAAGCCCGGTCGGCCCCAGCGGTCTTGCGGGGGAAAGTACGTGCCGCCGAAGAACGGCTTCAAATCTGGGGTGAGAAAGACCGTCAAGGGCCAGCCGCCCTGGCCCGTCAGAAGCTGCACCGCCGTCATATAGATTTCGTCAATATCTGGGCGCTCCTCGCGGTCCACTTTGATGCTCACGAAGTGCTCATTGAGATAGTTTGCAATCTCATGGTTTTCGAAGGACTCGCGCTCCATGACGTGGCACCAATGGCACGCCGAGTAGCCGATCGAGAGGAAGATGGGTTTATCTTCGCGTTGGGCCTTCTGGAGGGCTTCTGCGCCCCAGGGGTACCAATCCACGGGGTTATAGGCGTGCTGGAGCAGATAGGGGCTGGTCTCGTGGATGAGGCGATTGGGGGTCATAGGGTCACTCCCTTTGAAAGATTATGTAAGCTTACTGCTTTTTGGGGCTGTGTGCAAGGCCAAGCTCCGGAGAGGCGCTCACAGGCGCCGCCAGCGCCCCCACAGCCACCCCATCGTCAAGATGATCCCTAGCCCATCTACGAGCCAATCTCCAATATCTGCGCTGCGCCCTGGCACCCACGATTGATGAACTTCGTCGGTCAGCCCGTAGAGCCAGCAGAGCGCAAGTACGCCCCAAAATCTTCGTCGTGTGCGGGGAGAGAACGCTTGCAGCCCCAAGAGCGAGAGCAGCCCATACTCGAAGAAGTGATAAGCCCTATCGGCGCCGGGCAGCTCGATGAACGGCACCCCTGGGGGAAGAGGGCTATCAGAAAGCCAGAAGATCAACGCGGCGTAGCTGAGAAAGAACACCCACCACAGGGCGCGGACGCTCATTTCTGCAGGGCTTTGGCCAGCTCGCTCTGCACCAGCGCACTGATCCCCGTGGGATCGAGGGAGATCGTCTGGGTGCTGTCATCGTACGCGATGAGCTCGGCGTAGCGCCCCCAGGTCACGGCGATCTCGAGCTGGCGCTCTGCTTCCTCACGATGAAACTTCGACTCCAGCGCCTCCAGCACCACGGCGCGCGGCACCTGATGGTTCTCCGCGGCCCAGAGCATCTCCAGCAGCCAGCTGAAGAGGGGCAACCGCCGGATGCGGCTGCTGAAGATCTCCTTGCGCGCTTGGATGCTCGCCTCCGCGAACGCCAGCCCCAGCGGGGTCAGCTCAATATCCCCGTGGGCCACGGTGACAAACCCCAGGAGCTCCGCAGCGTCGGTCAAAGAGAGCAGCGCATCGGAGCTGATGGCGAGCTCTTGAGGGAGCTGATAGAGATCGACGCGGGCCTGGGGCATCTCCGCGAGGTGCTCCAAGAGGCTCGCGAGCTTGTTTAAGCTGATATCAGGGAGGGTGCGCGGGCGGCCCGGCTCACTCAGCGCTGCTCCCAGCTCGATGGGCTCCGGCTGCGTCTGCCCCGCCAGCAGCGCATAGACGCGGTCTGCAGTCTCGAGAAATCCCCGCGCTTTGCGCGAGCGCGGATGGGGCAATTCTATCCGTAAATCCGCGAGAACCCGCCCTGGATTCTTCTCCATCACGACGATGCGATCGGCCATGAATACTGCTTCTTCGATATTATGCGTGACCATCAAGATGGCGCGCGTGGGGATCTGCCCCCGCGTCCACAGTTCGAGGAGCTCGCCGCGGAGGGCTTCCGCGCTGAGCACATCGAGCGATGAGAACGGCTCATCAAGGCAGAGCAGCTCCGGCTCGACGGCCATAGCGCGCGCAAACCCGACCTTTTGGCGCATTCCCCCAGAGAGCTCTCTGGGGTAAGCGTTCTCGAAGCCGTCCAACCCCACCCGATCGAGCAGCTCGATAGCTCGCTGCGCGCACAGTCGCGGAGGCACCCCGCGCGCTTTGAGCGCGACCTCGACGTTCTCCTGCACGGTCAGCCACGGGAAGAGCGCAAACGTCTGAAAGACGATAGTCGCGTGAGGGTTGACCCCCGTCAGCGGCGCGCCGCGGTAGAGCACCTCTCCGCTGGTGGGGCGCTGCAGCCCAGTAATAATGCGCAAGAGCGTGCTCTTGCCACACCCCGACGGCCCCACCAGCACCACAAACTCCCCTTCAGAGATCGTAAGATTAATATCTTCGATCGCTGTGAACTGCCGCGGCGGTGTCCCGTAGACTTGTGTGACGTGTCGCAGCTCCAGCAAGGGCATAGTCTCACTCGAACCGATAGTGCTCCTCAGCAAGACGATAGAGGCGGCGCCAGAAGAATCTATTGATCAAGACGACCGTCACGACCATGCTGAGCGTCGCCGCCAGCAATAAGGGGTAATCTCCCGAGGTGGTCGCCCTAGCGATCACCGCACCGACTCCAAGAGTATACACAGTTCGATCCCCAAATTCGATGTACTCAGCGACGATGCTGGCGTTCCAGGCGCCGCCGCTGGCCGTAATCGCCCCGGTGATAATATACGGAAAAAGCGCGGGCAAGATCAAGGTGCGCCAGCGCTCCCACCGCCCCAGATGAAGCAGCACCGTCGTATACTTTAAGTCTTGAGGGATCGCGGCCGCCCCAGCGATCACGTTGAAGAGCAGATACCATTGGGTGCCCATGAGCATCAATACTATAGCCGCGATATTCAGCCCGCCAGGAACCTCAAGAAAGAACAGAGCGACGATGGGGAAGAACGCGGTAGCCGGCACGGAAGCGGCGATCTGCGCGAGCGGTTGGAGATATGCCGCCCAGCGCGGGTTCATCCCGATGAACACCCCGGCGGGGATCGTCCAGGCCAACGTCATCCCCAAAGCCACGCTGACGCGCACCAGCGTCGCCCCAAGCCCCAGCACGATCATGCCCCACTGCTCCGCAGATACCCGCAAGAGCATCTCCCCAGCGCGATAGGCCCCATATGCCAAGCCCACCCCAAAGAGCCCCCAGACGATCTTCCCCAGGCTTCGCCTGGACCGGACATCTTCGCCGGCCAATGGCCGGCGCAAGCTTCGCTTGACGTGCATCGTGCCGCCGCAGGCGGCACGGCAAACGGTCCAGACGAAGTCTGGTCTCCACCAATGTTCGCCAAGCCAACGCACCAGCCGGGAGCTGCGCAGGGCCTCATAGAACCACGAGCGAGGGGGACGCTCGCCCGTGACCATCTCCATCTTGAACCGATCGGCCCAGGCAAGTAGTGGCCGCCACAGGAGCTGATCGAAGAGGACGATCACGAAGATCAACGCGCCGATGCCCCACGCTAACGCGTGGGGGTCTGCTTGAGCTACAGCCTCTTGGATATACGTCCCCAGGCCAGGGAGACGGAAATCGCGCTCCCCAACAGTAAAAGTCTCCGCAGCCATGAGGAAGAACCAGCCGCCGGCCCAGCTCATCATGCTGTTCCAAATCAAGCTCAGCGCGGCAAACGGCAGCTCTAAGACCCGGAAGCGCATCCAGCGGGTAAATCCAAAGGCCGTGCTGACCTCACACAGCTCCGTGGGGATGGTCTTCAAGGCCTGATACCACGCGAAGGTGAGGTTCCAGACTTGGCTGGTGAATATCAACACGATCGAAGCGAGCTCCGCGGCAGCGCGCGCGGGCAGGATCGCGCTGAAGCTCAGCAACACCACTGGGAGAAACGACAGAATGGGTACGCTCTGGAGCACGTCGAGCAACGGCAGGAGAATCTGTTCCGCGCGGCGGTTTCGTGCCGCCGCTGACCCATAGAGGAACGTGAAGAGTAAAGAGAGCCCATACGCCGCGAACACTCGTCCAACGGAGAGCACTGCATACCAGGGCAAGGCCGTGGGAGCAAGAGAGATCTGAGGGCCTTCGATGACCGATGGGGTTTGGAAAGCCAGTCGCACCCCACTGTAGATGAGCACGGCGATGATCACGAGCACGACGAGATCTCCCCAGCTCAGGAGACGGTGGGTAGGCTGGCCGGGCTTAAACAAAAGCACGAGCTTTCTCATGGGTGCAGACGTGGTCGGAGAGGCGGGATTTGAACCCGCGACCTCACGGTCCCGAACCGTGCGCGCTAAACCAGGCTGCGCCACTCTCCGAGCACTTCGTGCTGGGGTCGCAGTGGGGCGCACAGCTGTGCGCCCCACTACAGAATTATATCGAGATTGAGGCAGTTTGCAACGCCTAGCGCAGCGGCACGAACCGCGCGCTGCCCCCGCCACGCGGAATGATCGTCAGGAGAACCTGAGCGTCGTCGGGAAGCTCGCTCACGAGCTTGTTCCAATCGTCTAGGCTCTTGACGGGCTGACGATTGATCTCTATGATCAGATCGCCCACTTGCAGCCCAGCCCAAAACGCCCGACTCCCCGGCTGTACCGACTCGATCACGACCCCTTGGGCATCCGCAGGGAGATTGAGCTGTTGCGCGAGCTGCGGCGTGAGCGCTTGCACCTTCAGCCCGAACTTTTCAACGCCCTGCCCCTGCGGGAGCGGTTGGCTTGGGGGAACGGGCGTGGGGCTCAGAAGAGCTTGCTCGCTAGGGCGCTCCCCAAGAGTCACCTCGACCGTCTGGCGCGCCCCGTTGCGGAGAATCTCTACTTGAACTTTCGAGCCCACCGGCCGGTACATGATCTCTTGCTGAAGCTCGAAGACCCTCTTGACGGGCTTGCCATCCACGCTCAGCACGATGTCGCCCCGCTGCAAGATCCCATACGAGGGGCCATCGGGTCGGACATCGGCGATCAAGACTCCTGAGTAGGGCTCGACTCCAAACTGCGGCGCGATCTCCTCCGTCAGCTCTTGGATGACGACCCCAAGCCAAGCTCTGGTCACCTTGCCCGAAGCGAGCAAGCTGGGCAGCACCCGCAACGCGGCATTGATCGGGATCGCAAAATTGATCCCCTCGGCATTCACGGCGATCGCCGTGTTGATCCCGATGACACGCCCCAAGGCGTCCAAGAGCGGACCACCGGAGTTGCCCGGATTGATCGCAGCATCAGTTTGGATCATATCTTGGAACTGACCTGACCCGTCGGGCTTGGGAAAGTCCCGATGGAGCGCGCTGATGATCCCCGCGGTGACCGTGTGCTGAAAGCCCAAGGGGTTCCCGATCGCGATGGCCCAGTCGCCGATCTCGATCTTATCAGAATCTCCTAGCTCGACCGTGGGCAGCTGTTCCACGTTGATCCCCTTGGGGCGGACGACTGCCACATCTAAGAACGCATCCCCACCGACAAGCTCGCCCTCAAACGTGCGCCCATCGGGCAGAGTAACGCGGATGCTCGTCGCATCTTGGACGACGTGATTGTTGGTGATGATGATCTTCTGGCCCTGAAACTCGGTGATGAACCCGCTCCCGAGCGAGCGCTCGACGCGCTGATCGCGCTCGAATGGTCCTCCGAAGAACCGCCGCCAGAAGGGATCATCGAAGAAGTCCTCAAACGGGCTGCGGAACGCGCTCTTCTTGATGACCTCAAGCTGCACCACGGCCGGGCCGGCCCGCTTGATCGCGGTCTTGATGGCGTTCTGCCCCGCTGCGACAATCAACTGCTCGATCTGCTCCTTGGTCAGCTGGGAGAAGAGATCTGCGCTTGGGGTTGCGGGCGCTTGCGCCAGCGTGATCGGTGCTTGGGGCAGCGGTTGCGGGCGCTCCGTCACCGCCGGCGGCTGTGGCGCTGGAGGAGCGTGACGTTGCCACGACCAGTCCAGAGCGATGCCGGCTAAGAACGCCAATGCTCCTACACTGACGATGAGTATCGCTTTCTTCATAGGGCTTCAACCTCCCATAACCAGACTTCGTCTGGACTATTCGTCGTGCCGCCGTAGGCGGCACGATGTCCGGTCCAGGCGAAACCTGGTTCCTCTGCGATTATAAAGGGCTTCTCAGCCTTGTGCAATGATAAGGACTGATTGTGGAGAACTTATGGAGATGAGGTGCTTTCTTTGTCCACGTAGGCTTCATAGAGGATATCGCCGTCCAGGTATGAGACTGTGACGTCCTTGAGGGGGATAGCGTCGCTCAGGCGCTCCACCCCCAGCCCGCCCACGGGGCTGGGAGCCGCCCGCCCACCCACGATCTTGGGCGCGATCACCAAGAGAATTTTGTCTATAAGATTCTCACGCAAGAAACTCCAGGCGACCTCTGAACCCCCTTCGATCAAAAGACTATCAATCTGCTCGTGAGCGAGCTTCTGGATGAGAGCAGCTGGGGCGACTTTTCCGTCGGCGGCCGCGGGCAGCCGCCAGACCTCCACGTGAGTCTGCCGGAGGGCTTGCTCTTTTTCAGGGGACATAGCGTCCGTCGTCGCTACGATCGTGCGAATCTCTTGAGCTGAACGTACAACCGCGGCGTCCAGGGGGATGCGCCCCTGGGAGTCCAGAATTATTCGTATGGGCTGGCGTCCCCTCACCCCTTGGAGTCGCACCGTCAGCTGGGGATCATCAGCGAGCACGGTGCCGATGCCCACGACGATCGCGCGATGGCGATGGCGCAGCTCATGAGCGAACTGTAGAGATCTTTCCGAAGAGATCCAGCGGGAGTCGCCGGTGCGGGTGGCGATCTTGCCGTCGGCGGTCATGGCCATCTTGAGCGTCACGAATGGCAGTCCCGTGGTCTTGAACTTCAGATAGATCTCGTTGAGCTTGCGGGCCTCTCGCTCCAAGAGTCCCTCGATAACGTCGAGGCCCGCCTCGCGTAAGCGGGCGATGCCCCGGCCGTTGATGCGAGGATCGGGGTCACGCAGAGCTATGAAGACTCTCTGAATCCCCGCGCGGATGATCGCGTCGGCGCAGGGGGGATTGTGCTTGAGCGGGGCGGCCACACATGGCTCAAGGGTGACGTAGAGATCGGCGCCGCGGGCGAGCGTCCCAGCTCGCTGCAATGCGAAGAACTCCGCATGAGGGCCACCGAACTCCGCGTGCCAGCCTTCCCCAAGAATTATATTCTTCTTGACGACGACCGCTCCGACCAGCGGGTTGGGGCTGGTCCACCCGGCGCCGCGCTCGGCTAGCTTCAGCGCTCGCCGCATGAACTCCTCAGGGGGAACCATTTCATTGAGGCTTCTTTGGGCCACCGTAGATGATATAGACGGGCGTGCCTGCTAAAATCCAGTCTACCTGCCGCTGGCTTCGTGCCTCAGCGATCCGTCGAATACGCTCCTCATCCCGCCCGTAGAGCACGAGATAAGCTCCTTCATCAGTCTTGACGTACACCTGGTAACTGATTTCAGGGTACTTGCGATGGATAGCCCTGCCGATCTCCTCAGCCTTGGCACGAGCCCCTTGGTAATCGAGCTTGTACTCCGCAATAGTTTTAGCTTTCGACATCTCTGAGCACCTCTCTTTGCAAGTGACTCACAAACTCTTGGCAATGCTTCAGCAGTCTTTCTGCCCGCTTCCTTCCGAGCGTCGTATCGCTGTAGTCAGCTTCCTCTCTCAACTTCAGAGCATCAGGAAGCGCCTTAGCTAAGGCAGAAGGATTCCTTCGCCTTCTCCAAGTAGCTTGCCATCACTGCAGTCGCATCGCCAGCTCCATCAGCGTGGGGATGGAGAATCTCTGAATAAGCACTAACAATAAAATCAATACCATCGGCGAGAGATCGATCCCCACAGGCATACCCCTCAACAGATAATACCGAATGGGCGCGAGCAGCGGCTCGGTCACCGCGTGCAAGAACCGCACGATGGGATTGTACGGGTTTGGCTCCACCCAGCTGATCAACGCGCGAATGATCACAATCCAGATGTAGATCATGATCGCCCAATCCAACACCGTCGCCAGAGCAAGAATGAGATTCTTCAACACGAACATACGATAATTATACCAGACTTCGCCCCAGGCTTCGCCTGGACCGTTCGTCTTGCCGCCGAAGGCGGCACGATGAAAGACCCCCCCCCCCCCCCCCCCCCGACACGGAGAGGGGAGGCTCCCCCTTCCCGTTTCGGGAAGGGGGTTTCGGGGGTGAGGGCTATTTATGGGATAAACGCTATCGCGATATGGCGCAGCGGCCCTGCCGGCAGCTTGAGCCGCAGCTGTCCCCCATCCTCCTGAACACAGCTCTTGACTTCCGTCCAGCTTCCCCCATCCCGCACGAACACGAAGACGTGCGTCTTCGGTCCGGGACTTGGCACTATCAGCTCGAGCTCCTCTGCCTCAAAACCTCCGATCATCAGGTCCAGAAATTTCAGGGCTGTCGAGCTCGCCTCCATGCGGACAAGCGTGCTCAGTTCCTCCATGCACGAGCTCATGACTCGTCCTCCCTCTGCCTCACCCTTCCCTCTCCGTGTACGGAGAGGGTTAGGGAGAGGTGAAAATTTTTATTTCACTGATCCTGTGGCCAGCGCGATCGGCGGAGCAGCGGTGAGCACCGCCACAGGGACCTCTGCAGTCACGATATTCGCTTGGGCCTTGACAAAGCAGTCCAAGCGCTTCCATCCCCCCGCGCTCGCATCGAAGTAGAGCAGACAGAGCTTGCTCTCGTCTATGCCCTTGATCTCCGCGTCGGTGTACTCAACTTCGATCTGCGCGACCCCTGACCTCATGCCGCTCACCAAGACGCTCACGATCTTCACGGGGTTTTCCAAGAGGGTCCGCTGCTGCGGGAACCCGTTGCGATAGCGCGCCACGATCACCGCGCTGTCGGAGTTCGCCTCGACATTATAGAATCGCAAGAAGACGCCCGCGGTGGTGGTCGCATCGAACTCCGCTCGCCCGGTGCCGAACTTCCGGAAGATCCACCCCGTGATAGAATTCTCGACGAGCTCGGCGGTGGGGGCAGGCAGCCACGGGAAGATGATGGGGCAGGGGCTGCGCCCTATCTCGCCCACCGTGCAGTCGCGATTGAGGCGAATCCCCATGACGGGGTTGCCGCGCCCTTCAAAGGCCCCCGACGGCCCGCTAGGGTCGCCCCACCAGTTGCGGTCGGCTCGAATGGTCGTCTCCTCAAGCCCGCCCGCCAGCCGCACCCCAAATTGCGTGTTGCTCACAATGTCGTTGAATTCTATATCAACATCGCTCGTGGTCGCCCCAAGATCCACGCCTCCTTGAGCGTTCTGCTGAACTTTGTTGTGATCGAAGCTGACGGCGCTCGTCTCTGTGAAGAAGACGCCGGCCCCGTAGTTGGCAGCGATCGTGTTCTGACGCACCGTCAGAGCGCTCCCCCCTTGGGATGCCAGCCCGATCCAGCCGTTGGACTCGATCGTATTGGCGATGAGATGGGTCTTGGTGGTCTTGATAAGCTTGACCCCCTCGCGCTCGTTCTGGCGGATCTCGTTGAGCTGGATGAAGAGGCTCGTCGCGTTCTGGGCGAGCACGCCGGCTTCGCCGTTGGAGAGGATGTGATTCTCTCGCACGATGTGGCGCGAGGCCCCGGCGATGCTCACCCCGTGCTTGCCGTTGTCTTGGATGAGATTGTTGACGAGCGTGTCGTTGCGCGAGCCCTCCAGAAGAGCTATGCCCGACCCGTTGTTGCCGGAGATCTCGTTGGAGCGGAAGGTGTTGCCCCCGTCGCTCTGCTGCACGGAGATCCCGTCTTCTTGGCTCTCTTTGATGGAGTTCTCTTGGAAGGTGTTGTTGCTTGGGGCGCGGCCGGAGTCGCCCGCGGCGAGCTTCACCCCGATGCCGTTGGTGAGAAGAGAGTTCTTCAGAAAGACGTTGCCGCTCACATCGCCAAGCAGCAGGACCCCTTCGGCTCCCGCGCGCGCGTTGTTGGCGATGGTATTCCCTTGGATGGTGTTGCGCTTGGCGGAGCGCTCCCCTTCGGTGATCGCGATCCCTCCCGCGCTGTTATGGGAGAGCTCGTTCTCGCGGACCTCGGTGTTGTCTGAGCCGCGCAGGGTGATGCCGTAGACGCCGCTGGAGCGGATAGTGTTCTTGAGGATCACCGCGCTGTTGGCCCGCTCGACTTTGATGCCGTCCATAGCGTTGCTGGTGAGGGTGTTATTGGAGATCTCCACGCCGTCGTTGTCGGTGACGAAGACCCCTTCCCCTCTGTTGAAGAGAATTTGATTGCGGCTGATGACAGCGCGGTCGGCCGCCTCCCCCACGACGATCCCGATGCTGCCGTTGCCACTGATCGTGTTCTCTTCGAGCCTGGCGTTGGCGGATCCTTCGAGCTTGACGCCCTCGCCGCCGTTGTTGAAGATCTCGTTTCTCAGGAGAATGACGCCTTCTGCGCCGCGGACGAGCACCCCCGCTCCGGAGGCCTCGTGGAACTTGCTGTTGGAGATGGCAGTGAAGTCGCCCGTGAGGGTGAGGGCGGTCTCCGCGCCGCGCGCGTTCACGTCGAACCCCACGAAGAGCACGTTCTTGGCGACGATCTCCACCGCCCCAAGGATCTTGGTCTTATCGCGTCCGGCGCGGGAGATCCACTGCAGCCCTTTGACATCTATGGCGTTCTCTCCGGTGAGGCTCTCTTGGTAGACGCAGGGGGCCACCAGGACCACGCCGAATTCCGAGCGTGGCTTTTGGCGGCTCTCCCGGGCGTACTGCAGGGCCGCCGTGAGCGTCTTAAAGTTCCCTGGGGTCTCCACGGGCAGGGTGCAGTCCACAACGATCACGGAGCTTGAGGGGAGAGCCGGGGCTATTGTCCATAGACATAGAATGATAAGCGCCACCAGACCAAGGAATCGAGTCCGCATAGTACCAACCTCCGCGAGCTATTGTACCCGATGGGATGAAGCGAGTATGTAACGGGAATTACGCTCATCGTGCCGCCTTCGGCGGCCAGACTTCGTCTGGACTGTTCGCCTTCGCCGGCCATTGGCCGGCGAAGATGAACGTCAAGCGAAGCTTGTCATCGTGCTGCCTTCGGCGGCACGGCGAACGTCAAGCGGAGCTTGCGCAGCCCCGCGCGGATCGCCCGCGCCCGCACCTCCGCCACCCCCTTCACCTCCATCAGCTCCTTCTCGGTGGCTCGCAGGATCGCCCGCAACGTCCCGAAGGCGTTGACGATATCCTCGATCACCGCCATCGGCAAGCGTGGAATCTGGCTGAGCACTTGATACCCGCGCGCCGGCAAGACCCGATCGAGTAACTCCTCGCTGCTCTCATACCCCAAGATCTCCAAGATCTTCTCGGTCGAGAGCAGCTCTTCGGGGGGCAGCTGCCGAATCTCCTCGATGATCGTCTTGGGGGCCTTGCGGTTGGCTTGGAAGTCCCGCACGATCAGCTCCGCCTGCTCCTTCACCCCCACCATGAGCCACTCTAATAGCAGCTCCATGAGCTCCCGCTCCTCCCCAAGCTCCACGAACCACCGGCGAATCTCTTCTTCGGTGTCCAAGATCTGCACGATGGTCTGTAAGATGTTCGCCACGTGGACGGGCAGGACCCGCCCCTCAAGCTCCAGGGCTATCAGCTCCTGGGAGAGCTCATTATACGTCAGGCGGTACTGCTCCAAGATGCGCAGCGCTTGGTTGACCCGCGCGCTCAAGACAGAGATATCTTGCAAGACGTACTTGATCGGGCCGTAGTAGATCGTCACCCGCCCCATGCGCTCCGCGGAGATAGCAATCGTCGCTACGCCAAGCTGCTTGGCGACCCGCTCGGCTGTGAGGTGGCGCGTGCCGGTCTCGTCGGAGGGGATGGACGGATCGGGGACGAGATACGCGTTCGCGTAGTAAATTTTCTTGAGGTCCTCGTCAATGACGATGGCCCGGTCCATCTTGGAGAGCTCCACCACCCGCTGCGGCGTGAACTCCACGTTGAGGAAGAACCCCGCTTGCACGACTTGCCGCGCCCGCTCCAGATCCGCCAGGACGATGAGCCCGCCGTTACGCATCTGCACGATGGAATTGATCGCATCGCGCAGGGGCGTCCCTGGCGCGACTTTCTCTAAGACTTTTAAGAAGCCCTCCTCGCGGATGCTCTTGGGCATGTTAGATCCCTAACGCTTCCATAGCTTGAGCGAGCGTCCCCACGGGGCAGAGTTCGATCTCGCGCAGCTCGACTCTCTCCCCCGCGGGGATGACCGCCCGCGTGTACCCCAGCCGCGCGGCTTCGCTGAGGCGCTCGCGCAGCTTGCGGACGCGTCGGACCTCCCCCAGCAGCCCGACCTCCCCGACCACGACCGTCTGGCTATCTATGGGCTTCTCTTTGAAGCTGGAGACGAGCGCGGCGACGATCCCCAGATCAAGAGCGGTCTCGCGCAGCGCCAGCCCCCCAGCCACGTTCACATAGATATCTTCGGTGCTGAGCTGCGCCCCAAGATGCTTCTCGATGACCGCGACCAAGAGCGCCACGCGATTGAGATCGAGCCCCGTCGCCCGCCGCTGCGGGAAGGTCGAGCGCGTGAACGCCACCAGCGCTTGGATCTCCACTAAGATGGGGCGCGTCCCCTCCACCGTGGGGACGATCACCGAGCCGGGAGGCACCGGCCCGCTCCGCTCCGTGAAGAACTGCGACGGGTTGGCGATCTCTCTTAAGCCCCCCTCGGTCATCTGGAAGACCCCGATCTCTTCAGTCGAACCGAAGCGATTCTTCACGGCCCTGACGATCCGAACGTCGCTGTCGCGCCCCCCTTCGATATAGAGAGCGACATCTACAAGATGCTCGATCGCCTTGGGCCCGGCGAATTCCCCGGCTTTAGTGATATGCCCGATGAGCAAGATTGGGATCTTCTGGGCGCGGGCGAGCTGGCTCAGCTCGAACGTCGCTTGGCCGACTTGATAGGTCGTGCCCAGGCCCGCGCTGCCCCCCGCCGGGATCACCGTTTGGATGGAGTCGACAACGACCGCGCGGGCGTTTGTCTGCCGGATCTGCTCGCAGATCGCCTCCAGATCGTGCTCGTGGAGGATGAGCAACTGCTCTGTCTCAGCGATCTTCAAGCGCTCGGCCCGCAGCTTGATCTGGCCGGGGGACTCCTCCCCAGAGATGTAGAGCACGGGGGCGTCTTGAGCCAAGCGCGCCGCGAGCTGCAGCGCGAGCGTAGACTTCCCGATCCCCGGCTCCCCTCCCACTAAGATCACCGAGCCGGGGATGAGTCCCCCTCCCAGGACTCTATCGAATTCGGCAAGCTGCGTCGGGCGACGCACCGTCTCTTCCAGAGGGATCTGGGCCAGGGCCTGCGGCGGGGTGGAGGGCGTGTCCCTCTGAGCTTCTACGAGGCTCTCCCACTGGCCGCACTGCGGGCAGCGCCCGAGCCACTTGATCGAAGCGTAACCGCAGTTCTGGCAGCGATACATGGTCTCCTTACGCCTCTCCTCCCAGACCTCTCCCCCAGCCCCTCCCCGAAGCCCCCTCACCCCTCTGCTCCCCTCTCCCTCGGAGGGGAGAGGGGATGGGGGTGAGGGTGGGGGGTCCTCAATTCTGGCGGCGGCGCTGGACCTCCTCTCTGATGAATTCGATGATCCGCTGCAGCGAGGTCCCCGGCCCAAACAGCCCCTTCACCCCCATCTGCTCCAAGAGGGGCTTGTCTTCGTCGGGGATGATCCCGCCCCCAAGCAAGACGACATCGTCCATGCCGTACTGCTTCATCAGCTCGGTGATCTTGCGGAAGATCACAAGGTGCGCCCCCGAGAGGATGCTCACCCCGATGACGTCCACGTCCTCTTGGAGGGCGGCCTTGACCACTTGTTCCGGGGTGTTGTGTAAGCCCGTGTAGATCACTTCCATCCCCGCGTCGCGCAGCGCCCGCGCGATCACCTTGACGCCGCGGTCGTGCCCGTCCAGCCCCGCCTTCGCTAACAAGACTTTTATGGGACGATCCATAAGTACCTCTCCCCCGACCCCTCCCTTCAACTCCGTGCTCCCCTCATTTCCACCCTCACCCCCATCCCCTCTCCCCTCCGAGGGAGAGGGGAGTAGAGGGGTGAGGGGTCTTGGGGGTTAGGTCCTACACCATCGCTGGCTCGCGATACGCCCCGTGCACTTTCTTGAGGACCTCCATGATCTCCCCCACGCTCGCGTAGGCCTTGACAGCTTCTAAGATATACGGCATCGTGTTCTCGCGGCTGCGCGCCGCCTCCTCTAAGCGCTCTAGCGCCCGCTTGACCGCGCGATTGTCCCGCTCCGCCCGGACTCTCTTCAGCCGCTCGATCTGGCGACGCTGCACCTCCGGGTCCACCCGCAAGATGTTCACTTTCGCTTTCTCGTCCTGGGGCATAACGTACTTGTTCACCCCGACGATGATCTGCTCCCCAGATTCGACTTGCTTTTGGTACTCATACGCCGCCTGGGCGATCTCTCTCTGGAAGAACCCGTTCTCGATCCCCGCCAAGACACCCTCCAAGATCGAGCCATGCCCCATCTCCTCGATCTTCTTGATATAATCGAGCGCCGCTCGCTCGATCTCGTTGGTGAGCGCCTCCACGAAGTAGCTCCCCGCCAGGGGATCGATCGTATCCGCGACCCCAGACTCATACGCGATGATCTGCTGGGTGCGCAGGGCAATACGCACGGCCTCTTCGCTGGGGAGGGCGAGCGCCTCATCGTAAGAGTTCGTATGTAAGCTCTGAGTGCCCCCAAGCACGGCGGCGAGGGCTTGGATCGTCACTCGGATGATATTGTTGAGGGGCTGCTGCTCGGTGAGCGAGCATCCCGCGGTCTGGGTGTGGAAGCGCAGCTTCCAGCTTTCGGGGTTCTTGGCGCCGTAGCGCTCCCGCATCAGCCGCGCCCACAGCCTGCGCGCCGCCCGGAACTTGGCGATCTCCTCGAAGAACGAATTGTGGGAGTTGAAGAAGAAGCTCAGTTGCGGCCCAAGCTTATCTATATCTATGCCCCGGCGTATGGCCGCCTCCACGTAGGCGCAGCCGTCGGCAATGGTGAACGCGAGCTCTTGGATCGCGGTCGAGCCCGCCTCCCGAATGTGATACCCCGAGATGCTGATGAGATTGAACTTGGGGGTCTCTTTGATCCCGAACTCGAAGATGTCCACGATCAAGTCTACCGAGGGGCGCGGGGGGATGACCCATTCTTTCTGGGCGATAAATTCTTTGAGCATGTCGTTCTGGATCGTGCCCCGCAGCTGATCTCTGCTGACGCCCTGCTGATCGCCGATGGCGATGTACATCGCGTAGATGACGGGGGCGCTGGGGTTGATGGTGAAGCTGGTGGAGACCTTGTCGAGGGGGATGCCGTCGAAGAGAATTTCGAAGTCTCTGAGGGTATCTACGGCGACGCCTTCGACGCCGACCTCGCCGTCGGCGAGAGGGTGATCGCTATCGAGCCCCATTAATGTGGGCATATCGAAGGCGGTGGAGAGGCCGGTCTGGCCCTGTTCGAGTAAGTATTTGAAGCGACGGTTGGTCTCTTCGGGGCCGCCGAAGCCCGCGAACTGTCTCATGGTCCAGAGTCTCCCGCGGTACATAGTGGGGTAGATGCCGCGGGTGAAGGGGTATTCGCCGGGGGAGCCCAGGTCGCGCTCGTAGTCGAGGTCTTTAATATCTTCGGGGGTGTAGAGGCGCTTGATCTCGAGGTTGGAGACGGTGATGAAGCGGCTTTTGCGTTCGGTCATGGGTTCCTCCGCTTCAGTGGTCAGTCTGAAGCACTGGTATTATACCAGACTTTGTCTGGGCTGTACAGCTGATCTTTGGATCACGGAAGGCACGGAGGAGAACGGAAAGCACGGGACAAGCTTCGCTTGACGTTCATCTTCGCCAGCCAATGGCCGGCGAAGGCGAATAGTCCAGACGAAGTCTGGTGCCTTCCGTGGGGCTTTCCGTGCTTTCCGTGATTCAACCCCTCTCGGAATTTTCACCCAATTTTCACCTTCTTTCCACTCATTTGGAGCCTTCTGGATGGTATAGTCTACTTGACAGCTCGTATGCGCTCTGCTATAATACTTCTCGTGAGAAGGTGGTAGTATGAGCGAGAAGGCTCTGGTCATCCGTGCCGAGGGCAATAGCCACGTCCTTGAGTTCTCCCCGCGTGACCTCCGCGACGTCATCTCGGACATAGTCCGCACCGACGACATAATCGGTATTCTCTTTCTCGATCGGCTTTACTCGTATCCAGAGAGGGATCGCTGCCCCAGCCTTCTCGACACGGGGAGGGGAGCTCCCCCACCCTCACCCCCAGCCCCTCTCCCCTCCGAGGGAGAGGGGAGCAGAGGGGTGAGGGGGCTTCGGGAAGGGGGCTGGGGGGTTAGGTTGAGGAGGTGATCGCATAGAGTCTCAGATTCTCATCGAGCTACGCGAGATCAAGACGTTGTTGGCGACACTAGTCAGCTTTCAGCATCAGATGATAGGTTGGCTGGTGCTGGCGGTGATCGGGTCGGCGCTTGGGACAAGGCTGTTGGAGTGGGTGGTGAAGAGGCTGAATAACAAGGGGTTCTGAGGATGCGATGACCGCTCAGAACCCCTTGCGCTACGCATCTTGTGAGAAGGTGGTAGCATGAATATTGTACAGCGCGGGGACCGGGCCGTCAAGCCCCCCTCTCTCCCCTCAGACTCCCCTCATACCCTGACAGCTGAAGAGAGGACAGCTAAAGAGAGAGCAGCTAAAGAGAGAACAGCTAAAGAACAGCGCGTTCGCGCGCGAGCGGGCATGGGATACTACAAGCTGCTCATGGCCCGAACGCGCGAGCTGATCGAACGGCTCAATCTCGAAGCGTCATACCATCGGGCGGTGCTGGGGACGATCGCGCGGGCCCTCGACGGGCGGGTCGTGGACTATGACGAATATCTTGGTCGGCTGACACAGCTTGGTCCAGAGATCGCGGCGCGGGCGCAGAGGGAGAGCCGTTCTGATCTCTGCTATTGGCTCAAGCGGCGGCTCTTCCCACGAAAGAAGATCTGCGCCCGCTGCAAGGCCGAGACGGACGCGCTGATCGAAGGGCTGTGTTCGCGGTGCTATCGGGAGGTGGCTCATGAAGACGCTCGCACTTGTCGCTGTGGCGCTGCTCTTTAGCGGGCCGATCGCGCTCGCGGGGCAGGAGACCCTCTGGACGGGCACAAGACCCAACGACTATTTCGATCTGTTGCTCTTGAAGGAGAGCACGGAGCGTTGGGTCGCCATCGTCGGTCTGGTCGTGATCGGGGTTCTCGCGGTCGTGATCTACGCGAGGACGAGCCATGTCCGCTCTGAGATCGAGAAGAAAGTTGAAGACGAGTTCAACGAGATCAAGCAGCGCTACGACATGGATCTCGACCCCAAGTCTCAAGTGCTGACCGAGAATCAGCGATTGCAGAATCTGAAAGATGTCTTCCAGACCATCGCCCAAGGGAGCGCAGCGCTCTGGACGCCGAAGGAGGGATAGATGAACAAGGCAGAGCTGATCGAAGCGATCGCCAGTCAAGTCGAGCTGAGCAAGACGAAGGTCGGGCAAGTCATAGACGCGCTGACGGAGACGATCTTCAAGACGATCTGTGACGGGGAGCCCGTTCGGATCACGGGCATCGGTACGTTCGTGCCACGCCCGCGCAAGTCCAAAGCTGCGGTCAACCCGCTGACCAAGCAGCGGATCATGGTGGCCTCGCGGGTCGTGCCGGCGTTCCGTCCTAGCAGTGAGTTCAAAGAAGCTGTCCGTAGGAAGCTGAAGGTCGTGGAGTCGGGCGGGGAGCTCTCGATCGTGAAGGCGGTGAGGTAAGATGGAGACCACCACCTTCATAGCCAACCCCAAGGTGAAGATAGCACTGGTGAAGGCGGCCAAAGGCTACAGGTGGACGGTCGAGGTCACCCACGAGGATCCCGACGAAGCCCTGGCGATCCTAGATCGAGTCGAGACGGAGCTGAAGCAGAAGTATGGGGCTGCCTAGAGGGACCTCTCCCCCGGCCCCTCCCCGAAGCCCCCTCACCCCTCTACTCCCCTCTCCCTCGGAGGGGAGAGGGGATGGGGGTGAGGGTGGGGGCTGGGGGGTTAGGTCAGGGGCTGGGGGAGAGGTCTTCCCCCTCACCGTCACACTCTCGCAGAGAGAAGTCATCCTCGCGGCCATGATCGGGGGCCTCATGCACGCACAGGCGCTCGCGCGAGGGTGGAAGGACAGGGTCTATGGGTCAGATTGGAACGTGCACGTCGAGGCCATCGCCGCCGAGATCGCCGTCGCCAAGGCGCTCGGTATCCCCTACCGTCCCAAGCTCAACGGCTTTAGGGCTCCCGATGTCGAGCATCTCCACGTCCGCCAGACGGCTCACAGAGACGGCTCGCTCATCATTCGCCCCGGCGATCCCGACGGGATCTATGTCTTAGTCACGGGGCAGTGCCCGACCTTCACGGTCATGGGTTGGATCCACAGCTCCGACGCCAAGCGCCCTCAGTATTGGCGAGCCCCCAACGGCGGCCCAGGGGCGTGGTTCGTCCCGCAGCGGAAGCTGTCGCGGAGGGTATGAGAAATCCTTGACAGCGTCGCGCGACCCCCGTATAATCACCCTGGTGAAATCCTATGCACGAGATGTATAATCTCTTCTCCCGCGAGGCCCAACAAGCCATCGGCATCGCCTACAAAGAAGCCGAAGACTGGGGCCATGACTACGTGGGCGTGGAACACTTGCTTCTGGCGTTCACCAAGCTGCGCACCGCCGAGATCACCAAGTTCCTCGAAGCCCACGGCCTCACCTACACCCGCGCCTGCCAAGCCCTCGAACGCGAAGGCATCACCCGCGGACAAACGCGCTTCGTCCCCGGGGAGCTCCAGCCCACCCCACAGCTCAAACGCATCATCACCCTCTCGTATGAAGAGACCCGCCGCTACGGCCACGCCCTCATCGGCGTGGAGGATCTGTTGCTCGCGATCTTGGAGGAGGGCAATAACATCGCCGCGCAGATCCTCCGCAGATCAGGGATTGACATCACCACCGTGCGGCGCTACCTCTCCCCCATGCAAGCCAACCTCGTGGGGGCAAGACAGCGCGAGCAAGCCCGCTCCAAATGGAAGAACTTCGAATTTGGGCGGAATCTCGTGGAGGAGGCGCGGCTGGGGCGACTCGATCCGGTCATCGGGCGCGAACGAGAGATTACCAGCATCATCCAGACCCTCTCCCGCCGCAAGAAGAACAACCCCGTGATCGTGGGCGAGCCCGGCGTGGGCAAGACGGCCATCGTCGAGGGCTTAGCCCAGCGCATCGCCGCGGGGGATGTCCCCGCCCCGCTCCTCAATAAAGAGATCATCGAGTTGGACATGGCGGCCATCGTCGCCGGCACGAAGTACCGCGGGGAGTTCGAGCAGAGACTCAAGGCGATCGTCAACGCCGTGATCGAGTCGGGGAATGTTATTCTGTTCATTGACGAGCTGCACACGGTGGTGGGGGCCGGGGGCGCCGAGGGGGCGATTGACGCCTCCGCGATCTTGAAGCCCCCGCTGGCGTCAGGGTTGATTCAGTGCATCGGCACGGCGACCCTCGACGAGTACCGAAAGTATATCGAGAAGGACGCGGCGCTGGAGCGGCGCTTCAAGAAGATCTTGGTCGAGGAGCCCTCCATCGAGGAGACCGTGAAGATCCTCAAAGGGCTGCGGCCGCGCTACGAGGCGCACCACGGGGTGAAGATCACCGACGGGGCGCTCTACGCCGCGGCCAAGCTCTCCGATCGCTATATCACAGATCACTTCTTGCCCGACAAAGCGATCGATCTCATAGACGAGACGGCGGCCAAGAAGCGGCTCCAGTGGAGCTCCTTCCCCCCGGCGGTACGCGAGCTGGAGGAGCAGCTGCAGATGGTCATCGAGCAGAAGAACGAGGCGATCGCGCAGCAGCAATACGAGCGCGCGGCGATGCTGCGCGATCGGGAGAGGGAGCTGCGGGAGCGGCTGCGCGAGCTGAAGCTGGAGCTCCCCCTCGAAGAGCCGGTGGTGACCGAGGACGACGTGGCCCAGATGGTCTCGGCGTGGACCGGGGTCCCCGTGGGCCACATGAAGATGGAGGAATCCCAGCGCGTCCTCATGATGGAGGAGGAGATCCATAAGCGCTACATTGACCAAGAGGAAGCGGTCAAGGCCGTGGCCAGGGCGATCCGGCGCGCCTACGCGGGCGTCAAAGACCCCAAGCGCCCCATCGGAAGCTTTCTCTTCCTGGGGCCCACCGGCGTGGGCAAGACCGAATTAGCCAAAGCCCTTGCGGAGTTCCTCTTCGGGGACGAAGAGGCGCTCATCCGGATAGATATGTCCGAGTACATGGAGCGCTTCTCGGTCTCGCGGCTCATTGGGGCTCCCCCAGGCTACGTGGGCTACGAAGAGGCCGGAGAACTGACAGAAGCCGTGCGTCGCCGACCCTACTCCGTGGTGCTCTTCGATGAGATCGAAAAAGCCCATCGCGACGTCTTCAATATTCTCTTGCAAGTGATGGACGACGGGGCGCTGACGGATTCGCAGGGGCGGCGCGTGGACTTCCGCAACACCGTCTTAATTATGACGAGCAACTTGGGGTCCAAGGCGATCACCGATCGGGCGGCGCTGGGATTTGGCACGGGCGACGAGGTCGACTCCCAAGAGTCCTACAATCAGATGCGTAGCCGCGTCATGAGCGAAGTGAAGGAGTTCTTCCGCCCGGAGTTCCTCAATCGCTTGGACGACATCATCGTTTTCCATCAGCACACGAAAGAGAACATCTATAAGATCGCGGAGCTGAAGCTCAAAGAGCTCGCGGAGCGCTTACGCGAGCGCCAGATCTTCATCACCGTCACGGAAGAAGCCAAAGAGCTGCTCATCAAGGAGGGGTACGATCCCAAGTACGGGGCGCGTCCGCTGGTGAGAACACTCGAGAGACTGATCGAGAACCCCATCTCCGACAAGATCTTAGAAGGGGAGTTCTCCAAGGGCGATCAGATCATCATAGACGCCAAGGACGGGCAGATCTGCTTCACCAAGAGCCAGGCTGCGCCTGGCCAGACTTCGTCTGGACTGGACACCTTGCCGCCTTCGGCGGCAAGACGAACGGTCCAGGCGAAGCCTGGACGATCATGATGAGGAAGCTGCACCAAGCGGCGCGGTTCGTGCGGCGGCGGATTGCGAGCTCTCCCACGATCGCGCTCGTGTTGGGGTCGGGGCTGTCGGAGGCGCTGGGGCGCTTGGAGCGGGAGCAGCGCCTGGGATGGGAGCGTATCCCCCACTTCCCGCGCTCTACGGTAGCGGGCCATGCGGGGGAGTGGGTCTTCGGGCTTTTCGAGAAAAAACCCGTGCTCGTGTCGCGCGGGCGGGTGCACTTCTACGAAGGCTATGCGATGAGCGAGATCGTCTTCCCCATCCGGGTGATGAAGCTGCTTGGAATAGAGAAAGTCATTCTGACGAACGCCGCCGGGGCGATCAACAGAGAATTCTCTGTGGGGGACTTCGTGCTCATCCGGGATCACATCAATATGATTCCCGACAATCCGCTGCGCGGGGAGAATATTGCAGAGTTGGGGCCAAGATTTCCCAATCTGTTGGATGCGTACAGCGCGCGGCTGCGCGCGCTCGCCAAGGAAGCTGCGAGGGAGCTTGGGCTGGAGCTGCGCGAGGGCGTCTACATAGCGACGCCGGGGCCGATGTACGAGACGCCCGCGGAGATCGAAGCGTACAGAAGATGGGGCGCAGACTTAGTGGGGATGAGCACCGTTCCCGAAGTGATCGCGGCGCGGCACTGCGGGTTAGAAGTCCTGGCGATCTCCGTGGTGACGAACATGGCTGCCGGTATTGGCAGCGATAAACTGACGCACGAAGAAGTGCTTGAGGTCACGAAGCGGCGCGAGCGCGATCTGGCGCAGCTCCTCCGCGCGATCGTCGCCAGGATGTGACCAAGCCGCTAGGGCCTCACTATGAGCCACGCCGTGCTGATGGCGATCGTCACGAGCGTCACCGGCAGCCCCACCTTCAGATACGTCCAGAAGCTGATATGCACCCCGCGCTGCGATGCGAGCTCCAGCACGATGAGGTTCGCCGCTGATCCAATGATAGTCAGATTGCCCGCGAGCGTCGCGGCCATGGCGACAGAGAGCCAACTCTCTGCCCCCGCCCCCACTCGCGCCAAGATCGGCGCAAGCAATAACACCGCCGGCACGTTGCTGACGAGATTGCTCACGAGGACCGTCAGGGCTATCAGGGCCAGCAGTCCCCCAAGCCCCGGCGCGCCCAGAAGCGGCCCAGCCCGCTCGATCACTCTGTCGAGCCAACTGGTGGCCTCCAGCCCGCGCATCACGATAAATAACCCCGCAAATAACAACAAGAGCGTCCAGTCGACATACTGCAGCGCTCTCCGTGGACGATTGCTCGCGAGCACTAAGATCAGGGCGGCGCAGCCGATCGCGGCCCACTGGGGCGAGACCCCGACGATCAACAATCCCAGGAAGAGCGCGAGGTTGGCCAAGCTCACCATGAGCAGCCCGCGCTGCACCGACAGCTCGTGATATTCCGGGAGATCGGGCGTCTCCGGCAGGGCCCCGCGCAGCGACCCCCGAAAGAGCACGACGATAATAATATAAATAGCTGCTAAGCTGAGCAGTGCCGCCGGCCCTAACGCTATGAAGAACTCGACGAAGCTCAGCCCGCTGCGCAGCCCAATCAGCATATTCTGAGGGTTCCCGATGAGCGTGGCCATGCTCCCCGCGTTCGCGGACAAGACTAACCCCAACAGATACGGCACCGGGTCGAGATGCAATCGCTGGACGAGGCGCACGAGCACTGGCGTGAACATCAAGCAGATCGTATCGTTCATGAAGAGCGCCGAGAGCAGCCCACTGGAGGCGATCACGAGCGCAAGCAGCCCGCGCTGACTGCGGGCGCGCTTGAGGATCCAAAGCTCTAAAATTTCAAAGAACCCCGCGATCTCCAAATGAGCGACCACGATCATCATGCCCAGCAGAAAGACGATCGTGTCCAGATCAATCGCTTGATACGCTTCGTGCGGGGAGAGCACCCCAAAGAGCCCCATAGCCACAGCTCCGATGAGCGCCCCGGCGGCGCGGCTGATGTGGACTCTCGGAATCTTCTGGATCGCGATGATCGCGTAAGTGACAAGAAAGATGATCAGCGCGGCCACGTCCACCATAAGTGAGAGATTTAAGCACAAGACTCCTCTGGAGTCAAATTGACGCTTGCGCGTCCATCGCGTATAGTATGAGCATGGACTTGCGCGAGGTGGAGATCAAGCGTATCGAGAAGATTGCGGAGCTGGTGCTGAAGGCGGCGCGGGCCGTGCCCAAAGAGAAACAGACTTGGAAGCCCCTGCCCACGGGGAAATCCGCCCAAGAGATCCTCGCTCATCTGGCGATGGCCAACTCGTTCTTCGCGGCGCTGCTGCGCGGGGGAGCGCCCGCGCAGACGAGCGAGCCCGCCACCTACGAAGAAGCCCTCAAGCGCTTCGAAGAATCTAAAGCCGAGCTCATTGAGACGATCCGCTCGGTTGATCCAGCGCAGTTCGATGAGAAGCGCACCATGCCCTGGGGAGAAGTTCGCTCTATCAAAGACTTAATCACGAGCCCCATGCCCCACATGGCGTATCACTGGGGGCAGATCGCGTATCTGCAGACGCTGTGGGGGGACAACGAGAATCGCTTCTGATTCACTTCAGGGGGATAGCGGGGAGGCGCTTGAGCGTGCGTGTGGCAGGGTCAATGGTGATGCCCACGGACTCTAAGACTGTCACTCCAAGGATGGGTTCGGCGTCATCGGGGCCGAAGATCACCCTACCGGCGGTGATCTCCCCCATGAATTCAAACTGAGCCAGCCCAAATTCGTACTCGTGGAGGGTGCCATCGGCCAATTCGTAGACCATCTTGCCGACGGGCTGCACGCCGATCTTGCGGAGCTCCGCCGCGGGAGCGAGCGAATCCGTGGCCCCCGTATCCACGAGAAAGTCCGCTTGATAGCTTCCCCCACCAGGCCCAAACGCTGTGAGGGTCACGGTCACATGCGTCAGTCCCATAGCCATAAGAGTGTACCCTCTGGCTATGCCCCACGCAAGCATGGCCGTTGATTTTTCCATCAAAAGAAATTACGATGAAGGTGATGCGTCTGGTCTGTACCGAGTGCGGCCAAGAGCTTGCGCTGGCGACGCGCCGCTGGCGCTGCGAGTGCGGCGGGGTCTTCGAGCTTGCGGAGCGACCGCGCTTTCGTCCTGAGGCTATCAACGCAGAGAGCTTTTCTCTGTGGCGCTATCGGGCGATGCTGCCCGCTCTGAAAGAGCCCATCTCGCTGGGGGAGGGCTGGACGCCCCTCGTGCCGGCGCACGCGTATAAGAGAGAATTTCTTGCGAAGCTCGAGTTCTTGGCGCCGACGGGGTCGTTCAAAGATCGCGGGACAACTGTGTTAGTAAGCTTTCTGAGGGAGCTCGGTGTAGACGCTGTCGTCGAGGACTCTTCGGGCAACGCGGCGGCAAGTCTTGCTGCGTACTGCGCGCGCGCGAAGATTCGCTGTCGGATCTTCGTTCCCGCTCATGCTTCCCCGGCGAAGCTCGCGCAGATTCGCGCCTACGGCGCGGAGCTCATCCCCGTCGAGGGCCCGCGCGAGAACGCTTCACTAGCAGCGCAGCAAGCCGCCCAACGCTCATACTATGCGAGTCATGTCTATAGCCCGCTGATCTTAGAAGGGACGAAGACGATCGCGTATGAGGTCTGGGAGCAGCTGGGCGGGCGCGCTCCTGAGGCGATGCTCTTCCCCACAGGCCACGGGACGCTGCTGTTGGGGGCGTACTATGGCTTTCGGGATCTGTTTGACGCTGGGCTGATCGAGAAGATGCCCGCGCTCTACGCGGTGCAATCCCAAGCCTGCGCCCCGCTTGCGAAAGTCTTTCACGAAGATCTCGCGGGGTTGCCCGACGTTCCCCAGGGGGAGACGATCGCCGAGGGGATTCGCATCCGTCGCCCTGTGCGATGGAGGGCGATTCTCAAAGCTCTTCGTGAGACGGGCGGCGGCGTCATCACTGTGAGCGACGACGAGATCATCGCGGCCCAGAGGGAGCTTGCCCATCAGGGGCTCTACGTTGAGCCGACGGCGGCGGTCGCTGTCGCGGGGCTGAGGGAGGGGCCGGGGGAGAGGTCCATCGTCATCCCCCTGACGGGGAGCGGGCTGAAGGCCCATCATAAATAGATTTTCTAAATTTCCATGAAATTTTCATCTGATTTCCAGGGGATTTCCATAGAATGGGTCTTGACTTTTGAGGGCAACACTGTTATAATCCCTTATAACTGAAAACATTAGGGGGGTAGGTCGGGCTCCCAGGCAGAGTAAGGGCTCAAGAGTCTTGCTGGTGAAACTTCAGCAGTCTCTAGATTGTATTTACCCAACTGATACATAAATAAAGCGAGGAGGGCGCTTGAGATGCGCGGCACTGCCATGCCCGCTCCACAAGGGAGCTTCATCCCAAACGCCCTCTTGATTCTAGAGCTTGCTCGAAGAATTGTCAAGAGGGCTTGTGTCGTTCTCGTTGTTGGTCTCTTAGCAGGATTGGCATCTCCCCTCACGGCCCAGGTCCCGCTCTGCGTTCTGGAGCTCTGGACGGATTCCCCTGTATATTCGCTCGACCAGACGGTCTCGGTCTTCGCGCGCTTGCAGGTGGGCGAGGAAGCGATCACCGGGGCGCGGTTTCAGATCGAAGTCCGCACCCCAGGAGATCGCGCTTTTACGATCTCTACTAATAGTCAGTTCTCCGGGGAGCTCAACCTCCAGCCGAACTTCCGATGGGAGGGGTTTCTGTTAAATCTCCCCAGCCGCACCGGCCAGGGGTTGCTCGCCCTGAAGGGCCCTTACACGATCATCGGCACGCTCTTCGATCCCCCATCGGGGCGGATCTATTGCGAGGACCGCAAAGAGTTTGTCATCCAAAGCCCGTGGGGCCAGCAGCCTACGACCAAGACCCTGCTGGTCACCTCGCAGCGCACCGAGTTCACAGAGCCGTTCGTGAGCAAGCTTTCCGCTTGGCTGGAAGCCGCTTTCAAGACCCGCGTCCAGACGATCTATCAAGAGGGGCTCTATCTGGGCTATCGCAAGGGCGACTACAGGGACTACGACGTGATCGTCTACTATGGGTTGGACTATGAGCAGCCGCCGCCCTTGGATTTTATAGACGACATCATCAACGGCGAAGGGATCTCCCAAAAGCGCGTCGTCTGGATCGGGTATCACCTAGACCGTCTGGGAGCAGCCCAAAAGAGTTTGGGCTTTCAGTTTGCTGAGCAGATCAGTGATACCAAGGAGACCCTGCTCTTCTATACGTACTCCAACACGAGCTATGTGCTCGCAGCGACCGAGCGGATCTTCGTCGAGGTCGCCAACGGCGATGCGGCGAAGGTCCACGCCACCGTCGGCGGCCGACCGATCATCGTCAGCTCCAATCGCCGAGCCTTCTATTATGTGGGGTTTCACCCCACGGCGAGTCTGCGCCCCTTCGGAGCACACTTGGTCTTTCTTGATATCTTGAGCGAAGTCTACGGGATCACTCGCGGCAAGGTCGCGCTCGTGCGCCTCGAAGATATTCACCCCCGAAGCAGCATCGCGGCGCTGCTCAGCGTCACGGACTATCTCAAGAGTGAAAAAGTTCCGTTCACGCTCGCGCTGATCCCGTTCTATGTGGACGGCGCCGACCGCACAAGCATCACTCAAGAATCAGCATTGAGAACGGCGGTCAAGCAAGCCCTGCTCAACGGGGGCGAGCTTGTCGTCCACGGGGCGACCCATCAGTTCGACGGCAAGACCGCCGAAGACTGGGAGTTCTGGGACGAAAAGACCAATCAGCCCATCGGCGGGGCGGAGTACGCCGAACAACGGGTGAAGATGGCCCTGGCGGAGATCCAAAAAGCAGGGCTAGCCCCACACACCATCGGCTGGGAGACCCCGCACTATAAAGCCGGCGACGCCCATTACGCCGTCTTCGAGAGGTACTTTGGGTTTCTCTTTGAGGCGCATCGTCAGTTCGATCTGGCGCTCGTCCCCTACGTCGTCGAGACGTCTCAGAGCGTCTACATCGGGACGCCGCTAGAGTTCGTCCAGAACGAGAGCGACATCTCGAGGATCATCTTCCAAGCGGAAAAGTTGGCCGGGTTGAAGTACGGCGCGATCGCGGCGTTCTTCTATCACCCCTTCTTGGGGGTAGACCGCCTGCGAGCGATCATCACGGCGCTCAAGCAGCAGGGCTGGCAATTCCAGCTCGCGTCGAGCCTCATCGGCCCGATCCGCGTCCAGTTCCCCACTAGACCATAATGGAGATCTACACCGACGCCCTGACGATCTTCTTCTTCGCGTACTGCCTGCTCTATAACGCGTTCCTCTTCTTCTATGTGATCGTGCGCCACCAGACTTCGTCTGGACTGGACGCCTTCGCCGGCCATTGGCCGGCGAAGATGTACGGTCCAGGCGAAGCCTGGCCAGACGAAGTCTGGTGGCCTATCGTGACCCTGATGATCCCTGCGCTCAACGAGGGCAAAGTCTTATACAAGACCGTCGAAAATATCTTTGAGCAGTACTATCCCGGCACTCTCGAAGTCTTGATCATTGACGACGGCAGCGACGACAACACCCCGCAAGTGACGGCGCAGATCCAGCAAGAGTTTCCCGACGTCTACGTCTTGCGGCGCGAGCGTCCCCACGCCCGCCAGGGCAAGGGCGCGGCGCTCAACGCCGGGTTAAAGTTTTTGTTTGAAAAATTCCCCGATCGTCCCAAAGAAGAGTGGGTGATCGGGGTCTTCGATGCCGATGGCCGCGTCGAAGAGTTGGACTTCTTTGAGCAAGTGGGGTTGGCGTTTCGTGACCCGACGGTGAACGCTCTGCAGTGCGGGGTGCGCATCCGCAATCGCCACAAGCTCCTCCCGTTGCTGCAAGATGTCGAGTTCGTCGCGTTCTCGTGGATCGTGCAGTGGGTGCGCGACAAGACCTCAGGGGCGGTTGCCCTGGGAGGCAACGGGCAGTTCATCCGTGCGGACTGCTTAGAGATCTTGCAGCCCCAGGGGCCGTGGCTCCCCACGGCGCTCACCGAAGATTTGGAGATCAGCGTGCGCATCCATGAGCTTCCCGGGCGGATTCGCTTCCTCGACCGCCACGTCTCCCAGGAGGGGGTTGAGACCCTGCGGGCGCTCCTGAAGCAGCGTCACCGCTGGGCGTGGGGGACGTTGCAGGTCTTTATGATGTACGTCGCGAGCGGGAGGCTGTGGCGCTCGCCCATGCCGTTGTTGAAGAAGCTCGATCTGCACTACTATCTGACGTTCTGGATCGTGCCGTTTCTCGTGCTGGGGTCGTGGGGGCTGGCGCTGCTCAGTCTTTTGGGGTATGTGCGGGTGAGCAGTCACTTTGATGTGTGGCTGTTGTGGGCGAACTCGTTCAGTTTTTGGCCGACGATGGCCCTGGCGCTCTCGAAGACAGACACACCGCGCTTGTCTATCCCCAAGTTAGTGCTCTTGGGGACGCTCTATTCGTACCATTGGATTCCGTTATTGGTGTGGGCGTGGCTCGATATATTCCGCCAGAAGAAGCCCCACTGGCTCAAGACGCAACGGATCTATTCTTAGCCCTTACCTAAACCTCTCCCCTAGCCCCTCCCCGACACGGGGAGGGGAATTCCCCCTTCCCGTTTCGGGAAGGAGGTCGGGGGGTTAGGTCTTACAGTGCCAGCCAGCGATAACGCTCTCGGCTTGTTTGCCCAAGAGATCATAGCCGACGGCATCGCGTGGCAAGCCCACTTGATGGGCAAAGAGCCCGTAGCCCTCAAACCACGCTCGCCCGGAGAAGACTTCAAAGAACGCACGGTACGCATCGGCTTGCTCTTGCTCGTCTGGGGGAGTGCGGCGGGTGAAATCCCAAGGGAAGATATTCGTCCCGTCGCGGCTCTGGTAGCCCAGCTCCCAGAAGACGATGGGCTTCTTATATCTTTGGTGCAGGGCCTCTAGGTCGCTCAAGATGTTTTGGCCGTGGCGGTCGCCCTGCCAGGCGGCGCGCAGTTGGGCTACGGTTGGGGTATAAGTGTTCGTGAGCTCAAAGTACGCGGTGATCCCCACATAGTCGAGCAAAGCCCAGTGAGTCATATTCAGGACGCTCTGAAATCCGGTGCGGTCGTACCACCAGTTGGCGGAGTAGCTGACTTTTCCAGAAAAGACGCGGCGCACCTCGCGGATGAGTCGCTCCCACTCGGTGGAGTATCTCTGCATGGAGCTCAGCTCGGTGCCGATTAAGAGCACGTCTACGTTGAGGGACTGGGCGAGCTGGGCATAATGCAGGACGACCTCGCGCCAGCGCGTGAACCATCGGGAGACGTTTGCCGGGGCGATGACCCCCACCCAGGTGCCATCGTCCACGAAGATCGCGGGCAGGAGCACGACCTTCAGCCCCACTCTCTGGGCCTCGGTGATCGCACGAGTGAGGACAGCATCGGGTTGGGTGCGCTGCGGATCAATATGGGGGTCATCGGTCGCGCGCCCCGTCTGATAGAGATGGATGCGCAGGAGCACATGAGTGGGGCAGAGGCGCTCTTTGAGCGTCTTCAGATCTGTAGGGACGACGGAGCTCGCGTAGCCCAGGGGGTCTTCGCTGGTGTACCACAAGGCGCGGATGGGCCAGCTTGAGACCTGGGCGCTCGAAGCCCCGCTCAACAACCCGACGAATACAAGCACCAAAGCACTCCAACGGATTATCATAGTGCTCTTACTATACTGAATGTCGGGGGCTTGGTCAATCACGGGTAGTCAGACGGTCCACAATCGAGTATATTCGGTGAGCGAAGGAGGCTCTATGTTAGAACACGTCTCATGGGTGCAGGCGCGGCAGCTCTTTCACAGTTCTACAGTAGCGCTCGTCCCGGTGGGCAGCACGGAGCAGCACGGCCCGCACCTGCCCTTGGGCACAGATTTCCTCACGGCACAGGCGCTCGCTCTTGCCGTCGCGCGCGAGTTAAAAATTCTCTGCACTCCCGTCATCCCCGTTGGTGTCTCCGAACATCACCGACAATTCTGGGGGACGCTGTGGGTCTCTCCCGAAACGTTTCGGCGCTTCATGAGAGAGATCGCCGAGAGCGTCGCCTCGCACGGCGTGCGCCGTATCGTCTTTGTGAACGGGCACGGCGGCAACAATGCTGCGCTGCAAGAGATCTGCCGCGAGCTGCGCGCGAAAGAGATCTTCGCGGTTGTCTGGGCGTGGTGGCTCGACCCAGAAGTGCAGAAGCTCACAAATGAACTTTTCCGCAGCCGGGGCACGCACGCCGGGGCTATCGAGACTTCTCTCGTCTTGGCGATTGACCCGAACTTAGTAGATCGCGGTCAGCTCGAAGCTGCCGCGCGCGGCGCCTCAGAAATCTATGCGACTAGCAGAGACGGGGCGCAGCTCCCGCTCGATACGATAGATTTCTCTCAGTCTGGGGCGACGCTCGACCCGCGCGAGGCTTCGCAAGAAGCGGGGCAGAAGATCTTCCAAAGAGCGAAAGAGCGTCTCTCGGCTCTCGTTCGATGGCTGGAGCAAGTTTCGGAAGAGGAGCTGAAGGCTAAGCCCCATCTGCCGTGATTACTCATTCTTGCGCACGACCCGATCGCCCTCGATCTTCTCGAGAGAGAGACTGTCGGCAAGATAGGGCCAGCGTTTGCGCGCCTCAGTGATCTGAGCAAAATCAATCTCGACGACGAAGACGCCCTCAGCGTCGTCGGCTTCCAAGAGCACATCCCCTCGAGGCGAGACGACCATCGAGTGTCCGCTCACGGGACGATCATCGGGGTAGAAAGACTTTGTGTTATTGGCGAACGCGACGAAGATCGTATTCTCCGCAGCGCGAGCGCACAATAGCGATCTCCACAGAGCGATGCGATTCTCAGGGATATTCGACGGGTTAAAGAGCACTGCAATCCCTCGGTGCGCTAACGATCGGATGATCTCAGGGTAGAAGAGATCAACGCAGATCGCGACGCCGAAGCGCGCGCTCCCTGTGGCGAAGACGGGTAGGCGCTCGCCTGGCTTTAGAAACGCTCGCTCGCCCACAGCATTGGATGGGAATATCTTCTCGGTGTGGCCCAGCACCGTGCCATCCGGGCCGATGACGTGCCCCAGCGCGATCGTATGATCTCTACGCTGGACGATGAGACTCCCCGTCAGCAGCGTATAGTGTCCTTGCTGGGCGTAGCTTCCCAAAAGCGAGAGCATCTGCTCAAGCTCAGCCTCGCTGAACGTGACGACTCCTGCCCAGTTCTCCGGGAGACAGACGATCTCGACGTCGCGGATCTGTTGGAGCAAGCGCGCGACAGTGTGAATATTCTTCTCTCTGTCGAAGCGATCGCGCGCGGGCTGCACCAACGCCACGTGGACAGTCATATCTGCTAGTTTAAAGAAGATGATGGGTACAATCAACCTGCTTGACTTTTTTGCCACAAAGTGTTAAAAGATTATACTCGACGATTCAGCGCAAAGCTCGGAGGTGGTTCTTGTGCGCAAAGCCACGGCACTAGCGATCGTACTCACCATTGGGTCTATCATGGCCTGGGAGGTCTCTGTAGCGTTTGCCGAACCGCTGGCCTTGTCTTGTAGAGCTCCAGGATACACAAATCCCAGAGCCTTCCCACCGCGGGGAGAGCTCACCATCGCTTTCCAACGCTTCTTTGGCCAGACGACGCAAACCACTCTGAAATTCTCTGATTTTAGAGATCCCAAGGACTTTCTCGACAAGCTCGCTGAGGTAATCAACCAAGAGGCTGCTCAACGCCTCCCTAAAATGGCCGCGATCCGTGAGCGTGGCCTTGACCAATTGAAGCTGCTCGGCTTTTTTGGACCTATTATCATTATCACGATCGAAGAGTTAGTAGGTCTGTTGCTCGTCTATGACCCCGCTGAGATGTTGATAGAGTTCCAGGGACCCGATGGATATGTTCCTATCTGTTCCCAGCTGGCTCCGGTGCGGGAGGTGCCTAGCTTTGCCAACGTCAAATACGAAAGCCGCCCAAGCGTGCTGCTTGCAGGAATGCCAGGACGCGTGCGAAGCGGACAGACGGTCTACGCAGCGGTGGCGTTCACAGACCTGGAAGATGATGTCAAAGAGGCGCGTGTACGATATCGCGCTCGAGATGGGTCTGTTTCCGCGTCCACAACGGTTCAGCTTCCTGTCTCTTCTTTCCCCTCTCCTTACGCCCCTGGGCTGAAGGGGCTTCGCTTTCAAGTTCAGATTAACTGTCCCTCAGCTGTCCCCTTCGCAAGCTCTCTTCTCATGGATGCGGAGTTTACAGTGATCGACCAAACTGGCAAAGAGAGTGAGCCGTTCAAGCTCAGCTTTACGTGCGATCGGTGAAGACACAATCGCAATTTCCTAAAGCCGTTCGCCAAAGATCTTTGTGCCGATCCGCACGATGTTCGCGCCCTCTTCCAGAGCGATTTTATACGTATTGCTCATGCCCATCGAGAGATACTGCATCTCGACGTTGGGGATGTTCAGAGTTCTGAGGTAGTCGAAGAGCTTTTTTGTCTCGCGAAAGTACGGACGAGCCTCTTGGGGGTTCCCAAAGCGCGGGCCCATCGTCATCAGCCCCACGACCTTCAGATGAGGGAGCGGCGCGACGGCTCTGATGAGGGCTTCGGCGTCTTCGGGGAAGACTCCAGACTTCTGCGGCTCCCGCCCGCTGTTGATCTCTATCAAGACGGGCATCACTTTATTCATTCGGGCGCAGTGCTTCTCCAGCTCGTGCGCTAACTCTACGGAGTCGAGCGTCTCGATCATATCGAAGATTGCCACGGCTTTCTTGGCTTTGTTTTTCTGTAAGTGCCCGATCATGTGCCACTGGGCGCGGCGCCCGATGACCGCAAAAGCCCTCTCAGCCTCTTGCACATAATTCTCCCCGATGATCTGCACTCCAGCTTCAATGGCTTCTAAGATCTCTTGGGGAGAGCGGCCCTTGGCCGCGGCGACCAAGAGCACCCCCGGCGGCAGCTCCGCTAGGAGCTTCTGCACGTTCTCTCGGATCATATCTGCACCCTCACCCCCATCCCCTCTCCCCTCTGAGGGAGAGGGGAGCAAGGGGTGAGGGGTTAAGCCCATTCTTGCAGCAACTGCGCCAACAATCGCACCCCGTACCCCGTCGCGCTCCCCTTGGGGTGATAGAGCCGGCTCTCGACGTCATACGCTACCCCGGCAATATCTAAATGCGCCCACGGGTAGTTCACAAACTCTCTCAGAAAGATCGCGCCGACGGCTGCGCCCGCTTGCGGGCCCTTGTTGGTGCTGTTCTTAATATCAGCGATCTCGCTCTTGATGAGCTCTTTGTACTCGTCATAGAGGGGCAGCCGCCAGACGCGCTCGCCCGTCTGCTGCGCCGCGCGCTCGATCCTCTGGGCGAGCGATTCGTCATTACTAAACAGACCCGCAGCCTCTTTCCCAAGGGCGATTGTGCACGCCCCTGTCAGCGTGGCCAAGTCTATCACAGCTTGGGGATGGTATCGCTGCGCGTAGACGAGCGCATCCGCGAGCACCAGTCGCCCCTCGGCGTCGGTGTTGGTGACTTCGACGGTCTTTTTGTTAGAGATCGTGATGACGTCGCCGGGCTTGAGGGCCTTCCCCGAGGGCAAATTCTCCGCGGCCGCAATCAGGCCCACAACGGCTACGGGCAGCTTCAGCAGCGCCACCGCGCGCATCGCTCCGAGCACTGCCGCCGCGCCGCTCATGTCGTACTTCATCGCTTCCATGCCCTCGCGCGGCTTGATCGAGATTCCGCCGCTGTCGAAAGTGATCCCCTTGCCCACGAGCACGATGGGCCGAGAATCTTTTCTCAGATTGTACTCGAGCACGACGAATCTGGGCGGCTCGTCGCTGCCCCTGCCCACCGCGAGAATTCCGCCCATGCCAAGCTTCTCTAAAGCTTTCTCGTCAAAGACTTCGCAGCGCAGCCCAAGCTCTTGCGCTAATCGTTGGGCGCGAGCGGCCAGCTCGCGCGGCGGCAGACTCTGCCCCGGCTCATTAGCTAAGTCCCGCGCAAACAGCACCGACTCCGCGATGATCTGCCCCTGCTGGGCACCAGCTCTGAGAGCATCGAGTTTCTCCGAGCTGCGCTCGACGATGCGAAGCCGCGAGAGCTTATAGGGCTCTTCAGGCTTCTTGAACTTCTCAAAGCGATAGAGTCCCAACAGCGTTCCTTCGACGGTCGCTTGGGCGGCGGTGTGGGCATCGAGCCCACCGATGCCCGCCCCATGCGCGATCGTCGTCAGTTCCGAAAGAGCCTTCGCGGCACGCGCTGCCGCGGCGCTCACCTCGCGCACCACGTCTGCTGAGAACTTTTCTGCGGACCCAAGACCAACTAAGAGCACTCTTTTAGCCCCGATCTTGCCGTGCGTGCGCAGCCAGAAGACTTCGCCCTTCTTGCACGAAAAATCTCTGTCGGCGAGCACTTCCGAGATCGCTCCGTCCAAAGCTCGATCCACAGCGCCGGCGGCCCCACCGGGGCGCTGCACCCCTTCAAAGATCCCCAGACAGATCGCGTCTGTCTGAACTTTCGTAATATCCCCTTGCTCGACTGCGATGTCCATGATCGAGATCACTCCTTCGATGCTCAAGTGTATCGAGCTGCTCAGGGCATTGACAACCCCACAGCGCTGCAGCTGATTCATATCATTCGCTCGGCTGTGCCGGATCATTGCGCATCTAGGCAATTGATTCGTTATAATGAAGCTGCACCGCTTGCGGGCCGCGAGAGCGCCCACGAGCGCAGAACGGAGATCTCTATGATCGGAGAACGAGTCATCGTCGAACGTCAGGACTTCCAGAAGCTTCTCGATGCTCTACGTCAAAAGGGCTACGTCACCGTCGGCCCCACCGTGCGCGACCGCGCGATCATCTACGACGAGATCGCTTCTGTCGAGGATTTGCCCATCGGTTGGACGGACGAGCAAGACGGGGGAAAGTATCGCCTCAAGCGACGCGCCGACCAAGCGCTCTTTGGGTATGTCGTCGGGCCGCACTCGTGGAAGAAGTTCTTACACCCGCCCGTCTTATCTCTGTGGAAAGCTCGGAAGAACGGCAAGGGCTTCGAGATTACCCCCAATAGGGATGAGCCGCCACGCTATGCGTTCATCGGGGTGCGATCCTGCGAGCTGCACGCGATCTTCATCCAAGACCGTGTCTTCACCAATGGGAAGTTTGTAGACCCACACTACCAAGCCCGCCGACGGAATGTCTTTATCGTCGCGGTCAACTGCGTTCAAGCTGGCGGCACGTGCTTTTGTGTCTCGATGAAGACTGGCCCTAAGGCCACAGCGGGCTTCGATCTGGCGTTGACGGAGATCCTCGATGGGCAGAGGCACTATTTCGTCGTTGAGATCGGCACGACGCTGGGGGCAGACATTTTGCAAAGAGTGCCGACCAAGCCCGCCCAGCCCCGCGATCTCCAGATCGCGGAAGAGCGCGTTCAGCAAGCGGCGCGGCAGATGGGGCGCCAGCTCGATACGACTAATATCAAAGAGCTGCTCTATCGCAATTTGGAGCACCCGCGCTGGGATGAGGTTGCTGCCCGATGTCTGAATTGCGCCAACTGTACAATGGTCTGCCCCACGTGCTTCTGTACGACGGTCGAAGACGTCACGGACCTAACGGGCAGCGAAGCCGAGCGCGTGCGCAAGTGGGACTCGTGCTTCACTATGGACTTCTCATACATCCACGGCGGGAGCGTGCGCGCGTCCGCGAAGTCCCGCTATCGTCAGTGGCTTACCCACAAGCTCGCCAGCTGGCTCGATCAGTTTGGGACGTCAGGGTGCGTTGGGTGCGGGCGGTGTATCACGTGGTGCCCGGTAGGGATTGACATTACGGAAGAGGTCCGCGCCATCCGCGAGAGCGAACAGAGCACAGCGTAGAAAGGAGAGCCTATGGACACGCTCGAACGCTTGCTGTCGGAGCATCCGTTCTTTAAAGATTTAGACCCGCGCTACATCCAGCTCATCGCCGGATGCGCTCGCGAGGTCACGTTCAAGGCAGGGGAGTTCATCTTTCGTGAGGGGGATCCGTCCTCGCACTTCTGGCTGATTCGCAGCGGCAAGATCTCGCTTGAAGTCTTTGTGCCGGGGCGCGGAACACTCATGATCGAGACCCTCGGCGAAGGCGACGTGATGGGCTGGTCATGGGCTGTGCCGCCCTACCGAAAGCAGTACGATGCGCGAGCGTTGGAGCTCACGCGCGCCATAGAATTCGACGCCATGTGCATTCGCGGCAAGTGCGACGAAGAGCCCAAACTCGGCTACGAGCTCTTCAAGCGCTTCGCTCAAATTATTGGGCAAAGACTCCAAGCCACTCGCTTACGATTGATTGATATCTATGGCAGTCACGATTAAGCCCCAGACGAGAGAAGCAGTGCTGATAGATCCCATGGTGCCCGTGCCCTATCGAGTGCTACGGGTGCGGCGCGAGACGAAAGATACGTTTACGTTCGAACTCCAATCCGTCACTGGGGAGCGCTTCCCCTTCGCTCCAGGGCAGTTCAATATGCTCTATCTCTTTGGGGTAGGGGAGGTGCCCATCTCCATCAGTGGCGACCCGGCGCATCCCGAACTGTTGGTGCACACCGTGCGCGCGGTGGGCACCGTCACCAAGGCGCTCTGTCGGCTCAAGCGCGGGGATATTCTCGGCGTGCGCGGCCCCTTCGGAAGCAGCTGGCCTATGGCCGAAGCCGTGGGCAACGATATTCTCATTGTGGCCGGTGGTGTGGGATTAGCCCCGCTGCGCCCCGCGATCTATCACATCTTGAGCCATCGGGGAGAGTACGGGCGCGTGGTGGTGCTCTACGGCGCGCGCACGCCTGGGGATATGCTCTACAAGAAAGAGCTCGTCCAGTGGCGCGGACGGTTTGACATCCAAGTCGAGGTCACCGTAGACGCGGCCAGACCCGACGAGTGGCGTGGCAACGTCGGAGTCGTCACGACGCTCATCCCCAGGGCGCAGTTCGATCCCTATCATGTGACGGCGCTGGTCTGCGGCCCCGAAGTGATGATGCGCTTTGCGATCTTGGAGCTGCAGAAGCGTGGCCTCCCAGAGAATCAGATTTATATCTCTATGGAGCGCAACATGAAGTGCGCCGTTGGGTTCTGTGGGCATTGTCAATACGGCCCCCACTTTGTCTGCAAGGACGGCCCGGTCTTCCGGTTCGATAAAGTCAAAGAGATCTTCGGAAAGCGAGAGATCTGATATGCCCAAGAAGCCCAAGGTCGCGGTGTGGAAGTTCGCTTCTTGTGATGGCTGCCAGCTCAGTCTGCTCGATTGCGAAGACGAGCTGCTTGCCGTTGCTGGCGCGATCGAGATCGCCTACTTCCCCGAAGCCTCGCGCGCGGTCGTCAAAGGGCCCTATGATATCTCGCTCGTCGAAGGGTCAGTGACAACCCCGCACGACGCCGAGCGCATCCAAGAAGTGCGACGCGTCTCGAAGTTTCTCATTACTATTGGGGCGTGCGCCACCGCCGGCGGCATCCAAGCCCTGCGCAACTTCAAAGACGTCAAAGAGTTTCTCGCCATCGTCTACGCCAAGCCTGAGTACATCAGCACCCTAGAGAAATCTACTCCCATCGCGGAGCACGTCAAGGTGGACTTTGAGCTGCGCGGCTGCCCGGTCAACAAATATCAGCTCCTCGAAGTGATCAACGCGTTCGTGAACGGGCGCAAGCCCAATACCCCGACGTACAGCGTCTGTGTGGAGTGCAAGCGGCGCGGGACGCCGTGCGTGATGGTGGCCCACGGCACGCCGTGCCTGGGGCCGGTCACCCAGGCGGGCTGCGGCGCGATCTGCCCGGCGTACCACCGCGGGTGCTACGGCTGTTTTGGCCCCAAAGAGACACCAAACACCTCGTCGCTGAGCGCCTGGTGGCGCCGGCTCGGCGTCAACGAGCACGATCTCGTGCGCGCGTTCCGCGGGTTCAATGCGTATGCTGAGCCCTTCCGAAAGGAGAGCGAGGCCCATGAGCAGAAACAGTAAGACGATCCGAGTGGACTATCTAGCGCGCGTGGAGGGCGAGGGTGCGCTCTACGTCAAGATCAAAGAGAATAAAGTGATTGACGTGAAGCTGAAGATCTTCGAGCCGCCGCGGTTCTTTGAGGCGTTCTTGCGCGGGCGCAGCTTCACCGAAGCGCCGGACATCACCGCGCGGATTTGCGGGATCTGCCCCATTGCGTATCAGATGAGCTCGTGCCACGCCATGGAAGACGCCTGCGGCGTGAGAGTAGACGGGCAGCTTCGGGCACTGCGCAGATTGATCTATTGCGGCGAGTGGATCGAGAGCCACGTCTTGCACGTTGCCATGCTCCACGCTCCGGACTTTCTGGGCTACGAGAGCGCCATCCACATGGCCAAAGACCATCCCGATCTCGTCCAGAAAGCCCTCAAGCTCAAGAAGATCGGCAACGAGCTCGTCACGTTCTTGGGCGGGCGCGAGATTCACCCCATCAACGTGCGCGTCGGGGGCTTTTACAAAGTCCCAACCAAGAGCGAACTCCAGAGCCTTGTCGAAGATCTCAAATGGGCTCGCGACGCCGCGTATGACTTGGTGCGCTGGACGGGCACCTTGGAATTCCCAGATTTTGAGCAAGACTATGAGTTCGTCGCGCTGCGACACGCCGACGAGTATCCGTTCAATGAGGGGCGGCTCGTCTCCACCAAGGGGCTCGATATCGCGATCCGCGAGTACGAAGAGCACTTTGTCGAGGAGCACGTCGAGCATTCTAACGCGCTGCATTCGGTCATCAAAGGGCGCGGGAACTACTTCGTCGGCCCACTTGCAAGATACAACATCAATTTCGACAAGCTCCCGCGCTCCGTGCAGAAGGCCGCAAAAGACGCGGGCCTCGGCCCGGTGTGCAAGAACCCGTTCAAGAGCATCATCGTGAGATCTATCGAGACGCTCTACGCGTGCGAGGAGGCTCTCAGAATCATCAGCGAGTACGAGATGCCTGAAAGACCCTACGTCGAGGTCCAGCCGCGCGCGGGAGTCGGCTGCGGCTGCACCGAAGCCCCGCGGGGGATTCTCTACCATCGCTATCGCATTGACGACACCGGCACGATCTTAGACGCCAAGATCGTCCCGCCCACCTCGCAGAACCAAAAGACGATCGAGAGCGATCTGTGGCACTTCGTCCCGAAGAATATCAATCTCTCGAAAGAGCAACTGACGTGGAAGTGCGAGCAAGCCATTCGCAACTACGACCCGTGCATCTCGTGCGCCACGCACTTCCTCAAGGTCGAGATCGAGCGCGAATAAGACTTGACGAAGATCAGAAAAGACGCTGATGAAGATCAGCGTCTCTTCTCTTTTGGTGAGCTAAAGTGAGGGTGTCCTGAAAGGAGGGTAGACGATGATGACGCGCCGCTGGAGCGAAGAGGAGATTCTTGAGCAGACGACGTACGTGATGGCGGAGTGCGGCGAGCGGGCGACGCGCTGTGCCGTGTTGCAGCTGGTGCTGGACGAGCTGATCGAGAGCGTGGGGCCGTGGAAGTTGGCGCATTTCATCGCGACGACTAAGAACCAGGCGGCGGCGGCAGCCCTCGAGAAGTACGTCGAGATGCACTGGCCGGACTACGCTCGTAAAGTCACGGAGCTGCTCGAGGCCACGGCATGGCAGAAGGGGGAAGAGGAGCTGGAGCGCGAGTTCGGCGGGGATTAAAATAAGAGCACCATGAAAGCAATGGTGCTCAAAAAACTCAGTCGGCTTGAAGAGAACCCGACTCCGTTAGAATTACAGACGCTGCCCGATCCCATCCCCAAAGAGCGCGAACTTTTACTGAAAGTCTCGGCGTGCGGCGTCTGTCACACCGAGCTCGACGAGATCGAGGGGCGCACCCCGCCGTCGCAGTTGCCCATGATCTTGGGGCACCAAGTCGTGGGGCGCGTCGTTGCGCTCGGCCCAAGGGCGCAAGCTTTCAAGATCGGCGACCGCGTCGGCGTCGCGTGGATCTTCTCAGCGTGTGGGCAGTGCACATTCTGTCGTCGGGGTGAAGAGAATCTCTGCAAAGAGTTTCGCGCGACCGGGCGCGATGCCTACGGTGGCTACGCCGAATATATGACCGTCTCTGAAGATTTTGCGTATCTCATTCCCGAAGTCTTTTCAGACGTAGAAGCAGCGCCGCTGCTTTGTGCTGGGGCGATCGGCTATCGCTCCGTGAAGTTGACTCATCTTCAAGATGGGCAGAACTTGGGGCTGGTGGGCTTTGGGGCTTCGGCGCACTTAGTATTGCAGTTAGTGCGCTCTCTCTACCCCAGCACAAAAGTCTTCGTCTTTGCGCGGAGCGAGTCCGAGCGGGCTTTTGCGCGGGAGCTTGGGGCCGTGTGGGCTGGAGATATTAGCGAAGAGTCTCCCGAAAAAGTAGACGCGATCATTGACACGACGCCGGCCTGGCGCCCTATCGTCGAGGCGTTGAAGAACCTCGAGCGTGGCGGGCGGCTGGTCATCAATGTCATCCGGAAAGAAGACGCCGACAAGAGCGCGCTCTTAGAGTTGGATTACGCGACCCATCTCTGGTTGGAGAAGGAGCTCAAGAGCGTGGCCAATGTGACGCGTCGAGACGTGCGCGAGTTTTTAGAAGTAGCTGCGAAGATCCCCATTAAGCCTGAAGTTCAAATTTATAAATTCGAAGAGGCGAACCAAGCGCTGCTCGATCTGAAGTTGCGCAAGATCCGTGGAGCTAAGGTTTTGGCAATTGAACGATCGAGCTCAGCAAGCTAAACTAGCGATAGCTTAGAGGGCAGAGGAGGCTTCAGGCATGGCCACGAAAGTGTCCGAGATGACTACAACTGAGCTCAAGGAAATGATCGAGATGATCATTGAGCAAAAGCTTATAGAGTTGCTTGGCGATCCCGATGAGGGCCTATCGCTGAGAAAGTCGGTACGTGAGAGGCTCTTGCGTCAGAAGCGGGCAGTTGCCGAAGGAGAGCGTGGCGTCCCATTAGAAGAAGTCGTGCGCCAGCTTAGGTTGGGGTAATCTCTGTGTATCGAGTTCGTATTTTAGATACAGCTATTCATGAGCTTGCCCAGCTCGATAAGTCCGTGAGTCGGCGTATAGTGAAACGCATCACCTGGCTAGCAGCTCATCTCGATGAGGTAAAGTGGGAGGCATTGTCAGGTGATTTGGAAGGGCTTTATAAGTTCCGTGTGGGTGATTATCGAGTCATTTACGAAGTTCTTCATAGAGAGAAAACGATCGTGATTCATGCGATTGGACATCGTCGAGAGATCTATCGCAGGCGATAAGATGAGCGCTCTCTATCCAAGTTATCTTGCTCTCTACAAGAGCGGGGAGTTGCATCGTCGCGTCGAGGAAGCGCGCAAGCGCTTAGCAGCGTGCACGCTCTGCCCGCGCGTCTGCCGCGCCAATAGACTCAAGAACGAGATCGGCCAGTGCAACGTCGGCCGCTGGGCTTTGGTCAGTTCGTTCGGTCCGCACTTTGGCGAGGAGCGTGTGCTGCGCGGCAGGCACGGCTCCGGAACGGTCTTCTTCGCCGGGTGTAATCTTCGTTGTCAGTATTGTCAGAACTACGAGATCAGCCAGCTTTTAGACGGCGCAGCCGTCAGCGCCGAGCGCTTGGCTGAGATATTTCTCACAATTCAAGAGATGGGCTGTCATAATCTCAATCTCGTCACGCCCACGCACGTCATCGCCCAGATCTTAGAAGCGCTTGAGCTTGCGATTCCGCAGGGATTTCAGTTGCCCATCGTCTACAACACCTCGGGCTATGATTCTGTGGCGGCGCTCAAGCTCCTCGATGGCATCGTTGATATCTACATGCCCGATCTGAAGTACAGTGACTCTCAGATCGCCCGAAAATATTCGGGCGTCGAGCACTATTGGGAGGTCGCGCGGGCAGCTTTCAAAGAGATGCACCGTCAGGTGGGTGATCTTGTCGTAGAGGATGGGCTAGCCAAGCGCGGGCTGCTCATCCGGCACCTCGTGCTCCCCAATGGGCTAGCGGGCTCCACAGAAGTCTTAAAATTTATCGCGGAGGAGCTTTCGCGTGACTCGTGGGTCAACATCATGGCGCAGTATCACCCGACGTATAAAGCTTTTGAGTATCCGGAGCTGTCGCGGCGGATCACATCGAAGGAGTATTGGGAAGTGGTCGAGTGCGCGCGCTCGCTGGGGCTGCATCGGGGGATTCCGTTGGAGTATAGCGATTAAGCTGTGGAGCACAAAGATGCACCTTTGTTTGCTGCCGCTGCGGGTCCGCTATCGGGATCCCCAAAGGAACTTTCGACACTTGGAAGAACGACTGAGCGAGCTTGCTCGCTCCAAGCTCGATCTCGTCTGCCTGCCGGAGTGCGCTCTCACGGGCTATCTCTACGACGAGAGCGATCTGAAGAAATTTGCCGAGCCGATCCCCGGCCCAACGACAGAGCGCATGGGGGAGCTGGCGCGAAATTATAAAATCTTTCTGTGCTTTGGGCTGCTGGAAGCCGAAAGCGACAATTTCTTTAACTCAGCTGTCTTGCTCGATCGTCGGGGAAGGATTCTCTTGCACCATCGCAAGATCTGCGAGCATCCGCCCTTCACCAACGGGACGACGGTGCAGGCTATAGAGACAGAGCTCGGGCGTCTGGCTGTGCTCATCTGCGGCGATCTCTTCAACGAGGACGCGACGTCTCAGTTGGATCGTTCTGTAGATCTCTTGCTCGTCCCGATGGCACGCAGCTTTGACGGGCGTTCGCCCGATCCTGAGCGCTGGGAGCGTGAGGAAAGAAAAGTCTATCTTGACGGCGTGAGGGCTGTGGGGGCGACCACGGCGATCGTGAACTCTTTAGAGATTGACGCGGACGAACTTGCTGACTTTGGCGGCGCGCTCTTAGTAGACGGTGCAGGGCGCATGCTGGCGGAGTCTCCGCATGGGACAGACAAAGCTCTTGTCTATGAGCTATAATGTGCTGTGAGGGAGGTACGTCATAGCCACCTGGGCGAAGCAAGAACTTAAAGCCCTGCAACCCATCTTGGAGCGTCTGGCCCAAGACGCGGGGCCTTTGAAGGGCAAGAAAGTCTTAGTGCTCTGCAGCGCGGCGGGCGATGTAGCATTCTATTTGGCAGAGCAGGTCGGCCCAAACGGGACGGTGATCGGGCTTGAACTCAATGAAGCGCTCCTACAGCACGCACGCCTTGAGAGCCACAAGCGCAATGTATCTATCGAATTCCGCAAGGCGGAGATGTACAGCATTCCCTTTCCAGATGAATCTTTTGACGCGCTGATCAGCGAGTTCATCGTCTATCCCACGCCAGAGCCGACGCTCATCGGCCAGCCGGAGATGGCCCGAGTCCTCAAGCCTGGAGGATGGTTGCTCCTCACGGATGTGATCGTGACTAAGCCGTTATCTGAGGAAGCTCGTGCAGCTCTACGGGCTATCGGGCTGGACTATCTATGCGAAGCGACGCCTGAGGACTTCCGAGAATGGATGGGCGAAGCGGGCTTAGTAGATGTAGAAATCCACGACTGGACGCCCCTGCTCCGACAGGTGTGGGAGCAGCGCCGAGTCTCTGATAGAGAGCCGGGGCATCGGGCAGGCTATACGCTGCTCCTTGAAGATCAAGGCCTTCGCTTAGGGGAAGCCATCTTCTATCTCTATGTGCGTGGGAGGAAGCCAGCGTAAGTTCAGCTTTTATGTGCAAAGCCATGCTCCACTTGCTTTGCATGAGTAAGAAGCCCTGCTTATAATCAATGCGTACCCATGAGGTTGCGAGGCTTGCATGGAGGTAATCCGATCAAAGAATGGTGTGCCTATACGACTAACGGAGGAGAGGTGGATTCATATTACTGAGGAGCATTCGGAAATGGCGGGTTATTATTTTGAAGTTCTCGAGGCCATTCAAGATCCAAAGGCGATTTACAAAGGGAAGGAGGGAGAGTTGCTTGCTACAAGAGAAATAGCGCCGAGGAAATATATAGTTGTCGTCTACAAAGAGACAAGCAAAGAGGATGGGTTTGTCATTACTGCTTTTTTGACAAGGAGGATCAAACAGATTGAAAGGAGAGCGAAGGTATGGCCTCTATAGACGTCCAAGAGATTTTGAGTCTTACGTCTCAACTGTTAAATATCCCCTTTAAGCGAATCTGGTATAGCTATGATGAGGAGGCGGATGTTTTGTATTTAAACTTCAAGAAACCCAGCCATGCGGATGATAGTGAGCTTACCGACGATGATATTATCGTTAGATACGAAAAGGGGAAAGTAATAGGTATTACAGTGCTACATGCAAGTAAAAGAAAAGCGACTCAACCAACTAAGAGGCGTAAGGCGCTCGTTACTCGCTGACGCTAAGCACGGGGAGTAAGATGGAATGGTGGGAGAGCTTCTTCGATGAAGTTACGGGGCAGATCATGTTTTATGAAGAAGCTTGGCAGCGCGCTGAGCAGAGCTGCGACGCTTTGGTTTCGCTCTTGGGCCTTACGCCGGGCGCGAAGATCTTAGACTTAGCGTGCGGGCCAGGGCGCTTCGCTCTTCCCTTGGCTCAGCGCGGCTTCCACGTCGTGGGCTTGGATATCTCTGCAGTCTATCTGAGCCAAGCCCGCGCCAAAGCCCAAGAGCACGGACTCAAAATTCAGTTCGTCCACGGCGATATGCGTCAAATCCCCTTTGAGAACGAATTCGACGCTGTCATCAGTCTCTTCACGAGCTTCGGGTACTTTGAACGAGAAGAAGACCATCTCGCAGTGCTCAAAGAAGTGCGCAAGTGCTTGAAGCCCGGAGGGCGCTTCTTGTTAGAACTCCAGAACCGTGACTGGCTCATCCGGAACTTTCGGCCGCGCGATTGGCAAGAGTATCCCAACTTCTTCGTGCTTGAGGAGCGCACGATGAACTTTGAGCGCAATCGCATTGAGTCTCGCTGGATCGTGCTCAAGGGCGCAGAACGCAAAGAGTACACTCTATCTTTGAGGGTGTTCACGCTCGCTGAGCTTTTGGGGCTCTTTGCTCAAGCTGGGCTGAAGGTGTTAGGATACTATGGAGGCTTGCGTGGGGAGCCGTGGAGCTTAGAGGCCAATCGTTTGGCGATCGTCGCCGAGCGAGCTGCACTCTAAAGCGAGATGCTCTTTGGCGTGTTGGCCCACGATCTCTATCACACTGGACAGATTGTCCTCCTGCGCCAGATGCAGGGGATCGAAGTGCCATCGTGAACGCGAATCGTCGAGGGGTCTATGTGCTTGTGCTTGAAGCCCACGGCACTGTACGCGTTGGGCGCTTGGGGCGCCAGCACTTTGACGGAGTCTATCTCTATGTGGGCTCGGCGCTGGGGCCTGGGGGGTTGAAGAGAGTTGAGCGCCATCGCGCCGTCGCTCTGGGGCGTAACAAGACGCGTCGCTGGCACGTTGACTATCTGCTCGCATTGGGAAGATTGCGCGGAGTCTTCGTCATTGAGACTTCTCAGAAGATTGAGTGCGCCGTAGCGCAGAGACTATCTCGGATAGCTCAGCCGGTTGTGAAAGGGTTCGGGTCGAGCGACTGTCGGTGTTTTTCGCATCTGTTTCGTCTATGAGTAGCCAAAAGTCGCGCGTGCTTGTCATTGGCGTTGGGAACGACTACCGTCATGACGATGCAGTGGGGCTCATCGTAGCGCGGCGCCTGCGAGAGAAGAATCTTCAGCACGTCACGGTGCGCGAGATGAGCGGCGAGGGAGCGGCTCTTATCGCCGCGTGGCAGGGCGCAGATTGCGTGATCATCGTTGATGCTGTGCAGTCGGGAGCTGCGCCGGGGACGATCTTTCGCGTTGAGGCGCATCGAGAGCCGATCCCCACGAATTTTTTTCATTGCTCGACGCACGCGTTCGGCGTCGCCGAGGCGATCGAAACAGCGCGGTCGCTCGGTCAGCTCCCGCAGAGCTTAATTATCTATGGGATCGAAGGAAGAGACTTCAGCGTCGGCGAGGGGCTCTCGCCGGAAGTCGAAAGCGCGGTCTCCAAAGCCGTAGATATGCTGATGAAAGAGCTTGAATAGATTTTTTCCGCGCTGTTCCGTGCCTTCCGTGATTCTCTCGTCTTGACCAAGCGCAGCTTCCTGCATGACGCGGATCATTGCTTGTTCATCTCCCAAAGAGTACTTTGAACGGGGACAAAAAGAGTCCTCGATGGCTATGATCCTCACACGGCGGAGCGACTACGGCTTACGAGCGGTCTTGGCCCTGGCGCGAAGCCCGCACATGCTCTCGGCCAAGCAGATCGCTCAAGAGCAGCATCTCCCCGTGGCGTTTGTCAAGAAGCTTTTACAGAGGCTCTGCCGCGCGGGCTTGGTGAAGGCTACCGTTGGGAAGCAAGGCGGCTACGCGCTCGCGCGAGCTCCTGAGGAGATTTCGATTCGAGAGCTGCTGGAGGCGCTCGAAGGGGATCTGGCGCCGGTCTCGTGCTTGGCTTCAGATCATCTCTGCGAGCTGGCTGATGGGTGCACGACGCGGCGCATCTGGGAGCAGATAGACCAAAAGATCCAAGAGGCGTTGGAGTCGCTCTCGCTCGGGGATATCTTAACTTATGACTTGTCACGGCACAGCGCAGACAAAGACTAAGCCAACGATCTCGGGCACGATCGTGCTCGTCGGAGCGCCCAATGTGGGCAAGAGCTTGCTTTTTCATCGCTTGACCGGAACGTATGTCACGGTCTCGAACTACCCCGGCACGACGGTCGAGATCGCGCGAGGCCAACTGAGAGTTTCGGAACCTCACCCCCAACCCCTCTCCGTCAACGGAGAGGGGTGTCGAAGGCAGGGAGAGGTCTGCGAACTCCTCGACACTCCCGGCATTCGCTCGCTCTTGCCCCTCACCGAAGAAGAAGCGATCACCAAAGATATTCTGCTGCGCGACGACGTCGCCCTGATCGTACACGTCGCCGACGCGAAAGATGTAGAGCGCTCGCTCGCGCTTACGCTGCAGCTTCTGGAGCTTGGCCCGCCGGTCGTGCTCGCCCTCAATATGATAGACGAAGCGGCGCAGCTCGGGATAGAGATAGATCATCGCGCTCTCGAAGAGAAGCTCAAGATTCCCGTCGTGCTGACGAGCGCCCTGGAGAACCGGGGCATCGCCGAGCTGAGAGAGGCTCTCGCAAAAGCCCTGCACAACGCTCAAAAGACTCATCAGAAGAGGGACTTCTCGCTCGAAGAGATTCTTGAGTTTCACCGTTGTGCCCGCGCGCTCGCCCGTGAAGTGGTGCGCCACGCTCAAAGGCCAAAGTACTCTCTCGCTGAGCGCTTGAGCCAACTGACGGTTCATCCCCTCACGGGTGGAATTATTCTTGCGCTGGTGCTGTGGGGGCTCTATGAGTTTGTGGGTGTCTTCGGGGCGCAGACGCTTGTTGGGCTTCTCGAAAACACTCTCTTTGGGCACTATATCAATCCGTGGGTGACCCAGCTCGTGCGCGCTGTGCTCCCTTGGGCTTTTCTGCAAGACTTGCTGATCGGCGAGTATGGGGTCATCTCGCTTGGGCTGCGCTACGCTATTGCTATTATTCTGCCCATCGTGACCACGTTCTTCCTCGCGTTTGCGCTCATTGAAGATTCTGGATATCTGCCCCGATTGGCGATGCTCATTGACAGGCTCTTTAAGCTGATCGGGCTCAGCGGGCGTGCGGTCATCCCCATAGTCTTGGGCTTCGGCTGCGACACCATGGCGACGTTGGTGACGCGCACCCTGGAGACGCGCCGCGAGAGGCTCATCGCGACGTTTCTGTTAGCGTTAGCGATCCCGTGCTCAGCGCAGCTTGGGGTTATTATGGGGTTATTAGCGGGGCACTCGCTCGCAGTGGGGATTTGGGCTGGGGTCATCGCCCTGAACTTTCTCGTCGTTGGCTATCTGGCGGCAAAGCTCCTGCCGGGGGAGCGCTCGCTCTTCTCTATCGAAATTCCTCCGCTGCGCTGGCCGTCGCTCAGCAACGTGCTGGTGAAGACGTACACCCGCGTCCATTGGTATCTCAAAGAGATCCTTCCGTTCTTTCTGATCGCAAGCGTCGTTATTTGGCTTGGGCAGATCACCGGCGTCTTCGGGATGCTCGTGAATGCGTTAGCCGTGATCGTCCAGGCGATCGGGCTTCCTAAAGAGACAGCTGTGGCGTTTCTGTTTGGGTTCTTTCGGCGTGACTACGGCGCTGCCGGTCTCTATGATCTGCACAATGCTGGTGGGCTCAGTGGAGTGCCGCTCGTCGTGGCCGCCGTGACGCTGACGCTCTTTGTGCCGTGCATTGCGCAGTTTATGATTACTGCCAAAGAGCGCGGCTGGAGGACGGCCATCGCGATGGCGCTCTTTATCTTCCCCTATGCGTTCTTCATGGGGTGGCTCGTCAATCTCATCTTGACGAAGCTGGGAGTGCCGCTATGAAGTGTGCGCTCTGTGGGTTTGAATTTACAGAATCAGAAGCAAAGCGTCCGTGCGCGCGCTGCCCCCTGGGGGCAAGCTGCGATCTTGTCTGCTGTCCCAACTGTGGCTATCAAGCTCCGCAAGAACCAGAGTGGCTCCGGCGCTGGCGCTCACGGTGGCGGCGCCGCAACGGCGCTTCTGAGGGGACGCTAGCTGCTATGCGGGTAGGAAGGGAGACGGAGATCATCGCCGTGCGTCCGCGCGATCGGAGAACTTTGCAGAGATTAGTAACGATGGGGCTTGTGCCCGGCGTGCGCATACGCTTACTGAGAAGATTCCCGTGCTATTTGATAGAATTGGGGCACGCCCAGATCGCGCTCGACAGAGAGCTCGCATCGGCGATTATTGTGCGCGCTGATGGCCAACAGCCATGAAGAGCGTCTATCACTTACATTTGACCGACGAGCAGATCGAGGGGGCGAAGATCGCGCTCCTTCCCGGCGATCCTGCGCGCGTCGAGAAGATCGCACGCACAGCGCCGTTAGAGCGCCCGCGCTTTCTCGCCTCCAAGCGCGAGTACACCACGTGGCTGAGCTATATCGGTCAGACGCCTGTGCTCACGACCTCGACGGGGATCGGCGGGCCCTCGACCGCCATCGCTGTCGAAGAGCTGGCCCAGCTGGGCGTGAGAATTTTTATGCGCGTGGGGACGACGGGGGCCATTCAGCCCGCTATCAATCTTGGCGACGTGGTCATCACGACAGGGGCAGTGCGGCTCGACGGGGCTTCGACGCACTATGCGCCCATAGAGTATCCCGCTGTCGCTGATTACGAGATCGTGCGGGCGCTCATCCAAGCTGCGCGCAAGCTTCAGATTCCCTATCACGTGGGGATCACCTGTTCGTCAGACACGTTCTATCCCGGCCAGGAGCGCTACGACACCTTCAGTGGGTATGTTCCCAGACATCTCCAAGGGTCGCTTGAGGAATGGCGACGCCTCAACGTCTTAAACTACGAGATGGAAGCAGCGACGCTCTTTGTGATGTGCAACGCTTTGGGGCTTCGGGCGGGCTGTGTAGCGGGGGTAGCGGCGCAGCGCACCCGCAGCGAGTCTGTCGCGCTCGATCAGCTTCAGATGAGCGAAGAGAACGCGATCAGAGTCGCTGCGAAAGCTGTGGAGATACTCATACAGTCCGGGCTTGGCTAAAACAATCACGTGCCCTTCACGACGGCTTGCGCTAAGAACTTCCACGCCATGCCCAGGATCTGCATGGTAATCACGGCAAGTATGATAAAGGCCATAGGGCCAACAGGTTGCTGCTTGGCATATTGCACTCCTACGCCAGCGATTACTAGTAGGGCTCCTATTGTCATCAGACCTAGGCTCACTATGTAAAGTCGTGGTCGTGCCTTTCCCCAAGCATCATGATCGTAGAAGGCCTTGAAGGCCTCAACGATAGTGAATCCCGTCCCTACTACAACAAGAGCCAATCCGACGAGGCCGACCTTAAGCAGAGTCTCATGCCGCATCTTCGATGATCCTCCTTTCTCTCAATTGCGCGAGCATTTATATTATAGCGTCGTGGGGGTAGCAGTGAAGGGAATGTTATCAGATTTGTCACCAGGCTAATACTTATACGATCTGTACTGGGCCAGAAGCTGCTCAATCATGGCACGCCCCATCGTGAGGGCGGCCAGATACGCAGAATTATCCGGCCATAGACGTTTTCTTGCTTGACAAAACCTACTTGCTCAAAGCGCGAGTCAAAGCTAGACATGGAATTGTCACCTAACACAAAATAATGTCCTTGGGGAACAATCACTTCTACACCAGGCTGCATCCAGCCCATAGCATAGTAGCAGCGCCTTTGAGGGTCTGGGTGCTCAGGATGATTAAACTTGTCTGATTTTAAGGGGTGACCGTTTACGTAGACATAGCAGTTTTCGATCATCACGCGCTGGCCGCCTACCGCAATAAGGCGCTTGTAGAGCTTGCGCGGCTGATTGAAGGCAATAATGTCACCAGGTTGCAGCGGGCGCAGCCCTACTTTCCATGAGATCTTTTCGATCAGGACGTTATCCCCAGGTTGTATTGTAGGTGCCATAGAGCTGCTTTGTAGAATTCCAGATGGGATGACGACGAAGGTCGTAAGCATCACAGCGGCTATAGAAAATATAAAGAGCCATACGATGAACTCTTCCCACAAACCAATTATATGACTCATGCGAGGTGTTGCTTGGAAACCTCTAAGTGCCAACCAAGAGATTAATAAAGATTTCCTGAGATTCTTGCCCATATTTTTACCTCCACCTTGGTCTCTCTTTCAAAAAATAATAGCACGCTATAACCTACTGCGTCAAATGGCTCAGCCCTTGAAAGTGTTTCGGACGGTCTCTCGCAGTGTTCGAGCAAATTCAGTCTGCAAGAATCTCTCTTGGTTGCCCAAAGCGTTTTTGAGCTTCTCATCGAAGAAAACACGATCAAAGCCGCTACTGTGGGGAGATACCAAATAACTGGGACCACACCTGAGGCAGTAATAGCGCCGTTGCGGGTAATGAGGGCCACACCGAGGGCTTTGGCTGTTGCTGCTATGATCCGATCTGGCATCTCTGGGATAAGGTGACGTGGATGAGGCTAGACCAACACTCTCTCCGGGCTTCATCTATTTCTTGAGCACTCAGCGATATGCCAGCCCATGTGCCACTGAGTGCCAGGGGGACGACATAAGCTTCGGCCTCAAGCTGCGCAGCTAACTGGTCCAGCAGTTGTCGTCGTTCCTCTGCTGATAGGTGCTGTATGGCCTCCAGTACCTGTTGCAGGCTCTTCTTATCGTCTGCCATGTTTAATCACCTTATCGCTCTCAATAGCATAGCCTAGGTCGTGAGCTCTAGCAAGCTAAGGGCTAGCTCCTTACCAAATCTCTTGCATATTCGCGGCGACCTCCCGCAGCGTGCGGGCAAACTCTGTCTGTAAGAATCTCTCTGGATCGCCCAAAGCGCTTTCGAGCCCCTCATCGAAGGGCAGTCTCGCCGTGCACGGAAGTAGCTGCACGGATGAAGCACTGGGCCGGCTCATGTTTTCGAGAATCCCTACAATGGGCAGACGCAGCTCGTGAAGCAGCGCGACGAGCTTTTTCACCGTCTCGGCGGCGACGCGCGACGGCGTCGTCACCACGAGAAAGTTTGGATTTTTCAGCAATCGAATCGTGTCGAGCGTCGTGTCGCCCAGCCCCGGCGGCATGTCTACTATCAGAAAATCTAGCTCCCCCCAGCGCGTGATCGCCAGCAGCTCCGCGAGCGCATTGGTGAGATCTGCCCCGCGCAGCGGCGCGGGGTTTTCTTTCGTGTAGTAGACTAAAGACATAAACTCGATGCCGTGCACTTTTGGTGGGACGATCCCGCGCTCTTCTTTGGGCTGGACATCTTCAGAGACCCCCAAGATAATATGCGTCGAGGGGCCGTAGAAGTCTAAATCTAAAAGCCCAACTCTATGGCCCATCTCCGAGAGCACGAGCGCCAGTCCCGTCGCGACGGTGCTCTTGCCCACTCCGCCCTTGCCCGCCGCTACGGCAATAATTCTTTTGATGCTCTTGAGTCGCTCTTCGATAATGGCCACGCGCGGGTCCATCTCATTCCTCTCCTTGCAGCGCGGCTACCCAAACCCCGCGCCCGGCGATGACTTCAAAATCGGGGCTGTGGCAGCGCGGACAGCGCATATACGTATGCGCGATCTCCGGGATGAAGTGAATCGCTTCGGCGACCTCTGAGCTGAGATTTTGCTCTTCAAAAGCCCATTCAAAGTTACAGACGCGACAGCGAAACCGCGCGCGTTCCGTCTCTAGAATGACCTTGGCGTGGCGCAGCAGCGCGTCTTCTTGGCTTAGAATTTGTTCTAGCGCAAACGAAAAGATCTCGCGCTCGATCTGCTGGAGCTCGCCGAGCTTCACCGTGATCGCGGTGATGCGGCGCAGCTTCTTCTCGTGTGCGGCTCTCTTTGCTGTGGCGACGACGGCTTCGGCCAGAGCCCACTCGTGCATAGCTGAAGTATAATCAATTGACAACACCCCTGTCGAATCTTTAAGATCAGATGAAAGGCGGTGCGCCATGCTGAAGGCATACGTGCTGTTGAAGTTCCACAAAGACCCCAGCCAGGCTTTTCCCATCCAGGAGATTCTCAAAGAGCTCAAGATGATCCAAGGGGTGAAGGAGGCCCATGCGCTCTTTGGGGACATAGATGGCATCGCCCTGATCGAGGCGCAAACCCCCAAATTATTAACGGCGATCGTGCAACAGATCAGCAGCGTCCCTGGGATCGAGCGCACGGATACGCGGATCGTCGTGCCGTAAGTTTATTTCAGCCATTGGGTGACTTGGCGCTCGACTTGGGGAATGAGCTTGCCGAGGGCTTGGGCGACCGTGGGGCTGAGCCCTCTCCCGATAGTGTGAGGGTCTTCGACCTCGATGGCGAAGATCTTGATCTCTTTGGGGAAGTCTAAGTGGAGCGCCTGAGCCGTGGCGATCAGCTCCGGCAGTCCCGCATAGTGCGGGGACGGCGCGGCTACCGCGCCAAGATCAGCTGGGCTGAGTTCCGCAATCGTCCCCGGCGGGGTACGCCCAGTCTTCACGGCGTCAATGAGAATAGCGCGCTCGTAGCCGACCAAAAGATCGAGCAAGGCCATACCCGATAGCGAGCTTTCGACGACGTCGGCTTTGTCTTTCAGTCTCTCTTTGAGGACGCGCGCGGCCAGAATCCCGACAGCGTCATCGCCCAAGAGCTCGTTGCCCAAGCCGAGAATAAGAATCTTCATCTTAGGTCAAGGGTGGAATTTTGTACAAAGGCTGATGATGAGCTGCTCGCTCCCACAGATTCAGCAAGTCCGCTTGATGTTGAGAAGCCCATTCTATGACAAGCCCTAGTGCTCGGGGAGGTAATGAGCCTCCAATCACAGTCAGCCTATGAATATCGATCACGGCTTGGTGTTCCCCATACTCTGCGTGGAAATGAGGTGGCTCATGGTCGCTGAAATACATCTTAATGACTATCCCGAAGAACCGGCTGATTTCAGGCATGGGGCACAGATAGTTCTCGCAACTTGGGAAAGAGCTCTTCGGGTTTTTTGCCAGTAATCTTGAGATAAAGAGCGTCAGGGCAGAGAGCGATCTCTTCGCTCCAAGCGATCTCACCACTTGGCCCGATGTGAACTTTTTGAAATTCTGCTTGATCGTTCCATAAAGCGAAGACGCCCTTGCCAACAAGATCAGAGAGATCTACTATGCCCTCGGTGCCATCGGAGTATTTGAGCCATAGACGATAGTTATCAAGGGCTTTGACTTCTAAAGGCCTAGGCATACTTCAACCCTCCTGGGAAGGAGCATACATCAAGTATCAACGTCCGTCAAGGAAGGGTCAGCTAGGCCTTCATCTGCTCCGTGAGATAATTCTCAATCCCAATTTGCTCAATTTGAGCAAGCTGGGCTTCGAGCCAGTCCACGTGATCTTCCTCATCAGTCAAGATAGATTCTAACAGCGCCCGCGTCCCGTTGTCGCCGGATTCGACAGCAAGCTGAATGCCCTCGTTGTACGCTTGGACTGCCATCCGCTCAGCGTCTAAGTCATTCTCAAATTGTGCCTTGACGTCCGAGCCAATCTCGATCTTGTTGAGCTTGCTCACGATGGGAGTCCCATCGAGAAAGAGAATACGCTCGATCAGCTTCTCGGCGTGCTTCATCTCGGTGATGGCGCGCTTTTCGATGGCTTCGTGCAAGCGCTCATAGCCCCAGTTGGCGCACATCTCCGAGTGGACTATGTATTGATTGATCGCGGTCAGCTCATCGGCCAGCAGCGCGTTGAGCTTCTCGATGATCTTCGGCTTCGCTTTCATACTATCGCCCCTGGGATCATTTTAATCTCTTCGCAGCTCGCGGAGCAAATTCTTCTGGCTGTCGTAGACTCGAACGATGAGGGGCATCTGCCCCGGCAGAGCGTGCGTGGCGCAGCCGTGACAGGGGTCGTACGCCCTGAACGCGATCTCGATGAGATTGAGCACCCCATCGTCTATCTTGCCGTTCTTGATGACGCTGCGCGCGGCTTTCTCTACCGACATCGCGATGCGCGCCGCGTTGTTCTGCGTGGCCACGATGAGATTCGCTTTAGTGATCAAGCCCTTCTCGTCGGTCTGATAGTGATGAATGAGCGTCCCACGGGGAGCTTCCACAACGCCGATGCCCTCTTTGGGTGTCGCTGCGGGGATCGTGCGCACGTTGGGACTGGTGATCTCTGGATCGTTGGCGAGCTCGTGCATCCGTTCAGCGGCGTAGAGTAGCTCGATGAGCCGTGCCCAGTGGTTCGCCAGTGTGTGATGAACGGGCTTTCCGCCCAACGTCTTATAAAATTCTATATACGCTTCTTGGGCTTTGGGAGTGGCCATGCCCTCGGCGGCGTTCAGCCTCGCCAACGGAGCGACGCTGTAGACCCCGCTCTCTGGGCCGTCCACAAAGCCCTTCCAGCCGACGTCTTTCAGATAGCAGAACTTGATGTAGCTCCAGGGCTCGACGTGCTCGGCGACGTGCGCGAGATACTCTTGCGCTCTGAATTTGAGAAACTCTTTGCCGTTGGGGTCAACGACCCGCAGCTGCCCGTCGTAGAAATTGACCCGGTTCTGCTCGTCCACCAGGCCCATATAGTACGTCCTATGGGTGTACGCTTCCGAGGTGATTGTCTCGACGTACTGTTTGTTCTTCAAGACGACATCGCGAAAGATCTCTAGGCTGAAGAGCCCAAACTTGACGGCTCTTTCGGCGCCAGCGATGAACTTCTCTTGGTCTTCTTTTGTGAGGGCTTTGGAGATGCCGCCGGGCAGCCCGAAGACGGGATGGATGACCTTGCCAGCTGCAAGCGAGATCAGATCGCGCAGTTGCTTGCGCACCCCGATCACTTCCCGCCCGATCTCTAAGCCGACCTTGCCCAAGACCCCCAAAATATTGCGCTGGGCTTTGGGAGCCGTCGGCCCGACGACAAAATCGGGCCCGCCCAAGAAGAAGAAGTGCAGCGCGTGGTCTTCGACAAAGAACGCGCTATACACCATCTCACGGATCTTTTTTGCCGCGGAGGGCGGCTCGACTTTGTAGAGATCATCCAAAGCCTTGGTCGCCGCCATGTGATGCGCCGTAGGACAGACGCCGCAGATGCGCGACGTGATCTGGGGCATATCTTCGGCAGGACGACCGACAGCGAACTTCTCAAAGCCGCGCAGCTCCGGCACTTGGAAGAACGCTCTCTCGACGTTGCCCGTCGCGTCCAAGAAGATATCAATCTTGCCGTGGCCCTCTAGTCGCGTGATGGGATCAATGACGATCTCGCGGGTCATGCGGAAGCACCTCCTGCCAGACTTCGTCTGGACTGTTCGCCTTCGCCGGCTTCCGCCGGCGAAGATGATAGGTTTCTTATGCGCCGATGCAAGAGCGACGCTGGCAGACTGTAGCGATAGAACGTCCCAACGGGGTCTACAATCTGCTCCATCAGCGCCGCGATCTCTCTTTCATCATCGGAGTCTATCAGGGACGCGATGGCCGAGAGCGCCTTGGCGCCGTAATCTTTGACGCGGCTTGTGGGGCCGAGACACCCCGTGCAGGGCATGTTGGCGCTCACGCAGGGCGCGCCGCAGCCGGAGCGCGTCGCCGGCCCAAGACAGAGCAACCCCTGAGCGAGCAAGCACTTCTCCGGGTCTATAAGAGTCTGATGGGGGCGCTTTAATTCTTTCAGAGCTAATTTATCGGGCTTGGTCGGCTTGCGCGGACATTCTTCACAAAGGGCTTTATCGGGCGCGAGCACCGTCCCCTTGGGCGGGAGCTTATTCTCTAAAATAGCTGTAACGGCGTTGGCGATGAGCTTCACCGGCGGCGGGCAGCCCGGCAAGTAATAATCAACTTCGACGGTCTGATCGAGCGTTCTCACCGAGTCCCGGAACGACGGCAACGTCAGCGCATAGCCGTTGGAGCCAAGCTTCGTCTGCTCCTGGGGGACGACGCCTTCGGGGTTCGTCACGCTGGGCGCTTCTTTGTAGACATAGTCGAAGATCGCCTGACGATCCCAAAGATTCGCTAAGCCGGGTACACCTCCAAGGTGCGAGCAGCTTCCAAACGCTATCAGTAATTGAGACTTTTTGCGCAGGAGCTCGGCCATATCTTCTTGCTCGGAGGTTCTGATTGCGCCGTTGACAAAGCACGCCGCAAGTTCGCCGTCTCGGAGAGCCTCGACATCGGAACGCTTAAAGTCGAGCGCCACCGGCCAAAAAACTATGTCGACAGCGTCAACGACTTTGAGGATGTCTTCAGCTAAGTCGACAACGGCTTCTTCACAGCCCCCGCACGAGGCGCACCAGTAGAACCCGACTTTGGGCTTGCTCATCGCGCACCTCCTTTACAGTCCGCTTCCTGATACCGTCAGGGGAACGGCTCCCCTCTCCGACCTCACCCTGACCCTCTCCGTAAACGGAGAGGGAACGGGTGAGGTGAGGGGCTGGGGGAGGGGTCTTTCTAAGCGCAATGGCCCGAGCTTGCGAATAGTCTCAGCCATCTCGTTCATCACTTTCTGAACGCGATCTCCCTCAGACGCCGAGATCCACTCCAATCGCAGGCGCTCCGGCTCGATGCCCAGCTCCGTGATCAGGCGCTTCAGCAGCGTGTAGCGTCGCAGGGCTTTATAGTTGCCCGCTTGGTAGTGACAATCTCCCGGATGGCACCCGCCGATCAAGACCCCATCGGCCCCGTCAGCAAACGCCTTGAGCACGAACTGCGGGTCAACTCGTCCAGAGCACATCACCCGGATGATGCGCGCGTTGGGGGCGTAGGTCATGCGCGAGATGCCCGCCAAATCCGCCGCCGTGTACGTGCACCACGTGCAGAAGAACGCTACGATTCTGGGCTCCCATTCCTTAGACATAGCTCAACACTCCTTCGATCTCATGATAGATCTGCTCGTCCGTGAAGAGATGCTGCTGCGCTGCGCCCGACGGACAGGCCGCGACACATGTGCCGCAGCCTTTGCACAGGGCTTCGTTTATGACCGCGATGCCCTTCTCGCTGTTGAAGCTGATAGCGTTGAACGGACAGAGTGGGATGCACGTCTTGCACCCGGAGCAGAGCTCTTCTTGGATGAACGCGGTGTTGGGCTCCAGCTCGACGAAGCCCCGGTCAATCAGCGAGAGGACCTCGGCGGCGGCCGCGCCCGCTTGCGCGACCGTGTCTTGGATGTCCTTGGGCCCTTGGCACGCCCCAGCGATGAAGATCCCGTCGGCAAACGTCTGCACGGGCGCGAGCTTGGGATGGCGTTCTAAGAAGAACCCGCCCGTCCCGCACGAGATATGGAACTTTCGTCGGACCTCGTCAGCATCAGCTTGGGGTTCGAGCCCCACCGCGAGCACGACCATGTCCACGGGGATTCTCCTGATGACCCCGATGAGCGTGTCTTCAGCTCGGATGATGAGCTTGCCCTCCTCGTCGGGGGTCATGGCGTGATCGGTGACTTCGGCGACCCGTCCGCGGATGAAGTGAATCCCCTCTTCGAGCATGCGATCGTAGAACTCTTCGTAGGCTTTGCCGGGGACGCGCATGTCAATGTAGAAGTTATAGACCTCCGCACCGGTGCGCTCTTTGATCAAGTGGGCGAGCTTCAGAGAGTAGAGGCAGCAGACGCGCGAGCAGTATGCGTTATAGTTTCTGTCGCGCGAGCCCACGCAGTGGATGATCCCGACGGCTTTGGGCTTGCGCCCATCGCGCAGGCGGATCTCGCCGCCGGTCGGCCCGGAGGCGTTGGTTATGCGCTCGACCTCCAAAGCCGTGTAGACGTTGGGGTATTTGCCGTAGCCGTAGCGCGGGATTCTGCGCGCGTCGAAGGGCTTAAAGCCCGTCGCGAGGATGATCGAGCCCACGACGATCTCGCGAATTTCGTCCTTCATCTCGTAGTTGATCGCCTTGGCTTCGCAGACTGTGGAGCAGAGCCGGCAGTCGCAGCAGATCGCGCAATTGAGGCAGCGTTTTGCTTCAGCGATCGCCTGCTCTTGGGTGTAGCCCGTGTGGACTTCGTCGAACGTGCGGCGGCGCGCCAGCTCGATCGAGGGCATGGGGATTTGTCTTTGTACGGGAACCCCGCTGGTGTCAAGAGTGTACTCAGCGCGATAGGGGCCTTCGCGCTCGCGCCCAACGCGCATATCTAATTTATTGAGATAGCGATCGATGGAGATCGCGGCTTTCTTCCCAGCGTACATCGCATTGACGACGACATCGGGCCCGGTGACACAGTCGCCCCCGGCGAAGACCCCGGGGATATTCGTCTCAAGCGTGACTTCGTCCACTTTGAACGTGCCCCACTGAGTCGTCTCGATGCCGAGCTTGTCGCCGAGTGACTTGATGTCGGGGACTTGCCCGATAGTGACGATGATCGCATCGCAGGGAAGCACAAACTCCGAGCCGGGGATCGGCTCTGGGGCGGGGCGCCCGGAGGCATCGGGCGCTCCGAGCTTCATCTTCAGACACTCGAGGGCGGTCACGCCCGTCTCTTTGCTTCCCAAGATCGTCTTCGGGGCCGCCAGGAAGATCATCTTGACGCCCTCTTCTTCGGCGGCTTCGATCTCCTTGGGGTCGGCGGGCATCTCGGCGCGCGTGCGCCGATAGACGATCGTCACATCTTCCGCTCCACACCGGAGTGCCGTGCGCGCCGCGTCTATCGCCGAGTTGCCTCCACCAATAACTAAGACTCTGTTCCCAATCTTGAATGGGCCTTCAAGGTTGACTCTTCTTAGGAACTCGATCCCGCCAAAGACGTTGGGCAGGTCTTCGCCGGGGATGTTGAGTCTGCGCTCAACGTGTGCCCCGATTGCGATGAAGACAGCTGCGTATTGCTTTCGCAGCTGTTCGAGTGTGATCGCCTTGCCCACGGGGGTGTTGGTCTTGATCTCGATCCCGATCTCTTTGAGTCTGTTTATCTCTTTGGTGATGACGTCTCGAGGGAGCCGGAATGCGGGAATCCCCACGGAGAGCATGCCGCCGGGGACGGGCTGCGCTTCGTAGATCACGGGCCAGTAGCCCCGTTGTCTCAACTCGTACGCGCACATCAGCCCGGCAGGGCCGGAGCCGACAATCGCTACTCTTTCTGAACGATTCACCTTGGGCTGCGGAAGCTTATAGTCTGGGAAGAGATCGGTGACGAAGCGCTTCAGCCCTGGAATATTGAGGGGCTCGTCTACAGTGCCCCGTGTGCAGTTGACGGTGCACGGGTGGGTGCAGATGCGCCCGCAGATCGAGGGCAGTGGGTTATCTCTTAAGATGACGTCGAGGGCCTCTTTGAATTTCCCATTGGCGATCAATGTGATATAGCCCTGAGCGTTCTGATGGATCGAGCATGCCGCTTGGCAGGGGGGCGTGCCCCGGCGCGAAATCGTGAAGGCGTTGGGCACGGCTTGCGGGAAGGGACGATAGATCGCTTTGCGCATCCCAAGCCCTTCGTCGAACTCCGAGGGCACGCTCACGGGGCAGACCTCAGCGCACAGGCCGCATCCCGTGCACGTGTCTTCGTTGACGTAGCGCGCCTTGCGCCGTATTCTAACTTTGAAATTTCTCAGATCATACGGCTCGACGGACTCGACTTCGGAGTACGTCAACAGCTCGATGTTGGGATGGGCGCGGACTTGGGTCATCTTAGGAGTGAGAATACACGCGGCGCAGTCGAGGGTGGGGAAGCACTTATCGAACTGCGCCATGTGGCCGCCGATCGTGGGCTCACGTTCTACTAAATAGACTTTCTTTCCCGCGTCGGCGATCTTGAGCGCAGCTTCGATGCCCGCGATGCCTCCGCCCACAATCAAGACGTGCGGGTGAACGGGGACGCGCTTCTTCTCCAAGGGCTCGTGAAACGCGACACGGCGCACCGCCGCCGCGATGAGCGCCTTCGCCTTCTCGGTGGCGTGGCGCTCGTCAGCGGTGACCCAGCTCACGTGCTCGCGAATATTGGCCATGTGGAAGAAGAACGGGTTCTGCCCGCCCTCAGCCGTCGCCCGTCGGAACGTCGCCTCGTGCATCAGCGGGGAGCACGACGCGACGACAACGCGATTGATTCTCCCTTCGCGCAGGTCGTGCTGGATGAGCTCTTGCCCAGGGTCGGAGCACATAAATTTGTACTCGCGGGCGACGGTGACGAAGGGCAGCGTCTTGGCGAACTCGACAACCTCAGGGATGTTGACCTTCGCGGCAATGTTGACCCCGCAGTGACAGACATAAACGCCGATCTTGGGCGCACCGTTAGTAGTTGGCTCAGGCATAGGCACGGGCACCTCCTCGCGCGGTGGGCAGTGTCAAGGGGATCAAGAGACGGTGTAAGCCGAGCTGGCGCTCCGGCACTCCTAGGGCGAGCCCTAGCAGCTGCGTGAAATACGCCACAGGAAGCTCAAGACGCTCTTTGAACTGCTGGCTCATCTTGTCTTGGTAGCACTCTAAGTTAAACTGACAGAGCGGGCACGCGGTCGCGACGACGTCCGCGCCGCGCTTGAGCGCTTCTTTCAATAAGATATAGCTGAGCGGCACGCCAACTTCCGGGAGCGTCCCCATGAGACTTCCGCCGCAGCAGCGCGTCTTCAAGGGCCACTCGACCGTCTCGGCCCCCAACGCCCGCATCAGCCGGTCCATCGTCGTCGGATTGACCTGATCGTCGAAAGCTGCGTAGGGGCGCACGATCTGACAGCCGTAGTAGCACGCGACCTTCAGGCCCTGGAGGGGCTGGCGCACCTTCTGAGTGATGTTCTGCAGCCCGACCTCATTGATGAGGATGTCCAAGGGGTGCCGTACGTGGACTTTGCGCGCGTAGCTTAGGCGCGCCGCTTGCAGCGCGCTGTCTATGGTGCGGCTCACTTCGGAGTATTCTTCTAAGTAATGTTGGGTCTTGGAGAGCACGAGATAACACCCGCTGCACGGGGCCATGAGCGTGGGGCTGTCTGGGCTTTGGCGCTCGGCGAGCGCGAGGTTTCTCGCAGCCAGCGCGAAGGACTTCATCTCGTCTACGGCCATATAGGCCGTCGCCCCGCAGCAGTTCCAATCCTCGAGTTCTTCGACCGGGATGCCCAAGGCTTGAAAGGAAGCGAGCACCGATTCTTCATAAGCGCGGTTAGTGCCCTTGAGCGAGCAGCCGGGATAGTAGAGATACTTCATGCGCGGGCCACCTCCCTGCGCACCTCACGCGCGAGCTTATCCACAAAAGCCGTAGCTTTGGCAGCGTCCACCGCGCGCAGGAGCTGATCTATCTGCTGACGGTCTTTGACGGACTCCGCTCGCAGGCTAAACCGCCCCGTGCGCAGCAATCTCAAGCCTAAGAGGGCTTGGTCCAAGATCTTGAGGGGGTTCGTCTTGGCGTAGAGCCTCAGCACAAGACGGCTTTCGGTGTTGCGCCCACGCTTGCGCACGGCCTCGAAGAACTCGCGGGCGAGCACCGCGGCAGGAAAGCGTTTGGGGGCAAACCCCTCGTGGATGGCCCGCTGCTTGAGCTCGGCCATGAAGTCCGTAATCTTGATCTTTCTGGGGCACTCGACGGCACAAGCGTAGCATGACGCGCACAGCCAGATCGTGAAGCTGCGCAGGACTTCCTCCTTGAAGCCGGCGCGGGTCATGGCGATGATCTTGCGGGGGGAGTAGTCCATATAGGTCGCTAAGGGGCAGGTGCCGCTGCAGGTGCCACACTGGATACACGCAAAGAGGGCGCGCCCGCCAGGCATGGAAGCGACTTCTTCTGGAAACTTGAGGTCGAGCTCCGCTTCATAGCGGAATCGTGGCCACGAGTGCCACTCTCTCATTGGCAGCCTCCTCTCTTCTATAGAGCTTTACAAAGTTATTCTAAAGCGTGAGCCAATCCCCTCGCTATGATTCCTAGCGGCTTTCCTCACGCTCTCCCGCGAGCCCAGCATTGATCGAGGTCATCTTCCAAAGCGTCCTCGGTCATGGCACGTGCGCGCGCGATGGCTTATAGTTGAGAGCACAGAAGGGAGAGGATCTATGGCGCTCCGAGAAGATGCGTTAGAGTATCACAGCCGACGTCCCCCAGGGAAGCTCGAGATCACCCCGACCAAGCCCTGTCTGACCCAGCGCGATCTCTCGCTCGCGTATACGCCCGGCGTGGCCGAACCTTGTCTGGAGATCCACAAGAACCCCGAGGACGCGTTCAAGTACACGACCAAGGGCAACTTGGTCGCGGTGATCACCAACGGCACGGCCGTCTTGGGGTTGGGCAATATTGGAGCATTGGCGAGCAAGCCCGTCATGGAGGGCAAAGCCCTGCTCTTTAAGCGCTTTGGCGACATTGACGCTATAGATTTGGAGGTGAACACCGAAGACCCGGAGCTCTTCATCCAGACCGTCAAGCTCCTTGAGCCCACCTTTGGCGGGATCAATCTGGAAGACATCAAGGCCCCGGAGTGCTTCTACATCGAAGAGAGACTCAAGAGGGAGATGAACATTCCCGTCTTCCATGACGACCAACACGGCACGGCGATCATCTCCGGGGCGGCGCTGCTCAATGCGCTCGAGCTCGTGAACAAAAAGATCTCTGAAGTGAAGATCGTCTTCAGCGGGGCGGGAGCAGCGGCCATCGCCACCGCGAAGTTCTATGTGCTCCTGGGGGCGAAGAGAGAGAATATTCTTCTCTGCGACACCCACGGCGTCATCTATCAAGGCCGTGAGGTGGGCATGAACCCCTACAAAGCCGAATTCGCCGCGAAGACCAAGGCGCGGACCCTCGCGGAAGCGCTCGTGGACGCCGACGTCTTCGTGGGGCTGTCGGGGCCCAATATCGTCACCAAAGAGATGCTCAAGAAGATGGCTCCTAAGCCCATCATCTTCGCGATGGCCAACCCCGACCCCGAAATCCCCTACCCCGACGCGAAAGCCGCCCGCCCCGATGCCATCGTCGCCACGGGGCGCTCGGATTTCCCCAACCAAGTCAATAACGTCTTAGGATTTCCGTTCATCTTCCGTGGGGCGCTCGATGTCCACGCCACCCAGATCAACGAAGCCATGAAGATCGCGGCGGCGAAAGCGCTCGCCGCCTTGGCCAAGGAGGACGTCCCTGATTCTGTCGTCAAGGCGTATGGGCTGAAATCCCTGCACTTTGGGCCGGATTATATCATTCCCAAGCCGCTGGATCCCAGGGTGCTGCTGTGGGAAGCTCCTGCAGTCGCTCAAGCTGCGATGGAGACCGGGGTAGCGCGCATGAAGATCGATCTAGAAAAGTACAAAGAGCAGCTCGAAGCGCGATTGGGCAAATCCCGCGAGATGATGCGCATTATCATCAACAAGGCGCGCGCTAACCCCAAGAGAATTGTCCTCGCTGAGGGCGAGCACGAAAAGATGATCCGCGCGGCGTATCAGTTGGTCTTCGAGCGCATCGCCAAGCCCATTCTCCTGGGCGATGCCCCGACGATCCGCGCGCGCGCCCAGGCGCTGGGGATCAACCTCAACGGCATCGAAGTGATAGATCCGCGCACCGACGCGCGCCGCGAACGCTACGCCCAGCGGCTCTACGAGCTGCGCTGCCGCAAGGGCGTGGCGCTCAATGAAGCGTATGAGCTGATCACGCGGCCCAATTACTTCGCGGCGATCATGGTCGAGCTGGGCGACGCCGACGGCATGATCGCGGGCTTGGGGTTCCATTATCCTGAGGGGCTGCGCCCGATCTTGCAGATCATCAAGACCTGTCCCGACTGCAAGACGATCGCCGGGGCGTATCTGATAACGCTTAAGAACCGGGTCTTGCTCTTCGCTGATGCGACGGTCAACGTCGAGACCGACGCGGAGAAATTGGCCGAGATCGCGATCTTGACCGCGCGCTTGGCGAGGGACTTTGACATCGAGCCGAGAATCGCGATGCTCTCGTATTCGGACTTTGGCAGCGTGCGCCATGCGCGCACGGAGCGAGTGCGCAACGCTGTGGAGATCGTGCGGCAGCGCGATCCCAGCTTGATTATAGACGGCGAGATGCAAGCCGACACCGCGCTCATCCCAGAGATCCTCAATGGGGGGTATCCGTTCAATAGACTGAAAGAGCCTGCGAACGTCTTGATCTTCCCCAATCTTGAGTCGGGCAATATCAGCTATAAGCTCGTGCAATGTCTGGCGAACGCAGAGATTGTAGGCCCGATCTTGATCGGGACGCGCAAGCCCGCTCACGTGTTGCAGCGCTATCACGAAGTGAAGGACATCGTGAATTTAGCAGCGATTGCGGTCGTCCAGGCCCAGCAGTTAGAGGAGTCCATCAAGGGGTGTTGTCCGGAGTAGCCCAACGGACGGTTAAGGGCTGAGCACCAGTGGGATCAGCTCCACAAGCAGCATCGCTCCTAAGGCAACGCTCGCCAGCCCCGCAATGGCGCTGATCCCCTGCTGCCACCGCGCCATCAGCACGATCGGCAGGCTGATCACCGTGCTGACCACCAGCATCCCTACAATGGACCCAACACCAAAGACCAAAATATAGAGCGCGCCCACCCAGAGAGAATCTACCGTGCTCAGCACCAGCAGCATCAAAGCCGCGCTGCCCGCCAGCCCGTGCACCATCCCCACCAAGAGCGGGCGCAGACCCAACCGCTCCCCATGAGGGTGCTCGTGCCCCTCCGAGCCCTCATGGGAGTGCACGTGCCAGTGCTCATGCCCGCCGTGCCGATGCACGTGGGCGTGAATGCGCCGTCGGCGCAGATCCCACAGCACCGAGAGCCCCAGCCCGATCAAGACCACCCCGACGAGCAGTTCGAAGACCAGGGCGACGCGCTCCGGAATGGTGAGCCTAAAGGCGAGCACAGCGACGCCGACTCCAAAGAGCGTCGTCGTGTGCCCCAGCCCCCATAAGGCCCCTACCAACGAAGCCTTGGAAAGCTTCCGGTGCCGGCTGACGATGGTCGAGACGGCGACGACGTGATCGGCGTCGAGGGCGTGCTTGAGCCCCAACAGAAACCCCAATCCCACAAGAGCGAGCCAGCTCATGCGCGCCTCCGCTTCAGGGCGCTCAGCAGCTTCTCCAGCTCCCCCTCGGCCATGCTGTAGAAGTGCTCTGGTTGGGGGAATTGCCCGCTCTTCACTTCTTCACGATACTTGGAGAACGCTTCCAAGAGAATGGGGCTCAAGTTCACATAGCGCTTGACGAACTTGGGCGTGAAGCGCTCGAACATCCCGATCATGTCGTGGACGATCATCAGTTGGCCGTCCACGTCCTTGCCGCTGCCTAGGCCGTAGACGGGGATCTTGACGCGCTCGTGAATGATCTTGGCCACGGGGGCAGGAACGCACTCTAGCAGAATCGCGAACGCCCCGGCCTCCTCGAGAGCTTCGGCGTCGGCGATCAGCTTTTTCGCTGTTTCGGCGTCGCGCCCTTGGGCTTTGTAACCGCCGAGCTGCGTGTACGATTGTGGAGTGAGCCCAATGTGCCCCATCACGGGGATGCCCGCGTCGGTGATCGCCCTCACGACCGGGGCCATGCGCGCGCCGCCCTCTAATTTCACGGCGTCGGTGCCGCATTCGGCCATGAAGCGCCCGGCGTTGCGGATCGCCTCTTCTTTAGAGATCTGATAGCTCATATAGGGCATGTCCCCAATCACAAATGCGTACTTGACGGCGCGACAGACGGCTGCCGTGAACGTGATCATCACGTCCATAGTGACAGGCAGCGTCGTGGGATAGCCGAGCATGGTCATGCCCAGGGAATCCCCTACTAAGATCATATCTATGCCCGCGCGGTCCATCAAGAGCGCGGTGGGGTAGTCATAGCATGTGAGCCAACTGACGGGCTCTCCGCGGGCCTTCATCTCGTAGAGCTTGGGGATGGTGATCTTCTCGCGTTGGGGCTGTTGGGCTTTGGGGGCCATAGGGGGTCCTCCTTTGTCAGAGAATTTGGTTTGTACCGAGCTCCATGGTATACTTTAAAGTATGGCAAGCAAGAAGCGGGAGCGGATCAAATATCTCGTCACTCTGCGTGAGGCCGAGGAAGGAGGCTACACTGTTGAAGTTCCGGCTCTTCCTGGGTGCATCTCCGAGGGCGCCACGTATGAAGAGGCGTTGGCGAACATCCGCGAGGCGATCGTCGCGTATCTTGAGGAGCTGGGCGATGAGCTGAACCCTCGTGCACGTGTGATCATTACTGAAGTCGAAGTCGAGGTACCAGCCCCTCCGGTGCATGCCTGACAAGCTCCCCCAAGTCTCGGGTCGGCGTGCTGCGCAAGCGTTCGTGCGTGCAGGCTGGATCATCCGTGAGGAAGGCCCGCACATCATCTTGACTAAAGCGGGTGTTCGATATAATCTTTCCGTGCCCAACCACCGCCAGCTCAAGAAGGGTACGCTGCACAGTTTGATTCGCAAAGCCGGCTTAACAGTCGCAGAGTTCATACGATTGCTCTCTTGAAAGACTTTAAGGCTTTGGGATTGCTAGATCTTTCGCCCCCGGCTTGGACATGATCGCTTCAGGATAATTCTCTTGGATGAGCTCATGGATGATCTGGGCGTACTTCACTTTCTCGCGGGCCATCTCGGCCAAGAGCGCGGGGCTCGTCCAGGGCTTATAGAGCGCGCCCGGCCCCGCCGCGCACGCTGGCCCATGCTCGATCTTAAAGTAACACGGCGCGCAGACTCGCACCATCTCCGGGGCATCGTAAAAGCGCAAATATCCGCCAAATGACTCTGTCAAGACAACGTGCAGGTCCATCGGAATGTCGATCGCCTTGCGGATCGAAGCGAGCTGGGGCAACGAGAGATCGGCGATGGGATTGAATGTCCCCGCGCCGAGCATCTGCAAGACTTTCCCACCGGCAGCGTTGGCGTGTCCGGCATAAATAGAAACTTTGAACGTCACGTCTTGGGGGATGTCGCCCTTCTGTTTCAGCTCGTTCAATAGCCATAGGAGCCCTTCGTCAATGACTAAAAATCCGCGAAAGCCCAGCTCGATCGCGCGAAAGATGTCCGAAATGACAGAGCGTAACTGATCGGAGCCGCGAAATCTCAGGCCCGAAAATGCCCCTTCAGGGGTGACTAATTGCCTGCCCGTGTCCCACGCCGAGCGCGGCCCAGGCGTGAGAATCACTTCCAGCTTAGCTTGGGCGGCGAGCTTGGCAAACTCTTTCAGCTCTTTTTTATCTAACAGTGTCGCGCCCATCACGACCGAAATAATTCGATGGATGGGCATCTTGCGCTTCTCGCTCTCGTCAACCAGGGCTTCGAGGACGCTCACGCGCTCCACACCGGAAATCTCCATGCGGTACTGAGCGCCATCGGGGAAGCGTTTGTCGCTCGTGGGCAGATCATAGGCATCTCGGCCGGGAATCCCTACGCGCTCCATCATCTTGGCGACTTGCTGCATCTTCATGAGAGCCTCCTTCTGTGCGCGCTGATGTGATTGTAGGCATCTTCGCTCTGGTGCACCATGATCTAGAGCAGGTTGGGAAGTGATCATCCGCATTGTGGCACGGGGCGGCTCCGGGTATCTTTCAAGTGGCATTGGTGAGCCGAGCGCCGTTATAATAAATAAAGGAGCTATTGAAAACGCGAAGGAGGCATCCATGCGCGATGTCGTTGTGCTGGGGATCGGCTCGACAGCATTTGCGAGCCAGACCCCAGAGGTCAACTGGAAGGAGCTCATCTACGACGCGGCGGTCAAAGCCTACACTGATGCCCAGATAGACCCGCGGCGCGACGTGGATAGCTTCGTCACGTGCGCGGAAGACTTTTGGGAGGGTTTCTCGATCTTCGACGAGTTCACGCCCGATCAGTTGGGCGCGGCCCTGCGCCCGATGATGACCGTCACCGGCGACGGCTTGCACGGATTAGCGAATGCATATATGCAGATCAAATCGGGGATAGCCAACATCGTCGTGGTCGAGGCCCACAGCAAAATCTCCGAGCTCTTGACGTATGAGCACGTCACAGAGCTTGCGTTCGATCCCATCTACGAGCGCCCGCTCTCAGCCGAGCGCGAAGTGCACCCATACTATGTCGCGGGCTTGGAGATGAATCTCTATCTCCATGCTACTGGGACGACCGAAGAGCAATGCGCGTTCGTTGCCGTGCACAACCGACGGCAAGCGCTGATGAATCCTTTAGCGCCCTACGGGGCGCGCATCGGGCTGCAAGAGATTTTTAATTCGGGCTATGCGTTCACGCCCCTCAAGCGCTGGGAGATCGCCTCGCGGGCCGACGGGTGCATCGTCTTTGTCTTAGCTGCAGCAGAGATTGCGCGACGGCTGACGAAGAAGCCGTTAGTGTACATTGAAGGGGTCGGCTGGTCGTCGGAATCCCCGTGGATTGCCGCCCGCAGTGCCGACGCGGGTTATGTCCGACGCGCCGCGCAGATCGCCTATCGTCATGCGGGGATCACCGATCCGCGGCGTCAGATTGACGTCATCGAAGTCGAAGATCGCTTTGCGTTCAAAGAGCTCCAGCACCTAGAAGCGTTGGGCTTGGCGCGTCCTGGGGAGGCGGGCTGGCTGGCGCAGTCGGGCGCGTTAGGGCGCGATGGCGAGCTCAAAGTCAATCTGAGCGGGGGCTCGCTGGGCTGCGGCGATCTCATAGAAGCTTCTGGGCTGCAGCGCGCTTTAGAGATTGTGTTACAGTTGCGCGGCGAGGCCGGGGCCCGACAAGTCCCCAACGCTCGTGTGGGGGTAGCGCAGTCGTGGCGTGGGGTGCCGCATGGCACAGGTGCAGTCGCGGTCTTTGCACGGAGGGATTAGCCAGGCTTCGCCTGGACCATTCGTCTTGCTGCCTTCGGCGGCAAGGTGTACAGTCCAGACGAAGTCTGGCCCCATGAAAGGAGCAACACTATGAATCTCAATAAGATTCGCAAAGACGTGGCCGTCGTCGGCGCGGGGATGACCATCTTCGCGCGACGCTTGCAAGAGACGGGCAAGGAGATGAGCTGGGAAGCGGCAAAGATGGCCCTCGATGAAGCTGGACTCACCCTCAAAGATATTGACGCGGTGATCGTGGGCTCGGCTCCCGATGCGTTCGACGGGGTGCACAAGAAGGGCGAATGGCTCCTTGACGGCGCGGGCGGGACGAATAAGCCCTACATGCGCGTCTTCACCGGCGGGGGTACGGCGGTCTTTGCCCCGATCGCCGGGTGGTGGCACGTCGCCTCGGGGATGTTCCAGAGGGTCTTAGTCGTCTGCGAGGAGAAGATGTCTTCCGTCCAGCCGCACGCCCAGAGCGCGTTCGCGCACATCTGGGACCCCATCTTAGATAGACCCCTCAAACCCAACTTGGTCTGGATCTTCGCGATGGAGATGCAGCGCTATATGTACAAATACAACGTGCGCTATGAAGACATCGCGCTCGTTGCCGTCAAGAATAAGCGCAATGCTGTTGGGCATCCGTGCGCGCAGCTCGCTGATCCCAATATCACCCTCGAGGACGTGATCAATTCTGAGCCGATGGCCCTGCCTGTCAGACGCTTAGACATCAGTCCGCCGTCGGATGGCGCGTCGGCGATCGTGCTTGTCAGCGAAGATGTTGCGTATGAGCACACGGACACGCCCGTCTGGATAGATGGCGTGGGCTGGTGCATAGACACGACGATGTGGACGAATAGAGACTTGGCGTTCCCAAAGTTTGTTGCCAAGGCCGCCAAGATGGCCTACGAGATGGCCGGGATCAAAAACCCCAGAAAAGAGATAGACTTCGCTGAGCCGTATGACCCCTTCGATTACAAGGAGTTGCAGCATTTGGAGGGGCTGCTGCTCGCTGAACCTGGGGAAGCAGCTATTATGACCCGCGAGGGCAAGACCCAGCGCGACGGGGAGTTTCCCGTCTGTCCCAGCGGGGGCTTGCTCGGCGTGGGGAACCCCATCGCGGCGACGCTGGGGATCAAGATCGGCGAGGTATACTGGCAGCTGGCGAGGAAGGCCGGCCCGCGCCAAGTGAAGAAAGATGTGCGCACGGGGGTCGCCCAAGCCTGGGGCGATCTCATGCAATTCAGTTCTGTGGTTGTCATGAGGAGGCGCTAACTATGAGCAAAGCGAAAGAGTTCGGCCCACCGCCCAATCCCCGAGGGCGACGCCTTGACGCGGAAGAGCTAGAGAAGATTCCGCACATCCGGGCCAAGGCTCCTGCGAAATACGCCTGGGCCGTCGGCACGGCCATGAGTCGCTTCTTGGAAGAGCTGAAGAACGGTCGGATCATCGGGCGCAAGTGCGCGCGGTGCCATCGGGTGCTCGTGCCCCCGCGGATGTTCTGCGAGCGTTGCTTTCAGCCCACGACAGAATGGGTCTATCTGCCGGGCACCGGGGTCGTCGAGACGTTCTCCGTGTCGTACATAGACACGAACGCGAATCGCATCAAAGAGCCCATTCTCGTGGGGACGGTGGCGTTCGATGGGGCGCCGCCGCACTGCGGAATTATGCACTATTTCGGGGAAGTCTCCCCCGAAGAGCTCAGGATCGGGATGCCCGTCGAGCCGGTGTGGAAGCCCAAGGAAGAGCGCGTCGGCTCGGTCTTGGACATCAAATATTTCCGGCCGCTCAAGAAGTGAGGGAGAAAATATGATCGAGCGCATCGAGAAAGCTACAGATATCCGTCATTGGCTGGGCGACATGGAGGCCGATCATTATTACTATAGCGCGGGGATTGCCGGGGAGAAATTTTTCGTAGCCCTGCGCGACGACGGCAAGATTTTGGGAGCGCACTGCGCCGCGTGCCATCGGACGTATGTGCCGCCCAGAATCTATTGCGAGCTGTGCTTTGCTGAGCTGACGGAGTATAAAGACGTAGGCAAGCGCGGCTGCGTCGTGGCGTTCACCGTCGCGCACTATAATAAATCGGGCGAGCGCTTAGATCCCCCAGAGATCTTCGCGTTGATCAGCTTAGGGCCGGGGACGACGCCCTTGCTCCACAAGCTCGGCGAGGTCGAGCCGGGGAGAGTGTGTGTTGGCCTCGAAGTCGAGGCCGTCTTGAAGCCCAAGAAAGACCGCGAGGGCAAGATCACGGATATTCTGTACTTTAAGCCAGCTCACTGAAGGAGCTCCTATGGAGATCATCGAGTCAGGGCAGAAAGAGCTCTTGCAGCCCCCGGACGTGGAAGAGTTCCGGCGGTGGATGAGGGAGAACAAGTCTCCCGCTCTCAGAGATAAAGTGATGGACGAGCGCGAGGCCGTCAAGCGCTTCGTCAAAGACGGCGACTATATTGGGGTCGAGCTCTACGGCACGGTGCGCTGCCCCATGTCGGTCATCCGAGAGATCGTGCGCCAGGGCAAGAAGAACCTCAGACTCGCGGGACAAGGGCTGCTAGAGATCGACTTTCTCGTGGCGGCAGGCCTCGTAGAAGCGATGGATATTACGTACGTGGGCTATGAAGTGCTGGGGCTATCGAATATTCTGCGCCGGGCTGCTGAGAGCGGCAAAGTGAAGCTCGTCGAGTGGAGCAACGCGGCGATGGCCTGGCGCTTCAAAGCAGCGGCGATGGGCGTGCCGTTCATCCCCGTCAGATCGATGCTCGGCACGGACACGCTCAAGTACAGCGCCGCCAAGGTCGTCAAAGATCCGTTTACGGGGATCGCGGTGACGCTCCTGCCCGCGCTCATCTTGGACGTCGGGATCATTCACGTCCACCGTGCGGACAAGTACGGCAACGCCCAGATTGACGGGATTTCGGGCTTCGCGTTCGAGATGGCCCGCGCCTCCAAGCGCTTGATCATCAGTACCGAAGAGCTCATCTCTACTGAAGAGATTCAGCGCTACCCTGAGCGCACGATCATCCCGTGGTTCTTAGTGGACGCAGTCGTTGTGGCGCCCTTCGGCTCGCACCCCGGCGAGATGTGCTATTGCTACGAGCGCGACCAAGAGCATCTCTTAGAGTTTCTCAAAGCTGCCGAGACCGAGGAGACGACGCAACAGTACTTGCAGAAATACGTCTACGGGCCCAAGACCCATCAAGAGTATTTGGATCTCATTGGGCGGGATCGGCTAGAGGCATTGAAGCGAGCTAACAAGGGACGGTGAGAGGATGGCGAGCACAGACTACAGTCCCACAGAGCTGATGATCTGCATTGCAGCGCGCTTGATGAAGGAGGCGCGCACGGCGTTCATTGGGACGGGTATCCCGATGTTAGCCGCGGCGTTGGCGAAGAAGCTCTATAATCCCGATCTCATCGCGATCTTCGAGTTTGGGGGCATCGGGGCCTCTCTTGAGGACTTGCCCCGCGCCGTGGGCGAAGCCCGCACTTTTTACCGCGCAATGGTCGCCACAGGGATCTGCGACGTGATGGAGACGGCGCAGCGCGGACTGATCGAGTACGGCTTTCTGGGCGGCGCTCAGATAGATCCCTACGGGAACTTAAATACGACGGTGATCGGCCCGCACGAGAAGCCCAAAGTGAGGCTGCCCGGCAGCGGCGGGGCCAACGACGTGGGGTCGCTCTGCTGGCGCACCATTGCGATCATGAAGCACGAGAAGAAGCGCTTCGTTGAGAGGGTGGACTTCATCACGACGCCGGGGTATTTAGACGGTCCTGGGGCGCGGGAGCGCGCAGGATTGCCCGCCGGGACGGGCCCCTATCGCGTCGTGACGGACTTAGCGCTCTTGGGGTATGACGAGGCGACCAAGCGCATGATGCTGCTTGCGACCCATCCTGGGGTGACCGTCGAAAGAGTCCTAGAGAACACGGGTTTTGCGCTGATCGTTCCCAAAGAAGTCGCGCAGAGCGAGCTGCCCTCGGCCGACGAGCTGCGAGTCTTGCGCACCGAAGTCGACCCCCAGAGGCTGTATATTTAGAAGGGTGTAGACTTGCTTCCACGGTAGCCCTCTCATACAATGCTCTGAGAGGTGAAGAGTTATGAAGGCTCAGGAGCTCTTGGAGCGTATCTCTGTTGATCCGCAGATTTGCCACGGTAAGCCTTGCATCAAGGGCACGCGCATCCCAGTCTTCGTTATACTTGATGCCCTTGCTGCAGGCATGACCCACCAAGAGATCATGGAGGAGTACCCTCCTGTGACGGAAGAAGACATCCAAGCGGCTCTCTTCTACGCTTCGTTGGTAACACATCTCATCTCCGGCTACACCTGATCCCGTCATTTATGATTTGGCCAAGCGGCAAGACCGCATATTGATCACACGTGATCACGATTTCCTCAACATCTTGCTCTACCCACCGGCTCAGACGCCGGGCATTATCGTGGTCAAAGTGCGGCAACTGACCGCCAAGGCGATCAGCGCTTTGTTGCTTAACTTCTTGAGTCGAGTGTCTGAGCTGCAGATCAAAAATGCCTTGGTTGTCTTGGAGCCGCATCGTTACCGAGTCCTCCGCTAGAGCGGCGAGGGGTATCCGAGCCGTAGGCTCAGATGCCCCTGTGAATTGTGCTTCTCTCCCCCAAGAAGTTTCGCCCAGAGATCAGCTAAGCCTCATCGTACAGATATCTCTTGATATCGAGCTTGCTCGACTTCTCGAAGGGCTTGTCTAAGATAATTAAGTCGTGCTGGCTGTGGATGCGTTTGTACGGCGCAAATTCTTTGCTCTTCTCTTTGATCGCCTCCCAGATCATCCTCTTCAGCTCCTCAAGAGAGTGTTTTTGTAAGAGCTCTGGCTTGGGATAGACGAACGCTTTGATCACTTCGACGCCCTTGCGCTTCCCTCCTTTAATCATAATCTCTTCGATGAGGGGGATCTGCTTCAGCTCGAACTCAAGCTCTTCGGGGTAGACGTTCTTGCCCCCCTCAAGGACGATCACGTTCTTCTTGCGACCCTTGATGTAGAGCCAGCCGTCTTCGTCTAGGTATCCTAAGTCTCCTGTGTGGAGCCAGCCGTCAGGGTCGAGAACTGCTCTGGTTGCTTCGGGGTTTTTGTAATAGCCCTTCATCACGTTGGGGCCCCGGACGACGATCTCCCCGATGCCCTCTTCGTTGGGGTTGTCTATGCGGATTTCGACGCCGGGGATCGCCGGGCCGACCGAGCCGATCTTGTCGTTGAACGGCGTGCTGAACGCCAGCGCAGGCGAAGTCTCGGTCAAGCCATAGCCCTCAATCATCCCGATCCCTAAGCGTCGAAAGCCGCGCATCACCTTGGTGTCCAGGGGGGCGCCCCCAGAGAGAAAATATTTGAGCTGATTGCCTCCCACTAAGCGCTTCTTGATCTTTGCGCCCAGCAGCGTCGGCGCGTAGCGCCACAGGAAGCGCGCCAGACGGTTCTCTTGGATGGTGTGCTCTAGTTTCTCGTACAGTGCATGGAAGAGCTTGGGCACGCCCACGAGAATACTGACTCTATTCTCGACCATGTATTTGGGCAGGTTCTTGTAGTCATCGGTGTAGATGAGCTGCGCGCCGGCATAGAGACAGCAGACGAGCACGATGAGCCCAAAGACGTGGTACCACGGCGGGATTGCTAAAACCACATCGTGCTCTGTGAAGTCAATGCGGCTGAGAGCGCTCTGAGCGTTGCTCACGATGTTCGTGTGCGAGAGCATGACACCCTTGGCGTTGCCCGTCGTCCCTGAAGTGCAGAGCATCACCGCGACTTCATCGGGGTCGGCAGGGACGCTTTGGAAGCGCTCGCTGCTGAGCCAATCGCTCACCGTGGGAACCCCCGGCAGACGGTCCATCGTCACGATGTGCTGAAGTTGTCTCTGATCTTTGACCATCTCGTAGTGAGGGGCGTCGGCGACCACGGCACCGACGGCGTCCATCTCGCGCAGGACGCGCTGGACCTCTCCGGCTTGCCAGGAAGCATCGATGGGCAGAGCTACCCCTCCCGCCTTGAGAATCCCCAAGAACGCGATCGCCCAGTCGGTGCGCGGTTTTCCAATGATCGCGACCTTCTCGCCCTTCTGAAGGCCGCGCTTCTTCAGGGTCGCCGCAAACCGATCAGATTTCTCCTTCAAGTCCGCAAATGAGATCTGATCGTACCCATCGTGCTTGGGGATCTTGAGCGCGATCTTGTTGCCCTGGCGGGCGAGCGCGCCCTCGAGCATCTCCACCAACGTTTCTGTGCGAACGAGTGTGCTCATGAGATCCTCCTTTTTTTATGACCTAACCCCCCGCCCCCTTCCCGAAGCGGGAAGGGGGGAACTCCCCTCCCCGTGTCGGGGAGGGGCTGGGGGAGAGGTCTTCGATCCATCGTCCGTCTTCAAGATATTGTTGAGCTTCTAATGCGGCGATACAGCCGTCGGCGGCCGCGATCACCGCTTGGGCGTATTCCCCAGAGAACTTTCTGACATCACCTACGGCGAAGACCCCAGGGATCTTCGTGCGGGTGCGCTCATCTGTGAGAATGTAGCCCTTCTCGTCCATCTCCAGCTTCCCCTTGAGAAACTCCGTATTGGGACGATGCCCGATGCTCACGAAGATCCCCTGCACGTCGCGCACCTCAAAGAGCTTCTGCGTCGCTAAGTCTTTGAGGACCACGCCCTCGACCCGCTTGTCGCCAAGAACTTCTTCGACGACGGCGTTCCAGATGAACCCGAACTTGGGATGGGCTTTGACCTTCTCGACCAAGAGTTGATCTTTGGCGCGGATCGCCTTGGGGTCGTCTTGGGGATGGCGCACCACCATGCGCACGGAGTTCACCAACTTGAGTAAAAAGAGCGCCTCTGTGAACGCCGCGTCTCCTGCCCCGACTACGAGAACGTCCTTGTCTCGAAAGAAATAGCCATCGCAGGTGGCGCAGTAGGAGACGCCTCGCCCCAGCAGCCGATCGGCGTTCTTGGCGGGGAGCTTCACGGGTTCTGCGCCGGTGGAAATGATAACTACGGGGGCTTCGTAGAGCCCCTGATCGGTCTTGACGATTCTCTTTGCCCCGCTGAGGATGAGATCCTTGGCTTCTTCGATCTTGATCTCGACGCCGAACCGTTGGGCCTGCTGCACCATGCGCTGCATCAGTTCCGGGCCCATGATGGGCTCAGGGAATCCCGGAAAGTTCTCGACTTCCGTGGTATCGTTGAGCTGGCCGCCGGGGGTCCTCTTGTCTAAGATCAGGGTCTTGAGTTTGGCGCGTCCAGCGTAGATGGCTGCCGTCAGCCCTGCCGGCCCGCCACCGATGATGATCACATCGTATATCATCTGTTCTCCTCCTTTGTCGTGAACTTACTATGATAGCGTGGAAGTGGAGAATAAAGCAAATAGCGCTCACCCAGACTTCGTTTGGCTGGGCCTCGCTTGCTAAGCTGCAAAAAATCTGTAAACTATAGATTGTCTTCGTGTGCATCAGCGAATTTGCAAAGGAGGATTCTCTTATGGCTGTCAAAGCCCCGCTTTCAACACAAAGCTCCAAAGCGCTCTTCCAGAAGATGAGCCAGTACGTCCCTCGCGCGGTCTCTCCCCTAGCGCCGTTCATTATAGCCGAAGGGCGCGGGGCCGTCGTCAAGGATCTCGAAGGGAATTCGTACATTGATCTGACGGGTGGCTGGGGATGCCTCAACGTCGGTCATGCCCATCCAAAGGTCGTGCGCGCCATCCACGAGCAAGCCCAACGATTCACTCATACAGATTGCAGCGTCATTATGTATGACGTCTATATTGAGCTGGCTGAGCGCTTAGTCAAGCTTGCCCCTGGCCCATCCCCAAAGAAAGCGATCTTCTTCAATTCCGGGGCGGAGGCTGTCGAAAACGCCGTCAAGATCGCTCGATCGTATACGAAGCGCAAAGCCGTGGTCGTCTTCGAGGGGGCGTTCCACGGGCGGACGTATATGGCCCTCACCATGACCCACAAAGCCAAGCCCTACAAGGAGGGCTTCGCCCCGTTCTGCTCTGATGTCTATCGCATGCCCTTCCCCAATCCCTATCGCAATCCTATGGATTTTCGCCACTGGGAGAAGCAGCTCTTCAGCTTGGTCAATCCCGACGAGATCGCCTGCATCGTCTTTGAGCCGGTGCAAGGGGAGGGCGGGTTTGTCGTTCCCCAGGAGGGCTTTGTGCAGTTCTTGCGTGAGCTGACTTATAAGCACGGCATCGTCTTGGTCGCCGACGAGATCCAGACGGGCATCGGGCGGACGGGGAAGTTCTACGCGTCTGAGCATTATGGCATCGAGCCCGATCTGATGACGCTCGCCAAGTCGCTCGCCGCGGGGATGCCGCTGAGCGCCGTCGTGGGCGTGCAGAGAGTGATCGACGCGCCGGGGGACAGCGCCATCGGTGGGACGTATGTGGGCAACCCCGTGGCGTGCGCGGCCGCCCTCGCTGTACTCGAGATCATCGAAGAAGAGCGCTTGCTTGAGCGCGCGGTGGAGCTCGGTCGGTACATGCGCGAGCGCTTCGAGCAGATGCAGCAGAAGTACGAGATCGTCGGGGACGTGCGCGGCCTGGGGGCGATGGTGGGCATCGAATTGGTGAAAGACCGCACGACCAAGGAGCCCGCCTCCGAGGAGACGATGGCTATCGTTCACGAGTGCTTGGCGAACGGCGTGATCATCGCCAAGGCGGGCTTGTATGGGAACGTCATTCGCATGCTCATCCCGCTCGTGATCAAAGAAGATGAGCTGAAGCGGGGCCTCGATGTGATCGAGCAGGCGATCGCGAGGGTGTCGCGCTAGGGAAGCTCCCACGGGTAGGGCACTTCTATATCTTCTTTGGGGATCTCCCAGATGAATCGCGAGGGCGCATTGAAGAGGAGCGAGCCGTAGAGTGCCCGCCGGGCCGTGAATGAGAGATAGACTCTCTCTTTGGCTCGCGTCAGCCCAACGTAGCAGAGTCGCCTCTCTTCTTCGATGGTGCCCTCCTTGAGGCTGCGCGCATGGGGGAGGAGATTCTCCTCCATCCCTACTAAGAAGACATAATCGAACTCTAAGCCCTTGGCGGAGTGCAGGGTCATCAGGGCCACGCGCTCCTGCTCGCCCGAGTATGTGTCGGCTTCGGCCATGAGCGCGACTTCTTCTAAGAATTCCCTCAGCCCGCCGCGCTGCTCAAATTCCTTGAGATGCCCGATGAATTCTCGAACATTCCCCACGCGCTCTTCTGCATCTACCCCGTCGGCTTGGAGCTCCGCGAGATACCCCGTGCGGCGCAGGAGCTCGTCCGCCAGCTCGCTGGGACGATGAGTGAGAGCGTACTCTTGAAGGCTCTTGATAAGATCGGCGAACTCTTGCAGGCGCTTGCGGGCTCCCTCACTGAATGCTTCGTGTGCGCGCTCGATGGCCTCCCAGAGCGAACAGCTCAGCGTCTGCGCGTGCTTCTGCAAGAGAGCGACCGTCTTCTCGCCGATGCCGCGGCGCGGCTTGTTGAGAATTCTCAGTAAGCTCAGATCGTCCCAGGGGTTGACAAGAAAGCGCAGATACGCCAAGAGATCTTTGATCTCAGCGCGCTCGTAGAACTTGAAGCCGCGCACGATCTCATAGGGAATGCCCCAGCGGATGAGAGCTTCCTCAAGCACGCGCGAGAGCGTGTTCACTCGGTAAAGCACCGCGATGTGGTTGAGCGGGACAGCTCTCTTGTGCCAGAGCTCCCAGATCTGCTGGGCCACGAAGTTCGCCTCGTCGAGCTCATCTTGGGCGGGGTAGAGGAAGAGCCGTTCGCCTTCGGGTCGGACGGCGATCAGCTCCTTGGGCTTGCGCAATTGATTGTTTTGGATGACCGCGGAGGCCGCGCGCAGAATCCGCGCCGTCGAGCGATAGTTTGCCTTCAATTGGACGATCTTACAGTTGGGGAAGTCGTGCTCGAACTTAAAGATATTCGTTGGATCAGCGCCGCGCCAGCTAAAGATAGACTGATCGTCGTCGCCGACGACACAAATATTCTCGTACTTTTCTGCGAGCAGCCGCGAGAAGATATACTGCGCATAATTGGTGTCTTGATACTCGTCTATCACGAGAAAGCGAAAGCGATCGCGATAGAAGTTCAAGATATCTAAGCGCTCTTGGAAGAGCCGCACGGTCAGTCTTAGAAGATCAGCGAAATCGAGGGCGTTGCTTGTCTCTAGCCGGCGCTGATAGTGCTTATAGATTCTATCTAAGAGCTCTAGGAGATAGCTGTCGAACATTCCCACGCGACGGCTGGCGAACTCCTCGGGGCCGATCAGTTCGTCTTTGGCTCGCTCGATGACGGTCGCGACAAAATCGGGGCTGAGGCCCTCATCGCTGTAGCCGAGCTCTTTGATGGTCTGGACGATCACCGCGCGGGAGTCATTCTCGTCAAGAATTGTGAAGTTTCGATTGTAGTTTCCCCCAAGGTGATGGATCTGCTCGCGCAGGATGGCCGCGGCCGTCGAGTGAAACGTCTTGATCCAGGGGGTTCTATTGGTTCCCACAAGGTGCTCTACCCGGCGCTTCATCTCCTCGGCGGCTTTGTTGGTGAACGTCACGCCGAGGATGTGCTGCGGCGGGACTTTGTAGTGCGCCATCAAGTACGCGATGCGATGGGTGATCGTGCGGGTCTTGCCCGACCCCGCCCCGGCGATAATTAAGAGCGGGCCTTCGTAGTGTGTGACGGCCTCGCGCTGATAGGGGTTGAGATCTTTGAGAATAGTCTCCTCCGTCATCCCCACAGATTATATCAGACTAATTTGAGCTGGTGCTCCTCCAGTTCGTGTGGGGATTGAAAGGGCTTTACGCTGATGCGGAAGGTCTCGGGGCTGCTCTCGAAGCGCCAATGGGCCTGGACCATCCCCAGGGGCTTTTTGCTATCCCAATGGGTGGCGGCTACCCGAGCGGCGATCTGAATGATCCTGGAGATCTCGCTTGGGCTCTTCTCTCTCCAGTTGGCGCGCACCAGGGCCATGGGCCCGCCCGGCCCCGCAAGATAGAGCCGCAGGTCCTCGGGGAGGAAGAAGTTCTGCAACCGGCGCTTTTCTTCGTCGGTGCGCCCAAGCACGATCACCACATCAGGGGGAAATTTGTAATAGAGCGGGAACTCCAAGAGCTCTACGGCATTGATGGTGAGCCTCTCTTCGTTGAGGAGATCTTGGAGGCGCGGGCCAAAGTAGGGCACGGTGAGCTTACACCGGCGCTCCGCGGGGAAATCCAAGACGTCCACCCCCAGGGCGCGCGCCAGCTCTCGCAGCTTCTCTCTATCGGAGGCGCGCAAGCCCTTCAGTTTGGACCGATCGACAAGGCCCTGCTGTTCGGGGATCGTCTCTGGCAAGAGCTTTGCCGAAAGCGGGCGCAGCACCAGTCCCTTGGCCCCAACAAGCTCCGTGAGCTTCTCAAGATCAGCTGCCCTCAGGCCGCGCTCGCCCACTATCTCCCCGGTGACGATGAAATCCGCGCCGATGCGCCTCATATAGCGCAGGGCCTTCTTGAGGAGCAGGTGGCGGCAATTGAGGCACGTCTGTCTCATGGGGAAGCCGGAGGTGCCGTTGGGGCAGGGCTTCTGGATGAACTGAGCGAGCTCGCGGAAATCTTTCTTGACGTTTTGGCTGCGGAACGGGGCCTGGATCGTCTCCTGAGCGATCTCTTTTACAGTCCGATGGATGAACCCCGTCTCCGAGAGCGGTGAGGGGATGGCTTCATATTCTCGGAAGAACGGTGACCGCAGGTGCAAGAGCCTGACTTCGATGTTGGGGTGTTGAAGGATGAGCTTTGTGGCGACGATGCTGGCCAAGCTCCCCGAAAAGAGGACAACCGCTTTGGCCATCCCTATCCCTCCCCCTTTCCCTGCTCTCTCATTTAATATACGGGCTCGAGCAGCTCGTACTGGCCATCCTCACGGCGGTGGAGGATGTGGAGGCCCCCCTTCTCCGCGTCCACAAAGAGCAAGAAATCCCGATCATCGCGCGATTCCAGCTGGAGGCGCGCCTCCTCCAGCGTCATGGGTTTGCGCAGATAGACTTTTGTACGAATAATGTTATCTTCGCTGGGGGGCTGGACATCTTCGAGGGCTTGCTGGCGGGCCGCAGCCGCCGCCTGGCGGGCGGGGCGCTTCTCCCGCAGTTGATCTTTGTACTTTTTGAGCTGCTGCTTGAGCTTATCCACGGCTTCGTCGATCGAGGCGTACATGTCGTCGGTCTCGGCGCGGGCCTTGACGATCTTGCGCTTGATGAGGTGGGCCACGATCTCCACGATCTGGCGTGCCTTCTCCACGGACATCACGATATCCACGCTGACGATGCCGTCAAAATAGCGCGACAGGGCCTCGACCTTGGAAACCGCGTACTGATTGAGCGCTTCGCTTTCGGCCATGTGCCGCTCAGAGACTCGGATCTTCATAAGTATGGCTATACTATATCAGAGGGGGGCTGAAAAGTCAAGACATGGACGGGGAAATCCCCAACTACAGGCCCTCACCAACAGAACTGGAAACTCCTAGCCGGGTCGTGTATCTTGATGTGCTATGAGCAGCTTGGCCGTGATGCGCGTGCGTCGTGCCACGCTTGCGGATCTGGATAGGATCTTCGAGATCGAGCGATGCTCGTTCTCGGCGCCCTGGCCACGGGAATACTTAGCCCAGCATCTGGGGGATGACGGCTTTGTTGTGGTAGAGTACGACAATCTTGTGGTGGGGTACGCGGTGGTCGGGATAAAGATCCCATCGTTTTGGGCGCGCCTGGAGCAGCGGACGCGGGCGCTCCTGACCGGGCAAGAGCCCCAGGAGCCTCCCCCGGTGGGGCATATTCTCAATATTGCCGTAGACCCGGCCTATCGCAGGAAGGGGCTGGGGAAGCGCTTGCTCGAATATGCGCTCGACTATTGTCGCCAGTTGGGGGCGGAGCGCGTGGAGCTTGAGGTGCGCACGGGCAATAGCGCGGCTATCGCGCTCTATCAGAAGTACGGCTTTGTGATCCGCGAGCGCGTGCCCTTGTATTACAGCGATGGCGAGGATGCATTCGTCATGGTCAGAGAGCTTTAAGCATCCGTTCGAGATCCTCGGGAGTATCTATATCCCATTGGGTCGGCTCTTCGTCGGGAGCGAGCTCGATTTTGATAGCTCTCTCCCAATATTTTTGTAAGATGGGCAATCCGCTGGCATCGCCACAGAGCTGCGCAAATTCCCCAAAGAGCTCTCGGGGGATCGCCACCGGGCGCCCTGGAAGCCCTCGATAGATGGGAAAGCACAGTGTGTGCGCGCGTAGAAAAGCTTGGGCGACCCGTGCGATCAGCGCTGGGGTCACGAGCGGCATATCGCCCAGGAGCACTACTGCACCGGGGGCGTGCGCGGGCACGGCAGCTAAGCCCAGCTTGAGCGATTCCGCCCGACCCTGCGCCCAGTGAGAATTTTTGAGCACACGGAGCTTGGGAGAGCCTCTGAGTTCTTCGAGGGCCTGGAGGGCTTTGTCGCTCTCATATCCTAGGACGAGTATCACGGGATCGAGCGGGGCGGTGAGGGCTGCTTGGAGGGCGTGATAGAGCACGGCATGCCCACCAAGTGGGATGAGCAATTTATTCTGTCCGAAGCGGTGGCTGGCGCCGGCTGCCAGGACGATCCCAGGGATAGCCATTGCTTTATTATACCAGAGGGGGGGCTTGACAGTGGGGGGCCCTTTATGCTAAGATTTCCGTGAACAGGAGCGCATGAGACCTTAAAAAAGTGGCTATGGGCCGAAAGAATGCAAGGAGGTCCTGCGCCATACGGGGTACTGTTCTCAGTGAAGGAGGTGGGAGCCGAAGAAGACAGCCTCACACATTTCACACACGCAAACTTTAAACTCTCACGCGAGGTGATCAGCAGTGAAGTCTTTGTGGAAGTGGTGTACGGTTGGCGTAATCACGGTTACGGTGCTGAGCGTTCTCGTCGGGACGCCAGGTGGCAAGGCGCAAGACTCAGGGTGGACGACGCAGGTGCTCGTTGAGGGCGCGGATACATCGGCGAAGCGTGTGATCACTCCCGATGTAATGGTTATCGGCGGGGCTGTACACGTTTCCTATCTCAATCAGGCAGAGAACAAAGTCTTGGTTGCAGCCGTAAAAAATGATGGAACGGTCGGCAAGTTGGAAGTGGTCAACCCTGAGGGACGAGCTACCGGCACAGCCATCGCTGCCTCAGAGAAAGTTGGTTGTGTGATGTGGATCCAGATGGGCGATGCTGGTCCCGAGGTCTGGACGCGCTGCTTGAATGAAAAGCATGAGTGGCTGAGCGATCCTGTGCGTCTCTCCACAGAGGGTGTGATCGCCGGTCAGCATGACTTGCAAGGGGATTGGAGCAACAACATAGACAACGCTGCCGCGCCTGATGGCACTCTCTACGCCATCTGGTCTGAAAACTACGACACACTCAAGGTTGCTAAGTCGACCGATGGCAAGGAGTGGACACCCTGCGGGGACATTCCCAATCAGTCGGGCACTGACGTGCGCTTCCCCACCATCTATGTTGATGCCAAGGGGAGGGTCTACGCGGGTGCCACACAGACCGCTGCGCCTGATGTCCAGGCCTGGGTCTCCTATGATGGCTGTGCTACCTGGGTAGGTCCCACGAACGTTACAAGCAACAGTGGCTTCTCGGATGCCCCGGAGTTTGCCGTCATCGGCGATAAGTTCTATAGCGCCAACGACGACACTACCACCAACCCCAACAACGTAGATATCAACTTCTCAGAGTGCGATGTCACGGCCGATGCCGGCTTAGCCAACTGCACCGGCACCCGGGCCGTCATTAAAGATGCGGCCTGGGCCCGCATGAAGACCGACGGCACGAATCTCCATCTGGTGGGGCAGAATGAGGGTGCCACAGGGTATGTGGACTACTGCTTCTCCGATGATGGCGGTGCCACGTGGAAGGGCGAGGCCATCCCCAACTCCAAGCCGAACAATTTTGGGGTCCGCGACCCGGACTTTGGCATCGTCATCTCCCGCAATAACATCGCTGTGGGCGGTGATGGCAAGGTCTACATCGTCTGGAATACCCGTGGAGACGGCAAATCGAAGATCATGCTCAGCGTGCGCAGCGCGCCTCCGGCCAAGGCGGGAGCTGCAACCTGCGCTCCGTAACCAGTCTGTCAGCAACGAGGGGCTAGGACAACCTAGCCCCTCGTTCTCTCTTACTAGGAGGTACCTATGCAGTCTCTCTGGAAGTGGGCAACAGTGACAGCTGTGCTTCTGCCCGTCGTTTTCGTCATTGACAGCGTCGGCCTACATAGCTTGGCCCAAGATCAGGCCCAATGGACAACAATGACCATCGGCCAAGCCGGAGCGAAGGCCGGCAGTTGGTGGTTCTCGAGCGATTTCGCGTTCTCCGAGCGCAATGCAGCGACCGCTGACGACGACTCTCTCTACGTCGCGAGCACGGCCCTGCTCGGCCAAGATTGGTTCGTCTTTCTGCACGTCTCCAAGGACGGCGGCGCGACATGGACAAAGTATAGCATTAAGCAAGCCGGCGATATCGTGATCGGGGCGCGCGTCAAGGTCGCCAGCTACAAAGACGGCGACGTCGTCTGCGTCGGCTGGCAAGACTGGGAAGTCGGAGAAGGCCTTCCAGAGATTTTAGCCCAGTGCTTCTGGGCCCCGAAGCCCACCGTCGAGGGTCTGCCCGATAATCCTCCCAACATGCCCAGCGCGGGGGCACTCTCGCCCGCAGAACAGATCCAACAGAACGATCCCTACGCTCCCGATCCCGCGCCTCAAGCGATCATCCCGCTGGCGGCTTCGCCGACGAATCTGTCCAACACCCCCGAGAGCTCTGGGGTGCACGACATCGGCACGGGGGACTACGTGGGGCAGTGGGACCTAGGGATCAACGCAGACGGCCAGTGCGCCACGAATGGGTTCCCGTTGATCTGGGCCGTCTGGTCTGAAGACTACTCTAAGCTCCTCTACAGTCGCTCTCAGGACGGCGTCAGCTGGGAACCCGCGCAAGCGTTCAAGGACGCCAACGGCCAAGATGTCTTCCCAAGCGACTACACGCGCTTCCCCTCGACATACGTTGATAAAGATGGCGTGATGTACGCCGCGACGGCCCAAGCTGTCCGACCGCCGGACGTCTTCGTGAGCGCCTCCACGGACTGTGGGAAAACCTGGGGAGAGCTGGCGAACTTGAGCCAGAACTCCGGGTTCTCCGATGGCCCCTTTGTCGCCGTTACCGAAGATGGAGCTATCCATACGGTCAACGACGACGACACGACCAACCCGGACAATGCTGACATTCACTATAATCGCTGCACGCGCGATGGGAATAAAGTGACGTGTGCGGAGGGGAGCAAACCCATCGCGAAAGACGGCGGCTTCCCATATATCGCGACTGACGGCAAGCAAGCCCTCTATGTCACATACTCGTCCTCGCCGGGGGGCAAGGCTGGTGGCATTGGCTTCACGTGCTCGGTAGATGGAGGCAAGACGTGGAAGCCTCAAGAAGATCTTCCCGACTCGACGATCGGCGCGCCGACGATCCGCTTCACGGATCTTGGGGCACTCCACTGGCAGGAGAAGATATCAGTCAGCGCTCAGAATACGCTCTATCTCGTCTGGGTGCAGTGGATTCGCGGCCAGGCAATTAAGCTCCAGCTGAGCAAGCGCACCGGCTGCTAGTTTTTGAATCACGGAAGACACAGAAGAACCACGGAGAGCACGGAAAGAGTCTTCTTCCGTGCTTTCCGTGGCTTCTTTCAGTGCTTTCCGTGATTCAATTTCCTCGACAGTCCGCCCCGCGTACCCACAAGTCTATAATCTTTATCATCATCTCGTCACTGATGGGCTGGGGGATCTCCGGCCCAACCCGGCTCTGCGCGATCCATAAGTTCAGAGCGATCACGATCTCTTGATCGTCAATCGTGAAGTCAGGACTTCGCAGCCTCGCGATCAAGCACGGGATGGTGCGCGGGGACTCTTGGGCCACCAGCAGCACCGCACTGGAAGAGCAAGCGAGTAAGCCGAACACTACCGCATAAGCGACATAGTTACGCATAGAGCCCCCTGGCGCGCGCTGCCCTTGCCACTCGGTCTATAGCGACCATATACGCGGCCGTGCGGAGATCCGTCCTCTCTCGTTGCCCCATCTCCCACACGCGATCGAACGCGCTCTTCATAAAGCGCCGCAGGCGCCGGTCGACACGCTCCGCGCTCCAGAAATAGAACGCTCGGTCCTGCACCCACTCGAAATAGCTGACTATCACCCCTCCGCAGTTCGCCAGGATGTCAGGCACCACGAGGATGCCCCGATCGTGGAGGATTCTGTCGGCTTCTAAGGTCGTGGGACCGTTGGCCAGCTCGATGACCACCTTGGCGCGAATCTTGGAGGCGTTAGCGGTGGTGATCTGGTTCTCGATCGCGGCGGGGATTAAGATGTCGCAGTCGAGCTCGAACAACTCCTGGTTGGTGATGGGCTCGGTCTCGCGGAAGCGCGCGACGGAGCCGGTCTTGCGCTCGTGCTCCTTGAGGGCGATGGGGTCGATGCCGTTGGGGTTGTAGATGCCGCCCTTGATGTCGCTGACGGCGATGATCTTTGCCCCGGCCTCGGCGCAGAAGCGCGCCATGCTCGAACCGACGTTGCCAAAGCCCTGAATGGCGATGCGCGCCCCCTCGAGCTTCATATTGAGACGCTTGAGCGTCTCGGCGAGCACGAAGAACCCGCCTCGCCCGGTCGCGGTATCGCGCCCCTCCGAGCCCCCCAGCACCTTGGGCTTGCCCGTCACCAGCCCCGGCATGAACATGCCGTTATGGTGCATGCTGATCGTGTCCACGATCCAGGCCATCTCGCGCTCCCCGGTGAAGACATCCGGGGCGGGGATATCTATATCTGGGCCGATGATGGGCGCGATCTCCGCGGCGTAGCGCCGCGTGAGCCGCTCCAGCTCCCCGGTGGAAAGCTCTAGCGGGTTGCAGCGCACCCCGCCCTTGGCACCCCCAAAGGGAATCTGCGCCACCGCGCACTTCCACGTCATCAGAATAGCCAGCGCTTCCACTTCCTCGAGGGTGACGTTGGGGTGGTAGCGGATGCCGCCCTTGGTCGGCCCCACCACCAAGTGATGCTGCACCCGGTAGCCCTCAAAGTGCTGGACGCTCCCATCGTCCATGACCACCGGGAAGACGACGATGAGCTTGCGCTTGGGGTGACGCAGCAGGGTGCGCAGGGACGGTTCCAGCCCCAGGCGATTGGCGGCCTCATCAAAGAAGTGATGGGCCATCTCCAACATGCTCATCTCCGACCTTCGTTTGAGTTCTTCGGACATGGTTATTCCTCCTCCTCGTGGGTAGCTTCTAAGTTCTTCTGGATCTCTTGAAGGCGAGCCTCCACGCGCGCATACAGCGTCCCTTCGGGGAATTTCCCCTCAGGGCCGCGCTCGCCCGCCGGCAAGCCCGTGAGCAGTTCCAACCCCTCCTCGACGGTCCGGATCGCGTAGATGTGAAACCTCTTCTCCCGCACCGCGTCAATGATCTCTTGGCGCAGCATTAAGTTATCCACGTTCTGTTCGGGGATGATGACCCCTTGGTCGCCGGTCAGCCCCTGAATCTTACAGATCTTAAAGAATCCATCAATCTTCTCGTTGACGCTGCCGATGGGCTGGATCTCGCCCTTCTGATTGACCGATCCCGTCACGGCTATCCCCTGCTTGAGGGGAACGCCAGCGAGCGCCGAGATGAGCGCGTATAGCTCAGCGCTCGAAGCGGAGTCGCCGTCAATCTTCGTGTAGCTCTGCTCAAACGTGATGCTCGCAGAAAGACTCAACGGGCGCTCGATGGCGAACTTCTCGCCCAGCCAGCCCTTCAAGATCAAGACCCCCTTGCTGTGGATCTTCCCCGACAGGGCGGCCTCGCGCTCCACGTTGAGCACGCCCTCCTTGCCCGTGAACACGTTGGCGGTGATGCGCGTGGGCCGCCCAAACGAAAAGTCTGTCAACTGCAGCACAGAGAGACCGTTCACGCAGCCGATGCGCTCCCCGTGCGTGTCCACTAAGATATCCCCGCGGGCGATGAGCTCGTGGATCTTCTCTTCGATGAGATTGTTGCGGTAGTATTTCTCTTCGATGGCGCGCTCGACGTGCTCGGCCTTGACAAAACGGGCCCCCTCGCGCTCGGCCCAGTAGGACGCCTCGCGGATGATCGTCATGAGATCGCTAAAGCGCGCCGAGAGCTTCTGCTGGTCACCCGTGAGCTCGGCCGCGTATTCCACGAGCCGAGCGAGAGCCGTCTTGTGGAAGTGCTTCAGCCCAGGGCGCTCCTTCACCCGCGCGGCCACAAACGGCCCCAACTGTTTGATATATTTCTCGTCCCAGGGCATCTCATCGTCGAAGTCGGCCTTCACCGCAAAGAGCTGAGCGAAGTCTTCGTCGAGCATCTCTAGCAGATAGTAGAGCTCTGGGCTCCCGATGAGAATGACTTTCACGGAGAGGGGCACGGGTTCGGGCTTGAGGCTCTCTGTCGTGGTGAACCCCATCATGGTGGCGGGGTCTTCGATCTGGATGCGCCCGCTGCGCAGGGCGATCTTGAGCGCCTCCCAGCTGATCTCGTACTTTAAGAGATTGTGGGCATTTAAGACTAAGTATCCTCCGTTGGCCTCGTGGAGCGAGCCCGGCTTGATCATCGTGAAGTCCGCGGTCATCACCCCAAACTGCACGCGGCGCTCGATCTTGCCAAAGAGATTCGTATACGTCGCGTTCTCTTGCACGATCACGGGTGCCCCTTTGGTCTTGCTGTGGTCTACTAAGACGTTCACTTTATATCGTGTGAACAGCTCGATCATGCCCGTGGGCAGGGGCACGCCCTGGCCTTCGCCCTCGGGGGTCTTTGGGGTGGGTTCCGCGAACTCTTGGATGTTCTGTAAGATGTCTTTTTCGACGTCCTCAAGAAACTCGAGCACGCGCGGATGCTCTTGATAGCGGTTTTGCAGGCGCTGAATGAGCGGCTTGACGGTGTAGAGCGCGATATCCCTGTCGAGTTCTTCGATAGCTTTGAGGCGCTGCTCCTCGATGCCTTCGAGTTGGCTCATAGCTTCTTGGATGATCTCTTGGAGCTCTTCGCGGTAGCGGGTGATCTTGTGGCGTTCGCGTTCGGGGAGCTTTTCGAAGATCTCTTCGGTGAGGGGTTGGCCGTTGAGCAGAGGGGTAGCTTGGAAGCCCAAGGCCGACAGCTGGAAGAGAAAGCCGCGACGCTGCGCCTCCTGCTCGACGTGGGTCGTCACCTTCGTGCGCAGCTCATTGAACTGTTCGTCGAGGCTCTGGCGTTTCTTTCTGTACTCTTCGCTGTGGTAGGCCGCGGGGATGCGCTCGCGCAGCTTCTCTATGAGATCGTCCATATCGGCGGCGAGCTTGCGGCCTAGTCCTGCGGGCAGCAGAATATATCGAGGGCAGTAGGGGTCATCGAAATTATGAACATAGCAGAGATCTTGGAGAGGGGGCTCTCTGAGGCTGATCTTTTTAAGGAACGCTTGGACAATGGAGTTCTTTCCCGTGCCAGGGCTGCCCGCAACATAAATATTATAGCGAAAGTCTTTGATCCCCAGGCCCAATTCGAGGGCGCGCAGGGCGCGCTCTTGCCCGATGACATCATCGAGGGGCTTACACTCGGCTGTGGTCTCGACGCCGAAGATCTCAGGGTCGCAGCGACGACGGAGCTCTTCCGGCTGCAAACGGCGTGCCATCGCTCTCCCTTCTCTAGGGGATCGCCCACGCGGTCAAGCGTGAGCGCCTATGAGGTCTTTAAGAATACACAATAGCCAGGGGGAGAGCAAGATGGCCGGATCTATGGGGGCTTGGCGCTACCGCGCCACGCGGATCTCGCTGTCCCCTACCACAGCTACGGCGAGCCGTGGGGAGAAGCTCGTCAAGAGCCCCTTGAGCGCAAACGTGCTCGCCGGGGCAGTGGGGGGCACGACCAGATCATAGATCACGGCGACGATCTGGCCGGGGGAGAAGCGCTGCGTCCAGAGCCATTGGAGCTCGGATTTCTTCAAGATCGCGCCGCCGTTTTGGACTTCTTTGACCATCCAGCCCGTGGGGGGATCTTCGTCAAGCCCCAGCCCATTCATAGTTTGATTGATGCGCAGCGTGATGACGACGCGCACGGTCGAGCCAGGGGCGGCGGAGCCGCTTGGGGGTAGAAGGAGCGCGCGTCGGATCGTCACCGGGGCTTCGGTGACTTTGACGATCTTGCTGATTGCGCCTGTGGCGCCGCGGTTGTCGGTCACTCTCAGATTGACGCGCCACTCCCCGGCGCGATCAAAGAGCCTCGTTGTGATGGGGGTTGTCTTGGTTTCGTCGAATTTCCCATCGCCGTTGAAGTCCCACTCGTATTTTACGATAGTGCCGTCGGGGTCGCGAGAGCTTGACGCGTCGAAGGTGATGATGGTGTTCGTATCGGGGTTTTGTGGGCTGAAGCGGAAGTCGGCGCGCGGGGGAGCGTTGCTCTGGGCATAAGCGACTGTGAGTGCTCCCAGCATCGCAAGCAGTATCAGTGTTTTGGCAGAGACTCTCATCGCACAGACCTCCCCTAGACTTCGCGAGCTTCGCTCGCCAGACTTCGTCTGGACTGTACACCTTGCCGCCTTCGGCGGCAAGACGAACGGTCCAGGCGGAGCCTGGGGCGAAGCCTGGTTACGGCAGCGGCCCGAAGACCGATGCCCCTGTCAGCCAGTACGCGACTAGGATCTGTAAAGTTTTTATGTCGATCCTCCCGAAATCCACCTTGCCATCAGGCTTGTTCTTCACAGACTCATTGTTCAGCCAGAACTTCGAGACCGCGACTTGCATCTGCTCGAAGCTGATAGTGTTCGTCTCGAGCCAGAGATTGACCTTGGGGTTGGCAGGGTCGCTCACGTCCATGCGCGCGAAGATCACCGGGAAGGGAAGCTTGGTGACGACGCGGATCTCCGTCTCACCCGTGGTGGTGAGCTCGAACGCTGGCGCGGCGCTGCTGATCGAGCCGGAGAGCTTGATCACCCTGGGCTCAGGATTCTCTGGCTCAGGGATGGTCAGCTCATACTCGAGGGTGCGCGTCGTGCCCGGCTCAAGGGTCTCTAAGAAGACCCAGAGCACTTCCCCTGGGCCCGGTCGGGCAGTGCCGCTCTCGGTCGAGACGAGCTTAAATGTGAGATCGCTGGGGAATCGCTCCACAACGACTAAGCCGTTGATGCGATCAAGCGCTTGGATGGTGATCTTGACCTTCACGCGCTCGCCGGGGAGGGTCTCGTCGTTGGGGAGATTCGTGTCAATAGTTCGGGTCGCGATGGCCCGTGGCGTGAAGACCTTGACGGTCTTGGTGGCGCTCGCGCGCTCGCCGTCGGTGTCGGTGACGGTCAGCGTGACTGAATAGCTTCCGTCAGCGCGGTAGCGATGGACGGGGTTCTGCTCGCTTGCGCTTGTCCCGTCGCCAAAGTTCCACTCCCACGCGACAATCCCAACGTCATCCGTCGAACGATCTATGAACGTAATGGGCTCGTTGGCTTTGGGCTCAGCGGGGAGAAATTCGAAATTCACTGTCGGCGGGCGGTTGCGATCCCGCACTATCAGAGAGAGCTCTTTCACTGGGGGGCTGACGAGCCTGCCGCGCGCGTCGAGGAAGCTCAAGCTTGGTCTGAGCACTGCTGTGCCCGGCTGAGAGCCGCTCACGGTGAAGCTCGCTTCGAAAGTCTCCCCGGCGGCAAGGCCGTCAATCTCCCAGACGATCGTCGTCGTATTGTCGGGGTTCTTCGTGACGCGATTGGGCGCGTTGAACGTGGCGATGCCGTAATTTACGAACGCCGGCAGCACAAGGGTGATCTTGATCTGCCGCGCGACGATCTTCTTCCCTAGCGCTTGGGCGATCTGTTGTGGGACGGTCTCGGTGAATTGTTCAAAGAACTGCCCCTGGGTGAGCCGGGCCAGCTCGCGCAGGAGCGTTCTGTCGGGGTTGCGCCCCGTCGCGACCGTGAAGATCGCCACGCCGCTCTCGGCAGCGCGCTGCGCTTGGGAGAGGGGCGTGCGCCCGGTGTTGAAGCGCCCGTCGCTGAGCAAGATCATCGCCCACGAGGCTTCCTCGCGCCCGTTGATGACGAGCGTATCGAGCGCTTTGGCGATCCCCTCGCCCACGGCGGTCTTGCCCAGGGGCTTTAGGAGCTTCAATCCCGTTCGGACCGCCTCGTGATCGAACGTCAAGGGGACATCCACGCGGGCATCTGTCCCAAAAGAGACCAAGCCCACGCGATCTTGCGGCGAGAGCGCTTCAATGATCGCCGAGCCGATCTTCTCGATCTCGCGGACGTTGACGGTCGCCGAGCGATCTACGACTAAAAACAGATCAGCCGGAGGGCGCGCGCCAGCTTCACCCGCAGAGATCTTGATAGTGATCGTGCCCTCTTGATTGACAAAGAGCGATGGTGGAGAAGCGCTCAGCGTCAGGGAGACCGGCGGCGCGGCCACTTGGGCCAGCCCCGCCAGCGCTATGAAGCTGAGCACGCCCACTCCGAAGAGCACTCGTCTCATAATTATTTCGTTGCTGCCGGCAGCGGCCGATCTACCGGCGTGTCCGTCAGCCAGTACGAGATCAACGTTTGCAACATTCGAAAGTCTATAGTCTTCCCACAGGTCCCGACGACTTCCTCGTCCTCAAGCCACAGGGCGATAGCCGTCTGAATCTGAGCGAAGCTGATCTTGCTCGACAGCGAGACGTCAATCGCGTTCTGCTCCACGTTGAGATGCGAGATCGCTACAGGGATATCTAAGCATTCGACGACGTTGACTGTCTGGTCTTGGCCGACTTCGCTCTCAAAGCGCGGCAGGAACGATTCGATCAGCCCTTGGATCGTATACGGGCTGATGATCTCGTCGATGGGAACGGTCACTTCATAGAGGATGCTGCGGCGCGTGCCCGCGGGGATCTTCTCGGTAAAGATCCAGGTGTTGGCAGACTGCTTGAACGCGGCGCTGGTGCCGCTCTCCAGGGGCTTCACCTCCCAGCGTTCGGGAAGCTTCTCCGTGAGCGTCAGCCCGAAGAGATCTTTTTCGGCCCGCACTTCGACGCGCACGCGGAAGATGTTGCCCCCCGGCGCGCGCAGATAGACTTGATAGAACGGCAGCGGCGTCAGGATCGCGCGCGTCGCCGCGCCGCCGACTGACGCATCTTCGGGAAGGGCCCGGTCTACTGGTACATTCGCCAAGTGATGCGCTACGATCTGCTTCAGAGACTCTAAATCTAACGGGGCGTCGCACGTCCCCGGCACGGGCGTGTCCTCTTGCCAGAACGCGACCGCCCGCTGCATCTGGTCGAACGTGATCTCCTCAGACATCCGCAGGTCAATAGTGTTTGTGGCCGTGTCCAAGTGCGCGATCGCGACGATCGCGGGCAAGCACGTCACAATAGAGACACGCGAGAAGGGCTCGTTGGTCTCGCCCAGCACTGGGATCTCTTTGATATCGGGCACAGTGCTGGAGATTCTCCCGACGATATCGAAGTCTTGGGGCAGCGGCCCGCCGATCAACTGATCGGTCTTGGGGATGGTGACGTCGTAGACGATGCGGCGGGTCTCGCCGCTGCGCACGATCGTGGGGAAGATCCACTGGGTCGTAGCGGCCTTGAAGGTCGCTCCGGCGCTGTCGATGGGGGTGACCTCCCAGTTCGCCGGGAGATCCTCGTCGAGCCCAAGGCCACTCATAGATGTTCTGACGCTGATCGTGACCGTCACGCGGAAGGTCGTCCCCGGCGCGGCATGGGTCGTGGAGAGGGTGCGCGTGGCGAACGCAATCTCCTTCTCAACCGTGATGGTCTTCGTGATCTGGCCGATAGCCCCCTTGTCATCAGTGACTCTGAGGGTCACTTTCACTTCCCCAATCTGGGTGAACGTCCACTGGACGGTGGGCTTGTCCGTGGAGATCTCGAAGATGCCGTCCGAGTTAAAATCCCACTCGTACTTGACGATCTTGCCATCGGCAACGGTGCTCGCACGGGCGTCGAACGTGACCGGGACGTTGACGCTCACGACGGAGGGCGAGTACGTGAAGTCGGCTTTCGGGGGAGCGCGGCGGAAGGCGCTCAGCACCAATGGTTCGACGGGACTGGGCAACTGAAATCGTTCTGGGGAGACGGGGTCTCCGCTGAGCACCTGCCAGCCGTCAATACCTCGGATGAACGTGGGTGTGATGACGATCTCGAACTCATCGGGCAGCCCACTGATCACGACGCCGTCGGCGCGTTCAGGCAGCCAGCGCCAGGTCATGGTAGCCGTGGGAGGGCTGAACTCATACGTATCGGCGGGGTCATCGCGCAGGGCGATCTGCGCGGTAGGGGGTAGCCCATCGAAGCGCAGGGTCGCCTCTCCGCCGCCGACGTTGCCCGGCTTGCTCAAGATAATTATTAAGCTCAGATCGCGGGTATTCGCATCGCGATAGAGAAAGACGATCGCTTGGTTGGCGACCTCTAAGCCTGTGTTGGGCTGGTCGTTGGCATAGCGATAAAAGTCTACGGCCGAGCCCGGCTGAGTGAGCGGGGTGATCGGGGTAGAGAACGCTCCTTGACGCGCGAGGAAGAACGAACTCGTCTGCTCTAAGACTGTCTCTTGGCCAGCTCCGGTTATGGCGATCAGGGCCAATACGATGAGCCCACAGAGTCGTACGACACGCATCGTGGCCTCCTTCTGTATCATACCTGTCTCAGTATAGCGTGCGATCCCCCCTGAGACAGTGATTCACATTACCCACTGCGCCCGCTGGCCTCTTGACTGAGCATAGCACAGCGTGCGCCCTGCTGCAAGCGGGCGTCATGGCGATGACAGTCTAGGAAGATTTGCGGGGGCTTTCGAGGTCTGGGGACAGAATCAAAGAGGGCGTTTGTCTTGGGAGTGAGTGCGCTTTGTCCCACAGCGCGGAATTCTACAAGGCGAAGAGTTGGGCCCCATGCCGTGTGACAGGAGGGTCGAGGCTTTGTTCGCGGCAATCTGGCGGGCCAGATTGACGATGGCTTCGGATGGGGCCCAACTCAGCTCTCTCAGTATCGGTGATGGCCACGGCTCCAGTCAATGAGTTTTATCAAGAAGAAACCTGAAGTTCATCAGAATATAGCCGTGCCCCGCAGCCCACTGGCTCAGTGGAGCTCCTGGTACAGATCGAGGTCGCCGTTCTTGGCGATCTGCTTCTCTTCGTAGGGGGCGCCCAAACGACGATAGAACTCATCGGCAATATTGTGAAAGACGCCCGTTACCATCGCGATGAGCCAGTAGCGCAAGCCACCAAACTGCAATTTGATGACTTTGAGGGCCAGGCGGGTGCACGCATAGTTTAACAGCCCAGCGAACGCCGCATCATGGTTTTGCGCTTTGGCTTGAGCGACGATCTGCTGCGCCAACTGATCGATGAGCGGATCGAGGGGACGGCGGTCTTGGGGAGCGATGTAGGGCATAAGGACCTCCTTGGTAGCGTGTTCGCTCATGATATTGTACAATACACAAATCAAACTATCAGCTAAAGGAGGTTGAAGCGATGATCGTCAAGCTGCCCGACGGACGGATCGTTGAGCACCCTGGAAAAGCGGCTCTGAAGGATGTGCTCGCCACCACGAACAAGGAGCTTCTTGCGACCACCGTCGGCGCCAAGCTTGACGGTGAGATCGTGGACTTTCATCGGGTGCTGCCGGAGGGGGCTCAGGTTGAGCTCATCCCCGTGGATTCCCCCGAGGGGGCTGCGATCTATCGCCATAGCTACGCGCACATCATGGCCCAAGCGGTGCGCCGGCTCTTCCCCGGGGTCAAATTAGCGATTGGCCCGGCCATCGAAGATGGCTTCTACTACGACTTCGACTACGAGCGCTCCTTCACCCCCGAAGATTTGGAGAAGATCGAAGCGGAGATGAAGAAGATCGTCCAGGAGAACTATCCGTTTGAGCGCTTCGAGGTCTCCAAGGCCCAAGCGCGCGCCATGCTCCAGGACGAGCCATATAAGCTTGAGCTGTTGGAAGAGATCCCTGAGGAGACGGTCTCGTTCTATCGCGATGGGGATTTTGTTGATCTCTGTCGTGGCCCGCATATGCTGAGCACCGGGCAAGTGAAGCACTTTAAGCTCCTCAGCGTGGCCGGGGCCTACTGGCGCGGCGACGAGAAGAACAAGATGCTCCAGCGCATCTACGGCACGGCGTTTGCCACCAAGGAAGCGCTCGAACGACACTTACAGATGCTGGAGGAGGCCAAGAAGCGCGACCATAGAAAGCTTGGCAGGGAGCTTGAGCTCTTCTTCTTCGATGAGGAGGTTGGCCCAGGGCTGCCCCTGTGGCTCCCCAAGGGCGCGATCATCATCGAAGAGCTCGAGAAATTAGCCAAGGAGACCGAAGCCAAAGCTGGGTATCTGCGGGTGCGCACGCCCCACATCTGCAAAGAGTCTATGTATCTGCGCAGCGGGCATCTGCCGTACTATCAAGATTCGATGTATCCGCCGATGGAGCTGGAGGGCGTCAAATATTACTTAAAGCCCATGAACTGCCCGCATCACCATAAGATCTTTGCGGCGCAGCCCAGGAGCTATCGCGATCTCCCGTTGCGATTAGCCGAGTACGGCACGTGTTATCGCTACGAGAAATCCGGGGAGCTCTTCGGGCTGATGCGCGTGCGCAGCATGCAGATGAACGACGCCCATATCTATTGCACCCTCGAGCAATTCGAAGAAGAGTTTCTTTCGGTCTGCCGCATGTACTTGGAGTACTTTAAGCTCTTTGGCATCGAGAGGTATCTCATGCGCTTCAGCACGCACGACCCCAAAGAGCTGGGCAAGAAGTACGTCAACGAGCCCGAGCTGTGGAAACAGACCGAGGAGATGGTGCGCCGCGCCCTGAAGAACGGGGGGATTCAGTACGTGGAGGTCCCCGGCGAGGCCGCGTTCTACGGCCCCAAGATCGATGTGCAAGTGTGGAGCGCTATCGGCAAAGAGTTCACGTTGGCCACAAACCAAGTGGACTTTGCCGTGCCCCGGCGCTTCGGGTTAGTTTACAAGAACGCCCAGGGGCAAGACGAGACCCCCATCTGCATCCATCGGGCGCCGCTGGGCACTCATGAGCGCTTGATCGGCTTCTTGATCGAGCACTATGCGGGGGCGTTTCCGGTGTGGCTCTCCCCCGTGCAAGCGGTCGTCCTCCCCATCACTGACCGCCAGCACGAGTACGCTCAGAAAGTCTTCAAGAGACTCAGAGACGCGAACATCCGCGCGGAGCTGGACGGCAGCAGCCATACCCTCAATTATCGCATCCGGCACCATCAATCGCAGAAGGTCCCCTATCTCTTGATTGTGGGGGAGCGCGAGGCGGCGAGCGAGCACGTCGCGGTGAGGTTGCGGACGGGCCAAGACCTTGGCCCGCAGCCCCTCTCGGAGGTCATCGCGAGGATCCAAGATCGCATCGCCACGCGATCACTAGAGCTCTGAGTCTATCGCAGCGTCAGCTGAATCACGGAGAAGAACGAAGCCAGCGCGGTGAGTATCGTCAAGAGTGCCGAGCCGGCCAGCGCAATCTGTCGCGCGCGTGAGAGCGTCTTCATCTCTATCCCCCCTTGGGATATTATGCTAAGCTGAGCATAGCCCAAGGAAGGTGCAGAGTCAGTACTAGCAAAGTGAAAATTTCGTGGAAATGAAAAACCCCTCGCCCACGCGAGGGGTTTTCGCTTGTCCGATGGAGAAGGCGCTTCTTAACGCAATAGTACGAACTTGCTCAAGAGCCGGGTCTGATGCTCATCGGGCCTGGTGATGACGAGCACGTACCAATAGAGCCCGTTTGCTGGGGTGCGCGGCCAGCGCAGCGTCAGGGTCGGCCCGGCGCTCTCTTGAGTTATGAGCTGCCGTCCATCGAGGCTGTAGACCGTGACTTTCAGGGAGCAGCCCTGACAGTGCTGCGCGCTCCAGCGCAGCTCGCTGGGCACAAAGCGCACGGTGTGTGCGGGGGCTTTCAGCTCGATGAACTCTTGGGGCTTGACGAGCCGGAAGCGCTTGCGGCGGTCGGCGAGCTTGAGCGCCGCGCGCAGCTGCGCAGAGGCCTTGTCAATGCGCGCGATGGCCCCGTTGAGCAGGGCGCGCCACTGCGCAAACGCCAGAAGAAGCTTATCGCGGGCGCTCTGGATCAGCTCCGACGGTGACATCGCCCCGGTGGGGGTGGGCTCGACGGCCAGCGCGCCCATCGTCGAGAGAGCTTCTTCGGCTTGCGCTAAGAGATCGAGCGCATCGTTGATGAGCGCCTCGATCTCGTCGAGCGTATCGCCGGAGTTCTCGGTGAACTCAATCAAGGCGTCTATACTCTTATGGATGCGGTTGGCGCGCTCGGTGCTGATGAGATTCGCTTCGACGAAGGCGTCGACTTGGAAGCTCACTCCGTTAGCCCGCGCTGCTAACGACTCCATCAAGAAGCGCGTCTCGGCAAGGGAGACGAGCAGCTCGTTGACGGTCTCTTGGGTGTGAGCGATGAGCTGGCGGGCCCGCTCTGACGCGCCAAAGCTGTTGAGCACGTTGAGGGCCAAGCGCAGGTCTTCGAGGGGCTGAGAGAGGCTGAGCGTGCGCCCCTGTTCGATGATATCGCGCTTCATCGCGCCAAGTTCGTCACGCCCTCCAGGGGTGAGCTTCTTGGCCGTGACAGAGAGTGTACACGAGGCGCTGGCGCCTTCGGGATCTTTGACGGTCAGTTTGACTTCATATGAGCCTTCTTTGTCGGCCTTGAACGACGTCACCGCAGATGTGGGATCGGCGATCACGGCTTGGCTGTCGGCGGGCTTGCTGACGAACGCCCACTGATAAGAGAGAGTCTTGCCTTCGGGGTCAGAGGACCCGGAGCCGTCGAGCTGGACCGTCTGGCCGACGAGCACCTCTGCGGGAACAGTCCCGCAGCTTGCTGTGGGCGGCTGATTGGGCGGCGGCGCTTGCGTGACGATGATCGTCTGTTGGGCGGTCGCTGTGGCTCCAGCAGCGTCGGTGACTGTCAATGTGATCGTGATGCTCCCCGGGGCTGTGGGGCAGGTGAAGCTGACTTTGGGCCCTGTGGCATCGGGTGTGCCGTCGCCGTTGAAGTCCCACTCGTACTTTGCGATCTGACCGTCAGGATCGCGCGAGCCGGAGCCGTCAAGTGTGATGGTCTGTCCGGTGTTGCACCGATACGGTTCAGTATCGGGCTGGCCGTCGGGGATCGGGCCGGGGTCGGCCACGGGAGGTTGATTCAAAATAAACACGAGCTTTTGGCGGAGGGCTCGTTCGAGATCGGCGAACGTCCGGGCCATGATCACAAAGCCGTTCTTCCCCTTGGGAGGGAATTGCCCATTCTGCACGAGCACGCCTGGTTGAGGCCAGGCCAGCTGGAGCAAGAAGTTCACGAAATCTTGCTCGGTGAGGGCATCGCCGATGCCTTCGGCGTCCACTTGGTCAACGCCGGCGGCGACAGCCTCATCGCGGGCCTGGAGGGCCGCTTGTTTGGCTTGTTCGCGTCCCCCAGGAAGATTCGGATTCCCATCAGTAATCACATTAAAGATTTGAGTAGCTCCGGTGCGAGCGGCCTCTTGCGTGACCATCTTCGTGGCCAACTGAATGCCCGATACAAGCGGGGTAAACCCACCGGCTTGAACGATGCTGCGCACTCGCTGGACGACAGTGGTCACGCTCGTCTCGGTGATTACCGTCATGGGGACTTCTACGGCAGCGCCCTCGACGCCCAGGCGCTGATCTCGCAAATTGCTGCTAAACTGCACCAACCCGAACTCCACCGTGCCATTGCGGGGGACGACCCCAGGGTCCTCTAAGTTCCTGGCGATCCCTTCGATCATCGTCTTGAAATCTTGGTTGGAGATGCTGCCTGAGCCGTCCAAGATGATCACAAGCTGAGTTGTGATGTTCTGGGCCTTGGGTGAGGCGACAAACAGACAGAGCAACCCCACACTCAAGAGAAGTATTTTCGCGCTTGTGCGAACCATATAAAATCCTCCTTCACGTGCGTCACGCTCACAGAGCATTATAGCACACCCAGCCCGCTGAACAATGTAACCGCCATCACGTTGCCCTTAGCATCCGGCGGCCGCTCGCAACGCTTCGGCCTTATCCGTGCGCTCCCAGGGCACATCGAGATCCGTGCGCCCCATGTGGCCATACGCTGCTAAGGGAGTGTAGATGGGCCGTCGCAACTTGAGCTCTTCGATGATCGCCGCGGGGCGGAAGTCGAAGTGCTCGTGAATGAGCTTGGTCAGCTCGCCGTTGGGGAGCTTGCCCGTGCCAAACGTGTCCACAGTGATCGCCAACGGGCGCGCCTGCCCAATAGCATACGCGACTTGAACCTCGCACTCTGTCGCTAATCCCGCGGCGACGATATTCTTGGCGACGTAGCGAGCGTAGTAGCTCGCGGAGCGATCTACTTTTGTGGGGTCTTTCCCGGAGAAGGCGCCGCCGCCGTGGCTGCCGTAGCCCCCGTAGGTGTCCACTTCGATCTTGCGCCCGGTCATCCCTGTATCGCCGCAGGGGCCGCCAATCTCGAACCGCCCCGAGGGGTTCACTAAGATAACTGTCTTAGCGTCGAGCCACTGCCCCATCACGGGGCGGATGACGTATTCTGTGAGATCGCGTCGGATCTGCTCTTGCGAGACGTCTCCGTCATGTTGTGCTGAGAGCACCACGGTGTGCGCGCGCACGGGATGGCCCTTCTCGTCGTACTCGATCGTCACTTGGGACTTGCCGTCGGGGCGCAGATAGCTCAAGATCTTTTTGCGGCGCAGTTCTGCAAGCGTGCGCACCAACTGATGGGCCAGCATAATGGGGAGCGGCATCAGCTCAGGAGTCTCCTTGCAGGCGTAGCCGTACATGATCCCTTGGTCGCCTGCGCCGATAGCATCGTAGGGATCTTGTGAAGAGCTTTTGATGACAGCTTGAGCAATATCTGGCGATTGCTCGTGAATGGAGACGAGCACCCCACAGTGGTCAGCATCGAAGCCGTACTCGGGCTTGTCGTAGCCGATCTTTCGGATAGTCTCGCGAGCGATCTTGGCGTAGTCTACTCGTGCTGTAGTAGTGATCTCCCCGGCGATCAAGACCAAGCCATTCGTGGCGAACGTCTCGCAGGCGACGCGAGCGTAGGGATCTTGGGCGAGCACAGCGTCGAGGATCGCATCAGAGATCTGATCGCACATCTTATCGGGGTGGCCCTCGGCTACGGACTCAGAAGTAAAAAGATATGTGCTCATAGAGATTCACGTGGCATAAGCCAGAGTGTTCTTATCTGAATTATAGCACGCCCCTTGAGCGCCCGCTAGTCGTCGGCTAAGATAAGTGATGCTGCCGTTTATCCTCTTGGGGATATTGCAGGGGCTGACGGAGTTTCTGCCCATCAGCAGCTCAGGCCACTTGGCGTTGGCTGAGCAGCTCCTTGGGGTGCACAAGCCGGGGATCGTCTTCGATATCTTTGTGCACTTTGGCACGTTGCTGTCCGTAGTGTGGGTCTTTCGTCAAAGAATCCTTCGGTTGGTGCTGGCGCCGCTGCGCGGAGGGGAAGATCTGAGGCTTTTGGGGATGCTCATCGTTGGGTCTATCCCCACGGGGCTTTTGGGGTTGGCGCTCGATTCTGCTGCCGAAGCGGCGTTTGTGCGGAGCTGGGCCGTGGGCTTGGGGCTGCTTGTCACGGCTTGCGTACTGATCATAGCGGAGCGTCTCGCTCCTCACTCCCGTCCCAGACCTAACCCCCCAGCCCCCTTCCCGGAGCGGGAAGGGGGAGCTCCCCTCCCCGTGCCGGGGAGGGGCCGGGGGAGAGGTCGGATCTTAGAGCAGCTCACGTGGCGCGACGCGCTCTGGATTGGGCTGGCGCAAGGGGTCGCGGTGCTGCCGGGGATCTCGCGCAGCGGCAGCACGATCGCGATGGGAGTGCTCGTGGGGCTGCGCCGCACTGATGCGGCCGAGTTCTCGTTCTTGCTCTTCATCCCTGCGATTGTGGGGGCGACGGCGTTGAAGCTCGCGGAGGCGCTCTCCGATCCCGCAGCGCACAGTGCCTTGTGGGGGAGCTATCTTGCTGGGACGATAGCAGCGTTTCTCTCAGGGATCGTCGCGATTCACTTCTTGATGAGATTTCTGCGCGAGCGCCGCTTGACGCCCTTTGCGATCTATTGCTTGGCTCTGGGACTCGTGGCTATCGCCTGGCACTGGGTGAGATAGCCATCACCCACACTACTGCAGACGTAAGCATATACAATAATGCGCCAATCAGCAGTAGAGTCAGCAAGAACCAGTGTGCGTATTCGTAATAGTCGCGGCGCAGCCGCCAGAAGAAGCCCAATCCTACTAAGAAGACGATGAGCGCCGTTGTGGCTGCTACGTCGAGCCAGATGCTGAGCCGCAACGCGATCCCAATCACTGAGATGGCGATAGCCAACACTACGAGCACTGACCACAACGCGCTCTCCCAGGGTGGGACCGACAGCTGTACTTCTGGACTAACTGCGCGAGCGATCTCTTCAGCCCGCGCTCGTTCTCTCTCAGGGACGGCGATCTCCACAGGGCCGAGCAGCGGGTAGACGCTATACGGATAGGGCATAGGGGTCTGGAGCACACTGGGGATTCCCGCGCCCTCAAGCTGCGTTCTGATCTCGTGCGCCCGCACGTGGCTGAAGGTACGATAGACTCCCACGAACGGCAGGTCCATCCGTGCCCGACGAGAAGCGTCCACAAGCACGCCGACGAGGATGAGTATCCCCGTACCTCCAACAAAATACGTCGTCAGCCCGCTCAGCCGCGTGAGCACCGACGGCATCAGGGCGATGACTGCCAAGAAGAGCCCTGCGCCCCAAGCAGAGAGGGTGCGCACGACTTGGGGAGGGAAGATCGCGTTTTTGTAAAAGTACGTGAGGAGCAGCACGAGCACGCCATAGCTCACTATATATGCCCAGCTGCCCTGAACAAAACTGCCCACAAGAGTCTGAAGCCATGTTGGCAAGGCCAGCTCTGCTCTTTCGGCTACGTTTGCAAGCCCAAAAACCGGGGCAAGCAGCCAACTCCCCAGCTCCAGCGGGATGATCCCCACCGCCAAGAATGGCAGCGTTAGTGCTCTCGTGGCTCCCTCCACGCGACAGCGGCTCGTAAAGGCCCACAGGCTCCCGGCTACAATCAGCACAAAGAGCACGAGCACCCCAAGCCCCCATGCCCACGAAGCCGTTTGGAGATCGAAAGAGATCTGCGCAAGGTAGACCGGCCAATCGGACAAAATTCTCACGGCGATCAGGATCGCCCAGCCGTTTCCAATACCGTATCGGTTGATCAGACTGCCCAGCCAGATGAGCACCAAGACCCCAGCCATGAGCACGGGGACGTTCACAAGATGAGCCGCCCACGGCGTCCATGACGTCTGCCCTTGAGTGACTATGAAGAAGCTCATCCCGGCAGCTTGCAGTAAGCTGACCAGCAGGATGAGCGCCCAAAACCACCGCGAGAAAGCTCGCTCTTTAGAGAGAAAGAGCGTGCGCAGCTTGGAAGACCGGAACGCGATCAAACTGAAGAAGATCGCTGCGTTCAGATAAGGGGTGAGCCCCAGGGCGAAGACCGAGAGGTGCTCAATAGCCCCGCCGAGAGCCTGCCACCAAGAAAGCTGCCCAAGCTGTTGCCAAAACTGCTGAAGCCTTTCTGGATCAATTGTCGGCAGAGGAATCCAAACGCCGAGCCGATAGACCACAACGACGGCCAACGTGACGAGCAAGCGCGCCCAGAGGGCGTGAGAGCGGGGAAGAGTGCTTGTCATACCCCTCACCTCCTCCTTAAAAAACATTATAGCACGTGATCGTGGTCGTCTGACAAATTTTTTATTGCTCTGTGGGCGACACGGCGGGGGCGTGGCTCTGCTCAAACGCGTAGGCGGCGCGCAGGATCTTCGCTTCTTGCAATTTGTCCCCGATGATCTGCAGCCCAAAGGGCAGGCCCTCCACCTTCCCGCCGGGGATGGAGATCGCAGGAATTCCCGCAAGGCTGGCCGGCACCGTGAAGATGTCCGAAAGATACATCGCCAAGGGATCTTTCATCCGCTCGCCCAGCTTGAACGCCGGCGTGGGCGACGTCGGAGAGATAATAATATCTACTGTCTGGAAAGCTCTCTCAAAATCCTGGCGGATGAGCGTCCGCACCCGCTGGGCCTTCCCGTACCAGGCTTCATAATACCCCGCGCGCAGCGCATACGTCCCGATCATGATTCGGCGCTTGACCTCTGGGCCGAAGCAGCGGGCGCGGCTCTCCGCGAACATCGCCTCCACGGAGAGATCACTGATGCGCTTGGTGTAGCGCACCCCGTCAAAGCGAGCTAAGTTCGCGCTCGCTTCTGATGACGAGATGAGATAGTACGTCGGGATCGCATATTCTGTGTGAGGCAGGGAGATCTCTCGAACCTCCGCGCCAAGCTCGTGAAAGATCTTCACCCATGCTTCGACGCACGCTCTGGCTTGACTCGAGATATCAACGATATATTCTTTGGGCACTCCCACGCGGAAGCCCTTGATATCTTGTCCCAAGTCGCGAGTATAGTCATCGCAAGGGCGCTCGAGGCTCGTGGAGTCTCGCCGATCGCGCCCCGCGATGAAATTCAATAAGAGCGCGCAGTCGCGCACGTCTTTCGTCATTGGGCCAATCTGATCGAGAGAGCTCGCAAACGCGACCAATCCGTAGCGCGACACGAGTCCGTAGGTGGGCTTGAGCCCAACGATCCCGCAGAAGGAGGCGGGCTGGCGGATCGAGCCCCCGGTATCAGACCCCAGCGCCCACAGCGCTTCATGGGCAGCGACGGCCGCGGCTGAGCCCCCTGAAGACCCCCCAGGGACGCGCTCCAGATCGTGCGGGTTGCGCGTGGGGAAGAACGCGCTGTTCTCTGTCGAAGAGCCCATAGCGAATTCGTCTAGGTTCGTCTTGCCCAAGATCTGTGCCCCTGCGTCTTTCAGTCTTTCTATCACGGTGGCGTCGAAGATCGGCTGAAAATTCTCCAAGAATTTCGAGGCGCAGGTCGTCTTGAGATCGACTGTTGAGATGTTATCTTTGACGGCGATGGGCAGGCCGCGCAGGGGTCTATCGCGGAGGCGCTCGCACCCTTGCAATAAGTGCTCTGGCGGGGCGATCGAGATGTACGCTTTGATCTGATCTTCGCGTTGGGCGATGGCGCGATATACGTCGCTGATGACGTCGCGGGGATGGATTTCGCCCTTCTCGATGAGGGCAAGGAGTTCATGGACGGGCTTCTCGTTTAAGCTTTGCTGAGCGTTCATCCCAGACTTCGTCTGGACTGTTCGCCTTCGCCGGCCATTGGCCGGCGAAGATGTACGGTCCAGGCGGAGCCTGGTGCCGAGGGAGGGATTTGAACCCTCACGGGATTACTCCCCTACGGTCCTGAGCCGTAGGCGTCTGCCAGTTCCGCCACCTCGGCGTCTTATCAATTTTAGCGTGAGGGATTTGGCTTGTCAACCGATTTCAGCTATACTCAACTCATGACCGACGAGTGCTTCGTGATCGTCAATCTCCTGGCGGGGCGGGGGCGGTGTCGGCGCCTGTGGCCGAGCATCGAGCGCGCGCTGAAGCGCTCGCGGATCGCGTTCCGTCACGTCTTCACCGAAGCCCCCGGCGCAGCCATCGAGATCGCTCGACGCGCGGCGAAAGATTTCTCTGTCGTTGTTGCGGTCGGCGGCGATGGCACCATCCACGAGGTCGCCACGGGACTGATGGGCTCTTCTGCGAAGCTGGGGATCATTCCCGCAGGCACGGGGAACGATTTTGTCAAGATGCTCGGCATCCCTCCCAAAGATCCCCTGCGGGCTGTGGAGATCCTTCAAGAAGGGCGGACCAAGCGCGTTGATATTGGTCGTGTGGGGGAGAGATATTTTGTCAACGGGCTGGGGGTGGGGCTGGACGGGGCGGTTGCCTGGCGGGTCTTTCGCAGCTGGCGCTGGCCGATGATAGCCCCGTGGATCTATCTCTATGCAGCTGTGTATGAGGCGCTCTGTTATCGCAGCACCGAGCTTGAGGTCAGAGCTCCCCAGTGGCGGCACTCTGGGAGGCTCATGATGGTCGGGGCGTCCAACGGGCGCTATCTGGGAGGGGACTTTCGGCTTGCTCCTTGCGCCGAGGTGGACGATGGGCTCTTTGACGTGTATATGATCTCGGACATGGCGCCGCTGCGCCGCATCCGGGAGATTCCCAAGGTGCGCCGTGGGGAGCATATCACTCTTCCAGAGGTGCAGATCAAGCGAGCTGACCGGGTGGAGATCATCTCGGAGAGTTCATTATTGGGGCATCTAGATGGCGAGCCCACAGAGTTTCCCGCGGGGAGGATTCAGATCGAGCTATTGCCCAAAGCGCTAGAAGTCATCGCAGGGAAGTAAAACCGGGCTTTGCTTGGACAAGCTTCGCTTGACATTCATCTTCGCCAGCCTTCGGCTGGCGAAGGCGAACAATCCAGACGAAGTCTGGTGGAGCGGGCGACGGGATTCGAACCCGCGACACCCGGCTTGGGAAGCCGGTACTCTACCCCTGAGCTACGCCCGCATGGCCAGCCTTTGACTAGACATTATTATAGAGATCCGGGGGTTGCTTGTCAACACCCCCGCCCGTACAATACATTCTTGTGCGCATACTCATTCGGTTCTCGGGGGAGATCACGATTAAGAAGCGCCGCACTCGAGCGCGCTTCCTGGAGCGTCTGGCGTCTAATGTGCAAGACGCCCTCCAGACCGTGGGAGCGCCCTTCGCTCTCCAGAAGGAGCGGAGCCGGCTGCTCGTGGAGACCGACTCCCCAAGAGCTCTGGAGACGCTCTCTCGGGTCTTTGGGGTGCAGACGCTCTCGGTCGTCGAGCGACGATCCGTGACCACCCTCGATGATATCGTGAAAGTCGGGACAGAGCTCTATAAAGAGACGGTAGCGGGGCGGCGCTTTGCCGTGCGGGCGCGGCGCCTGGCCTCCGGGAAATCTTTCTCTTTCTCGTCGCTCGATATCGAGCGGGAGCTAGGGGCAGCCCTCGCTCCCTCCGCCGCCGGTGTGGATCTCGAACACCCCCAGGTGACAATCTTTGTGGAGGTTCACTCATCTGGGGCGGACTTCTTCACAGAGAAGATTTTCGGGCCGGGAGGGCTGCCGCTGGGCACGGCCGGACGATCTCTCGCTCTGCTCTCCGGGGGGTTCGATTCGGCGGTGGCCAGCTGGCTCATGCTCAAGCGCGGCGTCGAGCTGGAGTATCTCTTCTGTCGGCTGGGGGGCAGCCTCCATGAACACGGGGCGCTTCGGGTCGCCAAGGTGCTCGCCGATCGCTGGAGCTATGGGAGCTTCCCAAAGCTCTATACGCTGGATTTTGAGCCCGTCGTGGCTCATCTGCAGGAGCGGGTCGAGCCCCGGCTCTGGCAGGTGATTCTCAAGCGCTTGATGTACCGGGCGGCGGAGAACTTGGCCAAGCGGTTCCATCTCATTGGGATCGTCACCGGGGAGTCCATCGGGCAAGTCTCTTCGCAGACCCTTCAGAACTTAGCCGTGATCTCTCAGGCGTCGGAGCTACCCGTCTGGCGCCCTCTGCTTGGGCTCAACAAGGACGAGATCATCGCGCGGGCGCGCCACATCGGGACGTATGAGTACTCGGCGACGGTGGCCGAATACTGCGCGATCTTGCCCAAGCATCCGGCGACGGCAGCTTCTCTGAAAGCTGTGCTTGCTGAGGAAGAGAAGCTCGATATGGGTGTTCTAGAGCGAGCTGTTGCGAACATGCGCGCGTATGATCTGCGACGCATGGAGCTGGGGGCTTACGAAGCCCCGGCGCTCGAGATCGAAGAGATCCCTGAGGGCGCGGTCGTCATTGATCTGCGGTCCCCGCAGTCGTATCGCGCCTGGCACTACCCCGGCGCCCTCTATAAAGATTTTCTCACGGCTTTGAAGGAGTACCCATCATGGGAGAGAGACAAAGTCTATGTGCTCTACTGCGAGGTGGGGCTCAAGAGCGCTCACTTAGCGGAGAAGATGCGCCGCGATGGGTTCCAAGCGTTTCACTTCAAGGGAGGGTGGCCCAAGCTCGTTCAATATGCGCTGGAGCGCGATCTTGTCCCGCCGGAGATCTTGCCTTCGAGTGCGTGGGCTTAAGCTTTGAGGATCTCGATGGGGGGGAGCGTGCGGCCGGCTATGAACTCCAGCGTCGCCCCGCCGCCCGTGGAACAATAGATATTCTGGGCTTGGCCAAGACCCCAGCGGTGCAGCGCCGCGGCAGTATCTCCCCCGCCGATGATCGCAAATGCGTGCGACTGTGCGATCGCCTGGGCGATGGCGCGCGTGCCCTCATCATACGGGGGGTCTTCGAAGCGCCCCAGCGGCCCAGCCCAGACGATCGTCTTGGCGGATTGAATGTGATTTCTGAAGAGCTCTATCGTCTGCGGGCCGATGTCCCATCCCTGCCAGCCCTCAGGAATAGCCCTAGCGGGAGCGACGGCTCGCTCGCCATCTCGGACGATCTGGGCATCTACGGGAAGGACGATCTGGGTGCCTGCGGCGCGGGCGGCTTGCAGGGCCGCTCGCGCGTCGTCAAACACTCTCTCATCCACGAGCGAGCTTCCCACTTGGGCTCCTTGGGCTTTCAAGAGTGTAAACGCTACCGAGCCTCCGATGAGAAACGCGTCTACCCTCCCAATCAAATCTTTCAGAACCCCGATCTTGTCGGCGAGCTTGGCACCGCCCACGATCGCCAGAAACGGGCGCTGTGGGTTATCCACGGCCCGACTGAGCATAGTGACTTCTCTCTCGAAGAGCAGCCCTGCGGCCGCGGGCAAGAACTTCGCCACCCCGTAGGTGCTGGCGTGCGCCCGATGCGCCGTGCCGAACGCATCGTTCACGTAGCAGTCGGCGAGCTGCGCCAGCTCCCGCGCAAACGCTTCGTCGTTGGCTTCTTCTTGGGGGTAGAAACGCACGTTCTCCAACAGAATGATATCGCCGGGGTGCATCGTGGAGATGGCGCGGTGCACGGCCGGCCCGATGCACTCGTCAAGCTTGGTGACGGGACGCTGCAAGATCTCGCTGAGGCGTCTGGCGACAGGATCAAGTCGGAGTTCGGGGACGACCTTGCCCTTGGGGCGGCCCAAGTGCGAGATTAATATAATCTTTGCGCGGTGAGCGAGCAGATACTCAAGAGTGGGCAGGCTCTCGCGCAGGCGGGTGTCGTCGGCGACGCGCCCGTCTGTGAGGGGGACGTTGTAATCAACGCGAACTAGGACGCGCTTGTTGGCGACATCAAGCTCGCGCAGACTGCGCAGCATCGCTCTATACTCCGCCCTCGGAGACGAATCTCTTGAAGTCTGCGAGCTTCATCTCGCTCTCGACAAAGGCGCGGAAGCGATCTTCAGGGAGATCGCGTTGGTCCTCGTCGAGCAGCGGCATCTCCACGGCCGCGACTTGGAAGACCTCCTCGGAGATGTAGATGGGGCTGCCCAGCCGCAGGGCGATCGCGATGGAATCTGACGGCCGGGCATCGATCTCGTGGGTCTTGCCCAGGTGATCCCGAATATGCAGCGTGGCGAAGTACGTCGAGTCTTGGATGCTGTCGATGACCACCATGTCTAAGTCTCCGCCGAGATCTTTCAAGATCGCCTTGATGAGATCGTGGGCCAGGGGGCGGGGAAACTCGCGGTTCTGCAGGACCATAGCGATGGACGTGGCCTCGGGCTGCCCGATCCACACGGGCACGACCTTGTTCGATTGCAGATCGCGCAGGAGCAGCACCGGCATGTTCTGCGTGGGGTCCATCACCAGGGCCTTGACCTCAACTTCACGCATTGCGCAACCTCCTCTCTTGCCGTGTTATGACATGCTGATTATAACACGCCCAGGGACGGGTGACAAAATGGCGCCGATTACATTCGGGACGACCGGCGGATGCCGGCCCGACCTAACCTCTCCCCCAGCCCCTCCCCGACCAGACTTCGTCTGGACTATACGCCTTCGCCAGCCATTGGCTGGCGAAGATGAACGTCAAGCGAAGCTTGTCCAGGCGAAGCCTGGTCTTGTCACCCCCAGCCCAAATGATTATACTATAAAGCATGTGCGGGATCGTCGGTTATGTGGGGCACCGCCCCGCTTGGGAGGTGCTCCTGGAAGCGCTGTACAAGCTCGAATATCGTGGGTACGATTCGGCAGGGATTGCCCTCATTGAGGATGGGCGGCTCACCCTCGAGAAGCGCGCCGGCAAGGTGAGCGACTTAGCTGAGCACCTCCGTCAGAGGATCTCTCCGGCTACGATTGGGCTGGGCCACACCCGCTGGGCCACCCACGGCCCCCCAACGGACTCGAACGCTCACCCCCACTGCGACTGCCACGGAAAGATCGCGGTCATCCATAATGGGATTATCGAGAACTATCTGCCCTTCAAGGAGGAGCTCCAAAGCCGGGGACACGTCTTCCGCTCGCAGACCGACTCCGAAGTGATCGCTCATCTCATCGAGGAGCGCTACGATGGGACAAATCTCAAAGAAGCGGTGCTCAAGACAGTGCGGCTGCTGCGAGGGGCCTACGCGATCGCTGTCGTCGCCGTGGACTCTCCCGATGAGGTCGTGGTCGCTCGATCGGGCAGCCCGCTGGTGCTGGGCTTGGGCGCGGGCGAGAACTTCGCCGCTTCGGATATCCCCGCGCTGTTGCACTTCACCAAAGATATGATCTTCCTCAACGACGGCGAGCTGGCCGTCTTACGCAGAGACTCGGTGGCGATCTTCGACTTTGAGGGGCGCCCGATCACGCGCCCTCCCACTCACATCACGTGGGACATCGTCACGGCGCAGAAGCAGGGCTACAAGCACTTCATGCTCAAGGAGATCCACGAGCAGCCCCACGCCGTCGCCAACACCCTCCAGAATCGCTATGAGCTCTCCACGGGAAGGATCGTGCTCCCGGAGCTTGGAGAGCTTTCTGAGAGAATTCAGACAGCTCAGATGGTCTATCTTGTCGCGATGGGGACGGCGTACTATGCGGCTCTGACCGCCAAGTACTTATGGCGCGAGTTCTTCAAAGTCCCCATCGCCGTGGAGCTGGCTTCGGAGTTCCGCTACAGCAAGCCGTATCTCGACAGAAATACGCTCGTGATCGCGATCTCGCAGTCTGGGGAGACGGCAGATACTCTGGGGGCGGTGCGGCTGGCGCGGGAGCGCGGCGCGGCCGTGCTTGGGATCGTCAACGTCGTGGGGGCGACGCTGACGCGGGAGTCCGACGCCACGCTCTACACCCACGCCGGCCCGGAGATCGGCGTCGCCTCCACCAAGGCGTTTCTCGCGCAGCTGGCCGCGCTCAATCTCTTGGGGTTTTATGTGGGACAAGCGCGGGGCTGGCTCTCAAGAGAGCAGACCCACAGAGCCCTGGAGAGCCTCGTGCGCGGCCCAGCCCTCATCGAACAGCTCTTGCAGCAGGAGAACGAGATCGTTCGCTTGGCTCAAATTTTCTATGAGAAAGAGCACTTTCTCTTTCTGGGGAGAGATCTGCTCTATCCCATCGCGCTAGAAGGGGCGCTCAAGCTCAAAGAGATCTCGTATATTCACGCGGAGGGCTACGCCGCCGGGGAGCTCAAACACGGCCCCATCGCCCTCATTGACGCCCAGATGCCCACAGTCGTGCTCGTCACCAAAGAGAGCGTCTACGAGAAAGTCTTCTCAAACATCGAAGAAGTCAAAGCGCGGCGCGGCATCGTCATCACCGTGACCGATCACCGAACGAACGAGATCGAGCGCGTCTCGGATTTTCTTATCGAAGTGCCCCAAAGCTCGCGGTGGCTTGCGCCGATGCTCTTTGTCGTGCCCTTGCAGCTCTTGGCGTATCACATCGCGGACCTGCGGGGCACCGATATAGATCAGCCGAGGAACTTGGCCAAGAGCGTGACGGTGGAATGAACTCAGAACTGGTGTGGACGCCATCACCAGAGTACATCGAGCGCAGCAACGTCTGGCGCTTCATGCGACGATATAATATCTCAGACTACGCCGAGCTGGTGCGGCGCTCCATCGAAGATATCGAGTGGTTCTGGGACGCCGTCGTCAAGGAGCTGCAGATCGAGTTCTTCGAGCCCTATCAGAAGGTCTTAGATATCTCTCAGGGGATTCCGTGGGCCAAGTGGTTCGTGGGCGGGAAGATCAATATCGCGTATAACTGTGTCGACAGACACGCCCAGGCTCGCCCGCAGAAGCTCGCCCTCATCTGGGAGGGCGAGGACGGCTCGGTGCGTCGGATCAGCTATCGCGAGCTGGCGGAGGGGACCAATCGCCTGGCCAAGGCGCTCACAGATTTAGGGGTCGTCAAGGGCGACCGCGTGGGGATCTTTATGCCGATGATCCCCGAAGCGGTGATGGCCCTCATGGCCTGCGCCAAGCTCGGCGCGATCTGCGTCCCGATCTTTTCGGGCTTTGGCGCCCAGGCCGTGGCCACCCGGCTCAATGATTGTGAAGCCAAGGTGCTCATCACCGCGGAGGGCTTCTCGCGCAAGGGGGCTCGCATCGAGATGGGCAAGATCGCGCGCGAGGCCGCGGCCAGCTGCCCCACCGTGCAAGAAGTTCTGACCCCAGACTTCGTCTGGACTGTACGCCTTGCCGCCGAAGGCGGCAAGACGAACGGTCCAGGCGAAGCCTGGACTGATTCCGAAGACCCGTTCATGATCATCTACACGTCGGGGACGACCGGCCGCCCCAAGGGCGCCGTCCACGTCCACGGCGGGTTCTTGGTCAAGATCGCTCAAGAGGTCGCTCATCAAGTAGACCTCCACGACGACGATATCCTCTACTGGGTCACGGACATGGGCTGGATCATGGGCCCCTGGGAGATCGTCGGGGGGCTTGCCCTGGGAGGCACGGTCTTTCTCTACGAAGGCGCCCCCGACTACCCCCAGATAGATCGACTCTGGGCGATGGTCGAGCGCCACAGAATCTCGATCTTGGGGGTCTCGCCTACGCTCATTCGCGCCCTGATGAAGTTTGGTCCAGAACCCCTCAGGCGCCACGATCTGAGCAGCTTACGCATCCTGGGCTCGACGGGGGAGCCGTGGAACCCCGCGCCCTGGCTGTGGTGCTTTGAGCATGTGGGGCAGCGCCGCTGCCCCATTATCAATCTCTCTGGGGGGACGGAGGTCGGGGCGTGTTTCTTGTCGCCCCTGCCGATCATGCCCTTAAAGCCCTGTACGCTGGGCGGGCCGGCCCTGGGGATGGCCGTGGACGTCTTCGACAGCGAGGGCCGGTCGCTGCGGGGCGGCGTGGGGGAGTTAGTGTGCACGAAGCCCTGGCCGGGGATGACCCGCGGGCTGTGGAAGGACCCGGACAGATACATCCAGACCTACTGGTCGCGCTGGGAGAACGTGTGGGTGCATGGGGACTGGGCGTCTGTGGACGAGGACGGCTTTTGGTATCTGCACGGGCGCAGCGACGACACGATCAAGATAGCGGGGAAGCGGCTTGGGCCGGCGGAGATCGAGTCTATTCTTGTGGGGCATCCGGCGGTGGCGGAGGCGGCGGCGATCGGGGTGCCGCACGAGCTGAAGGGCGAGGTTATTTGGTGCTATGCGGTGTTGAAGCCGGGGTATGAGCCCTCGGAGGCGTTGAGAGGGGAGCTGCGCGAGCGCGTGCGGGAGGCGCTGGGGAGGTCTTTTGTGCCGGAGGCGATCAAATTTGTGCGGGAGCTGCCCAAGACGCGCAACGCCAAGATTCTGCGTCGGGCGATCCGGGCGGTGGCGGTAGGGCAGGAGCCGGGGGATTTATCGAACCTCGAGAACCCGCAGGCGCTCGAGGAGATCGCGCGGGCGGTTTGAAACGATCTCCTCTCATCAGTATAATCGAGCGATCTGACCTAACCCCGAACCTCACCCCTTCCCTCTCCGTAAACGGAGAGGGCTAGGGTGAGGTGAGGGCCGGGGGAGAGGTCTCCAAAGGAGGGAGTGAGTTGACCAGGCGGAGTATTTTGTTTCTGATTCCGGTCTTGGCGGTGGTCTTGGCGGGCTGCCCCAAGGTTATCCCCGGCGTGACCATTCGCATCGAGGAGATTGACGCGCTCTGTCGGGGTGCCACCTTCTCCGTAGTGATCTTTCAAAGGAACGAAGCCATAGGGAACTTCGAGGCTGATGTGAAGTCCGGCGCTCGGGCGGAGTTTGTCATCCCTCAAGGGGTGGCGCAGCGTATAAATCTCTCTGAACCGGTGCGGATAATCGTCTCTTTGAAGCAGGGAGGTCCTGAGTGCTTTTTGGCCAAACGCATTCTTATTTTTGAGGGTCGGCTCGTGCGAGTGGGCACCGAGCCGCGCTCCGGAAACCCCATCTACGCCCTCAACTTCTGGAAGGATTTCAAGATCGAGTACCGGTAGCCGCCAGACTTCGTCTGGACAAGCTTCGCTTGACGTTCATCTTCGCCAGCCAATGGCTGGCGAAGGCGTACAGTCCAGACGAAGTCTGGCCAGGCGAAGTCTGGTGTTCGCGAACCGCCCCTACAATTATATTGCATTCCATTACATCATATACCCACGTGTCCTCTTGACAACCCCCCCCCTCACGCTTATAATACGCCAAACAAAACGGTCGGTTGAAGGAGGCAGCTATGCGCCACATCAAACCTGTCGCAGTCGTCCTGCTCGCCCTGTCGCTCGGTTGGGTCGGTGGTCTCTCCCAGACGTCGCAGACCGTCACCATCAACGTCAACCAGTCGCTCTATCTGGACTGCTCAGCGTCGGCAAATATCACTTACACCGTCACTCAGAGCGATATCGAAGGGACTCAGCCGTTCACTATCGGCACATGGAGTTGCAATGTAGATTCGCTCACGGCTTTCACCTTGAATGCGAACATGGTTATAACTACCAATACGGGCATTTCCGGGGCTAGTGTTGACGACTTCTCCGAGACGTGCACGTCAGCCACCGGCGGCGGCACCCCAAGCTGTGGCTCGGGCGGCACTTTTGGGCCGATCACGCTTGGCAGTGGGGGCAATACTGCGGGCTCCTTGGGCGCAGATTTCTCCGGTGATGTCAGGCTCAACGTGAGCGACTGGGATGTCTCTCCCATCCCGCCCTCGCGCAGCGTCAGCGGGACGATCAGCTACTCCGTCTCGGACTCGACGCCATAAAAACTAAAAAATTTTAGAAAGGAGGCCTATGCCATGACCAAGAGAGTCGTCGTCGCACTGCTCGTCGGAGCTGTAGGGTTATCACTGTCGTCGGGGCTTGTCGCCCAGCAGAACGTGACCATCGAGATCGGGCAATCGCTCTATCTGGACTGCGTACCGCCAGATCAACCCGGAGATATTTATTATGTTATCACGCAAGCCGATATCGAAGCCCCCCAGCCCATTGACATCGGCGACTGGGGCTGCAACGTGGACGCCGTGACCCAGTACAGACTGAACTCGCAGTTCACATCGTTCTCGGCGCCCTATGTCGTCAACGCCGACACCTCCGACTTCACGACTGATTGTGTGAATGATGACGACTTTGGCACTTGTGCACCTAATTCGTCGCTCACCCTGGGCGATGTTGACCCCAACACCCGCCGCGGGACGGGTTTCAATACCGCCGGGACTGATGGCGCAGACTTCGGCGGGAACGTCTATGTGAACATGGGCGTCGGCCCTGCGGGCTGGGACGTGCAGTCCTCGCAGCTTCCAGTCTACGTGACCGGTGTTATCACTTACACCGTAACGGACACTACACCTTAGCGCGCTCAGCATTGCTAGAATCAGAGGAGCTATGAAGAGCCTGAAGGCCGCCTTAGCCCTCACCCTGGCGATAGGAGTGCTTCCCTGGGGGGGCTTGGCCCAGACGAGCGTGAGCCAGAACGTCACCGTGACGCTCGTCATCCCCCAGCCGCTCTTCTTGCGAGCGGTCATCCCGTCTATTACGGTCGAGATCACGCCTAGAGAGATCGAGGGGCCGCAACCGTTCAAGATCGGGGATTGGCACGTCAATATAGACGCGCTGACGCCCTACCGGCTCAACTCGTCATTGGTCACTGTAGATACGAACATCTTCGATGCCGGCCCTGAAGATTTTTCCACCGATTGCGACTTCGCCGATGACTTCGGCGTCTGCACGGACAAGACGTCGCTGTCGGAGCCCGACCCGCAGAACCGTCGCGGCTTTGGGGAGAACACCGCGGGCCTTGATGGCGCCGACTTTATGGGCGAGATCTTTTTAGACATTCGCTCGTGGGATGTGAGCACGCTCCCCGGATTCTACATCGGCGTTATTCTCTTTACGACGACGGACACAACACCGTAGGAGAGCATTATGAAGCTCAGACGAGCATTGAGCTTGGTTCTGTTCGTGCTTACCCTGGGGGGTCTATTAGTTCAAGCTGTCTCCCAGGGGCCAAACTACGCGGGCGCAGCTTCGACTGTAGGGTGGACGGATGCAGCCAATGCTACCGGAACTCCAGATAATGCTTGCGCTTCGCGCTCTGCTTCTGGTGGGACTTTAGACCTGACCAACTTTGGGTTCACCATCCCCGACGCCGCGACCATCAACGGCATCACCGTTGAGGTGAAATTCGCGGGCACTACCGCCGGAGACGACGGTGTCAGAGTGCGGCTGCTCAAGGGCGGATCGCCCGTGGGCAACACCCAAGATATTTACGCCATCTCTGGGCAGAGCGACTGCAGCACCAGCGCCTTCCGCACCGTGGGCAGCCCCACTGATCCGTGGGGCACCTCCTGGACTGCGAGCGATATTAACGCTGCGAACTTCGGGGTCCGTCTATCCAAGCTGGGGTCTACGGGCACATCGTATGTGGACTCGGTGCGTATCACTGTTGAGTATCAGGACGTCATGACCGTGACGGTCATCTCTGGCGGGGCGCTCACGGCCAACGTCAATAGCGCGGCGACGGTCGAGTCCGGCAAGGTCGAATTTCTCGGCCAGACGACGCTCCAAGTCGTCTCGACCAAGAATTGGCGCGTCCGGGCGATCGCCACCGTGACGAGCTACCCCGCCGGCGCCGACGACCCCACGGCCAACGCCGTCGAGATCAAAGATTATCTGGGGAACTTCACTCCCGCTGGGGCCCCAGGAGTCATCGTCGCGAAGGGGACGCCCACCCCTGCCGGGGGAGTCACGGTCAACGTGGATTTGCGAGTGATGCTCGACGACTTTGGCGACGGCAAGATCGGCACGTATCAGTTCACCGTGAATTACTCTATCGAAGAAGATATCTGAAGGAGCAGCTATGAGCAAGAATATTCTCAGATGGGCCTTCGCTATCGCGGCACTAGGGCTCAGCTCGTTCTTGGTAGTTCACGGGCAGATCGGAATCTCAACCCTCAGCGTAGATGTGAACTTGCCCCCAGGGGGGAGCTTCACCGGAGGGTTCGAAGTGATCAACAACAGCGATCAAGCTCGCGAGTTTACCGTCGAGCTCAGAGATTATGACAGAAATATTGAGGGCGGGCTGGTCTTGCTCGACCCTGGGACGCATCCGCGATCCCTCGCGAAGTTTCTCACGTTCACCCCCGCGAAGTTCTCTCTGCCCCCCAAGCAGAAACAGCTCATTACGTTTAAGATCGAGATTCCATCTTCAGAGAAAGGGCCGCACTGGGCAGCGCTCGCGGTCACGAGCCCAGCGCCGTCTTCGGGAGCGCAACCGCCTCCGCCTGCGGGACAGCAGCCGTCCATCCCCGTCACCATCGGGACTGCCGAACAGTTTATCGTCAAGATTCGTCACACCGACCCGACGAACGCCGTCAATCGCGGGCGGATCACCAACGTCCAAGCGCTCTTGCCGGAGCGCGACAAACCCTTGAGGATTCTCGTCGAGTACGAGAACACCGGGACGACGTTCCAGGTCGCCAAGACCCAACTGCGCATTGTGAACTCCAAGGGCGAGGTCGTCGTCCAGAAGAAAGCCGAGGATATGGCGATGCTTCCTGGAGGCAAGCAACGCCTCGAGATCCCCGTCACGGAGAAGCTGCCGTCGGGGACGTATTTGGCGCTCGTGATCATTGACTTTGGTGGCGACTTCTTGGTCGCCGGGCAAGTGCGGTTTCAGATTTAGTGTGCACCCTCACCTCCGGCCCCTCTCCCCTGGGAGGGAGAGGGGAGCACAGGGGTGAGGGGTGGACAGAAAAAATGAATTTCGGAGGCTAGTCAATGCTGCGAAGAGTGGGCGTAGCAGCGTTGGGAGTGTTTATAGTCTTCGTGACAGCCCTTGCGCAAGGACAACCCATAGAGTTAACGGCGCCCCCGCCGCGCTCGGCTGCCCCCGGCGAGATCATCACGCTCACGTTCTTAGCGATCAATCGCGGGACGGCTCCAGATACGTATCTCTTCTCGGTGAGCGCCCCTGCGGGCTTTCAGACCCTCGGCGCGTTGCCGCCGCTGACGCTGGCCGCCGGCGCCCAAGAGCCGGTCTTTGTTACTTTGATTATCTCTCAAGAGACGCCCGCCGGGACGTACTCAGTCACATTAGAGGCGACTTCGCAGAGCGACCCATCCGTGCGGGCCACGGCCCAAGCGACGGTCACCGTCGAGCGCGTCGCGGGCGTTGTGGTGCGAGCGCCCGACGCCAAAGAAGTTGACCCCGGCAGTGAAGTAGTTCTCTCGTTCAGCGTCACCAACCGAGGCAACATCATAGACGCATTTCGGCTCGAAGCGTTTACGCCACGGGGATTTTTCACAAAAGTTGAGCCAGGGATCGTGGAGTTGCTCCCCGGCGAGACGCGATCGGTCTTGGTCACTGTAAGAGTCCCTCCAGACATCCCGGCGGGGTTTGAGGCCGTGACGCTCACGGCGGTCTCGCTGCGCAGTGAGGGGGTACAAGGGAGTGGCGCGACGACGCTCATCATTCTGCCCCCAGAGGCTTCTAAAGTCCCCACGGCGCTCCATCTACAAGCCCCGGCGGAGCTCTCCCTGGGAGCCAACGTTGATTTCGCTAGCAGCTCCCTTACGCCGCTCATCTCGTTCTTAACGTATGCGACGCTGCCTGAAGAGCAACGTTTCAGTATCTCGCTGAAGATTTCCGATCAGATAAGCTCGCAGATTCTTCCGATCCTGCCCGTGAATGTGAGCGAATTTCTCTTCACGTCGCAGCGCGGGACGTTCTTTGTGCACTTAGGAGATTTGCCCACGCTCCCGTTACAGTACATTGCAATGCCGCGTCGTGGGATTGAATTGGGGTTCACAAACTTCTTCTCCGTACTTGCAATAAGAGATGTCCAAACGATTGATATTCCTGGTAAAGGAACCTTCACCTTCATTAACCAAGTGATGGGATTGAAGCTTCTGTGGCCTACGTGGAGATTCTCTCTGGTGAAATTGGACAAGGAACTTATTCCTCCTCCTAGGTTTGCATGTCCTGGCGATGACATCAAGGCTGCAGGTTTTTATAGTTCCCCAATAACTGCAGAAGCTGCCTTCGCTATAGTTCCAGATTTTCTTCGAAAAGCAGGGGCTTGCGATGGGAGGCGAATGTTCTACCTTCGTGTTGCACCAAATTTCTTTGGGATCACGGTTGGAGGAGATTTCTTACGAGTTGAGCCAGATTTTCCTAGCCTGACTGGCATCCCTGCAGTTACAGACAATACCCAAATCTGGTCGCTCTTTGGAAGCGGCGGCGTCGGGGCGCTCGCGTTCAGCGCCCTACTCTCCGGCAAACGCACTGATTTGTTTAGTGACTCTTTTGTACAAGAAATCACTTCTATCACCTCCCAAGGGCGGCTCATCATCCGAAGCCTTCTCCCCGGATGGCCCAGCTTCTTCTTCGATGTCAAATTCATCTCTCGACGCAGCAACGATCCCCCCTTCTCGCCCCTGAGCACCGACGAAGATATCAAATCTTTGACGATCGCAGATATATCGAGCCCCATCAGCTACGTGCTCACGTTCCAGAGCAATCTCTTCCGAGACAATCTCAATCCCGCGAATGACCTCGATACGTTCGAGTTCACAAGCTCGCTCATCACTCGGCCCCTGCTGGGCATCGAAGGGCTCTCTCTGAACATCAGCGGGAAGGGGACTTTCCAAGTTGACCCCAACACCAGCACCCCGATCGATCACCAAGTGACGTTCATCGGGCGCTTGGCGTTTACGACCCCGCGCGTCTCGGCGTTTTTGCTGCTTGGGCTCAACAGCAATCTGCTCTATCCGTTCTTTTCGAGCTACTTTGGGTCGTTCAGCGTAGCCCTCTTGGGCGGCCCAGTAGGGGCGTCGTTCTCGTTTTCGTTCACGGAACCGACATCGCTCAGCTTCACGATCGAAGTGAGCACGAAGTTCGCCATGCCCTTCGAGTCGGTGATCATCAAAGGGCGGGTCGAGGGCACTCTGTTTATTGATCTCAATAGTAACGGGGCTCGCGATCCGGGCGAGCCCGGCGTCGCCGACGCCCTGCTGCGCTTAGATAATCAGTTGGCTCGCACTGACGCCCAGGGGTACTTCCGATTCCCACCGGTAGATCCCGGCTCTTACAAAGTCGAGATCGCTCGCACCCCGCTGGGCTTGGTGCCCACGGTGGCCATCCCCATCAACGTGACCGTTGCCGTCGGCCAAGTCGTCACTCTCGAAATTCCGATGCGCTCGGTCGCGATCATCCGAGGGAGAATCTTTGACGACAAAAACCGCAATGGAAAGCTCGATCCCAATGAGCCAGGCTTACCCAATGTCAGAGTCTTTGCGGTCGGCGCCCAGACTTTTGAAGCCCGCTCCGGCTCAGACGGTCAGTATGTCTTACAAGTGCCGCCGGGCAGCTACACTGTCACGCTCGACCGCACGACGCTCCCCAAGCGATATGAGCCGACGACGCCGCTCACTCAGACGGTCACCGTGCAGACGGGCCAGACCGTTACCGTAGACTTTGGCGCGTACGAAGTGCCGCGCCCTGTGCTCTTTGCTCCCATAGCCGACTTCACGTTCACGCCGGCGCAGCCTAAAGTCGGCGAGAGAGTTATCTTCGACGCTTCGGCGTCCACAGATAGTGACGGCCAGATAGTCAAATACGAGTGGGACTTCGACGGCGACGGCACGGTGGACGCCACGGGCAAGATCGTCGAGCACATCTTCACTCGTGCTGGGGACTTCCCTGTGAAGCTCACGGTGACGGACAACGATAATTTGCAGAACTCGGTCACCAAGGTCGTCCCCGTGCGGCCATGAAGGAGCCTAACTTTTCGGACCTCTCTCCTAGACCTAACCCCCTATCCCCCTTCCCGAAGCGGGAAGGGGGGACTCCCCTCCCCGTGTCGGGGAGGGGCTGGGGGAGAGGTCTTCCTCTAGGCGTCGCTCTTCTCGCCATTATTATTCTCGGTGCTCTGTGGGCGTGGAATCAGTCTTCCGTCAGATACGAAGAGAGCGCCGGTCCCATCAAGGTTTCCCCCGCAAAGACGAAGATCCAGGGCGATCCCGATGATTTCGTGACAGCTGTCTTTGTGCTGCGCAATCTCAGCGAGCAAGAGCGCTCGTATGAGCTTCACGTCGAAGCTCCTCAGGGCTGGAATATTCTCAATGGGCTTGAGGCTGTCACGATAGGCCCTCAGGCCCAGCATGAGGTCTTTCTGACTGTGCAGATTCCTCCGGGGACTCTAGCGCAAGAGTATTGGCTCGCTCTTCGCGCCCAGAGCGATGAGTTCTGGGCCCTGGGCCGAGCTCAGATCGTCGTGCGGGCGCAGGAGCGCCTCAAGCTCGCTTTGCCCTCCAGCGATCTTATCGTTCATCCCAACGAAGAGAAGACTCTCTCGCTGACAGTCACAAATCGCGGGAACATTGCGGCTCGCGTCTCTTTGGCGGTGACGGTCGCGCCGGTGGGCTGGCAGTTTCGGCTACGCAATAGCTCGTTCACTCTCGGCCCTACTCAGAGCAAGACCGTCGAGCTCACCGTGAAGCCCCTCTCAGAAGCTCTTGTAGCTCCTGCACGATTTACCGTCCAAGCGACGGCCGGCTCAGCCCGCGACGAACTCTCTTTTACGGTTGTGCTCTCGCCCTAAGATTTGATAGACTAATATTATGAAGATTCTCATCAGCGATCCCATCCATCCTGATGCTGTCGCCTGGCTCCAGGGACAGCCCGGCGCCCTCGTCTCGTTTCAGCCTGAACTCTCGCATGAGGAATTGCTCGCCGTGATCTCAGAGTACGATGCCCTCATCGTGCGCAGCCGCACCAAGGTCACGAAAGAGATTATCGCGGCGGCGAAGAACCTCAAGGTGATCGGACGCGCCGGAACGGGCTTAGATAATATTGACGTGGAAGCGGCCCAGAGGGCAAATATTAAAGTGTTGAACGCGCCGGGGGCCAACGCCACCGCCGTTGCTGAATTAACAGTTGGGTTGATGATCGCCCTGGCGCGTGATCTGCCAAGCGCCGTAAGCGCGGCGGCGTCGGGGAAGAAAGTCAAAAGCTACGGGACGGAACTTGCCGGCAAGACCCTGGGCATAATCGGCTACGGGCGCATCGGGCGATTGGTGGCGCACCTGGCGCTGGCGTTCGGCATGAGAGTCCTGGCTTATGATATCGTCACGCCGGAGCAGGTCGAGCCGGGGGTGCAGATGACTTCCCTGGAGGCGCTCGTGGGCGATTCAGACTTTGTCAGCCTCCACGTGCCCTTGACAGAGCAGACGCGCGGCCTGGTGAGCGCGGAGCTGTTAGAGAGATTTAAAGTGGGGAGCTTTCTGGTGAACACGGCCCGCGCCGAGCTTGTGGACGAGGTGGCGATCGTGAGGGCGTTGGAGTCGGGGCGGCTGCGCGGCTACGCGGCCGATCTTGTTGGGGCGAATTCGCCCCTGCGTGGCCATCCCAAGGCGCTCCTGACCCCGCATATTGGGGCTTCTACCGAGGAGGCGCAGCGCCGCGCGGGCTTGGAGATCGTCGCCAAAGTCTGGCAAGCTTCGCTTGACGTGCATCTTCGCCAGCCAGAGGCTGGCGAAGGCGAATAGTCCAGACGAAGTCTGGTTGAATCTTCCCCCCCAAGGTGCTAGAATGAGGGCGTAGGCAAGCTGTGATGAGGAGGATAGTAGGGTGAACTTTCCCGGCGATGACGAGCACCAGAGACGGATGCGGAATCTGCGCACGCTCGCGTTGGTGATCGTGGTGCTGATCTTATCGGTCATCCTGTTGCAGTCGTTCTTGGCGAGCCCCGATGCTGCGGAGAAGCAGATTCAATACTCCGAGTTCTGGCAGCTGGTGCAGGCCGGCCAGGTCACAGCGGTGACCATCCGTCTGAAGGGGCAAGGGGCGGCGACGGTGGCGGGGCGGGTGCGCCCGCCCAGCGCCCTGGCAGACACCCCGCAGCTGGCCGAACTCGATGAAAAGATCCAGCAGTATCAGCAACGCCTCGCGAAAGTCCAGCGCTGGCTCGAGGTGGAGGAGCGCCAAGCGGCGTTTGACAGCTCTCATAAACCGATAGCTGAGAAACGGATCGCGGGCTGGGCCATACGAGCGAGCGAGCTGGAGCGCTCCCGAGACACCCTCACCCAAGTGCGCAAGCAGAAGGCCGTTGAACTCAGCGCCCTGGTGCAGAAGGTCCTCGGCAAGGCCGAGCGCTTCCGCACCGAGGCCATCATCACTGACCAGCTCTTCCAAGAGCTGATCCAAAACGGAGTCTCCCTGAGCATCGAGGGCGCCAACGATTCGTCGTGGATCTTCACGGCCCTGCTCTCGCTGCTGCCGTTCTTCATTGTCTTATTATTGTGGTACGGGATGATGCGGCGGATGCAGGGGGAGGGCTCCAGCGCCCTCAACTTCGGGCGCAGCCAAGCCAAATTAGTCACGAAGGAATACTCCCGCGTCACCTTCGACGACGTCGCCGGCATTGACGAGGTCAAGGAAGAAGTTCAAGAGATCGTGGATTATCTGAGGGACCCGCAGAAGTACACGCGCATCGGGGCGCAGATCCCCAAGGGGGTGCTCTTAGTGGGTCCGCCGGGGACGGGCAAGACGCTCCTCGCTCGCGCGATCGCCGGGGAGGCCGACGTGCCCTTCTTCTCGATCTCCGGGTCAGACTTCGTGGAGATGTTCGTCGGGGTGGGCGCGGCCCGCGTGCGCGATCTGTTCCGAAGGGCTAAGGAGGAAGCGAAGGGCAAGCGCGGCGTGATCATCTTCATTGACGAGATTGATGCCGTGGGGCGCAAGCGCGGCGCGGGGATCGGCGGCGGCCACGACGAGCGAGAACAGACTCTGAATCAGTTGCTGTCGGAGATGGACGGCTTCGAAAAGAACGAGCACGTGATTATCTTGGCGGCCACAAACCGCCCAGACATCTTAGACCCCGCGCTGTTGCGCCCAGGGCGGTTCGACCGCAAGATCACCGTTCCGCCGCCGGACTCCAAGGGCCGCGAAGCGATCTTGAGAGTGCACGTGCGCAACAAGAAGCTCGCCCCGGATGTCGATCTGAGGGTGCTGGCGCGGCGCACCCCGGGGTTTGTGGGAGCTGACTTAGAGAATCTCTGCAACGAGGCGGCGCTCCTGGCCGCACGGCGCAACAAAGAGTTTATAGATATGAAGGACTTCGAGGACGCGATTGACAGGGTCATCGCGGGGATCGAGCGCAAGGGGCGCTTACTCAGCGAGGAAGAGAAGGTGAAGATTGCTTATCATGAAGCAGGCCACGCCCTGCTGGGGAAGCTCCTTCCGAAAGCCGATCCCGTCCACAGAATCTCTATAGTCCCGCGCGGGGAGGCGTTGGGGTATACGCTCCAGCTCCCGCTCAACGATAAGTATCTCTTCACCAAGGAGGAGTTGCTCGATCGCATGACGGGGATTCTGGGCGGGCGAGCCGCCGAAGAGCTCGTCTTCGGCGAGATCTCCACGGGTGCTTATGACGATCTCAAGAAAGCTACGGAGATCGCTAAGCGCATGGTGGTCAGCTACGGCATGAGCGAGCGGGTCGGCCCCATCAATCTTGGGCAAGAGAACGGCAACGTCTTCTTGGGGGTCGACTTGGTGCTCAACCGCGAGCACAGCGAGAAGATGTTGGGCCTGGTAGACGAGGAGATCAAGAATATCATTGAGTCGTGCTATCGGCGGGCAAAAGAGCTGCTCCAGCGCAATCTTGCGGCGCTGCACAAGCTCGCCAAGCGTCTCTTAGAAGTCGAAGTGCTTGAGGGGGAGCAGCTCGATGCGTTACTGAAGGATTCGCTGGTGCTCCCGTCTCCGCCTCCCGCCCCGCAACCCGTATAAACTGTATAATAAGAATGCTGAGCGCCAAGGGATCGCGATCTTCGGGCTTCTGGATAGCATCTTGCATTTGTGAGAAAAATCTTGTAATCTGCCCGCGAGGTGGTGCTCATGAGGACGACCGTGACTTCGCGAGGGCAGACTGTTGTCCCAGCCCAAATTCGCAAGGCCTATCACATCGGCCCACAAACGCAGTTGGAGTGGCTCGATGACGGGCAGACCATTCGCGTGGTACCCATCCCTCAAGACCCAATCCGTGCTGCCAAGGGGATCTCCCAGGGGCTCCATGCAAAACTCCTCAAGGAGCGAGAGCAGGAGCGGCGCCGTGGCTGAGCTCTACGTGTTGGACACCTCGGCGATCCTCGCCTTCACTGATCAGGAGGAAGGGGCTGAGGAAGTGGAGAGGCTCTTAGACGCGGCCCATGCTCGGCAGTGCCGCCTGGAAGCGTGTGCCATCAGTTTGATGGAACTATATTATCTGACGCTGAGAGAGGCAGGAGAGAACGAGGCTGCTCGATTGGTCGCATTGGTCAAGGCCTGGCCTCTGACATGGATCTATCCGCATGAGAAGATGATGCTGCAAGCAGGAAGGTTCAAAGCTTACTATCATCTCTCAGTGGCCGATGCCCTGATAGCAGCGGTGGCGAAGCTGCGGCAAGCGACACTGGTGCACAAAGACCCTGAGTTGGAAGCACTCACGCCAGAGGTAGCTCTGTTGAGCCTCCCGTTCAAGAAGAGGGCGTCGTGATCAGGCGATCTGTGGCTCTGCTTGGCTCGACGGGCTCGATCGGGACACAAACGCTCGCCGTCATCGAAGCCCTCAATCAACGAGGGCATAACTTCTCGGTCGTCGCCCTGGCAGCGGGAAAGAATATCGAACTATTAGCAGCCCAAGCCCTGCGCTTCCGGCCCGCGCTCATCGCCATTGAGCGGGCTAAGGATATCCGCTATCTGAAAGATCTTGTAAAGACCGAGTGGAGCGGGGAGATCGTCGTTGGGGAGGAGGGGCTGTTGGCGGTGGCGACCCATCCTCAGGCTGAGCTTGTCGTCAACGCTCTTGTAGGCATCACGGGGCTGCTCCCCACCCTCGAAGCCCTCAAAGCTCACAAGATCGTCGCATTAGCGAATAAAGAATCATTGGTCGTGGGAGGACACTTAGTGAACCAGACTTCGTCTGGACTGTTCGCCTTCGCCAGCCAAAGGCTGGCGAAGATGTACGTCGAGCGAAGCTCGCGAAGTCTGGTCCCCATAGACAGCGAGCACAGCGCGATCTTCCAGATCATTGAGAATCTCCGTCAGCCCAGCGAGATCGAGAGAATTATCTTGACGGCTTCAGGCGGGCCGTTCCGCACCCGGCCCTTGGAATCGTTCGATACGATCACCGTCGCGGAAGCGCTCCAGCACCCCACATGGCAGATGGGAAAGCGCGTCACCATAGACTCGGCCACGCTCGTCAATAAGGCGTTTGAGGTGATCGAGGCCCACTGGCTCTTCGATCTGCCCTACGAGAAGATCTCTGTGGTGATTCACCCGCAGAGCGTGGTGCACGGCTTGGTCGAGCTGATAGATGGGACGCTTCTGGCTCATCTGAGCGCGACGGATATGAAGCTTCCCATTCAGTATGCCCTCACCTACCCAGAGCGCGAGCGCTCTTCGGTGGAGCGGCTCGATCTAGTCAAGCAGAAGTTAGAATTTGCGCCGGTAGGACGCGAACGCTATCCGGCGTTCTGGCTGGTGTGTGAGGCGGGGCGGCGCGGCGGCACCTTTCCCGCCGTCGCCAATGCCGCCGACGAGGTCCTCGTGCAGAAATTCTTAAATCGAGAGATCCCGTTTGTGGGGATCGCTCAGATATTAGAGCGGGTGCTCGCCGAGCACGAGGGCATCGCTGATCCTACGATCGAAGAGATCTTCGAAGCCGATCGCTGGGCCCGCCGGCGAGCTAGCGAGCTCGCCCAAGATTCGCTATGATAGAGCTTATGGAGAACGCACGGAAATGGTTCGCGGTGTCGGCTGTTTTGGTGCTGGTCTTGGTGCTCATCATCGCGCTCGATAACTACAATCAAGAGTGGAAGCGGTACCAGCGGGCGTATCTGACCAAGGTGCTCACCGAGAAGGTCCAGACGCAAAAGGGCTCGCTCTCGCTGCTCGATCAGCTCATGATCGCCGTGCAAGTCGAGTCCAATCTCCAGCTCAGAAAAGTCGTCACCGAAGTCGGCCGCAGCGCCGATCTGTGCATGACGTGCCACGTCAACGTGGGCGTGCCGGGGTTTGAGGCTGAGCCCCTCAAGGATCTCTTGGAGAGCCATAAAAATCTCAAAATTATCGAGCAGCTGCCGTTCGATCAAGTGGGGTGCACGGCGTGTCATGGGGGGAACTCGCTCGCGCTGCGCTCCGAGCCGGCCCATCACGAGATGCGGTCGCGCTTCGCCCAGATCTTTGAAGAGAGCATCGAGAAGCTGCGCTCGGATCGCTGGGCCGAGCGCCAGCGCGGCATCGAGCGCATCCGCTGGATGACCGCGAACGACTTTGGGTTCGTCTTCAATGCCCCCAAAGAGCAGCGTGAAGCCGCGATCGCTCGGATTCTTGCGTGGTGGCAGTTGCACAAAGATACGTTCTTGGTCGAGGGCTTTGGGGAGCGCAGCTCGCCCTTCCGCACCGAAAACCCCCAAGCAAAAATTATTGACCAGCGCACCGACGTCTCGATCGCCGGGGAGCCGTTGCAGTTTGTCGGCTCGGCGACGTGCGTGGCCTGTCATGGCCACCCGGAGATCAGCGACGTCTACATTCCCGAATCGAGCAAGCGCCACGTCGAAACGTGGTTCCGCCCGGAGTTCATGACGAGCAAGAATATCGAAGAGTTCAAAGACCATCCGTTCATAGACCAAGAGACCCTCAAGACGATGGACGTGACGTGCGAGGCGTGTCATGGTCCAGGGAGCGAATACACAAAGCTGATGCAGAAGGGGATGGCGCTGGAAGCGGCGGGCCAGAGCGTCGAGGCTGCGGCGCTCATCGGCAAGGCCAAGGAGATCGCGCGGGCCAACGCGCGGCAGAACCTCAGCGAGCGCGACCCCGCGACGGGGTACTCCCGCGTCTGGGCGATCTTTGAGAGATTGATCGAGAAGGCCCTCGCGGCCAAGGGGCAGAACCGTCCCACCGAATAGCCAGAGTGCGCGAAGCTTGGTACAATAAAGTCAGAGCATTCTACTCGGATTTTGGGATCACCATGAGAGTGACGCGCAAGAGCGATTACGGGTTGCGGGCGCTGTGTACCCTTGCTCGCCAGTACAATGGGGAGCCGGTCTCCATCGGGCAGCTCTCCGCGGAGCACAAGATCCCCGAACCCTTCTTAGAGAAGATCATGCAGGAGCTGCGGGAGCACGGCTTGGTCGAGGCGACCCACGGGCGCGGCGGCGGCTATGTCTTGAGCAAGCGCCCGTCCCAGATCTCGCTGCGCGAGATCGTCCAAGCCCTCGACGGCCCCATCGCTCTTGTGACCTGCTTAGATCCAAGCTTGAAGTGCTCCATCGAGGCGGACTGCCCCACAAGCTCTATCTGGGAGATCATCAATCGCAAGCTCGAAGAATATCTGGCTGCGCTCACCTTGAGCGATGTCCTGGCGATCGCACGAGGGGGGAGAAGATCATGACTGTGAGTGAGCGGGCGCGCGCGGCCCTTCAAGCGATCGAGATCCCTCAGGCCCACCGGTCCGTCGGCGATCTTGTGGAGGCTCTCTCGATTGAGGGAAGGACCGCGCATGTTCGCATGCGGCTGCTCCCGGCGTATGTGTCCAAATCTCAGCTGCGCTCATGGGTCGAGCGCGCCCTCAAAGCCCTCCCGGAGATCGAAGCCGTGCACGTGGAATTCGCCCAGACCCCACGCCAAGCTCCCCGCGTCGCCCGCCCCCCTCAGAAGCTCCACTTCCCTCAGATCGCTCACATCGTCGCGATCTTCAGTGGGAAGGGCGGGGTGGGCAAGAGCACCGTCAGCGTCAATCTCGCCGTGGCGCTCGCCCAGCTCGGCACCCGTGTGGGGCTCTTCGATGCCGACGTGCACGGGCCCAATATCCCTACTCTCCTGGGGCTTGCGGAGCCGCCAGCCGTCCACGCCGGAAAACTCATCCCCATCTTAAAATACGGCGTCCACGCCATGTCCATCGGGCTCTTGGTTGGGGGAGGAGATCCGCTCATCTGGCGCGGCCCCATGATCTCAAAAGCGATCAATGAGCTCTTAGAGAGCACGGCCTGGCCGGAGTTGGATTATCTGATAGTAGACATGCCCCCCGGCACCGGAGACGCCCAGTTGGGCTTGGCCCAGGACGTCGAACTCTCTGGGGCGATCGCCGTGACGACCCCTCAAGAAGTGGCGCTCTCCGATGTGAGACGGGGCATCGGGGCTTTCCAGAAGCTCAATGTGCCCATCATCGGGATCATCGAGAATATGGCGTACTATCTCTGCCCGCAATGCGGACACAAGGAATATATCTTCGGGCAGGGAGGCGGCGAAAAAGAAGCCCAGAGACAGAATATGAAGCTCTTGGGGCAGATTCCCTTAGATCCGAAGCTGCGCGAGCTGGGCGACGCCGGGGTGCCCATCGTGATCGCTGCGCCGTCGTCGCCTGCCGCTGTGGAATTCTCTCGCATTGCCCAAGCCGTCCACACATACTTTCACAAGGGGTGATCGGACAATGACTGCCGATGAGATCCGCGAAGTGATCCGCGAGAACGTCTTCGACCCGGAGCTGGGCTACAACGTCGTCGATTTGGGATTGCTCTACGACGTCGAAGTGCGCGATCGAAACGTCCGGCTCGAGATGACCCTCACCACCGTGGGGTGCCCGCTCTACGAGCAGATCCAAGCCGACTGCGAGCGCGCGATCAAGGAGCACTTCGGCGAGGACGTCACCGTCGAAGTGGATTTTGTCTTTGACCCGCCGTGGAGCCCAGAGATGATGTCGGAGGAGATTCGCGCGGAGATGGGATTCATCTAAATGTCTCTCTGTGTCTATTGCAGCAGACGAGCGGGCAAGCGAGCCTGCCCCGCGCTGGGAGGAGTGATCTGTCCCACATGCTGCGGGCAGCATCGCGGGGTTGAGATCAGCTGTCCCATCAGGTGCCGATATTTTAAGGAGCACGAGGGCTATCAGCGGGCGCGGCTCGCCGAAGAATTTCACGCCCTCTGGATTGCCAAGACCGAGCCCCTCTCTAAAGCCCGCAAAGAACACGTGATCAATCTTCTTGTGACAGCCGAGATGCTCATCTATCGTTTCTATCGGGAGCGTGGGGTGGGCAGAGATAGCGATGTTCTTGAGGCGTGGGAGACGGTGCGGCGGCGGTTGAGCCCAGTGATGATCGTCGAGGCTGGGGGGACGGCCCTCGCGAATTATCTGTGGGAGGGGCTGCAAGAGCATCTCAAGAGGGCATCGCTGTCATCGGAGGAGGTCCTGGAGGGCATCGAGACAGAGTTAGAGATCTTCAGGGCCTACGCGGACCCGGCTCAGCCAAGAAGATATCTTCACGGTCTTTTCGGGCATATCGAGCGATATTTTCAGCTTCCCAAGGAACTGCAAGAGGCCCCGTCGCTCATTGCGACCCCGAAGATCATTGCCACGGAATGACCCACTCCCACTGGGGCCCGCGGAAGTATTGCCCGATGATGATGAGCGCGATCACCGCTCCCACAAGGAAGGCGAAGAGCGCCGTGGTCACGGGACGATCTCGCAGGCGCCGCCCTACGGGTTTGCTCTTGTCTTTTCTCCAAAACTCCAGATACGGCTCGATGTATGGGATCGCCATCAGAAGCAATATGAAGAGCGCGGGCGCAATCACCCCACCGATGGCCACGCTCGTCAGGGGTCCGATGTTGGGCGAGATTGCCAACAGCTCTTGAATCCCCACGAAGTACCAGGGGGCTTTCTCAGGGTTGGGCGTGAACGACGGCGTCGCTGGCTCTTCCAGCGGCGCGTCCCGGAAGACTGCATAGATCCCCAAGCCTGCCGTCAGCAAGAACAGAATCGTGAACGCCACGTAGAGGAAGTACGGGTAGGTGATGATCTCTTCTTCTGGGGCGGGGAGGCGCCGCTCGAGCGCCTCTAAAATCTTTTGGATCTTCTCATCGGTCAGCTCAAGCTGTGTGGGGATCTGGCGGGCGTGGGAATCGCGCCCGATATAGCTGAAGATCGCATACAGGGCCTCAACATCGTGGGGATCGCCCCCGCCCTCTAAGATGGCCTCGACGCGAGAGCTCAAGTCTTTGAGCCTCTTAGGAGTGATCTTCTGCGGTGAGGGAAGCTGGCTGAGGGGGATCTTTTCGACAGCGTAGGCTAAGACATCTCGCACGAGCTGCGGCTCGATTTGGATCGCCTCGGCGACCTCGTAGCCGGGGACCTCGACTTCTATATCTTGGGTGACGTTAATCTGGCAGGAGAGCCGCCAGCCCCCAGCGAGCTGCTCTTCGCCCAGGACTTCGCGCTCATTTTGATTTGGCTCTCCCCCGCCCTTGAGCACTCTCACAGCGCAAGTTGAGCACTGCCCTTGGCCCCCGCAGGTCGCGGGGAGCTGATCGTCGTAGCGATGCTCTTGGAGGAGTTTGAGGAGATTTGTCCCTGGGCGAACGTCGAGCTCTTTTTGGCCGAGGATGACGACTTTGGGCATATTAGCTGATCTTCACCCCTGCTTCAGCAGCCGCTTGCTGGAGTCGCTCGAGGACGGGCTTGCCGCCTGGGTAGCACCCGTCAATCTTCGCCTTGCCCGCCGCGAGGGCTTCGGCGAACTCTTCGCACGTCGGATAGCCACACACCGCGCAGTCAAATCCCGGCAGCACGGCGCGGAGCTTGGCCGCCGCCGGCGAGAGGACCCGTTCGGGCTTGGCCTCTTCGGCCTTGCCGGCGACCTTGGGCCAGCTCATCACCAACGGCTTGAAGAGTTCGATCTTCAGGTCGTTCTTGAGCGAGATCTGGCATGAGAGCACCCAGCCCTCCTTGCGGAGCTTGTCGCTCAAGGGGCCGAGCATCGCCGGGGTGATCTGCTCTGGGGGAAGCCCTTCGAGCACTTTGACGCGGCAGGTCGCGCATGTACCCTTGCCGCCGCATTGAGCAAAGAGATCGTACCCGGCTTTCTTGAGGGCTTGCATTAAGTTCTGCTCTAAGGGCAAGACCAGCTCGTTGCCGTCGTTGACGATGGTGACTTTGGCCTCGCCTTCGACCGTGAGCAGATTCTTCACTAATCCCAGGATGAGAGCCACCGAGATGCCCATGAGGGCCATCGTGGCTACCGGCACAATGTAGACCATAGCAAATCTCCCCCTCACCCCTCTACTCCCTCTCCCTCGGAGGGGAGAGGGGATGGGGGTGAGGGTGCTATTCTCACCCTCCGAAGTCGCGAATATTGATCATTCCCGAAAAGCCGACGAAGCTCATAGCCATCAGCCCGGCGATAATCAGGGCGATCCCTGGGCCTTTGAGCCCTTCGGGGATCGGGGCGAAGCGCAATCGTTCACGGATCGCGGCCATGAGAATGATCGCTAAAGCCCACCCCACCCCGCCGCCAAATCCATACGCGACGCTCTCCATGAAGCCCAGATTCCACGTGGCAAGGGCAAAGAGCACCCCGCCCAAGATCGCGCAGTTGACGGTAATCAAGGGCAAGAAGATCCCCAAGGAGTTATAGAGCGCCGGGAGGAAACGCTTCATGAACATCTCCACGACTTGCACCAAGAACGCGATGGTCACGATGTAGACGATCAACGACAGATACCCCACCCCAAGGGGATCGAGAATGAAGTGCTTAATCAGCCAATTGACGGGCAAGGTCATCGTCAGCACGAAGATGACCGCCATGCCCATTCCCGACGCCGAAGCGTACTCCCCAGAGACCCCGATGAACGGACAGATCCCCAGAAACGTCGTGAGCAGAATATTGTTCGTGAGAATAGCGCCCAGCACAATGAGAAAGATGTCCATAGGCTACGCGCCTCCTCCGATCTGGCCCCCCGGCGAGAAGTGCTTCACGATCCCAACGTACAGACCTACGAGCAAGAACGCCCCCGCCGGGATGATCATGATGACCCAGGGAGTCCAATTGCTGAAGAGCTGAATCCCAAAGAGGCTGCCAAAGCCCAACAGCTCCCGCACGATCCCCAGCAGCGTCAGGGACATCGTGAACCCCAGCCCCACGCCCAGGGCGTCGAGCGCCGACAGCCCAGGGCTATTTTGGCTGGCGAAGGCTTCCGCCCGCCCCAGCACGAAGCAGTTCGTAATAATCAACGGGACGTAGGGCCCCAACGCCGCCGACAGCGGCGGCAGGTACGCCCGCAAGAAGATGTCAACGATCGTCACCCAGAACGCGATGATGATCATATATGAGGGGAGCCGCACTTCCGCAGGAATAATCGTGCGCAAGGCGGCGACCGTCGCGCTCGAGGCTACGGTAGCAATGAGGGTCGCCAGTCCTTGGGCCATGCCGTTGATAGCCATGTTGGTCGCGCCCATAGTGGGGCACATGGCTAAGATCATGCGGAACGTGGGGTTGTCGTCCCAGATGTCTCGGACGAGCTCCTTCCAGCCCTTGGTCTGGGGCAGCCGCTGCGTCAGGGGGATCGCCGGTGCCGATGCGCGCTGCATCACTGCCGTCTTTCCTTCTGCCATGATCTCTCACTCCTTCACAAAAAGCATACTATAACAGTCCGCTTTTTTCAAGATCGCTATTTTTTCTCACCCTGTACGATCTTTCGCAGCTTCGCGATCGTCTGGTTGAGCAGGTCCCGCACGGTCGTGGACGTGTACGTCGCCCCGGTGATAGCGTCGAACTGATTAGGGGCTTTAGGGGTATTGGGGTCGCGGAACTTCACAAACTCGATGCGCGGCTCGGTCTTCATCCCCTTAAATTGGCTCCAGAACTTCTCTTCGGTCATGCGGAAGCCCAAGCCGGGGGTCTCGCCGATCTCGAAGGTGACCACGTGAGCCCCGATGATCTCCGAAAGATCGGGCTTAAGGGCCACTTGCATGGCGACTAATCCCTGAAAGCCGCTCCCTTGAATGCGAATGACGTACGCCGACAGCTCTCCGCCGATCTTGTCTTTGTAGACCTTCCAATACGTGAAGCTGTCGGCCTTGATCTCCTCGATGTGCTCTTTGAAGTACTGATCGACTTGGGCGGGGGAGAGCTTGGGCAGCCCCTCTTGGGGGAAGAGCTCTTCGGCGGTATACTCGCCCAAGGCGACGAGAATGCTCGAGCGCAGCCGGGCCTTGGCGTTGGCTTCGATGGTCGCTTTCGTTACTTCATTGACGACCGCGAGCAGCCCTCCGGCTATAGCAGCGATGACCGTGAGCACGATGATCATTCTCCACTCGTGAGGGCCGATCAGCTTCTTCTTTTTAGCTTTGGCAGCCAAGCGAGATCACCTCTTTTGAATGGCTGGGGCTGAGAAGCTCTTGGGGATCGTAAATCTGTCGATCAACGGGGTGAACATATTCCCGATCAAGATCGCAAACGTCACCCATTCGGCGTAGCCGGTCAGGCCGCGCCCCAACACCGTCAAGACTCCCAGCATTATACCGAAGATCCACCGCCCGCGAACGGTCATGGGGCTGGTGACAGGGTCCGTCGCGTTGAGAAACGCCGCAAAGAGCAAGCCCCCACTCAGCACAGCGTAGATGCCGTCGGGGAACCTCGCAGGGGCGATGAAGCTGAGGAACTGCGAAGTCAACCCGGCACTGACGATCATCACGATCGAGACGCGCCAGTCAATGACCCTCGTGTGGAGCAGATAGAGACCACCAAGCAAGACGAGGATCGCCGACGTTGCCCCAAGCACATCGGGGCGGCCAAAGCCCGTCAGAAGCGTAAACAGATCGGGATTGGCAATATCTGGGGAATTGAACGCCCCCAGGGGAGTGGCCTTGGCGATGGCGTCTATCCCCTTCACGGATTCCGGCGACCAGTGCACAAAGCCCCCAAGCCCATCCGTCAACGGGTTGAAGGGCGTGTACCATCGCGTCGTCATGGCAGAGGGGAAGGCTAAGAGCAAGAACGCCCGCCCGCTGATCGCAGGGTTGAAGATATTATAGCCCGACCCGCCAAAAAGCTCTTTGATCCCAATCGCAAAGAAGATCCCCACCGCGACCATCCACAGGGGCAGCGTGGGCGGGAGCGAGAGCGCATAGAGTATACACGTTACTAACAATCCCTCGGTGATCTCATGCCTGCGAATCGCGCAGAACGTGAACTCGACGGCCATCCCGACTATGTACGTCACGACGATGATGGCGAGTGACCGCCATCCGTAAAAATAGATGCTCGCGAGGGCAAGGGGGATGCAGACGAGGATGGGGCTTCCCATGTAGCGCTGCATTCCTAAAGCGTCGCGAATATATGGGGCTTGGCGCGCGGATTTCTCACTACCGCCAAAGATCGAATCTTTCAGGCCCTCCCAGAGCACCGCCAGGCCCTCGGCACGACGAGCTTGCAGCTGGTGATGGACCTTCTCGAAGAACTCGTAGATTCTGTCTTTCAGCATCGGTCACCCCTTAGCTTGAGAGGATCTTGCGTTTGCCCTCGCGGATCTGCTCCAGAAGCGGAATCTTGCTGGGGCAGACGTACGCGCAGAGCCCACACTCGATGCACGCAAAGATATCGAGCGCTTGGGCTTCGCTCAGCAACCCATTGGCTGAGTACTCCCCAAGCAGCGCCGGCACGAGATTCTGGGGGCAGACGTCCACGCAGTAGCCGCACTTGACGCACGGTCGTGGGTTGCCGTTGAGGCTCGTCGTCGCTCGCTTGTACCGCACCCACGGCAAGCTCACATAGACCCCGGTGAACGAGTCGCGGTCGAAGCCCGGCCCAGCCACCGGGAGGAGCTCCGGCTCAGCTTCCCGCAGGGCGATGACCGCTGGGGTCTCCTTGACGATGGGGATCTCCAAATCCCCTACAGCAGCTCCCCGCAAGACGCTCCCGATCACGATCCGCCCGTTACACCGAAGATTTTTCTCTAAGAGATCCCCCACGGGGGTGCCCACACGAACGCGATAATTCCCAGGCTCCTTCACCGCCGAGCCCGCTACGGAGACGACGCGCTCCACGAAGGGCTTCCCCTCGACGACGGCTTCATACGCCGCGACGCACTGTTGAACGTCTTGGACGACGCATCCGACATCCGTCGCATAGCCCCGCTGGGGCAGCAGCAACCCCAAGAGCGTGCGCACGAGCACGGCGTCGTCGCCCTGGGGGTACTTGGGGCGCAGCTGATGGATCGTACACCAATCGTAATATTCAAAGCGCTCAATGAGTTCTTCATAGATCCTCGGCTTGTTGTAAGCTAGGCCAATGTGGACTTGGACGTTGCCCAGGGCCGCTCGCAAGATTTTGATGCCTTGGACAAACTTCTCAAACTCCTCGTAGAGGAGCTGATCGGTCGCCTCGCAGAACGGCTCCGTCTCCACAGCGTTGATGATGAGATAGCGAATCTTCTCGGGTGTGGCTGGGGCGGAGTGATAGACGGTGGGGAAGCCCGCTTGGCCCCCGCAGGTGACTCCAGCTTCATAGAGAATTTTTCCGAGCTCTTCGGGCGGAAGCTTCTCGTAGTTGGCCGGACGCTCAAGCAGCTGCCACTCGTCTGTGCCATCGGACTCGATGATGACGGTAGTGGCCTCACCGCCCAAGGGGTGGGGGCGCTTCTCGATCTTGACGACCCTGCCGGAGATGCTCGCGTGCACCGGGGTTGAGGGCTTTTGGGGATTGGGCTCGTTCCGCCCGATGACCTGCCCCGTCTTGACGCGATCGCCCTCCTTGACCGTGGGCGCGACTTCAGCGGAGAAGCCCTGGCGCAGCGGGATGAGCACTCTTTTGGGGAGGGACGCGGCCTTCAGCCTTACCCCCCGCGGCGTCCCCTCAAAGAGCCCAAAATAGTGTCCGCCCTTAAACGTCTTGAGTGATGCTAAGACTGCCATCTAGCGTCGCTTCCTTTCCGGCTTTTCAGCCCAATAGGGCTTGCTGTACTCGTCCTTGCGAATCCTCCAGAAGTGAAAGGCGATCAAGAAGATCATGGCCATGGGCAGCACAAAGACGTGAATGACGTACCATCGCAGGAGCGACGGTTGCCACAGGTCTGTTCCGCCTAGCAGAATCTGCTTCACATACGGCCCGATGAACGGCGTGCCGTCGGCGATGTTGCTGGCGATCTTGGCCGCATAGTAGCCCAGCTGATCCCAGGGCAATATATACCCGCTGAACGCAAACAGCACCGTGATGACGAGCAACAGGACCCCGATAACCCAGTTGAACTCCCGAGGATACTGATACGATCCGGTGAAGAAGACCCTGAGCATATGGAAGAAGACGGCAAAGACCATCAGCTCTGCAGCCCACTTGTGCATGTTGCGCACCCACCGTCCCAGCGGGACGGCGTTGACGATCTCGCGGATGGAATCGTAGGCACGCTCCACGGAGGGCACGTAATAGAACATCAAGAAGACCCCAGTTATAGTCAAGATCACAAAGAGCCACGTGGAGATCACGCCCATCCAGAGCCAGTTATAGCTGAGGCGTGCGGACTCCCGATGGATCTTCGCTGGCAGTATATGTACGAAGAAGTTGCGGCGGTTCATGGCGAGGCGGTCGGCCTCGGTCTGGGGCAGCCCCTCGCGCCGGAAGATCGAGAGCCAGACCCGTGACCGCCGCAGGCTCTGCAAGATCAACAGCAGCTTGTCCATCATGAGAACCTGATGTCACTCCCATCGGGGATGGGGCCTTCGATCGGCTGGCCGTCGGCCGTGAGATACCGGGTGTTTGGGACGATCTTGGCGGTATCGACCTGGAGGCGGCCGTCGGGAGTGAGAGTCAGCTCGTAGAATGGCAGGGGTCGAGGGGCCGGCCCGCCCAAGACCCTCCCATCTCTGGCGAAGACGCTGCCGTGACAGGGGCAGCGGGCATGCACTACGGGGTACTCTTGATTGGGCGGCCCGAAGGGCTTATAGCTGCACCCCAGGTGCGTACACACCATGGAGAGGGCTTGGAACCCCTGGGGCGTGCGGAAGATGAAGACCCTCTTGGCTTCGACGGGGCGCATCTCCCCGACTTGGTAATCGCTGGGGCGGCCTACGGTGAACGTCGTGGTGGGCTCATAAGTCAATTGGGGCTTCAGATAATAGGGCACTCCTTGGGCCATGCCGCCCACCGCCAACACGAGCGAGCCCCATCCCAACCATCCCAAAAAGCGTCGCCGCGTCAGCGGGCTCACTCCCGCACTTGAGACTCTATCTCCCTCCATCAAAAATCCTTCTCCCTTTATGGGGTGATTATAGTATAGCCCCCTTGCGCTGTCAAACCTCTTGGCTTTTTACTCTATGAAGCGGATCTCATGCCATGATCTGCGTCATCCCCGCAGATGACGCCCGTCATTGTGCTGGCCTCCGCTCTTTTTGCTATGATAGTATATCAATGTTTACCGGGATCGTCACGGACACCGGTGAGGTGCTGGTGGCTACCGCGGCGTGGCTCACCGTCTCTACCCCTAAGCTCTTTGGGGAGCTAGAGATCGGGCGGAGCATCGCCGTCAACGGCGTGTGTCTGACGGTCATCGAGCTCAATCCCGCAGCCGAGAGCTTCTCGGCGGAGCTGAGCCCAGAGACGCTCGCGCGCACCAATCTTGGAGCCCTCCGCCGCGGGGACCTCGTCAATCTCGAACTGCCCTTGAGATTCTCCGATCGTCTCGATGGACACTTTGTGCTGGGGCATATAGACACCGTGGGGGAGGTCGTCTCGATCTCCCGCAAGGAGAGGGGCGCGGTCTTTCGATTTCGCGTCGAGAGAAGCTACTCGCGCTATCTCGTTGAGAAGGGCTCGATCGCTATAGACGGGATCAGCCTCACGATCTTCAATGTCAGTGATGGGGAGTTCGACGTGGCGATCATCCCCCACACGCTCGAGCAAACGAATCTTCGCGTCCGTCGTCCGGGGGATCGGGTGAACATTGAGTTTGACATCTTGGGGAAGTATATAGAAAAGCTTTCTAAAGGAGGCTGCTGAAGATGGGATTTGCCAAGATCGAAGAAGCGCTCGAAGCGCTCAAGCGCGGCGAGATGATCGTCATCGTGGATGATGAAGACCGCGAGAACGAGGGCGACGTGATGGTCGCCGCGCAGTTTGTCACCCCGGAGAAGATCAATTTCATGGCCAAGGAAGCCCGGGGGATCATCTGCGTGCCCATGACCGGGGAGCGTCTCGATGAGCTGGGGATCAAGCTCATGGTGCAGACGGATACGAGTGGGAAGGGCTGCGCGTTCACAGTCTCGGTAGACGCGCGCGAGGGGATCAGCACGGGGACGTCCGCGTATGATCGCGCCCAGACGATCAAAACGCTCATCGACCCCAAGACCAAGCCCTCCGATCTCGTCCAGCCGGGGCACGTCTTCCCGTTGCGAGCTCGCCCCGGTGGAGTCTTACAGCGGGCGGGCCACACCGAGGCTAGCGTCGATCTCTGTAAATTAGCTGGGCTCTATCCCGCCGCAGTCATCTGCGAGGTGATGAACGAGGACGGCACGATGGCCCGGCTGCCTCAGTTAGAGAGATTCGCCCAGAAGCACGGGCTGCTTATTATCAGCATCGCTGATCTCATTCGCTATCGCTACGAGCGCGAGCGCTTGATCGAGAAGATCGCCTGGGCCAATCTCCCCACGGAGTTTGGGGATTTTACGATCCACGCTTATAAGAGCCTTGTGGACGGGAAGGAGCATATCGCGCTCGTCAAGGGCGAGGTTGCCGGGAAGGAGAACGTCTTAGTCCGAGTGCACTCGGAGTGTCTGACGGGGGACGTCTTCGGCTCGCTCAAGTGCGACTGCGGCGAGCAGCTGCGAGCGGCCCTGCGCCAGATCGCTGAAGAGGGCCTTGGGGTCTTACTCTATTTGCGCCAAGAGGGCCGCGGGATCGGCTTGGGCAATAAGATCAAAGCGTATCATCTCCAAGATAAAGGGCTCGACACCGTCGAAGCCAATAGACAATTGGGGTTTAAAGAAGACCTGCGCGAGTACGGCATCGGCGTTCAGATTCTGAAAGATCTGGGCTTGAGCACCATTCGGATCTTGACGAACAACCCCAAAAAGCTCGTAGGCATCGAGGCGTATGGGATCAAGATCGTCGAGCAGATCCCCATTTTAATCCCACCCAACCCGCACAATTATAACTATCTGAAGACAAAGAAGGAGAAGCTCGGCCATCAGCTCGATGCGATCCTCGCTATGTACAATGAGCCTTAAGATCGCGGTCGTCGTCAGCGAATTCAACAAAGAGATCACGCAAGAGATGCTCAAGGCGGCCCAGGAGCAGCTTCGGGATGTGGCCGAGACGGAGGTCTTCTGGGTGCCAGGGGCGTTCGAGATCCCCGCCACGGTGAAGCGCTTAGCGCTGTCGGGGCGGTATGATGGGATCTTGCCGTTGGGGTGCGTGCTGCGGGGCGAGACCGCGCACTTTGAGCATATCGCCCGCGCGGTGACCGACGGGCTGATGCGCGTGAGCTTAGAGTGCGATACCCCGATCGTCTTTGGGGTGCTGACGCCGTACACAGAGGAGCAAGCCTGGGCGCGCGTCTACAAGGGCGCGGAGGTGGCCAAGAGCTTGCTTGAGCTCATTGCCCTTCGGAAGAAGCTCTCCTAAGAGTTCGTATGTGTCGTCCGTTGGCGAAGACTTTGAGAGATCCCCATTGGATGGCGGTCGCGTGCTCAAGCGGCGTCCAGATCGAGATCGTCTCGCTCGAGAGTTCTTGGACAGTTCCAAGACCTTGAAGTTCTCCTTCCACGCAGCAGCCCACAAGAGTGTCTTTGAGATCTTCCCACAAGAGCAGCGTGAGGGACTCGACGCCGAGGGCTCGTTGGGCCTCTGCGGATGAGAATGGCCAGCGCGACACGACGAGCGTGGCTGTTGGGGGCAAGCGCCAGGCGGCTACCACCGGGCAAGCTAAGAGATTCGAGAGCAGCGTCACATCCAGGGGTTCGCCATGCCCGATGAGGGCGCGCTCCACGCTCAGCTCATCAAAGCGCCAGCGCCTGGTGCTTGCCCCGTGAAAGTATCGTCGGAAGGCGTCTTCGCGCGCGCGAATGCGATCTTCGCGAGATTTGCTGCCCGTGTGCGTCACCGGGATCTCTATGACGGTGATACCTTGGCGCGCATAGAGCTTATAGTACGCAAGCTCTCCCGAGCGCTGCAGCAGCACGAGCACATCAGGCCGGACAAGACGGATCAGCTCGCTCTTATAGATTCGTGCGGCATCCCCACTGATGTAGCCGTCGGTATCAATGAGCAGTGGGCGCGAGGCCTCGCGCAGGCAGTGCGCCACCCCCGTAAGCACTGGCAAGAAATTCCCGCGCGGCGAGATGTCTCCCACAAAGGAGCTCGCTCGAATCTCGCTGTGATCATTGTGGATGCGCCCCCGGGAGATGCACGCGGGCGGGCCCAGCCAGCTTTGGCCTACGTCCGCGTCAATCACTTCCCCGCCGAGATGGCGGTGAAGCTCTTTGATAAGCGTGGTCTTGCCCGTGTCGGTCGCGCCCAGGAAGAGCGCGACCGACCGCGAGCTGATGCTACTAAGAATTCTTTCGAGCACGGCTACTTGCTGGCGACGCTCACCCCGTCCAGGGCGATCGCCGGAGCGTGCGCGAACCCGAAGATCCACTCCGGGCGATCGCTGAGCGCGATCAGTCTCTCTCTGAGCAGATCGTAGACGTTCCCAGCGATCATTGTATTTTTGACGCGCCCGACGATCTCGCCCTTGCGCGCGAGAAACCCCACCGAGACGGTGTTGGAAAACTCCCCCGTGAGGGGATTCCCCCCGCCCAGGCCCATGACGTTCTCGACGATGAGCGCTTCATCGAGGTCTTTGAGAATCTGAGTGAACGTTCGATCTCCAGGGGGAATGATCGCGCTCGTCGAGGAGATTCTTGGGGGGTAGCGGAAGCCTCCGCCCATGAAGCCGGCCTTGAAGCCGTTTCCCGTGGGCTGGGCGCGCGCGAGCGCCGCTGTCTTCAGATCGTAGAGAAACTGCTTGGCGACTCCGCGCTCAATTAAGAATTTTCTCTGCGTGGGCACGCCCTCGTCGTCGTAAGGCGCAGATCGTGGCGCAAAATCGAGCGTCCCGTCATCTATCAGCGAGAATCTCTCGTCACAGATCTTTTGGTCAAGCTTGCCGCGCAAGGGCGAGACGCCCAAGAAGACGTTGCGCCCATCCAGCCCAACCATAAATGGGAAGAGCAACACTAAGACCCCTGGCCCACGGAAGATCACGGGCATCGCTTTGGTCTGGATGGGCACGATTCTTTCAGCAAGACGCAGCCGCTCGATAAGCCGTTCCGCGAGAGCTAAGCCGTCTATCTCTTTGGCTTGGCGCCACGACGTCGCTTCGAAGATCGTGAAGATATCGCCTTCGCGGGCGCGCGTGGCTGAGACAGAAACGCTCAAGAGCGTCCGTCGGCTCGTGAGCGCAAGACCGCTTGTATTATAGAGCGAAACCTCTTCGAGCTCTTTGGAGAGCCCGACGTTGATCTGAAGGGTCGCGTCATACGCTTTGATCTTCTCGACGATCTGCTCCCCAAGAGCTATGAAGCTCTGCTCGTCCATCTGCTCGACCTGGGGATCGAAGCATTGGACAGAAGGAGCGGGCTGCTGTGCGGGAAAGCGAAAGGGCGCAGGATCGCCATAGTGAGCCGACTCAAGAGCATTCTGCACAAGATATGTGTCGTCTCCCAAGTCCGTAGTTGTCGAGAATCCCAAGCGCCCATCTTTGATGAGGCGCAGGGCCCTTCCAGCGGTCTCCACGGCCTTGACGGACTCGAGCGCCCCGGCACGAAAGCGCACCGGAAGCTCTACCGTGCGCAGCTCATAGATCTCGGCTCCGTCCGTCTGTTTGGCGAGCTTCTCCAAGAGAGCTTCAGCTCGGATCTTTTGGCTCTTCATGATGCCTTCCCTCCTATGGTGACGTGGCGCACACGGATGTGCGGTCCTCCCGTCGTGACCGGCAGCGGGAACTGCCCATCTTTCCCACAGCCTCCTGAAGTGCCCTTGATCACCAAGTCGTTCCCGATCATCTCGATGTTTTTGAGCGTCTCGAAGACGTTGCCCGTGAGCACCACATCGCGCAGCAGCTCCCCAAGCTGCCCGCGCACGATCTCGTAGGCGTATTTAGCCTCGAACGTGAATTGCTCGAGCATCGTCTGTCCCCCGAAAGAGCCGCAGGCGTAGATCCCGTAGTCTATATCTTTGAGCATCTGCTCGAAGGTTGCTGAGCCAGGCTCGATATACGTATTGCGCATGCGCACGATGGGCTCAAACTGATAGTTCACCGCGCGGGCGTTGCCCGTGGGCTGGGTGCCCATCTTGGCGGCCGTCTGGCGACTGTGTAGAAAGCTATTGAGGATGCCATTCTTGATGAGATAGACTTTCTGTCTTGGGGTGCCCTCATCGTCGTACTTGGAGTTGCCGCGCAAGCCCTCAAGATAGCCGTCGTCCACGACGTTGAGCTCCGGGATGCCGAAGGGGCGCCCGATCTTCAAGATCTCTTGGAGCCTAGGGTTCTTGAAGAGAAAGTCAGCTTCGCACAGATGCCCGAACGCCTCGTGAATGAAGACCCCGGCGAGATCTTGATCGAGGATCACCGTATAGACCCCAGCGGTGACGGGCTTGGCGCCTAGAAGCTCAATCGCGCGCTGCGCGGCCTTGAGCGCGTGCTCCTCTTGGTTCTCTGCGGCTTCAAAGCCGGCAAACCATCCAAGCGATTCTGAGCCCGTCTGGATGTTCTTCTCATCTTCGCGCGCGGTGGCCGACAAAAGCAGCGTCACATCCGGGCGCTCCTCGACGATGAACGTCCCCTCAGAGTTCGCGTAGGTCACTTCTTTGAACGAGTCCGTGTAGCGCGCGGTCGTCGAGACGATCTTCCCGCTGTGCTTGAGCATGAGCTCATTGTATCTGCGCAAGAGCTCTTGCTTTTGTTTCAGCGGGATGGACCGTGGATCTTTCTTGAGCGTGACGCGCACCTCATCTTGGACAGGGCGAGCGGGGGCGAGGGCTGCGCGCTCTGGGGCTTTAGCGCTCACGGCCTTGGCGATGCGGAAGGCGTCTTCGACCCTCCGTTCAAGATTTTCCAGGGAGTTGAAGACGGCGATCCCCCAGCCGCCTCCCACCAGACAGCGCACGATCCCGCCCAGCTCCGACGACGCCTCGAGGTTCTCAAGGTTCTCTTTTCGATAGGCGACTTCCGTGCGCCACTCGCGCTCGACCCGGATCTCCGTGTAGTCGGCGCGGCTGCGCTCCAATGCCCGCAAGATCGCTTCGCGCATAGAGATTCACCCCTTTCTAGTAGTGTCCCAACAGCCCGCGATCGCGCGCCACCCTCTCCAGTCGCTTGAAGATGAGATAGCCCAGCAGAAAATACACGGCCGAGATCGCTATCAGAAACGCCACGTCCGCGATGGGCATCGCGTAGAGCGACTGCCCGTGAATGAGAACCCGCCCGATTAAGTGTACGCCCCAGGTCACGGGGAGGAACTTCGCCCACGGGAACGTCTCCAAAGCGCTCGCTGCGATCACCAGCGCCACCCACACGAACTGAAAGATCTGAAAGACCGCTTGCACTTGCTTGAAGACCAACGCCAACCCACCCATCGCAAACCCAAACCCATAGACGCCCCACACTGTGAGCAGCATCAGCGGAATGAGACTGAGAAAGTCCAGATGGAGCCACTTGCCCGTCACGGCCATCATGAGCATGAAGAGCCCCACCGTGAGGGTCAAATTAATAACTAAGAACGACAGAATATAGCTGAAGCTCACCCAGCCAAACCCCAGCGGCGACATGTAGAGCTGCTCTAAAGTGCCCTGCTGGGCTTCGTTGATGAAATCCCACGTCAGATCTGAGAACGCAAAGATAATGAACGTCCAGAGCATAAACCCCATGACGATGCCCTCGAGCGTGTTGCCAAAGTTGGGGTTGCTGCCCCCGATAAATTTCGCCCCGTAAAAGATCACTAAAAAGATCATCATGATGCTGATGATCCCCGCGGTGAGATTGAACGGATACCGCCAGATGATGAGAAAATTCTTCTTCATCATCGCCCTAAGCAGATAGAGATATCTCATTGCTTCTCCCCCTTGACGATCCGAAGGAAGATCTCTTCGAGGTCGGGATACTGCTTCCCAACTGATTCGAGCTGGCAGCCGTTCTCTCTGAGGACGTCTATAATTTCGTAGACTTTTTGACTGTCGAGCAGCTCAGCCTCGATGATCGTGCGCGAGCCGTCGGTGCTGATTTTAACCATATCGAACTGCTTTGTGAGTTTTTGTTGTTGCTGAGGGCTGAGATGGCCCTCGATCTCGAAGCGATAGGCGCTCGCCGTAAAGAGCTTCTGGAGATTTTCGATTCTATCGTCTGCCACGATCCTGCCGTGATTGATGATGATCACGCGCTCGCAGATGTCTTGGACGACGTTCATGTCGTGGCTGGAGAGGAGGATAGTGCGTTCGCCTTGCTCGGCCATGCGCTTTAAGATCCACCGCAGCTCGTAGCTCGTCTCGACGTCCAAGCCGAGCGTCGGCTCGTCCAACAGCAGAATGGGCGTGCGCTTGACGAGCGCACATGCGACGGCTAGTTTCTGTTGCATCCCGCGCGAGAGCGCTCGCGCTTGCTCGTTCACTTTCTCTGTGAGATTGAAGAGCTCGATCAGCTCGTCAATATAAGCCCTGACGGAGCGCAGCGACTGCCCCTGCAGCCCCGCGAAGAACTCTAGATTGTCTCGAACCGTGAGGCGCCAATAGACGTTGCGGTTGCCCTCCAAGACGGCGGTGACTTTTTCGAGGGCGGCGCGGGGATTTCTGAGCGCGTCCACTCCATCCACCCAGATCTCCCCGGAGGTCGGGAGCAAGATAGTGCAGATAGATTTGATGATTGTCGTTTTGCCCGCGCCGTTTGGGCCGAGCAGCCCCACGACCTCGTTCTTGTACACACTGAACGAGACGTCGTCCACGGCGACGACATCGCCCCGGCGGCGACTATGATAGACTTTTCTGAGATTCTTCACGCGAAGCACTGGCTCAGCCATCGGTCTTCCCTCGCTTTGACGATTTTCGTCGTCAGCCTGTTAGGGGCCTTGAGTCTGGCCTGATCGAACACCGAATTTCCCCTCCCTGAGGCGACGCTTTAGATACTCAAACTGTAGGTCCAGGATGGGCTTGAAGTCAAGATACTCTAAGAGCGCTCTGGCCTCAAAGCGACTTCTCTGGGGTTCATCGCGACAGTAGATCACCTTGCCGTGACTGATTACTTGATGTTTTAGCAAAGGCGGGGCTTGGTTGAGAATGACAAGATCTACTTCGTTAGCCCCAAGCAATTGCATGAGGTCGAGCGTCATCTGGAGGCGTCGGTCAAAATATTGATGAACCGGGATGTCCTCTGGGAGGAGCACGGCAATATCAATATCACTCAAGGGTGTCTGAGTCCCCGTAGCTGCTGAGCCGAAGAGATAGAGGGCAATAATCTCCTGCCCGCGAGCGTACTGGGCTAGCTTCTGATCAAGCTCTGCCATAGTGCTTTAAGATTACTCTACGGTTGCACCGTGTGCCATTATGCTCCCTTGCGCAGCTCTTCGAGCTCGCGCTCGACCTCGCGCAGCTCCTCCTCGATCTCGCGTTTGTAGTCCTCAAGATCGCGCTTGTACTCTTCGAGCATTCTCAGATACTCTTCGCGGCGCGGGAAGCGCCACGGCTCCCAAAACGCCCGGAAGAACGGACCGCGCCGAATGCCTATGCCGAAGGGAAAATCAAAATAGAAGTAGAACCCTCGACGACGCATGGAGATCACCTCCTCATAAATACTACACCCTCACTTGCTCTTTCACCACGCTCTTAGGGTCTATCTGCAAGGACTCTGCGTACTCGATTCGGTCAATGCGGCACTCTGGCCCGATGATCACGCGCTTGCCGCACACGATCTTGGCGACGGTCGCTTCGAGGGAGATCTCGTCGGCTTCGATCAGATCAGACGCGAGCATTGGCCCGCTTCCCCAAAATCTCTTTAGCCAGCCCCAGAAGGACTTTCTCTTGCGCACGATGATGCGCTCGCCCCCGATCTCCCGCGCCCAGGAACGCTCGCTCAGCTCAAGGTCGAGCCGATCGGCAGCTAACAGCCCTTCGATGCGAAATGCTCCGCGGCCGAGCAACTCTGACGCCTCGACGTCTTCTCCGGCGGCGAAGACCCCGCTGAACTTGGCGCGCTGGGCTTTGAGATTTTTCGCGATCTTGATCGTGCCCGCGTTGGAGAACTCTTGAGCGTGCAGACTTCCCTCGACCTTGCCCGCTCCGGCAGCTTTGAAAATCTCGCTCTGCACGTCGCCGCCGAGCTTCCACGCCCCTGCGGCGTCAAACTCTTGAGCCGTCACAGCCCCGACGATCTTGCACGCCCCGGCCAGCTCAACCCTGTTCGCTTTCACTCTTCCGAGGATCTTCCCCGCGCCGGAGATCTTGACAGACTCAGCTTCGACGTCGCCTTCGACCCGCCCGGCCCCAGAGATCGTGACGCGCTCGTAAATGCCCCCTGTAGCTTTGCCTGCCCCTGCGATCGAGAGATTGCCCTTCTTGGTCGTCATACTCTCTTCGCTCCTTTACGTTGAGTTAATGGCTCACTTTGGCAGCAATATCAAAACGGCTTCCTGGTGGCGCTCGATGCTGGCGCGCTCCCAAAGCATGGGATGAGGCTGCACCATGCGCCAGGCTTGTAACTGATCGCTGTAATGCTTGGAAAAGGGGTGTCCTGCTTGTCCGGTTGGGAGGCCGCTGCGCGAGTTATCTAGATCCGCAAGGTCGATCAGCGCGCGCCACGCCGTATTATGCCCCGCATTGAGGGAGTGGCCCCCGCAGGAGCATGACGCGCTGCGATCGCAGAGCACACTCATTAGGGGAGCTCCACTGAGCGGGTGCTGGAACTTTCTCTTTGCTACGAGCTTTCCCCACTGCCAACGGCTCATCTCCGCTCCGTGGGCTTTCGTTAAGTCCTCTAAAGCGGCCTTGAAGCCTAGGGCCAGCATGTCGTCGAGCTCTTCGCGCTCCTCCGTCGCTGGGTCGTCGAACCATTCCGAGGAAGGATTTTCTTTAGCTAGCTTCAGAAAGAGATAAATTCCTTCGTTACGCCCGATGAAACTGGCTGCCTGGCCAAGCTTCCTAATAAATGTGCGTTCGATGAGTTCTCCAAATGTCTCGCGAATGATCGAAGGCGCTACGTTCTCTTCGCGAATGACGCCATCCCACGTCCTCAGATAGTCGAGGGCTTGCTGCTCGCGTTTGCTGGCAGGTTGCACGTGTGCCACGAGGAGTTGAGCGAGCTGATGGTAGATCTCGCTATAGCTGTTGGCTTGCATGGCACGCATGTCTTCAAGCGTGAAGCGTCCTTTAGACCGGAGCAGTTGAACGATTCTTCGGGCGCGGAAAGGCACTTGCCACTCGCCAGGGATCTCCGGCTGATATTCTTTGGCTACGGTGCGATGGTTGGCCGTGGCCACAAAGTGCGTCTTGGGATTAAGGGCGTGGGGGAGTTGCTCGAAAGGGATAAACCCGTCCCAGTCATGCTCGCCCGTCCACCCTGGCACAGGCAGGCCCGTATAGCCCTTCGGGCGACGCGGCACTCGGCCCGACATCTGGTAGCCGATATTGCTCTCGACGTCAGCGTAGACGAAGTTTAAGTCAAGGCCCCACTGCGAAACCGCCTGGCGGAACTCCTCCCAGTTTCGTGCGCGGTTGAGCATCAGCAGCCCATCTATTGAGGTGTCTTTCGCAAGGAGCGCCCAGCTGAGCGCCACCCGCTCAGGATAGTCTCGAAACAGCTCAGTCACCACAGGGCCGTGGCGTGTGATCAGGACCTCGTGAACAACCGGCTCCCTTTCCCCTCGCACGCGGATCTCTTCTCGCACGACTTGAACCTCTTCCCATCGGCCTTGATATTCGTACTGGCTGGGGTTGTCGGGGTTGAATCTCTCAACGAATAAATCTTGAACAGCTAGCGTAGCGGCGGTCGCGCCCCAGGCAATGCGCTCGTTATGGCCGAGGGCGACGCCAGGAATCCCAGGGACGCTCACGCCAATCACGTTCCAACCTGGCCCGTTCAGATGAACCTCATAAAAGTGGCCTGGCTGCTGAGGCTCCAAGTGCACGTCATTGGCTAAATAGGGCTTGCCTGTGTTTGTGAGCGTGCCGCTAACGACCCAGTTGTTGCTGCCGAGAGCTTCTGCAGCATCGGGCGTAAGGCGGGCGACTGCAGCGTAATCGGCCGCAAAAGCCTCAAGAGCCTCCAGCGTCTGTGGCTTCAGCTGAATAGACGGGAGCATCGAGGGGTGCAAGGCTTTGCTCTGGGAAGCAATCATGCCCTGCCCGTTGGCGTCAATTAAGAATGTCCCTTCGGTAGAGTAATCGAGTTCTAGCTCGAGTTCTTTGAATTTTTCCTCACCTAAGACCATCAGGGCGCGGGCGCGCCGGATCTGATCATACATGTTGCTCTGCAAAATCTGAGCCAACGGGGCAAAGACAGCAATTGTGTCCTCTACTGTCCAGGGTTCAGGCTTATAGCCTAGAATCATGAACTCCAAGGGCAGTCGGTCGCGATGAGCGCTGATGAAGGCGTTGACGCCCCGGGCGTAGGCCTCGACGATCTGGCGTGCCCAGGGACTCAAATTCTGGGCAGAAGCCTTGGCAAAGCGATGAAGCCCTAGAGTGCGCACGGCCTTATCAGCTTTGAGAGCGACCTTGCCGAAGATTTCAGACAGCCGACCGTGGCCAGCTCGCCGATTGAGATCCATCTGCCATAATCGGTCTTGTGCGGTCACGTAGCCCTGAGCAAAGAAGAGGTCTTCTTCATTTTGGGCGTAGATGTGCGGCACACCCCATCGGTCGCGAATAACCTCGACACGATCTTTTAAACCCTCAACATACAAAGTTCCGCTGAGCTGGGGCATGGGGCGTTCCACGACCACGTAAACCCCGCCGACCAGCAGCAAGAGCAATCCGAAGGCAAAGATTTTAAAGATATTCATTTCACTCCTTCTTAATCCGAATATCTCCGCTTGATGTCTTGATTTCGATCTCGGCTTCTGGGCTCTCGCCCACCGTGCCGCGCACCGCGCGCTTGCTCAGCTTACCCATGACCGTCAGAGGGAAATCTATCTCGATGTCCCCTGAGCTCGTCTCCGCGGCGATGGCAAAGCGCGCCTCGGCAGGCACAGTTACCAACACATCCCCGGAACTGGTCTCCAACTGCCAGCGCGCCCCCGCCCCTACCTTCGAGTCCACGCGAATGTCCCCACTGCCAGTCTCGCATTGAATGCTGCCGCCGATCTGCACGAGCGCGACATCTCCGGAGCCCACATCGAGCCTCACATCGCCCTTGATCGCGCTCAGGGCGATGTCGCCGCTGCCAGCTTTGGCATCCACAGCAGCAGCTTCTGCGATTGTGATGTCCCCGCTCCCCGTGCGAGCGGTGACCTCGCGCTCGATGCCCGTGATCTCGAGATCCCCCGAACCGGCTTCAGCCCGCACCGGCCCGCGAATCCCTCGGATGCGCTGATCCCCCGACCCAGAGTCGAGCTTCGCTTCCGTCTCATACGGCGCCTCGATCTCAAAATCCATCGCGATCGAGGGGAAGAACCACAAGCCCCCCTCGGCGTATTTACTCAGATCCCCGATCGTGATCGTGTTGCCCACGACCTCGATGGGCGGATCGGCCTTGATCTTCTCTGCGAGGTCGTGGGCTTGCTGACCGCGGAGCGCCCTGACGACAAAGTGCGCTCTGACGAGAACTTTGTCTTCCTCTCCTCGGCTGAGCTGGACATCTCCGCTGCCCGTGCGCACGATCAGCTTCGTCGGTCCGCGGACAGCGAGAGCTCGCTCGAACATCCCTTCGATCTTGGCCATAGCGTCATCCTCCGACCTTCGTTTGATGCTTCACGTGCGCTCCTGGAGCGACTTCTAGGCTCTCGGAGTATTCGACGGATTCGATCTCGCAGCCCTCGCCGATCTGAATCTTCTTGCCGCGAACGACGCGGGCTTTGGTGTTTTCTAAGAAGATCTCGTCGCCCTCGATCGTATCTGCTTCGAGAGAGCCCCAGCGGTGGGACCAACCGAACGCGTAGCCCAAGCTCTCGCCCACGGCCCGCTCGACTTCTTCGCCGATGCGCCCAAGATCTTCAAAGACGCTCTCCAGCGTCTCGCCGAGGTCTTCCAGATCGCGCCCGATCTGCACATGCACGCGCGGCTGGCGCCGCCAGCCCCAAAACGACCGTCCGCGCTGCCGCACCTCGATGCGCGTCCCCCCGATCTCTGAAACTTTGCCGCCGCCCAGCTCGATCTTGATCTCTTCGGCCGACAATAGCCCGCCGATCTCAAAGCCCCCGCGCGATAAGAACTTCTCAGCTTCGACATCTTCGGTTACTTTAAGCGATCCCGCGCTGGTGATCTCCTTAGCCTTGAGCGTGCCCTCGACCGTCTGCGTCCCCGCGATCCGCACTTCGTCAGCGTGCACGTCCCCTTCGATGACGCATGACCCTGCGGTCCTCATCCGCTCAGCTTGCACGTCGCCTGCGACGCGACATGAGCCGGCCGTCTTCAGCTCTTTGGTCTTCACATCCCCGTCAATGCGGCACATCCCTGCGGCCTTGATGAGATTGGCGTCAACGTCGCCCTCGATCCGTCCCGATCCAGCGACGATCACCGTGTCGTAGACCCCGCCGCTGATGCGTCCAGAACCTGCCAGATGGACATTGGTGCGCTTCTGCTCCGACATAGCCTCCTCCTAGCGACGCGCCTGCCAGAGACGATAGATCAGATAGACCAACGCCGCTGCAAAGAGAAAGATCAAGACCGGTGAGCCCGCCAAGACGCTCACGATCAGCCCGACGATCACCAACGGCAGGAGCAGCAGGGCCAAGATCAACAATGGAATCCCCACAATGGGCAGCAGCGCCAAGCCCACTGCTCCCAAGACGATCACGCCTACAAAGAGCAAGATTCCCACGACAAACGCCCCAATCCCCAACAAAATGGGGATGAGTACCAAGCCCACGAGAAAGAGCACGGGGATCGCGATGAGCCACCCCAGCCAGCCGCCTGCTTCCCAGTCGCCGATGCGAATCTTCATCATGCCTCCTTTGTGTTGATCTTTGACCTAACCCCCAGGTCCCTCTCCGCGCCGGGGAGGGCTGGGGGAGGGGTCACAACGCTCCCAGTTTCAGTTTGACATCCTCTAAGACCTTGTTCAACTCAAGCCGCGCGATGATCTGCGTCTGTGGGTCGAAGAGACACTCTTGAGAGTAGAGCAAGGAGAAACTCAAGTGGGGCTTGCGCCCCGTGAGCGCGAAGCTCCCCGGCAGCTCCTTGCGCGCTATCGCTAACACCCAGTTGAACTCCCGCGCTTGGAGCTTAGCAAAGTCGCTCGTCAAGAGCGTCGAAACCGCGAGATTCAGCTCGTCGGGGTCGAGTTCAAGTCTTCTGAGCGTCTCGATCACGGCTAAAAAAATCAGCTCGCGAAAGCTGAAGGGACCCGACTCTTTGCGGATCGTCTCGTAGTATTCTAAGACTTCGCGGCTGAGCCAGCCCAAGTTGATGATCTCTTCGCGCTCGAAGCGCCTGTCTTTCAGTTCTGGGGAGAGCAACTGCGCGATTTCCTCTAAAGATTTGGTGTCTTTGAGGGCTTTGATCTTCTCGATGCGCTCTAAGATCTTCTTCTTGGGCAGGAACGTCTCCTGCCCGGTGAACGTTGATTTCCGAATGAACCACGATTCGGGGATCAATCCTTCGCGCTTCCAGCGGTAGAACTGCCCGTAGGAGATCCCCGTCAGCTCGAGGACTTCCTTCTTGCTGATCAGCTCCTCTTCGGCCATGACCGCACCCCTGAGATCTCGCGCGCATTATAACATAACACTGTTTTGCTCAGCGAATCAAAAAATTATTGCCGTTGGTGCCGAGGGCTTTGAGCGCCAGCGCGAGAAATCGCGAAAAAGCTTGACCATTCTGGGGCTTATCGCGCTGGGCTTGAGCCTCAGCAAGCAGTCTTTCTGTTGCCGCTTCACGCTCCAAACGATTCTGTCTCTCTCTTGTTGCTATTCCGATATACAGCTCATCGAAGCTATTGAACATAGCTCACCTCCTTATAGCTTTGACGACATTATTGTAACATAACACTGTTACGTTTGTCAAGGGTCGAGACGTAAATCACCAATGGTAGCTACTTTCGGGGTCTTGGCGCCCGGCGCCACCCCGCTCGTACCAAGTCACCTAGCGATACACTGTACGCTGCGACTAGGTCGCGCACGGCGGAGCTGGGCAGCCCTGCGCGTCTCAGTTCGCGCTCGTAGCGCCGCACTGCCCAGTATTTGCTCCATCCCAGTGTGAGCGCTAGCCACCCTAGCTTCAAGAACAAGCTCTCTGCTGTCCACAGAGCTAACAGAATCGTTCTGGCCCAGCGCCACGCCCGCATATTTATGACTCCTTCTTCAGCTCCTTCTCGATCTCTTTCTCCCCGAGCTTCAAGCTTGGTTTGGCCAAATCTCGTAGGCTGATCATATAATTCTTGGCCATCTCCATTGCTTGCTCTTGGGGGATGCCCTGCTTGATCAGCTCGCTGTAGAACGCCCCAACAGCCTTGCCGAACTGTTCCCCGGCTTCTGCAGAGTAGACCACATCTCGCAGCCCCTTGAGGAGCGCCGGGATCTTGTCCGCGATCTTGTCGAGCAGTCGAGCTACTTCTTCCGGGCCCCACTCTTCTTTGGCCATCGTGTTCACCCCTTTCTGCGCTTCAATTCCCAGCCGAAGGCCTCGATCTCCGGCTCAAGTCTCACCCTGCCGCGCTCATAGAGCACGCCGAGCGAAAACCCCAGCGCGAAGATCTGCCAGCTCAGCTGAGCTATCGTATGTCGCTCGTGAGAGTGAATCCGTTCAACCGTCCGGGCGAAGAGCTCTTCTGACGGCTCTGGAACGCTCTCGACGCTTAGAGCGATCATCTCTTTGATCTGGCGAAGCTCGCGCAGCTCCTGCTGGCAGCGCTCACACCGAGCCAGATGCGCCTCGACTTTTGCACGCTCTTCTTCTGGGAGTGTGTTATTCGCGTACCAGGGCAGAAGCTCGCGCAGCTCCTGCGAACAGCGAAGTCTCATAAATCACCGCCCTCACTCAAAATTCTTTTGAGCTGTTCTTTTGCATAATAGACGCGACTCTTCACCGTGCCCTCCGGACAGTTCAGAATCTGCGCGATCTCCGAGTACGAGAGCTCGTTATAGAACGCGAGCATGATCACTTCGCGATGTTCTGGGGATAGCTTCTCAAGGGCCGATCGCACGCGCTCGGCTTGTGAGTCGCGTCGAGCGATCTGTTCTGGTGTCGCGCGCCCTGACGCCCTCCGGTCAATTTCTCTTAGCAGTTCTGGCTCGCGCTGGCGCGCCCGCGCGCGGTCTAACGCTTTGTTGCGCGCGATCCCCAAGATCCACGTCGAGAGTTGGCTCTGCTCTTTGTAATCTTTCGCGTTCTTCCAGACGGCGATCATCGTCTCCTGCACGACTTCCTCTGCGAGCGCGGGATCGTTGAGATAGCTCATAGCAAATCGAAAGATTCGTGGGGCGTAGCAGCGAAAGAGCCTCTCAAACGCGCTCTCATCGCCTTGGGCGATCTGACGAATCCACTCACTCTCATCGTGCATCCGTGAGCTCCCCTTGGGATTATAGCACTCGTGAGTCGTCGGAGGGAAGGGGGAGGTTCACTTGGGCTGGCCCTGTAGATGCTTACTGCGTTGGGCTGAGCGCGAGCTTGGCCCGCAGGGCAGAAAGCTCCGCTTGGCGCGCGTAGTCTATCGCTTCGCCCAGAATGCGCGCAGCCTCCTGCGGGCTGTGAAAGCCCATGCTGTTCTCCGCTGAGATGAAGTCCCAGCGCAGCTGAGCTTTCCTGTGCAAGAGCCGGGCCTCTTGGAGCATCTCATCGGAAGCCCCAGCTTCTTTGGCGGCCTTGATCGCGTCAATCGCCGCGATGATTGCCTCTTCGGCGCGCACTAAAAGACTGTACGTTCTATCTTGAATGCGCTCGACGCGCTCGCGCAGCTCTTGCTCGGAGGCCCGATGACAGGTCATACACGAGCCCGCAATGTTGAGCAAGGGGCTGCGCACCCAGTGATCGCTAATCTTGATAGCCCCCTCGCGCTTATAGGGCATATGACAATCAGCGCAGGAGACGCCCGCTTGGTAGTGAATCCCCGTAGTAAAAAGCTCGAATTCCGGGTGCTGCATCTTCAGCAGCGGGGCGCCGCTCTCAGCGTGCGTGAAGTCCTTGAACCCGTACTCGTCATAATATCGCTCAATGTCATCAATAGTTAAGCCCTTGTCCCACGGGAAAGTCAGATACTTCCCCTCGCCCCGGAAGTAGTACTCAACGTGACACTGGGCGCACACATACGTTCGCATCTCTTGGCGAGTGGCTTTGGAGATATCCACGCCCCGACGCTGCAAGGCTTCTAAGAGAGCCGGGCGCGAGATGCGCAAATTCATGGTCTTGGCGTCGTGGCAGTCCACACACGAGACGCCGTGCTGGGCTTTCGCGGCCCACTCGGCGAAGGGCGTCGCATAGAACTTTGCGGGGCTTCCCGCTTCTTCGAGAAATCCCGGAACATTGCCGCTCTTGCAGGTCATGCAGGTCCCGGCTTTGGGCTCGCGCAGCGTCTCCTTCACGTCCACCAGGGACCAGGCGTGCCCACGATCTTCTTTGTAATCTTTGGAGAAGGGATTTCCAGCAAAAAGTCTTTTGAGGCGCGGGTTCTCTTCGACTTTCTGATAAGGCACCGAGCCGCCATACTTGGTGCGCTCGTTCGACTCACGGGTCCTCAGATACCCTGCGTATTGGCGCGGCCAGTTCTGGCCCCAGACGGCCGGATCGGGCTCGTTCTTGGCGATCTCCACGAGCTTGAGCGCGATCTCTTCGGCTTCACGCTTGCGCTCCATAATATTGACCAAGAGCGCCGTTATCCCCGCCGTGATACCGACGATAATGACCAAGAGCAGACCCCACAACGCGATGCGCTTCATCGAGACCTCCTTTGCCGAGAGCTGAGAACTGTGTCGCTACGGTCCATGACCGACTCCTCGATGGCACTCGAAACAGTATCTCTCGAAATTCCCATGCTGAACAATCTCGCTGACGATGAAGCTATGGCACTCCATGCAGTTTTGCTGGAGCAGGCGTCGATTCGCTTCGGTGATTCGGATCGGCTCAGGGAAATTCTGCAACGTGAACGCGACAGCATGCTTGAACCCGTTGCGCGCTTTGGCGAGCCACTTTTGGGCAAAATCGTGGGGGACATGGCAAGCATTACACGTGGCTACGGCGTGGTGGCTGGAGCGCGACCAGCTGTTATAGACGTCGTTCATAATATGACAATTGACGCACGCTCGAGGGGTCATCAGAGAAGTAAGAGCCTCCCCGGGCGTAGATGAACGTAAAGATTCCAAGGCCCAGGGCTACGCCCAGAGCGATAAAAACGGCGATCTTTAACCAAAGCCACGTTCTCATCATCACTTGCAATTCACCCTACACGATCTATCCCTGATCTTTCTATGACGCCGAGCATCTCCCGGTATGATATTGGTCACGGCTTGACGATGCAAGGCGGGTGAGCTAAACTAAGGAGCGTCGAGGGCAGATCGCGCCCGTAGCTCAATTGGAAGAGCAGCGGCCTTCGGAGCCGCGGGTTGGGGGTTCAAGTCCCTCCGGGCGCGCGAAGTTTATCTGCGTTGCAGTGTTGGGCATCAGGCTTTGGTGAGGCATTCTGGCTTGCATAAGCGAAATACTCCTCCCAGAGCCGTCGGACTGATGGAGGCAGTTCCAGGGAGGGGAGGATCTGGCGCACCTCTTCCCAGTCGAGTGCGGCTACGTCCTCGGCACGCCCGTGGAGGAGGACCTGTTGGATCCACCATCGGCGCTGCCAGGGGTCAGTGAGGTCCAGCGTTCGTTTGGACCAGACAATGTAACGCTTCATAGCCGTTGCGATGTGAATTCAATCTATCACGAGAGCTCCTTGCCGTCAAGCGGTGAGGGGAGCCCTATGGAACGACACGGGAGTCTAGAGTAAAATAAAAAGAGCCTTCGCCGGCTGCAAGCCGGCGAAGATGAATGTCAAGCAAAGCTTGCGGGGGTGGCGGAATCGGCAGACGCGCAGGACTTAGGATCCTGTGGGGCAACCCGTGGGGGTTCGAGTCCCCCCCTCCGCAGAAACAGTGTTATCGCACCGGTTCCGCGAGCTGCGCCACCGCCCCCACAATCGCTTGCACGATCCGACGCGCGTAGGAGAGATTGATCGCTTCTAGGGTGTCCCCCGTCGTGTGATAGTACGGGTTGAAATCTTCGGTCTCGCCCAACTCTGTGTCTTCGATGATCAAGACTGCCGGGTAACCCTGACGCGCAAACGACGCGTGATCGCTCCACGGCGGGGCTTCGTTGGGCACCTCTGGAGCGAGCGAGAGATTATAGTGATTGGCCGTAGCTATGAGCAGCTCCGCCAGCCGAAAAGAGTCCTCATCGGGGGCTTGGATCTCGAAGATCCCGTTGTTGTCGCTGTCGTAGCCGATCATGTCCATATTGAAGACACCCACAATATTGGCGCCCTCGCGCTTGAGCCGCCCAGCATACGCCCGACTGCCCACAAGCCCTTGCTCCTCGCCCGTGAAGAGCACAAAATAGATAGAACGCTTAAACTTATACTGACTCAAAACGCGCGCGGCCTCGAGCACCCCGGCGCTGCCGCTGGCGTTGTCATCAGCCCCAGGGGCGATCCGGCTTGACCGCACCCCTTGGGCGATGCTGTCTAGGTGCGCCGTGATCAGAATGATCTCAGAGCTTTCGGGGTCTGTGCCCGGCAGGATCGCTTCGAGATTGTACGACAGCCCCGCGCGACACGAGAGCGAGTACGGGTCGAGCTTCGTCTGCAGTCCCAAGCTCTCAAAATATTGACGGCCGTACTCTACCGCGCGATCAATCGCTGGGCCATCGCAGGCCCAGCGTGAGCCCTGGGCGTTGCACGCCTCCCTGCCCTCGGCAGACTGCAAGTAACAGATGTGCTCGCGGAGTTGGGTTTCCTGCACTTGCTCGATAAGCTGCGCGATGAACGGATCTGCCGGCTGGAGCGCGGCCTCTACGGTTGAAAGCTGAGAGAGCACGCTGGCCGTCCCCAGGGCCCCGAAGAACAGAAAGACTATGCTGACGCCCAGAAGAACCCGCTTCATAGAGAGCTTCACCTCATGGGAGGTATTTTGACAATTTTTCGTGAAATGTCAAGCGCAGCGACAAGATGCACAAGCCATTAGTTTTTTGTAAAATCAGAAAATTCTATAGCACAGTTTGTAGAGTAGGAGGCGTTCGTGAGAGAAGCGACCGAGCTTGAGCTGGTGCTCTCCCAGGCTCACTGGAACTTGGAGCCCCCCGCCCTCTACGAGGAGGCCATCCGACGCCGTGAAGCGCGCCTCGCTTGCAGTGGGGCCCTCGTCGCCTACACCGGGCGCCATACGGGGCGCTCCCCAAACGATAAATTTATCGTCAAAGACCCCAGCAGCGCCGACAAAGTCTGGTGGGGTCCGGTGAATACCCCCATCAGCCCCGAACAGTTCGATCAGCTCTATGAGCGCCTCTGCGACTATTTGAAGAAAAAGAAGGTCTTCGTGCAAGACCTAGAGGTCTGCGCCGCGCCGCGCTATCGTCTTCCTCTGCGCGTGATCACCGAATATGCCTGGCATAGTCTCTTCGCGCGCAATCTCTTCTTACGCACTCGGCGGGACAACCCGGAGATCACTGTGATCTGTGCCCCGTCGTTTCGCGCCGTCCCCGAACGCGACGGCACGCGCTCCGAGACGTTTATCATTCTGCATCTAGCGAAAAAGATTATCCTCATCGGCGGCACGGCTTACGCCGGGGAGATCAAAAAATCTGTCTTCACGCTGCTGAATTATCTGCTGCCCCAGCAGGGCGTCTTGCCCATGCACTGCTCGGCCAATCAGGGCCAAGACGGCCAGACCGCGCTGTTCTTTGGGCTCTCCGGCACGGGCAAGACCACGCTCTCGACCGATCCTGACCGCCCGCTCATCGGCGACGACGAGCACGGCTGGTCCGACGAGGGCGTCTTCAATTTCGAGGGCGGCTGCTACGCCAAAGTCATCGGGCTGCGCCGCGACTCCGAGCCGGAGATCTATCACGCGGTGCATCAATTTGGCACGATCTTGGAGAACGTCGTCTTGGAAGAGCCAACCCGAACCATTCGCTTCGATGATGCGTCTATCACGGAGAACACGCGCGCGGCCTACCCCATCGAGTTCTTGCCCCACATCGTCCCGACGGGCACCGGGCCCCATCCCCACACGATCTTCTTCTTGGCGTATGATGCGTTTGGCGTGCTGCCCCCTATCGCGCTCCTGCGGGACGATCAAGTGATCTCGTATTTTCTGCTGGGGTATACTGCGAAGGTGGCGGGCACCGAACGCGGCGTAGCCGAGCCGACGGCGACGTTCAGCCCATGCTTTGGCGGGCCGTTCTGGCCCTTGCCCCCACGGATATACGCCACGATGCTCCACGAGCGGATCGCCCGATATCGAGCGAAGGTCTGGCTTTTGAACACCGGAACGACCGGCGGGCCCTATGGCGTCGGCACGAGGATCCCTCTGCCGTACACGCGAGCATTAGTGCGGGCGGCCCTCGACGGCTCGCTGGAGCGCGTCCCCTTCGAAGAAGAGCCGCATTTGGGATTGCGCTTCCCTGCGTACTGTCCGGGGCTGCGAAAGCTGTGCATCAACCCCAAAGCGCTGTGGGAGGACCCCTCTGCTTATACGGCCAAAGCCCAAGAGCTCGCCCAGCTCTTCCGCGAGCAATTGCGGCACTTCCGCGACCTCAGATGAGATTCTCCTTGAGGCGGATCTCAAAGGGCTCGGCGATCTTGCTGAGGCTCTCCCGATCGCGCAGATAGATCTTGTGGCCCTCCAGATCGACATAGCCGCGCTCCTTGAAGGCGCTCAGCGTGCGGATCGCCGTTTCCGTGGAGATCCCCGCAAGCTCCGCCAGCTCCGAGCGGGAGAGATCCACCCCGACGTACATGCCGCGCTCCTCTTGGGTCCCATAGACTTGGGCCATCATCAGCAGCAGGCGCGCTAAGCGCTCCTCACTGCCGCCGTAGCTCGTCTCGATGAGACGATCTTGGAAGGCCTTGATCTCCCGCGACAGCTTCTCGATGATCTTGAGCGCGACTTTGGGATACTTCTCCAAGAACTCGATGAACGGCTCCCGCTGATAGAAGTTCATCCGTGTTGGCTCGAGCGTCTGCGCGTAGGCGGTGTAGACTTCGCGGTCGAACATGGTCTTTTCGCCAAGGATCTCGCCGGGGCCAAGCAGCTTTAAGATCTGCTTCTTGCCCGTGGGGGAATGCTTGGCCAACTTCACCTTCCCCGTGCAGATCACGTAGAAGCCGAACGCCGGCTCGCCCTCCTGAAAGATGAGCTCGCCCTTGTCGTAGGAGACCGGGCGCGCCATGGCCCGCAACTCCTTGAGGCCCTTCTCGTCCAGATCGGAGAAGATCCACGAGCACTCGCCGCGACACTCCAGAGGATGCCCTGTATGGGTCATCGCCTCACACCTCCTCGTCCTAGTGTAGTACGTTCTCGGCCACCGCTCAAGGTTCTCTCAGCTCCTCGAAGATGCCCAGGGCACGGAAGCGCGCGGCGCGCCCCTCGAGCAACTGCTGCACCGGGATATGACAGAGCTCGCGCAGATGGCGAGCGAGCGCGGCGGCGAGCGCGTGCGCGGCCCCACGATAGTCGAGATGGGCCCCACCAGGAGGCTCAGGGACGATCTCATCAATGATGCCCAACGGGAGCAGATGCTGCGCCGTGAGCTTCAGCGCCTGCGCCGCTTGGGGAGCTTTTTGGGCGTCCCGGAAGAGAATAGCCGCGCATCCCTCAGGGGTGATCACCGAGTAGATTGCGTTCTCGAGCATCAAGATGCGATCTCCCACCCCAAGGGCGATCGCGCCCCCGCTGCCCCCCTCCCCACAGATCGTCACGATGATGGGGACCTGCAGCTGGAACATCTCGTAGATGTTCTGGGCGAGCGCCCCTCCAATGTTGCGCTCCTCCGCGCCGATGCCCGGATAGGCCCCCGGCGTGTCAATGAACGTGAGGATCGGAAACCCGAAGCGCTCCCCAAGCTTCATCACCCGCAGGGCTTTGCGATAGCCCTCCGGGTGAGGCATCCCGAAGTTTCGCCGGACGTTCTCCGTGGCGTCGCGGCCCTTCTGCGTCCCCACGACGACCACAGTCCGTCCCTCAAAGCGCGCCAGCCCCGCGACGATCGCCGCGTCGTCCCCAAAGAGCCGGTCCCCGTGCAACTCGTAGAAGTCCTCCATGATGAGCTTGATGTAATCAAGGGGGTAGGGGCGCTGGGGATGGCGCGCCAGCTTCACGCGCTCCCAGACTTCGTCTGGACTGTTCGCCGTGCCGCCTGCGGCGGCACGATGCACGTCAAGCGAAGCTTGTCCAGACGAAGTCTGGCGAAGTCTGGCGAGCTTCGCTTCGAGCCGTGCGATCTCTTCGGACAGATCGAGCCCGTCGCGGCTCAGCTCCCTCAGCCGCTCAATCTGGCGTTGCAGCTCTTCAATGGCCTTGGTGTCCATCGGCGAAGAATCGCAAGATTCTGATGAGTTCGTCGCGCAGGTGCTCGCGCTTGACCACGCCATCCACGATCCCGTGCTCGAAGGCAAATCGGTCGGTCTGAAAGTCCTCCGGCAGGTCCTGCTTGAGGGTCTGTTGGATGACGCGCCGCCCCGTAAAGCCAATGAGCGCCCCCTTCTCGGCCAAGGCGATGTCCCCCAAACTGGCGATGCTCGCTTGGACCCCTGCGGTCGTGGGATACGTCATAATCGAGATGAACGGGACTTTCGCGTCCGCGAGCTTCTTGCGGCACGCGGAGGTCTTGGCCATCTGCATGAGCGAGAGAATCCCCTCGTGCATGCGCGCGCCTCCGGTGGCGGAGATCAATATGAACGGAATCCGCTCGCGCGCGGCGATCTCCATGCCGTGACAGATCTGCTCGCCCATCACCGAGCCCATGCTCCCCCCGATGAACCGGAAGTCCATGACCGCCAGGACGACCGGGTACCCGCCGATCCTCGCGCGCCCGACGATGATCTCGTTGGCCAGGCCGGTCTCCTCTTGGGCTTGCTTGAGCTTTTCCGCATAGCCGGGAAACCCCAAGGGATCGGCGGCGACGATCGGCCGGGAGATGTCCTCAAACGAGCCAGGATCGGCAAGCATCTGGATGCGCTCGGGAGCCGTCAGGAAGAAGTACTCCCCGCACTTGGGGCAGATGTTGTTGTTCTCCCGCACGCGCTTCTTGAAGACGAGCTCGTTGCACGCCTTGCACTTCATCCACAAGGCCTCGTCCGAGCGCTCCAGGTGTTTGTCGAGCTCGACCTTAAAATACTTCCCAAAGAGGGCCATAGTCTCCTAGAGGGTCGTGGGTTCGGCCGTCTTGGGTTCCAACCCCAAGACCTTGCGCACCAAGGGGTTTCGTCTATCTAAGCGATACCCCTCGATCTCGCGGCTCTCCCCCGGATAGTACTTGAGGATGAGCCGCCCGTCGCGCTTGAGGCGCTCGAAGAAGTCGCGCGCCTCCGCCCAGCTGGTGAAGCCCATCTGGGGCTCCTCCATCAGTTTATCAATGACGAGCTTCCACCCAATATAGTGATACGTCCCCACCAGCAGCTCGCGCTCCAGGCGATCGAAGAGCTTGATGAATCTCTCCAAGCGCTCGTCTACCGCGGCGTCGGCGCTGAAGGGGACATACAGCGCGACATCCTTGAGCACCTGGGCGACCGTCCCCTCCAGCCCACAGATGATCACTTCCTTGCCGAAGTCGTTGCGGGCCAAGTTGACGACATCAAGGAAGATCTTATCCCCGGTGAGCAGGACGTAGCGAGCGATCTCTTTTCTGAAGGCAAGCGTGCGCATGACGTCCACGGCCATACGCATATCTATTTTGTTCTTGGTGGGGCGGCCCTCGCGATCGCGGTCCTTGGGGACGTTGATCGCGTGGACGCCTTCGTTGTCGAGGGCGAGCTTGAAGTGTTCGGGATAGGTGAGCTCACTGAAGTCCGCGTAGACATTGATGAACTTCACACCGCCAAATGCCCTCGCGCGCTCCACCAGCTCATCGGCGGTCAGGTCGCGTCCGTAGAGATGTCGAAACCCAATATAGATATTCTCCAAGTCCACAAAGACGGCAGTTTCCGGTTGACCATTCATAGCGAATACCTCCTTGTCTGAGTTCATCCATTGAGAGCAGAGCGAGTTGTCAAAGACCACAGAGTCACTTCATTATAAGAAGCGCGCGGGAAAAGTCAAATGGCCCACACCGCCCGCTACGATCAAGAAGCTGCGTAGAGAATCGCTAAGCCTAAGACCAGCACATGCCAGAGCGCACACAGCTCCACCACCCGCCGCCAGCAAGCCCTCGGCTCCCCTGCGGCCCACAGCACCCGCGCGTACTGACCGACAAACAAAGGGCTCAACCCTAACACCAGGGGCAGAAGCGTCCGCGGCAGCCCGTACCCTAAAGCTGAGGCCCCCATCAACCCGAACAGATAAAGCAGCCACAGCGCCCAGCCCAGCTTCTTCGCCGGCCCAGTTCCCAACGCCACAGCAACCGTCCGCAAGCCTGCCGCTCGATCATACGGCTCGTCCATGATCGCCGTCCCGATATACGCCCCTGCCGTGCCCAACGCGTTCACTACCGCCAAGCCCCACGGGAAATCTCCCACCGGCTGCGTCAGACTCCATCCCGCCAACGGACAGATCACCGCGACCCCGAGGGCGTTCGTCACCACGTCCCACCCGGCACGAGACTTCGTGCGCCACGGCTCCGCCGCATACGCCCACCCTAACGCTCCCCCTATCCCAGCCAGCACAAAAAAGACCGGAGAGATCGCCAGGGCGAGCAGCAGCCCGGCCCCCGCCTGCCCCCACGCCACGCGCCTGACCGTCCGTGAAGATAATATCCCCTGCACCGTAGGCAGCGTACACCGACGCGGGTTCCGTCTGTCGGTCTCATAGTCATACAGATCGTCCAGGAGCAGCGAAAACCCTCCCAGCAGCGGCCCCAGACAGATCAGCGCCAGCCAGAAGTCCCGCCCCTCCGCCAGCCACTCCCATACTCTCTGATCGAGAGCGAACCGGTCCCAGGCGGGCAGCGGCGCACGCGCCCCCATAATAAAACCCAAGTACCCGTGCGTTAGAAACAGCAGCCAACACGCCGGGCGCAGCTGCTCCAGCCACGCACGCCACACCTCACATCACTCCCGCGACCGTGAGCATCAGCCACCCTACGACAACTCCCAGCAACGCCGCGATAAGCACGAGCCCACGTCGCACGCGCTCCCGATCGTCGCGGAAACAGACGATCCGATAGATCACAGGCAAGCCCACCACAAACGGGAGCATCCGCGGCCAGAACCGCCGAGGAAAGAGCTCTCCCATGAGCACGAGCGCCAGGGCGCTCAGCGCCGCCAGACAAAAACACAGCCATCCAAGATGCCGCAGGAGCCGGCGCTGAGAGCTGGGCCACCGATCCCAAGTCAGGGCCAAGGGCACGTGCAGCCCAACGATGAGCGGGACAAGATGGAGCGCCACAGGCCACGGGAAGTCCGACAGAGCCCCGGCGACAGACCAGCCCGCAAGGAGCGCCCACAGGCCCAGGCTGATTCGAGTCACAAGCGTATGAAAGAGCACGACCAGGGGGGATGGGAGCTTGGGTTCCCAAAACGCCCCAGCGATCACGGGAGGCCCTACAGCCCATAGCCCCCACGGCGGGCTCTGAGCACCGCCCTGCTGCCCGGCCAACACCCATCCCACACAAAAAGCTCCCGCCACAATGCCGATGGGTTCAAGCAGCTCAAGCCAGCCACGACGCATAGCTATTTATTTATTATTGATCTGAGCTTACGGCTCCTCCTTGCAGCTCCTCTATGCTTAACGATCAGCCAGATCCCGCTTACTGTACCTAAGATCACCCCTAAGATCAGCAGGGGAAGCTGCGCTTCTTGAGGCAGCCAGCCCCATAGGACCAAGGCGCCATAACCTGGAGATATGGCAGCAATTAACTGCAAGAAAGCGCTCGCTAAGATAATCCCGCCCCATAATCCCAGCCGAGGCGTTCCCCGCAGCACTACTAACGCCCCCGTAAGAATCAGCAGCGTCAGCACCAAGGAGAGGAGAGGCCAGAGGATCTCAACCACGGCGTCGGCCCACCATGCTATCACTAACCATGCCCTGATAAGGGCTGTGGGGAGTAAGCACATTGCGCTGGCTATCGCCAGCCAGAAAGCTCCTTTGAGATGGCCTCTGGAGATCATCGTTGCCTCCTGATGGTTTCACGGCAGACAAACGTTGCCCGGAGGTAAGTTCGTGAAGGGGTGCTTACCCGGGTTGCCTTGAGCTGTGTGATTGCCCGATTTGTTGTTGCCCGTGATCGTGTTTTGCCCATAAAAGAACACCTGGCCCGTGAATTGGTCTTCCTCGTACCCACACTCCTTCCTCACGGCCGCCAGGCCCCAGTCCAAATTGTTGAGGATTTGGGAGTCAAAGAGCTCGACCACCGCCTGGCCCTGTATCACAACCCCATTGCAGATTGTATTAACCCTCGAACACCTAAAAAAGCCCAGGCCATTCCCTTCGATGGTGCTCCGGCGCACTCGGACAACGGCCAGGTCCTCTACGCTGAGGCCATGAAACTCATTAGCGGAAATCAAAGAGTTCTCCAGCTCGACTGTAGCCCGATCTGCTGCTATAAGCCCCACACCCCTTAGCACAAACTTCTCACCTCCGTTTCCAGACACCCGGGAGTCGGTGAGCTTCACCGTCGCGGAATCGTACGCGACAAGGCCGTAACTCTTATTATCCAAGACTCGAGAGTTTGTGATGGTCAGTTGAGCGGAGCCACCCACACTGATACCGCCCTCGTCGAATAGTAAGTGGGGATAGGTGTCACCACTGTCAGATATTTGGGAATCGATAAGGTTTACGCTCACCCTCCCCATTACCTGCAGGCCATCGCGGTTGGTCTTTACGATCTGAACGTTGCGGATCACCACGGTGCCGGTGGTGGAGAAGATGTCCATACCACGCCCCCAACCTTTCAGATGATGTTGGGTCATCCTGAGTCCCTCAATCGTGACCATCGCGTCTGAGAAGTCTTCTATACGTATGATCGGCTCGTCCACCTTCACCCCTTGGATGAGCGTCTGATCTGGCCCCGCGCCGCGCAGGGTCAAGCCCTTGTTAATCAATAGGTTCTCTTCCCAGGTGCCGGCACTCAGGCAGATGACCGCGCCGACACTCGCCTGCTCGATCGCGGACCGGATCGTTTGGCCCGGCTGGACTGTCACGCTGCAATCTTGAGCCCTCGGAGCGTCTCTCCTCAGCAAGCCGAAGGCAGCCACGAACAACCCGACCAACAATATCGTTTTTAAGCTCATCGCTGTCACCTTCGATCCCCCGATCAACGCTGCCAACAGACTCGCACACCGTCCGAACTTGATGCAGATCCTTGACATACGCACCTCCCTGCGCTATTTCTTGACCTGAGCTTGCAGCTCCTCGATGGCTTGCTCTAGCGTCCTGATCCGCTCTTGGAGCCGCCGTATGGCCTGGCGCAAAGATTCGAGCTGCTCTTGCATCCTCAGCAAGGGCAGATGATCGAAACGCTCCCCCGTCTCGACATTATGCACCCACAGGGCAGGACGAACCCCGCTGGGGGGATTGCCTATATCAAACTGAAACTGCACATAGGCAAGATGGGTCTCATCGAGCCAGAGAGGGAAGAACCAGCCATAGAGCAGTTGGGTCAACTGTCGGAGCTGGCCCCCTTCTATCACATAAAGGGCTGACTGAATAGAGAACCCCACCCCCGCGTGATACCCCACGCGCGTCAAAGCCAAGCGCTGCCCCCCAGGAGCTGCGACCAGCTCGACGATGCTCCCCTCTTCCGGGGGAAACTCCATCAGCAGCTTTCGCGCTCCTGTGACAAGGTCCACGCCATACAGCCCCAGCCGAAGATCTTGGGCAGTCTGCAGGCGCAGCCTCGCCAGCGTCACGTAGTAGAGCGTCGAGCCATCAGGATCTAATGCTATGGGCCCAAGCCCCGGAAGATTCCCCCCCGTCTGAGAGGAATTATAGAGCGCCACGTCCCTGACCAGAACCGTCTCATCCCCAGTAGTGATCTCATGGCGCACGATCGTCCCCAAGGGTATCTGCTGGTCACCGAGAGCAACGAAGCGCTCAGGGATTGCATGGGCTAGGAGCACCGCCTGGCCATCGGGAGTCCAAAGGACCCGAGGCAGCCAGACCGTCGGCAGCTCGGCGATCTTCTGGGCTGGCCCCTCCTCGACGTCCAAGACGACGACCGTGAATTGATGGTCGTATTCGCGCAAGAACGCCAAAAGCTTCCCATCGGGAGAAGGGGCGAGCGCGCTGATGGCTCCTTCGTCCGTCCAGAGCAGCTCGGCATCTTCCAGCGTCAAGGGTGGCCGGCTCTGGAGAGGATCGGAGATGGCCCTCTCTATCTCCGAAAAATCAATCGCAAGCCGGTACACCCTTCCCCTGTTGCTGATCCAATAGAGTTTACTGCCGTAAGGGGAAGCGCTCCAGCGCGGCCAGGAGAAAGTGCCACTCGCATCCTCGAGTATCGTGATCGTCGTTCCTAGGTGGGGATGGAAGAGCAAGAGCTTGTCGTCGTACCCGGCGTAGCTCCCATAGGGTTGGCTTGGCGGTGGGAACGGCGGCCTACTTCCCGTGAAGACGACCCAACCCTGAGGGTGGACGTCCGCCCACAGGGCGGTCACCGGCGGAGTCTGGAAGCCGCAGCCGCTGAGCGCCACCATTGCTATGAGTGTGCTGATGATGATGAGCGTTCTCATGACGATCCTCCTCTCAGTCGGGCTTCACTCCCAATGCCCGCAAGACTCGATCTCCTAACTTCACCAGCCGCCGAATCGCTCCCGTCGGCAGCCGATGGAGCTTATGATATGCCGCGTCTATCGTCTCGAAGAAGTCCGCAATCTCGAAGACGCGCTCCTTGACTGTGGGGTCTAGGGAGCTACGTTCTAGCTCTGCCACCGCCGCGCGCAAGAGCGCCAGCGTGGGATCGAGCTCGCGCCGCTTGCGCTCCGAGAGAATGATCTTGAACATCTCCCAGACGTCAGGGATCGTCTCAAAATAATCACGCCGATCTCCGGGGATGTGCACGACCCGTACCACGCCCCAGCCTTGAAGCTCTTTCAAGCTTGTACTCACGTTGGAGCGCGATATGCCCAAACTCTCAGCGATCTCCTCGGCGTTGAGTGGCCGCGGGGAGAGATAGAGCAGCGCGTGAATCTGCGCGACCGTGCGATTCAGCCCCCAGCGGGTGCCCATCTCCCCCCAGTGCAAGATGAATCGCCGCACAATCGGATCGAGCTTCTCCATAGCGATCACCTCTACAGCCATCAGCTCCTTGTCCATCTGTTGTCACCCATTTCTGTTATTTCAGAAATTTCTGTTTTTACTGAAATTATAGAACTCGGCGAGCGGGCTGTCAAGGGTTTTCGCCAAGATCGCGAACCATTGCGATTCTTTGACCCTATGGGCTTGCCGGGCCAAGGCCCCCTAACTATAATCAACCAGACTTCGTCTGGACTGTACACCTTGCCGCTCCGCGGCAAGACGAATGGTCCAGGCGAAGCCTGGCAGGCGAAGTCTGGTATGCTTTCTGCTGATCTCATCGTGCTCAACGCGAATATTTATACAGTGTCATCGGGGCACGCCCAGGCCCTGGCGGTGCGCGACGGGAAGATCCTTGCTGTCGGAAGCACTGCCGAGCTCAGAAAGCTCGCCGGGCCGAGGACGAAGATCGAAGACTTTGGGGGCAAGACCGTGCTCCCCGGCTTCATAGACGCCCACATGCACCTGGTGAGCGTGGGGCTGCGCGAGTCGGGATATTATCTTGATCTCAGCCAAGCGCGCTCTCTTGAGGAGACGCTGGCGCTGGTGCGCGCGCGCGTGCAGCAAACTGAAAAAGACCAGTGGGTGCTGGGGCGCGGCTGGGACGAGTCCCGCTGGCCAGAACATCGTTATATCACCAAAGCCGACTTAGATCGAATTGCCCCGGAGCACCCCGTGGTGCTCGTGCGCGTCTGCGGCCACATCCTCTGCGCGAACAGTGTGGCTCTCAAAAAGATCTCCGTGACGCCTCGTGTTGGGGAGTTTGACGAGCCTTCCGGGCTGCTGCGCGAGGAGACCGCGTGGGCATTCTTGCAGCAGCTTCAGCCTTCTGACGACCAGATCCGCGAGGCGATCGTAGCGGGTGTAAAGCTTGCCCATAAGCTGGGCGTGACGGCGATCCACGACATCGCCAAGCCCGCTCATATCCGAACGTATATGGCGCTCCATCAGGCCCATCAGCTCAAGCTTCGCGTGCGCCTCAACATTGAGGTTCACTATCTCGATCAGCTCATAGCGCTGGGGCTGCGCACGGGCTTTGGGGATGAATTGTTAAAGCTGGGCGCGATCAAATTCTTTGCGGACGGCTCGCTGGGCGCGCGTAACGCCGCCCTCAGAGAGCCTTACCAGACTCCGTCTGGACTGTTCGCCTTTGCCGGCCAATGGCCGGCAAAGATGAATGGTCCAGGCGAAGCCTGGGGCAAACTCAACTACGAGCAGAGCGAGCTCAATCGCTTGGTGAAGCGTGCCCACGAGCACGGCTTCCAAGTGATGATCCACGCGATTGGGGATCGAGCCATTGATGCCGCGCTCGAAGCGCTCTCTCACGCAGGGGCTACCGCCGAACGCCGTCATCGCATCGAGCACGCGGAGCTCTTGCACTCAGAACAGATCGCCCGTATGCGAGAGCTGGGCATCATCGCTTCCATGCAGCCCAATTTTCTCCAATGGAGCGGCCCCGGCGGACTCTATGAAGCTCGTCTTGGCCCAGAGCGCGACGCCCACATTGACCCCCATCGCAAGGTCTTAGACGCAGGGGTAGCGCTCGCGTTCGGAAGCGACGGGATGCCCTTCGGCCCGCTCTACGGCATCCATTGGGCTGTCAACGCGCCGCATCCTGATCAAAGAGTCTCTGTTGCTGAAGCCATCCATGCGTATACCCTGGGCGCGGCGTATGCGGCATTTGAAGAGCGCTCTATGGGGTCGCTAGAGCCGGGCAAGTGCGCCGATTTCATTGTGCTCTCGCGCGATCCTTTCCAAGCCCCAACACAGATCAATGAGATCGCGATCGAGAGGACGTATCTTGCGGGCGAGCGCGTCTTCTGAGTAAGATAAGATGTGAAAGCGATCATTCTCTGCGCCGGAGAGGGCACCAGGATGCGCCCACTGACTTACACGGGCGCCAAGCACTTGATCCCCGTCGCCAACAAGCCCGTGATCTTCTACAGCATCGAAGCGGTCGCTCAAGCGGGGATCAGGGAGCTGGGCATTGTGGTCAGCCCACACCGCGAAGAAGAGTTCAAACTGGCTCTGGGGGATGGCTCCCGGTGGGGCTTGAAGATCTCGTATATCTTGCAGCATCAGCCCAAGGGGCTGGCCCACGCGGTCTCGTGCGCCCGCGACTTTGTGGGCCGCGAGCCGTTCTTGGTCTATTTGGGGGATAATCTCTTGGAGAACGGTGTGGCCGACTTTGTGAGGGAGTTCGAGCGTGGCAATGCGAACGCTTCGATCGTGCTCGTGGAAGTGGAAGACCCGCGCAGCTTCGGGGTCGCCCAACTCAAAGACGGCCAAATCATCAGGGTGATCGAGAAGCCTCAAGAGCCGCCAAGCAACTTCGCGATCGTCGGGGTCTATCTCTTCGACGAGAAGATCTTCGAGGCGATCCGGGAGATCAAGCCCAGCTGGCGCGACGAATTAGAAATCACAGACGCGATTCAAAGACTCATAGACAAGGGCTACCGCGTCACGCCGCACCTTGTGCGGGGCTGGTGGAAGGATGTAGGGAAACCCGACGATATGCTCCACGCCAACCGATTGCTCCTTGAGCGCATCACGACCCAGATCGAGGGCGAGCTTGATAATCATTCGCAGATCAGCGGGCGGGTGCAGATCGCGCCGGGGGCAAAGATTAAAAACTCAGAGTTGCGCGGCCCGCTGGTCATCGGCGAGGGCGCGGTGATCGAGGATTCGTTCATTGGGCCGTTTACGGCCATCGGCCCGCGCGTCACCATCCGGCACAGTGAGATCGAGTACAGCATTGTGATGGAGGGGTCTCACATTGATGGCATCGGGCGGATTGATCACAGCCTCATCGGGCGCAACGTCGCTATTAGTAAAAAAGACCGCCGCCCGGAGGCGCTCAGCTTCGTGCTCGCGGACAATAGCCAGATCAAGCTTATATAATAAGTGGGGTGCCCTTATGATCGAACGCGGCAGTGTGCGCTATGATGAGCAAGCGGATATCTTGTACATTCATAGGCGAGACGGCCCTGCAGTCAGCGAAGAGTTCATCCCTGGTGTGAGCCTAGACATAGACGAAGAGAGCGGGGAGATCCTCGGGATCGAGATCTGCGAAGCCTCTCGGATATTAGCTCCCTTGGTTGAAGGCTTAAAGAGAAGGCACGCTAAAGCTCTAAGCTCATAAATTTTCAGGAGGTTCGTATGAAGATCACCATCAGTGCGATTAAGGCCGACATCGGCGCGATCGCCGGGCACATCTGCCCCAGCCCCGGCGTCGTCAATGCCGTCTCTGAGTTCGTCAAGAAGAACGCAAAGAATCTGCTCATAGATTATTACGTCGGCTACTGCGGCGACGACATTCACATCCTCATGACCCATCAGAGGGGCGTGGGCAACAAAGAGATTCACGGTCTTGCCTGGGAAGCGTTCAAAGCGGGCACGGCCGTCGCCAAGGCCGAGGGGCTCTACGGCGCCGGACAAGATCTCTTAAAAGACAGCTTTTCCGGGAACGTGCGCGGCCTGGGCCCCGGCGTCGCCGAGATGGAGATCGAAGAGCGCCCCGCTGAGCCGTTCTTGTTCTTCGCTGCCGACAAGACTGAGCCCGGCGCGTTTAATCTCCCGTTATATTTAGCGTTCGCTGACCCCATGTACAGCCCAGGGCTCATGCTCAGCTCGACCCTTGCGGCAGGGTTCTCGTTCACAATCATGGACGTCAACTACACTGAGGGCGACAGGGTCATCACCCTGAACGCTCCTGAAGATCTCTACGACATCGCGGCGCTGTTGCGCGACAACCATCGCTTTGTGATCGAGAGCATTCGCTCGCGCAAGACGGGCGAGATCGCCGTCGTCTGCAGCACGACGAGATTGCATAACATCGCGGGCAAGTATGTGGGCAAAGACGACCCGGTGATGCTCGTGCGGGTGCAGTCGCAATTTCCCGCGACCGGCGAGGTCGTAGCGCCGTTTGAGATCGCGCACTACGTCGCGGGCGACTGCCGGGGGAGTCACAACGTTCCGCTCATGCCCGTCAAGAGAAACTCTACTATTGGGTATTTCGACGGCCCGGCGATGGTGCAGTGTCTGGGGTTTTCCGTCAAAGACGGAAAGCTGATTGGGCCAGTAGATATCTTTGATCATCCGTACTGGGACTGGGTGCGCGAGAAGGCAGCGCAGAAGACGAGCGAGATTCGCCGTCAGGGCTTTTCCGGCCCGGCGATGGTGGGCATGGAGGAGCTCGAATACGGGGGAATCGCCGAGAGATTGCACAAGCTCGAAGAGAAGTTCTCGGTGCGAAAGTGATGCAGAGCGAGATCGAGCGCGTTCTGTTTACGGAAGCTCAGATTGCCCAGCGGGTGCGCGAGCTGGGCCAGCAGATCTCCCACGACTACGCAAAGCTGTTAGGGGAGAAACTCGCCCACGAGCCGCCCATTGCTGTGGGGTTGCTGCGCGGCGCTGTCGTCTTCTTAGCAGACCTCACCCGCGCCATGACCATCCCCGTCGAGTATGACTTTATTGCCATCTCCAGCTATGGGATGAGCTCGACCCCAGGGCAGATTAAACTGCTCAAAGACTTGGAGAAGCCCATTGCAGGGCGGCACGTCTTGCTCGTCGAGGATATTGTAGACACGGGGCAGACGCTCGCCCATCTTGTGGAGCTCTTGCGGGCGCGCAATCCAGCGAGCTTGAAGATCTGTGTGCTGTTAGACAAGACCCCGCGCCGCACTCGAACTGTGACGATAGATTACGTGGGCTTCACGCTGACAGAAGATGCGTTTGTGGTCGGCTACGGACTCGATTACGCCGAACGCTACAGAAACCTCCCGTACATCGCAGCCCTCAAGAAGAGCGCAATCACGACGTGAAGCGCTATGGCACACTATACTCTGGGCATCGAGACGTCGTGCGACGAGACGAGCGTGGCCGTGCTGCGCGACGGCCGAGAGATTCTCTCGAATATCGTCTACTCGCAAGCGCATCTCCACGAGAAATACGGGGGCGTCGTCCCCGAGGTCGCCTCGCGCAATCACATCAAAAAGCTTCCCTTCGTCGTTCGAGAGGCCCTCGATCAAGCCGGGATCGCTTTCTCGGATCTTGCGCTGGTGGGCGCGACCTATGGGCCGGGACTGGTCGGCCCGCTCTTAGTTGGGCTCTCGTATGCGAAAGCTGTCGCATATGCCCTGAACAAGCCGTTCGTCGGGGTCAACCATCTTGAGGGGCACATCTTCGCCCACTACTTAGAAAACCCCGATGCGCCCCCGCCGTTTGTAGCGTTGATCGTCTCTGGAGGGCACACGCTCTTGGTCGAGGTGCGCGCCTACGGGGAGTACGAAATCTTAGGCGAGACGCGCGACGACGCCGCCGGAGAAGCGTTCGATAAAGTCGGAAAGCTCTTGGGCTTGGGGTATCCTGCCGGGGCGGCGCTCGATAAGCTCGCTCGTCAGGGGAATCCGAAAGCCCTGGCGCTCCCGCGCCCCATGCTCGATTCGGACTCTTTAGAATTCAGCTTCGCCGGGCTGAAGACAGCCGTCGTCTACTATCTGCGCGATCACCCCGACGCTGCCAGGGCCGACGTCGCAGCGTCGTTCCAAGAGGCCGTCGTAGACGTCTTGGTCGAGAAGACGCTGCGGGCAGCGCGCCAGCGCAATATAAAGAGAGTGATTGTCGTGGGCGGGGTTGCCGCGAATTCTCGGCTGCGCGAGCGCTTGCTCTCTCAGAAGAATCTTCAGGTCTTCTTCCCCAAGATGGAGCTGTGCACGGATAATGCCGCGATGATCGCCGCGTGCGCCTACTTTAGACATACACAGCTTGGGCAGCGCGATCCTTTCGATCTAGCCCCGCAGCCGGGGGTGAACCTAACCCCCTAGCCCCTCTTGGACCTCTCCCCCGACCCCTCCCCTAAAGGGGAGGGGTCTTGCAGAAAATCCCCGCGCACCTCTAGGACGTTCAGCTCCGTGACTTCTGCTTGAGTGCTCAAAAGCTCGCTCAAGCTGGGGCGCGTCCGCCCGCCATCCCCAGAGACGAGCTCTTTGATATAGAGCCCCCCTTCGCAGTGTACCCTGATCGTGGCTTCTGTTGGACTGATGAGATCCCCGGAGATCTCCAGCACTCTTCGTGTGCGCACCAAGTCCGCGCGACGATGGGCTACACGCGTGGGCGTGCGCTGCTCGATCGTCGCGCCGCGCAAGCGCGTGAGCGCGTCTTGCAATTGTTCGGGCGTGATCGGCTCGGCAAAGCGCACCTTCGCCTCGTAGACCTTCTCGGCTTCGAGGCTTTTGAGGCGCTCCACGACAGCGCCCTTGACAAATTGCAGCTCGCTCACCTCGATCTTGCCCGCGGCGCTCTCGTTGATCTCTTTTTGGAGTCTAGCTAAGTCGAGCGTGCGGACTTTTGGTTCTTTAATCTCGATGACGAACGGGCGCCCGGTGCCGAGCATCAGGGCGTCAATATCTTCGCGCCCCGCTCCGTGAAACGCCGTGCCCACCCCGCGCGTCTCGCGCAGCAGCGGGGGACTGATCAGCTCCTCGACGCTCTCTTGGTAGGTCTTGCCCGTAAAGTTGCACCTGGGGCAGCCGCGCCCACGACACTGCCGGCAGGGCCACTTCGTCTGGGGGAGCGTCCGCACGAATTTCTTATATCTTCCATAAATAAAGAGCGAGTTGATGCGCACCGTCAGCTCGGACTTCTCCAGGTCCATCAGCAGCACGATCTCCGGGTCGAGGAAATCTACAGAGACAGCGCGCCCGCGCTCGGCTAAGATCGTTCCGAAGAGCCTTCCCACTTCACGGTTGAATTCTTGCTTGAACGGCTCGCCGCGCAGTTCGTGCTTCTCTTTGAGGGCGAGCTCAGCGCTCTCTATCGTTGGGGGGACGCGCGTGCCCATGAGATACGTGCGGAACTCCAGACCCTCGACGGCCGCGACCGCGCGCTGGGCCCACTGGGGGACTTGCGCGAAGATTCCCCCGCAGACACGACATGCCGACTCGCGTTCGGGGAAGAGCTGCCCTTCCATGTTGAGCACGGTGCGCAGGGCGCGCCCACGCTGCACGTTGCGCAGCCCCTTCCCCAGCTGCGAGAACGCCCGCCCCAGACAATGGTCGCACAGATCACCTTCGGCCAGCAGCTGACGCGCTTTCTCAAGGAGAGTGGACATGCGGCCTTGGCTCCTTCTCGTCGTCGGGATAGATTATATCCCACCGGAGGCCCGCCCTGACACCGAGGCCTGGAGACTGTGAAAAGAAATTTACATCGCATTCGAAACAGCAAGCGCCGGAACATCGTAGCCCTTGGGTTTATTCTTGTGGGTTTGGTTGTGCTGGGGTTGGTCCTAGCTCAGCCGGAGCGCCCTGCGCAGCCGGTCTCAAAAGCAGCGCTCGTTCCCATCGGGAAGAAAGCAGCGCCGACTCCCCCTCTTGACTCGTCTGCGGGGTTCAAAATCCGTGGGGTCTATCTGCCCGCGGCCGTCGCGGCCAATCCGAAAAAGCTCCAAGAGATCGTAGAAAATTCCCGTCGTGTCGGGTTCACGGCTCTCGTCATAGACATCAAGGACAATCACGGCACGGTCGCGTATGAGACAAAAGTCCCTCTAGCTCAGCAGATCGGCGCTCGTGCCAATATTTTGAAGCTCGATGAGCTTCTGCCCAAGCTGAAGCAGCTCGGCTTCTATCTGATCGCTAGACAAGTCGTCTTCTACGATCCTAAGCTCGCACGGTATCTGAGCGCGCTGCCTACAGAAAGAGAGCCACAGCGCTGGGTCTCCCCGGCTGACGAGCGCGTCTGGGAGTACAATCTCGCGATCGCCGAAGAAGCCGCATCGTTGGGGTTTGACGAGATTCAGTTTGATTATATTCGCTGGCCCGATGGCGGGGCGTATAAGCCCGTCTATGCCCAGCGCTACGATGCTATCGAACAGTTTTTACGACGCCTCTATAAGCGACTCGGCGGAAAGATTCGGCTCTCGGCGGACGTCTTCGGGCGGACGCTGTGGCCTTGGAACCTCAAAAAGATAGACCCCATCGGGCAGCACCTAGAGACGTTCGATAAGTTCTTCGACGTGCTCTCGCCGATGGTCTACCCATCGCATTACGAGACGGAGGAGCTGCGCTCTGATCCGTACGGCACAGTGAAGAAAGCTCTTGAGAGTGGGCTGAAGCGCCATCTCAAGCTGAGGCCGTTCTTGCAGGCGTTCGAGATGCGCGTTCCCGGCCATCTCAGTTATGGGGAATACATTCGGGCGCAGATCCGCGCCGTGCGCGAGCTGGGGCTCGAAAGCTATCTCTTCTGGAATCCTAGGGGGGATTACACAGCCCTGTGGGCCGCCTTAGAAGCCAAACTCTAAAGTGACACTTCTTGACGCGCTGATGAATATAAAGTAGGCTAATAGTGAAGTTTGAGCGAGGTGGTTACCATGCGTGACGGGAGACTCGCTGTAGGGGTTGTTGCTTTACTTGTGTTGAGCGGATTGCTGGGGAGTAGCCTCGCCCAACAGAGCGACCAAGCCATTCATGAAGCCTTGAAGAAGCTTCTGTTGACCGAAGATGAGGTCAGCGAACTGCTCGGCGGGCGATGGGTCCTAGACCAGACAGGTCGCTTGAGTAATGACAAAGAGGCCGAGTTGGGGAACGCGATCAGCGCGTTTGGTATTTATCTTAAGCGTGGCCGCACGCGGGATGACATCATCCAGCTGGTCGCCGTGCTGCTCCAGTATCAGAGCGAATCCGAAGCTGCAGCCCTCTTTGAGCGGGGCTTGGTCTCGGCTATCGAGCCTGACCCACCTACTGAACTCCCCGAGGAATGCGTCAAACCAGTCCTTGAGGCCCTCAAAGAGATAGCTGATCAAGTGCAGTTCTTCACATACACAAGATCAGAGAGATGCGATGATCCTGAAGGGGTACGAGGGCTGGCCTTCCGCAAAGGGGCCCGCGTTGGGGCTTTTCGTTCGAAGCTCCTTGCCGAACAGTTCGTTCTGCTAGCCAAAAAGCAGATTGAGATCTTGAAAACCGGGCGCCCTTGACAACAAAGCCCCTGTGCATCTATAATAGCGCCACAGTCAGCTCTTGGAAGGAGGTGATGCTCGGTACATCTGAGCCACGAGCACCACGCGCTGACGGGGGCTTGGTGTATGGCAAAAATCCGTAATAAAAAGGAGGTTTGTTCAACAATGCGTCTTCTCAAGATGCTCGCTGTCATTGCGGTCACGGTCGTCAGCTTGCCCATAGTGCTGGCAGCTTCTCAGCGTACATTGGACGAAGTCATCGCCTGCAGCCAGAAAGATGACGCGATTCGAGAGTACCCAGCAGCTTGCTACGTCGCCCTCGTCCTCAAGAAGATTGACGGGAAACGTGCTGCTGAGGCTCTCACGATCGTCGAGGAGGAGGCAAAAAGAATCCCACCAGCGGCAGCGCTCGCCAAATCGGCCCTAAGCAATATTGCCGACAGGCTCCGGACCCAGATCCTGAAAGAGGCTCGCGATCGTTTGGTCGAATCTCCTAAAGAGGCCGAAGATTTCCTAGATGAGTGCACGAAGGGCGATGAAGCAAATTGCGCAGCCGCAACGGCACGGCTGCTAGAGTATGCAGGGGTTGGACTCCTCGAACCGGCTCTCAACGTGGAGGCTCTCCTCAAGGTCTTGGGTGGGGCCAAGGTGGACGTCTCCGAGGTTGCTCGCGGAGCCAACGAAGATATCCAGCTCGCCGCTGGATACGCTCTATGGAACGTGCTTAACGACGTGCGTGTTGGGTTTCCAGAGGGCTGTATAAAGTACGGCAAGATCCCTGGGGCCCCAGGTGATGAAGAGGGGCTCATTGTCTCTGGGAAGACGGCCTATGCCCGCGCGGCTTGCAGCGATGTCGCCGTCGGCAAGACTCTCGATGATTGGATTCCCCCGCGCGGCATTGATGCCCCGAAGATTCGCGCAATCTATGCCAGGTTGACCGATGCGGAGACCAAGGGGAAGATGGAACTTGCCTACATGCTGGCCCGCGTCTACGTCTTCCTCTTCAAGGCGAGTTTGGTGGGGCGCGGGGTAGCGGAAGCCATCCGTCTCTCCGATGAGTGCCTGTTGGGCAAGGATATAGTGCTCGATGGTTCCCCCTTCGAATGCAGCAAATACAAATCGCTGCGGCTCGCTATGGCCACCGAGTTCCAAGCGGGCTTCTTCCGATTCTTCGGGCACCTAGCAGAAATTGCATGTGAGGACCTGCTCAAGCGAGCCGAGACGGGGACCACACCAGGGATTCGATTGGCAGCTGCTCGTGCTTATGTATCAGGGCAAGTCGTCCCGCCCGGCATAGAGCGCAAGTGCCTCGAACCCTACACCAAGGCCTCGCTCTTAAAGCTCATCCGTGAGGCAAAGAGCGCCGAACTGCGCGCCGAAGCCGCTGGGGACGTCTGGATGGTCTTTAACGACGGCAAGGCCATTGGAGTCTACTCAGGTCCGCGGGGCCTGGCAGCTCTGCTGCTAGAAACTGGCGATGCCGATGAGAAGCTCTTAGACGATCCCCTTCCTGAGGTGCGCCACGCCGCTTGGCTAGCTGTTGGGAAGCTGTCCTGGGCCAACTCAAAGCGCCGCGCTGCGAACTGGGGTGAGGCCACCACGGGCAAGACCGAAGCGCGCAAGCGCGCAGGAGCCTTCGCGTATTTCTTCCCTCGCGGGTTGGACCAGTTCCGCACGTTGATGGAGCCGCTGGCCCAAGGGGACAAAGCCTCCGTTGACAAATACACGCTCGACGGCACCAAAGCTCCGGTGCGGGTCGGAGCGGGCCTTGAAGCTGTTCCCGTCTTAGTTCAGCGCCCGGAGGCTGAACTCGAGAAGTGCGCCGATACCGGAGCCACACCTGAACTCAAAGATATCTGTATGAAGGCGCTGGCCCAGGCGCTTGCGAACAAACCCATTGGAGATTTGATCAAGCAAACGGCTGCGGAGAGCGCGGGTCGCTCGAAGGCCGCAGGTCTAGCCCTCGCTCCTGCTCTGATCGGGCCACCGGGCCTAGCCGAGCAAGAGATACGCAATATAATCAATCAATATCCGTCGGGCGTGCCGAGAACAGATGGGTTCCCCGTGAAAGAACCGCTGACGGCAGCGTTAGTAGAAGCCTTCGGCACCCGCATTAAAGAGAGCATCAAGTAACAGAAAGCAAAGAGAGATGCAAGAAAACCCACTGAGGGATCCTCTCTCAGTGGGTTTCTTTTCTTAGAGGGTTAACTGCCGCGTCCCTGCACCGAGAACGGATCGGTGGCGTCGCGCAGTGCGTCACCCATAAAATTAAAAGCGAGCACGGCGATAATAATAAAGAACCCCGGAATCATCAGCCACGGATGATACGTCAAATTCGTGATCGTGCTGTCGGTGAATTGATTGAGCAGCTGGCCCCAGCTCGTCATCGGATCTCGAATGCCAAACCCCAGAAAGCTGAGCGACGCTTCGGCGAGAATCAGCCCCGGAATGCCCAGCGTCGCGCTGACGATTAAGTAACTCAGCGTGTTGGGCAAGAGATGCTTGAAGATAATCCGGGCGTTGCTTGCGCCCATCGCTTTGGCGGCCAGCGCGAACTCTTGCTCCCTCAAGACTAAAAAGAGCCCGCGCAGCGCCCGCGCCGTGCCCCCCCAGCCCAATACCGAAAGAATCGCAATGATGAGCAAGAACGAGATCGCCGGCGGCAACCCCGGCGGCAGGATCGCCGCAAGCGCCAACAACAACGGCAACCCCGGAAAAGAGTTCAAGACTTCGATAGTCCTCTGAATGAAGTTATCCCAACCTCCCCCAAAATATCCCGAAATCCCGCCAAAGACGATCGCAAGTGTCAAGCTGATCGCAAGCGCTAACGGCCCAATCGAGAGCGAGACCCACCCCCCAATGAGCGTGCGCGAGAAGAGATCCCGCCCGACATCATCAGTGCCGAAGAGAAAGATCTGCCCAGGCGAATTGGGATCGAGCTCCCCCGTGCCAAAGAGATGGATATCTGTTGGAATGAGCCAAAAGAGTCTATAGGGATCGCCCTTCACGAAGAACTTGATGGGATAGACTTGCGTGGTGTCCTCGCGATAGATCCAACGCCCTCGCGGGTCACGCTCGCGAGTGATCCCGTAGACGAAGGGCCAGCTCAGCCGACCGTCTTTGTCGAAGAAGTGAACCTTCGTGGGCGGGGCAAAGGCGAAGCGGCGGCGTTGCGTTGCGTAGTCATACGGGCTGATGAAGTGCGCAAAGAGCGTCACGATCACTAAGAAGGCGATGATCGCGGCGCCCAAGGCCCCAAGCTTATGGCGGCGAAAACGTCGCCAGATGAGTTGTCCTTGGCTGAGGGGTTTTTCAGTCATAGCGAATCCGCGGATCGGCCCACGCGAGCATAATGTCAGCTAAGAGATTGCCCAGCAGCAGCAAGACCGCAAAGAACATCAAGAGCGTCTGCACGAGATAGTCGTCGTAAGCCCGCAGGGCTTCGTAAAAGAGCCGCTCGACCGTGGGGAAGTTGAGCACGATCGCCGTGATGAGAGCCCCGCCGATCAGGCCAGGGAGGCTCTGCCCAAATATGCTGATCATCACGTTGAGGGCGTTGCGCAAGGCGTGCTTATAGATGACGACGCGCTCGCTGAGACCCTTCGCGCGCGCCGTCATAATATACTGCGAGCCCAAGATATCGAGCATCTGGCCGCGCATGATGCGCATCAGCCCAGCGATGGACGATCCCCCAATCACGAGCACCGCGGGCCACAGATGCCACAGATAGTCGAGCCATTTGCTCAGCGACCACTCCCAGGGCCAGGGCGATCCGCCCATGTGCTCTTGCACAAAGAGCCCGCCCACAGATGCCCCAGGATTGCCCGGACAGAAGAATTGCCAGCCCCAGCTACAGAACGTAGGCGTGACCGAGACGACAAGCCAATACATCAGCACTAACGCGAGAAAGAAGTTTGGGATGGAAAGCCCGGCAAATCCCAAGAGCGTGAAGATCGTATCGCCCAGGGAATACTGTCGCGTCGCGGCGTAGATCCCCAAGGGCAGCGAGATGAGCCACGCGAACAGAAACGTGGGGATAGTCACGAGCAGTGTGAGGGGCAGGCGCTCCCAGAAGAGCTTAGAGACCGGCTGATTGGTCTCAAACGAGAACCCAAAATCCGGATTCCAATGGATGAACGGAAACTGAGCGTTTATCGCCCAGACTTGCCATCGTTGCCCTGTGGAGGGATCGACGCTATCGCTGCTGAAGAGAATTCCCTTGAGCCAGCGCCAGTAGCGCTCCGCGCAGCCGCTCCATTGCCCCTCCAGGGGCTCACAGGGCTTCTCCAGCCCCAGGTGCTTCGCGATGTTCTGCAGCGTCTCTTGGGAGATGCGCTCGTTGAGCTTATATTTTGTCAAGAAATCGCCAGGGGCAAGCTGGACTACCATGAACGAGACGACGGAGATGACAAAGAGCGTCGGAATCATGTAGATCAGACGACGCACGATATAGTTGAGCATAGGGCTTTCATCGTGCCGCCGCCGGCGGCACGGCGAACGGTCCAGGCGAAGCCTGGTTTACTTCCGCCGCTGCTCGTCCTTCCACCACAGCGTGTCGGCCAAGGCCAACACCCCCCAGTTGGGCTTGAAATTCTCGTTGTTGCCCAGCCCGGCCTTGCTCGCGTAGAGGAACTGCTGATTGACTAGATAGATATAGGGCAAGTTCTCCGAGACGATCTGCTGGAACTCTTTGTAGATGCGCTTGACTTCTTCGTCATCGAACGTGGTCGCCCCAAGGTCGAAGAGCTCGTCCACGCGCTTCTCCCACGCTGGGGGCTTCTCTTTAGACGAGTAGCGCCAGAAGTGCAACCGCCCGTTGGTCTTCCAGACGTTGGAGCCGTTGTTGGGCTCGGGGCTGCCCGTCAGCCCGAGGACCATCGCTTCGAAGGTGCTCGTCGTCAATTGATTGACCAAAGCATTGAAGTCCACCGGGCGAGCGTCGGCCTTCACCCCGATCTTGGCGAAGTCGTTCACTAAGAGCGAGACGATCTTCTCGCGGATCTGGTTGCCGGAGTTTGTGGCAAGCGTAAACTTCAGCTCGCGGTCTTTTTCGGGGCCGAAGGGGGTTAAGTCCGTGGGGCGATCTTCGGGGTCGGCGAAGTTCTTCAAGAACTCATCGGTGATGTTGCGCACCCCATCGCCGTCAATGTCTTTAAGACCAATCTCGTCGAGCAGTTGCGCTGCCCTCTGTAAGCTGTACTCGTACTTAGTAAACGACTCGCTCTTGTCATAGTAGGGCGAGGGGATGCTGACGGGGCTCCACTGAGGGATCGCTAGCCCATTATAGATGTTCTCAATGATCGACTCTTTGTCAATAGCATGGGCCATAGCCCGCCGGAACTGCACGCTGCGGAAGACCGCTTGCAACGCTTTATAGAAGGGCTTATTGGGGTCAACTTTCTCCACGTCTTGATTGAACGCGAGATACGTCTCCCCAAAAGTTGGGCCATCTTTGAGGAGCTTCCAATTGTTGACGGTGTTGAAGCAGATCGTGAGGTCTTGCGATCGCTGCACGCAGTCTCTTTGGAGATCTTTGACGCCCTCCATCAGCAGGGGCCAATCAGTGGGGCGGGGCGCAAAGACGTCCGTCTCTCCAGACTTGAATTTCAAGAACGCCGTGTTCAGATCGGGCACGATCAGAAAGACAAACTGATCGAAGTACGGCAGCTGCACCCCGTTGGGGTCGACCTTCCAATAGTAGGGGTTGCGCTCGAGGATGACCTGCTGGTCTACATCGTAGCGCACGAAGCGATAGGGCCCCAGGCCCACGAACTCGCTGGCGGGCGTCCCCAAACTCCACGTATTATTGAAGAGCTCGGGCGAGACCCCGGCCCACTTGCCCGCTTCGGCTTGTTCGAGCACCTTCTGAGCGTCATCGAGCGCGCGCTGGAGCGCCTCGATGAGCTCCGCTTGCTCGTCGGGGACGGCCATCTGCAGGGCTTGCAGGGTCTCCTTGACAGCGTTGACGTGCGCTCGGACTCCTTCGAGCTCTTGGGCGTTGACGGCATCGCCCAGCGCGGAGAGCCTGCGGTCAAGCTCGGCGAGCTTCTCGGCGGAGACGCTCTGCAGGCCCTTGCGGTTGTCTTCGATGACTTTCTTGAGGCCCTCAAAGTATCCCTTGGCGCCGGGGTTGAGCTTGGCGACCTTGTCCGCGAGCTTATACTTGGGCAGGATATCAAACGTCAGTGACCAGAAGATGGGCCGGAAGGGCTTGGGCATGATCACTTTGACAGTATAATCATCAATCTTGACGAACTGCAACGGCTTGCCCTCGACGTAGAGCAGATCCCGGAAAGCAGAGTTCACTTCGGGGTTGAGATGGAGATCATTCGCGGTGAAGAGCACGTCATCGGCGGTGAAGCAGCACGTCCCATCGGACCAGCGCACGCCGCGCCGCAGGTGCAGCGTGAGCTCTCTCTTGTCATCGGAGATCTCCCAGGCGACGGCCAAGCCCGGCGCGGGAGTATAGTCCTCCCAGCGAGTCTCGATGAGCGACGCGTGCATCAAGCCTGTAATATCCGTGGAGCTTGTCTCTTGAGCGACGACAGGGTTGAGAGTCTTTGGCCCACTGATGGTGCTGATGACGATCTTGCCGCCGGGGACGCCCGGCTCCGCCAGGCCTTCCGGCGTGCTGATGACCTTGGCGTCCTCGGGGATGACCCCGCCGCGGGAGGGTTGCGGCTCGATCACTGTGATCTTTATCTTCTGTCCAGCAAGCTCAATGGTCTTTGGGCCGCTGCTGGCAAAGCCCTGAACCTGAAAGTGCAGGTGCTTCGTCTCGCCCGGCGCAAGCCGAGCCTTCTGAGAACCCAGACGCTCCCCCTCAAGGACGAGCGCGATATCTTCAGTAACTTCGCTTGTGCCGGGATTGTGGAGATAGACGTTAAACGCGACTGTGCCCTGCCGCAGAACGATACGATTCGTTGGGAAGACTTCTAGGCGAGTGACCGAGAGCGCCCCGATCTGCCCTATTGTCTCTTGAGACTCTTTGGGCTGCTCGACCTTCACGGAAGGGGGCTGCTCCGGCTGCTTGGGTTCTTCGATCTTGGGAGGCTGCTCTCCCGACTCTGGAGGCTTCACTCCAGGCGGCACCCCTTGGCAACTGACAAGTAACCCAACCCCGATGAGCATCACACACGCCAAAAGACTCTTTCTCATGGTCTCGTCTCCTTGAGAGTAATTATAGCTGATATCAGCGGCGGCGCCCATACTGGGCGATGCCGATCAGGCCCATCACTAAGCCCACAAGCGATGCCCCATAGGAGAAGAAGCTCAGCGCAAAGCTCGGCTCGAGAAGTCTTATCACCATCAAGAAGGGCAACACTGCCCCCAGCACTAACAGAACTCCGGCGATCACGATGAGCTGCAAGGGCGTGAACTGTCTCATCAGCGATAGAGCCAGCACTCGACGAAGTGTCCCGCGGAGGGCTCGAACTCCGGGGGGACTTCTTTATCACAGAGCCCAGCTATGAACGCCGGGCAGCGCGGGTGAAACCGGCAGCCCGACGGCGGGTTCACTAAGCTGGGCGGCTCCCCTGGAGGGATCTTCTTGAACGTCTGGGCGTTCGCCGGATCGGGATCGGGAATCGCTGCCAGCAATGCTTGGGTGTAGGGGTGTCGCGGCTCTTGGAGGAGCTTCTGCACCGGGGCTTTCTCGATGAGTTTGCCCGCGTACATCACGAAGATTCTCTCAGCGAAGTACCGCACCGTCGAGAGGTCGTGCGTAATATAAATCACACTGAGATTATGGGAGCGCTGCAACCCGCGCAGCAGTTCCAAAATCTCGACTCTGACGGAAGCATCGAGCATAGAGACCGGCTCGTCGGCCACGAGGAACTTGGGCCTCAAGATCATCGCCCGCGCGATGACCAACCGTTGCTGCTGCCCTCCAGAGAGCTGATGCGGGAATTTATAGAGAAAATCCTCGACGGGGGTGAGCTTCACTTCCTCGAGGACTTCGCGGATGCGGCGCTCCCTGTCCCCTTGAAAGTCGTTAATCACTAATGGTTCCATGAGAATGCGGTGCACGTCCATGAACGGGGGCAAGGCCCCGTAGGGGTCTTGCTGGACGTAGCCGATCTGGCGGCGGTACCAGCGCAGGTCGCCATCGAGCGGGCGCCCTTCAAAGAGCACTTGGCCCTTGGTGGGGCGGTAGAGGCCCAAGACAGTCCGAGCGAGCGTAGATTTCCCGCAGCCGCTCTCACCCACGACGGCGACGGCCTCACCACGACGCAGCTCAAAGCTGACGCCATCCACCGCGCGGACGAAGCCCGCCCGCCCAAACACCCCGCGGCGCAACTCAAAGTGCGTATGCAGATCCTTCACAGATAACAACACATCGTTCTTCATATTAGCGATAGAGCCAGCATTTGACGAAGCGTCTCTCTTGAACTTCGATCATCGGCGGTTCTTGCTCGCACTGGGAGAACCGTGATGGGCATCGTTCGGCGAAGCGGCACCCCTTCGGGGGGTTGATCAAGCTGGGTGGCCGCCCCGGAATGAAGTCGAGCGCCCGTTCCTCACGAAGTCTTGGCACACTAGCCATGAGCTTCTGCGAGTACGGATGGAGCGGGTTGGGATAGAACTGCTCGGCAGTGCCCCATTCGACGATCTGTCCGGCGTACATGATCGCCACGAGATCAGCGAGCTCGCTGGAGGTCGCAATATCGTGCGTGATGAGGATATAGCTCTTGTGCAGATCTTTTTTGATCTGCTTGAGCACGTTCATGATATTCGCTTGGGTGAGCACGTCGAGGGCTGATGTGGGCTCATCTAAGATGATGAGATCGGGGTTGGTCACAAGCGCCATCGCGATCACGGCGCGCTGGCGCATCCCGCCGCTGAGCTCAAACGGATAGCGGTTGAGAAAGTCAGGGGGGACGCCAACGAGCTGGATGGCCTGGCGCGCCCGCGCCCAGGCGCTCTGCTTGTCCATCCCTTGATGGATCATCAATGGCTCAGCGATCTGATCCCCGACCCTCAGCACAGGGTTGAGCGAATTCATCGCCGCTTGAGCGACCATGGAGATCTTGGTCCAGCGCACTTCCCTGCGGAAGCGCTCCTCGCTCCAGGGCATCACGTCCACGCCGTCCAGCTCCACACGCCCACTGTAGGTGTGGACGTTTCGCGGCAGCAAGCGCAAGATCGCCCGCGCAAGAGAGGTCTTGCCGCACCCTGATTCTCCTAAGATCGCGAGCGCTTGGTTGCGCTCCAGCACAAAGCTAATAGTATCAACGGCTTGCACGACCCCTTGCGTGGTGCGAAAGTATAATTTCAAATCTTCGACGCGCAGCAAGGGAGGAGCTGCCTGCGAGCCCGTGCTCACTCGGCCTTGGACCTCAGCTTTCTCTCTCATAGTTCCCTCAATCTGGGGTTGAAGATGCGATCCAGCGCAAACCCCAGCAGCGAAAACCCCAGCGCCGTGATCATCAGTAATACCGAGGGGCTGAGCACCCAGTAATAGTAGCCCTTGTAGAGGGCGCCGTTGCTCTGGGCGTCGTTGAGGATCTTGCCCCAGGTGGGCAGCACGGGGTCGCCCAGCCCTAAGAGCCCCAGCGATGCCTCTAAGAAGACTAAGCTTGGGATGAGCGTGACAAACCCCGGCACCAAGATGGGGATGATCCGCGGGGCCATGTAGCGCACGATGATGCGCAGATCGCTCGCCCCATAGGCCCGCGCCGCTTCTATGTACGGCGATTCCTTGATCTGCAAGAAGATCGCGCGGTAGACCTTGATCCCCGCCGTGAAGATCGACAGCAGCGTAATCGCGATCATCATCACCCAGATGCTGCGGGAGTAGAACGTCCCGATGATAATCAAGATGGGCAGGGTGGGCAAGATAATATTCACTTCGGTGATGCGTTGGATGAGCGCGTCTATCCATCGGCCGTACCATGCCCCAATGGCAGCGATGATCAGCGTGGTGAGGCTCGTCCCCACGGCGACGAGAAACCCGAACGCCAAGGCCACGGGCGCTCCCCACAGCAGCGCGACCATGAGGTCGCGTCGCTTATGATCCGTGCCCGCCAGCCCATAGACCTTGCCGTAGACCACGAGCTTGGCGTCTATATCAGCGTTCTCTTCAAAGAGCGTCCCGATGATCTGCAGTTCATAGCGCCCCTTGAGGGGGGCTTGAGGAGCCGTTGGCGAAGCGAAGAGCCCCACTTCCGGGGGCTTGTTCCCCAAGCGCCGTTCGAGCCGCGTGTCTTGAGAGATGCTGTAGCGATCGCTCGCGGTCAGCTTGCGCTCCCCAAGGGAGATCTCGCGCCCATCGGGGGTGCGCCAGCTCACGCGCGCATAGGGCAATAGCTCTCTGTATTGAGCTTGAAAGAAGAGCGTGATCTCGCTGGGAAAGTCATCGTAGGGATACTCAAACGCAAGCGAGATCGTGATGGTCTTGTCCGCGCGGGTCTTCTTGACCGTTTGGGAGGGGCGGAGCGTGCTGAGGACGATCGTCTCTGGGAGCTTTTTCGCGGAGAAGAGATTGACCCAGGCGGGCCGGGCGTAGCGCGGGCTCTCTTGCCAGATATCTTCGCCGCCGCGCCACAGCCGGATCGCCTCATCGTAGGGGATAAGAAAGACAGCGGCGATCGCCAGGGCGATCAGCCCGATGATGATCGCCAAGCCCACGAGCGCCGAGGGGTATCTGCGGATCTGCTGGAGTCCCGTGCGCAGCGCGGTCACAGCGCACCGCCTTCCGCCCCCACCTTGACGCGGGGGTCCACCAACGCGTAGATAATATCGAGCAAGAAGACCGTGAGCGCCAGCAGATACGCATAGATCACAGTCGAGGCGACGATCACGGGGGTATCATAGAGCCCGATCGCTTGGAAGGTGAGCCGGCCGATCCCCGGCCAGTTGAAGACCGTCTCTAAGATGATCGCCCCGCTCCACAGCCCGATGAGCAAGAACGCAAACTGAGTGATGATCGTCGGGAGCGTCGGGCGCAGAATATAGCGTCGCTCGATGATCCCCGAGGGCAGGCCCTTGGCGCGGGCCATCTCCACGTAGTCTTCACTAGCAAAGATGAGAAAGAACGTGCGTCGGGAGTAGATCGCAAGAAAGAGCGAGCTGAGCCACAGGGCCAACGTGGGCAAGATCATATGCTTGAGGACGCTGAGGGCGTATGGGAGCGTCTCTTTGGGCGGTGGGGCCTCGACCATGCCCCCAAAGGGCAAGATTTTCAAGAGCGACGCGAAGATCAAGATCAGAAAGATCCCGTAGAACCAAGCGGGCGCGGCCGAGGTCGGCGTGAGCGCGATCACGAACTTATCCCAAAATCCCCCGTAGCGCCGCGAGAGCCACAGCCCGGCAAAGAGCGAGAAGAAGAAGAGCAAGAGATTGGCCGTACCAAAGAGCAGGAGCGTCGCAGGCAGACGCTCTAACAGAATCAGTCGCACTTGGCGCGAGCCGGAGTCGCTGGAGAGCTGCTCGGCGCGCCCTAGATTGAGCGTGAGCGCGTCCCACAGATACGCGAAGCTGCGCACGATGAAGGGTTTATCCAATCCCAAGCGCTTATACTCGATCTCCTTGCGCTGGTCAATGATGCGGCGCAGCTCGCTTGGGGGAAGCCCTTGCAGGGAGCGATCCCCCAAGACCGAAGCCCCTATGGCCTCGTCAATCTGGGCCTTACGGATCTGGTCTACGTAGCCGCCCATGTTGGCGATCAATATAGCCAAATAGACCCCGACGACGACCGTGAGCGCCAGGGCGACCACACGATAGACCGTGTATGTCACGACTCTTCGGATGGTCTCGGTCATATTTACAGACCTAACCCCCCGGCCCCCTTTACCTCACCCGTTCCCTCTCCGTTTACGGAGAGGGTCAGGGAGAGGTAGGGCTGGGGGAGGGGTCTCCCTTACTGCACCGTGACGAACGTCGTCTCGTCTGTCGAGGGGATGCTGACCAGCTTGGAGACGACGATCACTTCGAGGCGATTGCCCCCGGCGGCAAGCTGGGCCGTCTGCTCTGGGCTCAACGCGACGCGCCACAGCCCGTCGTGAACGGCCTGAGCTTCGCCTACGAGAGCGAGCTGGCCCTGCGCGTCAAAGACCAAGAACTTCACAAAATCTATATCTTTGACGGCGTAGGGCTCGCCCTTGAACGTCACCTCGACGTCGAAGGTCGCGGAGCTGCCGATCTGGACTTGCATCGGCCCGGTGACGTCAACTTCCGCGATGCGCGCTTCACTGAAGCGCAACCATTTATCGGGAGAGTCGGGGAAATCCGCAAATCTCTTGATGACGATGTTCTTCTCCACCGGATAGACAGAATCAAGATAGAACGGCCCCTGGCCCACCCAGAAGTGCTTGTGCGCGTTGTACCATTCGCCAAGGAGCCGATAGCGCTCTTTGGCTTCTTCAGGAGTGATGAACTCTTTGAGAGTGTTCTCATAGGGGATGAAGCCCTGCTCGAGCGCTTGGGCGCGATACTTCTCTAAGATCGCCAGCGCCGGCCCGGCGATGTAGTTCGCCCGCTCGACCTTCAGTTTGTCTGATTTCGCCGCGGAGAACGCCAGCTCCTTGTTCTGCTCGGCGAGAATCCCGATCGCAAAGCCCTGGAGCGGCGTCGAAGTAAAGAGATAGTCTGCGCGCGAACTGGCGATCCACTCGGCGTCGGGGTAGAAGAGATCGCTGTAGACCTCGACGACCAGTGGGTCTTTCTGCACGATCTTCAGCCCGCGGAAGTGCTGCATGAACGACTCGAATGACGAAACAGCCGCTTCGTCGTAGATGGGGCTTTCGGGCTTGGCCCGCTCAAACGTTAAGATGAAGCTGAGCACGAAGTCTGCGAGAGAGACCCTCGAGCCGTCGTGCCACTTCATCTTGAAGAGATCTTCGGAGTAATAGACGACGCTCTTGGTCTTGGCCGTGACCCCTTGGGGGTACTTCTCAGCAACGGTGATAAAGCGCTGATTGGCCGGGTCCCAGTCGGCCCAAGCGTCTTCGGGGACTTTGATCTCCGGGAGGAATGTGAGCGTGACCCAGTCGAGGGTCTTGGTGACGGGGATGCCCTCTTGGACGTAGACGTCTACAGATTTGACGCGCTGGGGCCAGTAGAGCCCGTTGAACGGGTCGGGTAACGTTGCGTAATCAGCCGTCGCGCGGATGACCATCGTATCGAAGATCCAGTTGGTGCCGGCGACGGGGTTCCACGGCTCGGTCATGAGGCTGGGCGCGCCCCAGACCAGCCTCTCGGCCTGGCGGCCCTCCACCCGCAGCGTGAGCGGCCATAGATACGAGCCGGACATCCCTGCAGCCAAATCCGACGCTAAGCGCACCTCGGCGCGCCGCGCCCAGGTGTCAATCTGATCTACGAGCCAGATCCGCGCTGAGTCTTTCATCGCCAAGCGAAGGGCTTTCTCCATCAGCTCTTGGCGCTCCTCGATGGTCTTATAATCGCGGCGCCCCAGACGATTGGAGACTTCGTCGAACTCCGGGTCAGGGGTGTACGCCTGCCAGAGGGGATCGGGCCGCCCTCGTGGGGTGTAATAGAAATCGAAGTTGCCTGCCAGATCGCGACTGATGACCGTGGAGACCCAGCCTCCCGTGTAGAGATGCCACTTGCCATCAGCGGGGTCGCTGCCGATCCAGATAGGCGAGGCTTCCGCGGCCGTCTTGTACTGACGATCTACGGTGAATCCTAAGTTCTCCAAGAGCGTGGCCACATAATCGCCCACCTCGCGGCGCTTGTCCTCCACACGGATGATGAAGATGAGCTTCACCGGCTCGTTGTTGTAGTACCATTTGTTATCTCTGAGCTCCGCGCCGAGCTTCTGCATCTCTTGGGTGATCACGGCCTTGGCCTTTTCAGGATTTGGGGCGTAGTACGCTTCGAGCGCCTTGGCGACATGGGCGAGCCGCGCATAATCGGGGAAGACCGTATTGATGGGGAGATATCTGGGCACGGCCAGGCCGCCGTAGATCTCTTGGGCGATGTAGTTTCGATCCACAAGCCAGTTCATGGCCTCGCGGATCGCCGGCACGGAGAACGGGTTGAGCGCGCCGGTCTTGAACGTCGGCCCCACGGGGTTGAGCGTCAGCTCCGCTGAGCCCCCGTAGGACGTCTCATACCCCAACGCGGGATTAGTTTTCACCTTGCGGGCCAGTTCTGGGTCGCGAATCCCAAACGCATAGAGGTCCATCTGGCCCGCTGTGAGCATATCTATGACTTTCGCCTGATCGGGCTCCTGGACGAAGACGACTTCGTTGATCAGCCCTGGGGTGGGCTGGACGTGGGTCTCTTCTGGGGGCGGGGGAGTTTCGGGCTGTGTGGGGGTGAGCGTCTCCGTCGGTGGCGTTGGCGGTGTGGGCTGCGTGGGCGGTGGCTGTTCGGGCGGTGGTTGCGGCGTCGGTGGTGGTGGCTGTTCTGACGGTGGCTGCTGGGTCACTTGTGGTGGTGGTGACGGTTGTGGTCGCTGCCACGGCTGGGCAATCAGCAGAATGGCTATCCCGATGACAACTAAGACCCCAAGGGTGAGCCAGATCCGACCCTTCTCGTTCATAATCGTCCTCCCTTGCTCATGGGCTTATTCTAGGCTAGCACATAGGGCCTCGAAAATTCAAATCGCTTTCTGGACCTTGCCGGCTTTCAAGCACCGTGTGCAGACGGTGATCCTCATGGTGCGCCCGTTGACCACGGCGCGGACTCTTTGCAGATTGGGCTTGAACGCTCGGTTATTGCGATTCCCAGCGAAGCTCACTTGGTTGCCAAATTTTGTGGTCTTGCCACAAATCGCGCATGAAGCCATAGTGTTCGTCACCTCTAAAGAGTAATAAGACCGTGCTCTTGCAATTATCGCAAAAAATTGGGGCTCTCGCAAGGGGGCAAAAATTTGACTGTATTTGGGGGGTTGAGTTAGCGCAGATAGAATTGTACGCTGTTCTGCTGGGGGTTCCAGAGGGCACCAAGGCGCACCAGTCTGTCGGGCAATAGCTCAAGCTCGATTCCGAGCTGCCCATCTTGCTCAGCGAAGAGGCGCGCTCGGAGATTTGCGCTCAGCTCAGCCGTCACGCCCACGCGCCAATTGATACGATTCTCCCAGAGGCGCTGGCCCGTGCGCGTCTGCGTCACCCCCCACAACGAGACCTCAAGCCAATTGTGAAAGACCTTCCAACTCCCGCTCCAGCCTAGCCCAATCTGATGAGTGATCAGCTCGTCCTCGTCGCGCCGATAGAAGAGCGACAGGCTCTGTCGAGTGCTCAAGCTCGTTATAATGGGCAACGTCGCCGTCACCGACTGCTGGGCTTTATTCCCATCTCGGCGGAGGAGCGTCTCTAAAGATGCCAAGAGCACGCGGTTCTCATAGCGCACATAATATGAGGGCTGGAGCGTCTTCCAATTGAATCCCAGCAACACGCTGTAGAGGTGCTCTCGCAGCGCATCGCTGCCGAAGGTGAGAATGCTTATACTGCCCAGTCCGGGCAGAGGGACGAGAATCTTCGGTTCGAGCGACGGGCGCGGGTCGTAGCTTGTGATTGGGTACTCTGTGTCGGGGAAGCCGTCCCACGGGGGAAACGGCTCGGGCTCGATCGGCACTTGAGGACCTAGCTCCCATTGCTCCCCTCCCCGTGTCGGGGAGGGGCCGGGGGAGAGGTCCACTTCAAAGAACGCGCCGTCGGCGAGTCTGTGCGCGTAGAGTTTAAAGCTCCCATCGCGATCTGAGAGAAAGAGCACGAAGTGCCCATCGGGCGAGAACGCCGGGGAGAGATCCACCGCGCGGTCGCGGGTGATGGGCTTCAATTGCACCCTCACTCCCATCCCCTCTCCCCTTTGAGGGAGATCTAGCAGATAGATATCTTGGAACCCGCCGCGGCGCCAGATCGAGAGCGCGATCTGCTCGCCATCGGGTGAGATCGCGAATGAATCTATAAAATAATCGTGTATCGGGAACTCTTTCAGTGTTTGCATCTGTCGTGTTTGTAGGTCGAAGAGGCTCAAGACTGGGCCTTGGTCGCCCCAGCGATAACGAGCTAGTAAGACTTTTTGTCCATCGGGGAAGAGCGCGGCGCGATAGACGCGAGCGCCTTCGGTCAGACGCGTCTCGCGCTTGGTCTTTGGGTCGTAGAGGTAGAGATCGCCGTAGAGATAAGAGTGTCTGTGAATCTCGCGCTTGATGATGAGGTCCCCTCTCCCCTGAGAGGGAGAGGGGAGCTGAGGGGTGAGGGGCTGCCTGGCGTGCTTGAGCACGCTTGCATCTGCTGACTCTGCAACAATCTGTGCCAGAGATCTTCCCGTCAATCGCCGAAAGATTCTATCGTCGTTGCTCCACAGCCCCAGCGACAGCGTCGCCCACGGGTCATTCGCCCGCAGGCGATGCCATTCCTTCAGAAAGTCTGAGCCGAAACTCTCCTCGAGATAGCGCACAAAACGATGCTCTCCCCCGATGCCGGGGCGCACATCGGGAGGGGTGTTCAGGGCTTCTTCAGCGAGATATTCGCCGATACCCTTCAGCAGCTCAGAAGATTTGAAGTTTGGCAGGATGAGCTTGCCCAGCAGTGGACGCAAGACTTCCGAGACACCAAAGACGTAGTCGGCGCTCGCAAGCTGCGCGTAGAGCGCAAAGACGCTCTGCTGCACCCAGCTAGGGAATTTGGGGTTAAAGCGCTCAGCGAGATCCCCCTGGGCGACGCAGATCGTGATTCTGCTCTGAAAGACGTCAAGCTCGCGATGGGCTGTGTCGGTAACATCGCAGAGCACGATATCAATCTTTTCTGAAGGGGCATAGCCGAGCTTCGTGAGCAGATACTGATAGGCTTCTTCAGCGGCGACGGCGGCCTCTTGGGCTAAGCCCTCTAGCCCCTTGGGGAACGTCACGCGGAAGTGCTCCGTGTGGATCGTATACCAAGAGAGACTGGGCTCGCCCAGCCTCTGGGCAAACGCGAGCCACGGCAGCCACAAGAGCACACCCAGCGCTCCGACAAGACGCATATCTTATTGTACGTGCTGGGATGGGGGGAGGAGCAAACTTGCCCTGGCAAAGTGCCTGTGCTACAATGCAGCCTTAGTCCAAAGGGGTGATTCGACTATGCGCCGATGGCTTGTGATGCTGATGGGTATAATCTCAGTCAGTGGGCTGGGAGCGCAGCCTCCAGATATCTCCGGGGCGTGGGCTCATCTCCAAGTGATGTCCTCAATCACAAACGCTCCCGTGCTCGGCACGATCAACCTCAAGACGATCACGACCCTGCGGGTGGAGGTGACGCAGAAGGGGACAGATCTTTCGATCGTCTTTGAGCCGTGCGCCGTCGAGAGCGAGAGCAGCTCCCCGTTCTTTAAAGTGATCTTCCCCGAAGCGTTCGTCAAATATATGGGCATTGACACCAAGCCCGCGCGGCTCGAAGCCGTAGGCAACGAATGGCGCCTCTTCCAGCCACGCTACACGATCGTGCGCGGGGTTCGTCTGCAAGACCCAGAAAGAGATCCATTGCCCACCGATCCCAACGATCCCAGAATCTTCGACCAAGACAAAGATGGCAAGCCGGGGATGACCATCCGGGTGAGCGTGCTGGGGATCATCGAGGGCGAGATCTATATTATTCAGCGAGATTGGAACAGCCTGCGCAGCACCGTGCTCACTCCAACGATCATAGATGGGCTGATGGAGTGGGGCAGCGAACAAGTCGTCCTTGGGGCGAGCAACCCGCTGTTAGCGGGCCAGCCTGAGAGCACGCCCGACCCTAAGCCGGAGAACAGTTACTTCCGCACGACGCGCATCAGTGCGAATACTGACTGTGCCCAAATTCTCAAGGAGCGCGACAAGCTCTTCGCTCGGTGATGAATATGAAGACTTCAAGAACTCGATGGCTGCTTCTGGGAACCGCGTTGCTCGGCGTAGCGTTTGCGCTGATGGCGCAGGGTGAGCGAGCCACACCTGCTTTGATGCTTCTTCCCAACTACGGAAGTTCCTCCTTCCCGCTTCGGGAAGAGGGCCAGGGGGTTAGGTCAAAGCTCACGCCCGCGCTGCAAACCGTGCTCGCTCAGGGTCGCACGGCTGATATATTAGTCCTGCTCCGCGACCAGGCCCAGTTGGGCGATACACAGCACTTCGCAACGCAAATAGAGCGCGGGCGCTACGTCTACGAGACGCTCACTCGGACGGCGCAGCGTTCTCAGATGGCTCTGCGCGCGATGCTCGACGCGCGGGGCATCCCCTATCGTGCGCACTATTTGGTCAATATGATCGCGATTCCAAGCGCTAGCGCTGATTTAGTTCGAGAGCTCTCCGCTCGAGAAGATGTGGCGCGCATCGAGCTCAACCCCAGAGTGAAAAAGCTCACGCTGTACTATGAGCCTGAGCAGGAGCAGCAGACGACAGTCCCTTGGAATTTAAAACTCATCAACGCGGACAAGGTGTGGGAGATGGGGATCACGGGCAAGGGGGTCGTCGTCGCCGGGGCTGATACGGGCGTAGATTGGCTCCACCCAGCGCTTATCAATCACTATCGCGGCTACAGCGGCGAGGACGAGATCGCGGATCATAACTACAATTGGTTCGACACCGTGGAGGGCTCGCCGGAGCCCATTGACCCTGGAGCTCACGGGACGTTGACGCTAGGGGTCGTCGTGGGTGATGAGCCCGAACAGATCCGCACCGGGGTCGCGTTTGAGTCCCAATGGATCGCCTGTCGCAATATGGAGCCTGACGGCTACGGCACGCCCGAACGCTACATCGGGTGCATGGAGTTCTTCCTCGCGCCGTTCCCCTTGGGTGGCGATCCCATGACCCAGGGCGATCCGAGCAAAGCTCCGCAAGTCATTAATAATTCATGGGGCTGCCCGCCGCAGGAGGGCTGCGAGCCCGATACCCTCAAAGAAGCCGTGGAGCGCGTGCGGGCGGGAGGGATACTCTTCGTCGCAGCGGCGGGCAATGAAGGGCCCACCTGTGGCTCAGTGATAGACCCGCCGGCGATCTACGAAGCGGCGTTCACTGTGGGGGCGACGACGCGCGACGACAAGATCGCGCCCTTTAGCAGTCGCGGACCGGTGACGATCTTTGGCAAAGAACAGATCGAGCCGGACGTAAGCGCCCCGGGGGTGGGGATTCGCGGCCCCATGCCGGGGGGAAGCTATCTCAGCGTCGGGGGGACTTCGCTCGCTGCGCCGCACGTGGCGGGCATCGCCGCGCTGATGTTGTCCGCCGCGCCGCATCTGAAGGGCCGCGTCGAAGTCTTAGAGGAGCTGATCCGCCAGACGGCTGTGCCCAAGATCGGCGACTGCGGCGGGGACCGCCCAAATAATTCTTTTGGCTGGGGCCGCGTGGACGCGCTTGCGGCCGTGCAAGCCGCCCTGGAAGCGAAATAGCCCTTAGGGGTACGAACCCCCTTGCTCTGTCCTCAGAAACTCTAGCTCTTTGGGGCAGAATGCCCCTTGGAGATTTGCTTCGGTTTCGCCCGTTCCGGGGATAGTATTCTGTCTGCCAGAGACGCGTCCCTGAAAGCTCGATGGAACGGCAAGCCCTCGCATACATGACGCGATCCCAAGAGCCACGCCGTATTTCCCATTCTTGGCGATCTTGTTTCTTTCTAAGACTACAGAACTGCCCTGCCCTATGGCAACCCCATGAAACTCGTTCTCCGTGATCTCGCTGTCCGTGATGGTCACATCTGCCCCCTCCTCGAGTGCGAGGCCGCTGCCCAAAAACTCCCCAAATATCGCAAGCAGCGCCAGCCCAAGCGAAGTTACGCGCTCCTGACGATGGTCTCGGATGATCGTGCGGACAATATGGGCGCGCAGAGCTGCTTCAGGACCACGCCCTCCACGTATCTCTATCCCTAACGCTCCTCCAGCGATCTGGCTTGCTTCGAGAGTAAACTCGCCTGGCCCCTCGGCATCTATCCCTAATTGATTGTCAACAAAGTTCGTCTCGGTGATCGTTACAGAAGCTGAGCTTCGCTCGCGACGAGCAAGCTCGAAAAACACCCCTGTCTCATGTCCAGCGATAGTGCTCTTGCTCACTTTGAGCACGCTCCCTGTAAATCGAACCCCAAACCGACCGTTCTCGCGCAGTTCGCTTCTTTCGATGACAAGCTCTGTGACGCTATAATCTCCCCACAGCCCAGCGATCCCGTTCTTGAGTATCTTCACATCAGAGAGCTCAAGCTTTTGCTGGCCCTCCTCTGTAATGAGCCCAGGAAACCATCCGCCATAAGGCGGCTTACCAGTAGCGACAATGCCCGCTGTGCTGTCTTGGAGGGTGATCCCTTGCAGGCGCACGTGCGCGCTCCCCGTGACGACGACAACTGGATCGAAACCGTTCCCGCGAAAGACTGCCCCTAAAGATCGAATCTCGATGGGTTTATTGATCCATAAGCTCTCGTAGTAGACGCCAGGGGGAATTTCTACAGTAGATCCCGGTGGCGCTTCTTCCAAGCGCGTTTGCCAGGAGCGACCAACGCGCCCGCAACGATCACCTCCTTGGTTGCCCTGAAGAGCGTTGCCTTCATCGCTGATGAGCTTGGCTTTTGGCCCAATGTAGAGGCCGCAGCCACCATAGCCGCTAATGCGATTCTCGCGCAATGATCCCTGGGCCTTGCTGCTGAGAACTATCCCATGGAGCTCGCCCTTGCTGAGCGTATTGTTCGTCAGGGTTGCTCTTGCCTCATTCATCAGCGCGATCCCAACTTTGCCAGCTTCGCTGATCTGATTCCCCGTGAGAGTCGCTTCAATCATCCCCCCAATTGCGATGGCGATGATCTCCGTCTCCCTCAGATGATTCCCACGAACAACAAGAAGTATTCCCTTAAGCTCATCTGATCCGGCATCGATGCCAACCCAGTTGCGCTCCAAGACGTTGTCCTCAACAACAACCTGGTTGGTGAAGCTCTCGGTGAATCGCAGGGACTTCTCAATCTCTATAGCTCCGTAGTTATCGAGGAACACGTTGCTGCGCACCACCAAGTTCTGTGCCTCTGTCACGGAGATCGCTATGAGATTTCGCTCGAAGCGATTCTCTTCGATAGTGATAGCTGCTTGACTCTCGATAGTCACAGCGCGGGGTATTACCGAAAGACCAAACTCTAGCATATCTTCAAAAGTATTTCTATACAGAAACACCTTGGTCTTAGGCTCTGGAGAACTGATCGCTACGCCTTCGCTGCCCTTACGGAAGAGATTTGATCTGAGAGTAATAGTTGATCCAGAGCTAGAGACTATCACGCCAATGCCCTCGACAAACTCGCATTCTTTGATGAGGGCTGTGGCTGTATCTTTGACAGTGATCCCTTGGGCTTCCGAGCGGAAGCGTACCTGAGTAGCTTCCATATAGGCAGCTTGCTGCACTTCGATGGCCTGGCTACGCTTCGAATCTTCAGATTTATTAGAGAAGAACTCGCTCTGACGAATCGAGAGCTGAGCGCGCCCCTGAAGCTGAATCCCAAGACCGTTGTTGCTTGTGAAGCGTGTGGTGACGATCTGGGCTTGTGAGTCATCGCTGAGCACCAGAGCCGCGCCACGGTTGCGCTCAAAGAGACTCTGCTGAACTTCCAGGCGCGCTTGCCCCATGACAAAAACACCCTCACTGTCGTTCCCTCGTATCGTGCACTCATTGAAAGAGAGATGAGCTTGGTCTTGAGCGGTGATCCCTGCGCGCCCGTGATTCTCAAGAATTTTGCTATTGACGCAGCTCAGCTTAGCTCGATCTTGAACGAGGATACCCGCGAGGGTCGCGTCACGCACTTGAGAATTTTCGAGAATCACTTGAGCGCTCCCTTGCACGATCAAGCTGCGCGTGCCGTCGTCCAAGATGAGCTTGCGCAACGTCACGTGTGCTGAGCCCTGCACACGCACGATGGGCTCAGTGAGAGCACGAGCACGCAGTATGACAGTGTCGCTCAATCCCTCTAGAGTGAGGTCTTTCTCGAGCACAAGCTGAACGCGATAGATGCCCTCAGCGATCTGGATGATCGCTCCAGGAGGTGCGGCCGCCACAGCTTCTTCGATGCTGGGAAAGTCTCCTGGGACGCGGAGCACAACTTGCCCCTGCACGTGATAATTCTCTAAAAGTATCAGAGCAACGAAGCTCAAAGCGAGCTTTAGGGCTTTTTGAGGGACTCTGGCACGCCGCATAGGTCTCCTTTCTTGTTGTTTTGGAGAATGTTATCTGAGCCAGTGACGGTTCCGCGAAAGCGATCCATCTCTTGCCATCTTGTCAGGGGAGATCCTTGACATTCCTCATTGAATACAGCAATTCCCCAGCCTTCATTCTCTGTGATTTGATTGCCTATAATCTCCACAGTTGCGGAACCAACGAGCAGAATTCCATCCCCTCTATTACCCGTAACGCGGTTCTCTCGTAATACGGCCTGAATATGTCTAACAACGATGCCAGGGCCTTGAGATGCCTCTATGTTATTACGTTCAGCAAGGGCAAACCCACGGTCCTCATCGAAAGTCCCTAATGCTAAGCCGTTGTACGTCATCTCTAAGAAAGCGTTTTCACGAAGGGTAACCTCGCTGTAGTGTCGCATGAAAAGAGGGCTAGAGAGCTTACGGAAGACTGAGTGTTCGATTAGAGCTTTTGCTCGATCAACTAGGGTGATAGCTTCACCCTCTCCCTGGCCTTCTAAGATGCTTGCTTGTAGATGCAGACTCGCGCGATCTTTAATATAGATGAAATCATCTGGCTTGTGGCCTTGGACAAAGCGGGACCGGCTCACGAAGATCTGGGCTTGATCGCCGGCAAAGATATCCCCGCCTTCCTCAAAGGTACTCTCTTCGATCTGGGCCTGGCTCTCGTCCCAGAAGCTGATACTACCAGCTCGAACGATAACATGGCGCATGGAAGCTTGAGCTGATCCGTACACGCGAATCAAATCTTGGTCTTCTTTATCTAGAGTAAGGGTGATGTTACTGAAGCTAAATTGTCCTGCTTCAGAGAGTACCATGATCATGGGTATTCCATACGTGACACTCGTTGGTATGATTATAGTCTCTTCAGGCTTACCGCCGGCGCCGCGAAGATGAGCGGGCTTATATAGCAACAGATTTCCTTCATAACGCCCTGGCGCGACCTCGACGGTGCCGCCTGGAGCTACTGCGTCAATGGCTTCCTGAATGAATTTGTACTCATCTGGAACGCGGATGAGCAGCTTATCAGACTGAGGCACCAGGGGGCGCCGCAACTGTGCTGGAGCGCGATAGCAGAGATCTATACCGTTGTCGCGCATCTCGTTGTCGCTCCCATCTACTCGACCTCGTAAGACACTAATCCCACATTTGGCGTTCTGGGAGATCACATTCGACTCTATCTTCACGAGTTGGTTAGGGCTTATGGGAATTCGCCCTCTCCCGTAGACCGCAATATCGACCCCTGTTTGGTTACGAAGAATGCGGTTGCCGCGGATTTCGATGACACCGTCGCTCGATACATAGATGCCACTGTATAATAAATCGCTGATCTCGTTGTTGAGCACCACCCCAGACGAGGATTCACCAAAATAAATGCTCTCACCACCCTGGATGAAGTTGCGATCTAAAGTGAGATGGCTTGTTCCAGTAGCTTCTATCCGGAACAGAACAAATTCGTTCTCTCGGATGTGGGCCCGACTACGGTTGAGAAGGCGCACCCTAGCTCCCTCAAGCGTGGGTACAAATTTCAGACGATTCTCCTGTATCATTGCTTGGGCATCGCCATCTATCTCAATAACGCCGCCAGCGATTTCGTTCTGTTCGATGATCCCTTGAGCTGATGTATAGAGCGAGACGTTCATGAGATTGGCTATGAACGCGCTATAGGCTACCAAAAGTTGCGCTGTGCCGCCTGCGCCTATCCCCTCATCGTAATTGCTGATCACGGCATTTTGTATTGTTGCTACTGCCTGGTTTGCTAATATGATTGCTTGTTTCCCCTTGATGAACGCCACACCACGCACGGTAAGCTGGGCTTGATCCATGACTTTGATAGCTTGTCCTATACCCTCAAATTGCTCACGCTGCCCCTCGAATCGCAGGTCTTCTAGAGTCACGCGGGCTGCTCCCTGAACAGTCATGGTGAAATCTTGCCGAGAGGCTCGCACAATCGTGAGCGTTCGTCCTGCTCCCTGAAGTGTGAGGGGTTTATCAATAGTAATGCGCTCCGAGTAAGTACCAGGGCCGATCGTAATAGTGCTGCCTGGCTCAGCGGCCTGGATCGCCTCGCTAATCTTTTTAAATGGGCATGTTGGCGGCCCTTGTGGACAGACCGTATAGCTTGGTTGGGCAAAGCTTCCCCCAAGTGAAAGAGCTATCCCTACAAGCGCGAGAGCACAAAGTCGTAGCATTTGCATCTTGGGTGCCTCCTTACTCTGAGCATAGCTCCTCACAGCCCTACTGACAAATAGAGCTTCGGGCTTGGTTCGCCCAGCCCTTGCGCGATCCCCAACCGAAGCGCCCAATTGAAGAAATACCCTGTCGTCAGCGAGAGACTGAGCTCCGCGCCAAAGCCGACTTTGAGATTTTCTATATCGAGCGTATCCCCGGCCAAGCCCATATCCAGAAAGACGCTGCCGCGCACGTCATCGAAGAAGATGGGCCAAGAGCTCGGCGCGCGCTCGATCGTCGCCAACGGGAAGCTGTACTCGAGAGTAGAGATAAGCGCTTGCTTGCCCTGCTGAACTTTTTCGGCAAAGCCTCGCAGAGCGAAATTCCCCATATGCCCGCCAAGCGCAAAGCCGTCTTCGGCTCTCTCGGCATCGCTCCAGCCACCGACAAATCGTACACTCAGCGTGTGCGTCTCGGCGAGCGGGAGCCGAAAGATTTCACTGAGCGTCACGGTCAATCGCCGATACGCTTTCGCGTCGCTGGGGGTCTTTAGCTCGCCTTGCACCGAGACGGAGAGCGTATCGCGCCACAAATCTTCCCCGCGCACGCTCTGATAGCTATACTCTGCAGCGTAGGCGTCCTCAGCCCAAGGGGCCGGATGATCGGGCTCTTTGGCCGGATACTGAGAACGACTATAGCTCACACTGAGCTGTTGTGCTTGCTGAACGCTGAGCGCCAAGGGCATCATCGCGCTGACTTTTTGAGTAGAGCCGTCGCGGTTGTCGCTGAGTGAGAGCGCGAGTACAGGGAAGATTTGCGCAATCTGATAGTCCAAGAAATAGAACGGCTTGTTCTGCTCAAAGTTCCAGCCCGCCACAAGCTGATAGACGTGCTTCCCCAAAGCGTCCTGACCAAAGGTCACGATCCCCAGGGACTTCCCGTCGCCAAAGGGCAGCCAGAGCTTGGGCAGCAGAGACGGGACGAAATCGTAGGGTTTGATGGGATAGTTCGTCTTCTGGAAGCCGGGCCACTCTGGCAGAGTCTCTTGGGAGATCGTGACGGGCTTCCAATTTTGCGGATCGAATGGCATAAGATAAATATCGTAGCCGTCGCTGCCGTAGCCCGTAAAAGCTATAGATTTCCCATCGGGCGAGACGGCGGGATCGAACGCCCCTGTCAGGACGTTCGTGACTTTGTAGAACGAACTATCGCTGAGCTTATACGCATAGAGATTGGCGACGCGATGCTCGCCGCGATCTGAACTGAAGAGCAGATACTGTCCATCGGGAGAGAAACTGGGATCGAGGTCCTCGTCTTTATCTTGGGTGACGGCTTGCAGCTCGCCGCCCTCACGAGGCAAGAGATAGATATCTTGATACCCACCGCGCTTCCAGAGCGAGAGGGCGAGCGTCTTCCCGTCGGGTGAGACCGCAAGAGAGTGCACGGTGATGCTGTTGTCAGGAAATTCTTTGACGGGCGTGATCTTCCCCGATGGGAGGTCGAGCTTCGAGATGGCTGTACTCGCATCGCGCCCGATGTGATGGGCAAAGTAGATCGTCTGGCCGTCGGGAGCGAATGCCGCGACATAGGCCCGCGCGCCGTGCGTCAGCCGTCGCTCGCTCTTCTTCTCAAGATCGTAGAGATAGAGATCGCTGTGGGCGTAGTAGAAGCCGTTGAGATCGAGCTTGGTGTAGAGCACGGAGCGCCCGTCGGGGGAGAAAGACGGAAGTTCTCCCAAGCCGAATATAAGCTCGCGATCGTTCTCGCCGTCGGCGCGTATCAATCTGATCCCGCTTCGACCCGGCCCCCTGTGACGATAGACGATCTCTTTCCCGTCGGGCGACCAAGCCGGCTGCCCGCTCATCCAGCCGAGCTTCGACAGTCGCACGCTCGCCGTGAGGCCCTCGCGACTGATCGCCTCGATCTCGGCAGAGAACTTTTGGCGCAGCCAAGCGCGAAAGCCCGCGTAGACCTCATCGGCAGACTTATTCAAAGCTCTCTTTATGATGGAATCGAAATCATCTCCAAAGAAGAGTAGCGAGAACGTATTGACCAAGCTCGCGGAGTTGACATCGTTGAATCTCTTCATGCTGTCGGGGCCGTAGGTCTCTTCGATGTAGCGCAAGAACCATGAGCTGAAGTTGTAGACGAGCAGGCCCACCGGTGGCCAGCTCGCACGATTGTAATAGCGCGAGATCTCATCAAATCTAGGGATTCTGTTCTCCAAGACCATCTGGCGGATCATCATGATCGTGTTGGCGTCGTTGAGGCGCGACTCGCCCAAGTGCTTGTATTTTTCGTAGACGGCCAGCCCTTCAATGAACGTGATGGGCTTGTTTATATTGGGGAGCACGATCCTGCCGAAGATCCTCCTTAAGAGCGCATTCGTTCCCGTAGCGATGTCCAAGTCCATAATGTGCACAAGCTCGTGATAGACGACCACTCTTATCCAACTGTCGAGGCGCACGTTGGCCCAGTCGGCCAGGCGCATCTGCGCCGGCCCGATATAAATAGTGTTCTGAGGGATGGGTGTGGCCGAGCCGACGATCGAATCTACAAAGTCCGCGATGACGATATAAATCTTCTCAGCGGGGGCTTTGTTAAACTCTTTCTGAATAATCTCGTAAGACTCTTCAGCGACGGTCGCCGTCTCGTGCGCGATGTTCTCTAACCCCTGATGGAAGACGATCACAAAGTGCGGGGTCTCTAGCTGCTGCCAGACGAGCGACGGGTCGAAGATCGTGATCTGGGCCAAGCCCACCACCGAACCGAAAGCACAGAGAAAGACCGTCAGCAAAGCGCGACGCATCATAATAGACCCCCTTTAGAAGTTAAAGAGAAAGTGAAACTGCCCGTCACGGGTGAAGACGAAGTCCGCGCGAGCCTTTGTGCCCATCGCTCTGTCGAGCGAGAGCACAAGACTCACACCCCAGGAGAGCAGATTCTGCCACACTCGCTTACCCTCGTGCTGCCCATCGCTGGGGTACTCGATCTTTCCCGCGCTGCTCACGTGCAAGAAAATGCCTCCTTGCGCGAATAGCTCCAACGGGCGCGGGATCATGGGCAACGCTAGCGGTATAGACAACACATCAAAGAGTCTCTCGAAGCGCACTGTCCAGAACCGATCGCCCTTCATTGTGGTGCTCTCGCCCGTGACGCCCTGAACAAAGATAAAGTCGGGAAGATTACTTTTGTTTTCTAAGTTTCCGTAGCTGACGCCCACGCTGAGGGCTTCGTAGCGCAGCGAGAGATTCGTCTGGGAGTAGCGAAATTCTGAGGGCAAGACCCCAAGCTGCCACCAGCCCAGCAATGTGCGCTGGGACATTCCAAGCTCGATGCCCAAGGGCAGGCGCATCGTGCGCCCAGACTCCCACATCACATAGGCGATATCCGGCGGATTTGGGTCTTCCTTCCAGGGCCAGAGCGTCCCAAAAAACCCGCTTACGGTGGGCAATCCCCACGGGAGCTTGAGTGTAGCTTTCAGGCCCGTCTCACCCACGCGCCCCAGCACGGCCGTGCGCGGCCAGTCGAGCACCGATACCGTGAGACCCCAAACGCTGACTCCGGCTTTGTATCGGATCTGCTGGCTCTGGAGGCCATAAGCTACTCCCAATGACGGCTCCAGCCAGCCGAAGAATTTATAGCTCCCTTCGGCTCCCAAGAGCAGCCCGTCCACGCTGTTCTCCTCGATGATGGGATTGAAGCTCTGCGCCGTTGCCGTGAGCGGCAACCCCACAAGCACAACGGCGAGCAGAATTCCTCCGCGCATAGATGCCTCCTTTGCTCAGTATTGTAAAGCCCTCGTGCCCAGGGAAGCAAATAGTTATGCGTGTCGTGCTCCAAGGGGACGTCAGTCCGCGCCACGGGGGCTATCGCTTTGCTATGCTCAGATTATGAAGTTCTCAGCGCGAGAGATCGCTCAGGCGACGGGCGGGCTGCTCATTGACGGTTCGCCGGAGGCGCTCTGTGACGGAGTCTCTATTGACTCTCGCACGATCCGCCCAGGGCAGCTCTTTGTGCCCTTACGAGGCTCGCGCTGCGATGGGCACGAGTTTATCGCGGATGCGCGAGCTCGGGGAGCTGCGGGGGTTCTCTTTCTACACCCTCACCCCCAGCCCCTCTCCCCTCTGAGGGAGAGGGGAGTAAGGGGTGAGGGGATCGCTATCGGCGTGCCTGACACAGCCCGCGCCCTCAGTGATCTTGCCCGATGGGCCGTGAAGAAGCTCAATAAGCCCATCATTGCCGTCGCCGGCAGCAACGGGAAGACGACGACCAAAGAGCTGCTCGCTCACGTGCTCTCACCGCGATTTCGCACCCACGCGACAGCGGGAAACTACAACACCGAGATCGGACTGGCCCTCACCGTGCTCAATGCCCCCGACGATACAGAGCTGCTCGTGCTGGAGATGGGCACGACTGCTCAGGGAGATATCGCGAAGCTCTGCGAGATCGCCCCGCCCACAGTCGGCGTGCTCACCAGCATCAGTGAAGAGCATACAGCGACTCTTGGGGATTTAGAGTCGGTCATCGAAGCCGAGACCGAACTTTTAGAAGCGCTCCCCACCCGCGGGCTTGCAGTCATCAACGGCGACGATACTCAACTCATAACGATCGCCCGGCGCAAAGCCCGCTGCCCTGTGATCACATTTGGGTTCGCGCCGCACAATGATCTTGTCGCTGAGGAGCTGAAGATCTCGCGTGCGGGGACGCGCTTTTATCTCAGAAGTCCTCGCTGGCAGAACGAACTTCAAATTTCGCTCTTGGGGCGCCCGGCGGTGCTCGCAGCTCTCGCAGCGACAGCCGTCGCGCAACACTTTGAGCTATTGTTCTCAGAGATCTGTCGCGGGCTGATGAGCGCTCGTCCGGCGTGGGGGCGGCTCCAACTCATTTCGATCCCTGAGACGGCTCTCACGGTCCTGCACGATGCGTACAACGCTAACCCCGCCTCGATGCGCGAAGCAATCCTCTGCGCGGCGCAGATCCGTCACCCTGACGAAGAGCTGATCTTCGTGCTGGGCGATATGCTCGAGCTGGGAGCGCTGAGCGAGCGGGCCCATCGCGAGATCGGAAGGTTTCTCGCTACGGGTCGTGTGCGCCCCGACCGGCTCATCGTCGTGGGTAAGTGGGCGCGGCTCATCGGCGAAGAAGCTGCGCGTGCGGGCCTTTCTGTGTACTATTGCTCTACATCCGACGAAGTCGCTCAAGTTCTCTCTTTCATGCGCGACCGACGGTGCTTGATCTTGCTGAAGGGCTCGCGGGGGATGCGCCTCGAAGGAGCTCTCGATGCCCTCTTGCAGCAAGCCCTTATTTCTTATAATACTGCGCGTTGATTTGGATGAAATTCTTCCATTGTTCGGGGACGTCCTCTTCGGGGAAGATCGCTTGCTCTGGGCAGACCGCCGCGCACGCCCCGCAATTTATACACGTGCTGGGGTCAATATAGAGCTGGCGCACGTTGGGGAAGTCGGGCTCGTCGGGCCGCGGGTGAATGCAATCAACAGGACAGACCTGGACGCAGTCGGTGTGCTTTTTGTCTATACACGGCTGACAGATGACAAACGCCATAGTGCCTCCTTCACAGCGAACTCAGTATAGCAGACTATTTTTGTCTGGGCAAATCAGAATCTCGTAAAGCGCATCTTCTCATCAATCTGGGCGACCGCGTGCGCGAGGAGCGTGTACGCGTTCTCCAAATCCGAGAGCGAGACGATCTCGCAGGGGCTGTGCATATAGCGATTGGGGATAGAGACTAAGCCCGCGGCGATCCCCGCGCGGGTCATCTGCATGGCATAAGCATCGGTGCCCATGCCGCGCGGCTCCCCGTTGAGCTGATAGGGGATATTTTTCGCTTGGGCCGTCTCTATTAAGAGTTCGACGACTTTGTGATTATACGTCGGCCCACGGCTGATCATGGGGCCCTGGCCGACCTTGGCCGCGCCGACGCGCTTCTGCTCTTCAGCCATCGTGGGAAAATCCGTAGCGAAGCCCACGTCCACGGCGATCCCCACCAATGGATCAATGCCATACGCGCTCGTATGTGCGCCGCGCAGGCCAACCTCTTCTTGGACTGTAGCAACAGCATAGACTTCAGCTTTGGGCTTGAGCTTGGCAAGCATCCGCGCCGCCTCAAGGACGACGAACGCCCCAGCTTTATCGTCGAACCCGCGCGAGACGACGAGTCCGTTTCTCAGCTCCATAAAGCCGTAATCGATCACCGCGGGGTCGCCGATGCGGACTAACTTTTCGGCTTCGGCTTTATCTTTTGCGCCGATGTCGATCCACAGCTCCTCGATCTTAGTCACTCTGTTGCGATCTTCTTCTTTGATGAGGTGAATGGGCTTTTTGCCGATGACGCCGGGGATTTTGCCCGACTGGGTGCGGATCCAGACGCGCTGGCCCTGGACGATCTGGGGGTCCCAGCCGCCGATCTGCCCAAAGTAGAGAAAGCCCTGGTCGTCAATGTGGGTGATCATAAAGCCGATCTCGTCCATGTGCCCGGCGAGCATCACGCGGGGCTTGCCGCCTTTGTTGACGACGGCGATGACATTGCCCTGGGTGTCAGATCGAACTTCGTCGGCGAACATTCTGGCTTCCTCGGCCCAGACGTGGGCGGCTTCGTCCTCGTAGCCGGAGGGGCTGACGGTTGCCAAGAGCCGTTTGAGAAAATCGAAAGATCGCGATTCCATAGCGTGAGCCTCCCCATAAAGTTATGGGAGTATTATAGCTGAGAGCCTGTGGGTTTGCACTCTGCTCTCTTAATAAGAAGCTTTATACCGGCTAGGGGCAGGCGTCGAGCGCGCTGAAGGGCAAGGCTTGCACAGTCGCACCTGCGACAGTACACTAAGACCCGATCCTTATGAAGAAGCACTGGACTGCTCGTGAGGTACGCCAGACGTTCTTAGACTATTTTCGCGCTCGAGGCCATACGATCGAACCCAGCTCATCACTAGTCCCCGATGACCCCACGCTGCTTTTTACCAACGCGGGGATGGTCCAGTTCAAGAAAGTCTTCTTGGGACTGGAGAAACGCCCCTACACGCGCGCCGCCACCGTGCAGAAGTGCATGCGCGTCTCTGGGAAACACAACGATCTTGAAAACGTCGGCCCCTCCCCGCGACACCATACGTTCTTCGAGATGCTCGGGAATTTTTCGTTCGGGGACTACTTCAAGCGCGAAGCCATCTCGTATGCATGGGAGCTGCTGACGGAGGTCTTCGGGCTTGAGAAAGAGCGCTTTCACTTCACAATCTACAAAGACGACGAAGAGTCCTTTGCGCTCTGGCAAGAGATCGCCTGCGCCCCAAAGGAGCGCATCCACCGAATGGGGGAGAAGACGAACTTCTGGATGATGGGCGAGACCGGCCCCTGCGGCCCCAACACCGAGCTCATCTGGGACCGTGGGCGGGAGTTTTGTGACTGCAAGCGCCCGGACTGCTCCCCCAGCTTGGACAACGACTGCAATCGGTGGTTTGAAGTTTGGAATCTCGTCTTCATGCAATTCAATCAGAATGAGTCGGGACAGAGAACTCCTCTCCCCAAGCCTGGCGTAGATACAGGGATGGGCTTGGAGCGCATCGTTGCCGTCTTGCAGAACGCCCCCAGCAACTATGACACGGATCTGTTTCAGCCGATCTTTGAGGGCTTGCGCGCCCTGACCGGACACTCCCAGCAGAAGATGCGCCAGCAGATCGTACCGTACAGGGTGATTGCTGATCACGCGCGAGCTTTCGTCTTCTTGATTGCTGACGGGGTCTTGCCCAGCAACGTGCAGCAGGGCTATGTCTTGCGGATGATCATGAGAAGGGCGATCAGATTTGGCAAGAAGCTCGGCTTGCCAACCCCCTTCCTCCCCAAGGTCGCAGAGCTCGTCATCGAGACGATGGGCGATCACTATGCGGAGCTCAAAGCCCAGCGAGAGCTCATTCTCAAGGCCGTCGCCCACGAAGAAGAACGCTTCGAGCGCACGCTCGATCAAGGGCTGGAGCGCGCGGAGAAGATCATCTCAGAGCTGAAGCGCCGAGGGGAGAGGGTCATTCCCGGCCCGGAGGCGTTCTTCTTGCACGATACGTATGGGTTCCCCGTGGAGATGCTCGAAGATATCGCGCGCGAGCACGGCATGAGCGTAGATCGCCCAGGCTTTGCGCGCGAGATGGAAAAGCAACGGGAGCGCTCCCGAAGAGAGCTCACCGAGAAAACTTCAGAAGCTCTCTCTGAATCCCTTCCCCCCACTCGGTTTGTTGGGTATCAGCAGCTTGAGCATGAGTCAGAGCTCATAGCTGATGGGCAGTTCTTCGTCTTTGCGGAGACGCCCTTCTACGCCGAGGCCGGCGGACAAGTCGCCGACACGGGGTGGATCGAGAATCTCTCGCGTCGCGGCAGCGCAAGAGTCCTTGACGTCCAAAAAGATGAGCGCGGGGTCTATCTGCATCGCGTGCAGATGAGCGAAGGGGAGTTCCGCCAAGGAGATAGATGTCTGCTCAAGGTGGATGCGGAGCGCCGCGCCCGCATTATGAGAAATCACACGGCGACCCATATTCTGCACGCGGCACTACGGAGAGTCCTCGGGTACTCTCAAGGGATTCAAGCGGGGTCGCTGGTCGCTCCCGATGAGTTGCGCTTTGACTTTAAGCACTTGGCGCCGCTCACCCCTCACGAGATCGCCCAGATCGAGGAGCTGGCCAATAGAGCGATTCTTGCTGATCTCCCGGTGACGATCACCGAAGAGCCCCTCGATGTGGCCAAATCCAAAGGGGCGATGGCGCTCTTTACGGAAGATTACGCGGGCAAGGAGCGCGTGCGCGTCGTCACCATAGCTCCTCTGCCCGGAGAAGACAGACCGTTCAGCGTCGAGCTGTGCGGCGGCACCCATGTGCAGAGGACTGGGCAGATCGGGCTCTTTAAGATCATCAGCGAAGGGGGCGTTGCTGCGGGAGTCCGGCGGGTGCGCGTGGCCGTGGGCGAGAATCTCTTGCAGTATCTCAAAGAGCGTGAGGAGCTTGAGGGCAAGCTCGCCCAGATGCTCAAGACATCCGAGAGAGAGCTTTTGACGAAGCTTGAAGCCCTCTTAGCGGAGCGCGAGGCGCTCGTGCGCGAGCGCGACGCGCTCAAGCGTCAGCTTCTGCTTGGCGAAAAGGAGAAGCTCCTCCAGCGTCGCCAGAAGGTCCAGCACGTGTCAGTCGTCTGTGCTCGGCTCGATCTCTCTGGAGAGGACTTAAAGACGCTCGCGGATCTCATCGAGCCGGAGATCGCCCCGGGGGTGGCGCTGCTGGGCGGGGTCGCAAGCGGGAAGGTCTCGCTCGTCTGTAAGGTGAGCGAAGCGTTGACGAAAACCCTCCACGCTGGGCAGATTATCAAATCTCTCGGCCCACTGATCAAGGGCGGAGGCGGCGGGAATGCGCGCTTTGCTGCGGGCGGCGGCTCCAACCCCCAGGGCTTAGACGAGGCCCTCCGGCTCGGCGAGGAGGAGATCCGAAAACACCTCACCCATTCCCTCTCCGTAAACGGAGAGGGTTAGGGGAGTTACTCGTCTTCGTCCTCGTCCCAGTCCTCGTCATCCCACTCTTCGTCGTCCCAGTCGTCTTCGTCCTCGTCGTCTTCGTCGTCCCAGGGACGCTTCTTCAGCTCGATCTCCCACAAGGCTCTCATTGCCGATCACTCCTTTGCTGTGGTGCGCCTGAGTTTAGAGAACTTTGGGAGAGAATGCAAGTCAGCGCCCGATCACGATGAACCGCCCTCTCATCGTGGTGGGGTTGAGCGGGTCATAGTAGAGAAACTCCCCGACCCGGGGGGCCGTGAATTCTACCGTGGCCGACTGATTGGGGCGCAGATATTGGGGAAGTTTGACGTCGTGGTTGCTGATGGCAAAGTCGTGCAGGATCAGTTGGGTCTCCTTGTTCTTGAGGGTGATCTTGACGCGATCCCCCACTTGCACGACGAGGTCGGGGTTCTCCACCCCGGCAATAGCGAGGGGGCTCTCCCCCACAAAGCGCATCTCTTTCAGAACCAAGACGAACTCCCGGGCAGCCCCCGGAGGCAGCGGTTCGCCCCCGGGGTTGCACCCCGCTAGACCGATCACACCCAGAACGATGAAAACAATAAATGCCCTTCCTCGCATCTGAAGACCTCCCCTTTCCCCGCGTAGCATAACAAAATTTGCCCCTCCATGCAAATTTACGTATAATTGGTGAAACTTTGCATCGGGATTCCTGCGAAGGGGGTTGAAGCTACGCTATGAGTTTTGTGTACACAGCGGGTCTTGTGGCCGTGCTGACGTTGGGATACGTGGGGTATTTAGTGGCGCGCTTGCGGGGCTTCGACGAAGGGGAGGAGAGGATACGCCAGCTCTCCTCGTACATCCGTGAGGGCGCAGAAGCCTTCTTGAGGAGGCAGTATCTTGTCGTCTCTGTCTTTTTGCTGGCGCTCTTTGTCATTCTCTTGCTGATGAGTTTTGGGGGGCTTCTCAGCCCCTGGGCCCCGTGGGCATTTTTGACGGCCGGGGCGTTCAGTGGGCTGGCGGGCTATCTGGGGATGAAGATCGCCACGGCGAGCAACGGGCGCACGACCGCGGCTGCCAAGCAGAGCCTCAATAGGGCCTTGCGCGTCGCGTTTGAGGCCGGCAGCGTCATGGGGTTCTCCGTCGTCGGCCTGGGATTGCTCTATATCACCCTGTGGTTCATCATTCTCTACACTATTGGGGTGGGGCTCCAAGAGATCGCTCAAGTGCTCTTAACGTCGGCGATGGGGGCCAGCTCGGTGGCGCTCTTTGCCCGTGTGGGTGGGGGGATCTTCACGAAGTCTGCGGACGTGGGGGCGGATCTGTCAGGCAAAGTCGAGGCGGGCATCCCTGAAGACGATCCGCGCAATCCCGCCGTAGTCGCCGATCAAGTGGGGGATAACGTGGGGGACGTCGCGGGCATGGGCGCCGACTTATACGAATCGTACGTGGGCGCGATCATCGCCGCGATGGCGCTGGGGATCTCTACATTTGTCGGCAAAGAGCTCGTCATGCAGAGCGTCGCCTACCCGTTGCTCATCGCCGCCGTGGGGATCATCTGTTCGGTGGTGGGGAGCTTTTTGGTGCAAGCCCGCGAGGAGGCCTCCCAAGGGGAGCTCTTACGGGCGCTGCGCAGAGGCGTCTATACGAGCGCGGTGCTGATCGCTTTGACAGCGCTGCTCATCACCGTGCTGCTCTTTGGCTCGTGGAGCTATTGGGGCTTGTATGTGGCGCTCGTCTTGGGGTTGGCGGCAGGGATCGTGATCGGGTTTTCGGCAGAGTACTATACGTCCTCCCAGTATAAGCCCACCCAGCAGATCGCGGCGACGGCGCAGACCAGCACGGCTACAGTGATGATCAGCGGGCTGGCCACGGGGATGCGCTCGACGGCCATCCCTGTGATAGCTGTGGGCATCGCTATTATTGCTGGGTACTGGGCGGCGTCCACCGCCAGTGGGGCGATGGCCGGGCTCGATCCCTTCAAGATGGGGCTCTATGGGATCGGCATGGCGGCCGTGGGGATGCTCTCGACCTTGGGGATTACGCTGGCCAGCGACGCTTATGGTCCCGTTGCTGATAATGCCGGGGGCATCGCGGAGATGTCGCATCAGAAGGCCGAAGTGCGCAAGCGCACCGATGCCCTCGACGCCTTGGGGAACACCAACGCTGCGGTGGGCAAGGGCTTCGCTATCGGCTCCGCGGCGCTCACGGCGATGGCGCTCATCAGCAATTATCACGATCAGATTGCTCTGCAGCTTGGTGAGCTTGGGGGCAAGGCCACGGCGATCCTCACGGGGCGCTCGATCGAACTGAGCAAGCTCGACCAGATCTTCTCGCTCTCCAGTCCTTACGTGTTGTTGGGGCTCTTTGTGGGCGCGATGTTGCCCTTTCTCTTTTGCGCGTTGACGATGAGCTCGGTGGGGCGGGCCGCCGGCGCGATCGTCGAGGAGGTGCGACGGCAGTTTCGGGAGATCGCGGGGCTGTTGGAGGGCAGGGCCAAAGCCGACTATTCGCGAGCGGTGGAGATCGCGACCAAGACCGCCCATCGCGAGATGATCCTGCCGGCCATGCTGGCGATCATCTCCCCGATAGCCGTGGGGATTCTCTTTGGCGTCTCCGCGGTGATGGGCGTCTTGGTGGGGGCGTTGGTGTCGGGGTTCGTGTTGGCTATTCTGATGGCCAATGCCGGTGGCGCCTGGGACAACGCCAAGAAGTACATAGAAGAGGGGCACTACGGGGGCAAGGGCTCACCGGCCCACAAAGCCGCCGTCGTCGGCGATACCGTGGGCGATCCCTTCAAAGATACTTCTGGCCCGTCGCTCAACATCTTAATTAAGCTGATGTCTATGGTCGCGCTGGTCTTTGTGGGGCTGGTCCTGCGCTGGACGCTCTTTTAAGCGCTCCTTGCAGAAAGAAGAGAGCAGAGTTATAGTAATGAGGGGCGGGCGAGCGGGCGTTCCGCCCCTCTCTTATGGAGCATTATTATCTGGAGCGAGATGGCCAGGTCTTCTTGATCGCCGAGGGAGGGCGGCTGCGCTTCCCCACATCACGGGCGGAGATCCCCTGCGACTTTGAGATCGTGCACACCATGCAGATCTCTGGGGAGAGGGTGCACTACTGCAAGCCTCATCTGAACATCCATCCCGAAGATTGGTGGCATAAGGAGAAGATCCCCGGGCTGGATGAGGCCCTGCCCCTGGTGAGATTAGCGGTGAGCGCCACTCTCCCCCGCTTAACGGCAAAAGCTATCATTCTCAAAGAAGGGAAGCTCTTGATGGTCAAGCCCAAGCGGGGGTATAACGCCGGGCAGTGGACCTTGCCAGGGGGCTTTGTTGGCTATGGGGAGACCCCCGAGGAGGCAGCCCTGCGCGAGACGCGCGAAGAGACCGGAGTCCCGTGCAAGATCGTCCGATTCTTGGGGACGGAATCGCGCTTGGGGCGAAAGACCAATTATCATTGGCACACGTTCTTCTACGAAGTGCAGCTTGAGCACGAGCGTTTTTCCCCAGCCCCCGATGAGATAGAGTCGGTCGCTTGGATAGACCTTGAGCAGGCGCTCTCGTTTGTGAGCTTCTACGAAGGGCTGAGGGAGAAGATTCAGGCGATCGCTCGCTAGGGGTATTTTAAGCACTTTTAGCCCCAAGGTGGGGGGGGACTTGACAACTTGGTGGAAAATGTGTATAATGCGACCGTGGATACTCTGATACTATAGCTATAATAACACAATGGTTATAATTCTACATAGCAGACAAAGGTAACCTTGGTGACGGAACTATGATGGTCAAGGACCCAGAGGCCTACAAGACGATCAAGGTGCCGGCGTGGGTGTACATTAACGCCAAGGAGGCGGAGCTAGCCCTTATGCGTAAGGGGGTGAGCCGCCTGCCTGAGTCCGTCCTCAACCCCACTCATTGCCCCATCTGCAAGAATGAACTCAATACGATCAAGATTGACGAGAGCGGAGGGAAGACATATCTGCTCTGTCCCAACTGCGGCTATACCCAGCCCAAATTTGAGGGGAGCATGGAGGGGGTCGCCCTTGGGACGGCGATCGGCATGGGGTTAGTCCATCTGCTCAACACGCTCTTTGGCAACGGGCGTCAAGCGCAACCAGAAGCGGGGACCGGGTAGTCCTCCTTAGGGTGGTGAGAGGAATGGGGGACTTTAGCGCTGAGAAGGACTGACCCGGTCCCCCTTTCTTCTGGCATGTTCATTATATCACATGGGCAGGGGGCTTCAAGTGATCTCGCTTACTTTTGGAGAAGCTGCTGAGCCAAGGCGAGCGCTTCCTCGCGGGTCGTGATCTTCCCAGAGAAGATCTGGTCGTAGACGGCGTCCAAGATCTCTCTGATGCGCGGGCCGGGGGAGAGCCCCATCTGGAGTAAGTCATGGCCATCGAGGAGCTTGCGCGCGCGCTCGCGCTCGGCAAGCTCTCTGAGGCGCACCAGCAGCGGGGGAAGCTCCTGGACGACTGGGAGCCACCCCGATGCGCGATGCGCGCTGGCCTCACAGTCGCAGATCATAAGCTCCAAAAGCTTAGCGAAGTACGGGAAGCGCGCCGCGGGGCGCTCGAAGGGGGCGCTGGGGTTCTCGTGCGTCGAAAGGAGCGTCGCGCGCTTGCCGGGGCTCATCTTATGGAACTTCCCGATGCGCAGGTGCTCCCGCACCAAGAATTTTATCAGTCTCATCTCCTCGGTGCTGAAGCGCAGCCGACGACAGATTCTCTCTGCCATCTGCTCGCCGATCACCTCGTGGCCCCCCGCGTGCTCATAGTTATTTTTTTGTAACGCGATGGGTTTGCCCACGTCGTGGACTAACAGAGCGAACTTCACCAGTGGATCGCGCACGATCTTATCAGCGCATCGAAGGGCTAGGAGCGTGTGGGTGTAGACGTCGCCTTCGGGATGGTACTTTTCGGGCTGGGGCACCCCCTTGCACTGGGCAAGCTCCGGTAAGAGAAGCTCTAAGATGCCGTGTTCGTCGAGGAGCTCTATCCCTCGCGCCGCGCGGGGTGTCGAAAGAATTCTTAAGAACTCGTCGCGGATGCGCTCGGCCGAGATCTTCTTGAGCCCTTCTTTGTGCTTTCTCATGGCTTGGCTGACTTCGGGGAGGATCGTCCCGTCGAGCACACATGCGAAGCGAATCGCTCGTAAGATCCTCAGATAATCTTCAGAGAAGCGCCTGTTGGGGTCACCGATAGTCCGAATGACTTTCGCCTTGAGGTCTTCGAGGCCACCCACGCGATCAATGACGGTCCCATCGAGAGTGGCCGCCAGGCCGTTTATGGTCAGATCGCGGCGCCGGATGTCTTCGTCGAGGGAGCGCACGAGCTTCACCGTTGCGGGCCAGCGCCCGTCGTACTCGCCCTCCGTGCGAAATGTCGCAACTTCGTAGGAGCGCCCGTCGGGAGCGACGACGAGCACGACGCCAAACGCTTCGCCCACCTCTACGATGCGAAAGTCGCGCAAGATCTTTTTGATCTCATCGGGATGGGCTGCGGTCGCGATGTCTACTTCCTCGGGGATGAACTCGTCGTCGCCCTCGAACTGCGCGCGCAGGGCGTCGCGCACGACCCCTCCGACCATGACGGCTTGGTAGCCCGCTTCCAGCAATCTCTCTAAGATCGTGCGGGCGAAGGGGTGCTCTTGGAAGATTCTCTCTGTGTCTATGGTCATAGCTTTGGGGTAATGAGCACGGTCTCGCCCACATGGGCGCGCAATCGTGCGGCGGCACTCCCAAGACTCATAGCGATCTCGACTTGGCCGTGGCTGCCCACGATGACGAGGAGTTCGCCTTGGTCGCCTTCGGCGTAGGTCCCGACAGCGCGCGCGGACGCGACTTTTGTGGAGACCTCGACCACGAGGAGACTCCCAGGGGCGATCCCCTCAAGCAGCGTCCCAGGGATATTCGTGATCACGTTGCCGAAGGTGTCGATATAGATGATCTCGCCCTCAAGGACCCGCCCTGCTCGGCGGCCCTCCCCAAACGAAAGCTTGACAAAATCTGTGATCTGTGGGCCAAGCTCCCCGATGGGAAGTCCGGCAGCGATATGAGCGGCGACCGGGGCGAAGATATCCCGCCCGTGAAACGTCCGTGAGACTTCTGGGCGGAGGTACTTCTCGTTCTGGATATGATGGACTTTCGGTTTGCCAAGGCGTTCGGCTGCGGGGATGAGCAGGCCATTATCGGGGCCGACGAAGAACTGTCCTCCCGATTCTATGACTAAGGGGCGGCGCGAGCTGCCCACGCCGGGGTCAACGACGGCGCAGTGCACGGTCTTTTCCGGGAAATAGGGTGCGACCATCCACAGCAGAAACGCCCCGGCCCGGATGTGATGGCGCTCCACGTCGTGGCTGATGTCAACGATCTGGGCCGACGGAGAGAGCGAGAGGATCACGCCCTTCATCGCCGCCGGGTATCCGGAGGCTGAGCCAAAATCGCTGAGCAACGTGATGCACGCCATCGTATGAAAGAGTACCAGATGGGAGGGCTTAGGTCAAGGAGACCGGCTGCTGAGCCGGCGGATGAATCCGCCGGCTCACTTCTTGTTGCTCAGCATGGCGCGATATGCTAGGATGATACAGGAGGTCGAGGCTCATGCGCGAAGTGAGAACGATCTGCCCCTACTGCGGCGTCGGCTGCGGGCTTATCTTGCAAGCCAACAACGGCCAGCTCGTTGGACTCAAACCCGATAAAGATCACCCAATCAGCAAGGGCACGCTCTGCCCCAAGGGGGCGACAGCTCACGAGTTCGTCCACCACCCTGATCGTCTCAAAACCCCCCTGCTGCGCAAGAATGGAAGACTCATTGAAGTCAGTTGGGATGAGGCGTATGACTATATCGTCCGAGAGTTCAGGCGTTTACAGAGCACCTATGGGCGCGACAGCGTCGCCGTGATCAGCTCGACGCGCGCCACGGTCGAGGAGAACTATCTCGCCCAAAAGTTCGCGCGCGCCGTCTTGGGGACAAATAATATAGATCAGTGTCAAAGAATCTGTCACTCGGCGACCGTCACAGGGCTCAGTATGGTCATGGGCACCGGCGCCATGTCCAACGCGATCTCAGAGTTTCTCGATCCCGGGCCGAAAGTCTTGATGGTCATCGGGGCCAATCCCGCCGGCTCGCACCCCATTATCTGGTCGGTCTGGATGAAGCCGGCCCTGCGCAGCGGTACCAAGCTCATCGTCATTGACCCGCGCAAGACCGAGGTCGTCAAAGAGGCCGAGCGTCTTGGAGTTCCTGTCTTGCACTTGATGATCCGCCCCGGCTCTGAAGTGGCGCTCTTCAACGCTATGGCCCATCATATTCTTGAGAACAATCTTCACGACGAACGATTTATCGCGGAGCACTGCGAGAATTTCGAGAGATTCCAAGAGACCGTGCGCGCCTACGCTCCGGAGCGCGTCGCGCTCATTACGGGGGTCTCAGCGGCCCTCATCCGTCAAGCTGCCGAGCTCTACGCCCGCGAGAAGCCCGCGAGCATCGCCTACGGCATCGGCATCACGGAGCATCGCACCGGCGTGGATAACGTCCTCGCTCTAGCAAACTTAGCAATGATCACGGGCAATATGGGGCGCAAGAGCGGAGGGCTCAATGCGCTGCGCGGCCAGAACGACGTCCAGGGCGCAACAGATATGGTGCGCCCAGAGTCCCTTCCGGGCTATCAGAAGTGGACCGACCCCGAAGTCGTCCGCAAGTTCGAACACGCTTGGGGAGTGAAGCTTCCCGTCCCGCAGGGGCCCAGCGAAAGCTTTTTATTTTTGTATTGCTCGCACATGTGGGATCGGGCGCTCCAGGGCAAGCTCAAAGGGCTCTACTGTATCGGCGAAGACGTGGCCCTCAGCGAGGGCAATACGAAGAAAGTCGAGCGCGCTCTGCAGTCGCTTGAGCTGCTCATCGTCCAAGATATCTTTATGACGAGGACGGCCGAGTTCGCCCACGTCGTCCTCCCGGCGGCGAGCTTTGCCGAAAAGGACGGGACGTTTGTCAACTCCGAGCGTCGTGTCCAGAGGGTGCGCAAGGCGATCGAGCCCATTGGCGAGAGCAAGCCCGATTGGGTCATCCTCTGCGAGCTCGCTCAGCGATTGGGGTACAGAATGAACTATCAAAGCCCCGAAGAGATCTTCGAAGAGATCAGACGGCTTGTGCCCATCTATGCCGGGATGACTTATAAGCGTCTGGAGGAGCACAACGGGCTGCAGTGGCCCTGTCCCGATGAGACCCATCCGGGGACGCCGACGTTGCACGTGGGAGGGTTTGCTCGCGGCAAAGGGCGCTTGTCGGCCGTTGAGTATCGCCCGCCGGCAGAAGAACCCGACGCAGAATATCCGTTCATCCTGACCACGGGGCGGAGCTTCATGCAGTACAACGCGGGCACGATGTCCCGCAGGACGAAGGCGGGCCGAGCTGAGCCAGAAAACTACGTTCAGATCAGCGCGACAGACGCCAAGCGCCTGGGCATTAGTGAGGGGGATCGCGTGAGGGTTGCGACGCGCCGCGGCGAGCTGATCGTGAAAGCGAAGATCACCGAGATCGCGCCAGGGGTGATCTGGATGCCCATGCACTACGCCGAGAGCCCGACGAATCTCTTAACGAATGACGCGATAGACCCCATCTGTGGCATTACCGAGGTGAAGGCGTGCGCGGCGCGGGTCGAGCGCGCTTAGCTGCTATAAGTGCGCACGACCCTCTTGGAGAGCGCCGTGAGCACCACTTCCGTGAAGTTGGCCCCGATCTTGCGCGCGATCTCTTCCGCCGTCATCTGAGGGCCAATCAACTCGACTTCATCGCCGACTTGAGCCTCGGGGATGTCGGTGACATCAACGGTGATCTGGTCCATCGAGATCGCGCCCACGATGGGAGCTCGCCTCCCGTGAATGATCACCTCGCCGACATTGGCCAGCAGCCAGATCACCCCGTCGGCATAGCCCACCGGGATCGTGACTATGCGAGAGGCGCGCTTCGTCTGGAAGCGCCGCCCGTAGCCGATGAAGCTCCCCGCGGGGAGCTTGTTCTCCGTGACGATCCAACTGCGCACTCTTAAGATGGGCTTGATGGGCTCCGTCCACGGGCGCCGGACTTCAGGATACCCGTAGAGCAAGATCCCCGGGCGGATCATATTGTAGTACCCCGTGGTCACCTCGCGCTCATACTGAACCAACCCCGAACTGTTGGCGATGTGCCGCAACGGAGGCAAAATCCCCTCTCGGTCGAGTTGGGTTAACAGATCAGTGAACACAGCGATCTGCTTGCGGGTGAACTGCTGGTCTTCGGGCTGCTCGCTGTAGGAGCACGCGAAGTGTGAGAAGATCCCGGTGCATTCGAGGGACTGCATCTGGGCTATGGCGCGACAGATGTGGAGGGCATCTTTGGGGAGCGCGCCGTTGCGCCCCATCCCCGTGTCTACTTTCACTTGGACGCGCACTCTGCGTCCCTGGCGCTGCGCTTCGGCGGCGAGCGCTTGAGCGAACTCTACGCTCGATAGAGTGATGTCCACGTCGGTGCGCACCAATTCTGCGATATGGGCGATGCGCGATGAAGCCAAGATGAGAATGGGGGCTTTGATGCCGGATGCGCGCAGCTCTTGCGCCTCAGCAATATTAGCAACGCCAAAGTAGTCCACGCCGGCTCGCTCTGCCGCTTGAGCGACGGCGACCGCCCCGTGCCCGTAGGCGTCGGCCTTGACAGGGAAGAGAATCTTTATGCGCTCGCCGACGCGGGCGCGCACCACGGCGATGTTCTGAGCCAGCTGCTTGAGGTCCACGATGGCCTCCGCCATATACGGGCGCATATCGAGTATCAGTATAAACTCTCTGGGGGGCTTCTCCCAAGAGAGTTCGACCCTTCTGCAGAAGACCAACTCCCGCGGGGGGCGGGACGCCTGTCCAGGCTTCGCCTGGAACGTTCGTCTTGCCGCCGAAGGCGGCAAGGTGTACAGTCCAGACGAAGTCTGGTGAATGCTGTGACTATTGGGATCTTGGGAGGCATGGGGCCGGCCGCAACGGTCGAGCTCTTCCGGCGCATCGTGGCGTACACGCCCGCGCAGCGTGATCAAGATCACATTCCCATTGTGATTGACAATAACCCAAAAATTCCCGATCGTGGGCCGTTTCTTGTGAACGGGGGACCCGACCCCCGCCCGGCGCTGTGCCGCAGCGCAAGAAGGCTCGAGAAGATGGGCGCGAGCTTCATCGCCATGCCCTGCAACACCGCGCATGTCTTCCTGCCCTATCTGAGAAGGGCCGTGCGCATCCCGTTTATAGATATGATCGCGGAAACCGCTAAAGTCATCACCGAGCCGCGCGTGGGGCTGCTCGCTACGGAGACGACGGTCCGAACCCGGCTCTATCACGACGCGTGCGCCCCCCACGGGATAGAAGTCTTAACACCCTTTCCAGATGATCAAGCTCGTGTGATGGAGATCATCTACGCGATCAAAGGCGGCGCGCTCGACGGGGCGATGCGGCGCGATCTGCGCGCGATCGCAGCGCGCTTGCACGAGCGCGGCGCCCAAGCCCTGATTGTGGGCTGTACAGAGCTCTCGCTCGTAGTCGGCCCAGATGATTTCCCAGGGCCGGTCTATGATGCGCTTGATATCTTAGCGCAGGCGGCGGTGAGATGGGCTCAGCAGGGAATGCGCCAGATGCCGCAGCCAGACCATAATAAAAACACGATAAACACAACGACGATCACAAGCAAGGCCATGAGCACCATCCCATAGACGACGTGGCGCGCGCGCATGAGCTGAGGTTATTCTAGCCGAAAGCGCTTGACAAGGGAAAGGAATTTCGGTGAGAATAGCTCTTATGGAGCTGAGCTGGGAAGTAGCGGCGCGGTTGGTGGTGGCGGCGCTGCTTGGGGCGCTTGTGGGGTGGGAGCGGGAGCGGGCGCAGCGCCCGGCAGGATTGAGGACGTATATGCTTGTGGCGTTTGGGTCCGCGCTCTTTACCGTGCTGTCGCTTGAGGCATTTGGGCCGCAGGCTGACCCCGCGCGGCTCGCGGCGAACATCGTGGTGGGGATTGGCTTTTTGGGCGCGGGCACGATCTTCCGCGAGGGGGAGGTCGTGCGCGGGCTGACGACCGCGGCGGGATTGTGGGCCGTGGCGGCGATCGGGATGGCCGCCGGGGTGGGCGAGTATCTCTTGGCGGCGATCTCCACGGTCATCGTGCTTATTATTCTTGCCGGGGTGCGCCTCTTTGAGACGCACAAGCACGCGCGCTAGCGCGTGCGGCTGAGCGCAAGTCGCGCCCTTGGAAATGAATACATCGGCCCATCTCAAGCTCGTGCACATCCGCAAGAGCTTCACTCGCGATGGGGCTCCGCTGCCCGTGCTGGACAGGATCGACTTGGAAGTCCAGCATGGGGAGGTTGTCGCCCTCATTGGCCCCAGCGGCTGCGGCAAGACCACCCTCTTGCACATCATCGCTGGGCTGCTCTCTCCAGATTCGGGAGAGATTTATCTTGACGGGGCTCCTGTGCCGCATGCCCGATCCCATGTCGCTTATATGCACCAGAAGGACTTACTCTTGCCCTGGCGCACGGCGCTCAAAAACGCGCTGCTTGGCCCGGAGATCGTCGGGGAAGACTTACAAGAAGCTGAAGCCCGCGCGCGGCAGCTCTTTGTAGAGTTCGGGCTTGCCGGATTTGAGAATCTCTATCCTGCGCAGCTTTCGGCGGGGATGCGCCAGCGCGTCGCGCTCATCCGCACGCTCCTCTCCCAGAGAGAGATACTGTTGCTCGATGAGCCCTTCGGGGCGCTCGATGCCCTCACGCGCGCCGAGCTGCACGCATGGCTCCTCAAAACCCGAGAGCAATTCCCCAAGACGACGCTCTTTGTCACCCATGACGTCGAGGAGGCCCTCACGCTTGCTGATAGAGTCTATGTGCTCTCGGAGCGCCCGGCGCATGTGAAGACCGCGCTCGCGGTGGCGCTCAAGCGCCCGCGCGACCCGACCCACGCGGACTTCGTCGCCCTGAAAGCGGAGCTGTTGCACGCTCTGGCTCCTTGACAAGACCCATTGCGATCACTATACTTTAAGTGTACAGGGGAGCTCGGGGAACCGGGCTGAGAGGGTCTCTACTCCGAGACCGACCCTTCGAACCTGATCCGGGTAATGCCGGCGTAGGGAACTTTCAGCACTCCTCCCGAGATCTCTCCCAAGAAACTCTACAGGAGGGATCTATCATGCTGCGTCGCGCAGTGCTCGTCGCGCTGTGCATCGGATTGGGGCTGGCCTGGGGAAGCTCGTCTGCCCAGATCAGCGAGGGCTCTAAGCTCGTCGTCTATACGTATGAGAGCTTCGTCGCGTGGGGACCGGCGAAGTTCATCAAGACCGAGTTCGAGAAGCAACACCCCGGCATTGAGGTCGAATTTGTGGCCACCGGGCCGAGCCGCGCCATGTTCGCGCGCTTGGTCAACGAGACGATCTCGGGGGGCACCCCCGCCGATCTCTTCCTCGGCGAAGTCAACGACGTCCCACGAGCGAAGAAGTTCGGGCTCTTCACGCCACTCAAGCCCGAGGAGATCCCCAATCTTCGATCCGTCCCGAAAGACTTACTGCTCGACCCCGATCTCACGATCGTCCCCTACGAGCACGGCTTCATCACGCTCGTCTACGACAGCACCAAGCTCAAGCCCGAAGAGCTACCCAAGACGTTTGAAGACCTCACCAAGCCCCAGTACCAGAAGAAGCTCATCGTGCAGAACGCCCTCACTTCGAGCGTGGGCCAGTCGTTCTTGTTCTGGACGATCTATAATTACGGTGAGGGCAAATATCTCGACTACTGGAGGAGATTGCTGCCCTCGATCTTGACGATTCAGCCGGGCTGGAGCGCCGCGTACAAGCTCTTCACCAAGGGCGAAGCCCCGATGGTCGTAAGTTTTTCTACGGATGAGTGCTTCGATGCGCGCTACAAGCCGCTCTTGCTCAATTCTCAAGGGTATCGCACGATCTTTGGGGCGAGCGTCATCAAGGGCACCGACAACCCCAAGCTCGCGCGAGAGTTTATAAATTTCTTGCTCTCGCCTGAAGTCCAAGAGAAGCTCCCCGACACCGAAGTGATGTTCCCGGCCAACTCTCAGGCGCAGCTTCCCGACAAGTGGCGCACCTGTGCGGTCATCCCGCCCAACCCTGTAATCATCCCGTTGGAGTACGTCGCAGAGAATGCGGATCGCTGGCTCGATGAGTGGGCTCGCTTGGTCGTCACAGGACGGTAGTTTGTGAACATGCGCAGATGGGGAGGGGAGCAGCTGCTGCTTGCCCTCCCCGTGCTCTTTTTAGTCGTCTTCTTCTACGGGCCCATCGCCAACTTGTTGCGCGAGGGCCTCACCAAAGACGGCGCCTTCTCGCTGGAGTTTCTCTGGGCGGTCCTCACCGACGACTACTTTCGCCATGTCATTCTCTTTACGCTCTGGCAGGCGCTGCTGAGCACCTTGGCGAGCATCGCGCTGGGGCTGCCCTTGGCGTTTATCTTGACGCACTACGACTTCCCCCTCAAGAGAATCGTGCGCGCGCTGACGATTGTGCCCTTCGTGCTGCCGGCGATCACGGTGGCGCTGGGGTTTGCGCTGCTCTTCGGGCGCAATGGCTATCTCAATCAGCTCTTGATGAATCTCTTTGGGCTGAGCGAGCCGCCCCTGCCCATTATGTACTCGTTGACGGGGATCGTGCTCGCGCACGCTTTTTATAACGCCCCGATCATCACGCGCACGGTGCACGCCGCTTGGGAACGCTTAGACCCACGCTACGAGGAGAGCGCGCGGGCGCTGGGGGCTTCGCGCTTCTTCGTCTTTAAAGATATTACTCTGCCCATGATTTTGCCAGGGCTGCTCAGCGGCGCGGCTTTAGTGTTTATCTTCTGCTTTCTGAGCTTTCCCATCGTGCTCTCTGTGGGCGGCGGACGGTTCTCAACGATCGAAGTCGAGATCTATACGAGGGTGGTCACGCGGCTCGATCCCCAGTTTGTGAACTATAAGATCGGCGCGGCGCTGGCGCTCGTGGGGCTGGTGCTCTCGCTGGCCGTGACGTATCTCTATCTGCGCCTGCAGGGGAGCTTGGCGCGCCAGACGGAGCAGCTCCGGCCGCGGCCCACCGCGCCGCTCTTCGCCGGGGTCAGAGACCTCCTGCGCCCGACGAAGCTCTTAGTATGGCTCTACGTGCTCATCAGCGTGATCCTCTTTGTCGGGCCGGTGGCAGCTATCGTGGTGGACTCGCTGCGAGAGGAGACAGCCGAAGGAGCGCGTTGGACCCTTCGTTGGTATTCGTATATCTTCACGCCAAACTACGAGGCGCTCGTGGGGGATTCCCCCTTACGAGCGATTGTGAACAGTTTGATCTTTGGGCTTGGGGCGACAGCGATCGCTGTGCCGTTGGGGTTGATCTTCGCGTATGTGATCGCCAGGCTCCGCCTGGACCGTTCGTCTTGCCGCCGAAGGCGGCAAGGTGTACAGTCCAGACGAAGTCTGGTTGATACGCTCTTGATGGCCCCGTTGGCGACGTCGTCTATTGTCTTAGCGTTCGCGCTCCTGCGGGCGTTCAACGCGCCGCCGCTGCGCTTAGTGGGCACAGCAACAGCCGTGATCATCGCGCACGCCGTGATCATCTTTCCGTTCATTGTGCGGGCGCTCGTGCCGATCTTAGAGAGCCTCGATGTGCGGCTCACGGAGATGGCTCGCAGCCTTGGGGCGGGGCGCTTTCGGGCGCTGCGCGATATCGAGCTGCCCTTGGTCGCCACGGGACTGATCGCCGGGGCGGTTTTTGCGTTCGCGCTCAGCTTGGGCGAGATGAGCGCCACGCTGATGCTCGCCCGGCCGGGGCTTTCCACCATGCCCGTCGCTGTGTATAGATTTCTCAGCCAGCACTCCCTGGGAGCCCCCAGTGCCATGAGCGTCGTGATGATTGCCGTCTCGGCGATAGCATTTATACTATTAGAGCGCTGGGGGGAACGGGCCCTCAGATTCTAATATGCGCGTCACGGTCAAAGATGTCACCAAGCGTTTTGGCACGACAATTGCTCTTGAGAACGTCTCGCTCGAAGTGGGCGACGGGGAATTAGTCGCTCTTGTGGGACCCAGTGGGTGCGGCAAGACTACATTGCTGAGATTGATCGCGGGCTTTGAGGCCCCCGATGCCGGGGATATTCTCTTTAACGGGCGGAGCGTGCTGGGGGTGCCGCCGGAGCGGCGCGGGATCGGCTTAGTCTTTCAGAACTATGCGCTCTTCCCGCACATGACGGTCTTCCAGAACGTCGCCTATGGGCTGAAATTTCGACCTAACCCCCTGGCCCCCTTCCCGGAGCGGGAAGGGGGACCAGACTTCGTCTGGACTGTTCGCCTTCGCCAGCCAAAGGCTGGCGAAGATGTACGTCGAGCGAAGCTCGCCAAAGGCGGCACGGTGTCCGGTCCAGGCGAAGCCTGGCGGGTGCGCGAGCTGTTGGAGCTTGTGGGGCTTTCCGGGCTAGAGGACCGAATGCCCTCGGAGCTGTCGGCGGGGCAGCAGCAGCGGGTGGCGCTCGCGCGGGCGCTCGCTCCCAACCCACAAGTGCTCTTGCTGGACGAACCCCTCAGCGCCCTCGACGCGAAGCTGCGCGAGCGCCTGCGCCTTGAGATCAAAAAGATTCAAAGAACCCTGAAGATCACGACGGTCTACGTCACCCACGACCAAGAAGAAGCCCTTGCCGTCGCGGATCGCGTCGCGGTCATGAGCGTCGCTCATCTGGAGCAGATCGGAACCCCCAGAGAAGTCTACAACACCCCGGCGACGGAGTTTGTGGCGCGCTTCATCGGCCGGGGGAATATCCTCCCAGGGGAGCTCGTGGGCGCAGACGCCAAGCACGTGCTCGTGCGACCTGAGCGGATTCGCCTCAATCAATCTGCAGATTATACGCTCTCGGGAAAGATCATCGCGATGGAGTTTGCCGGAGATGCCCTCTGGCTCCACGTAGATGTGAGCGGCACTGCGCTCATAGTGAGAGCGTCCTCGCTCGATCAAGCCCTCCACGAGGGCGATGTGGTGCAGCTGGGGATTGACCGCTCAGATCTGTATATTCTCCCTAGCGATCGAAGATCGCCACCCACACGGTCACAAGCACCGTCACCGCGATAAAGACCCAGACGTTAAAAAACCACACGGACGCCACGACGCTGTAGATGAACCCCCGACGGCCGAGAGTATAGCTGTCGCTGCCGCGCATGAACAGATCTGTTAAATATTTCAAGGGCTCGGTGCCCTCCATCTCGTGGAGGGCTTGGGGCGGAGCGCTGATCAGCACCGATAAGAGATTGAAATAGCGCAGCGCCACGAGAAAGCTGAAGAACGAGACGGCCAGCGTGAAGATAATCGTCCAGATGGGATAATCTTGAGGGCGCAGCCCGCGGCTTGGCAGTTGTGGCAATTCGATGATCGTCTCCCAGACGCCGCTGAAGCTGATAATGAACCCCAACAGCAGCACGCTCGCCGAGGCGAGAAACGTCACGGACATAATGATATTGCGCAGCTGGTGCACGACGAGCAAGTGGTCATCCTGCTCGATGGCGTGCATGAGAGCGCCGGCGACGGCCTGGCGCATGCGGCCCTTGCGCGTGGCGTGGGTGCGCCGACGAGAGATATAAAAATAGACTGCGTGATACCCATAGAAGCACCCGAAGAACGTGAGCAGGGCTACGACCGTCTCCGCGCTCAGGGTCTGCATAGAGATTGTTATACTACACAGAAACGGCTTTGGCAAGAGCTGCTTGACAAGCTCTTCGGGGTGAAAGTAAAATTCTCTTATGATGACTCCAGCGGGCTTTGAACTGGCTGAGCCGGAGAAGACCCAATTCCCGGAGATCTTGGCGATCTTGCCCCTCAAAAACACCGTGGTCTTCCCCCATTCGCTCCTGCCGTTGGCCGTGGGCCGCGAAAGCTCGATCCGCTTGGTCGAAGATGCCCTCGCCGGCACAAAGATCATCGGCGTGCTCACCCAGCGCGACCCCACCATCGAGCATCCCACCCCCAAAGATCTCTATCAGATTGGCACGATCTGCCGGATCGCTCGCGTGACCAAGACCCCCCCAAGCGCCCTGGTGCTGTGGGTCCAGGGGCTGCACCGCTTCGCTGTAGAGATCTTTACCCAGGAGACGCCGTATCTCATGGCCAAGGTCCGCCCCTTGGAGTCCGTCGTCGAGAAGGATATCGAAACCGAAGCCCTCAGCAAGCAAGTGATCGGGCTCTTCCACAAGATGCTCTCGCTCCTGCCCAACCCCCAGATGGAGATCCACACGATGGCCTCCAGCATAACCGATCCGGGGCAGTTGGCCGACTTCATCGCGGCGAATCTCGATATCGAGGCCGAAGCCAAGCAGCACGTCCTGGAGACGCTCAACGTCAAGGAGCGCCTCGTGCTCGTCTTGCGCTTGCTCGAAGAAGAGAACGAGATTCTCGAGGTGGGCTCGCGCATCCACACCCGCGTCCAAGAAGAGATCGGGCGGTCTACCCGAGAGCGCATTCTGCGCGAGCAGCTCGAAGCGATTAAGAAAGAGCTCGGCGAGGAGGAGGGCCCGGAGATCGAAGAGCTGCGCCGCAAGATCAAGCGCGCCAAGATGCCCAAGGACGTCGAGAAAGAAGCCCTGCGGGAGCTGGAGCGCCTCGCCCAGATGCACCCCAGCTCGGCCGAATACACGGTCTCGCGCACGTATTTGGATTGGCTGATCGCGCTGCCGTGGTCCAAGGCCACAAAAGATATGCTCGATATTGCGCGGGCCCGCCAGATCCTCGACGAAGATCACTACAACTTAGAGAAAGTGAAGGAGCGCGTCTTGGAGTACTTAGCAGTCCTCAAGCTCAAGAAAGATATGAAAGGGCCCATCTTGTGCTTAGTTGGGCCGCCGGGGGTGGGGAAGACTTCACTTGGGCGCTCGATCGCGCGGGCGTTGGGGAGGAAGTTCGTGCGCATCTCGCTTGGGGGCGTGCGCGACGAGGCCGAGATCCGCGGGCACCGGCGCACTTACGTAGGAGCGCTGCCTGGGCGCATTATCCAAGGGCTGCGAAGGGCGGGCTCGAAGAACCCCGTCTTCATGCTCGATGAGATCGATAAGATGAGCAGCGACTTCCGGGGCGACCCCGCGGCAGCCCTCTTGGAAGTCCTCGACCCTGAACAGAACAGCAACTTCACTGATCACTATTTAGATGTGCCGTTCGATCTGTCGCGCGTGCTCTTCATCACGACAGCGAACGTGCTCTACACGATCCCCGCGCCGCTGCTCGACCGCATGGAGGTGCTGGAGCTTCCCGGCTACTCCGAAGACGAGAAAGTGCAGATCGCTCAGAAATATCTCATCCCCAAGCAGATCAAGGCGCACGGCCTGCGGGCTCATCAAGTGGAGTTCAGCGATGAGGCGCTGCGCCAGATCATCCGAGACTATACGCACGAAGCCGGGGTGCGCAATCTTGAGCGGGAGATCGGCGCGATCTGCCGCAAGATCGCTGTAGCGGTTGCGGAGAAGAAGGATCGCACAAAGCGCTTCATCCAACCCCAAGATTTGACGAAGCTCCTGGGGCCGCCGCGCTACTTCTCCGAGGTCGCCGAGCGCCTCACCAAGTCGGGTGTGGCCATTGGGCTGGTGGTCACCCAAGCGGGGGGCGATATCGTCTTCATCGAGGCGACGAAGATGAAGGGCAAGGGCGAGCTGAAGCTCACGGGGCAGCTCGGCGAGGTGATGCGCGAGTCCGCCCAAGCGGCCCTCAGCTACATCCGCGCCAACGCTGAGCAGCTGGGGATCGATCCGGATTTCTTCTCGAATCACGATATACACATCCACGTGCCCGAAGGGGCGATCCCCAAAGACGGGCCCTCGGCCGGGGTGACGATCGTAACGGCGCTCGCTTCGCTGCTGACGGATACCCCCGTGCAGCCCGATCTGGCGATGACCGGCGAGATCACGTTGCGCGGCAAGGTCCTCCCCGTGGGAGGGATTCGCCAAAAGGTCTTGGCGGCCCACCGCGCGGGCATCAAAACAGTGATCTTGCCCAAGCGCAACGAGAAAGACTTGGAAGAGCTCCCGCAGAACGTCAGGGAAGCGCTGCGCTTTGAGTTCGTCGAAGAGATCTCCCAAGTCTTAGAGATCGCTCTGCCACGCCATGTCGCGGTCCTCTAAGAAGCGTGCTCCGCGCGTCTTGGTGATCGCCCCCCATCCCGACGATGAAGCGCTGGCGACAGGGGGAGTCATCCAAGAGCATCTGCGCAAGGGGCACGTCGTCAAAGTGCTTCTGGTGACGTGTGGGGATGGGCAGCGCCGTGGGCTGCTCCTGCCCCCTCGGCACTTCTTGCGGTTGGGGGAGCGGCGCTATCGCGAGTCTCTCGATGCATTACGGACCCTTGGGGTTCACGAGAAGCGCGTCATCGCTTTGGGGTATCCCGATCGGGGGTTGGCGCATCTCTCTGAAAGCCCTTATAGATCACGCTACACGAAAGTTTGCGCCGTCCCCTATGAGTGGGCCTATCGGCCCGGAGCCCCCTACACCCGCGAAGCCCTGCTGACAGATCTTGCGGAGATCTTCACTGACGAACGTCCTCAACTCATCTATCTTCCCCATCCGCGGGATCGCCACGGCGATCACCAGGCGGTCTCTCTCTTCGTGCATGCGGTGGTGCGCGAGCTTGGGCTCGCTCCTCAGCTGCGGCACTATCTCATCCACTATGGGGCATGGCCGTTCCCTCTGGGGAGATGCTTCGACAAGCCCTTGGTGCCCCCGCGCTCCCTGAGGGATCATACTCACTGGCTGGTGCACGAGCTGCGCCCTCATCAGATCGAACGCAAATACCAAGCGATCCGATGCTATCGCACCCAGACGCAATATATCGAAGATCACTTATTGAGCTACGTGCGGCGCAACGAGCTCTTCGACCTCTCCCCCGACCCCTCCCCGACACGGGAGGGGGGGTCCCCCTTAGGGGGTTAGGTGTCTTCCAAGACCGCTAATTGCTCTTCGTCGAGACCGAAGTAGTGCCCGAGTTCGTGCATGACCGTGATGCGCACCTGGCGGCGAATCTCTTGAGGGTCGTTGCCAGCAATGGCTTCGATGTTCTTCTGAAAGATATAGATGATATCGGGCTCGATCTGATGGGAGAAGACTGAACGCTCCGTCAAGGGAACGCCCTGATAAAGCCCCAAAAGAGAGTCATCAGGAGGATCGGGTTTGTCCTCGATGACGATCATGACGTTCTGGAGGCGCTCTTGAAAGAATCGTGGCAAGCTCTCCACGGCTTGCCAGACGAGCTTCTCAAACGCTGCGCGATCCACGCTTGCAGTATAGCGAAGCCCAGGGGATTTGACAAGATGCGCCCGTTGGTGGTACAACTACAGTGTCTATGAAGAGATTCTTTCTCGTGGCGTGCGTGGTGCTGGGGGTGTGCTGGGGCGCGGGGGAGGTGTGGGGGCAGGCTCGGCCGAGCGAGTTCTTCATGGAAGAGTTCACATTTGGGCTGCTGGGGGGCTTTCTTGGAGGGCCGACCGTCGAGCTTGTTTACGTGACGACTTTCTGCCGTGAGGCTCCCAACCCTGAGCTCTGTCAGGGCCTGGGCTTTGCCGCGATGCAGGTTGTGATCTATACGATCACGCTTCCGCTAGGAGCGAGCGCAGGGATCATCGCGGCGGGGATATGGCGTGGCGTCCTTGACACCCCGCTCGATTGTATCTTAACTCATTATTGTATCTTCACGTATCTTTTTGCCATGGTAGGGTCATGGACGGGGTGGCTCAACGCTGCGGGTATCGTCAAGGTCTCAGAGTTTTTGATGGAGAATTTCGGCTGGGATCTGCGTGATGAGATCAAAGATATCTACACGGTCACTCGCGTCTTCCTGCCCATTCTCTACGCGGCATTCTTTGGGACGGTGGCGTTCAATTCGCTGGTGACGACAAGCTTTCAGATCCCTCAGGTGCAGGCGCCGCTGTTTACGGTGCGCTTTTAGAGAGCTTCTCGGTGAGGGCGCGCTCGACGCACTTGGGGACAAAGCGGGAGACGTCTCCCCCGTAGCTTTTGACTTGGCGCACGATGCTCGAGCTGATGAACGAGAACTCTCGGCTGGTCATGAGATAGACGCTCTCAAAGTCCGGGTCCAAGTCCCGGTTGGTGAGGGCCAACTGAAACTCATACTCGAAGTCGGTGCTCGCCCGGAGTCCTCGCACGACGGCGTGGACGCCCAGCTGTCGCGCCAAGTCTACTAAGAGCCCATCGTGAGCGATGACTGTGATCGTGTCGTCAAGGCCCACTTCGCGCAGGGCTTCCTTGACGAGCTGGTAGCGCTCCTCGAGCGAGAAGAGCATGGGTTTATTGGGGTTTCTCATCACGGCGACGATGAGCTCGTCGAAGATCTTTTTGGCGCGCTTGATAATATCGATGTGTCCGTAGGTGATAGGGTCGAAGCTGCCAGGGTAGAGTGCTTTGGTCATAGCTTTATCATAGCCACTTGATCTGGCTGCGTCCACTAGCTTAAAATTCCGTGCCCAAGCGAGCTTTGATCCCCCTATCAAACGGGTGCTTGATCTTGCGCACTTCCGTCACTAAGTCCGCGATCTCTTCGATCTCGGGAAGTCTCTTGTGGCTCCCCGTCAGCACGCACTCGGTATGAGGCGCCTTGCCCTTCACCACGCGAATCAAGTCTTCAGACGAAATCACGCCCAGCTGCACCGCATAGAGACATTCGTCAACGATGACCATATCGTACTGCCCCGAAGAGAGGGCGCGCGCTGTGGCTGCTAGTGCCTGGCGCCCAGCTTCAATGTGCCCTTCGGTGGGTTTGCCGATGAGCCATTCGGGCATCCCGTAGCGTTCAAATGAGAAGTTCTCAAAGCGCTTGAGAGCCTTCAGCTCGCCGTACTCCTCAAACGCCTCGACGCCCTTAATGCCCCCTTTGAGAAACTGAATGAGATGGACGCGAAATCCTCGCCCCAGCGCGCGTACCGCCATCCCCAGGGCGGCCGTCGTCTTGCCCTTGCCGTTTCCCCACCACATCTGCACCAAGCCTAGCTCGCTCTTGCTTGTCATCTATGCTCCCTCCCATCGGATGAATGAGTCTGCTGGCGCCAGACCGGAGAAAATCTCCGGGTGGATGATCTCAGCTAAGATCTCTAAGCCCGTCACGATGCGTGGGCCGGGACGATTAAAGTACGCCGACGCCTCGACGATGAAGACCTGATCGTTCTTCACAGCCGACAGCTCCTCCCAACCCTCGCGCTCTGTAAGAAGATCCATCTCGCGCAGCGTGCGCTCGATAGAGAACCCGCAGGGCATAAGCACCAAAATATCCGGGTTATACTCCCGCACTTCGGGCCACTCGACAGAGTACGATGGCTCACCGATTTCGCCGAGCCAGTCCTCGCCCCCGGCGTACTCGACCATCTGGGGCACCCAGTGCCCGGCGATCATGATGGGCTCCAGCCACTCGATGCAGCAGACTGTGGGGCGCTCGGTGAGCCGCTCCGTCTTGGCGCGGACGCGCGCGACGCGCCGACGCAACTGAGTGACGACTTTTTGGGCTTGAGCTGTCCTCCCCGTCACTTCCCCGACAGTCAAGATATTCTCAAAAATATCTTCGAGGGTGTGGGGCTCAAGCGAAATGATCTTCGGATAGCTGTGTAAGAGCTTCACGGCGTGGCGCACATCATCGAACGACGGCGCGCAGACCTCGCACAGCTCTTGGGTCAAGATAATATCGGGCTCTAGTTTTTGCAAGAGCTCGGCGTCTATGTGATAGACGCTCAGGCCGCTGTGAACCCGCTCGCGCACGATCTGGTCTATCTCAGCGCTGGGCATCTCCGAGTGCACGACGGCTTGGCTGAGCTTGGGCTTTTTCAGCACTTCCGGGGGCCAGTCGCAGTCGTGCGAGACCGCGACGACAGAGTCTCCCAGCCCAAGCTCATAGACGATCTCCGTGGCACTGGGCAAGAGCGAGACGATCTTCATCGCTGACTCCTCACGGGGACGATGTAGAGATCTCCTGTACCGTTGACGATGCGCACTTTTGTTCGAAAGACGCGCTCGATCAACTCTGCAGTCAGCACATGCTCCGGCTCGCCCACAGCGATCACGCGCCCTTCGCTGAGGAGCGCTATGCGATCAGCATAGCGCAGCGCGAGATTGAGATCGTGCAGCGAGACGAGCACTGTCAGATCTCGCTGAGCTAAAGAGCGAATGAGCTCCATGATTTCGAGCTGATAGTTTAAATCGAGATGGGCCGTGGGTTCGTCTAGGAGCAAGACTTTGGGCTCCTGAGCCAGCGCGAGGGCGATCCAGACGCGCTGCCGCTCCCCGCTGCTTAGGCTGTGAATCTTTCTCTCAGAGAATTCGAGCGTCTTCGTAAGCTTCAGGGCACGAGTTATGACGTCAGAGTCTTTTTGGGAGAGCCGCTGCCAGCGCTCCCGATGGGGTAGTCGTCCTAGCTCGACGATCTCCCTGACGGTGAAGTCGAACGAGCACGAGATCTCCTGCTCAAGGGCCGCAAGCTCGCGGGCCAGCTCTCGTGGCGAGAGCTCATTGAGACGACGACAATCGAGATAGATCGCGCCAGCTTCGGGAGCGAGCCGCCCGGAGATCGCGCGCAGCAGCGTCGTCTTTCCCGAGCCGTTGGGCCCCACCAGCCCAAAGACTTCCCCAGGCGCGATCTCTAGATCAAGATCGCGCAGCACCAAACGCCCAGAATATCCCAGCTGGACGCTCTCTAAACGAATCATAGTAAAGCTCCCAGCTGCGCCCGCCGCCGCAACAAGAAGAGAAAGAACGGCGCGCCCAAAAGCGCCGTGATGATCCCGATGGGCAGCTCCGCGGGGGCGAGCACCGTGCGCGCAAGAGTGTCACAGAGCGTCAGCAAGATCGCTCCGCCCAGCGCCGACGCCGGCAATAACATTCTGTGATCCGGCCCGACGATCAGCCTCAATATATGGGGCACGATCAGCCCTACAAAGCCGATCGTCCCCGAGACGGCAACGGCGACGGCCGTGAGCGCCGTCACGGCGATGAGCAAGATTCTTCGTAAGTGTCTTGGCTCGATGCCCAGGTGCGCGGCCATCTCCTCACCCAGCGCGAGCGCGTTGAGATCGCGCGCGAAGAGCATGAGCACCATCCCCGCTATTATCAGCACACTCAGCAGCCCAAAGACATAGACCCATTGGGCACCACCTAGCCCGCCTAAGATCCAGAAGATCAACCGTCGCGCGTCATGAGAGGCCCCGCTGTAGAAGAGTAGAAAGCTCGTGATCGCCGAGAAGAGCGCCGCTAATGCTACTCCTGAGAGGATGAGCGCGTAGTTGTCGAGCTGGGCCCAGCGCGTCTGGGCGATGCGATAGACGATCGCAACGGCGAGCACGCCGCCGACAAACGCCCCCAACGGTACTGCCCCCCAATAGATGTCAAGATGGAGCGCGATCACGACCGCTGCCCCGGCAGTCGCTCCACTGGCGATCCCCAACAGATACGGATCAGCTAACGGATTGCGAAAGAGCCCTTGCATCACAGCTCCACAAAGCCCTAGCGCCCCGCCCACCAAAGCCGCCAAGAGCACTCGCGGCAGCCGAATCTGTATGAGAATGGTCACTGCTGTTTGATCTGTTGCTCGGCCTGACAGCACGGCGACGATCTCGCTCAACGAAAGAGAGACCGCGCCGAACATCACGCTTAGGCCGAGCACGATCGGCACGAGCGCTCCGAGCACTCCCAGCCAACTTTTGGGGTGATGCATAGCTTGAACCTAACCCCCCGACCCCCCTTCCCTCTCCGTTTACAGAGAGGGTCAGGGAGAGGTAAGAGGAGCTGGGGGAGAGGTCACCGATTTGGATGCAGCAAGTCCGCAACGGTCTTGATCGTCTGGGCGATGCGCGAGCTGACCCACTGCGACGCCTTGATCCCGTAGACGCGCTTCTCGCGCACGGCTTTCACTTCTTGGAGGAAGCGATTCTGGGTGATCAAGGGGATGAGCAGCGGGTCCGTGAAAATGACGCTGGGATCGCGCTTGACGATCTCCTCGAAGCTCACTTGTTTGTAATCGGCGACATCGGGGAAGACGTTGATGCCCCCAGCGCGCAGCACGATCTCGTTCTCCGGGGTGCCGCGCCCCGCGGCAAACGGCGGCTGCTCCCCCGACGGATAGAGAATCGCCACCGTCGGCTTGAACCGATCGAGCACTGTCCCCTCAATCGTGACGATCTCTTCGGCGATCCTCCCAATGAGAGTGTCGGCTCTCTTGGTGTCGCCCTCAATCACTAGGTTTACAGAGCGAATTGTCCGAAAAATCTCGGTGACGCTGTCAATCGCTCCGGTGCCGACCTTGCCCAGCGAGACGACGATCAGTCCGGCGCGCTCGAGCGTCTCGCGCACCGCGCCGATCGCCCCGAAGACGACGTCGGGCTTGAGCGAGATGATAATCTCTGTATTGGGGTTGAAGACCGGCCCGACCTTGGGCAGCTTCTCAACTTCTTTGGGGTTGTCCGCCGATTCGCTCACCCCGACGATGCGATCGAGCGCCCCAAGATCAATGAGGATCTCCGTATACAGCGGCGTCCCGGCGACGACGATGCGCTCCGGGCGCTTGGGGATGGTGATCGTCTTGCCTCGGTCGTCCGTCACCGTGACGGGATAATCCGCCAACGACGGCCAGACCAGCCCAACCAGAACGAGCGCGAAGACCGCTACGACCTTCCACCGCGTCCACCGCATAGGTGCTTCCTCCTTTAAAATCCCCTCACCTCTCCCGTTCCCTCTCCGTAAACGGAGAGGGTCAGGGTGAGGTAGGTTATGAATTCGATACCAAAGCCCACAGGACAGCCCACAGCCCGCGCGCTGCCGCTCCTGGATCTGGACCAAAAGCGATGATGATCAAATCGTCATTCTTCATAGCTGGGAACGCTTGTTCGATGAGCCGGCTGTCATCGGGATTTTTCTTGGCGAGCGCTTCGCGCTCTTCCACGAAGCGGAGCACCCCCTGGCGCTTCGTGAGAAAGAGCGCCGCGGTCGCGCCCTCACGAACCGCAATGTCCCGATAGAGCCAAGCCGACAAGCCATCAGCAGCTCCGCGCACGAGCGCCATCCGCCCGTAGCGATCGAGCATCAGATTTTTGAGCTGAGCCTCGCGGATATCTATGATCGCGCTCAGCTTCTCCGAGAGGAACCGCCGACCGCGCGCCGTGAGCGCCGTGCCCAATTTCGAGAACGAGACGAGCTTGCGCGCTTCGAGCTTCTCCAGCTCGGTGCGCACCACGCTCTCCGTTAACCCTGTGCGCTTGACAAGCGTACGCCGCCCCAGGGGAGTCGCTCTGAGCTCATAGAGCAATTGATACGCAATGTGCTCGCGCACGGGCACTCCCTTGTGGGATGACATATCCCACCTCGATGTCCCATTATACCCACGCAGGGGCCTCGATGCAAGATCGCGAATCCTTCGGGCAAGTTGACAGATCTCATCTTGATAGCTATAGTAATACGCTACGCTGAGGAGGGCGACACGTATGAGGAACATCACCCGCCGCGAGATCCTCGCTGAAGACACAGGGAGTCCCTATTATGAGCTGCGCAGCTACCCTGAGCCCACGGTCTGTTCGGGCTGTGGCCTAGTCTACCAGAAGGGGCGCTGGACTCATAGTGCTGAAGCCCCTGCTCAGGCCAATCGCGAGCTCTGCCCCGCGTGCAAGCGCATCCAGGATCGCAATCCTGGGGGCGTAGTCTATCTTGATGGCTCGTACTTGCAAGCCCACCGCGAGGAGATTGTAAACATTGCGAAGAATCAAGAGAGGCTGGCGCGCGAGCAGCGCCCTCTCCAGCGCATCATGTGGATGAAGCCCAACGGCGATGGGCTGGAGATCGCCACGACGAACGTGCACTTGGCGCGCCGCATTGGCGAAGCCATCTACCAGGCCCACAAAGGGCATTTAGACATCAAATACTCGGAAGGGGATCGCTTCGCTCGCGTCTACTGGCGCCGCGACGATCAGCCGACTTCCAAAAAATAATGTCCATCCGCGATGAGGGCTTCTCTGCCCTCTTAGAGAAATTTTCGGCGGCGACGCCCACTCCCGGCGGGGGCAGCGCGGCCGCCCTTGTGGGCAGCATCGCGGCTTCGCTCGTGGCGATGGTCGCGGGGCTCACCCTTGGGAAGAAGTCTTATCAAGCTGTCGAGCCGGAGATGCGTCGCGTTCTCGCTGAAGCGACGAAGCTGCGCGATGAACTTTTGGAGCTCGCTGATCGCGATAGCGAGGCGTTCAATGCCGTGATGGCGGCATATAAGCTTCCCAAGGAGACAGAGTCAGACCGTGCGGTGCGCGCGCAAGCGATCCAAACGGCACTTAAAAGTGCGACCGAGATTCCCCATCAGACGGCGCTACGCTGCTTACGGGTCTTAGAGCTTGCGGAGATTGTCGTGGCTCGCGGGAACAAGAGTGCGCTCAGCGACGGGGGCGCGGCGGCGGTGCTCGCTGAGGGCGCTCTGCAAGCGGCGTTGCTCAACGTTGCGATCAACCTCGCCTCGCTCTCGGACGAGACCGTCAAGCTCGAATACAGTCGCGAGCGGGAGAGGCTCGCTCACCAGGCCCAAGCCAAGCGAGCTGCAATCTTAGAAAGAATTGCGAAGCGCCTGAGGACTTGAATTACTTTCTAAATCCCGGCGGCCAGGGGTAGTCGGGCGGGCAGAAGTCTCTCAACTCATTGTCTTCTATCTTGTTGTCCCTCCCAGTCAGCTTTCCTTCAAAAGGTGGTATCTCCTCAAGTTGACAATCCCAAGCATTAGCTGCTGCAAATAGACTATAGGCTGCTCCTACACGATTATTCACGATCCAGTTGTGCGAGATCTCCACCTCCATCTTCTGCCCCAGCCCTAGCAGAAGCCCCGCCCCTCCGAGTAGACTTATGTCCTCGCTGATGAATCCATTCCCTAAGATCCAATTACGCACGATCTTCCCCTGCCCAGTCACCACAATGATCCCATATCGCCCTCCTGTAATTTGATTACGAACGATCTCAAATCTTGGCCCTTGTTGCCCTGGACATTTACTGTCTACTCTAAACAGTATTTCAGTAGAGTCGGGCTGACACGCCAGGTAGATGCCAACCATATTGCTATTGGCAATGAAATTGTTCTCGATGGTCAAGGATGCCCTCTCAGCTTCTACTATTATCCCTCCCTGCTCCGCTAAGAGCATTTGGTTGCTCAAAATATATGCCAGCCCATTCCCGGTCATCCTTATGTGGGTCTGATTGTTCTGGAAGGTGTTAGTGCGGATGGAGAATACCTTAGCGTCATCTTGAAGCCCTATGCCCCATCCTGTGTGTTGAATGATGCTGTCGCGGATAGATTCTACCACAGCTCCTTGCTTAAGGAAGATGCCTGACGCCGCATCGCTGATCTCATTTCCAAAGATACCATCTATTGCGACGACAGCGCGCTCTATCCAGATGCCTGCGTTCGTCAAAAGAGGAGAGCCGAAGCTAGGATATCCACGAATGCGGTTTCTGGCGATCATCTTGACACGGGCATCCACAAGCTCTATTCCGGTTTTCCCGCCGAAGATCTCCAGGCCGGTTATCATTTCGATGGGGCGGCTCTCGAGGCCATTGGAGACCAAGATGGTTGGTCTTTTGGGGTCAAGCGCCTCAAGGTAGACATTCCCTACCCCTATCAAACTCACGACGCGCTTGATAACCACGTTCTCGCGGTAGCGCCCAGGAAGGATATAGACGAATCCCCCCCTAACGTCAGAATCGTCGACCGCATCTACTGCGGCTTGGATCGTCCGAAAGCAGGGGCTGTTGCCCCCGCAGGTTGGATCGTCATCGTCCACCCAGGCTGTGCTTGAGACGAGCGTCTTAGATCCCGTGTCACCAACGAAGCCTATGCCCAACCCTATACCTATCGTCAAGAGGCCGAGAAGGCCGATCTTATTAAGTTTCACGTTCCTTTCCCCCTTTATCTTTATTATCGTGCGAGTAACATTATAGTACAAACAACGCGAGGAAGAAGAGGATGTCGGGGTCGATCTCTGGATCGTATTTCTTGCCGATTGTTATGCCCATCTGCTCAGCAATCTTCCTGGCAAACTCACTGGGAGAGAGCCCACCGGGACAGCCGCTGGCTGGGCAGAGGGCTTTGGCATCCCACAGCCCATTTTCGTTCACAAAGATAAAAACCACGGGGACACCAGGAGTGCCTAATCGTCTCATTATGTTCTCTATACTGGACGTATGGGCATTGAACGAGACCTGCACAACGACAGGGTAAGAACCGTGCCAAGGCACAGTATGACTGGAATTTTGTAGCTTGACAATGTCTCTAATGATTTCATTAATGTTGTTAACGATGCGGTTTACTTCATCGGGGCTGATCTTGGCCTCGACATTTACAAAGACAGTCACCAACCCGATGCCCTGGATACCCTTCTGGGCGATGACATGTACTAGCTGCTCAATTCCAGGGCAACTGATGGAACCACAATAACCTGATGAACTGAAGATAGCATTATACGCTGCTGGTGTGGCCTTTATAGTCCACCCATTTTCGACCACCTTAGTGAGGATCATGAACCCTCCCATGAGGTTGGAGTAATGCTCAGCATAATCCGCACGACTAAAATTGGGCCCTCGAGTTAAGACTCCCATGTAAAAGATAATATGACTCTGGCCACTCAACTGTGGAGCTTTGCGCAGGCTCTCCAAGAAGCCAGCGTAGAAGCTCTTGGTGAGTCCTGCCGTCTCAAAGGGGCCTACACCTACTAATGTGCCAGTCACCACAAAGGTCTGCAACGCTGTTATCAGATTATCACCACTGTATCCCTGGATCAAAGCCAGCACTGTTGCGACAGCCCCTATATCGGAGTGGGCATCCATAGTTGCTATCATTAGTGTGATAAAAACCTGAGCTGCTGTAATCTGCCCTGGCAGCTCTCCGCCGAATAATTTTTGCCAAAGACTGACAATCGGTTCTATGTAGCGACCTAGGCCAGGCACCCTTCTAGCCCACTCCAATATTTGTTGTAGTAGCTGTTCAAATCCCCACTCCATCAATCTCTGAATGAATCTGGTAAGCTCAGGGCCTTCTTGAAGACGCTTGTAAAATTCCGCAAAATCGCGATTGTAATTTGCATGACCAGGCGTAATCATCTGTTGGATCAAGCCAAGGACTACGGCTTCTTTGTCTTGAGGAGCGGCCCTTAGCCATGCGTCTAGCAAGGAGTTAATCGCTTGTATGACCTTATCCTTGTCCCAACGCTGTTCTTCCACAACAGGGGGATCCGGTACATACCACTGATCTTGCTCAATCCATTCTATTACGAGCCGAAGCTCCTCTGGATTTAGGCAAGGCAGCCCGGAGAATAACAGATAAGAATCCTGGCTTGGAGATCTCATGCTACTATATGAGACCCCATAGATTTGTTGACCTTGCTGCTCCTGAGCTCGACAGGCTTGGTATACTGCCTCTTCGAATTCTTCCCTGGTGTACGCTGCTCCCATAACGGGAACAGTGATGGCATGAGGCCCGATTATTAGTCGTACACTTTCAGAGATGGGACCTGACGCTACTGGCCTGAAGCGCGCCGTTACTATAACACTCTTACTTGGCTCCAACGTGAAAGGATTTTCTGGGAGCATGAGTTGGAGAGGATGTTCAGGATATGTGATTCCTGCTTCCAAAGTCACCGTAGTTGTCCCTTTGTTAGTAATTGTCAGCTGTCGCTCTCGCGTGCTACCCACGAAGATGATTCCAAAATCCAAGTTGGAAGGCTTAATCTCAACTTTGTGGGCTGTGCCCACAAGGGGCACCGTCAGGCTCCCTTGCCCCTCACTGATCCCCACCTGCAGGCTCCCTCGAAATTCCCCTGACTCCACCTCCTCCACCGCCACCCCTGGCGCCACGTACACCATCCTGCTGGGATCGAATCGCAAAATCACTTGAGCACTCTGCCCCGGCGACAGCGTCGGCGGCACGCTCACGATCTTGTACGGCCCAGCCGTGCTCAGCGTCAAGCTCACACTGACTGTCCCCTCATTCTTCACTGTGAGCGCCTTCTCTATCGGCAAGCCTACCTTCTCTGTGCGCAGCTCACAGCCGCCCATGCTGTCGCACTGCTCCCGCAGCACCAGCAGCCCGCTCCCAAAATCTACTGATGCTGGAGAGAAGCTCACCTTGTGGGCCACAGCCGTGGCCGTCACCGTCGCGTTCCCACCATTAGAGCTGATTGCAATGCTCTTAGAGAAGCTCCCCGCCGTCGCTGAGCTGAACCGCACTACCACCTCTTGCGGCTGCCCCGGCAGCAGACTGAAGCTTCCCCCAGACACAATGCTGAACGGCGCGGGAGCACTCACCGTCCCCGTCAGCCTCCCGCCCCCGCCGTTCCAAATAGTGAACGACGCCTGCACCTGCTGGTTGATGAACGTCGGCGGCAGCGCAAGGGTGGGAGCAAGCCTGCTCAAGGAGAGGCGGAGCATCGGGGTCGTGCTCGTACACAGGTAGTCATACCCCCACTGGGAGGTACAAATCTGCGGGCCATAGTCCCCTTCAATAAGAGTATAGCTCCCTGTCGTTATGGCCCCGCCATCCTCAGCATAGAGCATCAACGGCTGCATCCTCGCCCCTGTGGGCACCGCCTCCCCACTCGCCTGCCCACAGGCTGTGGCTTGAATCATCGGCTCGGCATCATCTTCGGGCTCATCATCTTTATCGGCCTTCACCTTGATCCGCACCTGATGCCCTATCTTCTCATCGCTCCCCTCAGAGGCTATCCCAAGAATTGCAATCTTATTGGTCTCATCGAGCAAGACCCGCACCTTCCCTACTCGCTTGCCCTTCTGGGCCAGCTTCCCCTCAAAGTCTTGGAACTTCCCCTTCTCCCGCAGCTTGCGCAACAGCTTCTCCGCCTGCTGGGCGCTGAGGACCCTCACCACACGCTCTTGCCCATCACCACCGACGTTGAGGGTCTTGTTCCCTTGACGGACTAAGCCAATCGCTGCTGTCTGGCCATTAGTTCTCGTCCAAACCAGATGGGCATCCTGGCCGAAGGGGATCAAAAGCTGCTCCCCACCCACAAGCTGGACTGCTTGGGCTTCGTCGGCATTCATGCCCAAGCCACGGCGCTCCAGCTGGGCCTTGACTGCTTGCAGTTGGGAGTCTGCCAACGCTTCTTGCAGGAGAGCCGAGCGCTCTGGCTCAAGGATGGGGGCAGCACAGCTGTCGCTAAGCTGGGCGTTGAGTGCTTGGAAGTTGGCTTGCGAGGCGGAATCAGGCTTCAGCGGGGGGGGGGGTGACATGCCGAGGATTCCAAAGCGCAGTGCAGCCGACGAGGATCGAGACGAGGGCGATACCCAGGGTGAGCTTGGCCAGGCGAGCAGTGCGCATGACTCCTCCTTTCGTGCTCCTTCCCCTGCGATCCCAGGGCTGTGGGCGGGGATGGGCGGCTTTGTAGTTTATCACCCTCTATATACCACAAATGGGGACAAAAGTCAAGAGGACAGAACGAAAATCTCGTATGGATCGGTAGTTGGATTATTGGGGATTATTAGGGAGTGCAGTTTCTTGCCCACTCAGACTACTTTGGATTATACTAAGCGAATGAAAGACTTAAAAACCCTGGCTATCGAAGCCGCCCATCAAGCCGGAAAACTCTTGCGCGAAAACTTTCGCCAAGGGCACTCTTTCGCACTCAAGAGCGGGTTCCGCGATTTGGTCACAGAGTTCGATCACCGTGCCGAAGAGATCATCGTCTCCCTCATACAGAAAGAATTCCCCCAGCACTCCATTCTCACCGAAGAGGGCTCGGTGCGCCCCACAGATACAGCTTCGTATCAGTGGATCATAGACCCCATTGACGGCACAACAAACTTCGCCCACGGGTTTCCGTTCTTCGCCGTTTCCATTGCCCTGTACTACGAAGGTGAACCCGTGGTGGGCGTCGTGTATAATCCCATCCATGATGAGCTGTTCGTCGCTGAGGCTGGCCAAGGAGCGTGGCTCAACGGACAGCCCATCCACGTCTCGCACGTGGAGACGCTCCAAGAGAGCTTGGTGATGACCGGGTTTCCCTACGACGAACGCTTGATCCCAAAGCACTTGGCTTGGTGGGAGCGCTTTGCAAGAGAGACGCAGACGCTGCGGCGCATGGGGTCATCGGCGCTGGCTATGTCGTATTTAGCTGCTGGGCGCGCCGACGGCTACTGGGAATTGGACTTGAAACCCTGGGACATGGCCGCAGCCGCCCTCATCGTGCGCGAGGCCGGAGGGACAGTGACAGACTTGAGAGGGAATAAGCTCGATCTCTCCAGTGGCGAAGTCTTGGCGAGCAACGGGAAGATTCATGCTCAGATGATCAAAATCTTACAAGGCGAGCGTGAGTAGCTATGGAGCAGACGTATATCGAAGATATCGCTCAAAAAGTCGGACAAGAAGTGCTCATCTGCGGGTGGCTGTATAATCGTCGCGAGTCCGGCAAGATTCAGTTTTTGCTCATTCGGGACGGGACGGGGGTCATCCAAGGAGTCGTCACCAAGGCCGACGGAGAGGCCTTCGAGAAGGCCTTAAAACTCACCCAAGAATCGTCTTTGAAGGTCTGGGGCACGGTGCGCGCGGACCAGCGCGCCCCCGGCGGCTACGAGCTGCAGATCAAAGACATCGAGATCGTGCAGCGCGTTGAGGAGAAATATCCCATTGACTTGAAAGAGCACGGGCCGGCGTTTCTGTTAGACCATCGGCACTTGTGGATTCGCTCACCTCGACAAGCGGCGATCCTGCGCGTGCGCCACGAAGTGATGCAATCTATTCGAGACTTCTTCAACGAGCGGGGGTTTATCGCCACGGAGTCGCCCATTCTGACGCCCTCAGCGTGCGAGGGCACCACCACGCTCTTTGAAGTCAATTATTTTGACGAGAAAGCATATCTCTCCCAGAGCGGGCAGCTCTACTTAGAAGCGACGGCGATGGCGCTAGGCAGAGTCTATTGGATCGGCCCGGCGTTCCGAGCCGAAAAGTCCAAGACCCGAAAGCACTTGACGGAGTTCTGGATGGCCGAGGCGGAAGTCGCCTTCTTCGACCATGAGCAGAATATAAAGCTCCAAGAAGAGTTGGTGAAATACGTGATCGGGCGATGCCTAGACAAGCGCGCCCGCGAACTCAAAGAACTCGGTCGTCAGACGGAAGCGCTCGAAAAAGCCCTTCGAGAGCCGTTCGCGCGCATCACCTATGCCGAATCGCTCGAGATCATCAACGAGCTTCTCAAGGAGAAGATCGCCTCTGGGGAAGTAGAAAGACTGAACTGGGGGGATGACTTTGGCGCACCGCACGAGGAGGCGCTGGGGCAGCACTTTGGGCGCCCCGTCTTCGTCGAGTTCTTCCCCGCAAAGATGAAAGCGTTCTATATGGAGCCCAAGCCCGATAACCCCGAGCTCGTCTTGGCGGCAGATCTCATCGCTCCCGAAGGCTATGGGGAGATCATCGGGGGGAGCCAGCGCATTTCAGATATTGCTCTCTTGAGGCAGCGCTTGAAAGAGTTTGGGCTGCCCGAAGAGCCCTATCAATGGTACATTGACTTGCGAAAGTACGGAGGCGTGCCGCATTCGGGGTTTGGGTTGGGAGTGGAACGTTTGACGGCGTGGATCACGGGGATCGAACACTTACGCGAAGCTATCCCCTTCCCCAGGATGCTCTATCGCCTCAAGCCGTGAGTCATCTCTTGAAGACTCGGCTCTCCTTGCCCTGGAGGATGCGCTCGATGTTGCTGCGGTGCTGCCAGACCGCTAACACCCCCAAGGCGCCAAAGAGCCCAATCAACTCAGGAGGCCCGGCAAAGATATACAGCGCCCCTGGGGCCGAGAGCAACGCGATCATCGAACCGACCGCGACATAGCGCGTCAGTAAGACCGTCACGACCCACACGCCAACGGTCACCAAGAGCGCTGGCCAGGAGAAGAAGAGTAGAAGCCCGAGCGTCGTGGCTACCCCTTTGCCCCCCGTGAATTTCAAAAAAATACTCCAATTGTGCCCGACGACCGCCAAGCCCGAAAGCCACAGAGGGGCATTCAACAGACTAGCCACCCACGCCGCGACAACTCCCTTGCCCACGTCCCCAACGAGAGCAAGAGCCCCATAGCCCACGCCCACCACGCGCGTGACGTTGGTCGCCCCGACGTTGCCGCTGCCGTGCTGACGAATATCTATATTCTTCAGGCGCGCAACAACATAGCTGAAGGGCAGAGAGCCGATCAGATAGCAGCTCACGGCTGCCCCCAGGGCCTGCCAGTCCATAGCTTACGAGGAGCTCTCGGACTCTTTGAGGAGCTCTTTGAGGCCCTTCACGCGCTCCCCCATGGTGATTCCCTCACGCCCGGCATCGCTGGTGAGCAGGTGTTCTTGGCGGTGGAGGCTGCGCAGAGAGAGCCGGACCTGGCGCTTCTCCTCGTTGATCCCGATGATGCGCGCTTTGACGACCTGGCCCACCTGCAGGACATCCGCAGGGGTCGAGATGCGCTCATCCGTGATCTCCGAGACGTGAATGAGCCCCTCCACGTCCTCGGTGATCTTCATGAACGCGCCAAACTCCTTGAGCTGCGTGATCGGGCCCTCGACGATGCTCCCCACGGAATAGTTCTCTAAGAACTTATGCCAGGGGTCCTCTTGGAGCTCCTTGAGGCTGAGGCGAATCTTGCGCTTGGCAGCGTCGGATTTGATGACTTTCGCCGTGATCTCTTGCCCCTCCTTGACGACGTCGCTGGGCTTGTTCACTTTATCCCAGCTCATCTCGGAGATGTGCAAGAGCGCCTCCACGCCGTCTTCTAAGTAGACGAACGCCCCAAAGTCGGCGAGCTTGGTCACCCGCCCCTTGACGATGCTGCCCTCAGGATATTTCTCCTCGATCTTCTCCCAGGGGTCGGGCTGGGTGCGCTTGATGGAGAGGCTCACCCGCCGCTCTTGCTCGTTGACGTCGAGCACGACGACTTCCACTTGCTGGCCGACCTTGACGACTTCCTTGGGGTGTTCAGGGTAACCCCACGAGAGCTCCGAGATGTGCACCAGGCCCTCGACGTCCTCCTCGATGCGCACGAACGCGCCAAAGTCCGTCAAGCTGACGACCGTCCCCGTGGTCTTAGTGCCCACAGGATAGCGCTGCTTTAACCCGATCCACGGGTCGGGACGGAGCTGCTTGATCGAGAGGGAGATCCGCTCCTTCTCGCGATCCACGTTGAGGACCTTGACCTTGATCTTGTCCCCGACTTTGTAGGTGTTGGGCGGCACCACGGGGATGTCCTTCCAGCTGATCTCCGAGCGATGGACCAGCCCCTCGAAGCCCCCAACGTCCACAAAGATCCCAAAGTCCACGATGCTCTTGATCGTGCCCTCGACGACCTGGCCGGGCTGGAGCTTGTTGAAGAGCTCTTCCTTGCGCTGGCGCTCCAGTTCTTTTAAGTACTCCCGGTGCGAGACGACGAGGTTGCGCTCGCGCCGGTCCAGCTCCAAGATGATGAACGGCACCTCCTTGCCACGCAGCTCCTCGATATTGGGAGGGAGGTCATCTCCCAAGTGCGAGCCGGGCAGGAACGCGCGAATCCCCGATTTTAAGAGATTGACGTGATAGCCTGCGCCCTTGACCTCGTCTTCGATGGTGCCGGTGATGGGCAGGCGATTCCTATATGCCCGCTCCAGCTCGCTGATGCGCTTCTCGTAGAGCGCGGCCTTCTCGGAGACGTGGATCGTGCCCTCCTCTTCGTCAATATATGTGATGAGCACCTCGATCTCGTCTCCGGGCTGCAGCGGCGTCTTGTGGAAGGGCGCCAGCTCCGAGGGCTTCAGGAGCGCCTCGGACTTGTAGCCGATGTCCACTAAGACCCCTTGATCACTGACTTGGACCACACGGCCCCGCAGAATATCCCCACGCGAATACGTCAACACGTCTTGATCGCCCAAGAGTGCTTCCATCTGATTGAGTTCCTCGGACATGCTCGATCACCCGCTTGCTTGAGAGGATTTGCTGATCAACTGCTCGATGGCCGATTGGACAGCCGCGATAGCCCGCGCGGGAGTCGATGCCCCCGCGGAGATCCCTATGCGCTTCTTCCCCCAGAACCACTCTCCTTTCAGTTCGGATGCGTCCTCAATATGATAGCACGTGGTGTACTCGCGCGCGATCTCGGCCAGGCGGCACGTATTGGAGCTGTTGCGCCCACCAATCACGATGACGACGTCGCAGCGCTGAGCCAGCTCCCGGATCGCCTCTTGGCGCTCGAAGGTCGCTTGACATATTGTATTATATGCCCGGACCTCCAAGCAATGCTCGAGCACCTGCCCGATGAGCCGGGCGAATCTCTCGTACGGATGGGTCGTCTGCGAGATGAGCCCCACCCGATCCGACGCCCTCAGCTTGAGCTTTTCTACTTCTTCCGGGCCGGTGATCACGTCCACTTGCGCGTTGAGTCCTTCTAAATGCCCCAAGATCCCTTGGATCTCCGGGTGCTCAATATGCCCCATGATCACTACTCTGTACCCTTGCTCTGCAAGCTCGCGCGCGAATCTTTGAGGGATCGTCACCAGCGGGCATGTCCCGTCGTAGATCTCGTAGCCCTTCTGGTGGAGGGCGCGCTTGACCGCGGGCGCGACCCCGTGGGCGCGAATCAAGACTTTGCCCTTCTGCCCCGGCTCCAGTGGGGGCAGCTCCTCGTGAGATTTCACAAAGATCATCCCCTTGGCGCGCAGCCGCGCCACTTCTTGAGGGTTGTGAATGAGCTCCCCCAGACAGTAGACCGGGCCGTCGTGCGTCTCGTTTAATAGCTTTTCAGCCATCTCCACAATGCGCTCTACGCCAAAGCACCACCCGGCGCTGCGCGCAATCTCGATAATCGGTCTTTCTGTAGAGATCATAGGCTCTCCTGGAGAGCTGGGGAGCGCTCCAGCCCAACTCGATCTATGCGCTCCATCAACAGATCAGCGAGCTTCTGATAGCGCTCGTGGCGATCGGAGACCTCCCCAAGGTCGAACTCCAAGTCTCGCAAGCTGAACGGCGTGCTGATGTACGCCGTGATTTGAGGCCAGCGGAACGGATACTGTGGGGGATAGGGCCCGCGGGCCTCGAAGCGCACGGCGACGAATTCGCTGCCGGTGCGCTCAGCAAAGCGAATCACCCCAGGGTGGGCCCGCTGGGGCGCGCGTGTTGTCCCCTCGGGGAAGATCCCGACGATCTTGCCAGATCTGATGGCCTCGAGCACTTTGCGCAAGTCCTCCACTTGGAAGTGTTCGCGATCGATGGTGATCGCGTAGTGGCGCACCCAGAAGGCCAGGAAGGGGTTCTCATGAAGCAGCGTCTTGCGCGCGACAAAGTAGATACGGCGCCGGTGGCCCAGCACAGTAATAAGCAGCGGGATATCCCAGTAGCTGCGATGGCGCGCTACGAGAAGAAATCCACCCTGTTGGGGGAGGTTCTCCCAGCCGCGCACCCGCAGCCGGAACAGGACCCGCACGATCGCGCCCAAGACCGGGGCCAGCAGCCAATAGAAGAACCCCTTGATGGCTTCGGCCGCATTCACTCGCTTAGTTTACCAGACGCTCCTCGCTTCTGCAACGCCGACTCTACTGCTCGCACGGCCTCCGCGATGACGTCCTCGAGGGTCCGGCCCTCGGTGCGAATCACTATAGTCTCGGGGGTGATCTGTAACCGTCCGAAGCCCACGCCATCGCGGGCGTCGCGGGCGCGCATCTGGGCTAAGACGTCTTCATACAGTTGATTGGGGCGTTCGCGGCAGCGGCGTCGAGCGCGCTCCTCAATAGAAGCGTCCAGATAGAGCTTGACGTCGGCATTGGGGAGGACGACCGAGCCGATATCGCGTCCCTCCATGACGACATCTCTGTCGCGGGCGAGCGCCCGCTGCTGGGCGATGAGAAATTCGCGCACTTCGGGGCGGGCGGCGACTTGAGAAGCGAGCTCGTCCATCTGTGGGGTGTAGAGTTGTTCTGTGACATCTTGGCCGTTCAGCAAGATCCGCTCGTCAGGTCGAACTTCGATGGAGATCTCGGAGAGGTTCAGTCCTTGGGAGAGTCCCAGGGCGACGGCGCGGTACATCGCGCCAGTATTGACGAGAAGGCATCCAAAGCGTTTTGCCAAGGCGCGGGCGACGCTCGTCTTGCCGGAGCCAGCCGGGCCATCAATGGCGATCTGCATAGAATTAAGATATCAAACCTTGCGCGCCCTTCCAAATCATATTGATCGCTGAGTAGAGCAGCACCACTCCAAAGAGCCGTCGCAGAAAGACTTTTGAGACTTTCGCCGTGCTCCACGCTCCCAACTGTGCGCCGATGATAATCCCCAGCGCCAACGGGATCGCTAAATCTATATGAAGATTGCCTTGAAAGAAGTGCGTGATCGCAGCGATGAGCGACGACGGCCCCATGACGAAGAGACTTGTGGCTACGGCGCTGACGATCTCGACCCCCAGAAAGATATTCATCGCCGGAACCATGACGATCCCACCGCCGATCCCGAAGAACCCCGCAGCGACTCCCGCGACCAAGCCGACAAGAGCGCCAAGCAGGGGTGTGGGATTGCCGTGTGGATCCAGCCCGCGTCGGAGCAGCAAGCCCAGCTCTTTGGGTTCTTTCCCGGCGAGCATCAGCCCGGAGACGTAGAGCAATAAGACCCCGAACGCAATAGCTAACTCCTCGCTTGAGATGAACTCTGTGAGAAACGCCCCAAGCCAAGCGCCTACCAACGCTGCGGGGAGCAATGCCAACGCGAATTTATAATCAATCTTCTTTTGGCGGGAGTAGGCGATCGTGCTGGAGATCGAATTGAAGACGATCGCAGCTAAGCTCGTGCCGACAGCTTCTTGGGTCGAGCCGACGAGATTCAAAAAGACAAGCAATGGGACCATGAAAATCCCGCCGCCGACCCCGACCATGCTCGCCACCCAGCCGATGGCGATGGCCGCGAAGAATAATATCACCGCGATCAAGACGTGATCACATCTCACTATCGCTGTAGCATTCTAATTATGCCGATGACACTACAAAGAACTATGACTATACCCGCTAGTCGAGTTAATAGCAAATCTAACTTAGAGAGCCTCAGCTTATAAACCCTCTCGAACATGCCCTCAGGGTCTATGATTCCCCAAATTCCATAAGCAATGAAGAGGCACAATGGCAAGGGCATAAGGATTTCTATAAGAGCTTCATAGGGGATTACGAGTATGCCAATAATGAGAGCAATTGCTCCCAGAGGGAGCAGAGCATGCACTAGCAATTTTACTATCTGCTCAGACATACTTATCACCCCTGATAAGCACTATCAAGCCGAAGAGTCGTGTCAAGACTATGACGAATTCAGAAGTCTCCGTAAGCTCGAACATCACCAGCAGCCATCGCTCCCAATACATAAAAAACTTCTCGGATTCACAGCGGCCCAAGCTCCCAAAAGTCCCAAAAGAAGCAACATGAGAACAGAAATCCCTTTAAGAGGGAGCATAAAGCTAAGGAGCATAGTGAAGGTAAGAGCAACCCCAAGAGCAACTTCCAAGGGTATCAACGCTTTGGCTGTCCGCTTCATCGCACGGAAAAGTGCCTTGATCATAATTTGAGCAACACTACTATCAATAAGATTATGCCGGAGATGATCACGCCTATACCTCCAATCTGAGTCAAAAGCAGAGCAAGCTCAGAGGGTTCGGCACGCTTAAAATACCACCTTCGTCCAAACATGAAAGCAGCCTCAGGATCAGCAACTGACCATATTCCATAGAGAATCACGAGGAACACCATAAAAGCCGCGAAGGTTTTCTCAGTAGCCACCAGAGCACCGATAATAAGGGCTAGTGCTCCTAGTGGTATTAAAATTTTGACAAGCTGCTCTATGACCTTGCTTGGCATAATCAGCGCTTTCGCTTGAGATACCCCTCAATAAACAGATCGAGCTCGCCGTCCAAGACTGCTTGGACGTTGCCCACTTCGATCTCCGTGCGATGGTCTTTCACTAACTGATAGGGCTGCAAGACGTACGAGCGAATCTGGTTGCCCCACTCGATCGCGCGCAACTCCCCGCGCACTTTTGCGATCTCTTGCTCTCTCTCGCGCAGCTTCAGCTCATAGAGCCGCGCCGCAAGCAGCTCTAACGCGATCTCTTTATTCTGCTGCTGGCTGCGCTCCCGCTGACACGTCACCACAATCCCCGTGGGCAGATGCGTAATTCGTACGGCTGACTCGGTCTTGTTGACATACTGCCCGCCGGCTCCCCCGGCCCGGAACGTGTCAATCTTCAGATCTTCAGGGCGAATCTCGATATCCACATCCTCGATCTTGGGGATGACCGTCACGGCCGCAAACGACGTATGCCGCCGCGCGTTGGCATCGAACGGGGAGATGCGCACAAGACGATGGACGCCGCGCTCGGCCTTCAAATACCCGTACGCATAGGGCCCTACAACTTCAACCGTCGCGCTCTTGATCCCCGCGACTTCCCCAGGGCTGACTTCGATGATGCTCACCCGCCACCCCCGACGCTCTGCATAGCGCAGATACATGCGCAAGAGCATCTCGGCCCAATCTTGAGCGTCGGTGCCCCCGGCTCCTGCTTGAATGCTCAAGTAGCAATCATTGGGATCGTAGGGCTCGTTGAGAAACGCTTCGATCTCTAGGGCTTCTAAGCGCTTGGAGAGCTCTTGAATGCCCAACTGCACCTCGCGCTCGACGGAGGGGGCGCCCTCAGACTTGCCCAGCTCTTCTAGGACTTCTAAGTCGTCGAGCTGGGTCTCCAGCGCTTTGTATTTCTGCAAAATCCGGCGCTTCTGCTCAACTTGTTGGGAAACGAGCTTCGCTCGCTGCTTGTCCTCCCAGAAGCCCGGCGCAGCCATCTGGTCTTCGAGGCTCTTGAGTTCAGCTTCAAGAGCAGCTAAGTCAAAGACGATCAGCGATCTGGTTCAGCCGATCGCGCAATTGTTGCAGCACAGCTCTCGTCCTCCTTGTTGCACACTCTGCTCACAGTATTCTATGATTGCTGTGTGAAGAATGCAACTGGCACGCTCTACATCGTGGCGACCCCCATTGGGAATTTAGAAGATATTACTCTGCGGGCGCTGAGAGTTCTCAAGGAGTGCGATCTTATTATTGCTGAAGATACGCGGCGCTCGCGCCAGCTCCTGGCGCACTATGGGATCGAGAAGCCCTTCGAGCGCAGCTTGTATCGCGGGGTGGAGCGCGAGCGCGTCGAGTATTTTATAGAAAAGCTCAAAGCTGGCGCTCAGATCGCGCTCATCTGCGATGCGGGCACGCCGCTCATCTCCGATCCGGGCTATGGGCTAGTCCGTCGCGCTATCGCTGAAAATATCTCTATAGTGCCTATCCCAGGGCCGACGGCGCTGATCACGGCATTGATCGTCTCGGGCTTCCCTACGGAGAGCTTCGTCTTCGCGGGGGTGCCGCCGAAAAAGCCCAAAGCCAAGCGCGAGTTTTTCGCCCATCTCTCCCAAGAACCCCGCACGATCGTGCTCTATGAGTCCCCCCATCGGGTGCTGAAGACCCTGGAAGTGATGGCTGAAATCTTTCCCAACAGACCCTTGGCGCTCTGCCGAGAACTCACAAAGATGCACGAGGAGATCGTGCGCGGCACAGTCCAACAAATTCTCGACAATCTCCGGGCTCGCCCGACGATCAAAGGGGAGATCACGCTCGTCCTTGGGCCGATGGAGACTCGGCCACAAACGCAACAGCTAGGAGAATCTCTATGACGAAACGCATCGCGCTGATTCAATTGGGCTTAGGGGGCGTAGGTCGGGCGCTGGTGCGCCATATCTTGACGCAGCGTTCTTATCATGCCCAGCGGCTTGGGCTCTCGCTGCAGTATATCGCTCTTGCGGATCGCGACGGGATCGTCATCAATAGAGATGGGCTTTCTGATGAGAGGCTGACAGAGATCGTCGCAGCGAAAGCGCAAGGGGCGCGGCTGCGGGCTCTGCCCCAGGGCCGTCCGTGGGACGGCAGCCCTGAAATTTTAGAAGATCTTTTCGAGCCCAATGCGATCGTCGTGGACGTGACGGCTACAGAAGCGACTGTGCCTGTGCTGTGCGCGGCGTGCGCGCGGGGTCTTGGGATCGTCTTGGCCAACAAGCTGCCGCTGGCTGGGCCCTATGAGCTCTTTCGTGAGTTGACGGCCAATCCCAGAACGCGCTTTGAGACGACGGTGGGCGCGGCGCTGCCCATCATCGTGACAATACAGTCCTTCTTGCTTGACACTGGGGATGCTATTCAGAAAATCCGCGGGTGTCTCTCGGGGACGCTCAATATGATCTGTCAGCGTCTGGAGCAAGGACAAAAATTTTCAGAGATCGTGCGGGACGCCAGGGCGCGCGGCCACACCGAGCCCGACCCTCGAGAAGATCTCTCCGGGCGCGACGCTGCCCGTAAAGCGCTGATATTAGCGCGCTTGCTTGGGTACCCCCTAGAGTTTGAGGACGTATCGCGCGAGTCGCTCTATCCCCCAGAGTGGGATGCGCTTTCTGTAGAAGATTTCTTAGCGCGTCTGTCGGGGCACGACGCGCGATGGGCGGAGCTCAGTCGAGACGTCCAAGCGCGGGGAGAGAGGCTGCGCTACGTCGTTGAAGTGACTGAAGGGCGTTGTCAAGCTCGGCTCGAAAGACTGAAATCTGACGATGAGCTGGTGCGTCCGGGGGTAGCCGATAGCGTTGTCGCTGTGCAGACGGCGCGCTATCGCGAGAGTTCTTTAATTATTCGAGGCAAGGGATCGGGACCGGGGCTGACGGCTTCGGGCGTGCTCGCGGATATTCTCATCTTGGCCCGCTGAGTGTATAATACGCTCAGGAGGTGATCGTATGAAGTCAGTGTCTGTCGCAGTGCTGGTCAAGGGCAAAGGTTCTATCACGCTGTATGATGGGAGCCCGCTGATCTGGCTGATCCTGGCGCTTGTGGCGCTCGGCTTGATCTTTCTGGGCAGTAGCTATGTGGTGTCTGAATCGAGCAGTACTATCTCCCAATTTGGTGAAGGTCCAACGGTCACCATTACACAGGCGGACTTGGAGAATATGTCAAAAGTTCAAGTGGGACGGGCATGGGTCTACTATCCAGACGCGGCCATGCAAGGTGTAGCTGAGCAGATTGCTGAGAGGCTTGCGCGCGTTTATGCGATGATCCCTGAGCGGCTGGGGTTAGAGCCAGAGCCTACAGGAGTGGTCCTACTTGGCGGGGAGAGACCGGGGACAGTCAAAGTGAAAGGGGCTTCTACCTTTGCTTTATGGTTGCCAGCAGATGTGATCACCGGAGGGCTGGAGCAGGCCTCTGAGGAGCTATGGGATGATATTTACTGGGTCATGCCTCATGAGGCGACAGAGCCTGTGATGAGCGCTCGCCTCTATCATGATTGTGGCGTGCGGTGGGTGGGAGATGGTCTGGCGGACTATGCCGGATACGTAGTCAGTGGGCAGTTCCGCTCCGATACTCAGCGGAGAAGGCTGGAGGGCCGGCTCAAATCAATCGAGAGGCTTATCAATCAAGGAAAGACGAGTTACAACCTTCCCGAAGAGTTTCAGGTCCTCAGACAAGGACGCTTCACCCTTGTTTTGGGGGCTGTGCGTTGGGGATGCAAGGAGTCTCCCTTCCCAATCATGGTAGCCGGCTACGCCGTCTCCTTGGCCCTCTGGCTCGATTTTGTGGACAAGCACGGTGAAGGGTTGATCAAGCAATTCTGGCAAGAGTTGCAAAAGATTCCCAAGCCCAATAATCGAGATGTCTTCAGAATCCTGGACAGATTGACAGGGTCAGATACGAAAGCAGTAGTTGTCAATGTGGATTTACACCACGCTGCAGAGGTGCTGAGGAGACATCTGGCAGAGCTTGGTAGCTAAGAAAGTACATCGGTGAACGTGAGATTTTAAAGGATGGCAGCGATCTCGCGCACGGCGCGGTCGATCACGTCAAGGATGATATTATCTATCAATCTCGCTTTGCCGAAGTAGACCGCCAGCGCGATCAGCACCAGCCCGTCTAGCTTCTCGATGGGTTGCAGATCGCTCACGCGCACGATCTCGATATAGTCTATCTTCGCTTCGCTCGCCGTGGCGATGACCCTCTCTATTTCAGCGATGACCCTCTTTGCGTCGCGCTCCCCAGATTCGATGAGGGCTTTCGCCCTTTGCAGGGACTTATAGAGCACGGTGCTCTGCGCCCGCTGCGTCGGGGAGAGATACACATTGCGACTGCTCATGGCTAAGCCATCGGGCTCGCGCACCGTCGGCGCAGAGATGATTCTGACGGGGAAGTTCAGGTCTTGCACAAGTCTTTTGATGATGATGAGCTGCTGCGCATCTTTCTGCCCAAAGACGGCGATGTCCGGCTGCACAATGTTGAAGAGCTTGCTCACGACCAAGACGACCCCGTTGAAGTGCCCCGGCCGCCGCGCCCCACAGAGATGGTCGGCTAATTTTTCGATCTGAAACGTGATGAGCGAGCGTTCGGGGTACATCTCCGAGACTTCTGGCGCGAAGATGAGATCTGCCCCGCGCGCCTCGCAGAGCTTGCGATCGCGCTCGAAATCTCTAGGATACGAAGCGAAGTCCTCGTGAGGACCAAACTGCGTGGGATTGACGAAGATGCTCACGACGACAAAGTCGCTGTGCTGTCGCGCAATATCTATGAGCTGGAGGTGTCCTTCGTGCAGATACCCCATCGTGGGCACAAAGCCGATGCGCTTGCCCTGGGCGCGGGCGTGCGCGATCGCGGTGCGCGTCTCTGCAATCGTGCGCGTGATGAGCATACTTAAACAGCCCCCTCACCCCTCTGCTCCCCTCTCCCTCCGAGGGGAGAGGGGATGGGGGTGAGGGTGAAGCTAAATCTTTCTTATCTGCACGCCCAGTTCTTCTTTGAGGCGCGCCTCGAGGCGTGCGACCATCTCATTGACTTCGTCGTCGCTGAGCGTCTTGGTCCAGTCTCGGAACGTAATTTCATACGTCAAGCTCTTCATCCCTTGAGGGATTTGGCTACCCCGATATAAGTCATAGAGAAAGACGCGCTCGACGCGGCGCTCGCTCTCTAAGATGCGCCGCACGCTCGCTTCAGGAACGTGCTCTGGCACCAAGAGCGACAGATCCCGCCGCGAGGCCGGATACTTGGGGGTCACCCGAGCTTGGAGCTCCGTCCACTGAGGGAGAGCGATCGTCTGCAAGCGGTGATAGATCTCTTCCACGTTCATCTCGAAGAGATAGACCCTCCAGGGCAGATCGTAGCGCTGCGTCATATCGGGATGGAGCTCGCCCAAGATCCCTAAGATGTCGTCCTTGGCTTTGACAAACGCTTGGCGCGTCGGATGCAAGATCTTCTCCGAGCTTGGCTCGAAGACGAAATTCTTCAGCCCCAGCTCGCTGAGCATCGTCTCCACGATCCCCTTGAGATCATAGAAATCATAGAACTGCTCCTTGCCGCGCAGGGGCACAAGCGCACGCCCAGCAAGCGCGATCCCCAAGGAGATCCGCTCGCGTACTGCTGAGCCTTCAAGAGAGAAGACCTTGCCGATCTCGAAGAGCCGGACCCCCTCGACTTGCTGATACGCATTATACTGGAGATTGCGCACCAGCCCTGGCCAGAGGCTTGGGCGCAGCGCGTAGGACTCGTCGCTCATGGGGTTGCGCAGCCGCACCAGGGCATCGTTCATGCCGAAGAGCTCGGCATCGGCTTTGGAGACGAACCCGAAGTTGACGGCCTCGCTTATGCCCAGCGCCGTGAGAATCCTTCGGATTCTGTCTTTGAGCTCCTCGACGCGCTCGCGGCGGCCCGCCACCAAGGGGAGCGCCGGGCGCTCCGCGGGGATCTTGTCGTATCCGTAGATGCGCCCGATCTCTTCGATGAGATCTATCTCGCGCTCCACTTCTCGGCGGAAGCTGGGAATCCCCACGCGCCAGCGATCTGCCCCCTCGCGCTCCAGGGAGAACTCTAATCTCCGCAAGATCTTTTCGCTCTGCTCTGGGGGGATCTCTACCCCTAAGATCTTGGTGATGCGGCTGTGGCGCAGCACGCAGGAGCGCGGAGCAAATTTCTTGGGATAAATATCAATGACCCCACGGGCGACTGAGCAGCTTCCCCACTGCTGCAGCAGCGTCCCCACGCGATCGAGCGCGGTGATGAGAATCTCTGGGTCCATGTCGCGCTCGAAGCGATGGCTCGCTTCCGTGCGCAGCCCCAGTCGCTTCGCGGTGCGCCGCACCGAGACCGGGTCAAAGTACGCAGACTCCAATAAGACTCTGTGAGTCGTTTCGGAGACTTCGGTCTCGGCGCCCCCCATGACCCCAGCGACAGCCACGGGCTTGCGCGCATCAGCGATGACCAAGTCATTCGCGCTGAGGGCCCGCTCGACCCCATCGAGCGTGACGATCTTCTCAGCGGGGCGCGCGCGCCGCACTACGATCCTCTGCCCTTCGAGCTTGTCATAGTCGAACGCGTGGGTGGGATGGCCCAGCTCCAAGAGCACATAATTAGTCGCGTCTACGATGTTGCTGATGGGGCGCAGGCCGCCCTTGACGAGTCTATGCTGAATCTTGAGCGGCGCTGGCCCCCAGCGGACATCGCGGAAGAGGCGGCACGCGTAGCGCGGGCAGCCGTGAACATCTTCAATCTGTACGGAAGCGAAGCGCTCGATCTCTTCGGTGCCCTCGGTGAGAGCAAGAGGAGGTTTGCGCAGATCAAGATCATAGAGCGCGCTGATCTCCCGAGCGACCCCAAGGACGCTGAGCGCGTCCGGTCTGTTCGATTTCGTCTCTAGGACTAAGATAAAATCATCGAACTCCAAATACTGAGTGAAGTCTTGGCCGACTTGGCAGCCCAGCTCGCTCTCCAAGATCCATATACCCGGAGACTTCTCTTCGAGCCCTAGTTCGGCGCGAGAGCAGATCATCCCCTCGGAGCGCTCCCCACGGAAGACCGCGGTCTCGACGATCTTGCCGTCGGGGAGCCGCCCTCCAGCTCGGATGACGGGCACGAGCACATTCTCAGCGAGATTGGGCGCCCCGGAGACTAATCGCACGGTCTCGCGCCCCAGGGAGACTTCGCAGATCTTCAGTCGGTCAGCATTGGGATGGGGACTGACCGTCAGCACCCTCCCCACGACGATCCCTTCGGGCTTGCCCACGCGCTCGACCGCCGCGACCTCAAGCCCGGCTACCGTCAGCCGCTCCGCAAGCTCCTGCACGAAGCTCTGCTCTATGGGAACATCTACAAACTCCGTCAGCCATCTATACGGGACACGCATTATTGCAACGCCACCCCAATCGAGATGAGAAGATTCTGCTCCGTGGCCCCAACGACGGGATAGCTGAGGCGCAACACCACCGTGAAGGGCAACAGCCCGCCGATGCTGGAGCCGCGAACGTGAAACTCGATCCCCGCTTCGACCTTCGCGCCTGCGGTGCTGAGCCAGCTCTCAAACGTTGGGGCGGTGCGCCCTGCCGCCACATAGATCGCTTGGTCTATCTCCTTGACCAGCGCGAGATTGACTATGTTATAATCCATCTCGCGCTGGAGCGGGAAGTGCAGCGCTGCGTACCCAAACCACCGGAATCTATCTGTAAACGGGAAGCCCTTGGTGTCCTTGAAGCTGCTGAGCTCGCTCAAGGTGAATCGAAAGCTCCCGCGGGTGTTGAAGCCCACGCCCAAGTCGCCCGCGACATCGAGATAGACATTGGGCCACACGCGCAGCCGCGTGATCCCCTGGAGCGACAGCTGCGTGAAATCGAGCCCTTGGCGCAGGGAAAGCCCAAAGATATAGAGATCGCGCAAGAGCTCGCTGCGCTGGTAATCGAACGCGGCGAAGACGACGGGGACGAACGGGCCAGTTGGCCCTTCGGGCGCGTCGAGCAGTCGGGCTACCGTCAGAGTAAACCGTTCGCGGGTGATCCACCACGTCCCGCGATACCCAATATCGGGCTGGGCGAACGTCAGCCAACTGATGCTCGCTAGCCCAAATATATCTGTAGGGGTTGGGGCTATGATCGCCGAAGCAATAGTTCCGCGCCCAAGATTGAGCCATCCTCCGACATAGCCGTTGGCGAAGATGATCCGATAGTCGTTGAGAAAGCCGACTTCGACCGTCTGCCCCAAGGGATTGACGCGGACCAGATACGCATCTAGGGGGAGATCGTTATCGCCGTTGGTGATGACGCGCGTCTTTGTGGGATAGTAGTTATTGAGGCGATTGACGTCGGGGGTGACTTCGTTGGGGTCAACGCGGACTTCTTTGATGGGGTGCTTGGAGCGAAACTCCCAGGTCTCCGTGGGCTTGTCGCTCTCGTACGTATACGTAAACTCTTCGTCGAGTTCGGAGACGGCCACGACCGTGACGGGCATGCGAATGGGGCCCTTGCGCTCCAGGAAGACGCGCACCAGATATCGCTCGGCGTCCTTTGGGGCATCTTTGGGAAGCTCTAAGGGTTGGTTCTCAAAACCCGTGACGGCGTAATCTAAGTAGAGCGCGGGGTCGTCGTCGCGATGGAGCCAGGCTGCAAAGAATTCTGAGAGATCTCGCCCGGAGATCTCCTCGACTAAGCTCTCGAATTCTTTCACCGTGATGAACTTATGGGCCCAGCGCTCATAAGCAGTGCGCAAGATCTGGTTCATCATCTCGTGCCCCAGCAGCCCGCGCAGCGCCCGCAGGACGAGATAGCCCTTATTGTAGAGCCTCACGGCGCTATAGTTGGCGTAGCGCACATCGTGTTGGGGTTTGACGATCGCCTCATCGAAGCGATCTTTGTGGGCGAGCACGTAGGGCAGCTCGCTCAAGTGCCGTCTGAGATTCAAATACCCCAGCTGCGACTGAATGAATTTCTCCAACAGTCCTGAGCGCTCCATCTGGATGAGATTGGGCTCAAACTCCCCGTACTTCTCCTCAAAGTACGTGATCGAGAGATACTCCGCGAACGCTTCAGAGAGAAAATTCTCGGCGTTGAGGTCAGCTCCAACGCCGATGCCCCACCACAGATGGGCGATCTCGTGAGCCAAGACATACTCCGTGAGACGATCGAGCGCCCCCGCGACCCCTAAGTCCTTCTCGAAGAAGAACGAGCTGCCTAAGATAGTCAGACCATCGGCGGTCATCCCGAAATATCCATCCGAGGAAGCTTCGACGATCACGAGGCGCTTGTAGCTGTAAGCCCCAAAGCGCGCTTGGTAATACTCTAAGATCTCGTGGGCGTACGTCGCGAGCAACCGCGCGTTGGCCTCGTGCCCTGGACGGTAGTACACGACAATCGGGATCTCTTCAGCGAGCTCGTACTTCTTGAATTTATCGCTGATGCTGATGGGGATGGAGCGCACGGGCACATCCGTGGTGACGCGCACGACTTTATGCCCTTTCAGCTCTTTATGGGGTTCTTCAGTCTGATGGTCCCCCCCGGCGGCGACGACGTACTCTTTTGGTAAGGTGAGCTCCATCTCGTAGAGCGCCGCAGGCATCAGAAACTTATAGTATGGCCGCGGGGCGATATATTGTCCGTTAAGGAGCTCGGTCGCAGGCACGGGGATGGGGCTCCAGCCGAAGCGCCACGTGAATGTTCTGTTGTGAAAGCCCTCGTCTGGAACGGCGACATGGGGAAACTTCGTCTCAAATTCGATGACGACTGTTGTTCTTGCGCCGGGGGCGAGTGGCTGAGGCAAGTCCACGCGCAATACCGTGTCGTCCAGAGAGTACGTCTGGAACCAATCGGGCCCGCGCTCCAGCGCGAACCCAAGGGCTTGCCCATCGGGCGTCTTGACCGAGAAGACTTTCATCCATGCGGGATCGAACCCGCTCCAATACGAGCTATCGAGCACCGCTGGGGCGAGATGGGGATTGGGCTCCCGACTGTAATTGGGCATCAGCAAGAAATAGAGAGCTGAGAGTGGGACTGCCGAGTCGTTCGTGTAGTCAATCGTCGCCGTTCCGGAGATCACGCGGTCTTCTGGGTCCAGCGAGACGTTCAGCACATAGCGATCAGATGGGGACTCTTGTGCGCTGACCAGCGCGACGGCCCCTGCCCAGAGAGCTACCAAGACGATCCCAAAGACTTTTGTCATTGCGCCTCGTCGCCTCCTGTGTGTTTAGACTCTCGTCGTTGCTAAGATCTCGACGCGCACCTTGCGCACCTCTTTCTCGGTGGCCTCGACCACGGTGAGGCGCGCGCCGTCCACCGTGAGCGTTGTCCCTACTTTAGGGATTTCCGCAAGCCGATGCAAGAGCAACCCCCCAACAGTCACGGCCTCAGAGAGGGGCAAGTCCAAATCAAGCCGCGCGTTCAGCTCATCAAGTGGGGTCTCCCCATCGACAAGATAGACGGTAGGCGCCAGCTGCTTGATCTGCAGGGCGGCTTGCTTCTCTTCGGCTTCATCATACTCGTCGCGGATCTCCCCTACGATCTCTTCTAAGATGTCTTCGAGCGTGACGATCCCCATCATGCCGCCGTACTCGTCCACCACGATCGCCATGTGCTTTTTGTTCTTCTGGAAGTCGCGGAGGAGCTTTCTGATGGGCTTATTGGGCGTGGTGAAGAACGCCGGACGAATAATATGTTCCAGCCGCGCCCCGCTGAGCATCTCGCGCAACCGCCGCACCTCCGCTTCGTAGAAGGCTTTCTCCTCGGCGAGCTTTTTGAGCTCCTCGGGGGATTGGGCTTCCTTCATGCGCCGCGGCAGCTCGTCTTGCAGCTTCTTCTTGTACTCGTCGAGCTTTTGTTTCTCAGCGTAGCCGAAGCGCAGGAGATCCTTCGCATGCAAGATCCCGCGGATATTATCGAGATTGCGCTCGTAGACGGGGTAGCGGGAGTGCCCCTCCCGCGCGATGATCTCGCGCACTTCGGCCAGGGGCGTATGAATCTCTATGGCCACCACGCGCGTGCGCGGCACCATGACGTGCTGCACCACCAGATCATCATAGACGAAGATGCGCCGGATCATCTCGCCCTCTTCTTCTTGGAGGATGCCGCGCTCCTGGCTCAGCTCGATCAAGAGCTTCAGCTGGTCTTCGCTCACGTGCACGGGCTCGCGCGTGCGATACTGCGGGGGGAGTAAGCGCAGCAGCCCATTGGCTATCCCTTGGAACGCTGTGGTCAGCGGGCGCAGCGCCACCGAGAGCCAATAGAGCGGACCGATCACGATGGGCGTGAGGCGCTCGGCGTTGTTCTTTCCCAGATGTTTCGGGGTGATCTCCCCGAAGATTAACAGATAGATCGTGATCAAGATCGTGGCGAGCAAGGCGGTCTCCGAGCCGCTCAGTTGGGGCAAGAGCTGCAAGGTCAGCACGGTGGCGATGGAGCTCGCAAAGAGATTGACGAAGTTATTGACGATAGCGAGTGCTGTGATGAGCGACGTGGGATCGTCGTGGAGCGCTTGGAGGGCGCGCGCTCGGCGCGGGTGCTCCCGGATCATCGTCTTGAGGCGCAGGCGGCTTACGGAGGCAATGGCCATCTCCGACACAGAAAAGAAGAACGACAGCACGGTCAATACCGCCAATGCTATCAGGCCCCAACTTATACTCATAGAGCTGCCACCTACACGCAAGATGTGCCATTTCGATTATAAGTTCATGGCACCGGCTTTGCAAACCTTGCCGCTCGTGGGTATCTTAAGAGATCTGTGGGAGGGAGCCTATGGACGTTCAAGAGATTCGGGCGTTGATCGAGATCTTCGAGAGGTCGTCCCTCTCGGAATTGGTCTTAGAGCGTGGGGGAGCGCGCTTGACGTTGCGCAAGGAGGGGGCGCGTGTGTATGAAGGCTTCTCCCAGGGGGCGTCGGCGCCGCCGCCTTCTGCCCCGCCGAGCACGGTTGGAGACGGCTACGTCATCAAGGCTCCCCTGGTGGGGACCTTCTACCGGCGGCCCGCGCCTACCGAACCGCCCTACGTAGAAGTTGGGGATCGAGTGGAGAAGGGCGATACCGTCTGCATCATCGAGGCGATGAAGGTCATGAACGAGATCAAGGCGGAGCACGCGGGGATCGTCGAGAAGATCCTGGTTGAGGAGGGCAAGCCCGTCGAATACGGGCAGCCGCTGATGGTCATCCGACCGGTCTGACGACTATGTTCCAAAAGATCTTGGTGGCGAATCGTGGAGAGATCGCGGTGCGCATTATCGAAGCGGCGCACGAGCTAGGGATCAGCACGGTCGCGATCTTCTCGGAGGCGGATCGCGGGGCGCTGCATACGCGCCTCGCCGATGAGGCCTACTGTATTGGCCCGGCTTCGCCCCAGCAATCGTATCTGAAGATCGCGGCGGTGATGAGCGTCGCCGAGGTCTCGCGCGCCGACGCCATCCATCCGGGGTATGGGTTTTTGGCGGAGGACCCGCACTTTGTCGAGGTCTGTGAGGCTTCGAAGATCGCTTTTATCGGGCCGCGCTACGAGACGATGCGCAAAGCCGGGGATAAGCTGCGCGCCAAAGAGATAGCTCGCGCGGCGGGGGTTCCCGTGGTCCCTGGGTCGGGAGCGTTGCGCTCCGAGGCGGACTTACAAAAAGCCGTAGAGCAGATAGGGTTCCCATTGCTGTTGAAGGCGTCGGCGGGTGGAGGCGGGCGCGGCATGCGCATCGTCTCTGACGCCTCCGAGCTCCTTGAGAAATTCCGGGCGGCGCAGCGCGAGGCCGAGGCCGCTTTTGGCGACCCCACGCTCTATATCGAAAGATATCTCTCCGGGGCGCGGCACGTGGAAGTGCAGATAGTCGCTGATCAGTACGGGAATATCGTGCACTGGGGGGAGCGGGAGTGCTCCATCCAACGGCGATATCAGAAGCTCATCGAGGAGTCGCCCTCGCCGGCGCTCAGCGCGCCCATGCGCCAAGCGCTCTGCGAGGCCGCGGTGCGCGTCGCCCGGGCGCTCGAGTACCACAATGTCGGCACAGTAGAGTTCTTAGTCGCGGGGGACGAATTTTACTTTATCGAGATCAACGCGCGGATTCAAGTCGAGCACCCCTTGAGCGAGATGCGCGTCGGCAAGAATCTCATTAAAGAGCAGATCCGCCTTGCCGCCGGGGAGCCTCTCGGCTACAGCCAAGACGATATACAGCTTGGGGGCCACGCGATCGAGTGTCGGATCAATGCGGAAGACCCTACGAAGAATTTCGCGCCCTCGACCGGGGTGGTGAAGATCAAGGCGCTACCGGGAGGCCAGGGGGTCCGTTTGGATACAGCCCTCTATGATGGGCTCCCCATAACGCCCTACTATGACTCTCTTGTGGCGAAAGTCATCGTGCATGGGCAGACGCGCCACGAGGCGATCCTAAAGATGATCAACGCCCTGAAGCGCTTTGAGATCGAGGGGGTACAGACGACGCGCGATCTGTGCTTAGAGATCATTTCGAGCGCCGAGTTTATGGCGGGCGAGGTGGACACGCAGTTTTTGGAGAGGAAGCTCGCCAAGAATCTTTGATTGACAGGATCGCGCATATTCGGTACAATCAGCAGCTGGTCTGATCTTTATGTTCAACGCGCTGACTGAGAAGCTCAATAGTATTTTGACGCAGTTGCGTCGGCGCGGCGCCCTCACCGAGAAGGACCTAGACGAGGGGCTGCGCCAGGTGCGGCTGGCGTTGCTCGAGGCTGACGTCAACTACAAGGTCGTCAAGAGATTTATTGACGACGTCAAGCAGAAGGCCCTGGGGGCGCAGATTTTAGAGAGCCTCACCCCCGGCCAGCAGATCGTCAAGATTGTTCGGGACGAGTTGGTCCAAATTCTCGGGGGCACGCGCGCCGAGCTGCAGTTGACAAGCTGGCCCAGCGTGCTCCTCTTAGTAGGGCTGCAGGGCTCCGGCAAGACGACCATGGCCGGGAAGCTCGCCAAGTATCTCACGGAGAAGCTCAAAAAGAGGGTCTTGCTCGCGGCGACGGACCTGCAGCGCCCTGCAGCTATCGAGCAGCTCAAGCAATTGGGGGCCAAGCTCGGCTACCCCGTCTACGCCGAGGGGCGCACGCCCCTAGAAGTCGCTGAAGGGGCGCTCACGGAAGCGCGTAAAAACTCTTTTGATGTCGTGATTATAGACACGGCGGGACGCCTGCAGATCAACGAAGAGCTAATGGCCGAGCTCGTCGAGATGAAGGAGCGGCTCCAGCCTGCGGAGATCCTCTTAGTAGCAGACGCGATGACCGGCCAGGAGGCCGTCAACATCGCCCAGACGTTCGATCAGCGTCTGAGGTTGACGGGGATCATTCTGACGAAGCTCGACGGGGACGCCCGCGGCGGCGCGGCCCTCTCCATGGTCACGGTGACGGGTCGGCCCATCAAATTCATCGGGGTTGGCGAAAAATTAGAAGACTTGGAAGTCTTCCATCCCGATCGCATGGCCGAGCGCATCCTGGGGATGGGCGATATTCTCTCGCTCATTGAAGAAGCGGAAGCCCGCGTGGATGCCAAGAAGGCCGAAGAGTTTTTGCGAAAGATCCAGAAGGAGAGCTTCACGCTTGAAGACTTCCGCCAACAGATTCAGCAGTTGCGCCGCATGGGGCCGATCACGAAATTATTAGAAAAGCTCCCCGGGATGCAGAAGGTGGAGGTGGACGAAAAAGCTCTTGTGAAGATCGAAGCGATCATCAATTCTATGACTCCGCAGGAGCGGCGCCATCCTGAGATCTTAAATGCGCGGCGCAAGCGGCGCATTGCGCTGGGCAGCGGCACACAAGTCAGCGATATCAACAAGCTCTTGAAGCGCTTTGAGGAGGCGCGCAAGATGATGAAGCAGCTCAAGGGCAAGAAGTTCCCACAGATGCCATTTTTGCGATAAATTAAGAGGAGGAAGCTCATGGCATTAAAGATCAGGCTGAAGCGGACAGGGCGGCGGTCGCAGCCGTCGTATCGGATAGTAGTGATCGAGGAGTCGCGCCCGCGGGACAGCCGCGTGGTCGCTGACCTGGGGTGGTACGACGTCCTGCACGGAGAGTATGAGCTCGACACTGCCGAGGCGCTCCTGTGGCTGGAGCGGGGGGCACAGCCGACCGATACGGCGCGCCATCTGCTCTCCAAGAAGGGCGTCTTGGCGGAGTTCCACAAGTCCAAAGTAGCCAAGACGTGAACCCCATCTTCGCAGCGTTGCAGTATCTGATCAGAGCTTTGGTGGATGCGCCAGAGAAGATCACCGTTGAGCGGATCGAGACGCCCAAAGTTGACATCTTCAACATCAGTGTGCCTCAGGAGGAGATGGGGCGGCTAGTGGGGCGGGGCGGCCGGACCGCGGAAGCGATTCGCGAGGTGCTGGGGGCAATCGGGGCCACGGTCGGCAAAGACGTGATCTTAGATGTGATCGAAGCGCGGCCGGTGCCACCGCCGCGCGCGGCGGCCAAGCGCTCGCGGCGGCGCGGCCGTGCTCGCTCCAAGACGCGCTCGGCTCGCCATGCGCATTGATATCGTCACGATCTTTCCGCAGATGCTGGAGGGGTTCTTCGCCGCGGGGGTGATCGGCGCGGCGCGCCAGGCCGGTATTCTCGAAATCTATATCCACAATCTGCGCGATTTCACAACCGACAAGCATAGACAAGTCGATGACCGCCCTTATGGGGGCGGCCCAGGGATGGTCCTCAAGCCCGAGCCGTTCTTCCGCGCCGTCGAGTTTATTAAGAGTCAACTTTCCGTTGAGCCGAGGGTCATTTTATTGTCGGCCCAGGGCAAGCTCTTCACGCAGCAGATCGCCAAGGAGCTTGCCAAGGAGCGCGCGATTATTTTACTGTGCGGGCGCTACGAGGGCGTAGACGAGCGCGTCTTGCATATCTGCACCGATGAGCTTTCTATTGGGGACTATGTTTTGAGTGGTGGGGAGGCGGCGGCGGCGGTCGTGGCGGAGTGTGTGGCGCGGCTTGTGCCTGGGGTGGTGGGCAAGCAGGAGTCGCTCGAGCACGATTCGTTCTACCACGAGCGATTGCTTGGGCCGCCGCAGTATACGCGCCCGCCGGAGTTCCGCGGGCTGCGCGTCCCGGAGGTGCTCCTAAGCGGCGATCATAAGAAGATCGAAGAATTTCGGCGCCGGGCCGCCCTGGAGAAGACCCTCAAAAACAGGCCAGATCTCCTTCAGAAGTGAGCACCTATGGGCAATCTCTACATTGCTCTTGTGCACTATCCCTGTCGGGATCGCCATGACAAGATCGTCACCACCATGATCACCCCCATCGACGTGACGGATATTGCGCGCAGCGCCTGCACGTATGGGGTGACGCAGTTTTACATCGTCACGCCGCTGCCCAGCCAGCAAGCGATCGCGCAGAGATTGATAGATTTTTGGCTGAAGGCCGAGCCCGATCGAGCCTATCGGCGCCCGGCCTTGCAACTGGCCCGCGTTGTTGATAGGCTAGAGACGAGCTTCAAGGAGGTCCTGGAGCGCGAGGGCCTCGCCCCGCTGCTCATCGGCACGGACGCGCGGGAGCTGCCCGGAACCCGCATCAGCTATGAGAAGCTGCGCGAGCTGATCGAGCAGGATGTCCGTCCCGTCTATGTGCTCTTTGGGACGGGGTGGGGCTTAGCCCTTGAGGTCTTAGAGCGTATGGATTATTTTCTGCCTCCGATCTGGGGGCCAACAGACTACAATCACTTGTCGGTGCGCGCCGCGGCTGCTATTATCTTAGATCGGCTGCGCGGACGAAGATAATCTTTCACCAAGGGAGTGAGCGTCTATGAAGGGCAATCTCATGCGCGAGATCGAGCAAGATCTTCTGAGGAAGGACATCCCGGAATTCCGTCCGGGGGATACGATTCGGGTGCACGAGCGCCTCTTAGAGGGAGGCGATGGGGCCAAGGAGGGGAAGGAGCGCATTCAGGTCTTCGAGGGAATTGTCATCAAATGCGCCGGCAGCGGCGTCAACAAGACATTTACGGTGAGAAAAGTCTCGTATGGCGTTGGGGTGGAGAAGATCTTCCCGTTGCACTCGCCGCGGATCGCCAAGATCGAAGTAGTCGAGCGTGGGCGGGCACGCCGCGCGCGCTTGAATTATATCCGTCGGCAAGCCCTCGAAGCCAGCAACTAGTAAGCGATGCCTGACGAGCTGAAGCCGAACGATCCCGTGCTCAGCGAGCCCACGGCTCCTCGCGTTGAGATCGTGCCACAGGAGCACCCCAAGCCCTGGCTCGCTCGGGTGCTCAATCGTCGTGGGATCAAGACCAGCCCGGGGATGGAGTGGGCTCTCGATTGGCTGCAGATCATCGTCGTCGCTATAGCGTTAGCGCTCTTCACGATGAATTTTGTCATCGTGCGCATGCGCGTGCCCACGGGGTCTATGGAGCCCACGATCGCCGCGGGCAGCTCGTTCTTTGTGGATAAGATCTCGTTCTATTTTCGCAAGCCCAAGCCCGGCGACATCATCGTCTTCTGGCACAACGAGGGCACTGACGAAGCTCCCCGCTGGGTGCGCTACGTCAAGAGGCTGATCGCCGTGGGCGGGCAGACCGTCCAGATCAAAGATTGCTACGTCTACGTCAACGGCGTCCCCATGACCGACGATGCGTTCAATCACCCTAATCATCCCAATCCCGAGCGCCGGTGTTACTATAATGCGGGGAAGATGGGCGATTCTCTACTGACAGTCCCGCCGGGGCACTACTTTGTCTTGGGGGACAACAGCCGCAATAGTTTAGATGGGCGCTTTTGGGATTTCCCGTTCGTGTGCGCGAAAGACTTTATTGGGGAGCCGTTTTTGAAGGTGTGGCCGCCCCATGAGATTGGGTTCATGAATGGCTATTTTGGCAGCGCGCGCTAGCCGTTGACAACCCGTATCTTCGTAATCTATAATCTTGCTGGCATGGAGATCAAACCCAGCCCGCCCATCACGAACGCTTCCGGCCCCAACTCCGTGACGTATGACGAGTTAGAGCGCATCGCGCGCTCAGCGGCTGGCGCTGTAGTCACCAAGAGCATGACCCACTGCCCGCGCCAGGGCAACCCTGAGCCAAGGCTGCGCGCGCACTTAGACGGTGGGATCGGCTCGCTCAACTCGATGGGCCTGCCCAATCTGGGCTACCAAGAGTATGCCAAGCTCATCCCAAAACTCAAAGGGTTTGGCAAACCCATCATCGCGAGCATCGCGAGTGCTCCTTGTGCGCACGGGCTTCCCCCCGTCGAGCAATACCGCGAGATCGCGGTGACGATAGAGAGGGCCGGCGCGGATGCCCTCGAGCTCAATCTCTCGTGCCCTAATCTAGAAGATGTCCCCATCGCTATGGACCCACAGAGCGTGCGTGCGGTCTTACAAGCTGTCACGCGCGAGGTGAAGATCCCCATCGGGGTCAAGCTCCCCCCGTATAATAACACGCCCAAGCTCTTTGAGGAGATCGCTCGGACGCTTCTGGATTTTGAGATCTCGTACATCGCGACGATCAATTCCGAGCCGTTGACGCTCGATATTGACCTAGCGACGCGGACGAAGGTGATTCGTCCCAACGAGGGCTTTGGCGGCTTGGGTGGCCCGGCGGTGCTGCCCATCGCACTGGCTGAAGTCCATAGATTCTATAAATTCTTTCGGAAGCACAGGGCGAAGATTGCCGTGTGGGGTGTAGGGGGCATCACCAAGCCCGAAGACGCGATCAAGCACTTTCTCGCTGGGGCTTCGGTGGTGCAGATCGGGACGCTCTTCTTGTGGGAAGGGCCGACGGTCTTTGAGAAGCTCTGGGCGGGAATTGAGCAATGGCTGGCGGAGAACGGCTTTTCGAGCGTCGAGGAGATCATCGGCGCGGTGAGGGAGATTTGAATCACGGAAGGCACGGAACACTCCACGGAGAACACGGAAACTGAAGAAGAGCCGTTTTCCGTGTCTTCCGTTCTTCTCCGTGCCTTCCGTGATTCAAAGTGAACAGCGAGAGAGAGTATGACTGTCATCACTGGTGCTGAGATTTTCATAGACGGCGCACTTCAGAAACTTGATGTCGCGTTTGATGAGAAAATTCGTGCCATCGGGCGCAATCTTGAGGGGGAAGAGCGCATAGATTGTTCTGGCAAGATCGTTCTGCCCGGCGTGATTGACGTGCACGTGCATGTGCGTGATCTCGAACAATCTCACAAAGAGGACTGGGCGTCGCTGGGGCGCGCAGCCCTCTCCGGGGGAGTGACCACAGTCTTTGCCATGCCCAACACCCAGCCTCCGTTAGACTCTGTCGAACGCGTGCGCGACTACCGGCGCCGTGCGCAAGCTTCTTCGCTCAACGCTTACGTCTACGGCGCGGTCACCAGAGAAAATCTTCAGAATTTCGATGAGCTTGCCCCGCACGTGGACGCGTTCAAGCTCTATCTTGGAGAAACGACGGGACAGTTAGTGATCAGCGATAAGAAGCTGCATCGAGAGATCTTCAAGATCATCGCCCAGACCGAAAAGATTCTCACGGTGCACGCGCAGCGCGGCGGCGATCCCACAGAGGTCACGCGCCACGAGGCCGACGATATTCTCTATGTTCTCGATTTAGCAGCGGCTTATGAGACGAAGCTGCATCTTGCGCACGTGACGACGCAACGCGCCGTCGAAGCTATTTTAGAAGCGAAAAAATCAAAGATAGACGTCTCGTTCGAGACGTGCCCGCACTATCTGTACTTCACGGCAAAAGATAGAGAGGAGCGCGGGGCGTGGCTGAAGATGAACCCGCCGTTGGCCACCGAAGAAGATCGAGAGTTTCTCTGGTGGGCGCTTGGGAAGGGCTTGATAGATATCATCGCGACCGACCATGCGCCGCACACGATTGAAGAGAAGAGCGTCGGTTATGAGAGAGCACCCGCGGGGGTGCCGGGAGTAGAGTTTCTGTTGCCGTTGCTCTTTGACGCTGTCAACGCTGATAAAATTTCGCTCGCGCGGCTGGTCGAAGTCTGTTGCAGAAATCCTGCGCAGCGTTTTGGGCTGCCCAAGGGCGAGATTGCCGTTGGGCTGGACGCCGATCTTGTCGTCGTTGATCCCGATATCAAGAAGACGATCGCTCGTGAAGCCGTGCAGAGCAAGTGCGGCTGGTCGCCCTACGAGGGGCTGACGCTGCGCGGCTGGCCGGTGATGGCGGTGGTGCGGGGGGAGTGTCATAGATCCCCTCACCCCTAGCCCCTCTCCCTCGTAGGGGAGAGGGGGATCATTGCTTCTTCACCGGAGTTGAGCGATCAGAATGGCGCAGTAGTTGCAAAGCGATCTGCTGAATTCGCTTTAATACATCAGGTAGCTGATGCTGAACTTCTTCAACCCGAAAGCGTAGTATCACGTAACCGCGAGCCTCGAGGTCGCGTCGGCGGATTCGATCATAGGCTTTCTGGTTAGGTGAATCATGAACTGCCCCCTCAATCTCGATGATAAGCTTCGCTTCATCACAGCAGAAATCTGCGATATATCGCCCTAATGGCCGTTGACGACGAAATTTCAGCCCGCTGAGCTGACGATTACGCAGATGCTCCCAGAGAAGTGCTTCGGTTTCAGTCATGTTCTGACGTAGTGTACGGGTCAGCAGCCGCCGGTACTCTGGCATACGTGGCATAGATGTTCACCGTTTCTGTCTCCCCTCTCCCCGCTGAGGGAGAGGGGATGGGGGTGAGGGGGCTTAGAAGAAATCCTCCGTGCGCAGCTCTCTCAAGTGAAAGACGGAGTTGACCGTGAAGATCTCGTAGCTGCCGTCGTCTTCTTTGTCAATAATGCTGACCCCGCAGTTATCGACGGCGAAGTGGCCATCGCCGGGCCCCAGGCCCAGGGCGTAGCGCAAGATCGCTCGGATCGTCCCGCCGTGGCTCACGATGAGAATCTGTTGGTCGGGGTGGCGCGCGACAAGCTCAGAGAAGATCCGTGCGGCGCGGGTATAAAGCTCCTTTCGGCTCTCCCCGCCGGAGGGGCGGAAGTTCGCAGGGTCAAGGGAGCGCATCGCATACTCTTCGGGAAATTTTTTGAGCACTTCATCGCGGGTGAGCCCCTCCCACAGCCCATAGTAAGCCTCGCGGAGCTCCGGGAGCGTGAGCACATCGAGCGCATGGGGCGCGGCGATGATCTGAGCTGTCTCTATGGCGCGCACGAGGTCGCTCGAATAGATCGCATCGAAGTGCTCGTGGGCGAGCAGCTCGGCGGTGCGGTGGGCTTGAGCGCGTCCGCGTTCGTTGAGCGGGATGTCTAGCTGCCCCATAACGCGCAGCTCTGCGTTCCAGTCGGTCTCGCCGTGACGGACTATATAAACCCGAGTCTTATAAAAGCCCTTCATAGAGGGGCTATTATAGCAGAGCAAGGGGCTATGGTGCTAGCGATTCTTACAGAACACACGGGGGCCGAGCGCGCGTGCGCCCGGCCCCCGCCGATCCGTTCGTGATGTCGTTGGAGAGGCCCCTCACCCCCGACCCCTCTCCCTCAGAGGGGAGAGGGGTGTAAGGGTGAGGGAGTGTCTCTCCTAGCGTTGCACCGTGCTGGTGTGGCAAGCGCGATTGTTGGCGGGGTTGGCGTCGCCCGCGGTCTCGACGGTGGCGCAGTTGGTGATCTGCGTGCCCGCGGGAGCCGCGACCCGCACGCGCAGCAGGATCGTGCTCGTTTGTCCTGGTTGTATTGGCCCGGCGGCTCTGCACGTCACGTTCTGGCCCTCAGCCGAGCAGCTCCAGCCGGGGCCGCTGGCCGAGACAAAGCGCAACCCAGAGGGCAAGGGATCGCTCACCACGATGGGGCCGGTCGTCGGCCTGCCGCCGACGTTAGTGACCCGCAGCACATAGGTCGCCTCTTGTTCGACGCGTATTTGGCCGTCGAGCAGCTTCACCAGGGCGAGGTCCATAGGGTTCCCAACTCCCTGGACTTGGAGGGTGACACAGGACTGATTGTTCCCAGGGTTAGCCGGGTTGAGGGGATCGTTCGGATTGTTCACTGTGGCGCAGTTTTGGATGTTGGCTACGCCGCCGGGTGGTGGAGCAACGGTCACTGTAGCCGTGAAGGTGAACGTAGCTGTGTAGCCCACAGGGAGCGTGCTGGCTGTGACGCAATTGACACCGCCTCCGAGTATTAAGCAGCCCCACGTTGCCGTGCCACCCGACTGGCTGACGCCCACCTGTTGGGATGGGACCGTGAGTCCTGTAGTCGGTGGGTCTTGCACGACGGTATCGGGGCCGCAGGGGCCCGTGCCTACGTTCTGCACGGTCAGGGTGACGGTCACTTGCTGGCCGCTCGGCACGGGGTTAGGCTGGACCGTCTTCGTGATCTTGAGATCGCACTTCTCCTTTGGTTCCGCGACCGGCACTTTAATGCAGGCCTTGTTGTTGTTCGGGTTCGTGTCGTTCGGATGTTTCACCTCAGCGCAGTTTTCAACCGCCTCCCCTGGCTTAGCGGTAACGGTGAAGTTCACAAAGAAGTTAGAGCTCTGTCCCGGTTGGAGCGGCGTGGCGCTCGTGCCGCTGTAATTGCACGTCACTGGTGTCGCTGATGATCCTGGCGGGCAGGTCCACGGTCCCATTATTTGTCCTCCGGACTGATAGGTCATCCCTGTGAAGGTATCTGTCACGGGAATGGGAGGATCACACGGGCCTGTTCCCACGTTCGTGACAATGATCTCGAACGTCACCTGCTGTCCAGGTTGCAGCGGCGGGACGATCCCATGCGCGAGAGATTTGCTGATCTCCAGGTCACACTTGCCTTGCTGATTACCGAAGTTGATGTTCGTCACCGAGGGGGGCACAGTCACGGTATATGTACCGGGCGTTGGCGGGAAGGTCTGAATCCAGCCAGGCTGCAAGGCCTCCGAAATCGCGTATGTGCCCGGAGCCAGACCGGTGAAACAGTACTGCCCGTTGGCGTCTGTAGTCGCTTGCACATCGATCAGGTTCGGCGGTGTTCCGAACACCATGTTAATCGTCCAACCGGGCAACCCCGGCTCATTGGGGTCTTTCCTGCCGTCGCCATCGAGGTCGTTCCACTTGACCCCACAGATCTCAGACGTTAACTTTTTGCACTTCCCCGCCGAGCCAGCGTTGTAGATGGCCTTGATCTCGGTCTCGTCGAGCACGCGGTTGAAGATCTCCACTTCGTCAATCAAGCCCTTGAAGAATTGCCCAGCAAAGGAGACAGCCGGATTGTTCCTGCCAATCAGTAAAGACGCGTTGTTGTTTGCGTGGATTCTCGTCGGCCCGGTGAATTGTAGAGCACCATCCACGTAGAGCTTGATCTGGGGCGATGTCCCCGTCCTTTGGACTGTTACCGCTACAAGATGCCACTGCCCATCGGCGACATTGGCAGTGGACTCGTAGTTTGTGCAAGAGGTGTTAGGTGAAGGAATGGAAGGGTTAACGTCGCATATAGGACTGCTGACTGATGCGTCAGCCAACTGGAAGCTTAGCTTGCCGTCTCTGAGGTAAAGCTGGTATCCCGCTACTTTACCCCCGCTTTCGTTTCGTTTGTCGACAATAGGGCGAACATCTGATGCATCTCCGGGCTCGACCTTGATCCAGGCGTCTATCGAAAACTCCTGCCCTGGGTTGCCGAAGGAAAGAGTGCCAGGACCATCCGGGGCTTCCACAAACGCTGAGCTGCCATCAAACTCGAACGCATTGCCTACCTTCCCTGCCACTGACTTAGGGCTTCCGGAACTGCCAATTGCTCCAAGCTTGGTAGTGCCGTCGCGCCCACCAACAATATCCTTAGCAGCCGTTGAGCCTGCTGTCTCATCCAGCGGCCACCAGTGAGCCAGGTCCGACGGCGGCTGGATGCAAGCGGTGGTTTCCTTGCACTTGCCCGCCGAGCCGGCGTTGAAGATGGAATCGAGCTCTTTCTGGTCGAGCGCGCGGTTGAAGATCTCCACTTCGTCAATGCCAAGGCTTGCATGAGGGTTGCCTGTCCATCGGCCGATCCAGAGTGGTGTGCTACTGGTTGCGTTGGGCGGGGACATCACCGAAGCAACCACAGGGGGGTCATTGTTAACTCGCAGTGTAACCACGCTGCCAGCTCTCGTAGCAGCGACGAAGATCCATGTCCCTTTAGGCACAGTGATTGGGGGACCAAGGAAAGTCTGAGTTTCGATTTGCAATCTCAGGTCACTATTTCCCTGGTTGTCTGTTGCAATGTAGAGGAAATAGCCACCGCTTGCATCTAGTTTGTGCACGATTGGCTCAGTCTGTGTCCCTGGAGTGGGAGTGAACTTGACCCACGCGTCTATGGTGAAGGGACCTGTGCTGAAGTTGAGGTTAGAAGCAGGGGTCACCTGCACATACCCACTACCGGCCTGCAGGGCATTGTTCACATAACCGGGAATTGTTGCGGGGTTTCCGATAGGGGTCCCGTTGTTATCGAAGTTTGCCAAGTCGTCATACTCGCCATTTGGGTTTAACCCATCCAACGGCCACCAAGCGACCAGGCCTGGCGGCGGTGGGACACACGGCGGTGGCTGTTGTGCCAGCGCAGCGTTTCTGGCATGGCGTGAATATGAACCAGCCCCCATAGGGGCAGGAGCTGAGGATTCAACGGCGAATAACCCTGATTGCGTCACCTGTGGCGATTGTTTGTCTCCCTGTCCGTATCCGACCGTGAGCACCGCGAGCGCCAGGAGCAAGCCCAGCACTCCCCAACTCCGCGCCGACCGCAGCAGGCCGGCTTGCCTTCTGATGAACATCACCTGAATCACCCTCCTTGTGGTGATGTGAATGTTGTTCCGTCCGCTTGGCGACCTCTTCTGCTCTCTGTGTGGGGCGATCACCTCCTCTCGTATCGGGCAGATCCGGGGGTCCGCCCCTACATTGCTGCTTTATGGCCCAAAAGCGGGCGGTTCTAACAACCCCCCCAGGCTGCGCCTGGACCGTTCGCCGTGCCGCCTTTGGCGGCACGAGGCACGTCAAGCGAAGCTTGTCCAGGCGAAGCCTGGCCCCCCTTCCCGCGCCGGGAAGGGGCCGGGGGTTAGGTCTATCATAAAGACTGAGCGTGACAAAAGCGTGACAAAACGAACATGACGTTTGGTTCAGAAGAACGGGGCACTTGATGGCCCCTAAAACTTGCCCCTCTCCGCGGATGGAGCGAAAGTGGAAGTGAGGGTGAAGGGAGTTAGCCTAGCCCGAGCGTGACACACCACCCTAGCGCCGCCAGACGCGATAGCCGTGCCACAGCAACAGCGCCGCCCACACCAAGAGCGGCCACTGGACCCACCAGCCCGCCCCACCCCCTTGCAAGCCGGGCTCTGCGGAGATTTGCAGTTGCCCCAAGTTCAGCAGGACCAGCAGCAGCGCCGCCGTCGCATAGGCGACGACGTGCCCGTAGAAGACCGGCCGGGGCAAGAGTTTTTGCGACCACCCCTGCCAGAGAATTTTTAGGCGCTCCACCAAGCTCGGCGCGGGCCGCGGCGCCAACTGGGGCAATGCCTCCTCTAACGCCGCTAGCTCTACACGAATCTTGTGCAGCTCTTGCTGACACTGCCCACAGGTGACAACATGGGCGCTCACCCACTCCGTCCTTTCGTGCTGCGCGTAGCTCAGAAGCTGGGCAAACGACGGGTGCGCCGTGTGCGCCAACTCGCGCAGCTCGCCGTGCAGGCTGCGCGCAAAGATATCGTCGGTCATCTCAGTTCACCCCCCAAGCGTTGGAGTTGTTCGCGCAACAAGCGTCGGATGCGGTCGGGATTGGCCGTGCGCCCAAAAATTGTGAAGATCTCTTCCCAGCTCAGCTCGCGCCCGCGCAGCCACTCGAGAGTGAGTTCTTCCGGCGAGCGCGGGCGAGGAACGTCTCTCAGGGGCGCGCTGCCGTCGCGACTGAGATAATAAGCCAAGAAGATTCGCAGCTCTTCGCGCAGCGCCGGGGTGCCGTTGCTCGCCAGGGCAGCGCAAGCCAAACAGAGCCGCAACGCCCGCTGATTCTGCTCGTTCAGCAGCTCCCGCGCCGCCCAGAGCCGTTGTAAGGGCGCGATGTCCTCGGCAGTCGGCGCACGGCCTTGCAGCAGGCGCGCCCACATCTCTACGCGCAGCTCGCGGGCCCAGTCGTCCATAGCGTCCCATTATTCATCATCTCCCCGGTCGGCTTCAACTTCGCCGACACAGCGCACCGGTGGTCGGCGGGGGACGCGCGCCCGATAATGCAAAATCTCTTCGCTCAGCCTTCCAGAGTGATAGTGCTCCGCGCGAAAACGCTCCAGCAGGCGCTCGAACGACGGCTCGTGCGCGTAGCGTTGGGGCAGATAACGCTCAAAGAAATAGTGCGTGATCGCCTCAATATGGCGGTCTAGTTGCGCCGCCAACGCCAGCGCCTCCGACGGCGCCAAGGTCGGCGGCAGGCAGAGCAGAGCTGCTCTGGCCCGCTCCCACAGGCGCGCCTTGGCCTCGCGCAGGTGCGCCTCTTGGGTCTGAGGGCGCTTGCTCTGAAGAGCTCGATCGAGCAATTCTCTTTTAGAGAGGTCCTCTTTGCCCAGGGCGGCGAAGAACTGATGGCGCACGATCCCGAAGAGATACTTTTCGCTCTCAGCCCCCAGACTGACCAATTTCTTCAGGGTGCGCTCGTGGAAGACCGCCTGATAGGTGCGCACGTAGACGTCTGCGAGCACGTCTACTAAGGGGCTGAAGCTGTCGCGGGCTGCTCCGCGCAGGCGCGCCTCGACGTGTCTTCTGAGGGCGCTCAGCTCTTCCGTGCTGGAGATCAGCCCGTACTGCGCCAGCAGATTCAAAATCCAGCGCCCGATCTGGCGATCATAAGACTCTATGAAGCGCTGGCGCAGCTCGCTCGTCCAGCCTGCGTGAGCCGCTTGTTCGAGTAGCTCCATTGTTGATCACCTCCGCGCTGACAAGACCTCTCCCCCAACCCCTCCCCGGCACGGGGAGGGGCCTAGGGGGTTAGGTCAAAGATCACTATGGCCCGAAAGCGAGGGTTTCTAACAAGCGAGGCTTTCCGGCCAGCGCAGCCGCCCGCCGCTGGCGACCTTGCCCGCAAAAGCGCTCTTCTTTTCAACAGCATTGATGATTAGATTGCGAATCTCCAAGGCGCTCTTGGTCGGACAGCGCGCCCATAAGAGCGCGCTGAGGCCCGTCACGTGCGCTGCAGCATACGACGTTCCCCCGGCGACGGCCAGCCACGAGGAGAGTTCAGGGAGCGCCCGCGTGCGGGGGAGCTTGAGAAAATTATCGGGCCTCTCGATGAGCAGCCCCACAATATCCTCGCCGGGGGCAGCCAAATCTACGGTGCGCGCCCCCCAGCTCGACCACCCCGCCAGCTCGTCTTTGCTGTTCGAAGCCGCGACACAGAGAATGACCTCGTGGGGATAGCTGCACGGATAGAACGGCTCGCGCTTCAGATCTCTCCCGTAGTTGCCCGCCGCTGTGATGAAGAGCAAACCGGCTTGGCTGACGAGATCGAGCACAGTTTGAACGCTCTGGGAGCGCTCGCTCCCTCCGGCGCTGAGGTTAATCACTCTGACGGCCAGCCCCGCGCGCTGCTGTACGATCGTGTACTCCAACGCGGCGACAAGCGTGCTCCAACTGAAGCGTGCCTCTTCGGAGAGCTTTAAGGGCCAGAGCCTGGCCCGCCAGGCGAGGCCGGCGATCTCTTCGCTGTTGTTGCCCTGCGCGGCGATGATGCTCGCCACAAACGTCCCGTGGCCGAAGAGATCGTCGGGCACGTCGTCGCCCCTGGCGAAGTCGCGCGCCCCGCTCAGCCACAGATTCTCGCGCAGCTCCGGATGCGGCGCGACCCCGCTATCGAGTAACGCTATGACGAGAGCCGAGCTGTCCTTGATCTGCGCCCACGTGCGCATCGCCCCGATGTCTGCTCCCGCTGTCCCCTGGGCGCTGCCGCCGAAGATGAGAAACTTATCGGCGCTGGGATGTCGCTGCCCGGTATTGTGCAGGTTCCACTGAGCGGAAAAGTAGGGATCGTTGGGCTGCTGTTGGAAGTACCACTGGCCGTTGGGCTCGGCGAATTGCACTAAAGCTTCGCGCCCAAACTGCGCGACCTTCTCGGCGACGGGGAGACGGTCGAGGATGCGCAAGTGATATATCTGACTGAGGGCAAAGACTTGGATGACCTGGGTGCGCAGCCGCGCGATGATCTCCTCGATCTGCGCTGGGGTTGCTTCGGGCTTGAATTGGACCAACAGCTCTTCCGGCGCGAAATCGAGGCCTTCGCGCAGCGCGGCACTGAGAATATTGACGGGGAGCGAGCGGCTGAGGGTGAGCAGGCGCGCCGTGACCAGATGCTGGCCCGGCTCGGCCGTCCAGTTGACCTGCACGCTCTGGGTGCCGATGATACAGACAGGGCCTTCGAGAGGGCAGTTGGCCCTGATGGTGACCGGTTGCCGTCCGACCAGGCGGCCGTTCACCCAGAAGGTGACTTCGGTGATGATCGAGAGGCGCGAGGCCACGTAGGCCACCAGGGCGAGCGACTGCCCGCCGCGCAGCGGGCCGAGGCCCTTGGCGCTCGGCTCGACGATGAGCTGGAGATCAATGGGGCTGGCGGGGCGCGGGTTGGGGCAGGGGGTAGCCAGGGTCGGCTCCGTGATGGGGCAGGGGACGCCCCCTTGTGCCGCGCCGCCGACGAACAAGAGCATGCCCAGACCGACGGCCAACAGCGTCAGACGCATCATCGCGCATCCTCCTTGTGACCTCTCCTCGGCATCGTTTCTTACCTCAGCCGTTCCCTCTCCGCAAGCGGAGAGGGGCAGGGTGAGGTAGAGGGGCGGGGGTGACCCCCGCCCCTACCGCGCCCTTCCCTGCCCATACCCCGCCCCTACGTCACCGACAGATCGCGACTTCTCTCGCTTTGTTGTTCGCCGTGTTGCTCTCTTTCACGCTGCGGCTCTGGACTTCGGCCTCCAGCAGATACGAGCCGGGGCGCACGCGTATTAACATATTCACGTGGGTCGCGCTCTCGCCGCTGCCCATGCCGTACCTCATGATGTTTGATTTGGAATCATTGTAGTTATACGCCATGGCTACAACGCCGCCGGGGCCTGGGCCGAGATTGCTGACCGTCGTGAGGACCGTTATGTCACAGAAGACCTGCTCCATCTGGGTGTAGCGCCGCACAGTCGGTTTGATGCGGACCGCCAAGTCGGGCAGGGCCGTCTGCTCGAGCTCGATCACAAGCCTTGGGTCCGGCCCGGTGATCTCTACTTTGGTGGGCTTATCGGGAGGGAAAGGAGGAGTGCAATTATCCACGATCTTGACATCCTTCTCAGCCTTGCAGCCCGCGATGCGAAACGTGTTGGTCTTAGCGGTGTTGATTATGCCGAACTGGACCACATCGCTGATGGGGACGCCCACCGTCGCAGGCAGTGGGAGTTGCGCTCGCATAAGGTTGGACTTAGAGGAGTTATGGTTGATGGCTTTGAGAGCCCCTGAGGGGACGCTGGTGCCCCCGTCGAGCGTCTGGACGACAGGCAGGATCGTGAACGGAACCAAGCTCGCTTGGCCCGCTTGATCGGTGCTCATGCTCGTCCTCTTCTCTACGACGTCAAAGCGCGCCATGCCCAGCAAGAACTCCGGCGCCTCCTTGCTCATACCAAACAGCACCAGCACACGATAGGGCCCGGCAGCCAGCTTCTTGCCCACCGGCACGCTCAAGCTCCACGTGGTCTCCGTCCCTTCGTTGCAAAACTCGCTCGCATTGGTTGCCCGAATCGTCACTTGGTTCTCTTCGACTTGGGCCTCGGCGGAATCCGGGGCACACGCATCGGGAAAGGTCCCCGACAGCTCGACTGTGATCTCGTCGTTGATAGTCGGCTGCTCCGGCACGATCTTTATCTGCGTCTCGTTGATAGTCGGCTGCTTCGGCACGATCTCTATCTGCGTCACCGGCTGAGCCGGCTGCTGCTGCGCCGAGACCGTCAACCCGACCAAGACCGCCAACGCCAACACGCCCAGACCGAACGACCGCACGACCGCTCCGACACGACTGCTGTGCTTGAGCATCTGTGATCCCTCCTTAGGATCTAATGAATTTGTGTCTGCTCATTCTTCTCTATGGCCCAAAAGCGGGCGGTTCTAACAACCCCTCCCCCGCCCCCTCCCCGACACGGGGAGGGGAGTCCCCCCTTCCCGCTTCGGGAAGGGGGCCGGGGGGTTAGGTCACACCCGCCGCTCCCACTGACTCTTGGAGACAATGCTCACCCCCAAGGCTTCCATCTCTTGCAGCACGCCGCGAAAGCGCGGGTCGGCTTGTAGCTCTTCCCATGCTTGCGCGTCCTCCACGTCCACGCTGCACTGCCAAAGGCCGTCCTCCTCGGTCTGATAGAGCGCCAAGTCGTAGACGCCCTCTATCTCTACGGCAACCCGGCGCGCCCGTTGCATCAGCCCGAAAAACCGCTCCGGGGGGACGCTCTCCGGCCTGCGCAGCTCGAATATCTTGATCATATCGTGCTCCTTGGTCCTCACCCCTGTTCTCCTCTCCGAACCCCACCCGTTCCCTCCCCGTATACGGGGAGGGCCAGGGAGGGGTGAGGTCTCCCTGACAGTATAAAGGCCGAGCGTGACAAAAGCGTGACAAAACGAAAAGCCTATTGGAATCAGGAAAATCGCCATCAATTTGCCATAGTATCCTATCAGTAGTATCATAATAAGCATGATGTGCTCAATACTACGAAGGGGGCGATGACCGTGGCAGTCCAATCCTCCTCGACGTATACACGGCGAGTGCAGGCCATGCTCAGCGAGGAGCAATACCAGCTCTTAGTGGAGATTGCCCAACAGCGCGGCAAGCCTCTGAGCGTCCTGATTCGTGAGGCCATCGAGGCAGCGTACTTCAAAGAGGCGATGCTCCAGCAGCGGCGCACAGCTCTCCAACGCCTGCTCGCCCTCAAGGCCCCCGTCGCCGATTGGCCGGAGATGGAGGCCGAGATAACTCAGGGAGCCCTGGATGGCTGAACTCTTTCTTGACGTCAACATCCCTATGTACGCTGCGGGGCGAGAGCACCCGTATAAAGAGTCCTGTGCTTGGGTCATGACTGAGATCGCCGAAGGCCGCATCGCAGCTGCGATAGACACCGAGATCATCCAAGAAGTTCTCTATCGCTATGGCGCACTTCGCCAATGGCGCATCGGCGTAAGCCTCGCGGAGAATTTATTGAAGATTGTGCCCACAGTCTACCCGATCCACCTGGACGATATTCGTCTGGCGGTCCGGCTCTTTGAGCAATATGCCCCCAAGGGCATTCCTGCCAGAGATGTGCTGCACGTGGCGGTGATGCGCAATAACGGGCTGAGCCAGATCATCTCCACCGACACCCATTTGGACGCGATCAGAGAGATCCAGCGTCTCGATCCCAAGGTTTTGTTTACCAAAGCGCAAAAGTCCTAAAGCACTTTCGGTCTTCCCTCAAGTGCTCAGAGAGGGTTATTGCGCAGCCGCCCACGCCTGGACGATCTGCCGATTGGTGGGAACGCCCTTAAGAAAATGCTCTCTTAAGTTCTCGTCGGGAATTTGCTGGGCAACTCGCTGCAACTGCGCCCAGGCGCGCTCTAGATAATGCCGCGCGGCGTCGCCCTGGCCGCTCTGCTCCAAGACCCGCGCGTGCGTGAAATAGAATCTATAGGGCTGCTCGATCACGCCCCCGTGCGCCTCTAAGAGCTCCATCGCCCGCGTCGAGCACTCCCGCGCGAGCCCTATCTCCCCGCGGCCCAGATGCGCCCGCGCCTTCTCCGAAAACGCCTCGATCGCCAGCCCCTTCATCCCCGGCTGGTCTAGGAGCTCTACCACACGATCGAGATACTCTAACGCTCCGGCATAATCCCCCTGGTCGTTGCGCAAGACCCCCAGATCTACTAAGCTGCACCCAATCCCGCGCTGATCCCCTGTGGCACGGTTCAGCTCCAGGGCGCGCTCCAGATAGCTTTGCGCTTCTGCGTAGCGCCCAAGGTCCCTTAGAATGCATCCCATGTTGTCCGAGACCGCTGCTTGGCCCCACAGATCGCTCATTTTGCGGAATTGCTCGTCGGCCCTGGCGAGGCTCTGCTGCGCTTGTGCAAACTCCCCGCACGCCCGCTGGACCAAAGCCAGATCGTTCAGCGCGTACCCCAGACGACGCGCATCGCCGAGGGGAATCAGCGCGTCCACGTAGCGTTGGAAGTCTTGCACGGCTTGCTGATACTCGCCGCAGCGGGCGCGCAGGCTCGCCACCCCCTGTAAGGCGTCGGCGATCACGGCGGGATGCTGAGTCCGGCGCGCGACGCTCAGAGCGCGCTGCATAGACTCTTGAGCCTCCTGGAGCCGTCCCCAGGCGAGCTCCACCCTCGCTCGATGCTGATGGGCCTCACAGAGCGCCTCAAGATCGTTGAGCTTCTCAGCAGTAGCGATCATCTGGGTGATCACATTCTGTATCTGTTCAGAAGAGTTTCTGAGATCATAGATGGTCGGGAAGACCTCACGGCTGAGATAGCGCCGATAGAGTTCTAAGCGCGTGCGCTGCCACTGTGCAGAGAGCGTTCTCTCTCTTTCAAGAGCATCGAAGAGCTCGATGGCCTTGGCGTAGAATCTCTGCGCGGCGCCGTAGGCGTAAGATCGCGCGGCGCGCGCGCCAGCCCGCATCGCATACGCGATGGCTTTCTCCCGCAGCTGCGCTCGCTCAAAGTGCTCGGCGAGTTCTCCGGACAGTTCGTCTAAGCTTTCTGGGTACAACCCTTCGAGCGCCTGCCCGATTTTCTTGTGCCAGAGCTTCTTTCTGTCGGTGCTCAGATTCTCATAGACTATCTGTCGGGCCAGCTCGTGATGGAACTGATAGCGCCCCTCCTGCTCGACGATCAGCCCAACTTTGCGTAGTTCTTCAAACTGATCGAGCAGTCGCTCTGGAGACTGGGGCAGCAGCTCGCGCAAGACCGGCAACTCGCAGGCCCGTCTGATCACGGCTAGGGGCTCCAAGAGTCTCTGTGCTCGCTCCGGCGCCCGTCGCAGCGAAGCGCGAATGAGCTCGCGCAGGCTCTCCGGCAGGTGTGCCGCGCTGATCTCCGCGACGGTCAGGTGCCACTTCCCGGTGTCGTCTTGGATCAGTGCCCCACCGCGTATGAGCGAGTGAGCGAGCTCACGCACGAAAAGCGGATTGCCGGCGGTTTCGTCATACAGCACGGGCACGGCCTCCCGTGCCATCGCGCCCAGCCACTGCTCGAGCAAGAGCTGCGTCTCTTTTTGTGAGAGTCGAGTGAGAGTCAGAGGGTGGTACGCTCTCCCTGGCCCGAGTGTATCGAGCCACGCTCGCAAGCGACTCCCTTCGAGTGCGTCTTCGCTGCGATAGGCCCCGATCACCAGCAAGGGCGAAGCATTCTTCACCCCTACAAGATGGCCCAGATATTCGAGGGTCGCGTCGTCGGCCCACTGTAGATCGTCGAAGAAGAGAATCAGCGGGCGTTCGCGGGCAAGAAGCTCGAAGAACCCGGTGAGGGCAGCGAACCAGCGGGCCTTGCCTTGGGCGGGCGGCAGGCGAGGATTAGGCGCAAGATCGGGGAATCTTTCTTGGAGTTCCGGGACGAACTGGGCCAGCTCGCTTCTCCAGGGGGCGGGGAGCTGCGCCCATGTCTCATCAGAGATTCTCTTGAGCCCTGCGCGGACGGCTTGAAGCAGAGGCTGATAGGGCAGTGCGCTATCGGAGGCATAGGCAGCCCCTTGCAGGGACCTAACCCCCCAGCCCCCTTCCCGAATGAACTTCTGCACGAATGTCGTCTTGCCCACGCCGACCTCGCCGCAGATGAAGATTGCTTGCCCTTGGCCGCGCTGCACGTTTTGCCAGAGCGCTTTCAGGGTGTTGAGTTCGCGCTCCCGCCCCACAAAGGGCACTTCGGGGGCAAGCTCGATCACCGGTGGAGAGACTATGGGCGCGCCGCGCGCCAGGCGCTCATAGAGGGCGCGCATCTCCGGCAGGGGCTTGGCGTCCAGTTCGTTTTGTAGAATTCGAACGTACTCATCGTACTGGTGGAGGGCCGCGGCGCGGTCGCCGCTGAGGGCGTAGAGCGTCATCAGCTCGCGGTGCGCCCGCTCGTGCCAGGAGATCTCGCGAAGCACCCTGCGCCACGTAGCGATGGCTTGCCTATGAGCGCGTTGCTCTGTATAAAGATCTGCCAACTGCTCTAAAGCTTCTACATAGAGCGTCCGCAGGCGCTCCTGCTCGATGACCACCCAGTCTTCGTAAAAACCCGCGAGAAACGGGCCACGATAGAGTGCCGCCGCAGCTTCGAGGGCCTCGACGGTCGGCCTTGCGGCAGACTGACTGAGGGCTCGCTCAAACTCCAGCACGTCGCACCAGAAGTCGTCGGCGCGAAACTGCACGGCGCCCCCGGAGAAGCGCAAGCACTCTGCTCTTGCGAGTGTTCTGCGCAGCCGCGCGAGCGTCTGGCGAAGATTGGCTCTGGCCTTCTCTTCGTCGGATTCCGGCCAGAGCAGCGCAGCGAGAGAAGCGCGCGGGTGCGCGTGCCCACAGTGCACCACAAGATACGCGAACAACTCTGTGGCCTTCTGGGTTGGGAATGAGAGCGATTGTCCATCCCAAGAGACCTCGACCTCTCCGAAGAGCTTGATCTCCACGCGCGCCATGCAGCCTCGCCCTTACCATTATATACTCTGGACGGGATGTGTGCGTTTCTGGCGCTCCACCCTCACCCCCCATCCCCTCTCCCCTCGGAGGGAGAGGGGAGCAGAGGGGTGAGGGGGCTTGGGGTCGGAGGTGAGGGTAACCGGATAGCGTCAGCTTCCGCGAAACTCCTGCTCGGACTCCGCGTTCGCTCTGATCTCTTCATCAGTGAAGAGCACTGGGTAGTAGTCGTTGACAAGCCAGAACCCCAACAGATCTCCAAAGTGCGGCGTGTTCACGACGCCGCTCTGGCCGGTGGGCAGCGCGTTCCACGCCCTGATGCCGTTGGGGTTGAGCTCGACGACGTGTCTTTGCGACGGCCCGCGACTGAACATGAAATCTTCGGCCTTGGTGCCCTTGACGTTATAGTTCGCTACGTCCACGGCCGCGAGCGTCCCGTCTACGGGGAGCCCGTCGGCGTATTCGGGCTGGGAGTAGACTGCCGGCGGGATGCTGAATTTGTTCGTCTGCGGGTGCAGCGCATTTCTGAAGATAATGCGATGGATCTTCCCCCAGCGATAGTCCGAGAGCTTCTCGGACTTGTTGAACGCTCTTGCGAACGCGTCGCCCTTGAGGAGATCGAGGGCCTCTTGGAGGCTCTTTAAGATCAGCCAGTCGCGCTCTTCTTCTGGGGACAAGAAGAGATCGGGCACATCGAAGAACTCTACGTCCGACTCGCCCTTGCCTTTCTTCTTCGGGAATTTCTCTAAGAGATTGATGATCGCCTTCACCGCGAAGAACCCGCCGGGCTTGGGCATCGTCTTGTCGAGACGATCTAGTGTGTCGTCAATGACTCTTCGGATGAAGACGCTCAACCAGACGTTGAAGATCGTCGTGGCGACGCTGTCGGTAATCTCGGCTTCGGATGGGGTGTTGAGCATGAAGCTCTTGCCATCGGAGCTGACGGAGTCGTCCGCGTCGAAGCCCTCAGGGATGCCCGTGGGCGTGGCGAAGCTCCACTTCGCCAAATATTGCCCGACAGCTTCAGCGATCCGTGGGTCCTTTAAGAGCTCTTTCAGTTCATCGGGGGCATCCGCAGCTTGCGCGTTCTTGAGAGCTTCGAGCACAAAGGGCGTCAGCCGCCGCGCGATGAGCGAGACCGTGTCCGACTGAATCCGCATCATATCTTCAACAGAGAGCTTCTCGCCCTTGGCGACCTTCTGTTTGATCAGCTCGGTGATGCGCCCGGCGCGAAAGCCGATGTCATAGTTCCAATCCAAGTAATAGATCGCGTTGCTGCCCCGGCGCTTCTGGTTGAGCGGGTCGTTGTCTACTGTCACACCGACGGGGTCATTATTGGCACTCACGATGAACCCCGACGGCGGGTTGATCGTCTGGGGCATCTCGCTCATGGGCAGGATGGCGAAGGGGATCGAGTGGCCCTCCTCGCGCTCGCCCTGGAGCGCCACCCATTCGTGGCCTGCGGAGCCTGTGCCGTCGCGCACGAAGAACGGCGGCAGCCCCAGCGCCACCGCGCCGCGCTCCAAATCCTCGCGCAACGGGGCTTCGGCGCCCGTAAAGTACGCGATGTTCCCGTCAACGTCAGCGTAGCCCCAGTCTTGAGAACCTACGTCAAAGTACTTCACCCCGTCGGCAAACTGCTCAAGATTTTGGGCGCGGTTCCACAAGTGAAACGTCTTGATCTCTTGGGTGGCATAGAACCCCGTGTACTGGATCGTGACGGCTTGGCCGCTCTTGAGATCGAGACTTGCTACGGGGCCGTGGCGCGGGATGATATATGTTGTCGTCTTGGGTGCGTCTTCGAAATTATCGGGCTGGCCGTCGCCGATCTTGTTCACTCTGTAAGATTCTTCGATAGCGACGAGGGGCTCGAGCTTCCCTTGATAGTTGCTGAAGAGCTTGCCGTCCCGCTCGACCACGGATTCTTGGTACATGTCGGTCTCGTCGAGGGGATTCACTGTTGCTGCCCAAGCGATTCTCTCGGTGTGCCCCAAGATCACATAGGGGATGCCGGGGAAGGTCGTGCCGACCACATTGATGCCGTCGGCAGACTTCTGATGGATCGCGTACCAGACGCCGGGCATATCTAGGCCCAGATGGGGATCGTTGGCCAAGAGCGCATAGCCGCTTGCGGAGTGCTTCGGACTGATAATCCACCAATTGCTGCCGGTCTCCATCAGTTCGGCACGGCGGAAGATCGGCGCAAAGAATTCGATCTCTCGCAGGCGCTCGACGAAGTCCGCGAGCATCTCCAGCACCGTTGGGGAGAGCTCCGGCAGCTCTGATCCCCAAGGCCCGGCGGATTCTAATCTTCCCTCGGCGCTGCCCATAATCGTCGCCGGATCAGAGGGCGCCGACCGAAAGAGATCTTCAAAGAAGAGCGCGTGCCCGTTGAAGCCCTTCTGGCTGCCTACTTCGCGATACTTAAAGTACGTGAGCACGTTGGACGCGTCTATGTCAAACGAGAGATCGAACGTCAAGAGTTTCCCCATCGCCAATGTATCGAGCAGAGTCCACGGGGCGACTTTGGTGATCTCGATCTCTTTGTATTCTGGGGGAAGCTGGCCGGTCTCGTTGATCTTCTGGATGTACGCGTTGACGCCCGCGGCGTATGCTTCTAATTCGGCGCGGATCTCCGGGGTGAGATTCTTTTCGCTCAGCTCGGCGGCGCGTCGGATGCCCAGGGTTCTCAGGGTGATGTCCTGGGAGAGCGCTCGCGGGCCGAGCAGTTCTGCTAATGTGCCGTTGGCTGTGCGACGGAGATTGTCCATCTGCCAGAGCCGGTCGCGCGCGTGGAGCCAGCCCACGACTCGATATAAGTCGAGAGCGTTCTGCGCGAAGACGTGGGGGATACCGTACTTGTCTTGGACGACCGTGACCGGGGCGCTCAACCCGGGGATCACGACGGGGTCGAGCTTCTGAACGGTCTGGGCCAGCGGCCCCATCGAGAGGGCCGCAACGATCCCGCTGACTAACACAGCGACGGCGAACTTGCGCATGGCAACCTCCCTTAAAATCTTTTCGATGACTCATTTATAGCATGAACCCCCACGAAAAAGCAAACCGGGCCCCTTGCCCTCCTGGCGCAAGATTCAGTAAGATACTCTTGACCATGAATCTTGCTCAGCAGCTCTTGCAGACTCGCTCGGTGCAGATTCGCCCGCAAGAACCGTTCCGGCTGACGTCGGGGCGGCTCTCACCGGTCTACGTGGACGTGCGACGGCTCATCTCGTTCCCGCAGATCCGCACAGAGATTACCGAATCGTTTGCAAAGATCGCGCAAGAGCGCATCGGGCTCTCCCAGATTGACGTGATCGCCGGTGGGGAGACCGCTGGGATTGCCTACGCGGCGCTCTTAGCGGAGAAGCTCAACAAACCCATGATCTATGTGCGCAAGGAGCCCAAGGGCTACGGAAAGTCCTCCCAGATCGAGGGCGTTCTAGAGCCGGGCCAGCGCGTCTTGCTCGTCGAGGACTTAGTTACTGACGGGGGGAGCAAGCTCAACTTTCAACGTGGGATCGAATCCGCCGGGGGCACGGTGCATCACTGTCTCTGTGTCTTTGAGTATTTTTCGCACGAAGCCGGGCTGCACCGCGCGCGGGATACGCTCAGAGAGCACGGGATCGAGCTGCACTCCCTCGTCACGTGGGATGACGTGCTGCGCGTCGCGCGCGCCACACAGGCCTTCACCGACGGGGAGCTTGCCATCGTGTTGCGGTTCCTCGCAGAGCTCGCGCTCGACAGCGCGTAAGGACGATTGTTCAGTTTAAAAGAGATATTCTAAAAATAGACGTAGTTTTTTCGAGATAAATAAATATTTTGTTGCTTTTCAGCGACAAAACTTGACAAAAGTCCCTTGCCCTGCTATTATGCCCTCATTGTGGCAACCAAGGGTGATGCCGGAGAGCTGCGGCGGCGGCTCTCGTCGGAAGCGAAAATCTACACGGAGCTTTCGAGCCGACGGCTCTACGCCCGCGACCAAGGGGAGCCGCCTCGCTTTGCCGAGAGCTTCTTGCTGAGGCGAAGTATCCCCGATCTCGTCGTGCAGCCCGCTACCCCAGACGACGTGATCGCCGCCTTGCGCTGGGCTTTGGCAAGGGAGCTGCCCGTGGTGCCCCGCGGCGCGGCCACCTTCGGCCTGGGCGGAGCCGTCCCCACTCAGCACGGAGTTGTCCTCGATCTGTCACCCCTGAGACTGATCGAAGAGCTCAACCCCGACGAGCAGACCGTCACAGTCTTGGCCGGGACGCGCTGGGCCGACATCGCCCACGCCCTCGCGCCCTACGAGCTGGCCCTCCGCACCTACCCCACCAGCTGGTTCTCTACCGTCGGAGGCTGGGTCAACACCGGCGGCTACGGCATCGGCAGCACCGCCTTCGGCCACTTCCAAGAGCAGATAGAACGACTCACAGCGATCACGCCCCAGGGAGAACTCATTGAGCTGCGCAAGGACGACCCACGATTTGAATACTTCATCGGCACCGAGGGCCAGATGGGCGTCGTCTGGAGGGTTACTCTTAAAGTGCGCCAAGCCCCAGCGAAGACAACCCCTCTGCTCGTGCGATGCAGCTCGGCCCACGAAGCATTCGCCTGTGCTCAAGCGATCTGGGTTGCTGGCTTTGCGCCCTATCACATCAAATATCTGAGCGCCGCGCGCCTGCACGAAATCAACACTTTACTGTCTCAGAAGGGCGCAGCGCTCCCCGAACGCGATACGCTGCTTGTTGCCTTCGATACCCCTCAAGAAGCTCAGGAGTGCGCGCGCTGGGCCACAGCCCAGCAGCTCGAGCTGGGTTTGCCCTATCAGGCACACTATCTATGGCACGAGCGGCTCTTCCCCATGCGCCCGAAGCGCCTCGGCCCAGGAATGCTCGCCGCCGAAGTCGTGCTCCCCATCGAGAAAGCCCCAGAGTTTCTCAAAATGGCTGCCCATGAGGGGAAACGCTACGGCGTCCATCTTGCAAGCGAAGCGTACTTTGTCGGGGACGGCCAAGTCTTGCTCCTGCCGACCTTCACTTTTAACGCTTCGCATCGCTTGGCCGAGCTGTATACGGCGAGTCTGTCGCTGGTGCTGACGCAGCTGGGGATTGCCCTGGGCGGGCGACCGTATGCGATTGGCATCTGGAACACGCCGTTTGCTCGAGCGAAGTTCGGCGCACGGTTTGAATCCCTACGCGCCTATAAGAGAAAGATAGACCCTGCTGGGCTTTTTAACCCCGGAAAGTTCTTCGAGCTGCCCGCGCACTGGAGCGCGGTGCTGTTGCGCAGAACAGTGCTGACGGTGGGCTTGAAGGGGGCATGGCTCGTGGCGCCGCTGGCGCGCAAGATATTTCGTCCGGCTCCGAAGCTCCAGCCCGCTCGCGAGCGCGGCCGTCCCCCAGCAGCGATCTCGCCCATGCTCGATCTTCTCGAATACAACGCGACGCTCTGCTCGCGCTGCGGCAGCTGCGTCCCCGTCTGCCCCGCGTATATCTATACTCGCGATGAGCGCACCACCGCGCGGGGGAAGCTCCAGCTTGGGCTGGCGCTGCTCCGGGGCGAGCGACTCGATAGCGACGGCGCGCACGCGCTCTTTTATTGCATGCACTGCCGCGCCTGCACCGACGTCTGTCAGAGCCATTTAGATTTGGTGCCCGTCTGGGATGAGCTCGAGCGCAGGGTCGCGCAGCTTTATGGGAAGGACACAAAGAAAGTCCAAGAGTTCACCCAGGGTGTAGAACGGAGCGCAGTGCAGCCTGGGACCGAATACGTGCCGCCCATACTGAAGATTTCGGGAGTGATCGCCGTTGGTCAGCGTCATCGCCACGCGGACTGAGAGTCGCTATTCGGTGAAGAGCACGAAGTGCCCGTCGCGGGCTAAGCCCCTAATACGCCCGCGCATCGTGCGCTCGGAGGCGTGCATCAACTGCGGGATATGCGTCACAGCGTGCATCTACGGGGTGCACTATCGCGCCGAGAATTTCCGAATGATCATTGGGGAGCAGCCGCAAGATCAGAGTCTCTGTCGCAGCTGCTTGCGCTGCGTGCGCGAGTGCCCCGCAGGGGCGCTGTCAGCGCCCATTCACCCCGAATGGAAACGCACAGGCGATGCCTACTGGACGCCGGAGATCATTCACTCTCTACTGCAACAAGCGGAGACCGGGAAGGTCCCCGTCTCCGGCCAGGGGTATCGTGGGCCGTTCGCGGGCAAAGAGTTTGACTCCATGTGGACGGACATGTCCGAGATCGTCCGGCCCACGCGCGATGGCATTCACGGCAGGGAATACATCAGCACCGCGATCTTCCTCGGCCGCAAACCAGACTTCGTCTGGACTGGACACCTTGCCGCCTTCGGCGGCAAGACGAACGGTCTAGGCGAAGCCTGGAGGATCATCGAGATCCCCATCCCCATACTCTTCGATGCGCTTCCGGCTCAGTGGAGCAGTCTCGCTGTGAGGGAGTCTCTGCAGCGCGCGGCAGCTGAATTGGGAACCTTTGCCCTGAGGCGCGCCGCGGAGATCTCTTCACCCCTCCCCGCAGGAGTCGCGCCGCTTTTGCATCTCTCGGAGATTGAGAGATACTCTGAACTCATCGCCCAATCGCAGTTTCTCGAGCTCGAATACGACGAGTCTCTCGAAGATGCCCTGGAGCAGATTCGCAAACTCAATCCCAGGGCCGTCGTCGCCGTGCGCTGCGAGTGCGACGACGCGCTTGCAGAAGAGCTCGCGCGTCTGGGCGTGGGCGTCATCCATCTGGTGGCCGACTCGCACGGGCGCACCAAGATGGGGCACATCAAAGACGCACTCAGAAAAATCCATCTGAGGCTGCTTGAGGCCAAGCTGCGCGATGCCGTCACCATCATTATCTCTGGGGGCATCGCCGCGGCAGAACACGTCCCCAAAGCCATCATCTGTGGAGCTGATGGGGTTGCGCTCGATCTTGCATTGCTTGTGGCTTTGGAGTGCTGGCGCGGGGAGGACATCTCCCACAGCCCTTTCTCTTTGGGGAATGACGATAGATTTGACCAGGCCTGGGGCGCACAGAGAATCATCAATCTCATAGGGGCCTGGCGCGATCAGTTGCTCGAAATCCTGGGCGCGATGGGCATGCGCGAGGTGCGCCGCCTGCGCGGCGAGGTCGGGCGCGCCATCTTCCACGAAGACCTCGAACGGGAGTTCAAAGAATATCTGAACTCAGGGCCAATTGGGCTGGCGCGCCCCGAAGAGATCGCGCTCGCCCTTGAGAACCCCGACGGGCTCATCCCGCCGATCACGGCCCCCGCGCGCCCACTGCCCCCCAACTTCCACCATGAGCTCTCCAAGTTCAAAGTGACGATCAGCGACGCGTGCATCGCTTGTGGGCTCTGTGCTACACTCTGCCCCTTTGGGGTCTATACGTTCCCCGAAGGGCTCAACGCGCTTCCGACTCCTCTCAGTGCCAACTGCATCGGCCCGTCATGTCAAGAGCAGTACCCCGATAGATATTGCGTAGCTCACTGCCCTACGAATGCTATTACTATTGAGCTTGAGCCGACGTATGAGCTCTTGGGCGATCCGCGCTGGACGGCCGATCTGCTCTTAGCGACGTATAAGATGGCTGAGACGGGCCGCACCCCAGAGCACCTCGAGTATCGCGTTGGGGCGTCGGGCGGAGGCTTTGACAGGATAAGATTTCGATTTGAGCGCGCGCCAAAGCGCAGACGCAAGAGCGCAGACCCCGTCAGCACGGCGATCCCCCTCAACCGTCGTCCGTGGGGGCCCAAGATATGGATTCCCGTGCCCTGGTACGGCGGCGGCATGTCTTACGGATCGGTGAGCTTGCAGACGATGCTCTCGCGCGCACGAGCCGCTCAAGCGTTCGGGACGTTCGTCTCGACGGGCGAGGGCGGCTACCCCGAAGCCCTCTGTCCCTACGACGAGCACATCATCACGCAGATCGCCACGGGGCTCTTTGGCGTGCGCGAGGAGACGATCCAGCGCGTGCGCATCGTAGAGTTCAAGTACGCCCAGGGGGCCAAGCCCGGCCTGGGAGGACACCTATTGGCCGACAAAGTGACCGCCGATGTCGCCAAGATGCGCGGCGCGGTGCAATTTAGCAGTCTCTTTTCGCCGTTCCCGTTCCACAGCGTCTACTCCGTCGAAGATCACAAAAAGCACGTGGACTGGGTGCGCGCGACAAACCCTCGCGCGCTCGTCTCCGTCAAAGTCTCGACCCCAAACGACGTGGACATGGTCGCGGTGGGCAGCTACTACGCCGGCGCAAACATCATTCACTTAGATGGGGGGTATGGCGGGACGGGCGCGGCTCCCGATATCGCCAAGAAGAACATCGCCATGCCCATCGAGTACGCGATTCCAAAAGTGCACAAGTTCTTAGTGCAAGAGGGGATTCGCGACGAGCTGGTGCTGATGGCCAGTGGGGGGATTCGCACCGCGTACGATATAGCGAAAGCGATCGCCCTGGGCGCCGATGGCTGCGTGATCGGCACGGCCGAGCTTGTAGCACTCGAGTGTAATCGCTGTGGCAACTGCGAGCGTGGGCGAGGGTGCCCCTTTGGGATCGCGACGACCGACCCGGAGCTGTCGCAGCTCATTGCACCTGACTGGGGAGCGCAAAGGATTATCAATCTCTTTCACGCGTGGCGAGCTCAACTCATCGAGATTTTGCAGGAGCTGGGGATGCGGAGTATCTTAGAGCTGCGCGGGCGGGTGGACTGCTTGGAGTATATAGATGAGCTCATAGAAGCTGAGCCTGACTAAGCAAACATCTATGGAAGAGTACATTCAAGTGTGGACGACTGTAGCGAGCAGGGCTGAGGGCGAGCGCATCGCCCACGAGCTCCTGGCGCGCCGCCTGGCCGCGTGTGTGCAGCTCGTAGGGCCGCTGACGAGCTCGTACTGGTGGCAGGGGGAGATCGCTCGCGCCGAAGAATGGCTCTGCATCGCGAAAACTGAGCGGCGACTCTTCGAGAGCGTAGCCGAAACTATCAAACGTGTGCACTCGTACACCGTGCCGGAGATCATAGCGATTCCCATCGTCGCGGGGAGCGAGAGCTATCTCCGGTGGCTGCGCGAGCAGCTTCAGGGGTGAGGACTTTATGGATGAGTTCGCAGAAAGACTGATCGCCTCGCGAGGGTCGCTCACGGGCGAGGTTCCCCAACAGAAGCTGGAGGCCGAGGGCGGCTGCGGCGTCCTGGGGATGATCGCTTCCGTCCCCATCGCCGGCAAGCACGTCTATCGCAGCTCGGTGCAGATGCACAATAGAGGGAACGGCAAGGGCGGCGGCCTGGCCGCCGTCGGCCTCGTCCCCGAACAGATGGGCGTCTCCAAAGAAAAGCTTCAGGACGATTATCTCATCCAGATTGCTTATCTGGACCCCTCAGCTCGCAAGGAGGTCGAATCTGCCTTCCTGCTCCCGTACTTTGAAATTCATCACGGCTCCCAGGTGCCCACCCTGAGAGACTATCGCGATGTCCCCGGGCTGGAGATCCAGCCCCCTGTGGTCTGGCGCTACTTCGTCCGCGTCAAAGAATCCGTATTAGCCGAGTTCATCCACACCAACGCGCTGAAGGGCATAGATCCCCGCCGCGCCGAGGACGAGTTCGTCTATCAGAACTCGTACAGGCTCAACAAGACGTTCTACGCTTCGCTGGGCGAGAAGCGCGCCTTCGTGCTCTGCCACGGGAGAAATCTTTTGGTCTTCAAGATCGTCGGCTACGCCGAGCAAGCTTTGCAGTATTATCAGCTAGAGAACGTAAGAGCGCACGTCTGGATCGCCCATCAGCGATACCCAACGAAGGGGCGCGTCTGGCACCCCGGCGGGGCGCACCCCTTCATCGGGCTGCACGAGGCGCTCGTGCACAACGGAGATTTCGCCAACTACCACGGCGTGTGCGAGTATCTCAAGCAGCGCAATATCTTCCCGCTCTTTCTCACCGATACCGAAGTCTCGGTGCTGCTCTTCGATCTGTGGAGCCGCGTCTACGGGTATTCGCTAGAAGAAGTGATCGAAGCCCTGGCGCCCACCACCGAGCGCGATTTTCTCATGCTCCCTCCGGAGAAGCAGAGACACTACAAAGCGATCCAAGTGGCGCATCTGCACGGCTCGCCCGACGGCCCGTGGTTCTTCATCATTGCGCGCAACGAGCCCTATGAGAAGAGATTCCAGCTCATTGGCATCACCGACACGAGCATGTTGCGTCCTCAGGTCTTCGCCCTGCATGAAGGACCCATTCAGATCGGGCTGATTGCTTCTGAAAAGCAGGCGATTGACGCAGCACTCCAAAGTCTGCACCAAGAAGACCCGCGCATCTGCCCCGTCGCCGATAGATATTGGAACGCGCGCGGCGGCAGCCACACCGATGGCGGTGCGTTCATCTTCTCGATAGATTACAGTCAGCCGACGCTCAGGCTCGTCTGCACCGATAAATTCGGAACCAGGCTTCGCCTGAACCGTACACCTTCGCCAGCCTTCCGGTTAGCGAAGATGAGCGTCAAGCGAAGTCTGGTCCTCCCCACAAACCCCGTCGCGGCTGTGCTCGATCCTATGCGGTCGGCTTCCGAATCCTTCACCGAGCTCGTGCGCGAGCTCGCTCTGTGGGACTATGAGCTTTTTGCGGCGTTTTTAGAAGAAACCCTGCGAGAATCGTCCCAGAGCGACGCGCACCGTCGGCACGTCATAGAGCTCCTGACGCTCTTGCTCGATCGTCGGTACTCCACGGAGAAGATGGAATATAAGTGGCGGCGCGCCCTGCTCGAAGAGGCTCTCAATGCCCTCTTCGATGCTGTCCCCCTGATGGGGGAAGCCTCGGGCGCTTTCGCGCGCCTGACGTATGCTGAGCGGGCGCAGCTGCGCCCGCCTGCGAGGGAGAAGCAGACCCTCGTCGTTGATGCTACGGGCTTTTCCCCTGAGGGCGACGAGGCCCTCTCGCGCTGGATTGTCAAAGCTTATCAGTGTGGGTGGCGAAGCTTCATTGTCTATCGCTGCTGTGGCCAGCGCTTCATCGGCTGCGGGCTGGGGCCGCGGTCGCACGGCGCGCGCCTGGATATCTACGGCAGTTCGGGAGATTACTTGGCGAGTGGGCTCGACGGCGCGGAGGTCTTCGTGCACAACGCCGGCCAAGATCAACTTGGACAGATCTTTCACGATGGGAAATTAGTCGTCTACGGCGATGTGGGGCAGACGTTCTTCTATGGGGCCAAGGGCGGATGCGCGTATATTTTGGGCAACGCGGCGGGACGCCCGCTCATCAACGCTGTGGGCTGCCCGCGCGTGATCATCAACGGGACGGCATTAGATTACTTAGCGGAGTCGTTCATGGCCGGAGACCCGCTCACCGGGGGCGGGTTTGTCGTCCTCAACGGAATTGCTCTGGACGAAGACGGGCAGCTGCGCGAGCTGGAGACGCCCTATCCGGGGAGCAATCTCCTCTCGCTTGCTTCCGGTGGGGCGATCTACGTGCGCGATCCCCATCAGATACTCGACGACGATCAGCTCAACGGCGGCTGCTACGATGAGCTCACCGAAGCCGACTGGGCTCTGATCTTGCCCTACCTCCAAGAGAACGAAAAGCTCTTTGGGATTCGGGTTGTGGATCTGCTGACGGTGGATGGTGTCACGCGCGCACCCGGTCAGGTCTATCGCAAGGTGAGGCCCCTGAAGACACGAGTATTACACGAGAGCTGAGGATGTACCCCGTCTCCCGCTGGCTCCAGCAACGCCTCTGTAGTCCACTTGTTGACCTCTCGTATGTGTTGATGAGTTTGCTGTGTGCGAGGGGCTTCCCTCGATGGTACGAGCGTCTGACGGCGTGGCATTACCGGCGCCGCGCGCCTTGGTATGACCGAAGCGTCATAGAGCTCGAAGGGGCGCGCTACGCCCAAGCGCTCGAGGCGGGGCTCAAAGCTCTCTCCGTGCAGCCAAAAAGAATTCTCGACGTCAACACCGGGACGGGCTTTGTCGCCCAAAGAGTGCACGAGCTCTTTCCCGATGCGCAGATCGTCGCCACTGATCTCTCAGAAGCGATGCTTGCCCAAGCGCGAGCGCGCTGCCCTCAGATCGAGTTTCTCCAGGCGGATACTGCGCGACTGCCCTTCGCCGATGGGAGCTTTGATCTGGTGACGCTGCACAATGGGCCGCCGCACTTGGGGGAGATGGCGCGCGTCTTGCGGCCAGGAGGGCAGATGCTGATCGCGTTCACATCAGGGGCGCGCCTGCCACGTGTGCTGCTGCGGCGCTGGCTCACGAGAGTGCAACGCTTCGGGAGAGTCGAGCGTGGCAGAGCCGGCGATGGCCTGTGGGTGATCGTCACGAAATTCTAGTTAATCGAACCAGCCGCGACGCTTGAACCACCAGAACATCGCACCCCCAAGCAATGCCATAATCCCCAAAACGATTGGGTACCCCCAAGGATGGTGCAGCTCAGGCATAAACTCAAAGTTCATGCCGTAGATGCTCGCGATGAACGTCAACGGCAGGAAGATCGTGGCGATGATCGTCAGGGTCTTCATAATTTCGTTGAGCTTGTTGGAGACGAGCGCTTGGTGGATGGCCATATCGGTGGAGACGAGCTCACGATATGTGAAGATGAGATCGTTAATCCGAGCGAGATTGTCCGAGACATCGCGGAAGTAGACGCGCAAGCTCCTCTTGATGAACGGCAGTTCTTCGGAGGCGAGGCGCCGGATGATCTCCAGTTGGGGGCTGAGCACCCGCTGCAGATAGATGATGTTCTTGCGGAGCTTGGCGGCCTGGCGCAGCGCGGCTTTATCGGGGTTGGTGAATATAGCCTCCTCGAGCTCGCTGATCTCCTCATCGAGCCAGCTGAGGATTTGCAAGTTATCGTCGACCAGCAGGTCGACGATCGTGTGGGTGAGGTAATCGGGGCCGCGCCCGATGATGCGTGCGGCTGCCCCGTTCTTCAAGCGCGAGATGGTCATCTCGATGCATTCCATGTGCTCGGCGTGCACAGTGATGAGAAAGTTATTGCCCAAGAACAGATCGAGTTCCAAGGCGCTCAGGTTCTTCTCGATGCGATCCACGTCGGCATCGCGCAGCACGATCATGAGGCCATTGTCGTAGGTATCGATCTTGGGGCGATATTGAGGGGTGATGAGGTCTTCGATGGCCAGGGGATGGAGGTTGAGGAGCTTGCCGATCTTTTGGATCTCCAGGGGATCAGGGCGAAGAAAGTCAAGCCAGACTGTTACATTCGGCTCCCCGATCTTGGCCACAAGGTCGGTCAGGGGAACATCGACGAGGAGCCCTTGCCCTTCTTCGTAGAGGAACGTGCGCACGGATCTCACCTGCCCTCCTCACGGAGGGGTGCTTCAAGATTAATACACTATGCCCATGTTGTCAAAGGGCGAGGTCGTTTCTCGACGACTTCGTTTTATTTTGGTTCTGTGAGGGCGGCCTAGGGCTGAAATGCTCTCGGAGGAAGGGAGCCAATAGCGTGGCTTTTAGGAGGTGCTTGGGGAGAAGGATATGTCTGTTAAGTTTCCTTAACAGACATAGCGTGATCTTGCATGGCCTACGCTGGGCTGCTATAATTATACTGACTGGTCAGTATAATTAAGGAGGTGTCGCTATGGCAGCCCTGACGGAGAAGCAAGCGTGGCCGGTATGGGTGAACGTGGTCGTTGGCGCGTGGCTTGTCGTGTCTGGGGGTCTGTTGGGGTTCACGGATCAGCCCGCGGCCTTGTGGAACAGCATTATCGTAGGGATTGTGCTTGCGGCGTTTGCGCTGTGGGCCTACTTTGGCAAGCAGAAGTGGGCCCATTGGGTGAACGTCGCCGCGGGGGTATGGCTCTTCCTGTCGCCGTGGATTTTGGGCTTCGCCAATGCGCCCAAGCCCCTCTGGAACAGCTTGATCTTCGCGGTGATCGCGGTTGCCGACGGGTTGTGGGGGGCGCTCATGAGGGAATAAAATAAAGGCGTGCTGAGCAAGAAGAGAAGAGAGCCGTCAGCCCGTGAGCGCCTCCTCGCCGCGGCGCTGAAGCTCTTTGCTGAGCGCGGTCAGAGGGCTTCGGTGGAGGAGATCGCTCGACATGCCCGCGTTGCCAAGGGGACGGTCTATTATCATTTTGGGAGCAAGCGTCGCCTCATCGAGCAGGCCCTCAAGAACGAGCTTGATCAGCTGACGCCCTCTGCTCCTGGCGCGGACCCCGTCAAGCATCTCCAAAGCACGATAGAAAAGCTCATCCAGTGGGCGCTGAGCCGCCCCGAGCGTCTGCGGGCGCTCCTGCTTGCGGGGCAACCGGGCTCGGGCTTGACCACGGAGGTCGGCCGCCACTTGCGAGGGCGCGTGCTCCATCTCCTCCATCAAGCCCTCGTGCTCGCTCAAGCCTCTAGACTGATTGAGCATTCATGGTCCACAGAGCTCCTCACCGTGGCTCTCTTTGGAGCGCTCGTCCATATTCTTGAGCACGGGCAGCACCAGAGCCGCCCGCTTGACCCGCGCCAATTGAGCACAGCGTTGGTGGAGTTTCTCCTGCGCCGCTAGATCACGATCTTATCTTCCGTGGGCGATTCCAAGCGATCGTGCTCGTGGAAGTAGACCCGCGTCGTCTCGATCGAGCGATGTCTGGCGGCGATCTGGGCTTCCACAAGCGAAGCCCCACTTTGGATGGCGAGCGTCACGAAGCTATGGCGCAAGCTGTGCGGGGAGATCTTCTCGGTCTTCAGCCCGGCCTTGATAAGGTATCTATTAATAATACGGTTGACCTGGCGGGTGGTGAGCCGCCCGCCCTTGTTGCGCGCCCGCACCCCTATAAATAATGGATCCGAGGGCTTGGCCGGGCCGCGCGCCGCCAGCCAGTCTTCGAGAGCCGCAACCGTGGGCTCCGCCAAGACGACAAACTCGTCGCGCTCATCGCGGCCCTTCCCCCAGATCCTCAAGATCTGCCGCCCACGACGGTTCTCAATATCCCCCACGTTGGCCCGCACGATCTCGATGACCCGCAAGCCGTTGCGAGCCATGAGGGTGATCATCGCGAAGTCGCGCTTGCCCATCAGGGTCGTGCGGTCCACGGCATCGAAGAGCTTTCTCAGCCCCTCGCGCGAGATGTCTTGTCGTAAGTGCCCGCGCGGCCGCCGAATCCCCTTCACGTTCTCGACGGGGTTCTCAGGGTAGAGCCCCTCGGCGACGCAGTACTGAAAGAATCTTCTCAGGGCGACAAGATAGGTGGCGACCGTGTTGGCCGCACGATTCTGTCGCAGCCATTCTTTGTAGAGCTTGATCTCGCTTTGGGTGACCACGGCTTCGGGAGGTCTACCGTTGCGCCAGTTGAGAAAGTTTTTGAGCCCCTCACGATAGGTGCGCATGGAGGAGGGGCTCACATCGAGCGAATTGATAAAATCCTCGATCAGATCAGACAAATTGCCATTACCCTTCACCCTGGTCATAGCCACCCCCTCTGGCGCCGTATTATACCAGAGGGGTGGTGGGCGTGCGCAAGTTGCCCCCTCCTGCGGTGCCCAACGTCCGTGCTTAAGAAAGTCTTTGTCCTTGGGCGTGATCGAGGCTACGAGTAGACTAGAGCACACAAGTAGATTTTGTGAAGGAGGACGAACCGACGATGAAGCGTCTTGGTATCGTGCTGCTGGTCGTGCTGGCCGCGGTGGCCGTGCCCGCGTGGGCCCAGTCGGACAAAGACGAGTTGGCCGAGAAGGTCTTTAAACTAGAGCAGGGCTTCAAGCGCATGGAGCAGATGCTCAAGGACCTCTCGTTCCAGGTCCAGCAAGTAGGGGGCTTAGGGGATATCGTCAAAGAGATTTCGTTTGAGCTCAAGCAGGCCGAGAGTATGCTCCGCGATCTGCAGGGGTTGGAGAAGAAGCTTTCTGGCGAAATCCAGCCCAAGATCGCCAACCTCGAGACGAGCATTGCGGGTCTAGCCCAGGGGACCAAAGAGAAGTTCGATCTGCTCTCGTCGCGGATCTTTCAGAGCGAGGGCATGATTGACCAGCTCAACGTTCGGCTGAAGACCATGGAGGATCGCGTCCGTCAAGTGTTGAGTCTCAACGAGCAAGTGATGGCGCTGCAGGAGCGCGTCAGTGCTCTTGAGAAGCAGATCAAGATGCCCATAGACCCTCAGAAGGCCGACGAGCTCACCCAGAAGATCGCGGAGCTGCGCGAGCAATTGAAGGGTCTGGGCAACGTCGTGTCGGGTCTGACCAACAAAGTGCTCAAGACCGAAGAGGGTATCGCAGCTTTGCAAAGCCAACTTGAGGAGCAAGCTGCGCAGCTCCAGAAGATGCAGGAGGAGTCAGCCGCCCTGAAGAAGCGCCTAGCGGCAGCTGAAAGCCAGATGCAGACCAATATGATGATCGGCGCGTTGGGCGTGGCTATCGGGGCATTGGCAGCATTGAAAGCGTTCGGGGTCTTTTAGGCGCGTTTACTGCGCTTTACCGATCGTCCAGCAGCGCGATCCCCTCTATCTCGATCGCGGCGTCTCGAGGGAGCCTCGAGACCTCGACAAACGATCGAGCTGGAGGGTTCTCTTTGAAATACTCTGAGTAGACTTGATTGATCGCCTGAAAGTCTTTGAGGTCTTTGGCGAAGACGGTCACCTTGACGAGCTTGTCCATTGTCGTTCCGGCGGCCTCCAAGATCGCTTTAAGATTCTCTAAGCACTGTCGCGCTTGGGCTTGGATGTCGCCTTGGACGAGCTGGCCCGTGTGAGGATCGAGCGGGATCTGTCCAGAGACAAAGACAAAGCCATTCGCGACGATCGCTTGGGAGTAGGGGCCGATGGCTGCTGGGGCTCTGTCGGTCTTGATGATTCTCTTGGACATAATCACTCCGGCATAGTTTCTATCAAGCGATCCCATTCGCGCAAGATCGCTTGGCTCTCTCGATGGAGGTGGCTCAGGCTAGCGTAGAGTTTCCCTTCCAGGGTATCGCGCTCTTCCCCTGTGGGAAGTCCTCGCAGTCGGACGAGCAAGCCGAGCACGTGCGCACACTCTTCGGCAAGCTCATCGAGCGAGCGTTCTAAAAACTCATTAGTAGGCTGTAGCACCGTCTTAGCTATTTCTATTTTGTTCATTATGTCTCTCCTTTCGTCCCGGAAGTTTTGCTTTCAAGCGAGCGATTTGGCTCTCCCAACGGCGATGTCTTTCTCCCACTTGTGCAAGAGCCGCTGATTTGGAACGGGCTGAGCCCGCTCGCGTTCGATCTTCGCACGGTGCAGCGCGATCTGTTCCTCCAGTCCGGCAATTCGCTTACGCAGCTTTCGATTGCGTCCCACGGGGCTCTCTTATGCAGTATAGCTTTCAAGAAGCATTTCAGCAAGTTATCACGGTAGACACACCTGCCCGTCGGGTATATCCGGGCGGTTCCAGTAGTGGTTGCCGGGGTTGCCCATGCCGTTTAAGTAGCCCGATGTGTTGTTGCCCTCGATCTTGTTCACTCCCTGAAAGCTCACTTGGCCGGTGAATCTTCCAACGTTCACTTGAAGATCAGCATATTTACAACTTTGTAGTATAGCCGCTAGTCCCCAATCTGCGTTCCTTAAGATGGACGAATCAGCTAACATCAAACGACTGTTGTCCGATAGAAGCAACCCATTACAAAGGTACCTCTTGTATGAATCTCTGTAGCGACAACCCTCATTCACGCCATTGTTTTCGATGATACTGCTTTGGATCTCTACAGAAGCCGAGTCTTGCAGTGTAATGCCATAAAGCCCGTTGCCAGATATGAGTGTTCTCACAAGGCGCGCGTGGGATGAGCCTCTCGCAGCAAGGCCGCCCCACTCGTTGTCAAAGACAAGTGAGTTCAGAATGGTGACCTTCGCTTTGCCTTTAATATGGATGCCATCAGCAAACATCATGCCACGTGCCTTGAAAACTGCCAAATTTTCTAGCGTAACAGTGACGTCTCCCGTAATAAAAATCACTGGTCCTCCTGTATTGCTTTCTATCTGCGTTGGTTCATGACCCACACCACGCAGCACCAAACTCTTTTTAATGTCGAGACTTTCTCTGAACTTTCCCGCTGCCAAACAGATAACCGCATCCTGAGATGATTTGTCAATGATATTCTGAAGAGGCTGTCCCGGTTGAACTGTCACGGTGCAGTCTGGCTGGCTCTGTGCCAAAGGCTCCGAACTGCTCAGAAGAATCAGCAGAGTCAACGACATCGAAACTGTGCCCAACCCACCAAGCTTCACCAAGCGCATAGGGCTCTCCTCCTTCCGCGCTTTTGACGCTCCATGCTCAGTATTATAAAATGCTCGTGTGCACATTATAGACCGAGGGAGGAACCTATGGCAACCCCCATCAAGACAGATCGTCTGAGTTTCTTGGAGCAAGAGCTCAAAAACTTGGAAGAGCAGGGGTTCGTCTGGAGGCCGCGAACCCTCCAGAGTGAACAGCGCGCTCGCGCCATCTTCGACGGCCGTGAAGTCGTCAATCTCTCTTCTAATAATTATCTGGGCTTGACCAATCACCCCAAGCTGCGCGAGGCCGCAAAGAGAGCGATAGATCAATTTGGCGCCGGGGCTGGCGCCGTCCGACCCATCGCCGGCACGATGACCCTCCACAGACAGCTCGAGGAGAAGCTCGCGCGCTTCAAGGGCGTCGAAGCCGTGCTCGTCTTCCAGAGCGGGTTCGCTGCAAATCTTGGGACGATCCAAGCGCTCGTGGGCAAGGGCGATGCGATCTATTCTGAAGAGCTCAATCACGGCTCGATCATTGACGGCTGTCGCCTAAGCGGCGCAGAGATCATCAAATGGCCCCATCGCAACGTAGATGCCCTCAGACAGCTCTGCAAGGAGAGCCGCCAGAAATATCGTCGAGCGCTCTTGGTGACCGACGCTGTTTTTAGTATGGACGGCGACATCGCGCCGCTCAAAGAGCTTGCTGAGATCGCAGAAGAGTTCAATCTGATCTTCATGGTGGACGACGCGCACGCGTCCGGGGTGCTGGGGAGGAATGGGCGCGGCTCGGTCGATCACTTCGGGCTGCACGGGCGCGTGGACGTCCAGATGGGCACGCTCAGTAAAGCCCTGGGCGCGATGGGCGGCTACATCGCGGGCTCGAAGACTTTGATAGAATTTCTCATTCAAAAAGCCCGCCCGTGGCTGCTCTCAACGGCCCATCCTCCAGCGGTCGTCGCCGCGGCGATCGCAGCCGTCGAGATCTTAGAGAGCCCTGAGGGGGAACAGTTGGTGAAAAAGCTCTGGGAGAACGCGAACTATTTCAAGAGAGAGTTGCAGAAGCTCGGCTTTAACACCGGGGCGAGCGAAACCCCCATTACTCCCGTGATCGTCGGCAGCAGCCACCTTGCAAGAAAGCTAGCGCAGCGGCTCTTTGAGGAAGGGGTCTTCGCGCAAGAGATCGTCTTTCCGATGGTGGCGCGCGATAAGGCCCGCGTGCGCACCATCGTCACGGCGATGCACTCCAAGGAAGATCTCGATTTCGCGCTCAACGCGTTCAAGAAGGTCGGGAAAGAGCTGGGGTTGATTTGAATCACGGAAAGCACAGATCCTAACGGAAAGCACGGAAGTTGCTTTCCGTGTGCTCTGTGCTCCTCCGTGCCTTCCGTGATTCTATCGCTATGATCGAGCGATACTCTCTGTCCCCGATGAAGGAGCTCTGGACCGAAGAGGCCAAGTATCGTCGCTGGCTTCAGGTCGAGCTCGCCGTCGTCGAGGCCCAAGCCGAGCTGGGATACATCCCCCGCGAAGCGGCCCAAGCGATCAAAGAGAGAGTGCAGCTCAACATCGCCAGAGCCAAGGAGATCGAATCCCAGATCGGGCACGATCTGTTGGCGTTCGTGCGCGCGCTCGAAGAGAGCGTCGGCCCGGAAGGGCGGTATATTCACCGCGGGCTGACGTCGTATGACATCGAAGATACGGCGCTGGGGCTTGCCTTCAAAGAGTCTTTAGCTATTCTCATTGACGATGCAATCAAGCTCGCGGGGGTGCTCAAGCGTCGTGCGTTCGAGCACAAAAAGACTCTGATGGTCGGGCGCACCCATGGAATGCACGCCGAGCCCATCACCTTTGGGCTGAAGCTTTTAGTCTGGTACGACGAGATGAAGCGCAACATCGAGCGCCTCCAAGCAGCGCAAAAGTTAATGTCCGTGGGGAAGATTTCGGGCTCCGTGGGCACGTACGCCAACGTAGACCCTGAGGTCGAGCGGCGCGTCTGTGAGAAGCTCGGCTTGACGCCTGCGCGCATCTCCAATCAGATTGTGCAGCGAGATCTTCACGCCCAAGTTTTAACAACACTCGCGATCTGCGCAGGCACAATAGAGAAGATCGCGACGGAGATCAGAAATCTCCATCGCACGGAGATCGCCGAGGTGCGCGAGGGCCGGCCCCACGGCTCGTCTTCGATGCCTCATAAACAGAATCCGTCCACGTGTGAGACGCTGACGGGGCTCTCTCGGATCGTTCGTATGAACGCCTTAGCAGCCCTCGAAAACCAGACGATCTGGCACGAGCAAGACCTCACGCGCTCCTCCGTGGAGCGCATCATCTATCCCGATAGTTTTTTAGCGATGCACTATCTCTTCGTGCGCATGACGAGCGTGATCGAGCAGCTCATCATTAACGCTGAGCGCATGAGACAGAATCTCGAGCTCAGCCGCGGAACGATCTTCTCCCAAGCTCTTCTGCTCAGACTGATAGATAAAGGGATGGCACGGGCCCAAGCGCACGAGCTGATCGGTGAGCTCGCTGCTAGGGCTTTCGCCGAACAGAGAGACTTCAAAGCGCTCGTTGCCCAGCACCCTGAGATTCAAAGATTGCTCAGCCCTAGCGAACTTGATGAGCTCTTCAACTACGAGTATCATCTCAAGCACGTGGAGACGATCTTTGCCCGATTTGCCGCAGACTGATATAATAGAGAGCTTCCTAAGATTCGTAATCCAGAGGTGATCCACCTATGGCTTACGTTTCGAAGAAAGATCTCATCGATAAGCTCAATCCTCTTCTGGACGATCTGAAGCAGCAAAGAGACGATCTAGAGAACTCCCTTGAGGAGTGGGATCGGGAGGCCATCGAAGATCTGCTCGACCAGATGGAGAAGACGATCCATCAGATGCGCACGGCTATTGACGAGGCTAAAGATTGATGCTCACTGACGAATAAAGCAGCGAGGTTATATTGTCTTATCCACCATTACCTGACGGGCAGTTATTTGACCCTAGCGAGTGGGAGCTTGTCGAGGAGCGCAAGGAACCTGCCCGTGGCCGGACATATCGCGGAGGCTGGAGCATCGAAACTGTTTATAAGCACGTGCGTACCGGGGCATTCGTGACGCGGCATCGCATCGAAAAATCTGGTAGAATGGTGCACGACCATTTCCGGCCAGGAGGTCTGAAAGCCAGGTCATGAGCACTCAACCTAAAGAGTTGACGACCCTGCACGAGCAGATCATTGACGCTCTGGCCAACGACTATGAGGATCTGCAACAGATCCGAGGGATGCTCAATGCGCCCGAAAGCACGATCAAATCAGCCCTATGGCAGCTGATCTGTGAAGAGTATGTCGCGTGTTACCAGCCTACAAAGACAGAGCTGAAGCCCGTCGCTCATCCTGACCGTCAGCAATTAGACAATTATTGGTTCGCGCTGACGCCAAAGGGAGAGCAGCTCCTCATCGGTTTGGAAACAACGCCTACGTCTCCAAGAGAGGGAGGAACAAACGCATGACCGAATTCCGCATCGAGTCGTTGCTGTCGGCCCGGCTCTTCTTGAGCCCGCAGATCGTCGGAGATCGTATTTATTTTATCAGTGATCTTTCGGGAAGGCTCAGTCTCTATGCGATGAACAAGGGCGGCAGCGTCCCTGAGCCGCTCCTGCCCCCAGATATCGCCCTGCAAAACCCCACGCTCATGGGCGGGGAGCCATTCTACGTCTTCCCAAAACTCAAAAAGATCTTAGTGATGATTGATCGCGACGGCGACGAGAACTATCAGCCGTGTTTCATCCCCATAGACGGCGGCATCCCAGAGCCCGCCTTCGGCGATCAGTTCAAGGGTCAACAAGTCCATTGCCATCATTGCGACGCTGAGAAGAATATCGCGTTCTTCCAAGTAGACCCGCGCACCAGCCCCGTCCACCAGACGTATCGAGTAGACCTGCAAAAGCTCAAGCTCGAAGATTTGGGCACAAGCCTCTACGGCAACTGGGTCGCCGGGGTCAACAAGGAGCACACGAAATTTGTACTCATTGACAGCTACACCGCAGGCGATCACGTCGTCTACATCCGCGAGCACGGCGATAGAGAAAGAACCCTGCTCTACGGCAAACCCATCGAAGCCCGCGACAAGGGCGAAGAAGTCCCGCTCAATTCCATTCACTCGTGTCACTTCACCCCCAAGGACAAGGGCTTGCTCTTCGTCACCTCGCTCTTTGAGGATACCTACGGCTTGGGGTATATGAAGCTCAGCAAGCCCGAAGACGTCCAGCCCGTCACGATCAAGGGCACCATGCACAAGGGCATGGGCGAGTTAGAGTATCTCCAGCATCTCAAGGGAGATCGCTATCTGTTAAGCTATAACATTGACGGCTGCTCCTGGGTCTACGAGGGCACATTCGACGAGAAGAAGCTCGCCTTCAAGATCACGAAAAATATCATTGGGAAGGGGACGCTCAGCAACGGCGTCGTGCAGTCGCTATATTACGATAAGAAGCGCAATCGCTATATTGCATCGTTCTCGACGGCAAACTCGCCGACCCAGCTCTATCTCATTGAGGGTAGAGCTATCAAGCCCCAGACGAATGAGCGTATTCTTGGTATTCCCAAAGAATTTCTCTCTGCTGGGGAGGACGCGTCGTACATCAGTCACGACGGGCTAAGAATCTCGGCGCGGCTCTATCTGCCCTCGAAGAAGCTCGGATACTCCGAGCCCTACCCGGTGATCTTCTACGTTCACGGTGGGCCGCAGAGCCAAGAGAGGCCCAACTTCGCATGGTTCTCTATGCCGCTCATTCAGTTCTTCACTCTGAACGGCTTTGCGGTCTTCGTGCCCAACGTGCGGGGCAGCTCCGGCTATGGACTCAAATATATGAAGCAAGTCGACCGCGACTGGGGCGGCAAGGATAGACTCGATCACGTCGCAGCTTTCGAGTTCCTCAAGAAAGACAAGCGTCTCGATATGAATCGCGTCGGCGTGATGGGCCGCTCCTACGGGGGCTACATGACGCTGATGCTCGTGGGGCGGCACCCAGAACTATGGAAGGCCGGGTGCGACATGTTCGGCCCCTATAATCTCTTCACGTTCATCGAGCGCATCCCCGAGACGTGGAAGACGTATTTCTATCTTGCCGTGGGCCACCCCGAAAAAGACCGAGAGTTTTTCATTGAGCGCTCGCCCAAGACGTATTTGCATCAGTTGGCGTGCCCGCTCTTGGTGATTCAAGGGCGCAACGACCCGCGCGTCCGCGAGGCCGAATCTACTGATTTAGTGAACGAGCTGCGCGCTCAGGGCAAACAAATAGACTATATCGTCTTCGAGAACGAGGGGCACGACGTCCTCAAGTATGAGAACAAAGTCAAGTGCTATACGGAGATCGTCAAGTTCTTCAAGAGGCACTTGGGTGAGACCTAACCCCTAGCCCCTTCCCTAAAAGGGAAGGGGAAAACTCCCTACCTCACCCGTTCCCTCTCCGTACACGGAGAGGGCCAGGGAGAGGTAAGAGGGGCCGGGGGAGAGGTCTTCCACTTATGTCGCCTCTCGTTGGGGTGCTGCTCCTTGTGCTTGTCACGGTGATCTGGGGCAGCACATTTGCTGTTATCAAAGAGACGATCCAGACCGTTCCCGTGCCCATTCTGCTTGCGGTGCGCTTCAGCTTTGCCGCGCTCTTTTTGTTGTGGGTGAAGCCGGAACGCAAGACGCTCATCCCCGGACTGATATTAGGGCTGCTGAGCTTTGCCGGGTATGCGACGCAGACGATCGGGATGTTGACGACCTCAGCATCGAAAGCTGCGTTCATCACGGGCTTGAGCGTGATTTTAACCCCGATCGTCGGGGCGATCTGGCTGCGCCAGAGAATCCCTGGCCGCGTGTGGCTTGCAGCACTCTTGGCGATCATCGGTCTGGGGCTGATGACGCTCAATCCCACCGAAGGGGTAGTCATCGGAGATCTCTGGGTCTTGGGGACGGCGCTCGCCTACGCTCTGTATATTGTCTATCTGGGAGAAATCGCTGTCCATCATAAGCCCATCGTGCTCACGTCGCTGCAGATCATCGTCGTCGCGGCGCTCAGTTGGGGCTGGGCCGTGCCCCATCTGAGCGTGCTGAAAGAGCTGAGCCCATCGGCGCTTTCGGCGCTGCTCTACTTGGCTCTCTTTGCGACGGCGCTCGTCTTGTGGTTGCAAGCGCTGGCGCAGCGTGTGGTGCCCGCGTATGCCGCGGCGCTCATCTTTGCGCTGGAACCGGTCTTCGCTGCAATCTTTGCGTACTTTATGCTGGGGGAGACGCTCAGCCTCCAAGGCTGGCTCGGCGGGGGACTCGTCGTCATAGCTATGATCTTAGGAGGGCTGGGCTCGGCTCAGCGGACGTGAGCTTGGCATTGTGAGCGCGTATTCGCTACAATTTCGTCTATGATGCTACGAAGACTCTCTCTGCTCTTTGGTATTGTGGGTGTTGCTGTGGGGCTTGTGGCGTGCACGCAGAACGCTCAGCCTCCCAAGGTTGAGAACAAGCCTCCCATCGCGGCGATGGAGTTCGCTCCGACGTGGGGCGAAGCCCCGTTGAAAGTCTACTTCAGCGCCGCTCAGTCGAGCGATCCTGATGGGACCATCGTCAGCTACGTGTGGAGCTTCGGCGATGGCGCTCAAGGCAACGGGATGTTCGCCGAGCACGAGTACACCAAGAAGGGCTCGTTTGTGGTGACGCTAACGGTCACCGACGACAAGGGGGCAACGAGTTCCGCGAAGGGCACAGTCTTTGTGATCGAGCCGCCGGCGCCACCTCCGCCCTCTTCGTCTGGGCGCACGGACAAGATCGAAAACGATCTGATCATCTACACCCGCACCGTGCCGGATGCGCTTAGCTCCGGGGGGACGTTCAAGGTCACTGTTACCGTCACGGCGAAGGTGGGCCTGCGGGCGCTTGTCGTCAGCGAGACGTTGCCCAGCGGGCTGCAGCTTGTGTCGGGCGACTTGCGGGCGGCACAGTTGGGGCTGAACGCCAATCAAAAATTAGAGTTCAGTTATGAGATCAAAGCGGGATCAGCGTCGGGGGTATTTGCGATCTCCGGCCAGGCGACCCCGGCGACCGACGCGGGCGCTCAGCCTGCTCTAGAGCTAAAGTCCCAGGTCAAGGTGCAGTAACTTCAATCTTGTGCTTCGCATGCGTGCTCCAGCGTCTGGAGAGCATCATGTAGGTTCATGCGTTGGAGCTTGCCCCAGACATCTTCACCGGTCAGCTCACTAAGGATGCGAGCTAGCTCTTGCTTGCTTGGCTGCTGCAGGTGTTTTGCTTGCTCTAGGAACTGACGTATGACTGCCTCTCCATGACCTCGCGCAATCTGGAGCCAGAAGGCAAGCGAGAACCCATACCCTGCGATCTCTTGCGGAGAGGAGGTCTTAATACGGACCTGATCTTGGATGCGGAATTGTTGTGGAGGATCCTGCGTTAAGTCGTAGGTCATGTTAGGTAAAATAAGGTGAACTTGTTCTTGCCGACCCTTCCGATACTCTTCGCACAGGTCGGGGGCGAGCTCTTGAACGACCATGAAACTAATGTATTCAGCAATGCCCTCCTCAAGCCATTGCCATTCTAATCCCAATGCTATATGAGCCGCTTCATGAGGGAACTCCGCATAGAGAGAGAGTCGAACAGGGAGAGGGGCTTCAGATACTCTTATCCACTTCATCGCGCTTACCAAGGGTAGGGGTATAGGGCGCCGGGGCCAACTCTCAATAAAGACTCCGCCCATATTCTCCTTGAGAAGCACAAGGACGACGCTGAAGTCTCCCAAGTCTAAGCCAAGCCGGTGCTTGACAACTTGCCAGACTTGGCTAAGAGCTTGGGCCACTTCTTCAGCTTGAGGCCGATATTGGGAAGGGAAGTAGATAGTGAAATGGCCTTGGTGCAGAATCTCCAGGCCGATGGGATCGACCCGATGGAGAGGCTTTGTCTCATCCCAGACGAAAAATACTTCCGGGTCAGTTGTGCCATAGTTGTTGTTGATAGACTGATGGCCTTTCATCAAGAGCAGCAAGAGCGCCGCGAGCGCCCCCACGATCAGTATAATAGCCACGACAAGCACATCAATAAATCGCATAGCTTTACTTAACGCTACGCTGCTGACTCTTCCAGAGTTCTCTTGAAACCCCTATACAGAGCGAGAATAGCCACGCCCCTGTCAATATCAGGGTCCAGAAGCTGAAGGTAAGCGGATGAAGCTCAGCAGAAAATAAATCGGGGTTTGAGGGCATGCGATACCACGCTCCAGCTGCTAACCCAAGGATTGCAGCTCCGCATGCGAGAACCCGCGGCCAGGTCGTGAGGAACTTCTGTAACCAGCGACGGGCTTGATCTGCGATATAACCGAGCAGAAAGATATAGTAAATATACACAACAGCAGGGATTGGGAAGATCCCCAAGCTAAGTACGCCAAGGGCAAGGGAGAGGGCTGCTTCGCCCCCTCCCATTACTGCCTCTTTGACTATATCTTTGGCTTGCTTCATATTACTTGACTTGCGCGAGCCTCCCATTGGAGTGGGCATACTAGGCCCATACCAACATGTGTATTCTATACAAATTGATGGCTTTGTGCACCCAACTCTGCACATAGCCGCGCAGCTTAGCCTGCAGGCAATCCATTGTTTAGAGAATATGGGCATTTGATTTTTTTGACCTCCCTTGCTCGTTGACGAGCGCAGACTTCCGTCCGAAAGCTTTCTCGATTATGAGCTTGATCGCCTCGAGGAGCTCTCCCGCTTGAGCGAATTTCCGTTAGATATTCGCATTGTCAATCGGGCTCCGGTGCTCTTTCGCTATGCCGTGACCCAGGGGCGCGTGCTCTTCTGCCGCGAGGAACGCGCGTGGGTTGAGTTCTGCGAGCGCACGTGGAAAGAATATCTCGACTTTGAGCCTGTAGCGCGATTATATATTCAGGAGCTAGCTCGTGGCTAGACTATCTCATCGCCGCGCAGTTGCCTTGAGCAGCTCACGCGCCGCTTGGTGCGGGCTAAGCTCCTTTGCCCAGACCCGCTCTAGTTGACGCTCTAAATCCTTCAGCCCCTCACCGTCCCACAGAGAAGCGCGCAGCTCGTCTTCAATGAGTCGTCTGAGGAACGCCCGCAGGCGCTCGCGCCGCCGCGCCCGCAAGCCCTCCTCCCCAAGAAACGCCCGATGCTGCTCGATCGCCTCCTTGAGCTGCTCGATGCCCTGATTCGTGAGAGCGACGGTCTTCACGATGGGCGGCACCCAGTCGCGCATCGCTAGACTCAGCATCGTTTGGAGATTTTTGACGGCAATATCAGCCTCACCCTGATCGGCCTTGTTCACACAGAAAACATCAGCGATCTCCATCAGCCCTGCTTTCATCGCCTGCACGACGTCGCCCGATTGGGGAACTAAGACTAAGACGACCGTATCAGCAGCTTGGACAATATCTACTTCGACTTGGCCAACCCCGATCGTCTCCAACAGAATGAGATCGAACCCAAAAGCATCGAGAGCCAACGCGACTTCGTGAGCTGATTGCGCCAGACCCCCAAGACTGCCACGGGTGGCCATGCTCCGAATATAGACGCCGTCATCGCTGATGAGATCTTGCATTCTTATTCGGTCGCCCAGGAGCGCTCCCCCACTGAACGGGCTGGTGGGATCGCACGCGATGATCGCTACTCTCTTCCCTTCGGCGCGATAGAGCGGGGTCAGCTTATCGACGAGAGAGCTTTTGCCCGCCCCCGGCGGCCCGGTGATCCCGATCCTGTACGCTCCTCCCGTCTTGGGATAGAGCGCATCGAGAATCTCTTGATACCCCGGCGCGCGGTTCTCGATGAGCGAGATGATCTTCGCCAGAGCGATCGTGTCTTCTGCGAAGAATCTCTTGAGCAATTGATCTGTGGTCTGTGTCATTGCGGTTCTACGCCCGGCTGCACCGGGATTTTGGTGAAGAAGACATCAGGGTCGGGACGACCGTTGGGATATCTTTCGGTCTTCAGTATAGAACGGTTGTCGCCCCATGTCAGATAGAAAAACTGAGCGTCTGCGGCCATCTGATTGTAATCGCCCATATAGCAGATCCCCCGCAGGGCATCGAAGTTCTGCGAGCTTGTCCGCTGCCCAAACGTCGGGGGCACGTCGAACGAAACGTCGGTCACGCGCAGATTGGGCTCAAAGCTCCTTCCGCCGTTGCGCGACCGCGCGAAGTAGACGTCTATTTTGAGATTATTCGGGTCGAGCCGCCGGTCGTAGAAGAAGACCCCCACCGTGCCGTCGGCGGCGACGGCCACCGCGGGCATAAATTGATCGGTCTGCGTGGCATCGTCGTTGACCCGCACGGGGTCTGAAAAAGTCTTTCCTCCGTCGAACGAGCTGACGAGGAAGACATCGCTCATATCGGGGCCGGAGCCGTCGGGGTCAGACTGATACGCGATATAGATCGCGCCGCGAAAGAAGCTTGTGGGGCTGCGGTCTACGGCGACCGAGGGCAGCTCAAGGGTGCGGATGCCGCCGCGCAGGGCCTGGCGCCGACAGTTATTCGTCGCTTGAGGGTCGAAAGTGCGAGTGAGCTGAGCTGCTGTTATTGCTGGGCCAAACGTGACGCCGCCGTCGTCGGAGCGCCGCAGCTTCAAAGAGCGTCCGGAGTCGAGCGTAAGCCAGATCACGTAGACTTCGCCGTTGGGGCCGACGGCCGGGGTCGCCCCTTGAACGGAGAGCTCATCGGAGAGCACGATGGGCGCCGAGAACGTCTTGCCCCCATCGGTCGAGCGCACGAAGAGTATCTGAGGACCGTCGGGAGTGAATTCCGTCCATGCCATATAGACGTTTCCGTCGAAGGGTCCGCCCGTATTATCAACGGCGATGAGCTCTTTGTCCTGGAAGTGCACATCGGCCGGGCCGGTCCCGCCAATTAAGACGGGCTCAGCGAAAGTCCTTCCGTCGTCTGTGGATTTGGCTACCCCAAGAAACGAGAGCGTGTTGCGTTGGGCCGGGACGAACTGAATGTTTGCGAAGTAGAAATTCCCCTGGCTGTCCACGCCCAAAGATGGGTCAGAGTACCCCAAAGATCGCGAGCTTGGGGGGACGCGCCCAAGATCGGTGAACGTCCGTCCGCCGTCTTCAGACCGAGCGTAGCCGGATAAGCTCGAGACACCCACCGTGGCGGGCAGATACTGCCCCGTGTCCACGAACGCCACGAGCACCGTGTCTTTATAGAGAGCTATAGTTGTCTCGCTCTGGGTCGTCTGTTCGGGGATATCGGTCGAAGGGTCGTTGACGCGAATATTTTTCCATGACTGAGCGTTCTGAGCTTCAGCAGCGGTCTTATACGGTCGGGCCGAAGAGAGTTGAGTCGTGCAGATGGTGATCAGTGCAGATTCTCCTGAGCTTGAGAGGAGTTCTCGCCAAGGGGAGTCGAGCAGCCAGCAGAGCGAGGGCCGCTCCGCGAACGACGTCACTGGGACCAAAAAAAAGAGAGCAATTCCACCGACAAGCAAGAGCGTCCACAAGCGCTTCATAGAGGGTCTGGAGCCGGCGAGAGGACTCGAACCTCCGACCCACGGTTTACGAAACCGTTGCTCTACCACTGAGCTACGCCGGCACTGTGTAAAATTATAAATCAAGGGGGTGGGCGCTGCAAGGGGATTTGACGCCCTGCCTTGGGCAAGCTACTATAAAACTATGACAGACGTTGAGCTTCAAGACCTCCAAGCCCTCCTTGGTCCAGAGCGCGTCCTCACCGGAGAATCAGAATTGCTCATCCACGCGCGCGATGAGTCCCATCACCCCGAACATAAGCCCGACGCTGTCATCTACCCCCAGAGCACCGAAGAGATCTCCAAAATCTTAAAATTCGCCAATGAACGAAGAATTCCCGTGACAGCCTGGGGCGCGGGCACGAGCCTGGAGGCCAACCCCATCCCCGTCCACGGGGGCATCGTGCTCGATCTCTCTCGGATGAATCAAATCATCGCAATCTATCCCGAAGATTTGCAAGCCGTCGTCCAGCCCGGCGTCACCCACACCGAGCTCAATCAGAAGCTCTCAAAGTACGGGCTCTTCTTCCCTCCTGATCCTGGCGCCCCCGCTACCATTGGCGGCATGGTCGCCAACAACGCCGCGGGCATCCAGGCGATCAAATACGGCGCGACGAAAGATTATGTCTTAGCCCTCGAAGTCGTGCTCGCCAACGGCGAAATTATCAAAGTGGGCAACCGCGCCATGCGAACTTCTTCGGGATATAATTTAGTCGGGCTCTTTGTCGGCTCCGAGGGGACGCTGGGAATCTTTACGGAGATCACGCTGCGCCTTGCGGGCATCTCCAAGGAAGTCTCCGCGGCGATAGCTGCTTTCCCGACGCTTGAGCAAGCCGCTCACGCTGTCGTCCAGATCGTGCAGTCGGGCTTAGACCCGGCAGCGCTAGAGCTCCTCGACCCCGATTGTATGCGAGCTATTAATTATCTCAAAAATCTGAGCTTGGCTGAGCAGCCCACGCTCTTTTTAGAGTTTCGCGGGCACGCGCGAGAAGTCGTGCGAGATGATCTGCGCTTCGCCCAAGAGATCTGCGAGCAGAACGGCTGCTCAAGCTTTTCCAGCGCTTTGGGGCAAGAGGAGCGCAACAAGCTCTGGGAGGCGCGCCATCACTTGGCGTATGCTTCTGCGGCGCTCAACCCCGGCAAGCGCGCTATCGTCGTGGACGTTGCGGTGCCGATCTCGAAGTTCCCCACGATGGTCGAGTTCGCGCGACAGAAACTCAAAGAGCACAATCTCGATGGGCCGGTCTTCGGCCACGCCGGCGACGGGAATTTTCACGTGGGAATCTTCTATAATCCCGACGACCCTGACGAGAGAGCGCGCGCTCACGCGGCCAACGATGCTATTGTCTTTCGTGCGCTTGAGCTGGGGGGCACAGCGACGGGGGAGCACGGCGTAGGTGTGGGCAAGATCAAATTCATGCGCGCCGAGCACGGCGCAAGTTACGAATTGATGAGACAGATCAAGAAGCTCTTAGACCCCAACGGGATTCTCAATCCGGGGAAGATCTTTGCAGAAAGCCCTCACCTCCGGCCCCTCTCCCCTCCGAGGGAGAGGGGAGCAGAGGGGTGAGGGGGATGAGCGATCTTGTCGGGCGCTTCATAGACGAGCTGGAGCGCGTCGCAGGCAAAGTGCAGCGCGCTCGATCTGAAGAGCAAGCCCTTGATCTTGTCTTGGAGCTTCTGCGTAGCCGCCAAGCCCGCACCGTTGCCCTGGCGCCGTGTTCTCTTGCGCAGAGATTAGAAAGTAAGTTGCGCGAAGCTGGCTATGAGCTTGTCGCGGGGCGCGAGATCGCCCGCGCTGACGTGGGGATTTCTGGAGCTGATCTTGCTGTTGCTGAGACGGGCTCGCTGCTCATCCGCAGCGACGGGGTTTCAGAATTAGTCACGGCGCTGCCGCCTGTGCACGTCGCGCTCATCAGAACAGATCAGATCGTCGAGACCCTCGATGAAGCCTTCGCGTTCTGTCAGAGAGAGCTCGAGCAAGCCCCGCACAATTTTCTCTTCGTCACCGGGCCAAGCCGCACGGCTGATATAGAATTAACTCCCGTGATTGGCGTGCACGGCCCGCAGGAGCTTCACGTGATTGTGATCACATGAGCCTTCAAGGGACGCGCGAAACCTTGAGAGTGACGCGATACTCCGCGGGATTGATTGGGCGGTCGCTGCGGGGGACGGGCCGAAGATCAACAAATTCTATGCGAAATCCCTCGTAGATGGCTTCCCTGGGCTCTGTATACGAATTGATGGTGATTACAGCCTCTTTGGTGCCATCTTTGAGGGAGACTCTGAGAGTGATCTGGGCATTTCCGGCCCAGACGCATTCGACGTCCACGGGGCAGCGGGAGTCCTGAGAGACGCCCAAGAACTGAATCTGTAACTCAGCTACTTGGGCTTTCTGTCGGACGAAGAGCGTGAAGGGTTCGTCGAGTGAAAATTCTTTGATCGTGGCGGGGGCGCAGCCATAAAGCCCCATTAGCACGCAGACCGCTAAACTGGCCCAGAGAGCTTTCCTACGCATACTCTTGACAAGCCTCCTTGCACTGATCTTCATCAGGCAAATTCCTGAAGATAGCAGAGCCTATCAGCTATCTCTTCGGGAACTGCTTGGTCTAAGAGATTTAAGCATAATCGGAGCAACTCACCGAATCTCCGCATCTCAAGCTCTGGCGAAACAATGATCCCCGAATGATGTTTGTCTTCTTTATGCCAGCTCTTGTGCAACTTCGCGAAATCCTTAATATTAAAAGTGAGGATGGCCCTTCCTTGTGCACTGGCATATTCCAAGTGCTCGACATCAGTCTTGCCGAGCATCCCGGCCTCTTGAGCTGTCACCACATCGTAACCGTATTGACGGAGCACCCGTGCCAGATCAGTTGGAACCATCTCATCAAGATAAAGCTTGATAGTGAGTTGCTCTTTCAAACTTTGAGCTCTGTGGGAAGACTGTCCCATGTATAAGCCCGCTGCTTTTCATCAACTTTGAGCTTTTGAAACTCCTCTTCGGTAACGAGACGGCCAAAGCCCCCAGAGGAATGGGGAATGAGGCGGAGATTATGTCGGCGCATGACAGTAGATAACTTGTTCTCTTCGATCTCTCTATCGATCTCCGCGCGATGATCGAAGTAATAGCTCAGCGCGTCGTAGACTTGGGCCAACCCCAGCTGAGGGTAAGTCCTAATGATCTCTTCTGGAGTCGCACCGCCGCGAATCAGCGTAGCTAGTAACCTAACAGTGATCCGCGTGCCCCGAATGATGGGGCTGCCTCCGCAGATGTGGGGGTGGCGTACAATATGAGGATGCTCTGTCTTGCTCAACACAACTTTAGCCATTGTCTCATGAATATATCAGAAGTCTGTCTAGCTCGCAATGGGCCTGGTGAGGTTGGGAGGGACGACGGGATTTGAACCCGCGACGGCCAGCTCCACAGGCTGGTGCTCTGCCAGGCTGAGCTACGTCCCTCTGGCGCGCCCGGCAGGACTCGAACCTGCAACCTGAGCCTTAGAAGGGCCCTGCTCTTCCCATTGAGCTACGGGCGCACAAGCTTCGCACGCTGCGCGCAAGCTTCGCTTGACGTTCATCTTCGCCAGCCTTCCGGCTGGCGAAGGCGAACAGTCCAGACGAAGTCTGGTGGAGCGGGCGACGGGAATCGAACCCGCGACACCTGGCTTGGAAGGCCAGTGCTCTGCCTCTGAGCTACGCCCGCCTACTCACACTAATTGTAATGGTCGGTCGCGAGCCCGTCAATACCCGACCGTCCCCAGGGGGATTCGAACCCCCGTTTCGGCCTTGAAAGGGCCGTGACCTAGACCGCTAGTCGATGGGGACAAAGAAGTGGGTCGTGTAGGACTCGAACCTACAACCCTCCGGTTAAGAGCCGGATGCTCTACCAGTTGAGCTAACGACCCACGCTTATATATTAATCGATCTGTCAGGCTCTGTCAAGCGTTCAGAAGAGAAAGACCGCCGCGGCCACCACCGTCGTCCAGCCGTCGCCGTTGACGATCGCTGTTTGCGTTTCGTTGCGCGTGCGCACGATCTTCCCCGACATCTTCCACACTTGCTCTTTTTCGTCCCAGTTGGCCTTATCGTCAAACTCGATGCCTAGCGTCGAGGCGAGCATCGACGCTGCGAGGTCTTCGGCGTATTCGCCCGCTTGCTTTTCGTTCTGCCCGTAGGCGTGGTGCTCACTAAGATACCCGTAGGCATCGGGATCGGCAGGCACAGCGCACCCGATCGACGCCGCGATGAGCCGGTGCGGCTCGTTGCTGGAGCAGCGCGCCATCACGCAGAAGACGATCTGGCCCGGCTTGAGCTCCTTGAGCCCTTCGGACTTGGGAATGATCTTACAACGCGGCGGCAGGATGCTCGAGACGTGCACCAAATTATACTTCTCGATCCCAGCATCGCGCAGCGCCGCCTCGAATGAGCGCAGCTCCTCTTTGTGCGTCCCCACCCCTTTGGTGAAGAAGACCCGCGTTGGCAGCCAGGGAAAGCCGTTCATCTGTGCCCTCCTTTCGCAAGAACATAGCCGAGCATCTTGTAGACGAGCTTGGCCGCGAGAAAGTTCGGCCCCACCATCCCCGCGATGGGGCACAATTCCACAACATCACACCCCAGCACCCGATGCTTCTCCCCAACGTATCGCAGAATTTTTAACGCCGTGTACCAATCGAGCCCGCCGGGCTCTGGGGTGCCTACCGCGGGCATGAGCGCCGGATCGAAGACGTCTAAATCGAGCGTGACGTAGACGGGATCGCGCAGCTTCTCCAAAGCTCTGTCAATCCGCGAGGGATCGCTATGGAGCTCGTAATCGAAACAGACGTGCACGTTCTTCGCAGATTTGATGAACTCTGCTTCTTCGGGGCTGATGGCGCGAACTCCAATCTGCACGAGAGTGAGCCCCAGCTCGTGCATGCGCCGCCCCACGCACGCGTGATTGAACGGTGTGCCTTGAAAGCTCTCTCGCAGATCGGAGTGGGCGTCGAGCTGCAAGACCGAAAAACTCCCAAACTTTTTGAGCAGCGCCCGCACCGGGGCAAGCGTCAGCGAGTGCTCGCCCCCAAGCAGCACCGGGAACTTCTCGTGCTCCACAATCCACGCGATGACTTCTTCGACGCGCTCGATCGTCTCTTGGGGGCTGGCAGCAGAGGGCTCCAAGGGGGGAAGGGTGTGAATCCCCACGCGATAGGGCTCACACTGCAGTTCTTCGTCATACAGCTCTAGATGCGTCGAAGCGTCAATGATCGCCTGAGGGCCGAACCTCGTGCCTGCGAGATACGACGTGGTGAGATCGTAGGGCACGGGAAGAATAACTGCCCGCGCCGACGCAAAACGAGAGAACTCCGGAGGTAGCCCTCCGAAGTTCTGAGGCATCCACAACGCACGTGGCGGCGGGATCTCTTCTTCGGGTTCGTAGTGCATCTTGTCCCAGCCTGGTGGAATCCCTCCCTTTAGAACGTCTCGATAAAGCGAATATCGTTCTGATAGAACGTGCGAATGTCGTCCACCCCGTATTTTAGCATAGCCATGCGCTCGACGCCAAGTCCGAAGGCAAAGCCCGTGTACTCTTCGGGGTCGTAGTCCACTTCTTGCAAGACGGCAGGGTCTACCATGCCCGCGCCCAAAATTTCGAGCCATCTGTCGCTGCCCTTGCGCCGCACATGCACTTGTAAGCTCGGCTCAGTGAATGGGAAGTAATCCCCCACGAAGCGAACTTCGAAATTCTTCCCGAAGAACTCCTCGATGAACGCGAGGATCGTGCCCTTCAAATGGGCCAAAGTGATCCCCCTGTCCACCCAGAGCATCTCGATCTGATGGAAGACCGGGGAGTGGGTCGCATCAGTGGCATCGCGCCGAAAACACTTGCCGGGGACGACGACCTTCACCGGGGGCCGGCGGTGCTGCATCACCCGAATCTGCACGGGCGACGTGTGCGTGCGCAAAAGAAGATCATCGAAGCCCTCGATATAGAACGAGTCCCAGTCGTCGCGGGCGGGGTGATCTTTTGGCATATTGAGGGCTTCAAAGTTATAGTAATCCGTCTCGACTTCGGGGCCGGTGACGACCTCAAAGCCCAATCTGACAAAGATATCTTCGAGCTCTTTGGTCACTTGGGTAATTAAGTGTAGGCTACCGAGCTTATGGCGCCGTCCGGGCAGCGTGACATCGAGGGCTTCGGCGCGCAGGCGCGCCTCTTTCTCGGCGAGGGCAAACTGCGCCAGACGCTTCTCAAGCTCGGCTGCGAGGGTCTCTTTGAGAGTATTGAGGATGCGGCCGGCTTCTGCGCGTTCGGCAGGGGGCAGGGTCTTGAGCCCATCTAATAAGTGGGCGAGCTGGCCCTTGCGCCCCAAGTATTTGACGCGGAACTCCTCGCACTCTTTGACGCTGGAGAGGGCTTGTAGTTCCTGCACAGCTTGGTGTTGAAGCTGCTGAGCTTTTTGGATCAGACCGTCCTGCTGCATGGTAGCCATGGCGAGATTATAGCGTCTTGGGCTGGGTCAAGCAAGCAGAGCGTCGCAGACTATTGACGGTGGAGCAGTGCTCGACTATACTGTGGACCGGAGGTCCTTCTATGGCGATCAAGGCCGTCCGTCTCAAGAAGTCTAAAGATCTTAAAGAGCGCTTCATAGTGGATGAGCAAGGCAACCGAGTCGGCGTGCTTTTGGGGATAGATGAATACCATCATTTGCTAGAGGAGCTCGAAGAGTTAGAATCTATCCGTGCGTATGACAGAGCCAAAGCTCAAGCTGATGAGGTCATCCCCTTTGAGCAGGCCGTGGCCGAGATCGAGAAGAAGCGCCGATGAGTTACACTATTTTAATCACACGGCGCGCGCAAAAGGAGTTGGCACGATTGCCAGCAGGAGACTATGAGCGCGTTCGAGATGCTATCTTCAAGCTTGCACATACCCCTAGGCCGCGTGGATGTCTGAAGCTTACAGGTCGTGAAGGATGGCGGATTCGCGTGGGCAAGTACCGCGTGATCTATGAGATAGACGATAAGGAGCGCACTATCACAGTCCTACACGTTGGGCTGAGACGCGACGTGTATCGTTTCTAAGCAAGGAGGAGGTCCTTCTATGGCAACCAAAGCCGTTCGTCCGAAGAGAGTAAAAATTCCCGTCCGCGGGCCGGGCAAGACCCCGATAACGCTGATCGTCAACGGCCAAGCTCACGAGCTGCTCGTCGAGCCCCGGCGCACCCTTTTGGACGCTCTGCGCAAAGACCTGGGGCTCACGGGAGCAAAGAAAGCTTGCGACGAAGGCACCTGCGGCGCGTGCACGGTGCTTCTCGACGGCAAGCCCATCTACGCGTGCATGGCCTTAGCCATCGAGTGCGAGGGCAGAGCGATCGAGACGATCGAGGGCTTGGCTCGCGATGGGAAGCTCCACCCCATCCAGCAAGCGTTCATCGAAGAAGATGCGCTGCAGTGCGGCTTCTGTACCCCAGGGCAGATTATGGCCGTCAAGGCCCTGCTCGATGCAAACCCAAGCCCAACGCTCGAGGACGTGAAGCGCGCTCTGTCGGGAAACCTCTGTCGCTGCGGGGCATACCCAAAGATTTTCAAAGCGGCTCTGCGCGCGGCAGAATTGTTAGAATCACTGAGAGCACGGCATAGCCACTGAGGACACGGAAATGCTATTCTTCCGTGCTTTCTATTGTCTTCAGTGCTTTCCGTGATTCAAAGTGAAAGGAGCAGTTTAGCTATGCCCAAGGTCATCAAGACGAAGACGGAGTTCGAGGGCCGGATCCTCGAAGAGTACGTGGTCGTCGAGGGCGAGGGGCTGGAGCCCTGGGAGCCTCAAGCTGCCCTCAGATTCGTGGGCAAAAGCACGCCCAGAATTGATGGCCCGGAGCGCGTCACCGGGAAAGCGCTCTACACAGCTGATGTGCAACTGCCGGGGATGCTCTACGGCAAGATCTTGCGCAGCCCGCACCCGCACGCCAAGATCAAAAAGATTGACACTCGCAAAGCTGAAAGACTCCCCGGCGTGCGCGCCGTGCTCAGCTCTCAAAACACTCCAAAGATCGCGTTCCGACGCCAAACTTTTCTCTTCGATGAGATCGTGCGCTACGTCGGCGACGAAGTCGCCTGCGTCATCGCCGACACCGAAGAGATCGCCCAAGACGCTCTGGAGCTCATCGAAGTCGAGTACGAGCCCTTGCCCTTCGTGCTCGATCCCGAAGAGGCGCTCCAGCCCAATGCGCCGAAGGTCCACCCCTCCGGGAATCTGCTCAACGGCGAGCCCGAAGTTTACGAGCGCGGCGATCTGAAAGAAGGCTTCGCTCACGCGGATGTCATTGTCGAGCGGACTTTTCGGACGCAGTGCGCCCTGCACAACTGCATGGAGCCTCATGGCAGTGTGGCTCTCTGGGAGGGCGACACCCTGACAGTGTGGGATTCGACGCAGCACATCTTCGGGGTGCGCGAGGGGCTGGCGCGGCTCCTTGGGCTGCCCCTGCACAAAGTCAGAGTAATAAAGAAATATATGGGCGGGGGCTTCGGCAGCAAGAATAATCTGGGGAAATACACGGTGATCGCAGCGTTGGGGGCAAAGATGACGGGTCGGCCCGTCAAAATTATATTAGATCGTCACGAAGAGAACCTCGCTGCGGGCAACCGGCCCTCGAGCGTGCAGCGCTTGAAGATCGGGGCCAAGCGCGACGGCACGCTCACCGCGCTTGAGCTGAAAGCGATCGTTGCTGCTGGGGCGTACTGTCTGTGGCCGCCATCGGTGGGCGGGCCATCACGCGAGCTCTATCTCTGCCCCAACGTGAGGACTGAACAGTACACGGTCTTTACGAACACAGGGCCGCTCTCGGCGTTTCGTGCTCCTGGCTATGTCGAGGGGACGTTCGCGCTGGAGTCCCTAATAGATGAGCTCGCACAAGAGCTGGGGATGGACCCTCTGGAGCTGCGCTTAAAAAATTACGCAGAATACGATCAGACGACGGGGCGACCCTACTCGACCAAGGGGCTGAGAGAGTGCTACGAGCGCGGGGCCAAGCTCTTCGGGTGGAACTTAAAGAAGAAGGGAGAAACAAGAGAGAGGTTCCGCCGGGGCGTTGGCATGGCCTCGCAGATCTGGAGCGGCAACGGCATGCCGCCTGCCTATGCGCTCGTCAAGATCAACCCCGATGGCACAGCGACCGTGATCACCGGGACGCAAGACATCGGGACGGGTACCAGGACTGTCTTGGCTCAGATCGCTGCCGAGGAGCTAGGCTTCGCTCTTGAGAAGATCTCCGTCGAGCTCGGGGATACTCAGACGGGGCCTTACGCGCCGTTGAGCGCGGGGAGCATGACCGTCGCGAGCGTCGGCCCGGCGGTGCGCCTGGCGGCTCACGAGGCGCGTCAGCAGCTCTTAGATGTCGCGGCCCAAGTGCTCGAAGTGCCGCGCGAGTCGCTCACCATTGCTGATGGGCTCTTGCACAGCTCAGCACTCCCAAAGCCCGTGGCTGTGCATGAGGTGCTCAAAAATCTCGAAAACTTTATGATCATCGGGCGCGGGGCGCGCGCGCCCAACCCCGAAGACGTCACGGTCAATACGTTTGGGGCGCAGTTCGCCGAAGTGCTCGTAGACACGGAGACCGGCGAAGTGAAGGTCGAGCGCATCGTCGCCGTGCACGACTCCGGGCGCGTGATCAACCCCTTGACGCTCTCTAGTCAAATCGAGGGCGGGATCATCCAAGGGCTGGGGTATGCGCTCTTCGAGCAGCGCGTTCTAGACAGAAGCACGGGCATCGTGGTGAACGATAATTTAGAAAACTACAAAGTTCCGACGGCGCTCGATGTGCCCGAGATCGTCTTCGAGATGGTAGACAGACCCGATCCGAAAGCGAATAATCTAGGAGCCAAGGGCGTGGGCGAGCCGCCGATCATCCCCACGGCGGCAGCGATCGCCAACGCTGTGGCCAATGCCTTGGGCGTGAGGATCTACGAGCTGCCCATCACGCGGGAGAGGGTTCTCAAAGCGTTGGGAAAGGTGTAGAAATACTATGCGAAGCTTTGAGCACGTCAACGCATCGGATATACAGACCGCGATCGCGCTGCTGCGCGAGCCCCACACCGAAGCGATCGCCGGAGGGACAGATCTTTTGGGGGAGCTGAAGGCGCGCCTGCGCTCTCCCAAAAGACTCGTGAATATGAAGACGCTCTCCGAACTGCTCGAGATCAGCTATAGCCCTCAAGCGGGCCTGAAGATCGGCGCGCTGGTGACGCTCGCCCAGATCGAGCAGCACCCCGCCATTCGAGAGAGATTTTCTCTGCTCGCTCAGGCGGCCTCGTCGGCCGCGACGCCGCAGCTCAGAAATATGGGAACTGTTGGGGGCAATCTCTGCCAAAAGCCTCGCTGTTGGTATTATCGTAATAAGCTCTTTCACTGCTGGCTGAAGGGCGGCGAAAAATGCTTCGCCGAGGACGGCGAGAATAAATATCATGCGATCTTGGGGGCAGATCGGTGTCATGCCGTGCACCCGTCAGATCTCGCCCCGGCGCTGATGGCCCTCGATGCGACGATCCGTGTAGTAGGGCCAGATCTCGACGGGGAGATCTCCCTCGCAGAGCTCTACACCAAGCCCACGGAGAGCCATCGCCAGATGACGATCCTGGGGCCGGGGGAGCTGATCACGGAGATCCGCGTGCCCACGCCGAAGGGCGACTCACGGGGAGTCTATCTGAAAGTGATGGAGCGCCAGAGCTGGTCGTTCGCGCTCGTCAGCGTCGCCGCGCAGCTTAACTTCGAGGGCGAGCGCATCACCGACGCGCGACTGGTCTTGGGTGGGGTGGCAGCCATTCCGTGGCGGGCGAAAGATGCTGAAAACATCTTGCGCGGACAGAAATTTTCTGAAGACCTCGCGGAGCGCGCGGCGGAGGCCGCTGTTGCTGGGGCGCAGCCGCTGCGCGATAACGTCTATAAGATCTCTCTCGCGAAGAGCTTGGTCAAACAAGCGCTGCGGGCACTCGCCTAGTGCATGGCGAGAGTCTGATGCTCCTCGTCGTCCCAGGAGGCGGCATCTTCGGCGGGCTCGACGTGAATCGTGACGCTGGCGTTGGGCAAGATCGCCTCGATCTCGGCCTCTAATCGTTCGCACAGATCGTGGGCGGCCTGCACCGTCTGAGCCCCTGGTACGACCAAGTGCAGATCAATGAAGCGCCGCGGGCCGGACTTGCGCGCCCGCAACCGATGGTACGCGACAAACTGATCACGATGGCTCTGGAGAACCTGCTCGAGCTGGGCGAGTTCATCTGCGGGCAGGTTATAGTCCATCAGGCCGTCCACCGAGCGCCGCACCAGGCTCACCCCGGTGATGACGATGTGCCCGGCCACAGCGAGCGCGATGAGAGGATCAAGCCACTGCCAGCCCGTTATCGTTAAACCCAAAAGCCCGGCGATCACGCCCACGCTCGTCCACACGTCCGTGAGCAGATGTTTGGCATCGGCCTCGAGGGTGATGGAGTCATAGCGCTTGGAGGCGCTCAACAGCGCTTGAGCGACGATGAAATTGAGCAGCGACGCGCTCCCTGTCACGAGCAATCCCCATCCAAGCTGCTCCAGTGGGACGGGCTGGAGCAAGCGCTTGATCGCCGTGTAGGCGATGCTCGCGGCTGCCAGGAGGATGAGCGTCCCTTCGACGCCACTGGAGAAGTACTCAGCTTTGTCGTGGCCGTAGGGGTGGGTTTTATCAGCGGGGCGCGCGGCGATCTTGAGGGCCATCAGGGCGATGAGCGCCCCGGCAAGATTGACGAGGGATTCGAGGGCATCGGAGAGAATCCCCACCGATCCTGTGAGCGCGTAGGCCGTGAACTTCAGAGCAAGGGTCGCCACTGCTGCCCCTACCGAGAGCAGGGCAAAGCGGGCTTTCGCGCCGTCCATGACCATTCGAGTATAGAGCGAAGCGCCTGGGAAGTCAAGAAATACCGGTGCTTTTATGAGTGCTCGTGACGCTTGAGCTCTTCGATCAGCCTTGGGATCTGCCGAAAATCGTCGGTATATGCAGCCGTGACTCTGATCAGCTCAGGGTCTTTCGGGGCAAACGCGATCGCCAGCCCAGCGATCTTCATCACAGGGATGTCGTTGAGATGATCCCCGACAAAGCAGACTTCTGTAGGATCGAGGCCCTCGCGCGCACACAGCTCCACAAAATGACGATCCTTGGACCACAGATAGACGCGCTTCTCGCACTCCCCCGTAAAAACCCCGTCGCGCACCACGAGGCCGTTGGCAAGATAAAAGTCCATCCCCAGATCGTCACAGATATAGCGAGCGATGCAGTCGAGCCCGCTCGTGAGAATCCCCAATTTATAGCGTTTTCTGAGCTGAGCTATGGCCTCGCGGACGCCGGGCGTATACGGCGGCGGCAGGATCGCTCTGTAAATCTTTTCAGCAGAGAGACCCCGTAAAAGCTGCGCGTTGGCATCCATCCACTCCCAGTAGAGCCCTCTTTGAGGGAAATAGTGCTCCATCAGGCGATCCCACTGCTCTTTAAGCCCTGCTGCATACCCGATAGCGTCCCAACTGCTCTGGAACGGTCCGTCGTACTGCACGAGCGTCCCGTCCATGTCGAAGATCACGGCTTTGATCGTCATAGACATTAGTGTACTACACTCTTGCTCGGCCATGCCAGCCGTGCTACAATGCTTTTCAGACTCTTCTACAAGAAAGGAGCTTCTATGCCACTGTCGCTCACAGGTTTGCCCAGTGAGTTTCCGCGGAGGTTCGTGCCCGATACTATTGACCTTGGCGATTGGGATCAGATCAAGCCCCTGCTCGATGACCTCGAACATCGCTCGATCAAGACGGCTCCTGAACTTGAACAATGGCTGCTCGATAACTCAGAGTTGGGCGCTGCGATCGGCGAAGAGGCCGCCGTCCGAAGAATTCGCATGACGTGCGATACCGAGAACGAAGAGTATCGCAAAGCGTACTTTCACTTCGTCGAGAACATTCTGCCCAAGCTCAAAGAGTATGGCCATCGGCTCAACGTCAAGTACGTCCAGAGCCCGGCGCGCGACAGCTTGCCGCGCCCACGCTACTTCGTCTACGACCGCAGTACCGTGAACCAAGTCGAAATCTTCCGCGAAGAGAATATCCCGCTCATCACCGAGACCATCAAGCTTTCGCAGAAGTACCAAGTCATCGCCGGGGCACAGACGGTGCACTTTGACGGCCGCGAGCAGACCCTCCAACAGATGGCGAAATACTTAGAAGAGCCCGATCGCTCGATACGTCAGAGCGCCTGGGAGAAGAGCGAGGAGCGCCGACTCCAAGACCGCGAGGCCCTCAATGAGCTTTACGATCAGCTGATCGCGCTGCGCCAGAAGATCGCCCAGAATGCGGGGTTTGCGAACTATCGCGACTATGTCTTCAAAGCGTTTGAGCGCTTTGACTACACGCCCCAAGAGTGTTTTCGCTATCACGAAGCTGTCGAGAAATACATCGTGCCGTTGATGCGCGAGCTGCAGAAGAAGCGTCAGCGCGAGCTGGGGCTGGCTGAATTGCGCCCGTGGGATCTTGCAGTAGACCCGCAGGGGCGGCCGCCGCTGCGCCCCTTCCAGAAAGCCCAAGAGCTCATCGCCGGGTGCCAAGAGATCTTCTCTAGGCTCGACAGCGAGCTGGGCGCGCAGTTTCGGCGCATGGCCGAGCTCAATCTCTTTGATCTTGAGAGTCGCAAGGGCAAGGCCCCTGGCGGCTACCAAGCGACGCTCACCGAGCGCCGGCTGCCGTTTATCTTCATGAACGCCGTGGGGCGCAATGCCGATCTGCGCACGATGCTCCACGAGTCGGGCCATGCGTTCCACACCATGGCCACGCGCCATGAGTCATTATTGAGCTATCGCCATGCGCCCACGGAGTTCTCCGAAGTCGCTTCGATGGGCATGGAGTTGCTCTCAAAACCGTATCTGACGGTCTTCTACTCTCCCGAGGAAGCGGAGCGTTCGGCGCGCGAGCACTTGGAGGGGATTGTGAATCTGCTGCCGTGGGTGGCGACCATTGATGAGTTTCAGCATTGGGTCTACACGCATCCGGGGCACAGCGTCGCTGAGCGCGAAGCCTATTGGTTGGAGCTGCGTCGGCGCTTTGGCGGGATCGAGAGCTGGGCCGGCTACGAAGAAGCCCAAAGAAACTTTTGGCAGCGCCAGCTCCATCTCTATCTGCACCCGTTCTATTATATTGAGTACGGGATCGCGCAGTTGGGGGCGCTGCAGCTCTATGCGCGCGCCAAGAGAGATCCTCAAGAAGCCCTTCTAGCCTACAAGCGGGCGTTGGCGCTTGGGGGTTCGCGCCCGTTGCCGGAGCTCTTCGCGGCGGCGGGGCTGACGTTCGACTTCGGCGAGAAGGCTGTCAGTCAAGCGGCGGAATTGCTGCGATCTGAGCTACAAATATAGCTTTCCTAAACCTTGATAAAAGAGCAAAGCCTAGCTATACTAAATCGCTATGGCTAAAAAGCAGCGTACACGCCTTGAAGAAGGCTTGAAAGTATCTCTAGCCCAGCAGCGGTCCGGTCAAGTCTTCGGCCCCTTTGAGACCCCTCAAGAAGTTATGAAGTTTTTGGACGCAGCCCAGAAGTTTCTTGTTCCCCTTGAAAGGGCACTGCGCCAAGCCGCAAAGCTGGGGAGAGAGTACGATCCAGAGAAAATCTGCTGGCTTCTTGAAATAGAAGATACAGCTCTTCAGAAAAAGTTGAAGCGCATCGCATAATCTCATGCTCGTCATCCGTCGGGTCGAGATGACTCCTCACTTCGTGCGCAGTTTTATCGCTATACCACCGGAGATACAAAAGGCTTTCGGGAAGCAATTGGGCTTGCTCTTGAAAGACGCGACCCATCCGTCACTCGATCTTAAGCTCTACAACCGCACACAGGGAATATGGCAAGGTCGTATTACTAGAGGATATCGGTTTTACTTCACGGTCGAGCAAGACCTCGCCACGCTGCATGAGATCACGGCCCATGAGTGATGTTGAACCGTCGCCACGGCGTCGCCCAGCGCTCCAGCAGCGTCAAGAGCCCAAAGAGCAAGACCCCTAGCCCAGCTAACGCGAAGATCGCCGCGAAGACGAGATCAGTCTTGAGCGTCGCGTTGGCGCGCAGCATCACATAACCCAAGCCCGCTTGTGCTCCCACCCACTCGCCGATCACCGCGCCCACCACGCTGAGCGTGATCCCCACCCGCGCCCCAGAAAAGAGAAACGGCAGCGCCGCAGGAAGCTGCACCTTCTGTAATATCTGTCTTCTAGAAGCCCCAAAAATCTTTAAAAGATCAATGAGATCAGGGTCAGTCGCTCGCAGGCCATCTACGGTGTTCACGACAATGGGGAAGAACGCGATGAGCGCGGCGACGGTCACTTTGGGCCAGATCGTAAAGCCCAGCCACAGCTTCAGCAACGGCGCGATGGCAAAGAGCGGCATGTTCTGCAAGAAGATAATAACGGGATAGAAGACGCGCTCGAGAGTCTTGCTATAGAAGATCGCTAATGCGAACGCGAACGCGCTCACGAGCGCGATCACGAACCCCAAAACAATCTCGCCCAGCGTGACGAGGAAGTGCTCCGCAAGCAGCGAAAAATCCGAGACAACCCTCCGAGCGATCTGACTTGGCGGGGGGAGAATAAACGAGGGTACCCCGGCCAGCCGCACGGATACCTCCCATGCGACCAGCAGCCCCATCAACACCAACGCTGCTGGATGGATAAAGCGACGACTCAATACTTAGTTAGGGATCTCGACAGGGACAGTCAGACGTTACGGTCACTGTCACGTCCTTAGAGACGCTGAACGCCCCGTCGCTCACGGTCAAGCGAAAGACGAGCGTCGCCGGCTCTGCTGGCGCGAGAAAGATCGCATAAAGCGTCTCCTCACCGAAGAGCAGCACCGGCGGCCCTGAGATCTGATCCCAGCGATAGTGTAAAACATCGCCATCGGGATCGGAGCTGTCAAACGCGCTCAGCAGCACAATCTGATAGGGCGCGACGGTCTGATCGGGGTTGGTCACGGCTTGTGGGGGCTGATTGGCTCGCACATAGATGCGGAGCTCTCTGGAGACGCTCTCGTAGTCCGTGCGCGCGATGAAGCGAACTCGTAGCGGCTCTTCAGGCTTGGTGATGTGCTCTTCTGTTGGGGTGAACGTGAAGACCTGAACGGCCTCGCCCTGGCGCCAGACCGACTCAAACGACGCATTGTCTGGAAGCCAGGTCGCGATGAGTCTTGTGGGCACCCACGAGGGCAGGCTCTTCGCTTGCACCCAGACTTGGAGCGTCTGGCCCAGGCGCATGGTGCACGCGAGGGCGTCGCCGTCTGGGGCACACAAGGCCCACGGGCCAAAGAGCTCCATCGAGAGCTGCACGGTGGGCGCTTGGGCGTGGGTGACCAACGGGACAACAGCCGACAAGAGAACGAGCGCGACTGCAATCTTGACGAGCTTCATAACTCCCCCTTTGCGTGATGATCGCTTGGTGGCTTATTCTAGCACAAAGGCGGGCAGGATGTCTATTTCAATCCGGCCAGGTCTCTTCGAGCCGTTCCATCTCTTTTAAGACATCTTTGATCTTCAGCTGCATGGTAAAGAGCGAGACGTCTATTTCAGCCCACTGCTCAGCGAACTCGTCGCTATCGGGGTCTTGGATGTGCCGAATGGCATCCAAGGCTGCTAGGTAGCGATGGCTATACTCGGCGATTTCATCCCATAAGGTTTCGACGACCTCTGCGATGGCTTGCGCTTGGGGGCTGTAGGTTATGAGCCCTTTTTCTGTCTTATACGTTGTTCGAGCCGCTCGAGGCGCGCTCTGAACCCTGCGATCTGTTTCCGCCATCCCTGAGCAAGTATAGCCCGACTCTGTACCTCTTGGCAACTCCGTCCCCCTTGGCTTATAATGATTGCGAGGAGGATCCTATGGCTGTGGCAACGGAGATTCGCGCCCCACGAGGTACTCAATTAAACTGTAAGAGTTGGCTTACCGAAGCCCCCTTACGAATGTTGATGAATAACTTAGATCCCGAAGTCGCCGGAGACCCCGCAAATCTCATCGTCTACGGCGGCACGGGGAAAGCCGCCCGCTCTTGGGAGGATTTCTGGGCGATCGTCAACACTCTCAAAGAGCTCGAGCTTGACGAGACGCTCTTGGTTCAGTCGGGCAAGCCCGTAGCGGTCTTCAAGACCCATCCCGATGCCCCGCGTGTCTTGATCGCTAACTCGCTCTTGGTCCCCCACTGGGCGACCTGGGAGAAATTCAGAGAGCTCGAGCGCAAGGGCTTGATTATGTACGGCCAGATGACCGCCGGCAGTTGGATCTATATCGGCACCCAAGGGATTCTCCAGGGCACGTACGAGACATTAGCTTCGGTAGCGAAGAAGCACTTTGGCGGCTCGCTCAAGGGGAAGTTTGTGCTGTCTGCAGGCTTGGGGGAGATGGGCGGTGCCCAGCCATTAGCTATTACGATGAATGAGGGCGTCGGGCTGATCGTGGAAATCAATCCCGCCAAGATCGAGCGACGTTTGAAGACAAACTATCTTGACACGTGGACGCACGACCTTGATGAAGCCCTCGAGCTTGTAGAAGAGTATCGAAAGTCGGGGCGCGCGATCTCGATCGGGCTGTTGGGCAACGCGGCTGACGTCTATCCCGAGCTTGTGCGAAGAAATATCATTCCCGATGTCGTCACCGATCAGACGGCCGCTCACGACGAGCTGAACGGCTACGTCCCCGGCGGGATGAGCTACGATGAGGCGCTCAAGCTGCGCCGCGAGAATCCAGAGAAATATATCGAGCTGTCGTTTGCCTCGATGGTGCGGCACGTCCAAGCGATGATTGATATGCAAAGAGCCGGGGCAGTCGTCTTCGACTATGGGAACAACCTTCGAGGGCAGGCCCAGCGGGGCGGACACCCAGATCCCTTTCAGTTTCCGGGCTTTGTCCCGGCGTATATTCGCCCATTGTTCTGCGAGGGGAAAGGCCCGTTCCGCTGGGTGGCCCTCTCCGGCGACCCGCAAGACATCTACAGAACAGATCAAGCGATTCTCGAGCTCTTCCCTCACGATGAGGCGCTCTGTCGCTGGATTAAGATGGCGCAGAAGCGCGTGAAGTTTCAGGGGCTGCCGGCGCGGATCTGTTGGCTTGGGTATGGCGACCGCGCCAAGGCCGGGCTCTATTTTAACGAACTTGTGCGCAAGGGCGAGCTCAAGGCGCCCATCGTCATCGGACGCGATCACCTTGATGCGGGCTCGGTGGCGTCGCCCTACCGAGAGACCGAAGGGATGAAGGACGGCTCGGACGCTATCGCTGACTGGCCCATTCTCAATGCGCTATTGAATGCCGTCTGCGGGGCGACGTGGGTTTCAGTCCATCACGGCGGCGGGGTGGGGATCGGCAAATCCATTCACGCCGGGATGGTGATCGTCTGCGACGGCACAAGGGAAGCCGATAAGCGCCTCGAGCGCGTCTTGACGGCTGATCCGGGATTAGGGGTGGTGCGTCACGCCGACGCCGGCTACGAAGAAGCGATCAAAATCGCGCGAGAGAAGGGCATCAAGATGCCCAGGCTTAATCTATAGAAGGGGGAAACTTATGCCCGCAGGCAGGAGCGTAGGCGGATTCTTGCGCCCGTGGCAGGTCTCACAGTATCTGGGCATCCCCATAGAGAAAGTCTATGAGATGATGGAGTCTGGAGAACTGCCGGCCGAGAAGATCGAAGGGCGCTGGCGGGTGGATTTAGCAAAACTAGAGAGATGGCTTGACGAAGACGTCTCGCCGCAAGATATTGAAAAGCTCGCCCAGCGCTTAAACGTCCCCCACGAGAAGGTCAAAGAGTTCTTGAAAAAGGCCGGTGCTGGCTAGACTTCGATCAGTCGCTTCTTAGGGGCTCTCGTCAGCACGCGACAGCCCTTCTCTTCGACGACGGCGACGTCCTCGATGCGCACCCCGCCCCACCCTGGCAGATAGATCCCCGGCTCGATGGTTACGACGTTGCCCGCTTGCAGCTTATCTTTCCCCCACGGGGAGAGCCTTGGCCCTTCGTGCACGTCCAGCCCCAGGCCATGCCCAGTGCCATGCCCAAAGTTCTTCTTATACCCAGCTTGGGCGATCGTCTCGCGCGCGGGAGCGTCGGCTTGTTTGCTCGTCAGCCCCGCGCGTAAGTTTTTTATCACACGCTCTTGGGCCTCAAGGACGATCTTGTAGATCTTCTTCTGCTCGTTTGTGGCGCGGCCGACGACGACCGTGCGCGTCAGATCCGCGCAGTAGTGATCGACTTTTGCCCCCATGTCGAAGAGCACAAAATCGCCCTTCTGAACTGTTCGATCTTGAGGCTCATAGTGGGGCATAGCCGTCGTCACGCCCGTAGCCACGATGCTCTCGAACGCCAGGCCATCGCCCCCGTGAGTACGAATATATTTTTCGATCTCCCAGGCGAGCTCGCGCTCGGTCACCCCAGGCTTGACCTTGCCCAAGATGAACTCAAAAGCCCTATCGGTCAGCTGGACGGCGCGCTCGATCGCTTTGATTTCAGAGTCGTCTTTGACGGTGCGCAAGGTCTCGACAAGCCCTGCGACGGGGACGAGCTTGGTCTTCTTCACTCTATCGCGCAGCTGATGGAAGAGCCAGGTGCTGGTCGTGGGCCCGTTGATGGCGAGGTTCTTGAGTTTGAGGCGATTGATTCTCGTTGCTACCCTCGTCACTCGGCCCTTCAGCTCGAGAATTTCATAGCCGGAGACGATCTCCTTGGCGCGGGTGATGTAGCGAGAGTCCGTCAGAAAGATCTGGCGGTCTTTGGTGACGATGAGCACGCCGAATGAGCCCGAAAAACCCGTCAGATAGTAGAGATTCGATCTATCGGAGCTCTCTACGTTGATGAGGCAGAACGCTTCCAGCCGCTTGCGTCGCAGACTATCACGAAGTCGCTCGAGCCGAACCGTGTAGGTATTCATAGCGAGTGATTATATACTATAATAGTAGCGATGGCCAAGAAGAAGCGCGGTGAGCTGTCATCCACGGATCGCCCTCGGAAGCAGCCGGCGCGGCAGCTGGCTCAAGTTCTGCCTCCACCGGATCCGACCCTCTGTCCGATCTGTGGGAAGCCCTTCTATGTAATTGTCGGGTGCCACAAGATCTGCCGCTGCGGGTATGAAGAGGGCTGTGGGGATTAGCCCTGAAGCTTGGGTCAGATATCTGTCAGCTCGCTCAAGATACGCGCGGCTTCCTTTCTTCATGGTTGCCCGGAGCTAGCTCCTTCCGTAAAATACAATTGGTGAATGCTATGAAGCCTGCCATCCTGGAGCTCGCTCAAGAGCTGACCGGCCAGCCCGACCCGGAAAGCGCTATGAGCGAGGTACTCCACGCCTACCTGCAGCTCAAGATCCGTCGTTGCCGCCGCCTCATAGCGCGCTTAGAGAGGAAATACGGCATGGGCTTTGAGGAGTTTGCGCGCCGCTTGGGAGTGGAGTTGCCTCTCTCTTGGGAGCACGAGCGGGACTTTCTTGCTTGGGAGGAAGCCCTCACCAACCTGCGCTACTTCCAAGAGCAGGCCCAACAGCTGCATGCCCATGCTTCGTGATTTTGTGGAGCAAGTGCGGCAAGCCGCGCGCGCTTACCCGTGGATTGTCTATCAAGAGTTCTTGGAGGTATTAGCGCAAGAGTTGGCGCAACGTGGGAGGATCTGATCTTATCTGAGGGATCAGGGTTGGGCAAGAGTGCCCGCTTGCTCTAGCGTCCGGAGGACTTCGTGCAAGTCCACCTTCCCAAGCTTCTCAGCTTGCGTTCCCGGTTTTGTTTTTGCGCCTTGCCCACCATGCTTTCAGCTGCGCCCACGGCTGAGCGATGGGCACATACTGCTGCCAGAGCGCTTCCATCTCTTCAGATGACCTCAAATATTTCAGTGCCCATGCAGCCAATATCAGGGTCATTATCCCTGTTGTCCCTGCGAAAGGCCAATTCTCGCCTGGCTGTAAACGTGCATCTTGGAAGATGAGGCGAGCAATTAAGAGAACCCCGTTCACCGTGAAGTGAAATCCAGCAGCCACCCACAGGGATTTGCTGCTCAGATATAATACAGCCATGAGAAGGCCGACAAAACCCGCATAGACCATAGCACTCGCCATATGAGTCTGGTAATGCGATAGTGCAAAAATAATCGAGGTAGCAAAGACGGTTAGCCATTTGCCTATCCAGCTCATAAGAGTTTGAAAGAGATATCCTCGGAAAAGCAACTCTTCAAAGAATGCCCCCAAGAATGTCACGACTGCCAAGCACAGGCTCATAGCGATTGGAGCTTCTGCTAAAAAGCCTCTAATGTCTTGAGCTGTAGAAGGAGAGGTAATTGGGTTATAAGGAGCAACAAAATATATCACGATCAATAAAGGTAGCGTTAGCATGATAGCAAGCAGTACCCCGATACTGATTTCTCTAAGCCAGCTTGAGCGTAAGCTAATGCCAAGAGTAGCGAAGGGCCTGCGCTCTACAAAGTGCGTCATAATCGATGAGGCCAGCAACAAAGCTGGTACGAGTGAGAAATAGTTAATTACTATCTCTGGTTGGCCAGTCAGATTCAAAAAATCTCTTAAAAACTTTTCAGGAACTCTGAGGAGCTGGAGCGACCAGTAAAGCAAGAAATTTATAGGTAAAGCTAATATGAAAGTTAATCCAGCACTCACCACTAAGAATCCGAAAACTTTTATTAGAATCATCTTACGACCTCATCCTGGTTTTGGAAAAATGTTAGCATTGGGGGGCAGATTTGTCAAGTTCCTGCCCCCCAATCCTAAGCTATTTTAGAAGTGTATAGAGGCCTCCCCTGCCCCTATGCATATCGACACGCCGTAGCCACCAAAACACTGCCCTATCCTTATTGTGACGGTGATACTAATACCCCCTGCAGGTGGATTGAGCGGACCAGGAGACACGGGAGGCAGCCCTCCACCTCCAGGCCCAGGTGGCATAGGAACTGGAGGAGGAGGCACTCCACCTCCTTCTGAACCTCCAGGGGTTGGCATAGATAACACATAGCTTGAGCTGCCAGCCGCGATTGTAACATCTCCTATTTCAAAGAGAGGGTTTGCAGCAATGGTCTCTGGGGACTCAGATCATCTGATTCGTCTTGTCAACACAGTATTCCCGTTTTGATCAATGAGTATTGCCGTTTCTCGATTGAGTGTTTTAATACGATAGAGTCCCTTAGCTATGACACCAGTAATGTCTTCGGCTACATAGATGGCTCCTAGAGAGATTGCTTCTACCTTGCCTCGTACAAAATCCTTGAAGAGTTGAGCTGACCAACTTGAGGGATGAGGTGGAATGTAAGCTGAAGTAGCCCTAGCAAATGAGAAAAACGCTGTAGCCTCTAGATTTAGAGGATCGCCAACACTAGCTGTTAAAATGTTAATTCCATTGTTCAAAGCGTTGATGAGCGTCTGCCGTGAGAAGGAGCTTTGCGTCACCCCGGCACCGCCAATCCCATCACCAGCACCGCCACCAGCCCGATCGCTGTGGCGATCAGCTTGAGATTCTTCTTGAACATCGGCATCTCCTCCTTCTGTGAGATTTCGTGTGTTGGGCAAACTCAGGGGGGCAGGACTACCCCATCTCTCGCTCCCCTTCGCTTTGACAAGCAGCTCCTTTTGGCGTATCTTACAATGATGGGTTATGGCAGTTCTTACAAGCTCAGCTGCCTTAGAACAGTTTCTGACTGAGGTGCGCCGACTCGCCCCTCAAGCCCGCTTGCTCTTATTCGGTTCGCAAGCCCGCCAGCAAGCAACGCCCGATTCCGACTACGATCTGCTCATTATCCTCCCCCAAGCCGATCCAGCTCTCAAAGAGGCCGTAGCGGAGCTGAGCGCCCAGCTGCTTGTGGACGAGGGGATCTTGATCTCGGCTTTTGTGATGAGCG